>ERZ773213.6-NODE-6-length-267041-cov-6.804346_pt1 | contig 267041 bp, 230 predicted proteins | sample MGYA00580996_ERZ773213 | MGnify/ENA primary metagenome ERZ773213 (study PRJEB29015, sample SAMEA2738152) | human oral metagenome | biome: human oral; feature: human-associated habitat; material: saliva | place: China | collected 2197 ...
CCTTAAAGTCTTTCTTGTCCTTAGTTCCGTCAACTTTTTCTAAAACAACTTCCTTGCCGTTTGCGTCTACACCTTTGTAGGTTGTAATAAGTTTATGGTAGTAATGAGTTGTCACCACGTTTAGTTTGTCAGAATTATCAGCTTCGGTTTTAACGTACTTGTACCCTTCAAACTCTGACTTTTCAGCTGCGGTATTCTCTTCTTTGAGAACCTTGCCATCATCACCCTTGTGGATAGTTTTGTAAGTTACTTTTTCGTCCACCTTGGTACCAACGAGAACTACTTCATCAACTGGTTCTTTTGTAACTTTTGTATCAACTTTAGGTTCTCCTACACGTTTTCCATTAAGAACATCGTATGTCTTTGTAATCGTGCGTTCTCCAAGAAGACCCTTAACCTTAACCTTACGCTCACCAAATGGAAGTGCTGGATCCTTCTCTTCAATGGTTTTAAAAGGAATGTCCTCTTTAGCGGTATCGACAGCAGAAGATTTGTTTGGTTCAATTGTATCAACAGCTTTCGCTACCTCTTTATTTGAGACTTGAACAGTACCAGTAATTGATTTTGTTTCTGATGGTGTACCAGTAAATTTGTAGTTTAGAGTATATTCTCCATCTTCAGCAAATTTACCCTTCCAAGACCAAGAGATTGCGTCACCTGGTTGTTTTTCAAGTTTTTCTTTTACACCTTTAGGAGATATTAATTCAACTTCCTGGATATCGATACCCTTTTCAGCCTTAACTGTTACAACACCATCTGGTGAAACTCGATTTTTAATAACTGTTGTTTTTAAACCTGATGTTTTGAATTTTTCGATAATATCTTTTTGACGTTGATCATCAGTTTTTCCACGTGCGTTATAAATATTTGGGTGTCCGATTTTCTTCATCTGAGCTTCAGAAATTGCAGGATTATCAGTCTTGTTGTAAATTACACTCATAAATGTTTTTGCATTTTTCTTAGACCACTCAGCAAAAGAAGTGTCGATATCCTCATTCGCCACCCACTCATCAGTAAATTGGACTACTGAAACGTACTTGTTTTTCTTGGCAGCACTCTTCTCGTATGCTTCTTCGTATGGTAATTTTTCGTAAGAGCTGTAAATCTTTTTATCCACATCAGATAAGTATCTCTCCCAAGTTGTATACCAGTCCAAATCAGATGGTTTGTTTAGGATATCTTTCAAAATTCTAGCAGCGTCAGCTTTGGGAATCAAATTTGTAATTCTATTAGATGTGTATGATTCTGTCGTATTCCAAGTATAGGAAGCAATCATAACCTGAGAACCTTCTGGTAGGGATTCGACTAACTTCGCAGCGTCTATAAGAGCGGCTTGGAATTTTCTTCGAGATGGGTTTTTACCATCATTAAAAGGCTCAGTAAAAGATCCCGATCCGTCTACAACGAGAATCAAATCAACAGGCTCTGCAACAGTTTCAGTCTTTGAACTTACTGTTTCATCAGCTTTCACATTAAATTTAATTGCTCTTGTTCCAGTTGTACCAGCTTTAAAAGCCTCTGCGTGTACAACATTCGTTCCTATATTTGTAACAGTTCCGATTGCAGGGGCAACCGTGACCATAAGAGCTCCAGTTGCCAAAATAGATGATAATTTTTTATTCAAGATAAAATACCATTCCTTTTTTTATTTCTTTATCTATTATAAGTTAATTATGAAACTGATGTGGTTATTATATTGAGTTTAATAATAGGTTTAGATGATATCAGATATCCAATTTTAAATAAAAAAGGCTATCATCATAAATTGAATGATAACCTTTTTTTATTTTTGTTTTAGATAATCATCTAAAATTTTTATTTTTTACGTTTTTTAGAAACGTATACTGCTGCACCGATAGCGCCAGCCCCACCTGCGATTCCAAGAAGTGGTGCGATTGCAACGGAAGCGTTAGCACCTGTCTTCACAGCGTCTTTCTTGTCTGGTGTTTTAACGTCAGCAGTTTTAGGTGTTTCTACCTTTTTAGGCTCAACTTTAGGAGTCTCTTTTGGTGTTTCTTTTTTAGGTTCTTCAGTTTTAGGAACTTCAGGTGCTTTAGGCTCCTCTTTCTTAGGTTCTTCTACTTTAGGAGTTTCGGGAGTTTTAGGTTCTTCCTTTTTAGGCTCCTCAGTTTTTGGAACTTCCGGAGTTTTTGGAGTTTCAGGTTTCTTAGGTTCTTCTGCCTTCTTGAAGTAGTGAGTTGTTACATCTCCCTTCACATCGGATTTCACGAAAGTATAACCATCGATTGTTCCAGCTTCTAAGAACTTTTCACCCTTTTGCTCAGGTTTAAGAACTTTATTTGTTCCTTCTTCAAGGAATCGTGTAGTCTTAATATCCTTTACATCATCACGAGGTTTTTCTTCTTGATTTTTCTTGAATAGAAGTGTAACTGTTTGAGTTCCCTCGATAATCTTACCTGAAAGTGGTGCAGATCCTTGTTTAAGACCAGAGTAAGTGTACCCTTCAACCTTGTTGTACTTAGATTCGTCGATCTTGTAATCAGTATCGACTTTTTCGTTATTAACGGCAACAACTGCCTTAAATAGGTTCTTACCTTGTTCGTCAACACCTGTAACAACTACAGAACCACGTTTAACTAAATTAGCGTTAGCACCGATTGCTACTCCTGCAATTTTAGGAGTAAAATTGCTATTTTGCTCGGCTAGAACTTTTCCGTTGCGGATTAGTTTTGTGTTGATTGCGACTGGTGGTGCAACCATTTTGGTTAAATCCACACCTTTTGTTGATGTGATTTCAGCCTTAAAGTTATTACCAAAGTTTGAGATTGTACCAGGAGCTCCCGCACGAATAACTTGAACTACAATTTTATTCTTACCGGCTTCTACAAGTTTAAATTTTACATTATTGTCATCAACAAGAATAGCGCCAGTGTTTTTATTCACCTTGTAAGAAGTTAAGTTGAAGTTATCTAGTGTATCAACGTTATTCAATGTATCACCAAGTTTCACGTTATCTTTTGGCGTAACAACGAAGTTATCACTTCCTTCACCAAAGTTCCACTCAATTAAATCACCAACTTCAAAGTTCGGTTGTCCAGGTTCGTTTAGTGGTGTTGTAACTGCCATCGGGAAGAAGTTGTCAGTGACAAGTTTTCCTGTAGAGTCCAACTTTGTTGTCCACCAACCTTCACCACTACCAAAGAAAGTTCCATTTTTTTCTTTTGGTTTATCCAAACCTTCGACCTTAACAGTTTCATTGATTAGTACCTTATCACCAAATTTCATTGAAAGCGTGATGTCAGCTCCGCCGTTGGGTTTGTAATTTTTGTGACCTTCAATATGTTTGTTTTTAATATCAATTTTGATTTTTGGATTTTGGAACTTTTCAATTTCCTTATTAAATACAATCTTCCAATGCTGTGTTCCTAGAAGTTTGTGTGTTGAGTCGTTTATATTTTCTTCGCTTGCATACCAATTTCCTGATTTTGGAAGATTTAAGTCTGTTTTTACATAAACTAACTTACCAACAACTGTTTCACCAACTCGAACATCGTCAGCTAATAAGTTTAGGCCTTCACCTTGAATCGGGATGTAATCTCCCTCTTTAAGATTACTATCGTTCACAGTAAAGTCATAACTTTGATTAGTATCAAACTGCGAAGTTCGATAAATCTTAGTGCCCTCAACTTTTGGTTTTGTAAGGATTTCTAGTTTACCAGTACCTTCTATGTTTGTTACAGCTCTACCTTCTGCTGCAAATACAGTACTAACCAAGTTTGGGGCTTGAGTTAATACAGCACCAGCTCCTGAACCTAATGCAGTAACCAGGATCGCAGATGAACCAGCTAAACGATTCATTAATTTTTTCTTATTTGTCAAATTTATACCCTCACGAAATTTTTATTGTTTTCTTTACTCTTTTGTATTATAGAATCACTTTATATATATTTATTTATATACACAAGAAAAGACCGCCACGAATAGGCTTTCGCAACGATCTTAGTTTTTAAATTTTATTTAAATTTATTGTTTTTTGCGTTTAGCAACGTATACAGCAGCACCGATGGCACCTGCTCCACCTACAATTCCAAGAAGTGGTGTGATAGCAGCAGAAGCGTTAGCTCCTGTTTTCACAGCTTCTTTCTTATCAGGTGTTTTAACGTCAGCAGTTTTACCAACCGCTTTGTAGTTGTGAGTTACATCGCCAGTTTCAGAATCAACTTTAGTGTCAACATATTCGTAGCCTGTAAAGGATGATTTAGGTTTATTTCCTTCCTCTTCTTTAAGGACGATATCCTTACCATCTTTATTACCAACGTGTTTCGTCATAATCTTGTGGTAGATGTGGACAGTGTTTCCATCCTTATCTTTTTCTGTACGAAGGTACTTGTATCCTGGAATATCTTCCTTATCCTTAGTTCCTTTTTCTGTCTTGATGATGTTACCTTTGTCATCTTTGTAGATTGTAGTAACTTCTTTTGGATCAGTCTTAGGTTCTTCGGTTGTTTTAGGCTCTTCCGTTTTAGGAGCTTCAGTTGTTTTTGGAACTTCAGGTTTCTTAGGCTCTTCCGTTTTTGGTGTTTCGGTTGTCTTAGGAGCTTCAGGCTTCTTAGGCTCTTCCGTTTTAGGAGCTTCAGTTGTCTTAGGAGTTTCAGGCTTCTTAGGTTCCTCTGCTTTCTTGAAGTAGTGAGTTGTTACATCACCTTTTACTTCAGAGCGAACAAAAGTATATCCTGAAATTGTTCCAGCTTCTACAAATTTATCTCCTCGTTCTTGATCTTTAAGAGCTTTGTTTGTGCCTTCTTCTAAGAAACGAGTCACCTTAGAATCACTAAGATCATCACGTGTTTTTACAACACCAGTAGGACGGTAGTAGTGAATCACATTACCAGTTTTTGAATCTGTATCTGTACGAACGAAAGAATAATTTTCGATCTTATCCGCAGGATAAGTCTTAGTATCTACCTTAGAAGCCTTTAAGTTCTTGTTTGTATCGATATCACGCCATTGAGTTGTTTTAAACTCAAGTTTAACTCCAGTTGAAGAGAGGCTTGTTCCTCTAATTGGAAGATAAGCGTCTTTTGATTCAAATGTTGTGTTTAATGTCTGGTCAGTTTTTGACTCAAAAGAAGTCTTAAATTTAACATTAACACGGTTTTTAGCTTGGTCAACTTTACTTTCGTCTGTTGCAACGACTGGTAGATAAATATTGACATCCTCGTAATAGAAATCTGGTTGATCAATAACCTCAAATACGGCCTTATCAGCATTAACCTCTACAACTTTTATCTTGATTGGATTTTGTTGTGTCAGTACAGCACCATTAGAATTTACTGTCGTAACTTCTTCTCTTAATAGTCGACCGTGACTTAGTGTTAGTACCTCTCCCACTTTTTTGGCACGATTGACATCGATTTTAACACCAGAATCGTTTGGTAATTCGATTGTAAATTTATCTCCAGTTTTAAATCCTTTATTTTTCGCTGGTGTGGATCCGAAATATGCAACACCACCGCCAAGGCCCTTTTCTGTGTTGTAGATATTAGAGACTTCACTAATATTTCCAAACCAATTTTTAGAAGCGGTATTTTGTACAATTTTAGCAGCCGGAACTTGATTTTCTTTTTCTACTAATGTTTTTTCACCAAGTTTAATGTTAATCTTTTCAACCTTATCTTTTACTGGTACAGTGATAACAGTTCTGTTATTATTTGATCCAATTTTAAAGGAAAGATTTTGAAACTCTTCAGCTTTTTTATTAAATACAACCTGAATTTCAGAAACTTCTTGATCAGATGGCTTCAAGTTTTTATTAGCTTCGGAAAGGTTATTCTTATCCTTGTAGTAAACTACAGACCAATAGTTTGGTCCTGTTGGTGAACCAACACCAGTTTTAGTTTTTAAAACACCGATAACAGTTCCATCAGCCGTCTTAACTTCTTGATTGTTTAAAGCTTCTGCATTAATACCTTGTGCTGTAAATGTTACAGTATCGCCTTCCTTGACCGGCTGTTTTACTTCAGCGCTAATTTCGAATTTATCTGTTCGCCCGTGATTACCGTTTTCTTGAATACCTACATCAAGGGTAGCTGTCGCAGTTACATTCTTAGTTTCTTCAGCAAAAGCTGTGCTCATAATTCCAGGAATTTGAGTTGCTACCGCACCTGCTCCAGAACCTAATGCTGTAATAACAATCGCAGACGAACCTGCAATTCTATTTAGTAATTTTTTATTGTTTTTCAAAAACATTTCCCCCGTATTCTTTTCTTTACTCTTTTGTATTATAGAACGCTAATATATATATATATATATATAAATTGCATTAAAAAAACAAAAAATAAGAAAAAGAGTATCTAAAAACACTCTTTTCATCAATTTTATTAAAAGATCTAACAAAAAATCATAGAATATCAGAAATTGATTTTATTTTTTCTGATTTTAATTTTGATAAGATATTTCTAAAAAATCCTAAAAAACGATTGTATCCTATTTTCTGGATTTGTTCGTTACACTCTTTCTGAAAATCATCCAGCAATATCATCTTATCTTTAGATGATTCAGACAATAGCTCTTTTGTGGTTTTAGCAACATCAATTAAATTACTGTAATACAGGTATTCTTCTTTAATTGAATATTTGTATTCTTTGAAATACTCAACTTCCATCAAAAGGCTTGGAAATTTTTTATGTTTACTTATCAACAAGATGTTGTCGGGAATTGCACCTATACTATTATTGTATTTTATTACAACCTCGAAACTGTCTTCACCTAAAGAACGAATATTTTTCAATAAAGAGGAAAAGTTTCTGATAGAAAAATCGTTCTTTCCTAAAGATGAGTGAATGTTACGAATTTCTTTTCTGTAAATAAGATAGCGAATGCAATCAACTCTTACAATTACAGTTCCAAATTCTTCCTTTAATAAATTCAGGAGATCTTTTACTGCAATATCATAAGCCGATGTGTCAGGCTGGTAAAGAGCTGAGATCTTAGGTGAAAATGTTATCGAATTTGAATACCGATTTTTCTCCACAAGGAATAAAATTGTTGATAACGATAGCAAGTTATCTCTGTAATTTGAATCCTCTCGAGTTAAAACACTCTCCTTAAATAACTGATAATTTATTAAAAAGAATTTAAATAAAGTTAGTGAATATTTACCTGATTTAGACAGGTTATCTTGGTAAAATTTGTTATATTCATAATTGTTATAATCTATTATATCGTTAATAATATCTTTTGTGATGATTCCGGGTACAATTTTCTCAAATTCTTTAAGATCATATCCAAATTTGTAAGCTGATTCCTTAATACATTTAATATTATTCTTAGAATATTCGACAAAGTATTTAATTAAAAGATCCTTCAAAAACAAGTCTGAATTTTTTGATAATTTTTCATCTCTTATATAATCGAGAAGATTATTGTAGGAATTTAAATTTCGATCTAGAGAAATCTGTTTCCAAAATTCAAATCTATTTTCGAGTTCTTTATCGTCTATATAATATTCACAAATTAACTTCAAAAGTTTTTCGATTAAATCCTCAACGTTAATTTTGCTAGATATAGTGTTAGAACCAAGATTATTTAAAATATCACTTTTAAAAGTTGTCTTAAAATTGTATTTTATCCAAAATCGTTTATACAGATTCATATCTGGATGTAAACAATCATCCCTTTCACCCATAAGCAAATCGGATGATAAGGTTATTGTTTTATGAGTTAGGTCAAATCCGACTAGATTTGTGCCAAAGTTACCGTCAGGAAAGTATAATCGTTCTCCGACAATAACCTTCCAACTTGACCAATCATTCTTCTTTAGCGCTTTTACCAATTTATTCAGGTAGGCCCAAATAACAGAGTTTAGTTGTGATGTAACAACCATACCAGATTTAGTTTTGTTAGAATTAGTGTCGATTACCATATTCTTTCCTTCTTTCTACTGGAATAAATCCAGATAAATTTATTTCTTTAATTATAACAGAAAAAGGACTGTCTAGTCCTTTAATTGTTATAGAGTGTCTAGCAGGTTGTCATCAAGAGCTCCTGATAATTGCTCCTGAGCTTCCAGACCGTAAGAGTGGGCGATTTTCCCCATTGCAGCACCACAAACGACACACAAAGCGTCATCCAAGAATGTGTTGCAGTATTTAGAGTTCTTGCCAACCTTGTCGGTAAGACCAATAATACCAGGTTTTTCTTTGTCAAGATTGTAGGCGTTTGCGATCCCGATTGACCCAAACAACTGGGCGGAGTGAATCAAAACTTCATCGACTCCGAACGTACCCTCGTCCTTCCATACCATACTTTGAAGTGGTTCTAGCAGCAATCCTTGCTCGCATAGAACATCTAGATTAATTGCAGTAACGAGGATCTGTTGGATTTCACGTTTTTTGAGAACTTTTTTAATTGCATTCTCACATTCTTTCTTATCAAGGAAAGAGTAGTACGTGTGTTGATGATCATAAACGATCCGTGTCAAATCAGACAAGTCCATTCCAAGTTCGTCAAACCGCCACTTAACCAAGTCCAGTTGAGACCCGGTTTCAACTAATTCTTTTTTGTAGAAAATATTCTTTTCTAATTCTTTTAATTTTGCCATCAAAGGCACCTTCTTTCTTTTATTTTTATTTTAATTATAATTAATTAAAAAATAAATCCAGTAAAAACTGGTAGAAAGAAGGTTGTTATGAAAGACAACAAAAATAAAAAAGAATATAGTAGTCAGTCTGACACTACTTATGTATTGCTTACGATTGCCTCCTTTGTTATTGCTCTATTTTTTATGGCTAGCCTCTTAAACTCAGTTAATAACAACGAAGATCAATGGCCTCTTGGTGTAAACGGATTTACCGAGTATCTATTTGGAAAGTCTTCCTCTGATAATAAAAAAATGGACAAAAAAACAAAAGAATTTATTTCAGAAAATAAAGACAGTATCCCATCTGTATTTTTCAAATCTCCACTACAACAAGAAAAGGAACTTTCTGAATTTGTAGCAAACTACAAGAATAAGCTACCAATCTTATCTGTAAATAGCTTTGAATATGCAAAGAACATCTTTTATTACAAAAAAGATGGATATTTAGATGTAGTTCCGAATAAATTGTACGTTGATAATGTTAAAGACAACGAGGAAGATATCTTGAAATTCTTGAATAACAAACAGGAAGATTTCGACCAGGAAAGTAAAATCGTTTTTGAAGAATTTCAGAAAGGGGACGCAAAAGCAAAGGTAGATTTGTTATCTACTGAACGTGGAAAAGCGCACTTACTTTATCGTTATAACGGTAACCCAGGCTACGAACACTGGTTGAATGGCGATTATGTGGTTTTGAAAATTTACTACAATCCAAATTCCGAGTCAGATATCAATACCCTAGCAACTTCTTTGGAGAATCTAAGAAAATACGCAAAGGATAAAGGTAATATTCTTCGTTTAAATTTTATTGACATCAACAAAGAAAACGCTGTTGTTTTGGAGGATATCCGTTACTCTGGAGATGTTACAGCTGTAGCTTATCCTGTACGAATTACAAGCAGATATGGTTTTTTTGAAAATAAAGAAGATCGACACCAGATTAGCTTGACGAAAAATCCAGAGCATATTATTGATTTGGTTGATTATTTTAATAAATTTAATATGGAATAGTTCGTTCAAAAGAATGTGATTCCTAAAAAGGAAGATTAGCTATATCAAAAAGAGTCCGTTTATTTGTGGGCTCTTTTCTTTTCTATAATTTTTAAAAAATTAATAAAACATCGGGAAAAATTATGAATAATATTAAAAGAAAGAATCGGTTTTCATTAAACAATAAAAGAAGAAAGAACAATCTAAACAAGGGAAATAGAAAAAAGAAATTGTTTTTTATTTTTATATTTTTGCACGTAATATTCTTCTTATCAGTTGCATTCGTCTTCACTTTTATTATTCCAGAGAAATTTAGTGAGTATGGTGTTGAAAACACGTCGGTTTATGATAAAATTAAATACGTTTTCACCCGAGAATTGCCAAAAGGTAATAGCGAATCAAAAGAACACAAGGATAAAGAGGAGGAAATATACAGAACTTATAATGATTCCTCTTTATTTGATAAAAACTCTTATCAGAAGGAAGAGGATATTAGAAATTTTGTTACAAAATATAAAAATAAATTACCGAACCTGTCGCTCATCAGCTTGGAATCCTCTAACGATATTATTTATTACAAAAAAGATGGAACTGAAGATATGGTTCCCAAGAAATTGTACTTTGACGATTTAGAGTTTTACCAAAACGAGGTTGTAAACTACCTACTAAAACAACAGTCTGAATTTGATCAAGAAAGTAGATCTGTTCTTCAAGAATTTCAGTTTGGGAGCAATAAGAAAAAAATTGAGCTGTTATCAAGTGATCGTGGGAAAACCCACTTAATATATAGATATAACGGCGATCCGGGGTATGATAGTTGGTTTGATAATGATTATTTGATTTTGAAGTTATATTACGACTCAAAGAAAGACGAAGAAGTTGTGGGTAAATCTCTAGAGTATATAGTAGAATACGCAAAAGAGCGTGGAAATATTTTAAATCTAGATATCATAGATATTAATAATGAAAATGCAGCTGTCTTAGAAGGTATTCAATATTCTGGAAACGTTATTGCTCTTGCTGAAAAAGCTAGAGTTACACAATCTTACGGAATATCCAACGATTACGTGAAAACGAATAAGATTAATATAACAAATAACGCAGAAGATATTAATATCTTAATGTATTATTTTTGACAATTTAAAATATAATTAGATTTAAATATGATTTCAATAAAAATTAAGAGGCTCGTTTTGTTTCGAGTTCTTTTATTTTTTTATAATTTAGAAAAATAATATAAACAGTAATAACTGTTAGAAAGAAGGTTTTATTATGGATAATAATGACAACGGAACAATTGCTAGTATTTTAGCTTTGGCTTTAATTTTCTTTTTTGTGAGTTTTTTACTCGCTACTTCCAATCAAGAAGAAAATCAAAAGGAAGTTAGCTCAAATGATCCGAGAAAATCAGAATTGGTAGCAAAACAAGAATCTAATTCAAGTGTCAACAAAGAAGAACAACAGACTGATTTTCTGAAAAAATACAAGGATAAATATTCATCTTTAGTTCCTTATAAACTTAATCCAACAAACGACGTTTTCTATTACAATAACGAAGGTAAAATAATCTTGTTATTTAATGAATCGTTATTGGATAAGAAACAAGACGAGAATTATTTCGTTAAGATTTTGGAGAACAACCAATCTGAATTTGATAAAGAGACAGAAAATATCCTTGATCAATTCAAGAATGGGGATTCTGCTTCTAGGATTTCACTGTTATCTTCAAATACCGGCAAGGCACACTTGCTATACCAGTATCAGAACAAAAACTTGTCTGAAAAACTATCAGGTCTATTTTTTGATATCACAATCTACTACAATCCTGGATCTGAAGAGGATAAGTTGTCAGAGGCTATTGGTTTAGTTGTGGATTTTGCACAAAAAAGTGGTAAGGTTTACAGATTAAATATTGTAGACATTAACAAAGTGGGTCCTGTTGAACAAGAAGAAATTCGATATTCTGGAGCTATTATAGCTATTGGATATCCTGTACAAATTTCAGAAGGTGCTATAACCAACTACAAGGATCTTCGAGGTCGTGCTAATATCAGCGATGATCCTAAAAATATTTTAAAATTGACTGAATATTATAATTAATAAAAAATAACTTTTTTAAAGAAGGAGAAAAATGAAAAATTTATTTTTTAATATAATGTATTCAGTTTTTGTGGGGGTGTTTACCCTCACACTAGTGTTATTTGTAATTGGGGTGAAACTTTATTACAGAAAGGCACCAAAATAAAAGACCCGGTTTGGGTCTTTTTTTATTTTGAATCAATTTGAGATAATCGGTAGTTTGAACTGTTGATGAGGTTATTTAAGACCTCTTTTGATCCTTCGTCAAATTCGTCTGAAACTTTACTGAAAATATACAATGCTAAATTTAATACAACACGATACTCTTCAGATTCAAAAAGAAGAGATGAATCTGAACATTCTTCGAGATGAATAAATTCATCATTATACGATTGGGTCATTATATTAATGAATCCTTCACACTCACGTTCCGTGATCGTTTCAATGAGAAAATCAAAGAAATGCAAATAGTTTTTAACAAAAGGATAGAACTTTTCACTGTCATCTGATTGATCTATGTAAGCAATGTCAAAGTCAAGTCCCGTATATGTAGGTGCATTGATAATAAGATGTTTATCAGAGATATTATTTTCTTTTAGATAATCTAGCAACCCAGAAAATGTTTCTTGGAAGTTTTTCTTAAAATCTTCCAAATAGAAAGGTAGCCTAGAGTCTTCTTTAGAAATATCAAATAACTCTCGCCATTTATTACGAAGGATATATGCTGAGTGATCATCTTTGTTGAAGAAGATCAGCATTAACTCTTCTAAAAGAATTTCTTTTTGCGATTTATCAAGCTCATCATCCTCATCATCCTTTAATAATTTAAGGATGGTTCTAGCAAATGAAAACTGAGTTTTTAATTCACCTGTCTTCAAATAATCATAATCATCAGTTTTTAAATTTTGTTGTTCACCCTTCAATAGATGTTCAATAGCTTTCACAAAAATGCCTTTTCCGAAATAACTGATGATTGTTTCAAAAACGTTTTCAGTTCCAAAAGACGAATCATCAAATTCCTCAATGCAAAAATGATTTATGTCTGAATAAGTTGTCTTCTCATCTGAGATGTATTCAGAAATGGCACTTGCAACACGTTCAATAAAAACATCTTCCGAAAAATACTCCGTCAAATTTTCAAATAAAAACTTACATAATTTTAAGTCTCGACAAATCCCCTCAAAGATATCATCTTCAGAAATACCATTTTCGATATCATTGTAATTATCATAACGACTTCCAATCTTTATCAGATTGGCATACATTAGTAAAGCAACTCCTGGAGTTAAGTTTTCCAATAAAGTAAATGTTTGATGATTAGAAAGGTTATTATCTGAATTTAAATCAGACAATTCATCCAACAATGTTTTACCAATAATTCTTGACAACTTATGGAGGTATAGTTTTCCGAATTTTGTTTCTTCTTTTAAATATTTTTCAATATTTAAATCTTTAATAACAATTCCATTAAAGATATTTTTAAAGCCGGAATAGGTTATATCATTGAAATTACAAGCCTCTTCTCCGAAAATAATCAGTTGCCATCCGCATTCATTAATTGAAACAGATATTTTTTTAATATCAGATATTGACTTTGAAGATAGGACATCAGCCAAATATGATTCATCAATTTTATTTTCAAAACCAAAAGTTTCCGTAGCCATAATCTTTGCAATATTATTCAACATACGCAAATATCTTGATTCAAAACTAACATTAGTTTGTTTTACCATTAAAATTTCCTTCTTTCCTTTCTGAAATTAATTCAGATATTTTATAAATTTCTTAAATTATAAAAGAAAAAACGGACTGCCTTTAATAAAAGCAGTCCGGGTTAATTATTTAAGTTTCTTTTTCAAAATGTTTAATAAATCAACAATCTGATTATTCCAAACGCTATATTCTTCTAAATCGGATTCAATTTTTTTAACTTGGTCCAAAGAGAAGAAGTTAGATACGCTGTGAGGATTTTTTAGAAAATCTGATGTGATTTTTCCTTGAAGCACGTAACGTTCACGAGATTTACCGGTTAGGGAAGATAATAGTTCGGCAGCAACTTCTCCACCGAAGAATTTCACTAGATTTGTTTTGTAAAGGAAGTTCGTTGCACTCCCCAGGTCAGAAGAATCCTTTTTAAGGTTTGCTTCTTTGCGGAGCTCTTTATAGATGTAATTTTTGAAATCTTCTTCGTAACGTTGACCAAATGTTGCATTAAATTCGATATCCGAATAAGAGGCTCGAATAGATTTGAATAGTTCGAACTCTTCGTCAATTGAAGAAGTGATGATTGTTAAACTAAGCCAATTTTTCTTCACAAGATCAATACGCTGACTCATCTTAGGATTGTCGTGTAAAAGTGATTCGATGTGATCACAAGCCTTTTTGATGTAATCCTTATAAACATCAACCGGAATCTTTTCTTTCACATCTTGATCAAACAAGAATAAGTGGTTGTAACCGACATTTTTGTCAATTGATTTTTTTAGTTTTGTATAAAGTTTTAAGTCACAAGTGTCAAAATAAACACTTGTTGGGCCCAATTGTGAGCGAGCCTCATCAATACTGATAGACCCGTTATCAATTCCATCCTGTAATCGTTTTAGGACTTGTTTCATAAAAAATACCTCGATTCTTAATTAAAAGAAGGGATCGTTTGCACAATCCCCTCAGTGTAAATGCAAGAGACGTGCGACGATGGTTGAAGTCATCGCAGTATGTTGCTAGAAAGACAAAAACCCTTTTTGAATTTTTTGTAGCGAAGGGCGTTTTATCGCTACTATTATTATAGTTAAAAAAAATATTTTTGTCAACAATTAGATTTTAATTTTAAAAATTATTCAATATTCAAAGAATAAACTGAAGAGTTTGCACTGTCTAGCGATTGAGTTCGTACAATATATTTGACCTTTTCTGGAGTACTCACAGCGTGGTAAATTTTAACAATAGTTGTTGAATCAAAATATACAACTCTTGATGTTGTGTTAGGATAGTTTTTTGAAAGTAGATCAGTAACTTCTTCTGGAACTGTTGAAGTTAGATTTTGCCACTGTTTATTTTTATAGAACTTGTCATCCTGAGAGATGATTTGATCCAAGTAGGTAACGCTGAAATCGTCCGGCAATTCTGAGTATGCAAATTCATCTGTTGTTTCAGAAATTTTATCCGACAAACTCCAAACACCATCTACTTTAACCATTTTATAACTAATATTCTGAATTGACGATGTATCGTTAAAAACGCTAAAGGTTACAATCGGGTTCCAGCCGTCTTTATCTTGAACAAATCCTGTGATGTGTGATTCGCCCACAAATTGATTTTCTACACCATAAATTGGTTCTAGAATTTTATTCAACTCTTCCTTCCCTGAATCTGTCAAAGGTGCAGAGCTCACGTCTGGTTTTGTTACAGTGTCAGAATTGAATAACGATGTCAATCCCGATAGTTCCTTTTTGAGAGCTTCGGCGGAACGATTCCCTTCATTTTTTACTGTCATTTCATTAATTGATTTGTTATTATCTGTTCTAAAAAATTCAAAGGGAACTGAAGTGGTGGATAATTTCTTCTCTAACCAGCCACTTTTGTAAGAATACCACCCAAGTCCGGAGAAAATTCCAAGAATAACCACAACAAATAATAGTCGTTTTAAAAATTTTTTCATTAGAGAATATAAACTCCTTTCTAAAAATAAGGTAAGGAAACATCCTTACCTTGATTTTACAACAATTTTTGTGTGTACAAAGTACCTTGGTTGATTTGGAATGTTACAGTTTTATAAACCTCACCGTCTTCGTTGGGCTCGGATTCGTAAAATTGAACACGTTTAGAATCTTCATCAAATTCACAATTAATTTGTCCGTTAACAACAAGAATTGCGTCTCCAACTTTATCAACATTTAGGATTTTATCAATATCCTGACCGCTCTTGAAGGTCATTGTAAATCGCACACGATCTTGTTCTAAGATTTTATCAATCATTTCTTGAGAAAAGTTAAGGAAGAAGTCTGTTGGCAATTCTGATACATCAAAACTTCCCATTGTAGCACTCCAAAATTGGGCGTTGTCTTTAGAAGAAGTAAACATTCGCAAATTGTCCTTATCACTACCGCCGAAATTCTTCAAGAACGAACGTGTCACTGAAAATGCAACAGAAGCCTTTTCTGCCGGGTCGCCCTTTTTCTCTACGTCACGAATTAACAAATCAACCAACTTATCAGAATCTGATGGTTCTAGATTTGTAACAATCGGCTTTTTACCAGTATTAAAGGTTACGTAACCAAGGGAGATACTTGCACGGGTTTCATCATTATCATCTACGCTGAAATATTGATTATCAAACTTAGCGGTTACAATGATTTGGGAGTTCTCAGCTTCTTTGAGAGCTTCTTTATATTTAGGGCTTTGTCGATGATTCTTCACAGTTGCGTTTTCATCACCAAGATGACGTTCCAACATTGTGATGTACTTGTCCAATTTAGCACTCTCATACTTGGTAACTTTTCCCCCGAATAGGAAGATAGATGTTACATCAAAATCTGTAAACTTTTTATCTGGATTGTTTTGAGCTGCTTTACCGAACCAACCATAAAAGTTTAGTCGTTTTTTCACTGAGTCTAAACCTTTTTCGCAGTTTAAAACTCCCAACAGATAAGATCCTGATTTATTGGTTTTCGCACGAGCTTCTTTATTTCTATACAAAAAACCTAGTGATGATGTGAATGTAATAATTCCACTATCATCTGGCACGTTCTTATCTTTTGCTTGACCAGCACCTTTGTGGTGTCCGGATGGTACAATACTGAAATTTCTGGAGATTTTATTAGCCAAATTTTTAACCTCTTCTCTTTTTATTATTTTTTATTTATATTTCATTCTATCATAAATTAAGAAATTAGTCAAGTCTGAAGTAGTTATAGTCAAATTATCATTTTATCTGTATTTTATCAAACAAGATGATAATTTACATAATAAATGATAAAAAGGATTCTGATTTCTCAGAAATCCTTTTTTGTTTAATTACTATTTGCTATCACGTTTGCGTTTAACAAAGTATACTGCTGCACCGATTGCACCTAAACCTGCAACCATTGCGAGTGGTGTGACGATAGAAGAAGCGTTAGCTCCTGTCTTAACAGCGTCTTTCTTATCTGGTGTTTGAGTATTAGCTTTGTAATGATGTGTTACATCGCCGTTTTCAGAATCTACTTTTGTTTCTACAAAGTCGTATCCCTTGAAAGTAGATTTAGGTTTGTTACCTTCCTCTTCTTTAAGAACGATAACCTTACCATCTTTGTTTTCAACGTGACGTGTTACGATTTTATGGTAGATATGGATAGTGTTTCCATCTTTATCTTTTTCTGTACGGAGATATTTATAACCCGGAATATCTTCCTTGTCTTTTGACCCTTTTTCTGTCTTGATAACGTTTCCTTTATCATCCTTGAAGAATGTTGTGATATCTTCTTTAGGTGTTTCAGCAGGTGCTTCCGGTGTTGCTTTGTAATAATGAGTTACATCACCATTTTCAGGATTCACTTTTGTTTCTACAAAATCATAACCCGGGAATGTAGATTTAGGTTGGTTACCATCCTCTTCCTTAAGAACATTAACCTTGCCATCTTTGCTTTCAACGTGTCGTGTTACAATCTTGTGATAGATATGTGTTGTGTTTCCATCTTTATCCTTTTCTGTTCGGATATACTTGTAACCCAGAATATCTTCCTTATCTTTTGGCCCTTTTTCTGTCTTGATGATATTACCTTTATCATCTTTGAAGGTTGTTGTGACTTCTTTCGGAGTTTCTTTAGGATCCTCTTTAGGAGTTTCTTTTGGCTTTTCAGCTTTATAAAGGTGAGTTACATCTCCGGTTTTAGGATCTACTTTCTTTTCTTGATATTCGTATCCTGGGAATGTGGATTTTGGTTGATCACCGTCTTCTTCTTTTAAGACAATATCCTTACCATCTTTATTACCAATATGTTTTGTGGTAATCTTGTGGTAAGAGTGGATAGTGTTTCCATCTTTATCTTTTTCCGTCTTGATATACTTGTAACCCGGAATATCTTCTTTGTCTTTTGTACCTTTTTCTGTCTTGATGATATTACCTTTATCATCCTTGAAGGTAGTTGTGACTTCTTTAGGATCTTTATCTTTTGGATCTGTATCATCTGTTACTGGTTTTTCAGGAACAGCTTTTTTGTATTTAAGTGTTACTGTTTGTTCTCCTGAACCAACGATAGTAGAAAGAGGTCCGTCTGCACTAACATAATTGTAACCGGAAATTTGTTTTGGTTTAATTGTTACACTTTCGTACCATAATTTATCTTTTGCTACAATTTCAACTGGGTTTCCTGGAATTTCTTCACCCGTTTTCTCATCAACAAACTTAACCTTAACTGTACCTTTTGAAGATTCACCAAATGCCAAGTTTGTGTTTCTTGTGAGTGTTACATTTCTATCGAAACTTCCAAGATCTTTTCCATCTCTAGAAAGTTTAAGATTGAACCCAAAGCCATCTTTAACAGATAGAGAATCAACTGTACGAGTGCTAGTCAAGAAATCTTTCAATCTATCAGCACCGTATTCATCTAGCCAGTTTTCACGTAGTTCAACTGATAGACTTTCTCCAGCTTTACCGAATAGGAATCTACTGAATGTATTATTTTCCATAGGTACATCAGTCATAATTTCGTATTCAACACCACTTTCTGAAATTTTTAAAACTTTTAATGTAACTGGCACTTCTTTATTTGTTAAAGGACGATCTTTTTCATAAAGATCGCTATCTGTAAATCGATTACCGTCTTTATTTGGTCTAGAGAAGATTTCAACTTTTGCTCCTTCAATAACATCTCCAACTTTTAAGTTAGATTTAATATCAAGAACACGTTTTGATCCGTTCGGAACAGCCATAGTTAGTTTGTCACCTTTTTTTAGGAAGTAGGCTTGTCCGTTAACTTTATTTCTCTCAATAATACGTTCAGGCTCATCTTCACCAACTACTGATTTAATAATAAATCCTGTCCCGTAGTTTGCGTCAGCTAAATAAATCGGTAATTTCTTAGAAGAACTTGGGTTCGTTGTTAGGTTAAAAATTGAATTTGAAGTATAAGTTGGATTATCGACCAATTTAGATGTTGTGTCTGCAATTGGATATCTCAACTTGTTGTAAGGTGCTGCAATTGCCTTATCAGCAACTGAAGGCAAAATAACTTTATTCTCGTATTTTTTAATAATTGTATCATCAGAGAATAATTTTGCCTTATCTACTCCTTCGATATACAAGAATGGTAGATTTCGTTCGTTGAAGGCTTCGTTATAGCTTCCAACAACAAACTCCACGTAACGATCTTTATTTAATTTTTCAAAATTTTCATTAAAAATAACCTTCCATTCAGAAGTACCAAATACATCTGAACTAGAAGCCTTTTCAAGTTTGTCACGGAATCCAGCTAGAGTTGTTTCTCCCTTTAAGCTATCAGCAAATTCTTTTGATGTTCCAGTTACTTTACCGTTAGCTAATCTAGCAACGTTTGTTTTTCCCATATATAAATCAGTTGCGTTAGCAAATTGATGTGCACTCTCCATAAAGAAATGAACGTATCCGTCTTTTGGAATTGTAAACCCATCTTTAAAATTGATACGATATCTAACTTTATTTCCATCAGTAGAAACTACACTAATATCCTTAATTTGACTATTGTAAGATCCATCAGCGTCAGGGGTGTTACTTCCCGTTTGTTCATTTACAATTTTGTCTACAACTGTACGGCCGCTAAAGGATACGCCACTATCAGCTTGTTCTTGAGCCTCAACTTTTTGGTTTGCAAATGCCGGCTGAACTTGAGCGCCAACACTCAAAGCTGTGACCAAAATAGCAGATGAACCTGCAATGCGATTTAGAATTTTCTTTTTATTTTGCAAAGTAATAAACTCTCCTTATTTTATTCTAACTTTACTCTCTTCAATTATAAGAATATATTAAATATTTTTTTATATATATAACAAAAAAGTGATGATTTTAAATCGCCACTTTTAATATATATTAATCATCTGTAACAAATGATCTACTGTTATAAATTAAGTCTGCACTAATCTTATCTCCTGGATTTAATTCAGAAAATTGTAGAGCTGTATTCATCAGGATTCGATTGGTTAATGATTCAACTGAGTAATTTCTGTATTTATAAATAATATTTTCGAAATAAATGTCGTCTGATTTTAGATGAAAATCTAAATCATATTTCTTAGATATGAAACCTAGCCACGATGGTCGTTTAACATTATCTTTTATTTTAAAATACGGTTTTGGAAATTTACTGTTTAGGTCAACAATTTTTTTATTTACAGGAAGACCTTCCTCGGACAAATACCAATCGCAATCAAAAAGCAAGAGCTCCTTCATTTTTAAATATTCTTGAAAGACAATGTAAGTTAATAGGTTGATTTTGGCTTGACTAACAAATAGCCTTCCAGTTGTTTTTTTATAAATCGAGTACACCCAATTGGATACGTGTTGCACTTCAATGATCACAAACGTCACCTCTCAATCAAATATTTAAAATTTCACCTTCGATTTCATCGGATAATTTTCCGTAAAAAATCAGACTTTCATCCCGGACAGATCTGGCAACCTTAATCATATTTCGTAGGGTTTCTTGCCCTTTTGGAGATTCACGCAATGTTTGTTTAAAATCTTCTGCCCAAAAATCTGGATCTAAAAACAAAACGATATACAAAACATAGGAGTATCGACCGTTCTTTAACTGTTCCAGGGCATACTCTTTTAAATCGAGCTTTTCATCTTCTGACAAAAAGAAATATTTTCTCACAAACCATCCCGGTTTTGCCAACCCAATATTTTCTTGTTCGTAATTAAAGCCCTCTTCGGAAAATAAATACTCAAAGATGATTCGACCTGTAAGTGGTGTAATATTTACATTACCAGACTTGAAAGCCTTGATAGGATCATCGTCAATCGAATTGCTATATGATTGGATTTTCCAATTTTCTAGCAACCATTTTTTTGTCATTTTTTTAAATTCATCAAAGCAAGGAAATTTCTTTATTGATGGATCACCAAAATTCTTCGTTAAATAATTTGACAAATCTCTTATTTTTCTAACGATAATAACCGCACGATTGCGTGTATGTAGTTCTCCCATAGAACACAAAAATAATTGACCACCTTCAGCTACAATAATCATATCATCTTTATATCTAATATCAGTCGCTTTAGTAAACATACCACAAATATAACGTTGATAAATCGGAGTATAATCAGATTCTTCAATTAATTTCAAAATCATATTTTCCTGTTTTTCTCTAAAATCTTTAAAATTTTTATTTTCTGAATTGCTTGTCTTTATCATCTCAATCACATCTTTCTAACGTTTTTATTAAATAATATTATCACATTTTTATCTAAAAATCAAATTAAAAGGAGCTTATAGCTCCTTTTTGTTATCTTTTATCAGCTTTCCCAGATTCAGAGTTATCTTTATCTGTTTTTCCTGTATCCTTACCCTTATCATCGCCTTTCTTTCCTCTAGGGGCTTCAGGTTCTTTAATTGGTAATTCAGGTTCTGCCGGCTTCTTATCCTCTGGTTTAGTTTCAGTAGGTTTTTCTTCTGCTGGTTTAGTTTCAGTAGGTTTGTTTTCTTCTGGTTTAGTTGTAGAGATAAGTTCCTTGCTAACAGAATAAATACCGTGTACAAACTTACCGATACCTGTTCTAGCAAATACTTTATCATTAAAGGTATTATCTTCAACCTTGATGGTAGATAGATCTTCAGGAATACCTTTCAAGTGAATTGGATATGCTAATCTAGACGCCCAATCCTTTTCACCGTTTTGACTACCAAATCCGATTGTGTTTTCGAATTTGTTGTTCGTAATTGTGATATTTTTGTACTTATCAGAACCTTCTGTGTGAGATCCGACAGTTGCACCGAAGTTACGAACGATAGGTTTGGCTGTATTCCCATCTGCAATATCTTGACCTGTAAATCCTACGTAACTTGTGAAGGTTGAGTTTGTGATTGTGATATCACTAGAAGGCTTATTGTCGACTTCCAATCCTGAAAGAATTGAATTTTTCAAGTTAGATACGTGTCCGTATGCTCCTGCTAAGAATGAATCGATTTGAATTGCTTCTGAATATACCACGTGAGAATCTTTGTTGAATCGACGTTCAACCTCTTCTTCCGATAAGTCTTTACCACCATAACCAGCGGCAGTGATTTTATCGAAAATAATGTGGTCAGATCCTGCTACATCAAACAAGTGAGATCCCGCACCGTGTGCATTGTTGAAAGTTGCATTTTCAAATTTCATATTTGAAGCTTTCGCAATACGGGCAGAAAATCTACCGTCACCTTCGAAGATGTCTTTGTTAAGGGATTTGATAATTACGTTTCCATCCTTATCAGTTTCCTCTTCGATACTTCCGTAAACAATGAAGTTTTTGATTGTTAGATAATCGGAATCATCTTTTCCGTGTTTACCAGTTGCGTCGAATCGAAGGATACTCTTAGTACCAACTAAGAATGAAGATCCATTAAAGTCAAGAGTGTGTCCCTCTGGGTTTGCTGGGAAGTTGAAAGTTGTTTTTCCTAAAATTTTGTATGTTTCTTTAGGAAACTTAACATCCTCACTTAGCAAGAAGTTAACTGTATCTCCTGTAAGATCACGACCGGTTTTCTTAAGGTAGGAATTTAAATCCTCTTGAGTACGAATAGTCGCAGTGACATTTTGCTCTTCTTTAGTTGTTTCAGTAGGTTTCTCCTCTGCTGGTTTAGTCTCAGTCGGTTTCTTATATTCTGGTTTAGTTTCAGCAGGTTTTTTATCCTCTGTTTTAACTTCAGTCGGTTTCTTGTCTTCCGGTTTTGTCTCAGCGGGTTTAGTTTCAGCTGGCTTAGTTTCAGTTGGTTTTTCTTCAGAAGGCTTAGTTTCAGCAGGTTTAGTTGGAGTCTCAATTTCTGACGGTTTAATTTCAGAAGGTCTTTCTTCAACTGGTTTAGTTGGAGTTTCTGGCTCTGCTGGTTTAGTTTCAGCTGGTTTTTCCTCTTCAACTGGTGCAGGAGTGACTGGCGATGGAGTTGGAATAGGAATGATTGGTGTAACACTTGGGACAATTGGAATCACTGGTGCAATTGGCAATGTTGGTACAGTTGGAATTGCCGGTGATGTAGGAATTGTGTTTGTGTTATCAGTCTTAGGTTTACGTCTAGCTTCAATTTCAGCAAGTCGGCGTGCCTCATCTTCCTGTTCTTTAGATGTTTTTTCTGGAGCGGTAATAGAGTTACTACCAGTCGAGGCAGGTCTATTCGAAGAAGCTGCTCTATTAATAATGTCACGTACTTGTGTAATCGGTGCAATAGAATTAGCTCCCTCTTCACGAGAGTTTGCTACACGAGAAGAATCAATCGGTGTCGCACCTTCACGTCTGTTAGAATGATTACCTTGTGAAGATGATGAACTTGCAGTTTCTTTTTTATCTTCAGAAGAGGATGAGCTTGATGTTTTTTCTTTATCCTTTTCTTTACCCTTTTCTTTAGATGTTGAACCACTATCATCAGAAGATTCAACAAATTCAACATCAGATCCATTTGAAGAGTCTGTTGTTGTTAGATGTTGTGGTCTATCATTGGTAGATGACGGTTTTGTCATCAAATAAGCTGTTGCAGATACACCCCCTAAAACTAATGCAGAGAATAGGGTGATAACCGCAATTTTCTTTTTATTTTTACTTTTTTCCTGATTCAAGGAGTCGTTTCCTCCGTTCTTTTATTTTTAAATTAGAAAATTTAAATTCAATCTATTACTATTATATAGTAAAGATGAGGTATCTTTTTATATATTAAAAAAGAGGCTTTTGCCTCTTTCGTTTATCTCTTTTTTAAATATCAAACAAAATTAGATCAAATTCAACGCAAGATAAAATATCTTTGATAGTTTCAGAATTAATTCCCTTATAAGAAGCCAACATTAATCGTTCTAGGGAACGTTTAATATTTTTCTTTTCATCAGGTCCGCAATTAATAATAAACTCTTCATTATTATTTACCAAGCTGATTAAATTGTCATAAAAAGATAGGTCGATATCCTTTGGAATATTGACAATTTTTACTTCTGATCCAATAACTGCTTTTTTGTTAGAAATTTCATTAAATTTTAGAACAAAATCTTTTGCTACAAATTTATTTTGAGATAAAATAGACAACAAATCTTTCTTCGTTAATCTGATTCCACGATTGATAGAAAAGATTTCACGAGCGTCTTCTTCCTCAATTTTTAAGGTATGAATATAACTAAGGTTTGAATTTTTATTGAACTCTTCACCCATCAACGAACCCAACTTCTCTGCTTTTTCCTTATTGAGATAACCATTCAATAATTTGGAAAGTAAATCAAGCTCAAAAGATAAAACAACTTTGTTGTTGTATGGATCTACTGGAGTAAATAGGCCACGTCTGATTTCATCGTCAACGTACCATTTGATAACTGAATCCATCATATCACGATTCATTCTTGGTAATTTGATAACTCTCAACAAATTTCCAGAAATGTTTTTTAAAGTGGTTAAATTTGATGAGTCTTTTTCAATGGCTGTTTTCAAAAAATCTAGAATAATTTTTTTATTTACAATAAATTTAGGGGATAGGTCACTTTTTAGAAAAATATCAATATCGGATACCGCTTTGATATAATCATCGTCACTCATTCCTGGATTCACAATAGCCATTAATTCTTCAAGTGGTTTTTCTTTCTCAATTTCACTCAAACGCTCATCAAACTGATTCATCATTAGATTGACAAGTTTTTCTTTTGTTTCTGAGATTAACTTATCTGTGGATTCTTCGTTTTCGTCATTCAAGAATCCCCAAACCAAATCTCCGTAAATACCGAGAAAATTAAATTCAACAATATTTTCGAAAATTCCAGCCTTGAAATCAATTTTTTTGCTATATTTATTCCCAGTAGAATATTCTAATTGAAGCTCAACAGTTAATTTGTTGATTTCATTCATTGCTTCAAAGGAAAGTGTTGAACAAAGAAAATTTTCTGCCAACAAATCTGATTCCGAATCAAAAATCATTTTCAACTCTTGAGACAAAAGCTCCTCATTCTTTAAATTTGGAATACGCTTTTTACCAAGCAATTCAAATTCAATTGCTTCTGAAACAATTCCAGTAGGATCTCCAGACTTCTTAAGATCGTTCAGCATTTCTCGTTTATCTGTCAAATCGACAAGGAAAATACGGGCTGATTTCTGAGCAAACTCCAATAATACATTTTTAACTTCTTTTAAATTTGTAATTTTCATTACAAAACCTTCTTTCTAACCTTTTAGGTATTTTTTTAAAAATTATAAAAGTTTTCGCTTGACAAAAAACAAAGTTTCTGCTATAATTCGAAAAAATAATATATTATTAATGCTTATATAAAGATAATATATTTTAATATAAAATAGTTATTAAGGAAGAGATTATTTTTTAAGAAAAAGAAAAGGTATAAAAAAATGTTATTAGATTTATTAGTGATGGCAGTAATCTTTATGGTTTGTTTGGGAGCTGTTGTCATCGGATGGTCGATTGCATTATCGTTAACATTCGGAATCATCAACTGGGTTGTCAGAGCGACTTATGAAACTTTGGCAATTAGAGAAAACGACCGATTAGAACAAAATTTTGGAGGTTAATCAGTTTGATTTTAAGAATTGATTACAAATATAGAAATCAAATCAACACAAACCAGGAGGGATCCGTGCTTATTGAGGATGTCCCGCAACACTCTGACGTAGTAGATGAAATTAGTCGGTTGTTTGAGGGAAACACCTTCGGTTTGAAAATTTTAAGTGATAAGGATTTCTTTGACTTTATTAACTTTAGCAACACTTCCAAGCCTTTACTTGTTATAGTAAGAGGATCTGGAATTGTAACAGATAAGGTAATCGAGAGATTGGAAAATTTGTCTTTTAGAAAGGATCTCAAGGTTGTTTACTTATCTTACTAAATTAAAAATAAAAAAGACTGAATTTATCAGTCTTTTTTATTTATTATCCGTGGAATAGATAAGAAATTAAATCAACAATAGGGTTGTTTGTTGCAGAAATGCTAACTCCTAAGAATGACATACATCCGTAAAAGACAACCAATGAAAGAATAGCTCCTGATAGGTACTTCCAAGTTGACATTTTCTTAACAAACAAGCTAATTACAGTTGCGATGAATCCAATCATCATTCCCCAGAATGTTGCGTAATATACAATTCGAATCAACCAGCCAAGTACTGTTGTTCCACCTTCGTCAATAACATTGTTAACTCTATTTTTAAAACCATCTACGCTTGGGATGTTTGTATAAGATACTCCATCACCAGCGGCATTGTTTGCGGAATTTCTAACATTTCCTGCAATATTTTCAACAGATTCGATTGCAGAACCAGCGTTATTGCTTGCAAATTCTCGATTTGATTTCACGATATTACCAGCAGTCTGGTCTGCTTTATTACCAATATAGTCTCCAGTTTGCTTTGCAGTTTGAGAACTATCATTAGCTTTATTTGCAGCAGCACCACCCAACCCTTGATTTGTTGAAATATTTGGAGATTGGATGGTATTTGATGTTTCTGCACTAACGGATCCGGCACCTAATAGAGCAAAGCTCGCAACAAGTGCCACACCGCCGGCTAGAATTTTTTTCAAATATTTTTTCAATTTCGTCACCTTTTTAATTTATTTCCGGTTTTTCCGGTTTTTTCAATTATAGTATCATTTTAAGGTTTAATTTAGAAAAAAAACAAGACCGCATAAAATGCAGTCTTACTAAAATATTTTTTACTGAATTTCCCGAAACTAACCTAAAATGATTAGATGATTCCGATTTTATGATCGTTTGTGAAATCAGACTTAATGATTTCGATTTTGTGACGGTTTGTAAAATCAATAATCACCATATTTTTAAAAGTTCCTACAGTTGCAAATTCCCACTTCGAAGCGTAATTGCAAACCAAATCAATAATATCTTTAGAATTTTTTGCTGTTCCTGTTAAAGGAAGATTTTTTACAAAATTCGAATATTTAAAATTAGCAGACTGGGCAGCCCCTTTATTGTCGAAATAATTGTCGTATGCAAAGAATTTTTTTTCTTTATATTCTTCTTTTGATAATAACTCAATTAGATGTTTTTTTAATTTTTTAATATTAGAGTTTTTCATAACGCCTTCCTTAAATCTTTATTTCAAACTAATTATATCAAAAACAAAAGATCTTTTCAACTGGAATTGTTACAGAAATGTTAAAATTCTCCAATAATTTTAGAGAAAGGCAATATAATAGATATAAGGCTGAGGGTGAAAATATTCACCCCAATCAAAACTATAAAGACCTTGGAGGTTCAGTTCAAAAAATGAACAGAAAAATTAAAGATCGTGCCTTTCAATTTACTAAAGAAAATTGGGGTTCATTATTGGTATCTATGTTGCCTATTATTGTTATCGCAATCATTTCAAACCTTTCCGTGCATTTTGTTGGAACGGGAAGTATAGATGGATCAACCGTTACAACCGGCACATCATATTCTACAAATTATGGTAATTTCTTATCTGCAATTGGAGCTATTTTCGCTGTTAACCTAATGCAAGTTGCAATACCTTTGGCGAATAAACATAATTGGAGAAAAATCAACCCGGATTCTGAAGAAGATAAATTAACTATTCTATCTTCCTTTAAAAATTTAGGTGAAACTTTCTTCCCTATTCTTTTCACAACAATTGCTATGCAGGTATCGGTATTCTTGTTAGCAGCTGTTATCGGAGTGTGTGTTGCTTTATCATTCTTCTATCCAGCTGCAATTTTCCTAATCTTTGTTTTCTTATTTTTATTCATCTGGGTACTCATTCGTTTGTCTATGGCCGAATATATCGTTGTCGATATGGTTGCTGATCTAACTGGTGTATATTCTCAATATAAAGACAAAAATCTATTCTATAAAGCTGTATCAGCACTTAAAGAGTCTTGGAATTTAACAAGAGGAAAATCTGCGGAAATCGTTATTTTAGGATTAAGTTTGATCGGATGGGTATTATTACTGTTAGTCACTTTCGGTTTAGCAATATTCTTTATTCAACCATACTTCTTAATGGTTCAATATAGCTTATATCAAGAACTGGTCGCTGAAGCATATCCTAATCAAACAAAGTTACCATAATTATTTAATAAAAAAAAAGAGATTGATTTTTCAATCTCTTTTATAATTTTAGAAATAAATTTAAACTGGAAAAAATCCAGTAGAAAGAAGGTACTTAAATGGCAATGTTTTATGAAGTGAGTGATGTCAAACTTGAAATTGACAAACGCTCGCAAGGTTACGATGATCTTAACGAATGGGCTCGCAACGTGGCTACAAAAGAAGATCTCGAAGCAATTAAGAAAGTTATGAAAGACGCAATGTTGGGTGTCCGTACATCACTAACAAACCGTATGGCATTTCACGGAACTTTCAGTATGTCTATGAAAACATACATCTCTTTTGAACTGCCAGCTCCTATGGGAGTTAACGTCACAACGAAAGGATTGTCTGTTACACCAAACCTATTTATTAATCCACTTTGGTTGATTTATAAACTTGGTCGAAAAACAGAAAGTGCTCCTGGTATTGGTGATGGTGGTGAATTTGTCGACTCAACAACTTTTGTAGATACAGCGGTTATTTTGTATCACGAAATGTGTCACATCTTGTGGGAACATCCAAACGTATACAAACAACATTCTGAAAACGGTTATCACGAAATCGTTAACTTGGCTACAGATACCCAAATCAACCAAGATCCTCTTATTGCAAGCAATAAGAATATCACTGATTACGGTATCACGTTGGATAAAATGAAGAAGATGTTTGGTCTTCCTAATTTGAAAGCTAATCAACCATCATACTACTATTTTGAAGAGTTTATGAAGGTTTGGAAGCAAAAACAACAACAACGTCAACAAAAATGCGCTTACTGTCAACAGCAAGAGCAGCAACAGCAACAGCAAAACGGTCAAGGGCAAGATCAAGATCAAAACGCTCAGGATCAAAGTCAAGATCAAAACACTCAGGATCAAGGTCAAGGACAAAATGGTCAGGATCAAAGTCAAGGACAAAATGGCCAAGGACAAGATCAGGATCAAAACGGTCAGGATCAAGGTCAAGGACAAAATGGTCAGGATCAAGGTCAAGGACAAAATGGTCAAGGTCAAGGTCAAGGACAAAATGGTCAAGGTCAAGGTCAAGGATCTGTTCCGGATCATTGTACTTGTGGTCGTCAACACGGTCACGGTCAAGGTCAAGGTTCCGGTCAAGGAACTGGACTAGATGATCACAACACTTGGTACAAAACACCTTCTGATGTTACTACAGAAGATGGTGATTCTATCGGTAAGATCGCCTCACAAAAAGATACTCGAACAGCGGTTGCTGATATTGTCAAACGAGTATCTCAAGACCCTGTTGTTCGTGATAAGGTTGATAGTCAAAAAATGCGTGGCTTGATGGCTGGCGGGTTGTATGATCAGGCGATTGAAGGTAAATCTGAAAAAGGAAAACTTCCTTTGAAAACAGTTCTTCAGCAAGGTATCGGTCGTCTTCGTGCTGGTGTCCGAAGCACCTACTCTCGAATCTATAAACATCAAGGTAATCGTCCTGTAATTAAAAAAGGGAAAAAGAAACTTTGGAATAAAAACATTCGAGTATTTCTTGATAACTCTGGTTCTATGGGTACATTTGAGATCAGTTGGGCTACTATGGAAGTTGCTGCGATTGCCAAAGCTATCAAAGCAAACTTGAGTATCATTCCTTTTGATACGGTGGTCTACAGCGAGAACGAACAAGTAATTCCGAAGAGTGGTAAGTTCAAATTTGTCCCTACCGGTCGTGGTGGTACAAGTTTCCAACCGGTTTTTGATTATATGAAACAAGTTGGAGTTACCAACCAAAATGATGTTGTCATCATCATCTCAGATGGTTACGGTGAGTCACATATTGAAAATTACGGATTCCGTAACGTTATTTGGGTTATGGTTGAATCAAAAACAAACACTCTCAGTGTTCGTGAACAAGACATCCGTGGTCACCTTGTTGCGTATCTAGAAGATGATTATCGATACAAAATCGAGAAAATCGGCGCATAATAAAAAGCAGGTCTATCCTGCTTTTTTATTTTATTTAAATTAAAATTTAAGGTTCAGTTCTTTTAACTTTACCTTTTTTTAGTGTCACAATATCAAATCCCATAACATCAATCTGAGTGTTTCCGTACCCGAACAAACGTGCCCGGTTTCGCCCCATATTTATAGCTCTACCACTTGGTAATAGATAGACATCAAATACAACATCCCCTTTAACAATTAAAGCCGCAAATTCAATCTCTGATTTCTTCAGAACAGAAAGAATATAACTCAAGTCGGCACCATAAAAATTCGGGTGCTCATCCAGGAGAGATTTTAATTCGCTATCTGCGGCAATAAAGGGTAAATCGACTCGAGTTTGAGCTTTACCGTTATCAAGTATCTGTGTGAACGTTATCTGCTTCGCCTCCGTATCAACCTGATTTACGTAAAACCTTCCGCAAAAATCAACCCTTGTATAATCCAAATCAAATGCTGTAATTGTATAAGGACGTTCGCTCCACATAGAGCGTTCTTCCAATGCCGAAAGGATTAATAAACCTATCGTGATAACACTAATCAAAATAAAAGCAATCCCTGCTATAATCACGTGATTAAAATTCACTGTTTTGTCACCATCACTTTCGCAAGTTTTTTAATCTTTTCTGGTTGGAAACCAACAATAAAGTCTTCGTCGTTTCCGTAAAAAATAACCGGTGCGGAAGCGATTCCCTTATCCTTTAAAAATGGAATATAATCCGGATTCTTATCGATATTAATTTCTTCGTATTCAACACCCGAACGATCCATAATCTTCTTAGCCATTTTACACTGAGTGCAATTGTTTTTTGTATAAATTGTAATCAACTCAATTCTCCTTTTTTAAAAACTCTTTTTTAAATTTAAATGTAAAGTTATTCTTCATCCATTATATCAGAACGAAGACTAAAAATCAATAATCTATATTTTATATTTTACATCAAAAGTTTGTTTTTTTATAAAAGTAAAAGTAGACTCTTAAAAAGAATCTACTCTTGAAAATTTTCCAGCTCACTCTTCTCGTATTTAACTGCGTTCAAGAAACCATAAACTCCGATAACGACAGCGATTCCACAAGAAATTAGAGATCCCCAAAATAACATACTACCCTCTTTTCTACTGCATTTATTAAAGTGCAGAAATCCATTTTCTTAAATTATATAAAAAAGCCGGAAAATAACCGGCTTAAAATACGACCTCATTCTCTCGTTCACGTTCAACCAAATATTCTAATACTGTATTACGAGATTTATTCTCAAATACACGAACTTTTTGTCTGATAGTGCGGAATGAACCAAATAGATAACAACGTTCTTTGAAACGTGTGATACCGGTATATAGAAGATTTGCATTTAGAGAGTAATTATGTTGACTCGCAGCAATCATAATACCATACTTCGATTCACTACCTTGAGATTTGTGAATTGTATAAGAATAACCTAATCGGAGTTCATCACTGAGATCCTCTGCGAATACTTGAACTCGTTCTTTCGTAACAAGATTCTCAACGATAACGCCGTAACCTGAAATATCAATAATTTTACCAACATCACCGTTATTTACAGGAATTGCCTCTAAATCTTCTGCGGTAAAACTTTCGACCGTATTGTTAACATCAATACCTTTTGGAAAACGACGGTTATTTTGGAAAAGAACCAAATCATCTTTATAGAACTTAACTTCTACACCAAAAACTTTTGATTCCAGATAAAGATCTAGTGGATTTTTTTTCTGATAATCACGAATCAATGTTTGGATGTGATTATTCAAGTTCAACTGTCCTAATAGATTTTTGTTTACCGGTGTCAGAACCATAATGTCTTCAGGAACGACATCGTTAGTCAACATCTTATTGTATGCGTTTAGAACTTGTGCCAAAATCATATCCTGATCATTGATATTCTGAGCAATAAGATCCTTTGCCAAAACAAAAGGTTTGTTTCCATTATCTTTGGGAGAAAAATATCCTGAACGGAACTCTTCTGAAAGTTGTGCAATACCACCATTGCCGGATTTGACACGAAAACTTTTTGTTAGACGTGTGGTTTTTAACAGACCTTTTTTGATAAAAAGGTGCAATAAATTGCCCGGCCCAACCGATGGTAATTGAAACTCATCACCGATGAACATCCAGCGAGTTTTAGAAAACTTCGACACATCTTTCTGAATCAGTTGCATAATTGCTCCGAACAAAGCTGAATCAACCATTGAAAATTCGTCAATGAATACAATATCTGGAGTTGATTTTTTAAACTTTTCTTCTAGAGCTGTTACAGAAATGTTGTAAGCTCCATTCTTATTTGGATTCAGCATATACTCGTGGTGAATTGTTGAGGCTTCAAAACCTGCGTAACTGGATAATGTTTGCGCCGCTTTACCAGTAGGAGCAATCAGTTGAACTTTCAACTTTTCTTGTTTCAGGAAGTTAATCAACTCTGAAACAGTTTTAGTTTTACCAGTACCACCAGGCCCAACCAAAAGTGAGAATTTTGAATTTTTCACAGAATAAAAAGCTTCTAACTGTTCATCACTTGGTTCAAAATCTGTCGTTTCGAGAAATTTTTCGAGTTTTTCGTCAAAATTTCGGAGAATATCTCGCTCAGAAACACCAGATGATTTCGAAAGGATCTTATAAATCAAGTTCTCACAATTCCAATAATCAACGGTTGTAACAAAATTATCAACAGTGACAATTCCCAGTGACGTTTCTTTTAAATAACTTAAGTTAGGGTCGATACGATGTTTTTCAACCTCAGCTTCAATAATGTCAGCTGGTAAATCAAGGTCTGAAATAGCAATTTTCATAAATTCAGAAATAGCAATCAGAGTATTACCACTCTTAGTAATTTCTTGCTGGATGATGAATTGAACACCGTAGAACACACGTTTTTCAGAGTCTTTAAAATAAACAGGATTCTCAGGGTAAAGTTGAGATAATTTTTCACGGAACGTATCAACAATTTTAAATCCGAATCCATCAATTTGAATCATATTAAACGGATTTTTCATCATAATGCTGAAAGCGTCTTTGGGTGTTGGATACTGATTAACAATTTTTTCAATTTGCAAGTCAGTGAAACACTCTCCAGCCTCCCCCAGAAGTGAAATTAACTGAGAAGATTTTTGTTTATCGTTAAGACATTTGAAAAGACGCTTGTATTTTTCCAAAGAGATGTTAGGATTTTCATCTGAGAGAATTTCAGATAGAACCTTTCCATTTTCGCTAAAAACAACATCACCTTCGTCTGAGATAGCATAAATTGAATTTGTAATTTTGTTCAGAGGTAAGGTTTTATCGTTAAGGAAACCCTCGTTCTTTAGGTGTTTCACAAGTCCCTTGAAATGTTCATTAGCGGCAATACGATCCAAGTAACTCCACTGATCATCAATTGTTTCTGGAAATTTAAAGTAAACTTTTTTTACATAAAAGTTAGTACCTTTTCCGGTTCGTTTAGGTTCCAGATCAACAGTAATTGTATCCCCAACTAAAAGGTTTGTTTGAGAAAATACAGAATACGAGTTGTAAACTGGATGTTTTTCTAGAATAGTGTTGTGGATATCTTGCGGATGGACTTGATAAATATACAAGTCCTTGTTGCTAGACTCCCAACTCTTTCTTAATATTGTAATAGTTTCTGACATTGTTGTCAGCCCTCCTTCTTTCTTAATTAAAATATTTTTATCTGTTTAAATTATATCATAAAAAGCGAAAAACTTCAAAAGTTACAGGGTAAATAAAAAAGCTGTATTAAATACAGCTTTTGCTTTTTTAGAATGTTTGCATAAGAGCTTGGTTTTCACGAATTGTGAACAAGATGTTTTGATCATCATCACCAAGAATATGCTTGAAATCTTTCAAAGCTGAGGCGTTAGAACCTGCTGGAGCCTTTTGAAGACGATAAGCCAACGCTGAAGATGTTTCAGTAGGTGTGCTGATCTCATCAGAGCTCAAAAGTTCAACAAGTTTACGAACATTGTTTTCAACTTTGAATTTGATTGGAGAAGTGTCCTCCGTAGCTTTCAACAACAAGTAGTACTGCTGGAATGCGTCCAAGCTGTTATACTTGTTGATAGCTGCTTTTTTGAGTTTAGCGTCTTTTTCATCACCGAACAATTCTTCAAGCGTCATCAATTTATCGAGTTGTTCCATCGTTGCAATGATTGTAGCTCCACATTCGTCACCAAAGAATGACTTGATGGACATTTGAGACCACTCTGCCTTCATACCCATTTGTTGCATTTCTTCAACTGCATAAAGGTAGTTTGAGCATTTCTCGATGGTACGGTTTGTTGCCAAACGGATATCATCGTCCACCTTTTTGAAGTAGAGACCCGGATTTTGCTTGAAAGCACTGAACAAGTAAGGGTGGATATTTGACAATCCCTTTTCGTTAACTCCCTTAGCCCATTCCATAAACCCATTGTAGTCTTCTGCAAGAATGAAAACTGCACATCGGGTGATAACGGCTTCTTCAATTGGATGTGTTGGACTATCAGAATCCTCAAATCCAGGAATGTCTGGCCCCGGGTTACCCGCAAGGATAAAGAACACACGACTCTTTTCGAACATAACACCGTTTGGTGTACGTCCAGCTTGAATGAAGTTCATCCAGGTACGTTGGTCCCCTTGGTTGAATGAACTGATTTCGTCAATCAAGAAGAAATAGTCCAATCCATTGTTTTTCGGATCATCCAAGAAACGCTGCATTTTTTTGATTTCAGGCAAGTTGTCGATCTTCAAGTGATCTCCATCTGTTTCACCAGCCATAGTATCAATGTAAGGCATTGACAACGTTTCTTCCGGAGTACCAGAACCGTCCACGATTGAGTAGCACTCCTTCCAGTCACGCCCGTGTTTGCTACCGAGTTCTTTATTGAGTTGCCATTCTGCAAGCTCTTTAAGTTTCTTCTCAATAACCACTGTTTTACCGATAGCGGGACGACCAAGGATCATCATAGGTTCCTTAGCGAAAAACATTTTTGGAATTTCAGTCACGAGTTCTTCAATAGTAATAATTTGCATTTTAAAATACCTTCTTTCTTTGCTGCTTTAGCAGCGGTTTTTTTATTTTTCAAAATTATATAATCTTTATAAAATTGAGAAACAAAAAAAGAGGATTAGCAATCCTCTTTTAAATTAAAATAATCCCTCACGTTTTAACCTTTTGCATTCGGCTAAAGCATTGTTTATTTTCTCACGGTCAATATTAGAATATAGTTCGGAATATATTAGTGATAGATCTGGAACAATCACAATATTAGATTCAATAATTTTCTTTTCTTTTTTGGTTTCTTTCATTTTAATCCTTCTTTCTGAGCTAAAAGCTCTTTTTTTATTTTTAAAATTATATAAAGCAAACTTTAAAAACAAAAAAAGAGGATTAACAATCCCCTTTATTTTTCAAAGACAAGACAGATATTGTCCATATCTTTGTAGGTATCTTTAAAGTTATCAACGATAACCTTCAAAGCACCATCGATGTCATTGTTAATACACAAGACGAGAGTAGTACCCTTATTAATTGGGTAATTGTAGTCTCGTGCTAACAATGACAATTTATTTTTGAGGTGTAGAGCGATTTCTTTATCTACACCATAATATGGGGTTTCCCACTCAAAACTGTCAACTTCAAACTCAAGAGAACCTTTTGAGATGAAGTCCAGATGAGTATAAAACCCTTCATATTCCAACTTGTCAACTACTTTGTAGACATCTTCATTTTCAAAAATCTTCATTTAATTTCCTTCTTCCCGAGCTATTAGCTCTTTTTATTTTATTTCTAAAATTATATATTCCTAATCAAAATCAAAAAATAAAAAAGAGGATGAATCATCCCCTTTTATTTAGTTGCGTTTGCAGCAGCCTGAGCCTTTTGCTCTTCTGCTAACAACAAAGCAACTTGTTCCAATGGAGTTGCCATCTCCGCAACGGCTGGACGAGATAGCAAAGCGATCATTGCTTCATTCATATTATTCCTTCTTTCCACTGACATTATTTCAGTCAGATTTTTTTAATTTCTGTATTAATTATAGACTAAAAATATCACCAAAACAAAAACAGAGGAGAAATCCTCTGTTATAAATTTAGTTTTTCAGAAACTTTTCTGAAGATATTCCAGCCTTGAACATTCTCCTTCACTTGTTCCAGAATGCTTTGTCTGATATTTGGACTCAAATCATAGAGACTTTCAATAAAGTCGTCCACCTCATCTTCTGTATCCTTCAAAGGAAATGGAATCTTCCCTTTACTATTAATGATTGAATCAGAGATTGCGTTTTGAAGAATTTCCTCCACACCTTTATTTCTAAAAATATCGCTAAGTTCAACGCCGTTCATCTCAAGGATGATATCCACATCATACAATGCTTTTGGAATTTTTTTGACACCTGAACGACCAAACAAAAATCCCGAGTCAATATCAACCAACGTTAATTGGTTAGATATCAAGTTGTATCTAAAATTAACAATAAAAGACTCGCCGGTTCTGTACTCTGGGATCGTATGCCCCTTTTCCATTACACCTTCAAGTGTGTTATTAATTGCCAAAGAACGACAAGAAACGTTGATATAGTTAACAAATTCCTTTTGAATTTGAGGAATATCATTCTTGGACATTAACATACCCATCAATTTTTTATAATCGGATAGTTTAGAATCACTACCTCTACTTACTGTAATTACCACAGCAACCCTCTTTCTACTGGATTAACTCCAGATTAATTATTTTTCTTAAATTATAAGAGGAGCTTCACGCCCCTCATTTTATTTAATTTCTTCCCCAACAAAATAAAGATCATCCCCGGATAGAACAAAAAACATATTCTTATCCAAAAATTTAATAATGACAGATAATGAAATATTGTTAGAATCCATAAACTTACTATATCCTTTAAAAATTTCTTTCAAGAAATCCTTTTCAAATTCTGTACTATTAGAATCAGTCTTGTTTATTACCAATAAATCAGAGAAGTTTTTCAACAAGATTGAATCGTGATCGTCTGAGATAAACAATTCTTTCGTCTCTGAAACTAATAAAGAAATAAATTTATCAATATCTTTTTCAATAGCAGGAGAACCTTCATCATCTGAACAATTAACAGTTGGTGCTCCATCTTCTCTAATAATCACAGTTAGGAAATCACAACCGGAACATAATTCGAATCCATTTTCTTCTCCAAAAGCCTCAATCAGTAATTCCGACAAGTGAGCACCAGCCCCTTTGTTTTTAAAAGGAATTTTCAAAACAATCTCTCCAGTTTCAGGTTTGTTTTCTTGTAAGACGGACAACAATTTATCATCTTTTTCTGACTGATTACCGGAGTAAATAGAAAGTTGAGCTAACACTCTATTGTAATTCTCAATTAAAGAAAATACACGGCTTAACAAGGTTTTTTCGCTTGAATTTTCGTGTTCGCAACTTCCGTCTGTTTCAGCGTTATCATCCACAAATTTCTTGCCAGAAATTACCGGGACTTTAACAACTTCAGATTCTTTATTTTTGTCTGAATTAAATTCAGATTCATCAATTGTTTTTCGCAGGATATCTTTGGCTTTTTCAAGATCAATTGACAAACTATCGGAAATCAATTGTGCCGTGTCATCGAAATTTTCCTTCACCCAATCTAATGTTTCCTGATTTAATTCTCCGTCAAAGAGAATAACCACATCAGTTTCTGAATGTTCATCTGAATGTTCATTGTAAAGTCTTTCAATTTCTTTTTTTACATCTTTATCTAAAATGAAAATCACATCCGGATTTTTCATTTTTTCCCACAAACCAACCAGCTTATCAACACCCTTTTTATTCGGGTGATTTTCAACTAAAAATTTAAGTTTTTTAATTAATTCTTTATAATCGTCTTTTCTCATTCTCTCCACATCCAAAAATTAAAGTTCTGTTACACGTGAGATACCATCAGCACCTTGCTCAACATAATACACGTGTTCAATTAAGTTAGGTAGGTATTCACGTTCGTGTGTAATGATCAAACTTGCCTTACCTAAATATTCCGTCAAAATAGAAATCGCTTCCGCAACTGACTCAGCGTGAGCTTTTGAAACGGCTGATGTCGGTTCGTCCATAACAACAATACCGGCATTCTCTTGCCCTACCAATCTGCTTACAGCGACGAAAAATGCTAGGGATATAATATCTGTCAATCCCCCACCTTCATTATTCAAGTCAATTAGTTCTTGATTCAATCCGATACGTTTCTCTACGTAAACATCCGCAGATGGAGTTCCTGCACGAACCGTAGTTTCAATTCGGATTTTGTAAATATCACCAAAAACAATTTGTAAAATCTTCGTTACAGCTTCTTCAAGAATGGATTGCCCTTTGATTCGAGCTTCCTGGGATGATTTTTCCAAAAGGTCTCTCGCAAGAACGGTATTTTCTTCATTCAACTGAACTTCTTTCAGATGATCCAATTTCTCCTGTTTTTGTTTAAGAAGCAAATCTCTTTCTGTTTTTTGTTTAAGAATAGAAGTCTTTTCTTTATTAAGTAAAGAATGCAATTCATCAATTTCTAAATTTGTTAAAGACAATGGATACCTCCTTATTGAATCTCATTGTAAAGATACGGTTCAGTGAAAGCTTTTTTCAAAAAAGTATCAAACATTTTTTCTGTATTTCCGCTACCAGCAAACGTGATTGAGTTTGATACAATAGAAACATAACTCGGAACACCTTTCGCATTAAAATAATATTCTGCAATACCTAGAAGATCTGGTTGTGTTGCAGTTTTTTGATTGTCGGTTAATGTTGCAACCTTGAACTTATCGGTATTCAATTTTGTTTCTTCCACAAATTTTGCAATTTTATCGTTGGTTTCACTTGGGAAAATAACGAGGTAATTCACACCTTCTAAAGTTTCCACTTTATTTAGTTGTTCAACGAAACTTTTAGACTTATCCCCTGTGTTCAAAATAACAAGAATGGTTTTCTTATTCAATGTCACGCTCTTCTCATCAAAAGTTTTGATGGTTGTTGTTGGAATAACCTTTCCAATTAAAGTCAAGGCGTAATCACGACTTTTATCAGCACCCTCAAACAATTTATTAATTTCAGATTGCGCTTGTGGGGTGTACTTAGAAAGGATTTCCGCCGCACTCAAGTCACTAAGTTGGTCGTTTGTGAGTCGCTTATTGATTGCGATGACTTCCTGATCCGCAACCTTGCTTAAATTATCTTGTGCCTTTTTAAGTTCCACAACACTCTCTTCTTTGCTTTGGTTAAGAGGGCTAACATAGTACCCAACCCCGCAACCCAGCAACAAGGTTGCAATTAAACCGTAAACAACTTTTTTGTTTTTAATAATTTCTTTAATTTCCATTAATTAAAATCTCTCTTATTTTTATTCTTCTATATATTTTAACAAAAAAAATTCTTCAAGTCAACTGCGTGGTAATAAAAATGCAGAAGGCGGTGAATGAATCACCGCCCACGCTTTATGTATTAAATTGTAATTTTTTTTAATTAGAACGGAAGATCATCTTCGCTCATATTGAAATTTGGAGCTGAACCTGTAGATTCCGCACCTGCACCATCAGCTTCTGGAGCTTTAATGGTTGTGATGTTTGAAGGATCAACTGTGAGATTCAAAGTTGTATGAGTCTCATTGTCCTTTGTGTAGGTGTTTGTTTCCAAACGACCCAACATCATAGGGATAAGCGATCCCTTTTCAAGTCGACTAAGAACCCAATCTTTGAATTTAGAGTTCTCGTCGATAAACATAACGACGTTTACACTGATTCGACCGTTGTACTCAGGAAGAACCATACCGTTCATTGCATAACGGAGTGCCTTCTTTTTGTACTCATCAGCCGAGATGTTGGCTGGGAAGCTAATAGCAACACGTCCGCCTTTTACTGCACGAACGTTTGGATTGCTGTTTGCTCGCATAGATCGAAGTGCGAGGATTGCAGCTGGTTTCCCATCTTCACGTTGTTGGCGTTCGATACCAACGATGTTATTAAACACTTGTTTTTGTTCTGTCATAATTAAACCTTCTTTCTAATTAACCGGTGACAAACCCGGTTAACAAAGTTTTTTTATTTTTAACAATTATATAGTAAATAAAAAAACAAGGAATAAAAATTCCTTGTTTTAATCGTTTTTTGTAAGAGTTGGTTTATCCGTTTCGATGAATAATGTTGATTTTCCATCTGTATAGATTCGATAATAAGGAGTTGCTTCTCCCATTTTATTCAACTGATCAATCGTAGAGTCTAATGATTTCAAAAGCTCACTTGTATCAGAGCCGTTCTTGTTGGCAGTCTCAATCTGTTCTTTAAGTGAGATTATTTGATTCTTCAATTCTGCAATTTTTCCAGAGTTATTCTGATCCGCTGCATTTCTTGCAGCCTCAACCTCTTTACTAAGTTCTCGATTTTCAGATTCCTTATATAGCTTAATTAAATAAGTATATTGATTGGTAACCTCTGATCGCAAACTTTGTATTTTGGATTGAAACTCGGCTTTTTTAGCTGAATTTTTAATATTGGTCAATCCAGCTTGAGCTTCTGCTAGTTGTTTTTGGAATTTTCCGTAATCAGCAATTTTGGTAAAATCATTAACATTTATTTTGTTGATTAAGTCTTCCAACTTAGACTCACGAGCTTCCTCGTCTTCCTTAGTTAATCCATATACGATTCGATAATCAGAAGCCTCGAGACGAGCTTTATTTTTAGCCTTTGAAGCCTCCTGTTTTTTCGACGCTTCCGCAGAGAAGTTTGTTTGATTTACAACCTTGCTCTTGGAGATATCTTCTTGACTTGTGAAAGTGATTACATCTCCTGATTTATTTACAGTAGATGGCTTTTCAAAGTCAACAGGTGTTTTCCCGGCTAATAATGTGTTATTGATGATACGACTGATAATCTTAGCCTCTTTGCGCTCATAATCACCAAGAGTTCGTGGTTGATCAGCCCCAACCCATACGGTTGTTGTGTAATAATGACTAACACTAGCAAAGTAAACATCACGATAATCGTCAGTTGTACCGGTCTTACCACCTTGATATTCTTTTGGATAATTATCTGCAAGAGCACCAGCGTCAGTAACGGTATGTCCGGATCCAGCAGTTTTAAGAACATCTAGCATTGCGTATGAAGATTCTTGAGTATAAACTTTTTTACCTTGATGGCTGTTTTGGTATAAAACGGAATCATCGTATGCGGAGGTGATCTTTTCTACGTTTGATGGTTGGTAGAACACTCCTTTATTTGTTAAAGCAGAATATGCTCCTGCCATTTCAGTTGTTGTAACTCCGTATGTGAATCCACCGATAGCAATGATATTATTGTTATCGTAAGGGTGTAGATTGTGAAACTCCATATCTGCTAATTTATTTGTCACATCATCAATATTAGTCATCAAACTAGCCTTAAGGGCAATTGTATTAAACGACCAGTTCACAGCTTCACGAACTGTGTAATCAATGTTGTAATAAACCCCAGCAGCATTTCTCACTGTTGGATATTCTGGCAATTGAGAATCACGCACTAAACTCTGTGGTAATAAGCTACCATTTTCAAATGCAGGTGTGTAAGCGATAATTGGTTTCGCTGTTGATCCCGGTTGTCTAGGAAATTGATAAGCACGGTTAACGTAGTCATTCTCAGTTCCACGACCACCGATTATCGCAACCACATTGTGTGTCTGGTTATCTACAACTGTTATAGAAGTTTGTAAATCATATTTTCCGGTACTTTCATTAACAGCTCCATATTTAGAAAGTTCAGCGTAAACCTTATTTTCCAAATCTGATTGCAGTGCTGGATTTATTGAAGTGTAAATTTTGTATCCTCCAGCAATAATCTGCTCCATTTTGTCTTGAATCGTCTGGTTATAAACTTTATGATATTCCTTATATTCTTCGTCAGAATTGAATTTATATTTCAATTCAAATCCATCGGCAACTGCAAGATCCTCTGCTGCTCTATTCATAGCAAAACTGATAGCATAATTATCGGTGTAATCTTTTTCGTTGACGAGAGGAGTGATTGCAAGTTCAGTCTTTTGTTTGATAGCTTCATCGTATTCTTCTTGTTTAATAACCTTATTTCTCAACATCTTACCAAGAATCTCTTTGACTTTTTTGTCAGATTCTTCCGGGTTAATTGTCGGATCGTATAGTGTTGGGTTATTTGTTAACCCGATAATAACAGCTGATTCACGAACAGTTAAATCTTTTTGATCCTTATTGAAATAATATTTAGCAGCCATCCCGACACCGTTAGCTCCGTGACCAAAGTAGATGTAATTCAAGTAGGCTGTTAGGATATCATCTTTTGAGAATTTCTTTTCAAGCTCTTGAGCAACAACTTGTTCTGTAATCTTACGACTTGATGTTTGGGCAGAGTTTTTCAAGATTTTATTCTTAACTAATTGTTGTGTGATGGTAGATCCACCTTGAAGACTTCCACCTTTAGCATAAGTTGCAACAGCTCGAAGCGTTGCCCACAAGTCAACACCGTGGTGTTGGTAAAAGCGTTCATCTTCCGTTGCAACAAAACCTTGTCTGAGGTATTTGTTAAAATTCTCTGTTTTAACCTGATAATCCGCCTGGGTATTCAAACGTTTAATTTCATTACCCTGATAATCGTAGATTGTTGTCGGTTGATCACTACGGAGAACATTTTTATCTAAGGATTCAGCTATTTGGAAGCCTGTGTTGGTTGCTTCAGTAACCATCTTACCGTACTTGTTCCAACCCACGTATCCACCACTGGCAATTCCCAAAGTAAAAATAATTAAAATCCAAAACCAGACTTTTTGATAGAATCGTTTTTGTTTAAAGACTCTAATCTTTTTACTTTTACTTTTTTTGTTTTTTGAGTCACTTCTTTTAGGAAGCTTCTCATTATCTGTCGTTTCTTTAATTTCTTCAGTCAAGATATGTCCCCCTTTTTAACGAAGTGAATTTTTCAAAGTTTCAAATCCATTACTACTAATAACAACATCGTTACTTGGTTGTGTACCAATAACATAATTATCTGCATTAATAGTTGAACTGAAAGCATTGAAATTAGAAAAAACTTGTGGAGTAGAAATTCTAGTAGTTGTGTACTCAACGGTTACAATTTCTTTAACTGAAACAATTCCAGAATTTAATTCAGTCGTGTAAACAACAACCTTACCATCTTCTACACCAAGAAATTTTTGACCAGCCAATGAATTGTTTGTTAATACTTTGTTGAAAATTTGATACTCGTTAGCTTTCATCTTTGTTGAAGTAGAAGATCCTTTTGTGAAAGAATAAGTGCTTCCCTTTTGTGCTTCTTGAATTGCGGCGTTTTTCTTCGCTGTTTTCTGCTCATCCGTACTAGACTTTTCTTTGTCGATTTCTTTCTTAGCTTTTTCTAATAATTTATCAACTTCTTTTTTAGTTTCAGGATAAGCGACTGATTCATTGAGCCCCTCAACTGTGTAGTAAAGTCCCGGATTGTCGCCTGTCATCTTCTGAGCCTCGGCTAAAGTGTAAGTTGCGTATTCAACCTTATCTAAAATATCATTCCCATCTTTAATAAGGTTATTTCTAACTTTAACGTTAAGTACACCTTGTGCTTGAGAAATTGCGTTTTTTAAATCCTCCAAACTCACATCTTCTAATTTTTCAGCTTCTGAGAACTTTTTGATTTGCGCTTTCAAATCAGACTGTAATTTAGCTTGAGTAACGATAGCTTGTACTTTGTTTTGAAGTCTAATCTTCTTTGAATTATCACTGATGTTATCAATATCCTTTTGGATATCAGAAACTTGATCCACAGTCACACCATCTTTGATAGCATTGGTGTATTTATTCTCGATAAAACTATCAACTCTATTTTCGATACTTGCAATCTTTTGGTTTTCAAAATATGTTCTGCCGACGGTCCCGTAAATCAGACCGCCGACAAAAATGGAACATATAAGTACCCCAGCAAGGATCATTTTATTTTTCTTTGATAAATATAACAAGCTTTATTTTGCCTCCTTGAGCAAGAATTTGTAAAGTTCACCAGCAATTATACAGTCATTAAGAGAGTTGTGTGAATCAAGTGCTGCAATATCTTCAGGTAAAAGGTTTTTCTTTAATACTTCCAGCTTGTAATTTCCACGTCCGAGGTGAGGGTATTTTCGCTTAGTCATTGTCAAGGTGTCTGCATAGGTGTATTCACCAAATTCTTTTTCTGCACGGTTACACTCGGAACTTAGCATACGCAAGTCAAAAACTAGGTTTTGTCCAACAAGTTGTTCGCCTTTATAAAATTCTTTGAACTTATCCCAAGCCTCTGAGAAACTGGGAGCGTCTTCTAGATCTGACGGTTTGATTCCGGTCAACTCAGTAATTTCCTCTGAAATAATCTTATCATTTGACGGAGCAACAAAGGTATCAAATTCAGCAACTTTTTCGAAATTCTCGTATTTAACTGCTGATAATTGAATGATAGAGTGGATCTCTGGATTTAAACCTGTAGTTTCAACGTCTAGAGAAATAAATGTTCCACTCATCTCAGCGTCAACTTTGATTTCTTCGTAAGGTAGGTTATTTTCAACTTTCTTCTGACCGAGAAATTTAAAGCTACGATTTTGTTCATTCCAATAAATATCGTCAATGATCTCAAAATCTTTTTCTACTCTTTTAGCATAAGATAGAAAAATACTCAACCACTGTTGATATGGATGGTAATTCAAGTTTCGATCTTTTAACTTGAATAATAACTCGTCGACATTTTCGTGGTTCTGGACATTTTTTTTATCTTTGCTAGTCAATGTTTTTTGCAATAGGTTTGTATCAATTAATAAATTATCACCTGATTTGACAACTAAGAAAAAATAATCTGGGTGAACTTTTGAAAAAATTTTATATTCCAATTTAGAATCCAACTTTCTAATATAATATTCTATCTCAATTTTACCACAAAATTAAATCCATTTCAACCTTTTAAATATCAATAAAATGTAAACGTTATCAGTTTGTAGTTGATTATTTTCAGAAAATGCGTTACAATAGATATATAAGGTAAATAAGATTTTGAGAGGTATCAGCGTATGGCTGGAAGAACAAGAAAATCAAGACGACTTGCTGCAACTAGAAATGCTATCGTTAAAAAAGCGAAGATTATGGAAGAGTTGACAGGAAAAGAAGTAAAACCAACACACAAATATAGCAAATACACATTCTCTTGCGAGTGTTCTGCTTGTACCTGTGCGAGATATTATGGAAAGAGAGAGAAAAGAGAGTTCGAGGAACGAATTTCCAAAGATCGCTTGCGTAGTCAAGGATTTGATGGTGTAGATTCACACGTGGACGCCAGTTGGAAATCTTGTAAGTCTGACTTAATATAAGATTTTACCTAAATAAAAAAATAAAAAAGAGCCAGTTTTCCTGGTTCTTTTTGTTGTTATTCTTTCTTATTTACCCAGTAAAGTGTTTTTTTGTTTCCAAAAAGAACATCTACTCTACCGGGATCAACAGCGTATGCACTAGAGGCAATTTTGGGTTTGCCAACCTCCTCTTCCGAAATAATTTCAACACTCTTATTCACTGAATCAATTACAGATTGATCTACACCACCTCCAAAAAATACAGCGGGTTGTGGATTCTTATCATTTTGTGTAACAATTACTGTTTCATCAAAAAGTGTATTAGTTTTAATACCTGACTTTTTAGGTGTAAATTCATAAGTTATAACGAATGCCTCTTGTCTCGAACCATCCGGATGATAAGATACACCGTTTAATATTTTAATATCCGTTATTTTCAATCTACCAAGTTCAGTTTCAATTGTCTGATCCACTTTATTTAAAACCTTTTGTGGCAAGGACAACCTTTCAATTCTTTCAAATTTATTTCCCGCTACAAAGTTATCAACAATATTATTTCCGGATATTTTTGTATATAAGGCAAGTCCAGCAAGTGAGAAAATTATTAACAAATAGGAAATTTTAATTACTTTTAAAAAATTCTTTAAGATCTCCAATCAAAGTCACCTGCCTTTTCAAAACCATCTACGGCTTCTTTTGGTAATTTATTTTTATTAAAATCGTAAGTTGCGGTTAAATCTGCATATTCAGTTATACGCTTATCTCCAGTAATATCACAAGAGATAAGTGTTAACATTGGAACTCCGGGTGTATGCCCGTTCTCTTCAGAATCAACTTTTGATTGTCTTACGATATCAGTGTCTGTCTCTTCTACGAATTTCACATTCGTAACCGTATATTCATAAACTTTATTCAAATCGGTTAAGTAAATTTTTTGTCCAGGTTTTCCAAAATAATAAATCCCGGAAAACAAAGCCCACTCTGATTTAGGAACGTGGTGACCGACTAACACATAATTTCCCTCACCTAACTTTTGATCTGCTGAAATAGTTCCAGCAGAAAGATTCAGCTGATATTTATCCAGACCGGCAACTACCGTTGTTGCAACTTTAGCTTCTGGTTGTGTCAAAATCGCAATCGGGTTAGATTGACTTTGCATTTTAGCTGATAATGAGTCGAGGACGTTCGAGTTTGATACGTTTGACCAATCATAATCGGCTTTTTCGTTTTCTTTTTTTAGATCATCTTGAGAAATTTTCTTTACAACCGTGTGTTGCGTTGTGCTACGTGCAATATGAGCAGTTATCTGATTTCCGAAAATGATTAAAATGGAGCCTATCAAAATGCCTATATAAAAAATATGCTCCAATATTGAAAGTATTATTCTTTTAAACAATAAAAAAACTCCTTTTTAGCCTTTATCTTATTTTAGACTAAAAAAGAGAATAATTTTTTATTGACGTTTCACTTTGCGTTTAGCTACTGCTACAGCACCAGCACCAATGAATGAAGCACCAAGAAGACCCGCACCAATAGTTTCGAAACCGGCTTCTGGAAGTTTTTCTGGAACTTTCTCAGCAGGTTTTTCCTGTGGTTTAGCTTCTTCTTTCTTTGGAGCCTCAGTAGTTTCAGGAGCTTTTGTTTCCTCTTTCTTAAGAACAGTTGTGTTCTTATCAGATTCTTTATCTTTGCTCTTAGAATTGTCAGTAAGGGCTTGATCTCCCTTGCTTACCTTAGCTTCCTTATCTGAATCTTTTCCAGCAGTTAGCTCTACCGCTGGATCAGTTGTAGTACTGCTAGACTCTTCTGCAAAAACAGGAGCGGCAATTAGTGCTGGAAGTGTAGTTGCAAATACGCTAGCGATTGCTGTGATTTTTCTTAAGTTCACAACGTTACCTCCTACCAAAACGTTTTAATAGGCTAAATTTATTTGCCTACATTTATTATAGCGTGATTAACTTATCTATTTATTTATAATTAAATCAGAAAGAAAATTAAATCAGACTTAAAAACTGATAGAAAGAAGGAATTTAATGATTAATACAAAAACAACAAATAAAGATCAACAATTAAAGGATATTAATAATCTTTTGAAAGATGAATCTTTTTTGTATCCTTTTAAAGATACAATTAAGCGTTTCTTTTCTGATCGTAGATTAAAAACACATAAGAAAGGTTGGCATTCACGTTTTCCGGGTGAACCATACGAATCAACAAAAATACTTAAAAGTGAGTATTGTTTGATTGTTACTTATAATATCTTGGATCAAAAAGTGAACGTTTATTATGATTGTTATCCAAGCGAAGCAATTCGTAAATCCAAATTCTTCGATACAATCTTAATCGGAATATTAACATTTGAGGATTTTGTTACTAAATTTAATAAAAAAGAAGAACTAATCTATTTCAACCCGAAATATAATCGTGGTGGCCCTAGAGAAGAATATTTTTGTGTGGATATTGATAAAGTTATATCAAAGGTTTACCAAAAAATTTCAAAGGATTATAAGAAAAATTTAAAAATTTTGTTAGTTGACAAACCTAGTGTTTTAAAATACTCAAAAAAATTCGACTCAGCAGACGTATTTCCCTTCCAATACTTGGGAGATTTGGATGATCAGATCGAAAATTTTGAACGCAACTCCTATATTTTGGTTGATGAAGATGGTAATTTACGTGAACAGGCTAAACACCTTGATTTTATATACAAAAAATACAAGGAACGTGGTTTGACCGAAATGTTAAACGGATCGGCTTCCTTCCAGGATTTGTATAGATATTGCGCACGACTATCCCTAGATCTAAACTCAAAAGTTGAAATTTATTCTAATTCAATTCTTGAAAAAGATATCGAGAATTTTGAAAATGGAAAAGCTAAATTCAACAGTGCACGCTTGTTCAACGCAGTATCTTCTGCATTCAGATACACATCAGTACCTTCTGATGATGATACAGCATTGAAAATGCTAATTAACAAATCTTTTGAATATATTAAAAAATGTCAGACAGAAAAGACTGATATTGATTTAATTGGAGAAAAAGATTTTGATATCTGTAATCATTTCAGACGAAAAAAACTATCTACAACTTTAGCTCAGAATATTATCGATGATTTTTGTTTAAACGTTTCTCTTTTTGAAGCAGGATATAGAAATTTAGATAAAAAATCCGTATACGAATATTTAGATGATAGTATCGGAGTATTGTTGGATTTCGGTGCTAAAATTAAAATTCGTTTGCTGACACAAAAATCTGTTTCTTACGGTAGCGAATTTATGAGTTTGGTTTCTACAACGGAACAGTCAGAATACATTTTTGAATGGTTGAATAAACTGTCAGATACAAAAAAACAACTCATTTCTTTCCACGAAAAGGAAGTTGAGGCAATCGAGGTTCTTTTGAAGAACAGCCTGTTAGATACAAATATCCCTGATGTTGTTGAATTTTTAAAATCATTCAATTAAAAAAAGACTCTCAATAAAGAGAGTCTTTTATAATTATTAAAAATAAATAGGCTATTATAGCCGGAAAGAAGGAGAAAAATGAGCTTTGTATCATTTATCGTTTTATTTGCCGCAGTATTTACTGCATTGTTTTTCTTGGGAGCACAATTGCTTCCAAAAACTGACAACTTTTTAGAAAAAAGTGGTCGCATAAGTGGATACTTGTTATTCACATTATTCTTTGTTGCCATTATCCCTATGGGATCTGGCTGGTATGATGGTGTTACACTGTCAGAACACAAGGAGGTACAAATCTATCGCACCTTTAAGGTGGATTTTGTATCGGATAAAATGGTGGTGACATCTGGTGATGATGTTATCTACGACGGGAAACGTGAGCTTCTAGCTGATCGTAACCTTTACTTTGGATCAGTAAAAGGTCCAACCAATTTGAGTCTTAACGAAGACTCTTATGCTTCTGGTGAAACCGAATACACTAAGAAGTTAAAAAACTCTGAGCTTGTAGTTACACGTGTTGTCAGAGAGAAATTTTACATTGAGCCTGGTAAAGGTTTCAATGTAAAAAAAGAGAAACACACAGAAAGCTTTTTCGCTGAAGAAGTTGTTCCACGTGTTTCATTCAGTAACAAATAGATAGGGTTTTGTTGCTAACAAAAAGAGGTGGTATTAACAGGAACTGCCTCTTTTTTATTTTCTGTAATTATGATAGATAATTAAAGATCCTATTATAATTTAAGAAAAAATAAAAACTGAATTTATTTCAGGAGAAGAAAGAAGGAAATTAAATGGTTATAAATAACAACAAAAATAAAAATCAGTTGTTCAAAATAACTGATATCTCAAAAGCATTTTCTGAAGGAAATGTTATGAAACAGTTCGAAACTGAAGTTAAACTTTTCTTTGAGGATATTGATATTCTTGAACGCAAGAAAAATTATTATTCTTTGCAATCAAAGAATGGAAATTCTGAAAAATCTCCAGTTCTGTACAAATCTCGCAATAGTATGGATCTTTACTACGATTTATTGGATGGTAAATTTTATCTTTCAATTGCTGGAAGTTACAAAAATCCAGTAGAAAATTCACTTACAACTGTTTTGGTAGGATCTGAAACATTCGAGGGTTTTATCAAGAAATATTACGATTACAAAAATAAATTTATTGTGTATTCTAGCGATAATGATCACAGAAATTACAATACTCGAAAACAGTACCCAAGGATTTTCGAAGTTGTTGATATGGATACCATTCTTGAGCTTCTGAACAATCTATTTGAAAAACAGTACAGCAAGAACTTAAAGAATTTTTTGCTCTACGAGAGTGAGTATGATATGAAGTTCTCAGCAAACAATAATCGTAGAGTATTCCCGTTCTTTCTTGGAAATAATCTAGGTTATAAGTTATCGAAATTTGAGGAAAACTACAATGTTTTTTGCGAAAATTACAAATTAAAAGAAGAATTTTCATTTTTGAATAATTTGTACAAATTATTCCAACAAAAAATCATTGATGAATTTCATAATGGTGAATTTGGGTTACAATTTGCTCAAAATGAACTTAAGAAAGCTGGTACTAGTATCGAAAATGAAATCGGTGCTCTTGCGGAGAGATTATACCAGGATGATTGTGAAGATTTTGAGAAGGGACGCATTCAAATAAATGAAAGCAGGTTAATCAAATTCGCTCTAACTGAAACAAGATATTATTCTGAGATGGAGCGTAGATGTTTATTGCACACTGAAGGTTTCTTTTGGAGCAAGGTATTTAAAGAGGTCGGAACACGAATTTCTATGTTTTTAACAAAATATCAAGATGTACGTGAATGGTATTTGGATATCTTTGGAGAGCCACACATCAAAAATTATGATGAATTTATCAATGAACTATTTGTTAAGAAATTCTTAGTTAACGAATATTCTGCCAATAAAAAATACAACATTGATCTTACAGCTGTTTTGATTGATGTTGATGAGTATTCTGGTAAAAATGTTGATTATTATTTTGAGGCAATTTCAAAATTGTTAAACAATAAAACCTCTATCCAATTGAACGTATTTCACTTTATTGGAACTGCGTTATATTCTCTTTTTTCGGGAGAATATCAATCACGAAAATTATTCGAATATTTATTTTCACTAACTGAGGAACAAAAGAAGCGGATTATTCTAAAAAAATCTGAACTTTTGGTTTTAAAAACTCTGTGCGAAAATAATCTGGCTACTTCTCCAGTTGAATTTGATTTCTTCAAAGAGGTTGATCAGTTTACAGTTATTTAGTTTTAAAGGAGTTTCTTAACAGCAACTCCTTTTTATATAATTTTAAAAATTAAAAAAACTAATATTTAGTTAGAAAGAAGGAATAAAATGGTTATAAAAAGCGACGACAATAAAAAAATGTTTTCGTTATCTGATATTGCAAAATCATTGTCAGATCCGTGCGTTTTAAATCAATTTTCTGACAAGATAAAGTCTTATTTTGAGTTGGAAGATAATATTGTAGAAAAGAACAATTATGAAAAATTAATTAAAAAATCTGAAATTAATGAAGAATCTCCACTCTTGTACAAATCAAGAAGTGATATCTATCTTTATTATGATTTGCTTTCAGGTAAATTTAAATTATTTACAAATTGGAATAAAGCAAAGACAAGACCACTTCTGGAATATTATCTCTTTGTTCTTGTTGGCGTTGATAACTTTGCTGACTTTGTAAAAAGAAATTATGATCCAAACGATCCGTTTATAGTCTACTCAGAAGATAATAAGGGGAGAAACTGGCAAAATCGTAAGGAACATCCTAAGAGGTTCGAAGTTGTAGATATCGATAAAATTCTGAATTTATTACAGAAAAAATTCGAGTCTCAATATCAAAAGAATCTTAAAACTTTTTTAGTTGATAATCCTGATTCGCTCAAATTCTCTAGCAAAATCAGCGAAGAGGTGTTTCCATTCTTTTTAAAATCATCCTTAGAATATAAAGTTCAATTTTTCTCTAGAAATTACAATCACTTTTGTAAAGACTATAAATTGAAAGACGAGTTTTGGTTTTTGAAGGACGTTCACAATTCCTTTAAGGAGTGGAATCTAAGAAATTGTTACTCTGGAAAAGTTGTTGTAGATGACCTTATATATGATCTCAAAAAGTCTGAAACAGATATAGAGAAAGAAATTTCTAAAATTGTAGAAGGTCAGCTGGTTAGAGATCAAGAAGAATTGGTTTCCGATGAGACTGTATTAGAAAAGTCTAAATTAATTAACGAGTATCTGAGAGCTATTGCTACAAAATTTCGTGGAGTCGGGCGACCTAATAGCGATTATGTAATAAACTGGGATTATGTATTAAGCGTATACGGAAATGCTGTTTCTAAATTTATTTTAGATAGCCAGGATAAACGTGATTGGTATTTGGATTTATTCGAGCCTCATCGTGATAGGAGAGATGGGTTTACTATCCCAGCTGTTTTTACAAAATATCTATCGACAGATTATGCTAAAGGTAAAACGTACAAGTTTGACTTGAATTACTTGGTTAATAATAAGGCAGACCCTATCGATATTGAATTGCAAGTGAAATCACTAATTCAAATATTAGAAGGCGGTGCAAACATCGAACTCACAATGTTTCATAAAACAGCACCATCAAACAAGGTTGATAGCGATAGTATTATCTACACCCTGCTATCAAAATGCAGAAATTCTACAATTTTATTTGAATATCTATTTAATTTATCTGATAGCTTAAAAAAACGTATCATTTTCAGAAAAAGTGAAATTAAAACGATAAAATCACTAGTCAATTTTAATTTGTTGGAAATTCCGACAATCGATTTTTTCGAAAGATTAGAAGAATTTACATTAATTTAAAAGACGTTTTATAAAACGTCTTTTTCTATATAATTTTAAAAACAAAAAACCACAAAGTGGTATTAGAAAGAAGGAATTTGTTTAATGACAAAAAATAATGAAAAAAAGATCACACGTAAGGAAATTGTTTCTAACATCAAGGAACAAATTTTGTTAAGCAAAAATAGCGAAAATGATGTAACATTCGAGTACCAAAGTTTGTTTGAGCAGATTGAAGATTTTGTAATCGCTATGAAATCGCAAGGTTTGATCTACAAGGATATTCGTGAGTTTATTGAACTTTTCGTCGAAACTCCTAAAGTGACAACCGTATCACACAACATTCAATATCCTACGTTAACAATCCCGGATTTGGATGTTACTGAAAAAACTGTAGTTCAAGAAGGTAAGGCTGGTAAGTACAATATCGTAACTACTGAACTTTATAAAGAAGAAATTTCTCGTACTAAAGTTATTGAAGAATCAACAATTACTGAAATTGTTAAAGTTCCGATGTTATCAGATGGATCCGAAGGGTCTAGTGGTGTTAGTTTTGTTGGCGAATCATACGATTTTACAAAAAACGAAAACAATAAGGAGTTGTCAGTTGGTATTGATATCAACTCATCTTACAAGGATGACAATATTATCACCGTAGCCTTTTCTGATCAGCGCCGACCTGTAACTTTTGTATGTGAAAAATACAAAAATTATCTAGCTAGTCTCAAGGGTAGTGTTGGTTTCGACCCAACAAATAAAAACTTCAACAACTCAAAGACAGCCGCCGTCGGTACTTTTTATCGAAAAACACTAAACTTTGCAATTAGTGTTGTTCAAAAATTGAAAGAGTTTGGCGTTACACGTGTTTACTTAGGTAAGTCTGGTTGTATGACTCTCAATACAGGAAATCATTTTATGGTATCTATTTATGCACAACTAATCACGGCGTGCAGCATACATTCTCTAGAAGTTGTTGTTGTGGATGAATATCGAACATCATTAGCAGATAGCATTGCTAATGACGACTTTGATAAAGGTAATTTCTCTGGCGAGCGAAGCAGATCAAATGTCCACAATTACAAGTCAGGAACTGGTGTGGTTGTAGACGCAGATGTCAATGCTGCTTACAATATCCTAAGAAAAGGAAGCAAAGGAGAATTTAAGGTTTCACCAGAATTAATCCAGGTTTCATTCAATAAAAAAACAGTTCAACTTCCAGAAGTGAACTATATGTGATTTTTTTAAAAAAATAAAACAAAAAAGGGGACACTATTGTCCCCTTTTCGTCTGCCCTCAGTCTTAACAGGCAGCTTGCGCAACACCCCAGAAAGCGCCTCTCCGCATTATCGTGTAACTTTACGTCCACTCTCCTGTAATAATTACAGGAAGACTAATTGAGATGTCCAGCGTGTGTTTTACTCACGACAAGTCTGGTCAGTGCTGTTACCACTCGATCTTGGAGATCTGGACTCCAAAACCCAAAACCAGAATTTTGTCGGACTGCAAGGACGATTATCAATCCTTTCCTCACATACAACTTTAGGACGGGTAGTTGGTTTAATTCTATGCTACCCCCTGGTGCTCGAAGTGCTCCTGCTAAGAATCCGGACTTCTATTTAATCTGCAAAATATTCAGCTTTGGGTTACCCTACTGATATTTTTATAGAACCAGTTGCACTTGTGAAAACTTTAGGCTGATTTCACGATGGAATTTATTAAACCCGTAATATCTGAAGTAAGACTTGTGCGTTAACTCAACAAGTCTTAACGACAAATACACTTCGCCATCCGAACCTATTGCCCCTACTGGATTCGAACCAGTGACCCAACGATTAAAAGTCGCTTGCTCTGCCAACTGAGCTAAGAGGCATTGAAGCCACACATCAAAAGAAGGAAAGAATGATGTGTGGTAAGGAGGGAGTGGGATTCGAACCCACGGGTGACCTTACGGCCACCACTCGACTAGCAAACGAGCGCAATCGTCCTGACTCTGCCACCCCTCCAAAAAAGAATTAAGTTTCGATATTCTTATTATATGTTATTTTTTTGAAGCTGTCAACCCCTAAAATGATTTTTTTTATTATTTTTTTAACAAAAAATTCTTTTACTATTATACGTCATTTTTTTATACTATTTTAGTGAAAAAAATATTTTTTTATGATATAATCTATATTGTGAAAGAAAGGGTATAAAAAGTATGGTTATAAAAACTAGCGATATCATAAGAAAAGATTCTTCTGAAAAATATTCAGAGAATGTCAATCCTGTAATTGCAAAAGAACTTGAACGAGTTGAATTTGTAAAAAAATATAAGGGATCAGGAAAGAACTTCAAAAAATATTTTCTTAAAGAGTTTGGTGATTTTTCGAGAAGAGTTAACAAAATATTATTACAAGAAGATTATGATTTAGAAAAAACAAAAAGTAAGATTTTTGACGAATACAAATACTATGTATTGTTAGATTTCACACATAATGACGTTTCGTTTTATGAAATGGGAGATTACGACTTTTCTAAAAATCTTGCTAATTATGAATATTATCAAATTTTTAAACCAGTTGAATTTGCTGAGATAGTTTCTTCCTCTATCACGATCAAATACAAGGGGTGGTTTGCTAAGAAACAAGTTCTCGATTTGGAGGCTACCCTTGAGAAAATAAACAATTCTTTTACTGTTGAAGCCGGAAAGTTTTTTTCTGATATTGTTTTAGTTGAGGACTTTTTCAAAGAAAACGATTTTGAAAAGAGAATGAGTTTTAATTTGCTGGTTAATGACGACTTTTTGAATTGTGTCGGGAAAGATGGTTTTCTATATTTATTTAAGAAAATATACCGTAGTCACTTTTCACTTGATGAGTACAATCAGTATTTAACTTTTAAAAAATATTCTATAAACAACATTGAAGAGCTAAAAGAAAAAAATGATAGCTTTGTAGACTTTATTACATCTGAGTACGAAATGCTACTTTATTATGTAATTCTTTACAATCTTTTTATAAAGAATCAAGGCGTTAATTGTGAAGATTTGTTAGAAGTATTTGGTGGATCATTCTTTTTAATTACTGAAAGAGATGTCGAATCGTTAGAGAGAATTTACAATTTAGATTCAAAAGCAGTAGAGGACAAATTCGAAACTTACGTGTCTGAAATTAATGACTCATTAACTCAAGTGGACAATATTCTTCTTGCTAACCAAATTGACAAATCTAAAATTAATAGTATATTAAGAGATGTGTTTGATGTTTTGGATAGTTACAACGACACAATATATAGTCTAGACTTTTTTAAAAATAAACACAAACTTAAAATTGGAAAACAAACAACAAAAGCCTTACTAAATAGTCAGGATTTTAACGGGGTAGATCTCCACTCACTTATATCTTTTTTAAGTAAAGATATTTTTTCAGCGGATTTCAACAGCTCTACTGAAAATAGAGGTAGACGGAACATTTTGGTGATTAAAAATCATAACATTAGCGCCTTCAGTTATTACAATGATAGCTTCGAACAGAAAACGATAGAGAAACTTTGCGAATACACCCCTAAAGTTTTAGATGACCTGCTTTCGTTGAAAGATAAGAACAGATTTAGTCTTGATGGCATTGAATATCAGTTAATTCCTATAAAACGAACATACATATCTAATCAGCCAAATGCAACTATAAGTAGAAATGCACTAGATGTATTACTTAAACAGTTTGATAGAATTGTTCAGGAGAAAACTGGTCTTATCGATATCGTTAGTGGTTTCGAGGTTGTAGATCAAGAAAATAAACAAGTTAAAATACCTCTCACATCAGATATCAGTTTAGTCTTAAAAAACACCGTTGTGATCTAGATTTTGTTCTAAATAAAAAGAGTTGGTTGAAAAATCAGCTCTTTTTTGATATAATGGTGCAAGGATAATTTAATAAGAAAGAAGGATTTCGGATGGTTATAGTTACAAGCAATAATAACCTTAAGGAAAATAAGAAACCAATTCAAGAAATGATTTTTTTAGATAAAATGAGACGTATTGGTTCAAGTGATTTAAATCTAAAATTCATCTCAAATAAGTTTAATAAATTATCACGATTTGTTTCTTGGAAACTATTTGACTATCAGGAGTTTGAAGAAAAAGTAGATTTCTTATTCGGATATTATGTCCTATTAGATATCAAAAACGAATCTCTAGTTTTTGTGAATAAGGATTTACTTGACGGAAAAAGCAACAAAAGGACAAATTTTGATGATTGCTACATACAATTGATGAATCCAGAAGAACTTCAAAATTTCCTTCTTGATCACCTATCACCTATATTTGAAGATAAAATCTTAATACATTTTAAATTAATTATGTTCTTAAAGAGCAGAAATATTAAAAAAGATTTTCTCTCTAAATTAAATTCAATTCTTAAGGAAAAAATTGCTCGTGTGATGTTTGGATTGCTGGATGATCCGGTTACTTATTTTTTGGAAAATAAGTACATCTTCTCACAACCAATTCTGACGTCAATGGAATTTATTGAAACGTTGGGTTGGAGAGGATGGTTGAAGGAGTTGATTGGAAATGAGTTTACCAGGGATTTTGTTTACTATCATAGATATAGTTATTCACCTATTGAAACATCCGAGTATAAATTCTTGAAGACTCACTTCTCTTTTAATGAATATATGAAGAGAGATCATAATTACGGAAATATTCAAGATAGGACTAATTATGAATGTATTATTATCACAAATAGCTTCAATTTGTTAGAAAGCAAACTTGATAAAATGAGTCTATGGGAGATTATATCTCTTATAAATAAGATAGAATCAATACACTATAATGTGATCCATAGCTTTTACTCCAACTATAAAAATAGTTTTTCTATTTATCAGGATAATAGATTTCTTTTACAAAAAATGTCCTCGAAAGAATTTGATGAATCGCTAGCTGCAATTTACAATGGACTAAAGGAAGCGTTTGTCACTGAAATTAATGAGATGATTGAAAAAGGTCACTCTATCAATTCACTATTAAAAAAAGAAGAAGATTTGTATTACGTTGGATGTCGAGCAAACGATTCCCTAAATAGAATGCGAGAAAACAAAGAGTTCCTTGTTTCTCAAGGGTTGAATTTTGACTTAGTGAGTTATAATTTTGTTCTTGATGAAAGAATTGTTGAATTAGTAAAAAGATACAAATACGTTTGTCTTTCTGAGGGTGATCTTGAGAAAAACCTAGATTTCTTGGAAAAAGAATTTTCTCTTAAAAAGTTTTAAAAAAAATTGGATCGATACTATCAATTTCGATCCTTTTTTGATAAAATATAAGTAAAGAAATAAACTCAAGAAAGGAACCATTTGCTTTGGTTATAAACACAAAAAATAGCAAACACCAAGAATCAAATTATTTGAAGTTTCCGGAAAAAATAAAGGGTATTATTGAAAACTTCTCATCTATCGAAAATGACTTACCAGATTTGGTTGATGTAGTTTCCTATTATTTATCTATGTACGAAGAAGATGATTTTTTTCTTTTTCTTGAAAAAGATTTGAAACTATACGTATTGATAGACTTAGATAAAAACAAAATTATTTTTGTCGAAAAAGGTCTTGATAGTAAAGATAGAATGAATTTCTTACAGATTCTAAATCCGAAGGAGTTTGCTATTTTGATCTGTGATTCTGTCAAATTAAAACCTAAACGATTTTTTTCTAAAAAGAAAGTATTAGATAAAACCAGCTTTATTGAAAATGTAAATACAAATATTAGAAATTCGATAAGCAACCTACTCTCTGAAATTATTTTAGGAGGAGAATCTTTAACATCTGGAACTTTTAGAGACAGAATAACTCCTCTAATTCTAAAAGACGAGGAATTTCTTGATTCATTTGACAAAGAAGATATCCTAAAACTTTTATCTTATTTCTCTATCCTTCAAGAAGATGATCGTTTGCTATACATCAATTTTTATGGTAAGGGCGAATCGTTTTATTTTTATGATTTGCTTGATAATCGTGAGACAATGAATATCGGATCTTCTTATTGGAACTTGATGAAAAACAAAGAAAACGAGATTGATGAAATTAAGTTTAGAATTTTAGTCAATAAGATTAACGATTTTTCCATAGATGATTTAGTAGAGTTTTATAGCTCTAAAATAATTTCAGAAAAGAATGTTTCAATTCTTGCAAAAGAAAAAGATCAAGACCCTGTAGAGATTTTAGATAATATTCAACACTCAATTAATAAAAAATTCGATGAAATATTAGAATCGAAAGGATTACTGTTGGCTGAAACTGTTTATTTACCACCTTTGATTAATAATCAAATTGATCACGTGAAATCAGAAATTAGAAAAACAAATTGGTTAACAACGTGGTTAAATAGAAAAAAATAATAAAATACTTATAAAAAAGCTGTTTTACAACATTCACGATTGATTTCGTGAATGTTTTTTGATATACTATATATCAGAAATAATAAGGCTGGTAAAATAATGGTTATTACTACAAGTAAAATTTTAAAGAATAAATCATTAACTATTGAAAAAAGTCTAAAAAAGCTATTCGAGTCTGTGAATTATGATTTTATTGAGCAATCTTTCAAGAGTGAAATTGATTCGCCTAACGTATATCACTTCAAAAGAGATGATTTTAGTGAATATTATTATAATGAACAAACTCTCTCTGGATCAATTACAGATAAAAGAATCTTTCTGGATCTAATTTCAGGAGAGATAATTGTATTAGATAAGTATGACTCTGAGTTTGTATTCTCAGTTGATGTGCAGCCTGATGTTGGATTTTTAAATATAAATAAAATTTTAAATCCCCCGAAGAGACTATGTAACGACTTTGAACATAGTTGTCGTTTCGAACTTTTTACAAACAATGAAGTTAAAAGTTTGATCGTAGATTCATTAGTATTTAAAGAAATTAATTTCTTGATATCTAAAAAGAAGTTTATCAACAAAAAGGAAACGTTGAACAATATACTAGAAAGTATAAAAAACAAAATTCAAGAGCTATTGCTTGTTTTTGTTGGAGCTTCAGAAGAAGCGCCTTTAGAAAAGGGGAATTTTACTAATAGCGGAATGCTTAAAGTTACCTCGGATAACGAAAGTGCTCTTGTTGATTTTTCTCTAAGGTTAGGACCGTCGCTTATTTTTCAAAATGAGTTTTGTGATTTCTTATCGGCATTTGGAATTTCGATCTTTGAATTTTGTAAATTTCAAAATTTCCTGTTTAATAATATCTCACAATACTCTCCTTGTTACCTTCACTATAAAAAATTCAATTTTTATTACCATTCAAAAGATGATGATAAATGGATACATTATAGAATATTATTTTTAGGTAAATATATAAATTATTTCGTTAATCATTCAAACAAAATTTGTATTGATGACTGCTTTGACTTTGTTGAAAAATTTTTAATTTTATTAAGAGAATTTTCAGATTATGATAGATTTGGTAGTGATGGTTTTGAAAGTGATAAGATGGAAGCGTTGAAATTTATCCTTGAGAAAAATCCCGATTTCTATAAAAAACTAGACGAATCATTTTTATACAATTTTAATAATCTAAACGAAAAAGAAAAGGTTTCTTTTCTATTAAGATACGCAGAGCTAAACGAAGATCTTAAAAGACCATTTTTTACAGATTATTCTTATATAAACACAGAAGATTTATTAGATAATCTCTCATTCACCTTTGATTCTGATATTTGTGAATTATTGGGCAAGATGTCATCTTTGGTTGAACCTGAAAGTAAATCAGAGGTTAAAGATATTAATTTTAATATCGAACATCAAATGAGCTCGCTATACAGAAATGAATTAAAAGTATATTGCCTTTCTGGAACAGAAATGACAGAATTAACTTCTGATTTGGTGTATTCAATTTCAGATTTACTTTCAAATTTAAGTGATAGTATTGAAAGATTACAAAAATACAGAATTTTACAAAGAAATATAAACATCAATATTACTTATAGTTCTAAACTGTTGACACTTAGTAAAAATAAAGAGATTGATAAAAATTTGATTAAAAGTGTTAAGGATTGTGCCAATACTCTTGGTATGGAATACGAAGAATTTAAGTTAAATGGAGAGGATTATTTCTCCATCACTAAAAACTTACACGGGAACAACTTTAAAATTTCCGCTTCTCTTTTAAGCTAAAACTTTAATCACTGGAGAGATTGTTATACAGTCTCTCTTTTCTGTTATAATTAAAGAGAAATAAAAAACTTAAACAAATAAAGAAAGAAGGAAATATTATGAAAAAAAGCGAAAATTTCAATCCATCGCAACTTGAAAATGTTATTTTTGAGATGATAAAAACTCCGAACATAACGATCCCAAAAAAAGCAAGTTTTTGGAGAACAGTGATTGACAGTTGCTTGAATAGAAAAACAACCCCATCATCAAATGAAATGGAGTTAACTGTATACTTAAATCCTTTAAGGAGAAAGTTGTATTTATCAATTGGGCAATCCTACTCTTATAGAGAAGACTCTTATGAGTTGTTGACAACTGATGAGTTTGGTGATGTTATGCGTATAGTATGTGAAAAATACATCTCTAAAACCGGAGATGAACCCTTTGATTATTTATCTATGAACATCGAGCTATTTTGGTCTTTAGTTAAAGAATCGATAATGGAAAAACTTGAGGAATTTTCAACAAATCTTTTGTTAATGGAGGACAAATTCTGGGTTGATCAAGATACAGTTGAAAGGATGGGATCTAGATTTATATTTTCGGAATACTGGGAAAAATTGAGTCCAAAAATCCAAAAAGAAAATGTAAACATATACACAAATAACATAATCTTCGACAAAAAATCAACCACATCATTTTTCAAAGATGGTAGATATGTTTACCGTTTAGAATTGTTTTATAAATCAATCAACGACTATTTCTTTAAAAATTTAAGAAATTTATCTGATGAAACATTCGATATTATCATAACCGAAATATTGTATTTATCAAATAAAGCTCCAAGAGCCAATAGTGAGACGATTGATTCTATAAATCAATCAACAACCCTCGAGCGTTTTGTTGTAGATCTTACAGATCGAATTGTTAAAAGAGTAATCAAACTAAGCGAAAGTTACAACATCTACAATTGTCCCGAAAACTACAACTACAAATATCTATCAGATTATGTAAAACTTGTCAAATTTATTGGTTTGCAGTCATACTTTAGTGAAGGTGTCCTCACATTCCCTGAAACCGTTGTAGATAAAATTGTGGATTTTGGATTTACTCCTGTTACCATTGATTATTTTATCGAGTTTTTAAAATTAATCAAAAATTACGACTTGTCACGTCTAAATAAAGCCCAAATTAATATTATGCTACTTGATTACTATTGTGAAGAAAAATGGAAGGTCATCAATATTTTATTGAAAACTATTCTTAATGCGACAAACTGTATGTTGCGGGTTTATGACACCAACGAAAAAATTAATACAGACAAAGTTAAGTTGAATTTCTCAGTAAATCTGGATTCAAATCAAACCGAAAGTCCGAATCCTGACGATGTTGAAATCAAAAGATTAAATCAGCTTAGTTTTGTAGATAGGGTTGAAATTTTTAAAGATGAAAATCGTATTGTTATTTACCCCAAAAATAGAAACATAAATTCAGTTGTGGTAAATAATATCGCTTTGACAAAATAGAGAGTTTAACTCTCTATTTTTTTGTTGATTTTAAACAACTTTTTGTTTTAACCTTATATTTTCTGTTATAATTTCAGAAAATATAAGAAATCAGTAAGAATGAGAAAATAAAAACTGATAGAAAGAAGGTAATTTTAGATGAGTGAAAAACAGAAAACTCAATACGATTTCCGTGGGGAAATCTTTGAGAAACGAAAATGCAAAGGAGACAAAGAATATTTCATTATCGACTTTGCTTGCAAACAAAAAGCTCTAGCCGGAAAAGGTAAATCAAAATTCAACGATGGGCCAGTTGTATCTATCGATGAGAAAAGTTTTACCATTTTCGATCTATTATTTGAGCTTGACAATATCAAACCAACACGGGATATTATTAAGAATTGGATTCTGGAAAACACTTCATACGAGGACGTTCCGGGGATCTACTATGTTGACACTGGAACTCGACGTGCGGTAATCACTACAAAATCTATTGCCGGATCAGTAGCAAAAATCCTGTCTGAAGTTATTTCAGTGACGAATAAGTCATCTGATATTTTTCTTAAGCGTGTTGCTCGTAGCCACTCTATGTCGTTCAAGGTGTTATCTTATCAACAATCTTATGCAATAGCTGCCACTTACGCAGGCATTTACGATGTGATGGCTCCAAAAGCATTGTTGTCAGAACAGACACCAAATTATCGCAGTTATCCTGGATATCGAACCGGATTGAGCCTTGGTGCTAATTGGCAAACTCTGCTAATTGAGGAATTGCTTGATGAAGGTATTCGCCCTGAAGGATTTGTTTCTTCAAAAGAACTCAAGTTGTGGCGAGACAAGACATTCAAGACAGATAAGATGATCTCCCGTGAGGAATTTCTTCAAAAACTAAAAGTTAAAGTTGAAGAATTTAGCCAATAAAAAAGAGTGATTTTAATCACTCCTTTTTTTATTTTTTGTGAGCACGAACTGCACGCATTCGTGCTTTACGAGCCTCGCTTGATTCGTCTGACGTTTTACCCTTAGTAGTTTTGTAGATACGCACAGAAGCTACATCTAAATCAAGAACACCTTGAATACCAACGAGTTTTCCGTTTTCTGCGTAAACCTTTTCAGATCGAACAGACGTGCTGCTCTTGATGAATTTTTCATATTTACGAGCAACCGTTGGGTTATTCGTGTATACCGTACAAATTTCTTCACCGTTGTTTGAATAAACGTTGATCGCAAATTCACGGTCTTCTTTTGGCACAGATTCTTCTTGAGTTGTAACGATGAACCCATCTTTGTCAAGTTTTTCTTCAACCATTGGAACCCCCCCTAATTAAACGCTGCAAAACATTTCTTGATGATCGGCCAGCGAACAAGCAAGAATGTCACAAAGAAAGCAACCGATCCCATACCAGATAGAACTACGCCTAATTGTGATAAGTAAGTTAGGGCAATGAAAGGAGATAGAAGTTGGAATAGTAAAATTAGATCCTTAAACAACTCATTAGTCTTAATAGGTTGTAAGTTCATCAAAATCGTACCTACAAAAATTAATAGGTATGAAATTCCCAACCCGAGCATAAGAAGTGTGTACATACTTCCGCTTACAAGGATTTTGATTCCAAGTGTTTGGAAAATCAATGACAAAATTGAAAGAGCAACACTATTGAGTGCCATCCACACAATATTTCGAGCAAAAGAACGATTAATTTTCTTAATAAAATCTTTTGCGATAAGCTCTTCACGTAATTCAGTCTCGATTACATTATCATCTGAGACTTCTCCAGCAAATTCATAAAACTCACGTTTCATAAAATACCTTCTTTCTATCCCGGTTACCGGGCAATAAATTTATTTTTAATAATTATAAGAGAGAATTTCTTCTCTCTTATAATTTTTATCAATTTTCAATTTAGTCTTTTAGTTTTTCAGCTACAGCCTTGACATCTGCAAGATTTGTTGTGATGTTGTTTTTCAACGATTCAACTTCTTCTTCTAATTTCTTAACTTCATCCTCTACGTTGTCAGGATCAACACCTAACTCACGAAGTTGAGACTCTAGTTCTTCTTTATTTTTAATCAAAGACTCTTGCGTTGATTCTGAACGAATCATAAGTTCTTTTTGTTCGGCAACAGCCTTGCCCAATTCTTTTAATTCTGTTTCAGTCATTTCCCCTCCAATGCGTTTCAGACCGTATAGTGTAACTCCTGCAATTTCAACAGAAGAATATTGCTTCTCTAATTGTTTCAGTTTGGATTCATCATCTGATAGTTTTAGCTTCATAGCTTCAATTTTATCAGACAAAACCTTCAGTTCTGAAATAACTTCAGTTAATTTTCTTGAAAAGATGATAACTTTTTCAAGGTTTGAATTTTTAGTTTCCAATTTAGAAAAAAGTTCTTCATTTTCTTTGCTAGAATTTTTGACGATAGAAATAAATGTCGCTACCTTTTTCAAGGAATTTTCATTATATTTCTTTTCTTCTTGAATATCTTTTAATTTACCCAATTTATCAAAATTCTCTTTTAAAAGTTCATAATCATCCGCTGCTTTAATTAGATTATCTTTTTTAGAAACAATTGATTTAATATTCTCTAAATCCCTTGTAACTTTAATCAAATTACCACTTGCGTTTTTGATATTATTAGAATTTTTAACCTTTTCTTCTAATAGCGAAAAAATTTCGAGAGATTTATCAACTTTATCCTTTTCTTCTAAATAGGTTTTTAGTTTTGACAAAACCGTTCTAGTTTTAGTAAGTTTTTCTTGTATTGATTCAACGAAATTTTGTTTTCTAACCAAAACCTCTAATTTGTTGTAATCATCAACCATAGAATTTACAACAGGTTTCTTTTCCAAAAATGCAGACAAAACCGATTCTTGTTCAGAGATATACTTTTGTTTTGACATCAAAACTGAAGCGCTCCTCAAGATCGTATTTTTAACTTTCATTTTATCGAATCTTGTTTCCAATGTATCTACAACAAATTGTTCTTGATCCAATAAACTTAATGGCTCTAATTTATCATCAATATTCTTCAAATCGCTAGAAACTAGTTTTCGCTCCGAAGCTAAATTCCGTCGAACCTTTTCCAAGTCCTTGATTGCACCAAGGATATATTGTGTTCCAAATAGAGCACCAATAACCTTTGCACGCTGTTGCCCTTTTAAGTTTAAGAAGAAGTCGCCTTCCTTTTGTTTTCGGAAATTAATTCCGATTTTATCTTTTTCATCAAGAAATAGATAATTAAATCCGAACAGGTGCTGGATCATCTCCAATCCTTGCGTATTTGTTGTTGTTTCGGTTCCGTCAGGATAAGCGATGTGCCAACCTTGATCCACAATCTTTTGCTTTCCGGTTCTAGTTTTCTTTACGTTAACAAAACGTGAAGCTACAAGACCGTCAGCACGATGTAATATAACCTTACATTCGGTATTTTTAATACCTTTTCTCACAAATGAGAGAGAATTACCTTCATTTTCAAAGAAGAAATACAAGGCACGAGCGATAGATGATTTCCCGTTAGATGATTCACCGATAAACACGTAAGGAACGTTATCCTTGTCAATATTGATAACCGTGTGTTGGTGTGCTTCGAAATTCACAAGCTCGATTCTTCGAATCCGATAATCAACATCTTCACTTAGTGGTTCGGTTTGGCGAATACGATTTTCAACTTCTCGTGTTGTTTCAACCGCAAGTTCTGTTACAGCTTTAGGAACAGAGTCAATAGAGGCGACATCGGCAATAATACTTGTTGCTAAACCATCACCAATCGGCTTGATTTGGTCAATGATCTTTGCCACTGCTTTTGATTGATTTTCTAAGTTGATTTTCTCATCTTTTTGAGTTAAGTCGAAAATATCACGACTTCGTGGTGAATCAAGTTTAATATCTTTAATAAAAATTTCACCATCTTCTGATACGTGAATTAGACTGACGTAAATATCCCGATCCAACTCCGCAACTGAAGAACTTTGTTGAGCTAATGCTCCGGGGTTTCCGAAGATTTTACCGTCCTTTTCAATCCAACCAAAACCGTGGTGAATGTGACCGGCAATCGTGACATCAGCTTTTGTATCCTTATAGACTTTATCAATTGGCAACCAATTAATTTCTGGACCCAAAGTTGTGTTGTAAAGCGCTTCGTGAACTAAGAAGATATCAGTATCACCTTTTTTCTCTTGTAGAATAAAGTTTTTCTCATCCTTTAACAAATTCAGATCATAAGGTAATCCTGAAATTGCAATAGTTCTGCCACCTGGAGTTTTTACAGTAAAAACAGTATCTTTATCGACAAGATTAACAAAACCAATAGATGATAAGAATCCTAGTGTGGTTTTAGGTAAGGTTTTAAGAGATCCACCAAAAATTTCGTGATTTCCTACCGTACCAACAATTGGGATATAATCCAAGATTGCTTCTGTCATCTCATCTTTAGAAAGGATACCGGCTTCATAATCCTCACGAGCTTTTTTGTATGCAGAAAAACCCCACTCTTCAAGAATGGCTTCTACAAAGTTGTTAGGTAAAGTCGGTTTATCTAGTAAGTCTCCGGGTTGTAAAATAACACGTACATTATGTTCTTTGGCAATTTTTCTGACTTGTTTAACCTTATTTTTTTCCGTTTCTGAAAAATCATCTGTACGATTTGCCGGTTTTTTAAATTGGTAGTGTTTGTCACCAAAGTAAAGGAAATTAACACCGGATGTCAGGTAATTTTCAGGAAATTTCTTTGATAATTTAAGCAAAAAATACTCCTTTCTGATTTTATTTCAGCACCTAGATACTATTATTTTATCAAAAAAATAGAATAAGTCAACAATATAATAAAAAATCAAAGCACCGAATGAACCCGGTGCTTTATTTATTCAAATATTATTAATATTCGATTGTTGGGCCACCATCAGAATTTTGTTTTTCTGTGTATTTGATACCAACCTTGTCTAGCAATTTTTTAAGAATTGTGTTGTATTCTTCATCGTATGCTTTATCGCCAGAGTTCCATTCGTTGTAAATTGAAATTGCGTCTGCTGAGTTATCGACGTTGTATGCTTTATTTAAGTATTCACGCTGATTATTCAAGGCGTTGATAACCAAATTGTTCAACTCATTATCATCACTCTTGATCTTCTCAATATAAGAAGTGCGTTCCTCGTTAACCTGATTAAGAGTTTCTTTGAAGACGTTTAGATCTTGAGTCTTACTATATTCAACGGTTGCAGCACGCCATTTCTTAGAAATGTTACCCTTAGCTTCTTGAGCGTTTACGGCTGTTTGGATACTAGCTTTGAAAAGAGCTCTAGAATCATTGTTTTGTGTTTGAACTTGAGATTGTGTGCTATTATTCTTAGCGACTTGTTTATTGTGTGACAACAAGAAGAATGATAACAAAATCAACACGATAACAACGCCACCGATACCAAGATAAGTTAGAATCTTCTTTTTATCATCGGGGATAAAACCATTAAGTTTACCACCGAAACCTCCACTTCCCTGCTTAACAGGTTTCTTTTGGTTTGGATTGTAACCCCCACCCTCATTTTTCATTTTTTCTAATTCTGCGGTAATATCATACCCGCCAACACCTGAATTTTCTTCTGGCGTGTTATTGAAACTTGTTTCCACTAAGAAAACCTCCTATTATTATTTGTCTTTTCAAAAATTATAACATTAGACTGGTTTGTAAAGTTCGATATTTAAATTTTCCGGTCGATCGAGCTTTAGTTGAATATCATTAGATTTAAACAAAACCGAATTTTTATTAAAAGATACATCCAAATTATCACAATCAGAAAAGATTGATTCGATGATTTTTGCATTAACTTTATCGACAAGAAACTTATCACCAGAAGGATCTCCGTCAGAAACTTTCGTCACCTTAACATCAAAGTTATCTAATCGGCGAATTTCCCCATTTTGAACATCAACGAATAAAAATTCAGTTTCTGGAGAAAATCCTTTTTTTAATTCCTTTTTTGAGTTAGAGATAACATCAATAGTATTAGACCAGTTTTCTCTATTATAAGTTACAGCTGTTTCAGGAATGAAGATTTGATCATCCTCCAACACTTTTGTATGAAACAACGGTAATCCGTTAAACCAAAACACGTCGTGTTCCTTGATGTATGACAGGTCGAGTGTTTCACGTTTTTGAAGAAGCCCAAGTACTGATACTAATTCAGGCAGTGAAAAACGAACTGCATTTACTTCAGATAAAGATTCACCAACTGAAATATTCACAGAAGAGAAGGTCAGTTTGTTGTCATAAAAGCCAACATCCAATCGTTGTGGTTTGGAAAGTTTTAGTTCACAAAAACCGGAACGAGTCGCAACTTTCCCAACCCCGTCAAAAATTTGTTTGAGTTCTGAAATAATATTTTTATTTGTTAAATCAGTCAAAGTGTCACCAACTTTCTTTTTTATTCATCATCTTCCGGATCGTAATTAGGGATTTTTTCAGGATCCGCTAAACTCAATCGGTTAGTCAATGCAATGATAACAACCCTATGTGTTAAAAAATCGACGTAATCATCAACTGTTAATTCCCAGTCGGGATTTTCTTTAAGTTTCTGCGTCACATAAACAATAGTTTCAAGTGAGGCTTTCAATTCGGTCAATGAATCAGTCCAACCACGTAATAGGTCTGCAAGTGACTCCTCAACCCGCAACTTAAACTTCTTGTTGTCTCCGTTTTTTAAAACAGCATTCTTAGCCGTTGTAAACCATTTTGTTTCAGGAATATCGGTTTCACCCCAAACGTTGCTATTGTAAGTATGATCAGTGATTGCACGCAAATCACGAATTGTTTGAACATCGTTTAGCAATTTATCTGCTTCACCACGTGAAAGATTTTTGTTATTGATTTGTTCTTCTTTGTTTGCCATTCAGTAAAATAAGACCCCTTTTCAAAAAAAATTAAACAAGACCTTGTGTGGGAAATACCAAGGTCGAATATTCGTTGTATATAAGTTTATCACATTCTCACATTGGTGTCAATCGTTTTTTATATTTTTTTCAAAAAAATACCACTTGACAACGAAAAAAAATCGTGATAGAGTGGTGTATAATAAAAAACGAGCAGACAAAAACAGTAACGAGAAAATGACCAAAAACAATAAATACACAAACGAACGTTGAAAATTAAATACTTAATTATTAATTTAAATACATAATGGTTGTATTTGGTTGACAGGTTTGCTTACACAAACCTGTGCGAATTATCTTCGATAATCCGCAAGTGTGAATTTTATGCCAGAATGCACATATCAGACGTTCTTGAAAATAAAATAAAACACCTTATAAACCAACGTGTCAGAAAATATAACACAGTTAATCAAAACTTCGTAGCTTTTTTTGTAAAAATAGAGCCGAAGGCGACTTCCAACAAGGCGAAGCCCATCTCTGAAAATATACAAACCTAACATTTTTGTATTTCTAGAGCGAAGCGACGTTTTCGAGAATCTTTGATTCGAGAAAATAAATACTACAACTCTTTAATAATTACAGTATATAATATTCTTTAATAATTAAAGTATATGTAATATATATCTTTAATAGTTATAGTATATATTTTATATATATTATTTATTATTATTAATATATATAAAATAGTTTAACTATTTGTATATTTAGTATACCTATTTGTTTGTTTTAAAATATCATTGTAATATTATTTTTTTTGAATTGTTATGATTCCATTGACTTTGTGTTCATTCTATGATATACTTATCAAGTAAGCAATTAATAAAACTGAGGAGGTCTCACAGACTATGTATTCAAAATTAAACGGAAAATTTGAAGTTGAAAATGCAGAAGGTGTTGTTCTTCGTGACGGAAAAGTTTTTTCAACTTCTGGAAAAGAGCTTGCTTGTGAAGAAAGTGTAGTTGAAAGTATGAGAGAAGGTCTTGTTTATCCAACAAAACCTGTTTTAGAAGGCTCTAAACTTATCCGTTTTATTGAGTTGCGTGGTAAGAGTGAGTACTCTATGGGGCACTCAATCGCTAAGATCTCAGATATTGTCAAAAACTCCGAACACTCACTTGCGTTAACAGATCCTGAAGTTGGTTTTGGTATCTATTCGTTCAACCAAGGAATGATTTCAAGTGGTAAAAAACCAATAAACGGCACTGAACTATCATTCTCAACAAAAACTTCAACTATGAACCTTGTGTTGTTAGCTAAAAACCACAATGCTTATAAAGTTTTATGTCGTATTCTAACAACAATCTCTAGTTTGAGACAAAAAGGAAAAAGCGTAAGTCTAAAAGTTTTGGAAGATTTTGATTTATCAAATTTTGTTTTTATCTCAGACGCTGATTCCAACAACACTCTCTTTAAAAATCTCTTAAAGTTAAATATTAACAAGGACGACTTGTATCTAACAACAGAATTGCAGGACGATTTGAGTGATGAACGAAATAGACGTGTAGAGCTTTTAGCCAAAAAGAATGATATCAAGATTGTTTTGACAAACGATTATCGTCAAATTAAAAGCGAAGACTCTGAAGGTTTTCGTGTAATCCAATCACTGAAACAAAAAAAGGTGGTAACATCTGCTAAATTAATTTCGGGAGATAATCACTATATCCACACAAGTGATGAAGTTGAAAACTGGGGTGTGCCTGTTGAATGGTTGGATAATACAATTGAAATTTTAAACAAAATTGAAACTTACGATTTGAGCGTAAAAGATAATTTTAATCCAATTTTCAATATCCCTAAAGGTTTTAATAGCGAGAAAGAATATTTCTGGCACCTAGCTAAAGTTGGTTTAAAACGCCGTTTCGGTGATAAAGAAGTTCCTAAAGAATATTGGGATCGACTTGATTATGAACTTGGCATTATTGATAGTATGGGATTTAATGGATATTTCCTTATTGTTGCCGACTTCATCAATTACGGTAAACGAAATTTCGCTTCATACGATGATGAAACCGTTGCACGCTGGAAAGATTTTATCAAGCGAAGCGGTTATTCTGAAAACCCTATCAACTTCGGACCAGGACGTGGTTCTGCTGCTGGTAGTTTAGTGGCCTACGCTACAGCTATTACAGACGTTGATCCACTAAAATATGGATTGTTGTTTGAACGATTTTTGAATCCAGAACGTGTCTCAATGCCTGATATTGACACAGATATTCCGGATATGCACCGAAAAGAGATTATCGAATATACACGAGATTTCTACAACGTTTCAACAGATATTACCGAGTCACGTGTGGCAGGTATTTCAGCATTTGGAACTTACCAGTTGAAAGCACTTTTGAAGGCAATTCCTCGTGCTTATTACCAATCAAAAACTGCAATTTCATTAGGTGAAAAACTTGCAGGATTAGTTCGTGATGAAAAGGGATTCGGTATCAAAGAGTTTTGTGAGTTACCAGAAGTAATTGCCCTTTCTGAAGAAGATAAACGTATTTCCCGTGTACTTGAGGTTGCACCGTTATTGAGCGGTATGGTGTCAAACTTGACACAGCACGCCGCTGGGTATGTTATCGCTCCTGAAGCTGTTACAGAATATCTACCTACTGTTTTTGTTGAAGGTGAGCAACTAACAGCTTATACAGATGTTGAATCTTGTGGTTTGTTAAAAATGGACTTTTTGGGGCTGAAAGCTGTTACAATCATCCAATCAACACTTGATAAAATTCAGGAAAAGACTGGAAAAACGTTGACAGTTACAGAAATTCTAGAAACTGCAACCACAGATCTTGAGGTTTTCAAAACAATTGCTTCTGGAGGAACTAAAAACCTATTCCAACTTAGTAGTCCGGGAATGACAGACGTTGTTGTGAAATGTCTTGCAGATATTGATGAGCCTGGTAGTGAAGATCGTGCGAAGTCGGGAGACTATTTTGGTCGTGTAGTTGCGGCTATCTCTATGTACCGACCAGGGCCTTTAGCCTTCATTCCTCAGTTCATCGAGAACGCCCTACACCCTGAAAAGATTGAATATGTTGTACCAGAGATGGCTGATATTCTATCAACATCTTACGGTTTGATGATTTATCAAGAATCAATTATGAGTCTACTTCAGGTAGTTGGTGGATTTACACTTGGTGGTGCCGACTTGGCTCGTCGTGCGATTGGTAAGAAGAAGTTCGAAGTCTTACAATCCTTGAAACAAACGTTTATTTACGGTGATGAAAAAACTGGTGTCCTTGGTGGTATCAAAAAAACTGGTCGTAGCGCAGAAGAACTTGAGGATCTTTGGGCAGACGTAGAGGCTTTTGCTTCTTATGGATTTAACAAATCTCACGCCGCTGCATATTCAATGGTTACAATCATCGAGGCTTGGCTGTTTACGAATTATCCAGAATATTTTGCCGCTGCTGATCTAAATAAAGTTGGTGGAAACCAAAAAACAACTGAGCGTGAAGCTCTTCACGAAATGATTGAGTTTTACAAATCTCGTGGTTTGGATATTAGACCAGTCGATATCAATATTTCTGAAGACGAATTTGTTGCCGATAATGGTGCGGTATATTTTGGGTTAAACAAAGTATCTAACGTAGCAAGTGCCGCTGAAAGAATTAGTAATGAACGCAAGACTCGTGGGGAATTTAAAAATCTTTATGATTTCTTAAGTCGTATGCAAAGAAATCACGAAAAGGGTGTCAACAAGTCTGTTCTAAAATCTTTAATTGTTTCAGGAGGTTTTGACAATTTCTCTGGAACACGTAAAGACAAGTTAGAAAAACTCGAAGATTTATCAAATCTTGGTAAAATCTTGAAAGCTAACGAAAGTATTATTTTCGATAAATACGGAGAAAGCTATTTCGATACTTGGATGAATTACAAGAATGAAGAATTGGACATTCAAGACCTACTTGCAGAGGAAAAACGTGTAACCAGCTTTTATATTAGTGGTCACCCAACTGAAAAATATTTGAGTGTAGCTCAAAAAGAGTCTGATTATCAACCAATTGGAAATCTAGACAATTTATCATCGGGAACTTCTGTTTACTTGTTGGGTATTGTCAATAGTGTTAGACAGATCACTACAAAGACTGGTCAGTTGATGGCTTTTGTATCAATAGAGGATACAAGTGGACATTGTGATTTTGTTGTGTTTTCTGATTCATATAAAATGTTTGGTAGATATCTTGAGGTTGGCGAAGTACTAAATGTGTATGCAACCAAACAAGTTGGTGCACGTGGTACATCCTACATCGTAAACTCTATTAAGAGAGCAGGTGATATCAAGATTTTCACTACAACCGATCACATTCAAATTAAACTTTCAAAGGACAATGAGGTTGCCCAAAAAGAACTTGTTAAAATTCTTAATGAAGCCAACAACCCTCTTCACGAGTACAGTCCTTTTATAAAAATGTCTTATGTTTTTGGTGGGAAAGAACTTTTTAGAACTAAAGCAAAACAATCTTTAGAAATCCCATTTGATTTGACTATGGTGAACTACATCAAAAATATTCTTGGTGCTTCAGGTATCAAAATTATTTGGAAATCAGATTATGAAAAAGAATTGAAAGATGTAACTTTAGAAGAATTATTGGAAGATGATAGCTTTGAATTGAAAATTTAAAAACGTTAAGACCGGATTTATTTCCGGTCTATCGTTGTTTAACACTGTATAACTTTAAAAATAACAAAAATAAAAAGGTGGTATATATTGAATACGAAAAAAGTGTTGATTATAAGGGATCCAAACATCTATTTAAAGTTTGTGAGCAGAATATATATTCTACTTGAAATTTTAAATAAAATATTTTTCGGTTTGTCATTCTTAGCTTTAATTGTTTCAGTTGGGATTTACTTTTTGCACGGAATGGAGAACCGGGTTTACTTAGCAATTTCGATAGTTGTTGCTTTCTTGTTGTTTGTATTTGGAATACTATTGTACGTTATGAGAGATAATATTTCTCCAGAAAATGAAATTGAAAAGCAAGGAGTGATCCTTGCTAATCAAATAAAAAACGTAGAATCAGAAGTGGAAGTTTCCAAGTTGAGCGGAAAAGTTGTTAAGGTATCCAGAACTTTCGGATATTACAACATTAAAATTAGAATGGAAAATGGAAAAAATTTAAAAATACGAGTTTCCGGTGACACACGAGATCGTTTCGTTCACGATCATACTTTGTTGTCCAAATCAGAGTTTGAAAACTTAGACGGTTCACCTGTTACAGTAAGACAGTCATCTATCAAAGTTAAAAAGTATGGATGGTTGAGGGATCACGCAACAGTATCTGTTTTGGAAGACAACGGGCGAACTGCATTTAAATTTGAAACGTTTGCACCAACCGGAGATTTATTTGAAGGTAGGAAGATTTTTGGTTAGAAAAAAGAAAAAAGTTGGGGGTGATATAATTATCGCCCCTTATGAAAAAGTTAAATTTCACGAACAATTCGGTGATGATTATATTGAGTATGGAACTTACGTTGCTGAACAGAGAGCTCTGCCAGATATTAAAGATGGTCTTAAACCTGTGGCTAGACGAACTTTATATTTGATGAAGAGGAATGGATACACAAGCGACAAGCCTCACAAGAAATCAGCACGTATTGTTGGTATTGTTATGGGAGAACTTCACCCACACGGTGACGTTTCCATTTATGAAGCTATGGTTAATATGGCTAAACCGTGGATAAACCCAATGCTATTTGTTGATTTTAAAGGGAATCGTGGTAATAGACGTGGAGATGGGCCAGCTGCACAACGTTATACCGAGGCAAGAATGTCATTATTGTGCGAACAATTATTAACTAGACTAAATCAGTCTAGTGTTCCTTTTGTTCCGAACTATTCTGATGAGTTTTTAGAACCTGTTGTTTTACCGTTCGAAATTCCGAACCTGTTGATTAACGGAAATAGTAGTATCGCTGTTGGGTTCATCAGTCGCATTCCTTCTCACAATCCTTTAGAGGTTATTGAGGCTTTTAAGTTATTTATTAAAAGAAAACGAGTTACTGTTGATGATTTATTAAAAGTAATGCCAGGGCCAGATTTCACTACTGGTGGTGAGGTTTTTGCGATTAAGGACTTACACAATTTTTATAAAACCGGTGAAGATACCAAAATGATGGTTCGTGGTAAAACAAAAATCGAAGGTAATTCTGTAATTATTACAGAGCTGCCTTATATCATTGTATCGAATATTGATAAGTATTTTGAGAGTTTGGTCGATTCAGTTCTTGATGGCGTTATCACAAATGCTTCAAGCTGTAAAAACAGATCAACGCACAAAGGTGTTGAAATTGTAGTAAACGTAAAGGACGGTTGTGATCCCAAAGATCTTGAAGCTGAGTTGTACGCAAAAACACAGTTGCAAGGAACAAAACCACTACGCTTCAATGTGCTTAGGAACGGTATTCCAACAAGAACTGACCTTCTTGAATATTTTTCTGAAGTTAAAGATTTCGCTCTTGAGACTATCAAGAACGACTCGTCACACCAGTTTGAGAAAATTTCAAAAAGTATACGTCTTAAAACCGGGTTGTTATCTGCACTTGATCAGATAGATATTATTGTTGAATTGATTAGAAATTCATCAAAAAAATCAGAAATTATTGACGGTTTGACAAAAGGCAAGGTGTCCGAAAAACAATTCAAAACGAAAAAGAATTTCTTGCAAGCTAAAAAATTAAACTTTACGGAAGAACAAGCGGAAGGGATCGTTCGTATACCTCTAGGTAGATTATCTTCTCTGTCAAAAATACAGATGGAAGATGAGCTGAAAAAATTACAGGCTGAAGCTAAAAAGTTAGAAAAAATTGTATCTGACAAAGAAGAGCAAAAGAAAGTGCTGTTGCAGGATATTGCAAAAATTGAAAAATTTTTGATTTCTATGGGTGGCTTCGAACGAAAAACTACACTAAGTGATGGAGAGGCAATTACTTATAAAGACAAGGAAATAATTTCATTGTCTGTTGTTTCGGTAGATAAATTCGGTTATCTCAGAAATTTATCTGTAAATTCTAGTGAAGCAAATCAGGAAATTTTCAGAAAAGAAGCCAAATCAAATCAGGATATTTTTGTATTTACAAACAAGGGTAATCTCGGAAGGATTAAGATTTCCGATTTGGGAACTCAAACCCTTAAAAACAAAGGTCAAACCTTATCAACTTATCTAAAACTGCAACCGTCCGAATATCCATTAATTTCAGAGGATTCAATACTGGTTGCTTCAAGAACCGAAGAACTGGAAGGTTTTTATCTCTTTGTTTCTAGTGACGGACTCATAAAGCGTGTGCCAACGGAAGAGATTCCTGCAATTAAACACTTGTCAAAAGGAACAAGTTTAAGAACCAATGCAGAATTAGTTTTTGCTGGATCAATTCAAGAAGAAAAAACAAAAGCTGTTATTGTAACAGAAGGTGGGTTGGTTAAGACTGTAAGTATTGCAGATGTTCCGATTTTGGACAAGAAGAAAATTGGCGTTAAAGTTGGTAAGCTCGATGATGATAAGGTTGTATCAGTCAAGTTGATTGACGACTCTGAGGAATTGAAATTATTTGGTAAAAAAATTCCAAGTAAATCTTTGAAAGTCGAAAAATTCACAACAAAATTTAAAAAAATAAAATAGTAAAACAGCGCAGTTTCTTGACTGCACTGTTTTTTTGTGATAAAATAAGATGAGTATGGATATTGGAGGTCTCTTTTGAAAAATAAATTTTTTTATTTTATGATTTTATTAACTGTTTTTATTTTTAGTGCAGAATACTTTTCAAATAAAAATAAGATTGTTGTGCCTGAATCAAAAATTTCAACTTCTAAGTATAACGATAAGGATCAAATCGGAACTATTGAAACAGAATTGGAATCGGGAATCATCCAAAGTCACGTAATAAAGGAGTCCGGAGCTGTAACTATTAAAGTTATGGATTTCAGAGACACTAAAACGATAGAGGCTGATGAAATTGTAGATTTTCGTGAGGGTGATATATCACGTGATGTCTCATATTCAGTAATACGGAAAAATAAATCGGGTGACGATTTTGGTAAACGGGTAATTGTTTTACATAATAAAATCTCAGGTAATGGTGATAAGGATAGAGCTATGACTAGAGATAGGAATGTCTTAAAAGACATCTAACTTTTTGTCGGCATAGCCAAGTGCGTTAAGGCTGCGGGCTGCAACCCCGTGATCCCCGGTTCGAATCCGGGTGCTGACTTATTTTTTTCTTAGAAAGGATATTTATTAATGCTACAAACAACAAGAAAACTTTCTGATAACAGATTTTATAGAGCATTGAAAGAACTTACAAGAATTTTACAAGATGATACTTTATCAAGAAAGTCTTATGACTTTTTATTTAATATGACTACTGATAATGTTAAAACTATTCAAACTTATTTCAATGTTTCGACGCTAGAGTTTTCTAACAGACCAGTTATTAATGATACAATTTTTCTTTTCAGTTTTTATAGATGTAGTTTTGCTAAATTTAAATTGAAGTTGGAAAAATCAATCAACAATTTGATAAACTCAACAAATATAACAAGCGAGGGTAGGGAAATAGATTTAAGCAGTGGCTCGGTAATTCTAGAACAATTTTCAGAAAATGTTGCTCTCGATATTATCAAAGGAGAACTGACACTTGCTTCGTTTTTTGCAGAGATTGAGTTATTGAATAAAAATATTATTTTCGAATCTGAATCAACAGAAGGTAAAGATCTTCTTTATTTATTTAAGTACGACGATGAAAATATTTTTATCAAAAAAGAAATCTTAAGTTTGTTTAAAGGTAAGGAAGATTTTATACTAGATATTTATAGTGGTATTTTTGAGGAAGCTAGAACTTTTAAAGAAGAGATGGCGAGTAGATTGGTCTGAGGTTGTTTCTAAATAAATATAGGTTTTAAATATAAAAATTTATTAACTTTCAAATCCAAAATTTAGTATAATTTTTAAAAATAAATTTATTACCCGATTTAACGGGTTAGAAAGAAGGTGTATAGATGAAATCCTTATTTTATCTAACCAAAGAAGAGCTTGAAGAACGGGGTCTCACCCGGGAAGAGTCTGAGAAATTAGCTAGTTTTATTTCAGACGCCAAGAAAGGTGTACTGAATTTCTCGTATAAGAAAAAAGACGGAACAATCCGTCAAGCAGTCGGAACAATCAACGTTTCCGTAATCAAGGATCATCCAAACGTACTTATTGACGAATTTGAGCTTGAGTACTTGGAGGATATCTTTGAAACTGAAGATATTCCAGCAGGAACTGTTCCTTTCGATACAAATCTTGTTCAAGATCTGAAGATTCTGTATTATGATATCGAGCAGCGATCAATTCGTTCTTTCACATCGGGAAATCTTATTTCTTGGAAGTTGGAGGTTGATGAAGATGAGTAAAATTTCACTTCGCCGAATTGCCAAAGAGTATGATTTACCAATTAAATTCTTAAAAGATCTTCACAAAACCGGTCGATTAACATTTTCTGGTTTTCCTCGTAAGATTAATCAAGAAGATTGGGATTTGTACCTAAAGGAAATCGGTGGTTTGGATCATCGTCGTGAAAATATCTGGGATAGATTTGGATAAGGAGGGAAACCTCCTTATTTTTATAGAAAGGAGTTTATAGATTTGGTTATTTCACAAAAAATAAATCTAAACAAAACTGATGATCGATTATATAAAGGTTGTGTGGAGTGTTTGAAAATCATTCATTCAGATGAGTTTGAAAAAATATACGAAAATCTATCCTGCGATGTTTTAGCTAGAGATTTGTTATATTACAACCTAAAAACAGGCAAAATAAGCGGAGATTTAGCTGCAAATGAAACTATTTCTATCGGGGTGTTTTTTCCAGACGCAATAAAAGTTCTTGTGTCAAATATGGATAAAAGGATTTCTGAGTTACTTATCAAACCTAAAAAGTCTAAACTGGACAGGGACGATATCGATAACGTAATTGGGGGCCGTTCTATTTTTGAAGAATACGACGACAATTCTGTCGCCACATACTTAGAGGATTTCTTGTTGAGCTTTCCATTTTCTGATGGAAAATATAAAGGAAAATTTCTCCCTTGGTTTGTGGATCGATCTTCGTCAGGACTTTTATTATCTGATACAATAACAGAATCTGTCCGTTCAAAATTATCAGATAAGTTTTGGAAGAAACTTGAAGATCCTTACAATTAAATAACAAAAAAATGACGAATTTGTATCGTCATTTTTTAATTTTCTAAAACCACTTCTCTCATCAATACAAATAATCTGTCGATTTGAGAAAGATCCTTTGTGTTGGCAATTACTTCATCAATTGAAGAAAAGTTGAACTTATACTTGTATGATAAATCAAACAAGGTAGATTTTATTTCATTATCCGTCAATAGAGATAATGGTACAATTTTATAAGTTACATCGTCGAGGGTGTAATCAGATACAAGCAACTCTCGAACTTTATCTTCGATTGATTTTTTCAATAGATCGACAAGCAAATTATCAAACTTTTTACTGTCATTGTTCCAGATTGCATTTGAAAATTCAATGCAAAGTTTATCGAAGATATTGTAAGATGAACTATTATTCTTCTTATTTACTAAGGAGATTCTAATAGTTTTATCAATATTTTCATTTACAGGGGAAAGCTCCCCGGTTTCATAATCAAAGTATAGCAAATATTTCCAATTTGTAACATTCAATAAAAGTTTGGTATTTATCAACTTAAATTTATTTAACATCTCCTCGAATACCAATTCGGATAAACACTCTATTGGAGTTTTAGCACGTATACGATAATGACCACTAATTGGACTTTTCAAAATAAACTGTTTAAAAAAATCAATAAAACTATCGAGGAAAATTTCAAACTCTTCGCTGTTAGAGCCACACGCTTTGACAATTTTTTGGCAACGCTTTAAACTGCGTTTTTTGACTGATATATTAATTTCTTCAACTACTAACTCATACTTCTTATCAATTTCGTTACCTTGAACATAAAAACGAAAGTCATCATCGTTTAATTTGAATATATTTGAAAAATTATTATAGATGAAAAAAGAAACTTTTGGGTATCTTGTGAGGTAAGTCAACCAACCTTTGATTTCATCATACTCTTGGTAACTTTGATTTTCTAAGACGGTAATTAGATCTACTAATCGTCTTTGCAGAAACTCTTGCAACTCTGAAATTGAGTTAACATCACCCTTTTTAATAAGCAAATTTTTGTTTAAAGGTAAACTTTTAATTGTAAAATCCTTCAAGAGGGAAACAACCTCATCTTTAGGAAAATCCTTCAAATAACTGGTCAACTTATTTGTTGCAATTAATCGCTCGCAAGATCCGGATTTTAATACCACTTCACCTTTTGTAACGATGTCTTTTGTTGTTTTCATAAAAAATCCTTTCTACTGAAATAAATTCAGGGAAACTATTCTATTTTTATTACAGAATAGATTATGTGATGTTTTCTAAATTTTCTATCATCACATCTTTTAGTAGTAATGTTAATCGAACCAACTGATCTTTTCTTTTTATCCTAGTTTGAGTTTTTGAAAATAGAATACGTGGAAGTTCATCCCAAGCTCTTAACCCCTCAACAATTTCTAAATCTGTTAGAAATGAAATAGGTATTCTATCAGCTATAAAATCACTAAAGCTGAAGTTTTTATTTAATAAACACTCAATCGACAGCTTGATAGATTCTTTTATAGATTCAAACATTTTGTTTTTTAAGTCAGTTTCTTCTGCGTTCCAGAAATCAAACCCAGTTATTATATTATGTTCTGTGACAACAATTCTAATATAATCACTGGAGTCAAAATTATGTTCAATTAAAACACAATCTTTAGAATCAAAATAGATACTTCCAGACATAAAAAATGAGTTGAAAAAACAAGAATCAAAAAACAACTCTAGTTTGACTTCAATAAAATACTCAACTTGTTCAAAAACTTTATTTCTAGAGCTAAATGAATTGTATGTGGAGGCTTTAAAAGTATTCTTTTTGACTAAAGACAAAATAAACTTGGAAAAGCATTCTAAATAACATTCCATCTCGTCACTGGACACTCCGGACTCTTCTGATAGCAATTGTAACACTTTAAATTCTCGACTATCACGATTGATTTTTAGGTGCAACGTATCAACCTTCAAAGTATCAAAATCTGAATTTTGTTTCTTGTGTGTTTTGTATTGTAGGGAGTTTTGGTTTATAACAATGATGAGATCCCAATTATTAAAGAAGAAGCTTGAAAATGATTCGTGCTTAATAAAAAACTTAATCATTTCTGTAAATTTATCAATGTCACTCTCTTCACAATAGGTCTTTAAATAAAGGGCTAAATTTTCATTCAACCGATTTCTAATTTCAGATAAATAATCAGTTGAAGTTGGTTTGATATTCATATTTTTCAAAATACTTTTATAAAAAATATCAGCAGCTTCGTCTTCAGTAATATTCTTATAAATATTTTTCAAACCTTCAATAGACTGAATTTTTTCGCATACACCAGATTCTACTGTAACAACTTTAGAATTTTGGCGTTCTTTACTATTCTTCATTTTTACCTTCTTTCTACTGGAGTAAATCCAGAAATATTTTATTTCTTAAATTATAAAAGAAGGGAGAATATTTTCTCCCTTAATTAAATCCAGCTTTGAGTTTGCTTTCTAATGCTTTAACAAGTCTGTTAATTTGCTTTTCATCCTGAACGTTTTTAACAACTTTAGCCAAATCCTCAAGTTTGGTTGATGTTTTCAAAGAGTTGTTTATTTGATCGTCACTCAATAAAATTAATGGCACTAACCCATCACGAACCTGATTTAAATTAAATTTATAATCAAACAATTTTACAATTTTGTTTTTCAGGGCTGATAGTAACTGTTTAGATAAGTAGGTCAAAAAATTATCCTTATCTCCTGACCAAAGGGCTTCGTGTATTTTCTTATCCAGAACATTGAATTTCATATTACTAATAATCAGTTGTTCTTGACTGTCATCTTTTTTAAAAGAGAGTTTGTCGCTTACAAATGAATAATAAACCCCGTAGCGATTAGTTTTGTGGCACGATAGATCCATAGAGATTTTTTGAAAGAAATTAACTACAGTCAAGTTAATTTCATTTGTAATTGATGAAGTCAAACTATCATCCGATAAATTTTTCAAATCAGAACCTGTGCAATAAACACTTTCTTTTGATGTTAGACCATTAAGCAGTTTGTTTCCAATAATCTCGATAGTCTTGATATGATTTTCTTTGTTATTATCTTTTAGGTATTTTAAGGTTTTTTTATTATTTATATAAAAATCAATATGATCAAAAATCAGATCCAGTCTGTGATATTGTTTCATTTTACTTGGATTCAATCTATATTTCAATCCAAAAATTTTTACAAAGTCAGCCGATCTCTTAATTTGAAACTCATCAATGACAGAAAACCCACCCAACAAACCTCTGATAAATAGTGCAAAGTTGTAATCGTTGATTATATCTTCAACAAACTCGGAAAGGTCAACTCCGAACTTATCCAGCCCCTCCTGGATTATTTTCTTCTTTTTATCTAAAAAATTTTTGCGCTCTTTGTCAAAACCAACAGTATAATAGTGATCATCACAAAAGAAGTTATTTTCAATTTCTTTTCGTAATTCAGTATCATCATCCAATAATCTTGAATAATAATCACGGAGTTGCTTGAACCCGTCGGTAATTTGTGTTGATCCAACCTCGATAGAGAATAAGGATGAAATCTCAGATTTTTTTTCTTTTGAGCTTAATACCATTATTTAATCCACCTTCTTAATTTATTAAAGTTTCTGTTTCAATTCATCTTTTATTATAACAGAAAATGCTTGATTTTGCAACAAATAAAGAAAAGGAATGGTTAACCATTCCTTAAATTTTAGCCAAGATTTTCATAAATCGTGCAAACTGTTCGTCCGATGTAATTTTCTTGATATTTTCAATCGTTGAAAAGTCATAGGATTTTTTGTGCTTTTGAATTTGAAGTAGGATTTGGACATCAGTGAATAAATCAATTGGTACATTACCTAGTTCGAGATTTATAAGACTGAAGATGGGTGAGTTAATATCCACAATAGATTCAATTCGTGAGTCGATTGCAACTTTGATTTTATCTACAAAAATTTCAGTAAGTTTTTCTTTGGATAGGTTATCGTCCAATAAAAATTTGTTAAAATAAAACAAATCTTCTTCCTTATTATTACCTTCAAAAAAGTCACAAATATACAGCTTATCTCCACGGGTAGACAAATCATCTTCTTTTGTCGGAACCTTCAGTTCATTTTCATCAAATACAAAATAGAGCTCTTTTTCGTGCAGAGATTTGATAAAGAATAATTTACTAATATCACTTACTAAATCACTAAAGAACTCTTGTGCCCGATATTTATCTGAATGATAATCTGAAGCATAATAATCTGATTTCTTTTTGTGGGTTTCTAAGTAAAGTTTTGCTGATAAACTGAGCAGCTCATCTCTTAATTCCTTGTCCATTTGGAATGAAGGGATAAAGTCTTTTCTAAATTCGTATATTAACTTGATATCCTTTAACGATACAAACACTTTTGGTTCAATAGTAACATCAAGTACTTTATTTTCTGAGTATAGATATTCAGACATTGCTTCTGAAAAATTAAAGAAAGCCTTGTAATCTTTCCGGATCAGATTAAATAGTTTGCTGAAGTCGCAACGGTTTTCTGAACGTTTTTTGTTGATAAATTTTGTTCGTTTTTCAGTTAATGATTTTTTTATCAAATCAACATTAATAATAGAATTAAAAATATCAACGATAGGAGTATCATCTTTTTCCAAAGACATCCGGCACTCTTTCAGTTGTCCAAACATAGAGTTGAACTTGCTACGATCTTCTTGAACTTTTGTGTATTTCATTTATTTTTCCTTCTTTCTTCTGGAATTATTCCAGGATAATTTAATTTCTTAAATTATAACAGACTTGCGAGTTCAAACAAAAAGAGTAACAATGCTGTTACTCTTAAATTTGAGACAAAAGTGACATAAATCGTTGGAACTGCTCTTTAGATGTGCGCTTCTTAATTGATTTGATTGTTGAAAATGAATAGGTGTTTTCACCCTCTTTTATAGAATTAAGAATTTGACTGTCAGTAAACATAAATAGTGGAGTGTTGCCGGATACAACTCTCGACAAGTTAAATCTCCAACCATCAATTTTCAAAATATCCACCAGGAATTTATCGAAAAGATCTTTTATTTGCTCTGAGAAAAAGTGGAATAAGCCATCCTCATCAACTTCTTCTAAAAAAAGACATTTTGCAATCATAACATCAAAAACAGGCTTTTCTTCTTGGTCGATGAAATCATTGATATAGATGGTATTACTTTTAAAATTGTTGTAATCTGAAACTATCAACTTTAAATCATCAAAGGAGAAGTCAAGTTTAAAACTTGTAACTCTTGTTCTGAACAAAAGAAAGTGTATATCACTAATAATATTGAAAATGCAATTTATTCTACTTTTATCAACCTCTTCTTCTGAAAAGATACTTTCATCAAAAAAGCTGTTCAGTATATAACTTACATATTCGGCCACCTCAAGCTCGGTGTTTTTATTCATTAACCCGGAAAGATTATTCTTAATTTCAAATTTTGATTTCGAGGGATCCCAAACTAGTAAAGGGAGTAATCCCTCATAATATGTAGAAGCAACAGTTTTTGAGAAGATATAGAAAGACTTAATATCATCACCGATCACTCGTAAAAATCTTTCAAATTTTTTAATAAATTCAGGTGATGGTTCTCCTCTTTCGTAATAATTTTCGACTAAAAATTCAGCCTTATCCTCCTCAAAATCACGTATTACTTCTTGAATATCAATATTCTCTTTCAAAAAAGATTTCAAGATACTCTCATCATCTTCTAATTCCTTTCGATAAGACTTTAACGCATTGTTTGCCCAAGAAAAGTTACGATCATACCCATAATTTCCCTTTTCGTTTAAATCTTTACTATTTAAAACCATTCACAACCTTCTTTCTAAAACTATTACAGTTTGTTATTTTTCTTCAATTATAAAAGGGAGAAGTTCATCTCCCCTTAAATTTTATTTATCAAAAGAATAATTCTGTTCCACTGATCAGGAGATACTTTGGATTTAAAATCCCACAATTCTCCGAGTTTTCTACCATAGTAAAAATATCGTTTGATTTGTTCATCAGATAACATTTCAGCGGGAATCTTTTTAGATTCTACTTTTGCCATCGTTAAATATGTATCATCGGAAATCATTTTTGTAAGGGTCGACTCAATCCGCTTTACAGTTTTTTCGTAGATTTTTTTTAGTAATTTGTTGCGTCTTTCTTTGGTACTGTTGAATCCGATAATATCCGACTGTCCGGTTTTAGTATCTAAGATCTTTTCAAAACAAACAATTTTATCTTCAACTCCAGAGAGGTTAGTCGCTAGATGAAACTGTTTGTCTTCCAAGGAATAGTAGATGTAAAACCCATCAAACTGCTTATTTTTAACTAAAGATGAATACGGCTTTGTAAACAAAATCCTATTTTCTTTATTAATATCAGTATCGTAAATTTTCCAATCAATAATAGAATTTCCGTTGTTTTCTTTTATTGTTTTATAACTTTCTTTATCAATAAGTTTGAACACGTCGTGAGGATCACTATCCTTTAATTGTTTCAGAGAGTCTTTTAACTCTTTAAAAATTGAAGTAAAATTATCACAACCAACAGTCAATTCAACGACTGATGTTTTTTCTTTTTCATCAACTTTTGATATAACCATCAACTACCTTCTTTCTACTGGAACAATTCCAGATATTTTATTTTCTTAAATTATAACAGAAAAAGTGAGAGGTTTATCTCACTTTTATTTTATTGAATTTAAATAACCGTCAATAACATTCAAAACACGAGCCCATTGTTTTTCGTCTGTGATACTGTCTTTGATTAGAGCAATATCAAACAAGGATTGTGTTGACCGCAGAGATTCTAAAATTTGCTGGTCACTTAAAAGGTTTACCGGAATGTTCTTCTTTACAACTTCAGAAAGAGACATCATTTTCTTACTTGTTAAAGTTTTACTAATTTTATTCTCCGCCATTTTAATAAAATCGTTGTAAAGTTTGTCGGAGAAATTTTTCATCTCAACTTCATCAAATAAAGCATTTACAAATTGTGCCTTGTGCCGCTCGTGATTTCCGATGTGGCCAAAGAACATCCTGTTTTTGTAATTTTTTGTATTATCAGAATCTAAGATTTTAAATCCCTTATCATCAAAATCGTAGATAACACTAATCATTTTTGTTTGGAATTTCGTGCTTTGATACAGGATATCGTTAACGAAATTTTTAATTTCTCGAACTGTATTGTCAAATACTTTTTGATTATTAATCTTATCGATATTTCTTAATAAAACAGGGTCATTAGACTCAATTTTTTTTATCAAGTGGCCGTACAAATTGTAGTTTCTTAGGTAATTTAATAATACTTTATAAAAATTTTCAAGTATATCTTCTGGGATATTTTTTTCAAATTCAGAATCAAATTTGATATTTTTTACATTAACCTTAAAATAAACCGTTTCAACCTCAACTTTTGTGGAATATCCTTTTTGATTACCAACAAACAAATGGCTGGAGTTCCCAGAAGTTTTCTGCATTGTTTTTGTTATGTTGAAATCTGATATTTCAAGATCTTCAATGCTACTTCCCTCAAAACCATTTTTCTTACTTGTTATTTTATAGTTTTTTCCAAAAAAATCGTAAATAGAGTAAATATCATCCTTATATTTTTTTAATTTATTTTTAAAAAACTCTTCTGAAGATTTCTCTAATTTATCAAGAAAACTTTTTCTGTAATTTTCAAAGTTTACTTCCTCTAATAATTGGAGAAAATTATCTTTATTCTGTTTTATTTCCAGAAGAGAGTCTCTCATTTCTCTAAAACCATCAGAGAAGTTGTCTGTACCAATTACAGTTAATACTTCCTTATCTTTCTTATCTAGTTTTGAAATAACCATTTTTTACCTTCTTTCTTCTTTTATTCTTTTTTAATATTATATCAAAATTTCAATGAAAATTCAAAAAGAGACTATTAAAGTCTCTTTTTGTTATAAGTTTTCTTCAATTAAGTTCATTAGTCTTGAGAATTGTTTTGGATCGTGACAGTTATCTTTGATCTTTTTTAAATAATTAAGATTAATATTTGCGAACCCTCCGAGAGGAGATGTCATTGATTCTGCAATCTGGTAATCACTAAGAATACTCAAGGGAACTTCTTTATTTAGAACATTGTTAAGACTATAATCAGATTCTAAAATTTTACTTAGAAGTTCCTCAAAGTCTGAAGCAATTTTTTTAATAAAGAAATCCTTCAAAAATTCAATATCCTTACCTTTCCAAATATAATCAGCTAAAACCTTGCGGTACTCTGGTGATAGTTTATCAATCTTAGAAATCAATATATAATCATCATCAGTGCCAATTTCGGTAGTCAATTTTTTCTGATTTAATCCAAGATAAATTTTTAAAGAGTCCAAGTTATTCTTGTGAAATTTTTCCAAATTTTTATAAAACTGCCACAAAAAGATTCCAAAATGATAATCTAGAGCTTCACCTAAAAAGTCATCTCTTGTAAGAACGTCACGTTTGTAATTTTATGATAGTTTTCCCATTATAAAAAAATAAATCTTTTACATTAGATCTGAAATTAATATTAGGATTATCTTTTACAAAAGGAATTTTATTGTTGTTTTCTGTCACAAACATTAGAAATAATTTTCTGAGATTTTGGACATAATAAGTATCTTTCGAAAATGCCTCCTCAAAAGATGATTCGTCAATATGTGGTTTGTTGTTAACAACGTTAAAGTTTTTTAACTCGAATGTTTTTTTTACATAATCGAAAACAATTTGAGAATTTTTAATTTCAGCGTCTCGGTGGCTTCCTCTACAATCTCTTACACGTTGTAGGTGATTACTGATAAGATATTCACTAACAACATTTTCATTTGGTCCTTTTTCGGTTAGAATATAGATCATAAAATCAGAGATATCGTAGTCAATTAGTTCCTTTGTTTTTTCGATAAAAGGCACGTTTTTCGTACCGTTTTTTGAACGGATCTTTTTGAGATTTTTAAAATCAGAAATTAAAGAACTAGAAACAAATTCTTTGATAGCACCATTTTCCTGTGATTCTACGAAGAATTTTCTCAAACTCTTAAACCCGTCAGAAAACTGTTCTTGAGCGATAATTTTCTCCAAAACCTTTTCCTTTAATTTTTCCTGTGCATTTAATACCATAGCACACCTTCTTTCTACTGGAATTACTCCAGGTAATATTTTATTTCTAAAATTATATAAGAAAAAGGGAGATAATTCTCCCTTTTAACTTTATAGAGATTCACCAATAACATTCCATACCCGATTCCACTGGTTTGGATCGATACTCATTGCTATCTTTTTGATATCTTTTAAATCTTTATAGGAATTATTTCGAACTTCACCTTTGATATTTTCATCTGGCAGCATAAATATTGGGATATCACCAATCAACACACTGGTAAAATTCAAGAGATTATTATCCAAGGTTAATCTTTCTACGATTTCAGCAATATTACCCTTGAAATTTTCAAATAGAAGCTCGTTGCTATTTTTTCTTTCAGATATTCTATCTATAAGTTCGTATTTTAAATCGTCATCGATTTTTATCAAACCACATCTTACTTTATTAAAATATTCTTTTTCAACAAAAGGATCAGGTTCTTCTTTTCGATATCTATAAAAATCCAAAACAAAACATTTTTTTTCAAATAGATAGTTTATTTCAATTGGAGAAAAACTCACATCCGCCAATGTCAGAATATTTTCAATCTCAAATTCAATATCAGTATATAAAGAATCTTCAACTTGTTTTTTTATTTTTCCTAAAATAGAATCATTATCTAGTGGCTTGTTTTCATTGTCGCAGATAACACTCCTTCTAACTACAACTTCAGTAGAATAGTTTTTCATCTCTTGTTCGATGTAACACTTAAGATCAAAGAGTAAATTTTCAGGTAAAATCTCAGAAAATGAATCTGTAAATTTAATTTTTACTTCACCCAATTTAACATCAATTTTTGACAGATATTCTCTAAAGTGTTCACCTTTGCTATTCATATACTCTTCTTCAATAGAATTTAATGATAAATCTTCTATTTTAATATTATCGTATTCTACAAGATCGACAATTTCCCGGATTGGTGATTGTAATTTTGTATACAATATTTTATAAATATCAAACAAAAAGTCAATAAAATTATCAAACTTACCGCTTCTAGCGTAAACTTTTTCAAGTCGATACTTTATCTTTAATTGTTCTTTTTGTGAAGAATATAACATATACTGCTTTGATTTTGCAAGCAGATCATCAACGAGCTTGTTAAACTTTGTTTTATCATCGCAAATATCTTTAAAAGACCTTACAATTTCCTGAGTCGATTCCTTTAACCGGTCTCGGCTGGCAATCAGACGAATTTCACGATCCGACTTTTCTTCTTTTGTAATTACCATCGTTTCCCTTCTTTCTATATTTATTTTTTCTTAAATTATAACAGATAAAAAAATAATATCTGAAACAAAAAGAGTGCAGGCTGCACTCTTAAATTATTCCAGGAATTTATCTTGAATGAATTTTTCTAAAATATTCATAAAACGTGAAAATTGCTCCGGAGATGATGATGATTCTCGCAATAGAGTCAACTTGTAAATGTTAATATCCTGTTTATCCTGTAAAGATTTATTGATTTGATAGTCGCTCAAAATGGATAGTGGGATTTCTTTATTCAATACGTTTTCTAAAGAATACTCGTTAGTTAACAAATCGCTTGTTAAGTTTTTTAGATTGTCAGTTAATGTTGAAATCAGTGATTCAACAACGATATTTTCCTCACCTCTCCAAGAGTAATCCTCCAATAATTTAATATTCTCGAAATCTTTAAAGTCGAAAGTGAATAATTTTAGATAATCATCTTTGTCGTCAACCTCAGAAGTCAACTTCCCTTGTTTCAGAGCCAAAAATACAGTTTGCGGATTTTTCTTACTCAGATTTACTTCCACCTTTTTTAAATCAACAAAGAATTTATTTAAAAAACTACAGATGTGCCATCTGGCAACTTCTAAATCAGAAGACTCGTAAACACTTCTACTTGAACTGGAATAAGGAACCTTAACCTTCGTTCTATTAGGCATTTCAAATTTTGCGTAAGGATTTTCTTTTAGATAGCAATCGATCAAATTACTCAATAACTCCTCAAATCGATCCACAACTTCGTCCTCTAATTTGGAAGAAATATCTCTAAATTTTCTTTTTTCACCTCCAATAGAAGTAGACAGGTAAAACTTGGCGGACTCGATTTTTACAAATTTAACACCGTCAACCTCAACCCTAGATAACTCGGAATCAGATGATAATTCCATCGCAGTAAATTCGGTTCTTAGGGCGCTTATCATATCACCTAATAAAGATTTTTCTTTACGCCAAAAATGATTTATACCTTCGGAACAAGTCAGTAGCTGCATAAGTTCAATCGGATCAAACCCTAATTCACGAAACTTTTTAATTGTTTTGATATTACTTTCACTAAGAGTTCTGTGGATATTTTTGGTGATATTTTCTGAAGCAAATTCAGTTACAAAATCTGAAATAATTTCAGGATTATCTGTTGATTTTTTACAAAAGTTTTTCAGAATGGTGAAACCTTCAGAAAAAGCCTCCTGCTCGATAACCTTATTTAAAGTTTTAGTCTTTTCTTTGTTTTTTGCATTTGATGTAATAACCATCGTGCACCTTCTTTCTTATTATTTTTTATCTAACAATATTATAACAAAAAAAGGCAGAAAAATCTACCCTTTTATTATTTTAACAAACTTCTTCCAAAATTTTCATCAATCTTGAAAACTCAGATTTTTCCTCTGTATTTTCTTTGATTCTCGATAGTTCCTTAATTGTTAAAAAGTCTTTTAGTGAATCCCTGATTTCCTCGTCGGTTAATAGTGATAATGGAACCAAATTACTCTTAACTTGACTGAGCGTGAATCCACCCTCGATAGACTTGAAAACGGCACTAGAAAAAAGTTTTTTAATAGTATCTTTTTTTGAATAAAAAGACATCTCTTTTTTGTTTTCAAAAATCGCCAACTTAGAAAAGTAATCGGATTCCAGTTTTCCGATAAAAAATAGAGATTTTTTTGAAGAATCAAATGTTAGACAATTTTCAGAAATTGAATAAAACAACCTTTTTTCCTTTCCTTGAATCCGGTTTACCAAACTCAAAACATCGTTAATTAATTCAAAAACCAATCCGGTTAAAAAATCCTTCACAATAGAATAATGTTCGCCAAGTGGTACTTTGTGTCCGTATGCGTATGCCTGTTTCCCGTTAATCATAGATCTAAGTGGAGTTCTCAATATAAAATCCTTAAAGTCTCTATTGAGAAAAGTCTTGAGTTCGTAGCATAAATCACTAAACTCCTTGAAATTCTCATCAGAACATCCTAGTGAAAATTCAATGTTTGAAAACTCAGCTGAATAAATTTCTAAACCGGAGGGGGTTTTACCAGAGTTTTTGTTCAAGATCTTAAAATCACTAAGCATTATAGATTTATGTATTTTTTCACGAAGAGTTGTTGCTCTAAAATTTCCCTTCGCAACATCCATTTCCAAAATTGACTTATAAAAACTATGATTTTGGAATAGGTTGATAATGTTGTTGATATCAAAACCAAATTGATCTTTATATTTATTAACAATCCGTCCCTTTTCTTTAACAAATTGTTCACGCAATTCATCAAAATCAACTCCACAAACACTTTGATAAAAGTTTTTGTTTAAAAACTCATCAATAATATTATCGTCTAATTCGATTTGTCTACAAAAATCTTGCAATTTTTTTGCCCAGTGGAGCAATCTTTCGTGTTTTTCATTTTTACCTTCTTTCTGTGACTATTACAGCCAAAATTATTTTCTTAAATTATAGCAGATTGTAGAATGATTTTTAGAGCAATAAAAATAGGGGTTACCCCCCTATTTTTATAAAATTAAATCATTGAATCCTGCCAAAGTTTAATCAGTCGTTTAACCTGATCAGGATCACTTGTGTTTTTGATTATCGACTTGATGTCGTTAATATTGAAATGAGAAATTCTAGATAAAATCTCTTCATCTGTATATAGACAAATTGGAACATACCCTTTCACTGCTGAAGAGAGTGGGTATTCTGTGTAAGAAATTGTTCTCGATGTTTGCCGTTTAAGCCCTGAAATGATTCGTTTTACAACATAATCGTAAAACTCCGTCATATCATCTTTTCCAACACACTCTTTGAACAAATCAAACCCAGCAGTGGTTGTTTTAAACTCTACGATTAACAACAAATCCTCACAATTTGTTTTAGAAAACACAAGTTTATTTTTTAGCAAAGAAAAATAAACTTTCTGCTTATAGACTCGCTCGCTGGATACAGCGGAAATAATATTGTTAAGGTTATAAAGTACATTCTTTGCTGACCAAGAAGATGTGATTTTTTCAATTATTTTTTCGACATCATTAACATCATCTTTATTAATTTGAATGCCAACAGACAAGTAGTATGCCTTAAAAAATCCAAGAATCCCCTTTAATACTTTAAGAGGAATAAATCTCTCTATTCCGCTATCAATTAAAGTATCAATATAGTATTCAAAGTCGATAATTTCAACCATAAGATAATCGCTTTGATAAGGATTTTCTGTCGGTTTAAAAGAACCAGTAATTACAGTGCTTGGATCAATAGTTAATGTACCATAAGAAAAAAAGGATCTAATTTTTTCAACAACTCCAGGATTGTTGATGATGTAATCACGAACAATCGTAATGTCGTATCCGTAATTTTTTTTGATTTCTTCGACTTTCTCGTCAGCCATATTTTTGTAATAGTCTTTAACATTTTGAAAAGAATATCCGTCGAAAAATTCATTTTCTACTGTTTTTAAAATAGACTCTTTATTTTCTTTTGAAAATAAGTAATACTCTTTCACTTTGTTGAAGGAAGCGGCTATTTGATTGGTGCCGATTTCCTTTGTTAAGATTTCTGTCATTGTGAACCTTCTTTCTTTTTGTTATCTTCTAAAATTTCCTTTTGGAAATCTAACATTTTGCTTTCTATCGCATTGAACACTCTGGCAATTTGCAGCTCATCATTGACTGCCTTCTTCAAGTCTTCAAAAAAGTAGATATTTAGACCTTCTGGCAATGATTCTTTAATCTGCTCATCACTCAACAGCGTCAAACTAACTTCTTTTTTAAGAACCTGTCTTAAGGTTAATTTATTTTTAGATAAATTTTTAATCTTTGTTTTTAAACCGCTAAGAATACGCTTTTCTACAAAGTTATAAAAAATATCCTTATCAACATTAAATACAGACTCTGAAAAGATACGTTTCAGCATAGAACTTTCCTTAATATCGACAAGCAATACAGCTTCTGAAAATTTAGGTTCTTCAAATAAAAACCAATCATCTTTAAAAGAAAAATAAATCTTCATAAATGGTTCCTCATAGAACCCAGTTGCACACTCAGTAAAATCTAAAAGTTCTTGTTTTCCAAAACCATCTAAGGAGGAAATGGTATTTTCTGGAATGGAACCGTTGTTCAAATAATAACCGTGAAGAGTCTTTTCTTTAATTACTGAAAAGATCAGTTCTTTGTAAATATCCATATTTTCTTCGCCGATCAGCGTAAGGAACTCACTGTATGACTCTGATTCAATAAGGTGTAAGTCTTTTATTGTGGCGGAATATTGATTTTTATTGTACGATCCTTCAACCAAACAGATATTAAATATAGTTCTTTCTCTATCAACAACAATTGGCAGCTTCCCCTTTTTTAACAAATCGGATACTTTTACAGCAATATCAATATTTTTTACAAAAAAATCAACAATAGGTGCTGTATTAATACCGTAGTATGATTTGTCATTTGCGATCACTGAATTATTGTATTTCTCTCGTCTAGATTTTAAATCTTCAAAGTTGTAGATTCGATCCAAATTTTCTGAAATAAATTCAGATAGGAGCGATGGATTATCCGTGATTTTTTTCTGTAAGGATTTTAACTTTTCCAAACCGGAAGAAATGTCACGAGTCCCGACCTCCTGAGTGATAGTGACGGTTTTTTGGGTATTTTTCAATACATTTGATGAAATAACCATCGTATACCTTCTTTCTAAAGCTATTACAGCTTATTTATTTTCTTAAATTATAAAAGAAAAGCAAATCGAAATAAACAAAATAAAAAGTGGAGTACAAAGCTCCACTCTCTATCAAAGATCTTCAATGAAACGTTCAAGTAATTCCATCATTCGATTGAATTGTTTATCATCACAAGTTAAGGATGATATCTCACCTAATTCAGAAACCTTCAGGTAATCAAATCTGAATGAATCTAGAATTTGATTGTCTGTTAATAGACTTAGTGGAATATCACCACTCTTAACCTTTTTGAGCGTTAACTTATTATTTAGAATATTTTTAGTTCGTATTTTTAACGAAGTTAGAATACGAGATTCTAAATAATCGAAGAGTTCCTTTTCGTTTTTACTATAAACAGCCTTCAAAAATTCAACCTTATACTTATCTGATTTGCTTAAATTTGTTAAAAGAATCAGATCTTCAGTTCCACTAAGTTCGGTCTCTAATTTGTTATTGTTGATCGAATAATAAAGTGATTTATTCATACCATCGCTCGACCATAACAGCACAAGATCCAGAATTTCCAGAGCAATGTTTCGATGGTCGGAATTGTAAAGAACTGCATTCCTGAGTAAATATTTTTCGACGACACCTTCTTTGTTAAGGTTTACAAAAATTTTCGTTTTTAGCAAATATTGTTTCTGTAATTCTGCAAGCTCAAGGAACATAGTTCTACCAACGATATCAATTAATCTTCTATTTGAAAAAATCTCTGTTGACAAATCAAACTTAATATCTTTCAAATAAATACCCACTTGGTGTTCGTTGCCAGGTTCGTAAATATATTGATCTACGATAATGCTACTTTCATCATAGGCTTTAAAAAGTCCATAATGAGAATAGTCCTCAAAAAGATTGATTGCTTCAATAGACTTATCAAAGTTTAGTTTAAAACGATCGAAAATACTTGTTGTATCAATTCCGGTCAGTTTCTTAAAGTCTTCAATCCAAAATTTGATTTTAATCTCGTTTTCGCTTAAATATTGTTCAATGCTTTTATCAAACAAACCATCCTCAATAAAAGAACGCATTTCTTCTGGATTTTCAATCATTTTTTTTGTGTAATTTTTCAAAGACAAAAACCCGGTTGAAAATTTAACGTCTGCAATTTCTTTTGTAACCATTTTTACCTTCTTTCTTTTTTAATTATCTCTAATTTCTTTTGCAATAATCTCTACTAGTCGTGAAATTTGTTTTTTGTCCTTCACGTGTTTGCATAGATACAAAAGATCCATTGTGCGATAATTCATCAAATCGCTAGAAATGATTTGTTCGTCGCTCAACATTTCAAGAGGAACAATATCTTTTTGAACCTGTTTCAAAGTTAATTTCTTTGAAGCTAGATTTTTAATCTTAGATTTTAGTCCACTGATGATTCGTTTAGTGATTACTGAGAATAACTCATCCAACTCACCAGTGCGAATCGCCTTGCTGTAAGTTCGTTGAGCTAAACCTTCATCTTTGATATCAACAAGCAAAATAACATCGTCCTTTTGCTCATCTTTACCTAAAATATTATGGCGTTCCTGAATAAGAATCAATTTGTTTTTAGAAAGATTGAGATAAACCTTTCGTGCAACAGAAGACTCTTTTGAAATAACAGTCTTTAATAATTCGGAAATATATGAACAAATAGCTTCGCTAAAATATCCAAGTTCTTCTTGCTTGTTGGGAGTTTTCCATCGTCCAATGTTGTTTAAAGTAACATTTTCTGAAATTTTAGAAGAAATATCAACAATATCGTCTGCCAAATCCTTGCCAAATTCTTCTGCCAATCTAGCGAAAACATTATATTGATCATTCCAGTCAATGTTCAAAACCGGATTTTTTAGACGATAACGAGTATAACCAAAATTGCTTTTAAAATCTACAATTTCAGCGTCCTTTAACAGTTTTAGAGCTGATGAACTCTTTAAGAATACAATCATTTTTTGCGTCGCAGCCAAATCTGATTCTAATTTTTCAAAAAAATCTTTAACATCAAGATCAAAATCGGATTTGAAAGTTTGTAGCTTTCTTTCCTTTTCTTGATTGTGTAGCTTCTGTAAATTTGAAACAGTTTTAGCCTTGAAAAAATTATCTCGAACAAAATCTTTCACGATACTTTCGTCCGCAACCGCAAGATCGTAGAAATCTTGAAGTTTTTGAAGACCAGTTGAGATATCACGAGTTCCAACTTCTTTAGAAATTGTTTTCGTTTCGTTTGAAATTTTATTAGCTGTAATAACCACAGTAACCTTCTTTCTACTGGAATATATCCAGAATAAATTTATTTCTAAAATTATAATAGATAAAGCTACCTCTTGATCAATTTGAGAAAAAATATAAAATCTGTTATAATTTAAGAAAATAAAGAAAGAAAGAAGGAAAGTAAAATGGTTATTAAAAATCAAAATTATGACTCTATCGGTTGGATGGTTAATTTTAAAAAAATCCACCAATACATAAACTCGGATAAGTTTGTAGAGGATTTGCTTTACAACCAATACGATTTCAATAAAGAAAATAACTTCATCTATGTTGATTTGGAACGTGGGGTTGTAGTTGATAGAGCCATTCCAGGTTCTACACTAAAAACCGTAAAAATTACTTGTGGAAATATTTCACAACTTGGTATGACGAATCCGCAATCTATCGAATCTATTGCAGGGACTAGGGAACGATTCAACAAATTCTCAAAGGAGTTTTTGTTTAACCGAAGTTGTCCTAACTGGGTTAATAATGCGCCAGATAGAATTAAACGGTTAGCAACTGGATCACTACCTTGGTCTGTTTTTAACAAAGAAGAGCAAAAGGATATTATTAAATATATTTCAATTAAATTGGTGTGCGATCGGTGTTACCTTGGAAAGGTTAAAGTTGATAGGACTGTTGATTTAAATAATTTTTCTATTACAAATTCAGATGAAAGTTTAACTGAAATTTTTAGAGAAGAATTGTCAACATATTCTCTAGAAGATTTGGATAAGATGTGTGATAGATTTTCCAATTACAAAGCTAAACTTGTAAGTTTAGAAGATGATATAACAAAAGGGATTGTGGAAGAATCGTTATATTTCGGATTGGATAAAGTTCCTGATTATAGCCAATTAAAAGAAATGTATTACAATGGACATTCATTTAATGTATTTTACGAAGAGGTTTTGTTCCCCGCTTACAAAATTTACTCTAAAAATAATATGAGTTACAATCGAGATTTAGATCTCTATATCCAAAATGCAACCACTGCAATTTTTGAATACTACGATTTAAATCCTAAAGTTTTAAAATTCTTTTATCACGAGCTAAAAAACAACGTATCTCCTTCTGTTGTTTCAGAATTGGATATTTCTCTGACGATTAAGTCGAAACCGGGAACAACATTTTTAAATAACGATACTCAACAAGGACTTAACGGATTTGGTTATATTGATAAATTTATTTCCAAAAAGGAAAAACCTTACGAACTTATTGCTCAGGCTGATCAATTTGAAGTTGCGGTTATGATTTCAGATTTTAAATCTTTTAAACTTGTTGTCGATGATGAAAATTTAAAACCTAAAAGCTGGGGAAGTACCGCAATTGGACTCATCAAAATTCTCGAATATATCGCTGATGATCAGGGCTATATTTTAGACAATTTTAAAATTGGTTTCAATTGCCCTAAGTTTTTAGAATACTTACATCACAACTTGAAAGATCCGCATTATTTCTTGAAGAGCTGGAAGCAAATTTTAATAAACGATTTTGATGTGATAATCACAGATCGTGAATTACAAGCTGCAACAAATCTAGCTAAGATCATCGAAGATCTTTAATAAATTAAGGAGATGTTATCATCTCCTTTTTGTTATAATTTAAGAAATAAAAAATAAAGAAAGAAGGAATGTTAATGGTTAAAGATACCAATGACAAACGACCTTATTGGTTGGAAAATTTAAAGAAAGCTATATCTTATGTAAATTCAGAGAATTTTTTAACTGATTTAGAATCTGGCAAGTACAAAACGGATAAGAAGTCCATCATCTATCTAAACTTAGAAGATGGTACAGTCTCTACGGCTCCTATTTTTGGAGTAACGTTAAAAACAGTAAAATTATCATTTTGGAATGTTCAGAAGCTCGGTCAAAACAATTACTCAATACAGAACGGAATCGAAGTTACATTGGAGCGATTTAATAAGTTCGTTTCTGATTTAATTTCAGAGCTAACCCCAACATTGAAACCAAAACCACATAGATCAATCGCTAGGGGTGAATATCCATTTTGTATCTTTGACAAAATTTATCAGAAAAAGGCCTGGGATCGTATCTTAGTTGAATTATTTAATCAGGATTTTAATTATTCTGGGTTTGATGATATTTTTGATCGCAAAGAATTTTCTTTCAAAAAATCATTATCTAAAGATGTCTGTGATTTATTTTTTGAATCATTTTATTGCGATGATCACCGAGAACTTACTAGCCGTATGTTTCTTTACAAGCAATACAATGAAATTTCTGAAGAAGCGGCGATTGCTATGTTAGATAGATTCAAGGAAAAGATTGTTCATCAGAACAAAAATATAAATCCAGAAAATAAAGACTCTTACAACTCACTGTTTCCTTCTGTAGATAGCAAATATAAAAAACAGTGGTTTAACAGTTTTTATGCACAATTAGTTTTACCATCACATAAAGTTTACAAAACCTTTGGTGTAGATTATCCTAAAGAGTTGGATGATATTACGATGTCAAACACCAAGTTGGTACTTGAATGGTTTGATATCAACAGTCTACTTGTTGGTAGTTTTGTGGGTGAAATGCTGGAATATATTCCAGAAGAAAAATTATCTTCTTTTGATGTTACAGTAGTGGTGGATTCATCAACTCCAACTATGTTAGTTAGCTGGGATGAAAAATTCATCTTTTCTCCTTCAGCGTCTTATTTTGATGGAAATCTTCCTGAATCAGATACGTTCTTTGACGTGCCATTTGAAATGGCATTTGATTTACTATCTAAATTCAAAAGTGTTATGTTTAGGTTAGGAGATGATGTTTGCGAACCTTCGATTTGGCCAGAGATGACCAGCAAATTGATTGACTTTTGGGTTTTCTTCTCTAAGAATAAAAAACCAAAATTTGATTTCAAAGTTGATGACAAAGAGTTTACTGAATATTTAAAATTTGGCGAAAATGATCCTAAAAAGTTCATCTACTTTAATAAGAAAATGAATGACGAGTATTTTACGAAGAAAAAGGAAATGTTCTGTTTTGAAGATATAAAAGAATATTACGAATCTCTAATCAAGAAGATTGGCTGACTTATTTGACGAGGATATCAATATCCTCGTTTTTGTTTTTTATAATTAATAAAATAAAAAGAGTATTGTAACTCAGGAAGAAGGGAAAATAATGGTAAAAACAACTGGAACTGTTACAGATTGGAGTTCTGAATACAAGAAAGATGTTGAAAAAATGATGGAGTTCTTTGTGCAGAAATCACCGGATGATATCATCAGAGGTATGCTCGTTTGGGATTCAGTTCCTAAGGTTATGAGATCTGATGTTATCAACTCATTCTCTGTTCACAACATAAACTCTTCTCAAATGGTCAGAATAGTTCCTTTAGGATTCGATCCTGAAACAGCAGCACTAAAATTATTAGAAGTATCCAAGACAACAATGGATCCTATTGGGTTTTTGGGATTTTCAGCTTTATTAATAGATGAAATTGAAAAAGAATACAAATTCTACAAAGAGTCAATAACCGGTTTCTTTTTTAAATCACGATTGGTTAAAAATATTAATAATATTTTGAAATTATTTCCAAAAGAGGTCGCTCTCAATTTCATTGAAAAATTTGTGGATAAAGATGAGCACGTCCTATTGCGTTCAAAAATTAAATCTTTAGTAGATTTGCTTGAAAGACAATTGATTTACAATAATTATTCAAAAGATATTTATTCAATGGAAATTATTGTAAGCCACCTTCATATCAGGTTGAATAGGTTGCTTTCTAGACAGATCATCTTTTACAATAAAGATTGGAACCATTTAACTTGGTGTGAAAAGGCTAAACTTGCAAACTCTCGTCAAATTTTTGATGAAAATCGTCAGTTAGTATTAGATTTTAGCGATCAGCAACTTCGCAATTCCCTGTATTCTTTTGAAGATTTAGATGAAGAAAAGGTACGCACGATTGGGCAATTATTTAATTTATCAGTCAGCCTATTAAATAATGATTTCAAATCAATTAAGGACATTTTGTTAGAAAACTCAAGTTTTTGGGTTGATCTTTTTGCTGAAAAATCTAAAGAAATTGTGGTATCAAATATGGTACTTCCAGCAGGTGTGAACGAAGATGTCTATTCAGCTGCATTTCATTCGAGACTTCCAGGATACAGTCAAATTCTTAACTGGCACAACAAAAAGTACAATCTGTAATAATTAAAGCAGGATTATTCCTGCTTTTTATTTTTTTTAGAAATCTATTTTTGTGTAGTTTTTCTATAAAAAAAACAAAAGGAAAGTTACCTGACCTTTTGTTTGTGATAATTGGAATTACGATTCAAAATCTGATTGTTGATATTTTTTTACATTATCAATTAAGAATGATAACAAATATTCATCAGAAAGGAATCTTTCTGTTGCGTCCTGAACTTTACGATATCCGTAACTTTCAGGTTCACATTTAGAAAAAATTAAACTTAACATTGCAAACTGAAAATACTTTCCTGCCAATTTCTTTTGATTTAATCCAAAAGCAGGTTGTTTATTAACATCAGAATAGACTCCAAATGGTGTAGGTGGGTTAATCTTGCTGAAATTAAATTCAATTGAATTATCCCATCCAGTTTCAAGATTATAACCAGTATAAGAAAAGGCCACTTGTTCTCCTAACTCTTTATTTGTTTTTAAAACAGTATAAACAGTTAAAATATCAAACATTCCAGCTACGAAGTTTACAGGGAAAGGATCTTCACCCGAATAATCATAGTCTGATGGTTCCTCTCCGGAATATTCTAAAATGTTTTCAACAATGTAGCTTACAGTTTCTTCAATTTCTGTATCAAATATAGATAAAGAAGACTCCAATTCATCCTTTTTGTACAATTCTAAAATTTTGTTTGAAATTTTTTCTTTGATTACTTCAGGATCTTTAAGTGATTCTTCATCTTCATCTAGATTACGATTGAACAACTCTTCCGATAGAAGAATAATTGTAAAAACAATCGAGTAGAAAATGTCTCGAGAATCCTCATCCAATTCCTTAGTTTCAAAAAGGATCTTTTTAAAAAATGGGTCTTTTAAAGTTTCCTCGAACTCTCCCATTTCATAGATGAGCTCCTCATTTAAACCTAAATCTATACGAACGAAATTTTCGACATAAATAAAGTTACATCCACTTAAAAATCGTTCTTTTAGAGATGATACTAATAATTCCTTAAACTCAACTTCTTTTTCAAAGTTTTCGAGTTTTAATAATGACATTTCGGCTAATTTTTTATTCATTTTATTTCCTTCTTCCTACTGAAATAAATTCAGTTGTTTTTTTTAAAAATTATAGTTTTCTGAAATTTGATAAATAGATTTTTCAATGTTATAATATAATTTAAGAAAATAAAATTATCCTGAATCAAATTCAGATAGAAAGAAGGAAATTAATGGTACAAAAGACAGGAATTTCTAATGACTGGTTATCAAAATATCGATCTAATTACAAGAAGTTGTTCGAATATATTGATTCAAAATCACCGGAAAAACTTTTTGACAATTTAATTATCTCTGATGAGGTAGTTGTTGAAGTAAAAAGATTGATGTCGGAAGCCTTGATTAAAAACTATAACATCGGAGATGATGTCGGACGTTCAAAACTTTGCAAGAAGTTTGATTATCTCTTAAGTGTCTCCGAACAATTTGATGATAAGTATGACTTCTTTGGTTTTGTCTATTTATTTAGTAGGGTGATGGACAATCTTCGATTCTCTACTGTTTTTAAAGATGACAAGGTTATAACAACGACAGAAACTATAAAGGCTCTTAAGGATCTTCTTGGTTTTTATGACGAGGAAGTTGCATTCAAATTGATCGGTTTATTTACTCGTGAGGAAGGAACGTTGCACAATAGAATTTATCAATTTTCTAAGATCCTAACGGACATCGTAAATAACAGGACACTTTCTAGCCACCCACTAACATCCTGGATTCATTTTTCAAATTACGTACCTTTTGCAGGTGTTTATTTTAAGATCAATTTTGATATTAAAAATAAAACTTTTAAAGTTGCGAAACATAAAGAAGATGATTTCCAGGGAAATGAAATTACAGTATATAACGACTTCTTACTTATCAGGAGCGATGATGTTTACGAGGTTTTAGGTTTCACTGATAAAATTAAACCGGGTGATGTTAAGCTAGTTAAGATTTACGCTCAGATGATGGAGATGAAATTATTATCCCATCGATTTGATGATGACTTTAATTTAAAACCACTGCTAGAAAACTTGTTTTTAAGTGAAAATCAGAAGGTTTGGATCTCTGAGATCCGAAGGCACTCTAGAATGATTGTTGAAACTGTTATTTCAGAATGTTTAAAAACCAACAACAAATCATTGGATGATTTCATCAAAGAACAAGTCAAGTTCAATACGATTCCACAATATCCGGAATTGATGTATCTTTTCGAAGACGATGATTAGTAAAATCCAATAAAGATTATTAAAAAGAAAACTTAGGTTTTCTTTTTTCTGTTATAATTTTAGAAAAATAGAAAGGTCTGAATTTATTTCAGGAAGAAGGATAATACTATGAAAAGGACAGAACCGACTTGGTTCAAGAAGTATCGTGATGATTACTTGCAGGTTGCGGATATTCTTTCAAATAGCAGGGCAGAAGATCTGGTTTCTAAAATGGAATGGTTTGATGATGAAGTTATCTCTAAGTATCGAGGATCAAGTTATGATTTACTAAGAGGCATTTCTTTTCGAAACCGTGCGAAATTTACAGATAAGGATAAACGGAAAACAGCGTTATTTTTCTACAAAATTAAAAATTCGAAGTATCCTAACGTTTTGTTTTCCTTATCGCTTTTATTGAATTTATTTCTGAGTGATTGTCAGAGAAATTCTCTACCAGATCATTACAAAGGATCCCATTTTTGCCGAAAAATAAAAAAAGAAAATTTGTTAGCTAAAAATTATGATATGAATCATCTTTTAAATAGAGTCTCTTTATTTTTTGATCTACTTTCAATTGATGAGAAAAGATACACTCTTAATTTTATTTTTGGATCTAACGAGTCTGATATTGATATTTTAATTTCAAAATTTAAAAATCTATTAAGATTGACCTTTAAGAGGGCTATTTTCAACAATTGGTTCTTGGATACTTCTTTGATAATTAAATACGATAAAGATGGTAATCTTTCATACGTTAAGTCGCACAATTTGTCTATATTCTTTGATTTAAACAAGAATTGTTTGCGTGCGGCAAATAACAAAAATTATTTATTAAACGAAAATATTGAGACTTGGGATTCTTCTGAGGAGCTAATTACCTCGTATTTTATTGCTAAACCCGGTCAAATTAAGGTATTCAAGGATATCAATGTATTAACTCTTGAAAGATTCAATTCAAGAAAATCCCTTGATTTTTTAGGGGAAATATTTTCCGAATATTTAAATAGATTTGTTTGTGAGAATCATATTGGTTCAGAATATTTCTTGAGAGATATGTTCTTAAAATATCCAAATATCCTTATGGAGATTATTTTAAAGGATTCCAGAGATATCTTTAAAAACAACCTCAATAAATTTATTAATTCAGAAACTTGTAAGATAAGTTTATTAAGGCACGGTGGGAATCTTCCGGTTTATGTTGATTTAAAAGAAGATGATCACACAAAATATCGTTACCTTTAAAAAGAGAGTGCAATCCACTCTCTTTTCTGTTATAATTAAAGAAAAAAATAATCTGAAGTTAATTCAGATGGAAAGAAGGTGTCTGATGATTCAATCAGAGAAGAGTTGTACCTGGGAATATGACTATAAAAAAGATGTAAAAAAAGTGATTGATTTTTTGGAAAACAAATCATCTGAGGAAATTGTCGAAAAAATTGATTTTGGATGGGGATGTCAAAAACCTTTTTCTGATCAATCTTTGTATAAAAATGAACACGATGGTCGTGCAGAGAAAGTAGAAAAACTAACATTTAAAATGTTAGCATACGGTAACGTTGAACTATTATATTCTTTTTGGGCTATCATTCAATCTATTTTATTTGAATTTAATTCAAAAAAGAATCACTTTGAATTAGTCAAATTAAGTCAAGAATTTGAAGATATATTTTCTGATTTATTCTCAAACTGCTTCAGTGAAACTGAAAAGAAAAAGATCTTATCTTTTATCTTTGAGGATGATGATTTTCCATTAAAAGGTTATGAGATAAGATTGACTAAGTTGGTCGGTTATTATCTCAGAATAAAAGAAATTAGAGATGGTTATGATAATGAGATATTGAATCTTATGTTTGGTATTAATTTAAAAATCAAAAACAATCAGACGAGCTATTCTTTGTTTTTTGATTTGAATGAAGAAAAATTTAAAATTCTTAACACATCAACTATTTATGAAATCTACGGGAACCCATACGAGGGTGATTTTGAGCAATACCCGTTTATTGCAAAAAAGAGCGAGGTGATGATTTTAAAAGATTTAGAATCATTCAAAACATCTTTATTAAATAAAGATACACTTCCATTCTTTTCTAATCTGATGAAATATTTATCTAAGTATATCTTAAGGGATTATCAAGGATATCAGCTTGATGATAAAATGTTCGAATCTGTTATTCAAAATGATCCTGAAAGTTTCAAAACATTGGTTCGTATGGAATTTGATAAAATCATCAAACGAAACTTTGAGCTGATGTTATTAAATAATGGTTATATGCCTAGTCACGAGATATGCTACGATGGTTACGTACCGGCTTATCCTGAGCTTTACCAAAAACTCAAAGATCACGGAATGGTTCAAAAAAGTTTCATTCCATAATATTTAAAAGGGATCTTTTATGATCCTTTTTTCTTTTTGACAAACCCCCTCTTTTCTGTTATTATTAAAGATAATAATAAAATCTGAAATAAATAAAGAGGATAATTCGAGTGGTAATTGAGAAACAGGCGACTTGGTTGGATGATTATAAAAAAGAAGTTAAAACATTGATGTATGAATTGGATAATCTTGATCAAAAGCAGTTGAGAGGATTGTCTTTGAGATTGAAAAGTAACGCTAGAAAAGTTATTGAAGATTCGGATTATAAAATTCCTGATGATTATTTCGGAGTCGCAAAGTCAATTTTATTGGAAGATAAGAATATTAAAGACGAGCATAAAGATCAATTTTGGGGATTTGTTTTATCCAGAACGTTGGCGGGAAAGTCAGATGAAAAAATGCAATATGCCATCCATATTCCTGATGATGAATGGAAACGTTGGCACGTATCTCAGGATGAGATGGAATACGATAATTTTAACGACTTTGTTTCTAGTTGGGATTCAATGGATTTATTCTATAAATTTGACGATGATTATAAATCAGAACCCTTGAGCAATACCTTTCAATCGTTCTGTAAAAGAAATAGAATATTATTTAATTTGAAATCAAAAACATTAGCAGCCCATTACCAAAAGGGTAAGGTTGATAGATTAACAAACGGGTCGCACTTGGTTGCAATTTTTCAAGAAAACAAACACGAAATTAGTATGCTAGAAAAAATCAAGCCGGTTTATTTCCCCTTGGAGCTAAAAATACTTCTATTCAAGGCATTCTGCCACGAGTGGGCAGGCACTCCTGACTCTAAAAAATACTGGGATGATTTCGTTCTTGCAGATAGATTCGTAGAATACCTTAAAAGATATTCTAAAAATAACATCTCTGGGATCCTTGACACAACTGATAGTGATACCCTTATATATCAAATTCAGTACGGTCGCATTCCAAATATAAAAGGTTTGACTTTGACTGAATTAAAGAAAATTAGTGATAAGAAAAGGAAATTAAATTGTTAGATTCCAAACGTAACAGTCAATCTGAATGGCTAAAAGCATACAAAAAAGAGTGCGTTCAGTTGAACGCCTCTTTAAATAATCTTACAGAAAAACAATTAAAGAAACTATCTAGACTTGTACAAAACAGATGTCGAAAATTAATCTCATCTTACGGTTTTAAAGATGAGAGATCAAAGTCTGGAATAGAAATCATCTCATTGTCTGAAAATATTAAAGATGAATATAAATTTACTTTTTGGGAGTCAGTTTACTTATATTTGGTGGAAAAGGATAGTTCCGATTTTTTTGACAACGAAACTTATCTAAGTTTATTTAAATCTCAGAATTACAAGATTAAAGACAAGACATTCGATGATTTTATCAAACGATTAATGAAAATTGGTGTTTCTAATCCATCAATTTATAGAGCGTATTACTACAATATATATTATGATATAAATATGGCTTTGCACCTATTTAATAATTTATTGAAGAATCTGAGGGTTTTCTTCGATTTAAAAACAAACTCTTTTGTTGTGGACTGCAAATCATCGTCAGTTAAAAAGAGTCAACACCTAGTCGCTTTATTTGATGAAAGCAACGTTAGAGGTCAAGATCTAAAACTAACTCCCAAATTACCAACCGATTTGAATACAATCATCTTCAAAGCAGTAATTTATGAACTTGTATTTCCGGATCAGGCTGGTCAAGTTTGGGATGAGTTTGTTAGCAAACAATGTTTCAAAAACTATCTAAAAACTTTTTCACAAAAGAATATAAATAACAATCTAACATCAGTGGATGATTCTGATTTTTTAGATCAGATAGACAACGGATATATTCCGATGATGAAAGAATTGCCGGTTTCTGAGTTGAGACGCAAATATAAAGATAATGTTTAACCAAAAGCAACAAAAAAGGACTGGAACAAATCCAGTCCACTTTTGTTTCCTGAAACAAGTTCAGGATTTAACACGTTTGAACCACGTATCTTACCAGAGGAAGTATCTTCCAACTTTGCAAAGCCTCCAGGTATCAACACACTTCTGGTTCAGGTCTCATCTGAACGCAGACAGTTGCTGATACAACAAATCTTCAAGCAGTCAGCAGACGTACTCCCTTCGTATAACAGAAAGAAAGAAAAATCACACCCAATTAGGGCCCGTAACCTTTTCGATTACGGTTACTACAACCACCTCCTACTAGGCCTGTGAGAGCCCGGATCATCGGAGGGGGTCGGGGTTTAAACCCCGTATTGTAGTAAGCAACCTTTCCTCTAACTGTTACAGAAGAGAGCAACATCTGCCAACTAGTTGAGGAAATGTTGAATCAGTAACCTCCACGTCAGATGAGTCAACTAACCGAACGGCTAGCTGTAGTGTTAAAAGTTTATCGTAACTCGAAGAGAAAATACGATAGAACAAAAATCACATAATGTAATTCCAGTTCCTACGAATCGTAACTATACAGTTAACAACTCAGTAGATATACTGATTGTTCTATAGATTTTTATCTAAAAGTTTAAATAAATTTAACTTTGTAATAAGCTAAAACTTTTTACTTTCGTAAATTGTTTCAAACGTTATAACGAAATTTAAATTTAAACGTTACTCTAAGTAATATAAGGGTGGAAGTCAATCCAAAATTAAAATTTGAAACTCTAAGGAGGTTTCATAGTTTATATAACATAGCGTTAAAATTCAAACAGGTTCTTCTAAGGAGAGAACATAATCTAAAGTTTACCAATAACTAAAGCAAGATTTAGGAATCTTATATTGTTATAACAGCCTATTGCAGATAAAATCTGTGGTGTTTTATAGTTTACTTTTATGTGTTTGTTTTTTGATCGTATATATATTTTTTTAATTTTTTTCTCTTATAAATAAGGTATTTTTTTAAAAATTATATATTATATTTAAAAATCAAACAAAAAAAGAGCGAAAGACGAACATTCACTCTTTTATTTTTTTATTTTTGTGGAAGGTGATACTGACCGTCACCACCACGATAGAATTTTTTAAGACTGATACCCTTCTTGATACAATCCTTTTCAACAAGATCAATGATCTTGTTGTTCGTAAAATTGATGTAAAGTTCAAGCTCACTGAAAGTATCTTCTAAAAGATAGATACTTAGTGCATTTTTAACTTCACGATCAAGGTCATAACCAGACCATTCAGGCACAAGCGCCTGTGTTACTCCTGCAATACGTGGGCGTTCACACATAGATAACTTCAAAGTTGATTTTTTCATTGTATTTCCTTCTTCCCGGCTTAAATAAGCCATTTTTTATTTTTATAAATTATAATAAAAATTTAATTTTGCAAAACTTTTCTTGACAAGAACAAACTCTTTTGTTATACTAACTTTATAGGTATTTTGTATCCGATATTTTCCTTTACAAAAAAAGAACTTATAATTGGTTCGAAAAAGATTTTTTGGAGGGATTTGAATGGTTATTACAAAATATTCAAATATTAATGAAATTAGAAGCTGGCTTGATTTTTACGGAGTCAGCTACAAGAAAAATGAAAGAAAGGCGAGTTTGGTCAAAAAAATGGAGAAAGTTCGAGAAATTTTTGAAGAAATGGGTGAGAAAGAATATACAAATTCTCTACTATCACCGGAGGATATTCGTCGATCTCAACGTATTAACGAATTATTACAAATGTTAGCAATTCAAAGTGGTATGGCGGGTGAGTATCTTGATAGCGTTGAAAAAGAAGCTCAAGAAACTAAAACAATGAAAGATGTTACAGATTCTTTTACAACTCCAGAAACACCTTCAACTGAATCAATTAAAGAAGAAACTTTTACTGTTGTTGAGGAAGATGAAGTCCCTGTGCCTGAAATTATCACAGAAGATGAGGCTTCAAATTCTGAAGTAAAAGAAGATGATATCGATGGATCTTTAGTTGTTGAAGAAGAAAAGGATAGTTCTGAAAAAGTTTTAGAAAATGAAGTTTCCACTGAGGAAGGTATGGGTAAAAAAGCACTATTTGTAGTTTTGTTTGCAATTGGTGTTATTGCTGCCTTGTCTTTAGCTGGTTATTTGTGGGGAGCTTCATTCGGGTAAGGTGATTTGAATGTCTGTTTCAAAGAAAGAACGTGAACGATACCGAGATTTAAGGAGAGATGTCCTCTTGCAATTAAACTCGGTTCGTCTGGATCACCTAATAAGTAATCCAAGATTGATAAGTGATGAACCCGGTGTCTATATTATTTTCAGAGAAGATAATGGTCACCCTTACGTGGGCGAAAGTGTTAACTTATCCAGGAGACTAATTGAACACGCAACAGTTGAACGTCCAACGCAGTATGTTGATAGAGAAATACAAAAGTTGGGTGCTTTTCGTTTTTGGGTTGCGGAATTAGAAGTTGTAAAAAATTATGATAAACGTCGTGAACGTGAGGGTTACTATGTAGAATTATTTAATTCTTATTACAATGGATATAATGGAAGTAAGGATGGTGGTGCGATGACTCTCGGTCAGCGTTACTGGAGGAGTGTTTTTAACAAACTTCTAAAAACCTTATTCCCAAAATTCGTCAAAAAAAGAAGGGAGAAAAACAAGTATTTACAGTCAACGAGAGCGTTGCGTAAATATGGCAAAAGGCTTAAGAAAATCAACAGGAGGACCGTTTGGTAGTTAATGATAACAAAGGTTTTATTATCTCGAATCTTCGTGAGCATACAAACCTAATTGAAACAAAGGAAGAAGAATATAGATTGGTGGAGTTAGCTCAGAAAGGCGATGAGGAGGCAAGAGAGCTTCTTATAACCAGTAACCTCCGATTGGTTGCGACCATTGCTACGAACTACTCCAAATTCAACTCCATCCCTTGGGAAGATTTTTACCAAGAGGGTACATTGGGGTTGTTTAATGCGATAGATAAATTTGATCTAAAAAAAGGATTTCGATTCAGTACATACTCTACCTATTGGATTCGAAATTATTGTCAAAAACTTTTGAAGCGACAGGGTGTGGTTAGATTGCCAGACAAAGCTCGAGAACTCTACAATAATTGGGTTCGTTTGTCAACTGATTATATGAAAGAGTTTGGTGTGGAGCCCTCCGTTGCAGAAATTGCTGGCATTCTAGAGGTATCAGAAGAGCGTTTGCGAATTGTAATTAATGCAGGACAATCTGCCGTTTCTCTTGACGCAGAGGTTGATGGTGATGGAAAGGACTCTGATATTCAGACATCATTCGTTGATCTTTTAGAGGATAAGGATCAAGTTGATCCAGTTGATGTTGTTGCTTCTGGACAGATTATGGATGAAATCAATAGAGCAAAAGAGACCTTATCTGATAATGAACTTTACGTATTTGAATCCTTATACGACGCACAAGGGTTTAGAAATAAAGTGAAGACTAAATTAATTAAGGAAGGTGTGGCTTCCAGTACGGATGAGGTTGATAAAATTTACAATAATGCAATTAAAAAATTGCAAAATTACCTTGGAGATAATCCCTTAGAATGATTTTGTGGTATCTTTTTCTAACCTTATTTCTGAACCTATCTCAGGCACAACACTCTTCTCAAATTATTCCAGTTGAACATTATACTGGTGCAGTTTCAGATGGGAAATTGCTGAATCAATTAAAGAAGCAAGAAATACTGTTAAATAAACAGGAGGTGATATCTTACGTATCACCGAAAGATGAAGATCAGGATTTACAAGATTTATTAGATAAATATCCTGATGTTGGTGTACTGATAAAAAATAAGAATGGAACCAAACACTTTGCGGGACATCAAGAGGGTTCCTTTAATAAAATAACAAAATTGAAAAACGGAGATGAAATAGACGTTTCTGACGAGCTTGGATTGATAACAAGCTACACTGTTACTCGTGTAGAAGACTTTAAGTTAACAAGTTTAGGACGTGGTGGAGTTCCTAAAAATAACAAGGATTCAAAACGATTAGTTGATGTACTAAATTCTAAAGATAGCGTAATTCTACAAACCTGCACGTATGTTACTGAAAAGGGGTACGATGTGAGATTCGTAGTAGCTGAGAAGAACAAGAACTAAATTCTTGTTCTTTTTTATTTCAGAAAATATTTTTAAAAAAAAATATATTTTTGTTGACAAAATAAAACACTTGTGCTATACTGAGATTGTTTTAAAAATTACACAGAAAGAGATTAATAATTTGAATAAGAAAATGACAAAAATGACTAGTAAGATGACTAAAAAGAAAATTTATACCGGAATCCTGGCTGCTGGGATCGCAGCCTTATCTGCTGTTGTTATTCTAGGTAATAAACCAACTGAAACTGACGCAGAAGTTTCTGAACTTCCTGTAACGACCGAATTGGTGACAACTGCTACTACATCTACAACAGAAACTACAACCTCTACTACCACTGCACCAATAACAGAAGAGGTTCGTGCAACTGAACCAAAAGTAGAAGAGAAGACTCAGACTGAAGTAAAAACAGTGAAGCCACGAACTTTAACAATTAAAGGGATGGAAATCTCATACGAGGCTGAAATCGGTCAGGCCGGGATCAACGCAAATCACAATATTGCAACAACCTGGGGTGGTGATTTCAACCCTAATGGGCATACCCTAATCGCAGGTCACGATGATGGGCCAATGGGTGTTATCAAACAATTGACGGACGGGGATATCGTTACTGTTACTGATTCAGAAGGTAATGAGTACCGCTACCGATTCCAAGAGAGTCGAGTTGTTCGTATGATTTACAGTGGTCGTGGAACCGGATACGTAGAATCTCAAGCTGACGGCGATTACATTACAGCTCAATTTAACTCAAACAACCTAAACCTACAAACCTGTGTTGAAACACGTGCGGATGGTTACTCAATTGTATTTGCAACTTTAACAAAAATTTGATAAAATAAAAAGAGCGTAGATTGATACGTTCTTTTATAATTTCCATAAATAATAGGAGGGAATTTTAGAGATGGCAATTTCTAATAATGATTATTACAAGATCCTCGTACAAATTGCGAAGAAACAAGGAATCTCGAGACCATTCTGGAACTCGATCCTATTTGGTGTAAAATTAGAACTCAAAGCCCTTCCCAAGTACTTGAGTAAGGGTGAAAGAATTTACTCGCTAGTCCCTTGCAAATACAAAGGAAGAAAAGCACTTGCGGTTGTTACGGATCTCAGAGTTCTGGTTCTAAATCGAGGTCTTCTTGGAGACTTTGGCAACACACAACGTGAGGATGTATATTACAATAACGTTGCTGGTGGTAACCCGCACGGAAGTTTAATCTCCAGCTACTCAATATCAGTACCAGGATCAGGTAACGACTTTGAAATCGACGGTTTGTGGTTGAACGACGCAAAAACCTTCGATCAAACCTTCAGTCAGGCAAGAAGAGACTTCCTTTCTGGAACAAAAAAAGAAAAGGAAGCACCGAAGGCTGAAGTTAAAGTAGAAGATGATCATTCTGAAACTATCGACCAGATCAGAACTATTCTTGAATTAAGACAAGGTGGGGATATTACTCTTGAAGAATTTCAGGAGTTGATTGAGGATGTAATAAATTAAGGAGAGATAATAGTCTCTCTTTTTTTATTTCAGGGTTTACAACTGTACGATAAAATGATATACTGAAGTAAGATTAATATTGAATTATTTTTCATTCTGCTTGGATTTATATTATTGTTGATTCATATCGTCGGGGTTGATGTGGGAATCTTTCTTAATTCTAAAGATAAAAATTCTTTCTCTGTATTCCAATTTTATTTAGGATTGAGTATGATTTCGATAGCATTCAATTTTGTTTTTAACTCGATTTGTTTAACTGCATTTAATAGATTCAAGTATCGAAAATGCCGATCAAACAGTGACAAGAAGGATGATGACTCATTATTTTCAAAATATTACATAAGATCATTATTCTTTTGATTTTATTAAACATCCGATTTATGATTATTTTTTATAGAGGAATATTATTATGTTTGCTTTAGCTACTATTTTTGCGTGTTTATCTATTTTGGGAGGATTGAGGATTCTTTATTTACTTAGGAATAAAGAATTGAGGGATTCGCTTTGGTTGTCATTTTTAGAAGACGATTTTAAAAATATTTTTAACAAGTTTGAAACACGGCCGTTTGCAATTTGGTTATTAATTACCAGTGTGTTTTTATTAATTTGGTTTTTCATTTCTTATCGTCTTGGAATAATAGATTTTCGTTCTATTTTTCGTTCTATTTTCGAACTAAGAATTGTGGGGTTTTAATATGGAACAAGAATTTATTTTATTAACCATTTTTATTATTGCGGCTGTATTTATTACTCTTCTTTCGTTGTATGTTATTAGGATATCAAAAAATGACGAGCCGGACTATCCACATAATCATAGTTACCGATATATTTGTGGTGTTATTGGTTTGTTTGTCTCAATATTATTTTCCATTCTTGTAGTTATTTTATTTATCAATGGTGATTTTAACCCTGAAAATAGACTTCAAACAAAATCTCAACAAGTAACGTCTGTTGAAAAATCTGGAGATAAAATCACCATCTATAACAGTGACAGCTACAAGATTGTAATTGATTTAAAGGAAAATACAGAGAACCTCTATCATAATAGTGAAAAATTGGGAAATGTTACTATCAACGGATATTGGGATTTAAAGGACAATTTTCAGGATATTAAAAATAAGAATTTGATTGTAAATACAGACTATACAATATCTAAAAAGGGTGATGTTAAATCTGTATATATTGAGGTTGTTAAAAATAAAAACAAAGACGATTTCAAGGTTGAATATTAGTTGAATAAAAAAGAGGTTTTTGTTATGATTTATTATTTTATGTTGGTTGTTCTTGTTTTTTCAGCTGTCGTTATATGTGAATATGAAGGCACTAGTAAAAAACTAATGTTTACCTTACTTACTTTTGTGGTAATTTCAATTATTGGATTATCAATCAACGATGGAGAAGGTTGGAAGAGAACTATTTTTACAAACCCCGACAAAACAGTTTCTAAAGAAATTAAAGTCGAAAAACTATCAATTAAAGATGAAAACATCACAATAATTTTGGATGATAATTATAAAATTTTAATTTCTAAAAAAGCAAAGGACTCCAAATACGAATACGAGGTTTATAGAGATAGCAAAAAATTAGAAAATATAAGATTTTACGGTTTTAACGAAATATTCAGTTCAACTGATAAGATTAAAAATGATAGTTACAGACCGAAAGTAACATTCGATTTTTCAGAAGAGGGTGGAAAGGTAGAAGAAATTTACTTCAAATTAACCCCAAATGACGTTGAAAAAAAATACCAATTTTAATTATTAGATTTTACATAGCATTTTTATAAAAGGAGGTTTTGTATGGAACAGTCGTATATTTTTCTAATTGTAACCATTTTTTTTCTTGTTTGTCTAGCACTATTTTCTTTGGGTCTGATTGCAAAATCAAAAGAAAATGATTACAACTTTGCTCTCAGCCCAGCTAGATCCAAATATTTTGGTTGTCTTGGGTTGTTTTCTTCAGTATTATTTGCAATTGTACTAATTTTTGGTATTGCAAACGGTTGGTATGATCCACAAAACCAAACAGAAACAAAACCCCAGGCTGTTACAAGTGTAGAACTTAAGGATGATATAATGACCATCCATAATAATGACAACTACAAGATCATTATTGACTTTAGAAATAACTCTACTGAAGCATATCAAAATGGTGAAAAGTTAGAAGGTGTTCGTGTACGTGGACCTCAATGGCTTATGCAGTATCAAATAGAGGATTTAAAGAGCAATAAATCTGTAATAAAAACAGATTATAACATTACTAGAAAAGGTGATTTAAAAAGCATTGAAGTCTACATATCTAAGAACAAAAATAAGGATAATTTTGAAATTAAATATTAGTTTTATAAAAAGGAGTTTTGGTTATGATCTTTATATTTTTAGCACTTATGGCGATTTTTGTTATGGAACTATATATTGATGATGATAAAAATTCGGATGTAGTTGCCCCCAAAAATGAAAGTAAGATGGTTTCAAAAGAAATCAATGTTCTAAGTTTATCAATGAAAGACGAGAATGTTACAATTATCTGTGATTCAAACTATAAGATTTTAATTCATAAAAATCAAGACAATTACAATTATGAAGTTTACAAGAATAGCAAAAAGTTGGGCTATGTTGAATTTTATGGCTTTCACGAGATCTTAGAATCTATTGATAAAATCAAGAGTAAGAGCTATACTTCAAAAGTTACTTTTAATTTTTCAGAAAAGGATGGCGATTTAAAGGAAGTTCGCTTTAAGTTGATTCCTAACGATTTTGAAATAAAATATTAATTTACGAAAGGAATGCAGAATGACTCATTTATCTGTTTTTATATTGATAGCCACTGTGGTTATTGGATTAACTTGTTCTTATGAATATTATTATTTTGATGATGAACATAAAAAGGCTTTTGGATCAATGATTGCAACATTTATAATGCTCTTCTTTTTCTCTTTTGTATTTATCAAAGTTGGTTGGTTGCCGGATTTTATTGACATTAAGAGTGTCAAGACTGAACTTGTTTCAGATAAAAAAACAACTGAAGTTTTTGCAGCGAAAAAGGTATATCGTGATGGTGATAACGCAATCCTCGAGGACGAGGGGGGACACAAAGTTGTTGTTAACTTATACGGATGGGAAACAGAAGTATATCACAATGGTGAAAAGGAAAGGAATGTTAAAGTTACCGGATTGTATTGGTATACAACCCATCTAAACCAAATTAAAAACAAAGAGAAATTTGTAAAAACAAAGATATTCAAATCTAAGGATGGTTCCTTAAAGGGTGTTGAAATTCTTATTGAAGACAACAAACATAAAAAGGATTTTGAGGTAAGTTATTAAGGAGAATTTTTAATGGTTTTAAACATATATCATTTTATGGCGTTTATTGCAATATTTGTGATAATATATTTAATTGTACGCCTATATAACAAAAATGCAATCAAAAAAGATAATAAATTAGGTGAACGACTTTCAGAAATATTATTGATAACTATTTCTTTGGCTTTTTTAGCAATATTTGTTCCTGTTGTTTATTTGGTAACGATTGATGAAATCCACGTAACTAAGGGAGACGTATATATAAAACATATTGAAGTGGAACAGGTTTCTTTGAAAAATAAAGATTTGACTATTAAAAATTCTGATGATTATAAAATCAAAATTAATTTAGAAAAAAACGAATTAGACGTTTATCACAATGAGAAAAAAGAAGATAGTATTCCAACAAAACGATACATCATCTCAAAAGATCAATTGGAAGCTATCAAGAATAAAGATAAATTTGTAAAAACCTATTACCTTTTTCACGAAGACGGATCTTTAGATAATGTTTATATTAAAATTGTAAACAAAGAAACAGTTGTTAAGGATTTTAATATTACTTATTAAGTAGGAGGTTTTAGATGAATAGTATATCAGAAGGACTCAAAAGAATCCTTTTCTATCTGTTTGAGAGATTTGCCTATGCTGGATTTATATCAGTTTTTATATATACTGCAACACAAAGTCTTCTCGTTACGTCTATATTTTTTATTTTGTTATTTTGGGCATTTATCGTATGTGATGATTAATTTTTGAGTTTAGGGGTTTAGAGATGAATAATATAATGGAAATAATTGCTCTAATTGCGACTGTAATTTCCTTTCTTATAATATCTTACGTAATTTATCTTTATTTTGATATAGGCAAAAGAAATAGGTTGGAGAAGGAATATACTCCGGTTAAAAGCTTAGAAACTTACCGGCTTAATGTTAGAGAGAATAAAGTTGATCTATTTTCTTTGGGAGAAGATAATATAACTATCGAAAACAAAAATGGATTTAAAATACTTATCTTCAGAAAAACAAAGGATTCAATTTTGTACTTTAATGGCGACCAGGTTGATAATGTTGAAATTTTAGGAGTTGAGGATATATTGAAATTCTCATCTGAAATAAATTCAGGAAAGAAAGTGATAAAACAAAGATTCTGGCTTGATGATGATAATCTTATCGCTAGAATTGAAAATGATATCAAAGATGTGAAAGTATCAAAACCGGGAAAAGATAGGGATGGTGATAATGGTAGTGGTGGTGACAATGGAACCGACGATTTAATGTTGGCGACTGTTATTTGTAGTCTTTTAAATTGAAGGGATAATAGATGGATATTGTAAATCAAATTGGCTCTTTTTTTGATAATATTTTAATAAACAAGAATTATGTACTAATCTTTTTGATATCTGGGATGGTTATAATATCAGTTTTTATTACTACACATTTATGGGAAAAAAGTAATGAAATGGAGACCTCCAGATTACAAAAAACTAAATTTATTAAATCATTCATTTTGATGATCTTGTCTTTTGTAGTCATTATTTTTTCATACATTGGAATTTCAGACTTTTATATAGATTCCAATCTAATAACCGAAACCGACGAGGTTGTTCTTATTGAGAAGGGAATTAAGGATATTAGGGTGAACAGCGAAGATGGATATCCTTTGTTTGCTACTGGGGGATTTAAATTAATTGGTAAAAGAGGCTACGCTGTCAACTATTTTAAGGGAAAACCTTTTTTCAATCAAGCTTTCTTCAATAAGAATAGTTTAAAAGGAATAATCGTTAATATTGATAGTGATGTTTACAGTAATTTGAAATCTGAGAAGGATCCAAAAAAAATAAAATTAAAATACTACTTTTATAAAAAAGGTAGTGGTAACCCAAGAATAATTGTTGTAGAATCTAAATAAATACAAAAAATAAAAAGCAACTTATAAAATTAAGCTGCTTTTTGATTTTTATTTTTGCGATTCCGTTTGCAAACGTGATTTTGATAACGATTACGTTTACGGAACGAGCTTGTAACCAACTTGTGAACGGCAAGGCTATTTAAAACCCGTTTCGGAATATTCTCTTCAGGAACTCCTTCGAAAGCCTCTAAGTCGTGAGTGGATTGTGTGTAAACTACCGTCACACCAAGCTCTTTTAGCTTCTCACGGAAGATGTAAAGACGAGCTTCTTTATCCTTAATTTTTGACTTAGCGAGAGCCATTTGGTCAGAGTGAATTACAACTTTTTGCAAATCAAACCCATTTTTCTGTGCGTCCTCAACTGCGAGCTCAACTGCACGAATTTCACAATCAGTCGTACTTTTATTTCTTGAAGACTTGTATACACGAACCTCTTGATGAGGTTTTAAACCAAATCCTTTGCGAATGATTGCTGCTACACCAACTTGGCTTTTTACGCCACCGTCCACGTAATAGTGGATAATCTCTTTCGGATCAATTTCCATTTTTTTCATTTAGTTTAACCTTCTTTCTACCAGACTCACTGGTTTAATAAATTTTATTTTAAAAATTATAATATTTTCTGTTGACTTGGGATTAAAAGTGCGTTATAATAGTTATATCTTCAAGAAGTTAGGAGGTAAACGCTCTTGAGTAAAAAACTCGTAACTGGAATTGTAGTAGGAACAGTTGCACTAGCTTTGATTGGTGCAGGTGCTATTGCTGCTCAAATTATTCCAGAAGAAGAAATTAAAGAATCTCAGAAGAAGATCAAAGATAAACTTGAATCAAGTCCGATTGTTCAAAAAGGACGACGTTATCGTGGACATATTCTCCGTCGATAATAATAAATTGACCAAACAAAACTTTCTAGTCCCTTTTCGGGACATTTACCTCGGTTAGCGCAACTGGATAGAGCACACGCCTTCTAAGCGTGGAGTTGTGGGTTCGAATCCCACACTGAGGATTGCCAAACGTTATTTTAATTTTATGTTTTTCATATATATAACCGAAAATAAAGAGAGGTCTCTCTGAATTTATTTCAGTGGAGATTTTTCTTTTATAATTTTAGAAAATAAAATTTCGTATCAAAATACGGAGGAAAGAAGGTAAAAAAACTAATGGATAAAAATGTAAAAAAATATATCCAGCAAACCGGGATTGAAAAGGATCCCCTTGCTCTGAATATGACTCGGGAACAAATTCCGAGCGTATTGTTGATGAAAGACGCACAGAAGTTCATTAATGAAATTGCAGTGCTTGTCACTTCAGGAAAACGTATCTGTATTATTGGAGACTACGATACGGATGGTGTAAATTCGACATCATCACAGTATCGATTCTTGCTACTTGCAATCAAGTACCTTAACGAAAAACTTGATAATCCTAACCCTGCGAAGGTTATGTATTACATTCCTCACCGCTTTGAAGATGGTTATGGTATCACACCAAAAGTTATCGACAAGGTTTTGTTGCGTAATCCAAAAACAGATGTTCTTATCACCTGTGATAATGGTATCGTAGCATTCGAAGCTGCTGAATACGCAAAACAAAAAGGTTTGCAATTGATTATCACTGATCACCACTTACCACTTGATAATGGCAAACTGCCCGAAGCAGATATTATTGTCAATCCTAACCGCTTAGATGATGATTACCCGTTCAAGGGTATTTCTGGAACAGTTGTAGTTTACAAACTCTTCTGCGAATTTGCAAAACAATACTGTCCTGAACACTTGGATCAATTCCTATCATTTGTTGATTTTGCGGGAATTTCAGTTATTTCTGATGTTATGAATGTAACTTACGAAAACCGTGTGTATTTGAAGGAAACTTTGGATATCTTTAACGGACAAAGTAAGTATCCACTGCGATTCGCCTGGGTTGCAATGATTGAATCTCTACGCCGTTCTAAGAAATTAGAAGCAGACCACGTATTCACGGAAAAGGATTTCGGTTTCTTGTTCTCACCAATGCTAAATGCACAGAGTCGTGTGTTTGGTGACGCTAGTGCCGGTGTTGAAACATTCTTATCAACAAGCACAGCTGAAGTTCGTGAAAAGGCTGAGTTTCTTATTAGCGTGAATGAAAAACGTAAACAGATTTCTAACGAATCCTTTGCTCGTGCTAACGAGACAGATCATACAGGAAAATCAGTGATTGTCATTCGTGATGACTTATTGGGTGACGGATTTATCGGTCTTGTAGCTGGAAAAATTACAGAAAAGTACAATCGTCCATCTGTTGTATTTACAGAAGGTCACGATGGTGTTCTGAAAGGTTCTGCTCGTTGCCCAGAAGGTTTCAATCTTATTGAAAACCTAGATGTTGTTCGTGACTTAACTATCAAAATGGGTGGACACTCAGGGGCTGCTGGTCTATCAATTCCAACTAAAAACTTGGATGAGTTCACTGAACGACTAACAAAGCAATTTGATAAGGTTATTCCAAAAGACTTTTCTAATAAGATCGTTCCGGATCTCGTATTGAAGCCAGGTGATGTAAATATCGATTTCTTGCGTGACTTGAACCAATATGCACCTTTTGGTGCTGGATTCCCATACCCAGTTGTTGAGGTAGAGAATTTATTGGTTGACCAAGTAAAAGAAATGGGTAAAGCTAACAAGGGTGAATTAAAACCTCACCTTAAGTATCTCACTAAGGAAGGTATTGATATCGTTGTGTGGAACGCACCGGATGATCTTCCTCGTGAAGTGGAACCGGGAACTAGCTTCTCAGCTGCTGGTACACCAGAAGTGAACAACTTCTTGGGTCAAGTATCAATTCAGATGGTTTGCTCACCAAATAATGTTGAATTTCAACATTAATATTAAAAAGAGGTTTGTACCTCTTTTTTTGTTGTTTTATTGATTTAAATTTCATTTTGTGATAAAATGATAAAAAAAGAAAAAGGTGGTTGTATGGTTTTAAAAACGGAAGATTTGAAATTTTCTTTAAAAGATACGACATTCTACAAGAATCTTAAGAAATTACAGAAAGAAATTCAGTCTAGGTCAGATTCAGAATGGTTCGACTGGATTTATTCCAGAAAATGTTGGGATAAGGGGCTAAAAAAACAGACCAAAGATGGCCGATCCGGAAATTTAAGTGGTTACAGTGACGGAATTTTTGATTTTTCTATTTTAATAAACAAGTTAGATCTAACGGTTAGCCTTGTATTAAAAGAAAATGAAAAAGGAAATTCAATTCTATCAAAAGTTAATGGTGAGTTGTTGAGCAAATTTGTAAATCGAGATGTGATATCTAACAAAAGTTCTGATAGCATATTCTCGAATCAATTTGAAACTTATATAGTTGACGGATACAAGGTTGCAAACATCAACAAAAAATATTCAATTAAACTTGATGATAAAAATAAAAAAATAGATTGGGTTATTTATCTTTTTAACAAAAACGATAAATCTGATTCAAAAAACTGGAATTTGTATGGTATGAACTTTTCAAACAACTCTTTTTTAATTTCAGAGACTGTTTTTCCGGATGAAATTTTTGATGAAATTTTTGCTGATTTTGTATCCAATTTAAATCAAAGTTTAGAACCTCGAAAATCAATTTTGTTTGATGATGGTGACGAATCTCTAATATCGTTTAAGAACGTTGTTCGATTTGAACGTCTGTTATGGCTCAATCATTATTACCGGCAGTCAACCGCTAAAGATAATAAACTTTCTGATTATCAAAAACTACAAGAGTTTCTGTTTGCAAAGACTAACCTTTTGAATACAGATATTTATCCGCCCAAATCAGACGATAATGTATCAAATGATTTTTTCTGGTTTCTTGTGGAAAATTATTGTTTTTCTATTGTTAGAGATAGTTTTAAAGGTTCAATAAACACCTCTATGTTTTTTACTGACAAATCAATGGCTTGGATGTCACATTTTTCCACAGACGTGATTTATACAAACCAGCACCGTACATCAATGCCCTTTTCTTTAATTGAACAAAAACAAATTCTTCTAGAACAATTAGAGTATTATCACGCTGAATTTGGTAAAGCTCTAAACAAATATCATCTTAAATTTTTAGAAAATATTATCTTTTTATATAAAATTGGAACAGTACCTTCTGTGAATCCAATTTTATGGATTAAAAACGAAAGTTTTTATCGAAAGACAGGTTTGGTTTATAAAAACTCATCCATTTTGAATAAAACTCCATATTTCACTAAATTTATCGGCGTTAGCAGCACGTTCTTATTTGCCTACGTTCCGGGTTCTAGAACAAGAGTAAAGAAATCATTTTAAAAGAAACTTCTTTTATTTTCGAATTTGAATAAATATAAAAATTATGATATCCTAAAGATAAAAAATATAAAAAGGAAAATTACAATGGTTTTAACTTCTAAAAAAACAAACTTCCATATTGAAGAAACAAAACTATACAAAAGTCTAAAAGAATTACAGAAGGAGCTTCAATCTAGATCAGATTTAGAATGGTTTGACTGGATTTATTCAAGGATGGAGTTTGATAAAAATTCAGGGTCGTTTTTTAGAGCGGTTTCATACAGTTATAACGACCTGTTAGACTTTTCTTTTGTTGTAAACAACCTTGAATCTTCCGTCGATCTTATTTTGAAAGAAAATTGCGGGGTGATAGAGGATGATTTAGATAATTCTTTATTAACAAAGATTGTTGACAGAGAAACGATACCAATCGTCGACTCTGATACTATTTTTTCAAAAGGATTAGTTTTTTACAACATTAAAGGTTATTATATATCCACCTTGGATGAGAAGAAAAGTATTACATACAATAGTAAGACGATTAAATTGAGAAAGGGGTTTCTAATCAACAGTACCCACGAACTTCAAAATTTAATCGAGGATACAAATTCTCTTCGCAAAATTTCTTACAATAAGGATAGCTATATAATCTCAAAAACTATTTTTCCTGATGAATTGTTTGATGATCTTTTTATGATCTTAGCTTCTGATCTTGAAATAAATTTAAATCCATCAACTGTTTATTTAGAAAAGGTAAAAGACTCTTTTGTTAAGTATGAAAATATCACGAGTTTCGAAAAGTTATGTTGGTTGTCTTGTGAGTTAAAAAACAACTTGTTATCAGATAATAATTCTGATAAACAAGAATTGTTGAAGAATTTTAATATGGAAGCAGACCGATTATTGAATGATCCGCTTTTAAAAGATAAAAACTTAAAGGATAATTCCGGTTACTTTCTGTCATTTCTATTAAAGAATTACTGTAATATTATTGAAATTGACTCATACGGTAAAAAAGTAGGTACAAAAATGTTTTCACATATCCTAAACGGGCCTGTTGGTTCTGGTCATTTTTGTGTTTTTGCAATGGAAGACTTACTAAAAAGTAAAAACGAAGAAGACCTCCTTTCTGTAATCGAACAGCAACAAATCTTCCTGAAACATCTGAAACTATACGAGGCTGAGTTTAGTTCAGTTTTAAACAGATATCATCTAAAATTCTTAAAGTGGATGATTAAAGAATACGAACGTGGAACAATCCCTAGTATTAATATTTCAATAACAGTTAAAACTGGTAAAACTGTTTCGTTTATTTCTGGGTTTACTTACAAGTTAGTTAAAATGGTTCCACCACTAACTTGGCTTCTTAAATCAAATAGCCGATTTTTATATTCTTATATCAGTGAACTAAATAATATTAAGTTTAACTCACGTGCGACTAGTGGTCGTGCGCCCCGTGGAGTATTTTTTAGATAGTTTTCTAAAACGCAGGTATATATACCTGCGTTTTGACTTTTTAATTGTTTTGTGGTAAACTATATAAGTTGATAAAATTTCAGAAGGTGACAGTATGGTTATTGTATCTAAAAATTCAATGATTTTAAAAGAAGCTCTCCATAGACGTAGAGTTAAATTTCAAGAAGAATATTCCCACGATGGTAGATTGCGCTTTGATATTGCAATATTTTCAGGTGAAGGGCCGAATCGTGAAAATATAGTCTGCCTCATTGAATACGATGGGGAGCAGCATTATACAGATAAGGTTATTTTTGATGATAAAAATCTAAAAGAGCGAGATAAGGAAAAGGAAGAATGGTGCAAAGAAAATGAAATTCCTCTGATTCGCATTCGTGAACAAGATTTCCCCTCTCCCGAATCAATTTACAGCTTTGTTGACTCTAAATTAATTCCAGCACTACCACCCTCCTCTATGTTATCTCCAGACCGGAATTTTTCTGAAATAGAAACAGAAAAACTGGGTCAAAAAATCGTTGTTTTAGATACTCTGGTGAAAGATACCTACTCTATAAAAGACGTGGCAAATTTACTCGATTATTCTTCCAGTTACATCTCAGATAGAATACGAAACTTTTCGTGGTTTAAGAATTGGTCTGGCAATTCAAATTTGGAAGTTTCCCCTTATTCTATTGATAGGGAGGATCTAATTCGTGGCTTGTCCTTCTTGCAATTTTTGGTTGACGAAAATGGGAACCGGATTCCACCGCTAGATGATAGTCATCTTGCTGAAATAGTTTCAGAACTTAACAAAACTGAAACAATTAAAGAAAAAATGTTACTGATTTGTAACAAATTTCATCACAACAATAATAATAAAATTAGAAAGAGTACAGTCGAGATCCTAACAAATCCGAATGTCCACGAGTCTGTTCGAAAGATTTTGACTGATGAATATCACACCGTTGTTTTTTACGGATCTAGCAGGATCAATAGTGATGATGTCGCTATTTTGGAAGAAACCTGCCATAATCTCGGTTGTGATTTTATAAAATTGGAGGATTACGTTGAAAAAATTTAACAAACGAAAATTAGTTGCAGCAATCAGTATTTTATTAGTTTTTGTCACTTTAGGCGGTTTGTTTGCAAGACACCAATACAAACAAGCTAAGATTAAAGAAGCTCAAAGTGTTTTAAGTCAAGAGACTGATCGTGTTAAAGACGAAACTGACTCTATTGAGGAAAATAATAATAAGGCAAAAACAGAACTAAAAGAAGCCGAGACTAAAAAGGCGGATGTTGAAGGTCAGCTATCCGAAAAGAAATCTAACGTTGAGAATCTTGAGCAAAAGAAAAAAGAACTCGAAGAAAAACTTGGAGGTGAACAGTGATCACTAGTAATAAAAGAAAAAAACTTGTAGCTGGATTAAGTGCAGCATTGGCTATTTCTGGAATTGCGCTAGGAGGAAGTATGGTAGAGGCTGACTCTAACACACCAATTCCTGACAATATTCGAGAAAAAATTGAAACACTAAAGGTTGATATCGATCACCCAGAATTAAAGGCAGATAAAGAAAACCTTAATGTGGTTGCCTTGAAACAAGCGGTTGCTTCACAAAAACTAGAATCAACTCAAAAAACGGTTACAAAGTTAAAAGAGGAAACCAAAAAAGCAGAAGATGATCTGACTGCTGCAAAAAAATCAGAAGAAGATCTTCAGAAACAAATCAAGGAGTTAGAGGAAAAGGTTAAGGCAAAAGAGGAAAAGGAAGCACAAGCAAGTAAACGTCAATCTCAATCTCAATCACAAGCCCAATCAGAATCCCCTAGCAATCAGACATCTAATGAGAGCTATGTAGCTCCTGCTTCTACTAATTCAGGAAGTCCTTATTTTGGTGCTGATGGTCTATTAGTGGAGTCTGCTACGGGACGTGCACAAGATGTTATCAATCATCTTTTAGCTATTCCAGGACACGCAAACGGTTCTTGGTATCACGCTCAATACGGGCTTGACGCAAAAATCAACTCACTATCAGTAGAGGAAGCTGTTTATGTAATTCATAGAATCGAGGGTGCTGGATTCGGTCAAACTGGTGATGGTTACGCTGGGTATGATACTCCGGCTTCTCATAGAAATTTCTTAAATAATCAGGTTAACAACCGATTTGGTGGTGATATCTGGGCATTACTTCGTTCTTGGGGAACTTATTCATACGGTGGTTATTAAAAACAACAATAAAAAGGAGTTAATAAACTCCTTTTATTTTTTTATAAAACCTTAAGCAATTCAGCCTGCAAATCCTTCAAGGACTTATCTTTTTGAAGACGAATCCGGTTTGATAATGATTTCCACTTTGCGTGTTCCATTCCGGATTTTGCTTTTGAAACAACTCGGGCTGCCATAATAGATTGCAGTAGTTTTCCTGAACAATCCACCACGCCATCTGTCAAGGCGTTTACAGTTCCCTCGGCTTGATTTTCAAAGTCTGAAAAGAATACCTGCTCTAAAACTACTCCAGAGGGTACAAAATTCTGTAGCTGTTCAAGAGTTACTAGTGTATAAACACCTTTTTGCTTACCTTTCTTCTCCACGGATTCGACGATGATTGTGGACAATTTTAGAGTGGTTTTTGCTGTGTGTTTACAAGTATTCAAATCTTTCGCCAATTTTGAAATAAGCTCCTGATTTGAGTCTTTCAAAGACTCCTCGAAAACCTTTGCAATAAGACTTGTTACTTTTTTAGCTTTTTCTGTTGTCATTTTAATTTCCTTCTTTCTTTTAAGAAATATTTTCTTGAATTATAGAAGACTTGACAGGGCGATGATAAGCTGTTATAATAGATTTATTAAATAAACAAAGGAGATATCGTTTTGAAATCTGAAAAATTAACAAACGAAAAAGAAGTTGTTCGAATTATCAATCAGTCTGAGAATTTCTCGCTACCTGAAACCAACGAGGATCGCAAACAGGCAAGATATTTCAAGAAACTTTTTAACAAACGTAAGAATGTTGGAGTTTGGACTTTTATTATCGCAATCGGAGGAATGATCCTTTCATACTTTGCTTATATTCAAAAAGAACCTGTCCTTGGTTTCTTAGAAGAGAAGTACACAAACTCTTTTGCCGGTAATGCGAATCTCAGTATTGTTCTCATTACTCTTACAGTTCTAGCAGTTGTCACTCTGCAATTGTCTAAGCCGAAACTTCCTACTGAATTAAGTCCAGAACAGGAGCGTGGTTTGCAATTGTATTTGCGGAATAATAACACCGACTTCACAATTCGAAAGATTGTCATCGACGGTGAGGTCACTAGAATTAAAACCGGGGAGAATGCTTCTATCTTTATCAAGTACTTCTCTGAAGAGAAAGAATTAAAAGATAAAGAAATTGAAATTCCTATTGGTAATATGAAAATTCCAGAGGATATCCTCGCAGCCCCAGTCCGACAACGAATTGTGTATATTGATTATCCAAAAATCGGATCCGTTTTGACAAGTGATAAGATTATCATCTCACGTAAACTTTACGAAAAAGACAATTTGCCATTAAAAGACATTGATGTTTTAATCAAGCGTGACAAGAGTGGTAAAAACTACAATATTTATCTTAAGCAATAAAAAAAGGAGTTTAAAAGCTCCTTTTTTGTTTTTTGTTTAATAACCATACTGGTAGGATTTAATTTCCATATCCATAGCGTGTTGCTCATAAAACTCATCCAGAATTACATTTTTCAAATCTAGAGTTCCTGCAAACTCAGCGTCAAGTAATTCTTTGTAGGATGACAGAAGTTCCACAACATCGCCCCAAAACTCAGCGATTTCTACTTGTTTGTTGTTCGAATATTTATTGTAATATTCAATGATTACCGCCTGCTCATCTTCCGGCAAGCAAATCGGGACGTAAAGGTTTCCGTTTGATAATTCTTGATCAAAATAATCCAATCGTTCCTCATCGTAATAATCAAGCAAATCAACTAATCCGCCAATAACACCATCTGTAATCTTTACAGTTAAAGTTGGATTCCCCTTGATTAAATCAAGGAACGGTATTGCTGTGACAAAATCAGAATGTTCGAATAAAACTGACTTTCCTTGTTTCAGAAGTTTCTTTGCGATAAAAATGCAAAATTCGTAATCGTTTACTAACTGATATTTGTTGTCGAATAAGAATTTTGAACTAATTTCTTCAAACTTATCAGTCCACAAATCAAGATTTGGGTTTTGATTGTAAAGATGGTAGAGTTGTCTCACATCATCTTTGATAGTTTGATAGGAAATTTCAAGTAGTTGATCAGAAGTTTCTTTGCCAAATAAGTTAAAGATGAAACCACCGTTATCCTTTTCTGAGAAGAATGATAGATGGGGTTGAATTTCATACTTTTCACAAAACTCACCGTATGTCAACTGATCCAATTCAGATCTTAATAAATCAATTAGGTGTTTATAAAGTGGTTGTTCAAACTTAAACTCATCAAAAACATTTTTGTTGGCATAGCGAACTTTTCGAAGAAGACTCGCCAAAAGGATTGTTTCCTTTTCTTTAAAGTTATCTCCTTGAAGTTGCTCGAAGAATGAGATTCCCCAATATTGATCAATCAACATTTTTCCATTGATAGACTCCTTCTCTACAACCTGCTTGATTTTTTCTTTGAATTTGGGTTTGGGAACACAACCTAAAAACTCACCATCGTGAACACGAAATAGTGGAATGAGATCAATGTTGAATGTCTGCGACCCAAAATCATAAAATTGTCGATCAAATTTTGATTCAATGGTTAGGAAGAACCTATCTTTACTTATAGAATAAGCTAAAATGTAAACTCTTCCGTTTCCAAAAGGAGTATCCAACAAAACCTTATCATTATCCAAGTCTCGAACCAACTTTCCAATCAATTCTGGAAAGAAATTTGAAAAATTATTTGTACTAATCATCTAATCCACCTCCTAAAAATCATCAAAAAATCTGTCTTCTACGAACGATTTTGACTTATAAGCTGAACTTTCGCACAAGAAATTCGAATCTAGAGGGTTGATACCATCTAGGTATTTATCGTTAAATTTCTGAAACACCTTCAAGAATTTAATATGTTTCTTAAATTCCTCAGTTTCTTGTACCTCGCAAGTATCACTCTGAAGAGAAAGTAGATAATTGTACTTTTCAAACTTTTCATCAATTGCGGAGAATGGTGTTTTGTGGTTCTCCAGCAAACTCAAATCTGAATAGTTAATATCCAGAACAAGGACTACACTTTCATTTTGAGATTCGATCTCAGATTTTAGAGTATCCTTATTAAAATTAAAATTTAGAATTTTAATGTTCATAATTTTCCTTCTTTCTTTAGCTACAACAGTAGCTGATATTTTTTCTTAAATTATAGTAGATTGAATCTCTTACTGAAATCTTGACAGAACTTGTTTTTTCTGTTATTATTTTAAGTGGAAAGTAATTAAACAATTAAATTTTTGAAAGATTAGGTATAAGTTTTGGTATTAAATTCAACAAAAGAAAACAATATAACAACTTTTTTAATAGATAAAATAAAATCAAGTTTGGATAATGTCCTTCTTTTTTGTGAAGAAAGAAAGGATGATGAATCTCTTGAAATTCTTTTGAATTTTAAAAAAAACCAAATTGAAGTTTATCAAACAAGAGATGTAAAGCCTAATCATTTATATACTCGAAAAGAGGGTTTAGACTGGGTTGAGCAAAAATTTCACCACAAGAACGGTTCTATTCCGGATTACATTGTTTTAAGTGGTGGTTTTTTAGCAATCAATTTGGATATCCATTCAGATGATAATATTCTCCCCTTGAGAGAGTATGTGCTTTATTTTATTAAAAATATAATGCTGCCAGAAATCTCTTTGCTTGGTGTTTATTCCTATTATTCTAAATCTAGCGTTAGTGGGAATTTTTTTGATGGTTTTGGTATTGACTATTTTTATATATCCACCTTATTCTATTATTATGGAGAAATCCCGCAAGAATTTAGTTTTGTTATGGAGGATATCTTTCACGCAGAAACAAAAAGTGGATTGTACAAATACGTTGAGTTGTATAAAAAATCAATCATTAATTGGTCTGACGTTCACGAGAAAATTGACTGTTTTTACAATTTACTAAGTTCAATCACGAAGGGAAGCTCACGTACCTCCCGTTGGCTCACGAAAGAATTTGCAAAAATTGCAAGTGAATTTACAAAAGAAGAAAAGGATTTGCTTTTTGATTTAGCAATAGGTGGGTTTGTAGGAATTTCAGTTTACGAACAGGAAGATCCGTATTCCAGTGTAGCAGAAACTCATCACATCAACTACAAACTTTTTTACACAATTGAAAATATATGCAGCGATAAGTTTTCTAATCTTTTGCCGGATAGTCAAAGAAATAGTTTGTTATCCTTTAATAACTTATCCGACTTTTCTAATAAATCAAAAAACTCATTCCCGGTTTACTTTTTTGGAGACTATGATGATCGGATCAAACAAGCTATTGATGTTTACCAAAGCTTACTTGTGAAAGATGGTTACGAAGAAGAGGATTTGATACCAGGGAAGATTTTAGCATTAATCTATCGATACAGTTTGAATATAAAATTAACTGAAATTCTAATCTCAACTGACTTTTCACAAAAAAGAATCAGATTTGAAATCATCAGATCATATTATGATACCTACTTTAACTTTTTAGTAGAGTATTTTGGTAAGAAATTAAACCCAAAAACTGTAGTTATTACAGTTCCATCCGGATTTGTTAATGTGAATAATCGACTCAATCATTTCTTAAACTATCCGATTCACTTCAGTGATGTGGAAAAAATTGTAGTAGAGTCTATCAGTTCAGGTTCGAACCACTACGAAAAGAAGTTCCGTGAGGACTTTCTATCTAGTGGCTACAATCGAAATAATAATATAACCATCGTATCTGGAACAACTCCAGTACTATCGGTCGATGTCGTAATTAACGACTTGGTTTAATAAAATAATGCTTGTAACAATTCTGTAACTTGCACAGAATTGTTTTTTTTGTTAAAATAGTAATAATTAAGTCTAAAAAGAAAGGATTGGTGAAATTTGAAAAGTAATTTTGCAAAAGGTATTCTAGCTGGAACTGTTTTAGCTGGGATTGGATTGTATTCTGAAACAGCAGCAGCAGATGAGGTTGTAAGCTATTCGGTCAATCATAGTTATACTGTTGACACAGAAACAACAGACACCCTTACTTCGACACCGGCAACAGGATCTTATAGTGTAAACTACAATGAAACCTCTGTAAACAATGAGAGGCTTGTTGCGTTGATGGCTTCGGCAAAAAACATTGGTGACACCGGATTTATTCAATTGGATGAATTGCGTCACTCAACATCTCAGGAAAATCAAAAATCCGAAGAACCGGCAAGAAAAGAGCAGGTTCACCCGATGGGAGACGCAAAATTCCATATTTCTTCAGTATTCGGAGAGGTTAGAAATCTTCTGTTGACCAACGGGCAATACTACTCGGATGTTCACAACGGTGTGGATTATGTTGGTGAAGACGGTACTCCTATCCTAGCATATCGTGATGGTGAGGTTGTTTATTCATCTGGCGGTGAAGGAATCGGTGAGGGTATCATCATCAAACACGACAACGGATTGTACTCTTACTCTTGGCACCTTCAGGAAGGTTCTCGACGAGTTCAAGTCGGTGACACCGTAAAAGCTGGAGATGTTATAGGGTTGCAAGGCTCAACTGGATATGTTACAGGAAGCCACCTACACTTCGGTTTGTCAACAAGCTTGTGGTCTGACTATGTTAATCCAGAAGATTACTTATAATTTCTGAAACTAATACAGGAAGGTGATTCATTCTGAAATTAAGAAAGATACTATTAACATCTGCAACACTTGCAGTCGCCAGCAGTTTCATTTCTGGCACTGTTAAAGCAGAGAATGGGGAAAATCATTACATTCTTCAAACTTATTCTCAATCACCGATCGTCGAATCCGATGTAGCGGAAGATGATCTCGGTGAATCTAAGTTGAAAGCGGTTGATGAAATTTCCAAACTTAACTTAAAGGACGAGGCTGAAACTATGAAAGTAAAATTAGAACAGTCTTGGACAAAATCAGAAGTGAGTTCTTTATTAAATAAAGCGAAGAGCTTGTCTGAGGAGAATACGAAGAAAGATGAAGAGGAGAAGCAGAGAATTGAGCAAGAAAAGAAAGCCGCAGAAGAAGCTAACAAGAAGCGAACGCAGGAAGAAGAAGAAAAGAGAGAGAAAGCTAAACGAGCTGCTCAATCAAACAATGTATCTCAAGAATACAATAGTTCATCCGTTCCTAGCGGATCAACGTCAGGATCTGGAACAAAGTCGTTTGGCCCTAATCAAGCTAGAGAAGCGTTTGAGCAAATTACGGCAGACCTTGGGGTAACCGGTTCGGAAAAACAAATCTGGGCTGATATTATCACAAAAGAATCAGGCTGGAATGTTTATGCAACTAACCCTTCAAGCGGAGCTTATGGATTGCCTCAAAGCTTACCGGGAAATAAGATGGCTAGTGTCGGTGGCGATTATCTAACCAATCCGTACACACAATTGATGTGGATGTACAAATACGTTCACGAACGTTACGGATCCTTTGCTGGTGTAAACTGGTATTCTCGTGGCTGGTACTAAAAAAGACCTCTAAGGGTCTTTTTTCTTGGAGTTATAATAGATTGACTTAAAAGCCCGATTCTGTTACAATAAAATAAGAAAAAACAAAAGCTGTTATATATACAGTTAGGAGGTTTTACTTGAACAAATTAAGAGGAATTTTGATTTCCACTGCAATACTTTCAGGTGTGGTGCTGGCGACTGAAGGAGTTTCAGCGAAGGATAATCATCTGTTTGTAATTCAGACCTTTGCTCAGAAACCAATTTCAGAAAAAGACTTTAACGAATCTGATGTTAATTCAGAAAAAGAATCTGCTCTGAAGAAAATTCAGGAGATGAACTTGAAAGATAGAGCTTCGAAGTTTAATGAACGGATCGAATCCGGATATACAAAGGCGGAAATTAGTAAAATTTTAGATGAGGCAAAATCGGTATCCGACTCAAACAACAAAGCTGATGATGAGGTTAAGCAAAAGGAAGAAGAAGAGAAAAGAAACAAAGAGCGAGAAGAAAAGGCGAAAAAGGAGAAAACTAAACAAACATCAGTTGAAAGCGACACTCCATCTTCTCCGGGCAAAGATTACTCCTCTTTAGCAGCTTCACGTGCGGGTAACGAGGGACTACAACCTCAAACCGCAAAATTTAAAGAAGAAATCATCGATGTGTTCGGAATAACAAATATCGGAGGTTATCGACCGGGAGATCCGGAAGATCACGGAACAGGTCACGCACTGGATGTTATGGTTCCGGCTGGTTCGGAATTGGGTGATCGTGTCGCCCAGTACGCTATCAATAATGCAAGTAGAGCAGGAATTAAATACATCATCTGGAAACAACGCTTCTGGGCACCGTTTTACAGTATCTACGGGCCCGCTTACTCTTGGAACATTATGGGAGACCGTGGCGGTGACACTGCAAACCATTACGATCACGTGCACATCTCCTTTAACTAGAAAGTAATTGTTGAACGTTATATCTTTTATAATTTAATAAAATATTTATAAAGAAAGAAGGAAAAAATGGTTATAAGTAGTAAAAAAGTTAGATCCTCAGATTTCGAGAATATTGAACAATATACGAAAAACAAAGGTTTCATCCAGTGGGTGAAGTCCATCTCTAAATTTATTTCAGACGATGATGTTTTACTAAAAAAATTACAGGACGATTTACTTCTACCTGTAACAAGACAAGTGGAAAGCGTTCGCTCTGAATTAAATAAAGGACGAGTGAATAAATATTATCAAAATCAAAGATCTGCTGTCGTTGATTTCTTGAAAAGCGACGTTGAAGATAAGGAATTTAACTTGATTGTTGAATACTTGTGGGAAGTTTCGGATTGCGTGCTCGATACGTATAACAATGATTTTCACAGCAATATTTATGATATAAAACAAAAATATCGTGGACTAATTAGCAAGAAAACCTTAAAGCAGTTCGACGCTATCGTTATTGAAGTTGAAAATGGTGTCGCACTGGGAGGCTTTAATGATATTTTTAACCCGTTGGATTATTTGATTAGAGGTTCAAGGATAACCTCAAAAATTCATCCTTTTGATTTTTATTCTTACATTATTTTTGATAAAAATCAAAATAAGTTTTTACTTCAACACCCAGGCGGAACAATTTTTGGTCAAAACTTGCCATCAACTTTAGTTTTGAGCGATCCAATCAAATCAAAATACGAAGGAGATTCTTTCGATACAGTTGATTCGAAAGAAGACGCTATGTTACCTGACGATGATGGATTTGTAACAATTGGTGAAAAAGAAATGCTCGGTTGCATTGATAAGTTTTTTACAAACCTAGTTCAAAACAAAAGAACTTTCAAGCCGGGGCAACTTCCGGTTGTAACACAAAATAATCTTTCGATTTGGCAAATTCTATTTAACGATTCTGATTACGTGAATTATCGAAAACAGTATTTTATTGCCTGTTTCAATTTGATTTTTGAACAAATCTCTGCAAACGAGTTTTTGGAATTGTTGGTTCCACTTGTAAAAAATTCAGTATCGTCTTATTCTGTTGCAACTCTAGGTGATGATTGGAAGGAAAATAAATTAATTTTCAATGATTTACCTTACGGGATGTTTGGAGAAGAATCTAAAGGTGAGCACTTTAATTGCCAAGATGAACTTTACTGTTTAGCTTGCTAAATAAATTTCAATCTTTCTTCATCAACAATAATATATTAAAATCCCAATTCAATTTTGGGATTTTTTGTCTATAATTTTAAAAATTAAAAAACACCAAACGTATGGTTTGGGGAAAGAAGGAATTTATGAAATACGCAACAACAAACAAAGATTCTTTTGCGTTACAAACTTTTAAAGAACTCAGCAAAGTGATCGAATCTGATCATTTTAAAGAGCAGATAAGAAATGTTATTAAAACTATTAACATTCAAGGATTTTTCGAAATGAATCAGGATATTTATGATCTTGAATACTATTCTGATCAAAAGGAAGAGTTGTCAAAAAAACATTGGTTTTCATTGATTGATTATTTGAAGGAAAAAATTACTTTATACGAATTACATTCTGATAAGGAGTGGATTAAAAGCCAAATGATGAAAAAACTCAGTATTTTAAATCGGTCAGAAAAAATTAATACTTTTTTTAGGTATGATATGGCTAATACCTTCATTTCTTTTGATGTTAAAACGAAAAGTTTAATGTTCACTCAAAAAACTAAATACAACAATGTAAATTGTCAATTAAAAAATAATACCCGACAAGTAAATATCAATTCACTTGTTTTGTTTGATTTTTCTTTTTTAAATAAAAAATTTGCAGAGTTAATCAACTATTTAGATGATGATTTAGTTATGTTATTCTTTAAAAATATTTGTGGATTATTAAGTAATGATGATTTCGCAGATAGCTTAATTATTTATGTAAAAAATAATTTGAATAAAATTATTGAAGAGTGGACTTTAAATAACAAAGGAGATGATTTGAAATTGGATAGTTTTCCAATCGATTTTTATAGCCAAGAATTTATCTCACAAATCAGAAAGAAAAAGAAATATTCAGATTTTTTCAAAAATATTTCTAATGTTGAGAAAAAACAAAAAAGTTCAACTTTCAATTTCAATCATATTAAAGAATATTATAAGAATTTTTTAATTCAGGTAATTGATGACTGTGTTGATCTTAAAACCTATCCTTATAATTGTGCTCACATTCAAAAGGATTTATCTTTTAATGAAAGACAAATCTCTGAATTAAAATCAGAACTGATTCCGCTTCTGGAAGAAATTGAGAAACAGGATAAAATTTTCTTTAAAATTTATGGAAACTTTGGTTACTTTCGTGGGGATTTTGGTAGTAAAAACTTTATAAATCAGTGTTGTAGAGATGAAGGAATCATCTCACAATTGATTGAGCTTTTGGATTGGTATCCTAAAAAGTTTAATTTTTATCAACTTATCTTTACAAATAGGAATTTTAACAATGAAATTGATAACTATTCTCATATTAAATATGCCTCAAAAACTGAGGGGTTCGATTACCACATTTATATCGAATTATGTAAATATGATGATAGGGAAAAGTGGCCAGAAAGACGCTTTGCTCAACTTCAAAATATAGCTAATAAAGTTTTAGGTAATGCGACGATTGGTATTACAGAAAGAGGTTTTGACAAAGAAATGCCAGGATCCTTAAAAGCCGCAGATCGATACAATTTTTATAACAACTCAATTCACTCAAAATACTTTATCGAAAAATAAATAAAAGACCGGGATAGCTCGGTCTTTTATTTATAGCTTAGTTTTACTTTTATTTTTCAAAATTAAACATTCTTTTCATCCACCAATTATAATTTTTAAAAATAAAAAATCCTATCAATAGGTAGAAAAGAGGGACTAAGAATGTCTAAAAATAAATATCGCCACAAGGCTATTGCAAAATCAGTTATTAACTCTTATCCTAAATATTCTAATGGTATGCTAAAAACTGACGAAATTATTCGGGAAGAACTTTATTCTGGTATGTTTCTCCGAACGGAACAAACAAGCAAGGTTCAGTTTCCTGATGATTTTCTTGGAAGTAAATTTATTCCTTTCATCGATATCTTTGTCACAGATGTACGATTCAATGGTAAGCGAACCGGGGTTTATAAGAAATTGATTCGCAACGTAAAACTAACACATCCTAACAAACGTAAGGATTATGTGATTAGTGTTGTGGAAGAAGTTTTGAAGAAAGCAAACTTAGTTGAAATTGACTTAGACGGCCGACTCGAAATTACAGACCGAAAGGATGAACGACTGAAATAGAAAAAGGGAGAGTAGAAATACTCTCTCTTTTTATTTATCCACGAAACATTCTACCAAAGAAGTCCATTAAACGTTGGAACCAATTCATACTTTTCTCAACGTTACCTTTAACTTCTTCTCCTTTGTTCTTTACTGAATCACCGATAGACTTTGCATTATCCTGCAATTCTTTCAGCTTGTCCCCCTCAATAACTCCGGTTGTATCAGACTCATCACGATCGGCAGTAAGAGTGTCACGATTATTTGTCGTTGCGTCTGAATAAGGTGTCGCTTTACCGGTTTTATAATCAATTTGATATCCTGGATAGAAGTTGTCGATTGTAACCGAAGTAAACTCGTCCGCTTCTTCTTTTTGTGATCCGATACCTTCCAATTTTGGATCCGGTAATTTGATACGGATAGGGTTTCCTTGTTTATCCAAACCACGGAAACGTAGAGTGATACTACGAGGGTACTGGTCTAGTGAACTTTCATAATTTGCTGTTACGATATACTCAATGTAGTAGTTTGGGTGAAGATAGAGCCAGTTATCAAGTGCGTTGTCGTTGGAGCTCTTCATACCACCTTCGAAGTATGTCATTAGTTTCTGGTTAGTATAAGATGTTTGTCCTACAATGTTATCAGAAACGTTTGATGGATTTCCTGCAAATTGGTTACCGACAAGGTGTCCACGATCCCAAAGGTAAGTCTTTGGATCTAACTTTTGATTTTTCCATTTCCCCTTCAGGTTTGTTGGTTCCTCTGGTTTACCAACACGTTTTCCTTCTTGAAAACCATCGTTACCGATAAAGGTTGACTTGTACGGACGACCATAATCATCCAATTGTGTGTGAAGGAGGTTTTTCTTTTGTTTAATCACATTCTGCACATTAACTTCTGAAGCAGTATTAGTACGAACCGTATCAGCTTTAATTGATACAGCAGGTAGTAATGCAGCTGACAGAATTACAGCAGTGATAATTTGTTTTGTTTTATTCATCTAGTTTAAATCCTCTCATTTTATTTGTTCTCTTACTTTAAGTATATCACAATTTTTGTATATTTACAATTAATTTTTTTTAAGCAGTTGACAGATGTTAGTTTTTTTGATAATATAATAGATGTACGGCAGGATTGCTGGACGGACAGGTTACGTTAAAGACTCAATTTTTATTGAGTCTTTTCTTTTATAATTTAAGAAAATATTTATAAAGAAAGAAGGAAAAAATGGTTTTAAATAGTGAGAGTTTCAAATCATCCGATTTGATGTATACAGAGTATGTGAATAAAATAGTCAAATCCTTGGATCAAGATGATGATTGGGACGTTTGGTTTGAGTTTTATTTCGGTGACGAGTACGACGTTCTTATCAATTTACAAAAAAAGAAGATTAGTTTTGTTAATAGTTATTTCCAAGAGGCTTATATGTACCCGGAAAAACATTTTGAAAATCCAGGAATAATTTACAAAGGCTTGTACCTTAAAGGCTTCGAGTTTCCGAACACAGTAGAAGATAATTGCGAGAATTATTCTAATGCTGACTGCATTAATTTTGTTAAGGATTATATTCTTAGGGCTTTCTTTCTAAGAGAGTCACCGGAATACCAGTATCATTTCTTTTTTCAAGACCATCTTATCTGCTCAAGTGATTTTGAGGTTATAAAAAAATTGGACTTCAAAAAATTACTCTTTGAACAAACGGAGTTCGAAGATAAGGTTATCAAAGAGATTGCTATGAATAGTTTTAAAACGATGATTTATAATAATCCCAAAAAGTTACTGGAAATTTACTTCCGTATTAACAAATCAGACAGTTACAGTCTTGGGTTTCCTATTCAGATTTTTGAATATATTTTTGGCGTGGATTTTATTTTAGAAACAATCGCAAAATTTTCTTTTGATGATTTGGATATAAATAAAAATTCCTGCTTAATTTATTCAAAGAAAGATAATGGAGACTATCACATTAAAGACTTGCGTGATTATTTTTCAAGTAATAAGGGAAAAGTCTCTGAGGAAACCTTTGAAAAATTAAATGATTTTTGCTTGTCAATGATTTTTGACTTTAATAAAAAGAAAAAGTTTTACAATATGAATGATGTTTTCTTAGAATTTATTATTCGGAATTTAGGAGATAAAAATCCTAAAAATTCGAAATGCCAAAGGGAGCGTGAGTTTATTATGCAGATGATGAACGAATCTTTGGCTGCGATCTCTAAAAAGGAAAACAACAGCGTTGCTAATATGATCGCAATACATCAAACATTCGCATTACTACAAATAAAAAAATAAAGTGAGACAATTCTCACTTTTTCTGTTATAATTTAAGAAAAAAATAATTTTAAAGAAGGAAACAAAATGGTAATTTATAAAAACTCAGAAAACAAAAAAACTTCGTATCTGAAGTATGTTCGTGAAATAATCAAATCATTAGAAGATGATCCGGAAACTTGGAGTATGATTGTGCGTGGAAATTGCGATAAGAAGAAGTTTTATGCTGATGATTATTTTAATATCATCATAAATTTAGAGAAAAAGTCCTTCGATATTTTCCGAAGAACAAAACGATTCAATGAGGAGCCTAAACTTCTGATTGATACGATTGAGCCTTTTAAAATTCGCAAAAAAGAGATTGAATTTGTGTTTAATGGATTGATGGTATCAGATATCTCATTGTTGGGTGAATTGATTTGCACTTACGATGAAGATGATGTTTTTGCCGGTTTGTATTCTATGGAGTGGGAAAGTGAGGAAAAACTAAAATCTGAACTGATTAGAAAACTAAAAATGTTCTTGTTCGACGCCGTTTTCTCGGATCGCTTTCACGAAGAAAATGTAAAAAATTGGTTTGGCGTGCAGCAAGATATCTTATTTTCTGATCATATTTCAGTCAAATCTATTTTTACCCTTAAAGATTTCTTTGAATCTCACAAAAAAGATTTCGATAAAAATATTATTGAAATTTTGGGCGAAGAACTTCGCTTTGATGATTAAATAAAAGGAGAGTAATTGCAACACTCTCCTTTTTCTGTTATAATTAAAGCAAATACAAAAATCTGAATTTATTTCAGTAGAAAGAAGGTAGAATCTGTGATTGGTACAGAAAATAACAAAGCTCTTGAAGAGATTCAGAAAGAGAAACTGGAAATTCAAGAGCTACACATAAAAATTAAAAATTTAGATAACGATCCTGAATTTAAGAACTCACTAGCAGAGACTTTGATTTTTAAGACTGCAACAGATCATAACACTGTTGAATTTTATGATTATTACAAATCAGAGGTAACAAAATATAAGGGATTATGTCGTGAATTTTTAGAAAAATCAAGAACGATGGATGATGACAAAAAAGATTTATTTTGGTCTTTAATCGCTTCGATAATTAGACTTGTGCACACAATGTACAATGAGGATTTCGACGAAGGATTTGATTTATATTTATCGGTAGAAAATTCAAGCAATGTAAGGTTCAATGATTATGGTAGGTTTGCTAGTAGCTGGGTTTATGAAAATATAAGCGAAATTTTTTCGAAGGATGAATTGGACTTTATAACCCCATATTTTTCGTGTGGCTCCGGAGATGGAATCAGAGATTTAATTTCAAAAATTGGAAAAGAAATTGTTACTGAGGATCCAATTCTAGATGAAATATCATTTTACGGTTTCTTGAATGAATTATTTACTGATGTAAACATTTATTCACAAAGAAACGAGAGTGGTGAATTATATTTTACTGATGAAAGAGGATTTGTTAGGTTAAACTTCGAAAACCTAGCTCCACCGAGATTCTCAGATACTATTGACCCACAAAGGTTATCAGAAGATAAACTCGAAAATCATATTGTAAAATCACAAAAATTTAGGTTGTTGTTCGGAAAATATTTCCGCTTTATTATCAGCAACATCCGATATCCCGATTGTGGTGGAGATGAAGAAACTAGAGCCAAGCTAAAGGAACGATTTCTGTCTGATCCTAACCTGAAAGAATTTTTGGGTGATGAACTAGAAACATACACCCAAACTCTTTTAGATACAAACTGGAATAAACTTCATCCTTGGTCAAACTGATTTATTAAGTAGGGAACTATCCCCGCTTTTTCTGTTATAATTTAAGAAAAATACAACTGAAATTATTTCAGTAGAAAGAGGGAAATGCTGTGATTAATACAGAAAACAACGAATCTGTTCTGGATGTTGTTCAGAAGAAAGAATTTATTAGAAATATATATTCTAAAATTGTAAATTTAGAAAATGAAGTTGAGGTCGGTGAGTCTTTGACTTCTGCTGTTTTAAAAAATGTAAAAAGGGGTTATGATTATCAGAGGTATGCCAAATTAACCAATGAAAAACTAAATCTTAATCCATCTTTTTCGAAAAACTCCGCCAATATTTCTGCTAGTAAATCAAAGATATCATTCTTTGAGGATCTTACTATCAAAGCACTCGAGATGACTGATGATTCACGTGATTTATTTTGGTCGATGACGTACACTATAATCAAATTGTCCGATACTATGCACAATAAGGATGAATTTGAAGCAACCCAATTGTATCGAAATTGGGAAGGTTTCAAGGCTGAGATTGGTGGTTTTTGGAAATTTTCAGTAGAATGGATATCGAATCAAATTAAATTTTTATACTCACAAGCAGAGATTCGTGATGTTCTTACGATTTTTGATTTAGATTATGATAGCACTATTAACTATTTAGTTGAAAATGTTGTTAAAAGGACAGAAACCGAGCTACCATTCCAAGAACCTTGCTTGGTGAATCTTCTAGGTGGCTTGTTAGATTGCATTAATATTTTTGTTGATCTAGAAAAAATCGAATTTTCAAACATCAATCTCGCTGATGATAAATCAATAAAGTTTGATTTTAGCGAAATTGTAGCCCCTTCCTTTTGTGATATTCAAGATAACGGCTTCGATCCTTATAAAGTTGCAGGAAGAAAGAATTTTATTGGTAAGTTTTTTCAATTAGTAATCCAAGATATTTATCTTGATGGTTGTGAGATTGGAAGTGAAGATTGTAAGTTACTTAATAAATATAAGAAAAGATTTTTTTCAGATGAATACTTAATTGAATTTCTTAAGTCAGAAGTCGAAAAATATTCCAAAGAATACTTACTTGAAAAGGTTTAATAGTCTAAAGTTAAAGTGAGAGTTTCTCACTTTTTTTGTATAATTTTAAAAATTAATAAAAAAGTGAAAGAAGGAAAATTAATGGTTAAGGAAATTAAAAAAAGCGATGTTGTTACATTCGACTTATTATACGAAGAATACTTAAAAAAGGTAATCGAATATCTTGAAGATAAAGATTGCTGGAGAATTGAAGAAGAAAATCCAGGAAGCAAACTTATTGATAGTAAAAGTATTTTTATTTTAAACACCTCAAAAAGATTGGTAACTGTTAGGTATTATCATAAGTTCGAAAGTTATTATTTGCCAGAAGATAAACTTTTTTATGGTCTTATCATTGAACAGCCGGTTTTGATTGACATATCAAATAAGATTGAACTTTTAGATTATTTGAAGTATAGAGTATCAGAGGAGTTGGTGTCTTGTTTTTTAGAAACAAATAAAAAAACACTATTCGATCAAAAGGGTAAAATCAAGGATTTAAAAACAATCAGTATGTTGAAATATTTGTGGTTAGATAAATTTGATAGAATTAAGTATGACCACAATCTCTTAAAAATTTGTGAAACATTATTTGAAAGGGATAACGTAAAAAATACAGTCGCTGATAGTCTAGAAGATGTTGCTTTGTCTATTTTGAATAATGAGTTTAACAGAAATTCTAAATATCTAATTAGTGATTATGCCGGTGTTTTCCCAAAAGAAACGATACTTGAATCGTTTGGAATGCTTAAAGATAACACACTAAATATCGACTTTAGAAAATTCGATTGCATTTCTGATATTTATAATTTATTTTTTGTAAACAACAACTATTCAACATTGGAAGATGTCGAATTTTTAAAAAGATTGTTTTACTCATTCTTCTTTTCAAAAGTTAAAAAGCCTAACGATTCGTATGAATTTTATACGTTTAAGAATGAGTTTTTACATTCTGTTGGACATTTATCATTCGAATGTTCTGATTTGAATTGCAAACACGTTGATGGAGTGGACTCAGATTATTATAATTCTGAACACAACAAGCTCTTCGATAATTTGCAATTTTGCTTTAAGGAAGCCTTGCGTTTTCTTGGTGAGTTGGAAGGATCCCCTATCTTAAATATTCAATCAATTTCTACTTTAATGAATTTGAAATTCACATTTGATTTAAACTATGTCTCGTTAGAGGGGCTCGTGTTTGAATATAAATTTTTGAAGAGCTTTGTAATACCGGTTTACAAGAATATAAAAGAAAAAACCGACTTAAAATTCGTATTTTCAGAACGATTAGACTCCGTAGGTCTTCTCCAAAGCAGCGAACGTTTGGATAAACAACTCGCTCAAGGAACATACGATGAGCAAATTGTTTCAGAATTATTTTCTGTAATAGATGAAGTTCTCAGCTCATTATCTGAAATTATTGAAGAAGATAAGTCTCAAGAGATTGAAATCCTAAAGGTAGAACTTTTATTGTGGAAGAAAAAGTTTTCGTATTTTAACAAAGTTAATAAGAAAGAATTGATTCGCTTTGTTTAACAAATATAAAAAGAGTGGTCTTAAATCGCTCTTTTTATATTACTTTTATTAAAATAATCCACAATCTGCTATAATTTTAGAAATTTAATAAATCTGAAATTATTTCAGAAGAAAGAAGGAAATTATGAAACACACAAAAAATAATTACGGAACTAAAACTGTCACACCACACTCTTTGTACCTTGATTATATTAAGAAGGTGATTTTAGAGATGGGGAATTTCACGAAATGGACTTTCAAAACTGTATCTTTTGGAAATGTTGAGCCGTATGAAATTAGTGAATACACGCTAAACAATTCTTACGCAATTATTAATCTGTTCAAAAAAACAATTGAAATTAAATCTGGAAAAAATTTATATTTATTTGATAAGGAATTTCTTTATGGATTAATAATCAAGCTTGAAAAATTAAAAACATCTTCTAATAACTACGATTTTGTTTTATCTTTAAAGAATATGATTTCTGATGATTTAAGCAAATTATTTTGGGAAGGAGTTGAACCTTCTTTTGCAACACAAGAAGGGAGATTTCAAAATTTAATCCCAATGAATATGTTTTCTTATATCAATCCAAATTTTAAGGATAAAGATTTGTTCGATGATGAGATTTTGGAAATTATTAGAACTCTTTTCTCAGAAGAGAATGTTGAAAGTGCTGTAATGAGTCGAGAACCAGAAAACTTATCTCGTTATATATTATCAACTGTGCCTTCTGATCCAAAAAGATTTTTAATGGAGTTTGAATATTATCTTAACTATTTTTCAAAAGAACTCATTTTGAAATCTTTTGCAGCTAACAATAAAAGCGATATTAGTTTTGGAATCCAAACATACAAACATACAAAAACATTGTATGACCTTTTGTTTGTTAACAATAACTTTTCAACAAAAGAGGATATTCAAAAATTTAAGGAAATGTTTATAAGTGCATTTTTTAGTAAAAATAAAGGACCACAGAAATCAAATCGTATCTTCTTGCGAAATGAAGAACACGATGGAAAAGAATTTTATTCTTTAAACTTTAATTTTTCACAAGAATTATTGAACTTGCAAGATGACTGTCGCAGACTGGGTTGCAAACATATTGGAAATTTTGATGAGGATAATTTGGATATTAGTGAATTTTCAGAAGAGGATTTCGAAGCTCACAACCAACAATTTGAAAATCTCCAATTTGCCTTTACTAAAGCACTTGAGTTTCTGAATGAGATCGTAGGAAACCCTATCCTAAATATTTATTCAATTGACAACGGTACCACATCAAAATATAGTTTTGATACTTATGATTATGAATTGAGCCCTTTGCTTGATGAAATTAAGATGTTGAGTCAATTCTTTATTCCGGTTTATCGAGATGTTAAATCTCGTACAAATATTGAATTTGTTTTTAATGAGGATGATGATCACCTCGGTATCTTTTACAATACAAAATGTTTTGAAGGAGATTTGAAAGAAAATAAATATTTCACAGATCTTACTGAAAAAATCATCCTGGAATTGGAACAGCTATTCAACAACTTTTCTGAAATTATCTCAGAAGAAAATCGTGAGGAACTAGAATTGTTCCAGGTGGATCTGGAATTGTGGAAGAAGAAAGTTGCTTACTTCAAGAAAGTTCAGAAGAAAGAGGTTTATCGTTTCGTAAAAGATAAAGGGTAAAGAGCCGATTTAAATCGGTTCTTTTTCTTATGAATTTCTTTTCACTTCCCTGTTATAATTAAAGAAATTAATTAAAGTCTGAATTTATTTCAGTAGAAAGAAGGAAAATAAAATGATTGATACAAAATCTGTATCCCCGCATTCAATGTTTTTGAATTATTTACGGGACGTAGCTGTAAGTTTGAGAGAAGAACCGGATAAATGGTTTGTCCGTTCAGATATTATATTTAATAATATTAAAGATTTTTCAGAAGAAGAGTTTTATGGCTGGATAAACTTGACAACTAAGACGTTGAAAATTCGCCAAAGATCTGCTTCAGATTACGGCTCTTCTTATCAGTATGATAGAATTTATGAAGAACTAGCATTTAATGGTTTAATTTTGAAGTTTAGTGGGCAATTCTTTGAAAACGGAATACCAGACACAATTCTTCAAATAATCTCTCAAAATATACTTGAAGGTTTAGCTACTGTTGGCGAGAAGGAGCAGAAAAAAACCTTCTTTGCAGAGCAGGAAAAAATATTCAAAGAACTCGATCCTTTTAGTCAATTCTCTAATTTTTACAATTTTAGACTTCTGAAGGATCAACGTTTATTGGATATTTATTCTGAATTTATTTCAGAAGAAAATATTGATAATGTTTTGAAGGATCGCCCAACGTTTATTGCTGATGTTATTTTTTCTAAAAAATTTGGAGATTCACTCCCCACTTTGGAAAAACTATTCTCTAAACAAAGCATTTTAAAATCATTGGTAAATTTGGGCGAGAAAGACTTCGATTACTTTTCATTAGTTGATTACCCGGCTCGAATGGAAGAATTATACAAATATCTTTTTGAAGATGAGAATGTACCTGAAGAAACTAAGAATAAATTGAAACCACTTTTCACAAAATCTTTCTTTGAATGTGTGAAGAACGATTCGCTTAAATACTTTACTTTTGGCGATAGATTCACCTCTTTATTTTCTGGTGATATCGAAGAATTTAAAAATTCTCACAAAGAAAATCTTCAGTTCTATTTCGAAAAATCGTTGCACTTTTTATCAGAAATCGAAGACGATGTTGTTTTCAACCTTTATAATGATAGAGCGTTCAACTGTTTTGGAGCTTTTGAGTTTGTTCTTTTAAAAAACAAATTAGGATTTCATTATCAACTCTCAAAGAACTACAATGATATTGTGATTAAATCTGTTTTGAATTTGGTTGATGATTCAAAAACTAAAAATATTAAATTTATCTTTAGTTCAGGGTATAATCAAATGTTAAACTTGCTTTCCGGGGTATCCAATTTTGAAACAAATTGCAACTTAGAAGAACGCAGTTATCGAAAAGAGATAGATATGTTATTTTGCGAGTTAGGAGAAACGTTTTATTTGCTATCTGAAATTATTCCAGAAGACGAACAACAGGGGCTGGACATTTTACAGTTGGAACTTGAACTGTATCAGAAGAAGTTTGATCTATTCTATCAAAACTTTGAATAACAAAGGAGCAATAAGCTCCTTTTTATTTTGATATAATTTAAGAAATAATTTAAAAAGAAAGAAGGAATACGATGGTAATTGAGAAGAATATTAATATCGGAAACGAACTGGGTTGCCAGTGTGATTGTCATTTCTTAAAATGTATTGATATTTTGAAAGAATATATCCAAGGTATAAATATCGAATCGATAGTCTCAATCGACGAATTTCATAAATTTATGGCTGAAGTAGATTGTGAAAGGAGAATTTTTTCACATAAAGATTCTGACGATTCACTTTATAAAATGTTTGGTAGACATTTCGGGGAGGATAACGTACACAACCTTCCCAAACTTTTGGATAAGATCAAAGGTGACGATTTTGACAACTTTCTAAAGTTTATAGATGTTGTAAATTCCTCGAAATATTATATCTTGGATGTATATAACTACAGACAAACTTTTGTATTTGAAGTGAAATTTGAAGATTCTATCGCTGGGATTTTATCAGATGATTGCGAAAAGGAGCTAATTTCTCTATTTAGAAACTGTTACTTTTACCAAATTATGAAGAATATAAAAAAAGGTTCAAGAAAGTCTATTGACGATGATTTTAAATCTCTCTTAAAGGAATTGAAGTATCACATTTTCGGAAATAAAAAATATGAATTTGAAATAGGATTTTCTTTTAAAACTAGGAAACTAGTTCACTTTGATGAAGAAAGTTCGAAGAAACAGAGTACTTTATACGTAGGAGACTTATTCTTAAACCAAGGTGATGATATCGACCTAAGAAAAGAGGTGAAGCGATATATCATTTGCGGTAAAGATACTCAGTTTGAACTTTACAAACTTTTCACCAAAAAAGTAACTTTTATGTTAAAAAAGTTAGCAGCAAACATTATTGACTTTGAATGGCCCGGTTATATTATCGAAAATATCTACGAAAGAAAAGTTCCACTTTGTTTATTTACAGATAAACAACTGAAAGCTATTTTAGAAGAGAAAATAGACAGGGCTTCGGTTGGTTTAGTTCCTTTCATAAAAAACTCGGAACCAGAAGATCAGTTTGATCGGTTCATAAAAATTTTATCACAAATTTAAAAAGAGTCTTTCGACTCTTTTTTTGTTTATTTATTCAATTAGCAATTTATCATCAAGATACCAAGATCCGCACACGAGAGCGTTTCGGTGAATAATAACCACGTTTAGATAAACTGGGTAACGATTTTTCACACGTTTAGCCTCGGTATCCCCGACACACACACGAACCGGTGTTCCATTATACTGATAATTTAGGTACCGATTTCGGCGACGTTTGCTAGTTTCCTTATCCTTCTGTAACTGATTCAGCACATCTTCGTAAACTTTATTAGTTTCAGGATTTCCTGGTAGTAACTTATTCAAATATAGAGGAACTCCCAAGTCAGTCCAGTCAGATAATTTGAAGTCCTTATCCACCGTAACCCGAAGGAAAAGTTTATCACCAATCAGTTTCTTAGCTTCCTCGATTGTGATGATCGGGACGGTTGATTTGAAAATTTCAAAGTTTTCCTCTTCGGAAACTGCGTTTCGGTGAAGATTGATAAAGTTGATTTTTTCGATACCTGGTAGATAATCTTCGTTGAGATTTGGCCCGTTTGTATTCCAAGTGATTTTAACATCGGGATAGTAAGAACGGATCATCTGCAAGAGATAATTGAACTTATCGGCTGGTAAACTACCACCGGTAATCGCAATCTCATACATATCAGGAAACTCTTTAAAAACCTCCTCACATCTAGTGATGAACGTATCCGAGTCAGTAACTTGTCGACGCAAACTTCCATCAATACAATACCAACAATTCGCATAACAATCTCCGGGTAAGTTAATAACCATTGATCGTGCAAAGTTCAAAACTGGTTTTCCAAATTTAATATCCAATTTCTCATTGAACACATCCTCACCAAGCTCCTCCCTGGCTTTTTCGAATTGTGGGACTAGGTGCTCTGGAATAACAATAGATTCTTTCATCAATTGTACCTTCTTTCTATTTTTTTATTTTTAAAATTATACAAGATTTGATATTAGACTTACATTCTGTTATAATTTAAGTAAATAATAAAATTTAAAAGAAAGAAGGAATAAAATGGTAAAGAATACAAAAGATATAGATTTCAATTTGAAGTTGGAATTTAGTAAGTATTTTAATGACATCATCAAATCATTGGTTAATGAAGGTGAACAGTGGACTATTCATTCAGAAAACTATGATGGAAATATAATCAACGACAATTCAATTTTGTATTTTAATTTGGAAAAGAAAAAGATTTTTGTTAGTAAAGAAACTTATGCTGAACTTAACAAGCTAACCTTTAAAGGGTTACAAATAGATAGATTAAGACTTATTGGTTTTTTACCAAAAAAACTCGTTTATTCTTGTAATATGGACTATTCTAATCTATTGAATGTTATAAACAATGACATCGAATTAAAAGGCGAAGTTTTTAAGAATTTGTCTAAAATATTATTCAGTATTTTTAGTGCAGATAAACTTGAAAAACAGCTACATCAATACGCAAAATTTTTAGTTTTACAAACTATATCTTCTTCCGAGAAGGGATATCGAGATGTTTTCGTAGATTGTTTAAAACAAATAGAAGAGTTTGATTATCCTTTGCTAGAAATATGCAAAAAAACATTCTCTCAAGAAATGGAAAAAAGAAATACTCTAGCGGCTGATATTTATTTGAATATGGCAGAGATGGATGATTGGAATACCTATTCAATAAAAGATCTCGAGATGTTTTTTGAAAAAAGAGTAATTCAGAAATCGTTCGCTTCGTTAAGAAGTTATCTCCCTTACACCTTCAACTACAAACGTGCTCCGTTCTTATATTTGAAGGTCAGAGAATTGCACGATTATCTACTATCAGATACCGATCAACTTACTGATGATGATATTTATAAAATAAAGAATTTCTTCATCTATATATTCTTTTGCTACTTTGATAAAGAAAGAAAAGATGTAACTTTTAGCGATATTCTGTCTGGATATTTTAGAGAGAATGAATTAAAAACGCCTGGGATTCCTGAATCTCCATTCAATGTTTATATCTTCCACAAAAAAATCAGAAAAGATTTATACGACTTTATGAAGATTGCCCTTGAATATTTAATTGAGAGATCCGAATATGGCAAGGTTCAATTTAATCTTAGCGACTATTCTCACAAGAATATAAATGTTGAACACAAGAATGGTTGTAAAACTTTTCACACAATTAAAAGTTTTTACGAAGATTTTATTGGATTTATAAAAAAACTTCAGAGGGACAATCCTGATTTATTAGAGAAAATTGATTTCACCTACGATTCAAAAAGAGAATTTTCAAAAGTTTTAAACTTTAATAACTATTCAAACTTCAGTTATGAACTTTCAGACGATGAGTATTTTTATTACAGAATAGCCAAGATTCTCTGTAAAACATTTGATGTCTTTTCTGAAATTATGAAAGACAATGATAAAACTGAACTGAAATTATTACAGAGAGAGGTTACTCTTTACCGAGATCAAGTAGAGTTTTATAAAAAACTAAAAGAAAATAAATAAAATAAGAGAGGTAAAACCTCTCTTTTAATTGACTTTTTTATGAATTTTTGATATTATAAACAATATAGAAAGTGAGGTACTCTTATGGGATACACCGGAATCCTTATGCCAGACTGTTCGTTTCATCCTTGTGCACGAACTGAGCATAGTGAATTATTAAACAAACTTCTTTACGGAGATTACTCCAAGTACAGACAGTTAAGCTCCGTTCAAAAAATTCCAGACGGAGGCGCCTGCTTATGGGACACTGATTTTAAGTTTATCAGTTTTGAAGGAGATATTACCCCTGAAGTTCGTGAATTTGTGGAATCAAACTTAAACAATTTCAGTAAAGAACAACTGAAATTGATCAAGACAAAATTTATGTTCCAATTCGGTAAGAAAAGCGATGAGTTCCGAAAAATTAGCGAAAAAATCGAAAGATTACTATAATTTTTTAAATTAAATTTTATTGCCAATAATGGCTAGAAAGAAGGATTTTATGAAATTTGAATTTCTAAAAGACCTTTCAGGAAAAACTCCTGAAGAAATTGCAGCAAACGGACGCTTCACTGTTGAGGAAGCAAAGGTTATTTCTGGTGCTAAAGTTGCAGTAGAACAAGCACTTGAATTGTTGAAGAAAAAGGAACTTGATGAAGATGTTATCAATGTATCTAAAGATATTCTTGTTGGTAACGTTTCAGTAGAAACAGTAGCTACTGAAATTCCTTTTGGTGTTGTGACAACAAAATTACCATTTGGAACTCTATACGTAGGTCCAACAACATTTGAAGGTCAGCCCGGTTTGATGGAAGAAGTTGTAATCAAGAATATCGCAACAGGTGAAGAAACGGTAGTTTCTCAAGTTGTTGTAAAAGCTCCGGTTCCAGCTCAAACAATTGCAATGGACGAAGATCCAAGCAAGAATGATTTGGTTGGAAATCAACCACCATTCAATCATCAATCACCATTTGCTCATCCAAGTCGCCCAAACTTCCCTGGAGCATATTTCGCTAACAGCTCACAGGATCATTTGCGACCAAAAGCTGATCTCCATCCACATCAGGATGATTTGCAAGCAAAGGTCGATTTTATGAAGAATGACCAATCTGATGTTGAACAGTCGGAAGGTCGTGGTATCACGATTGAAGAACTTTTATCTGCTATGGGTGACGGACGTGAAATTCGATTCGTACCAATGCACGATGAATTACCTGGTCGACCACCTCAATTCTCACCAGAACAATTGCGTTCGATGTCAATTGCTCGAGAACTGGATGGTGAAAATGAACATCCTCAAGGGTTTGAGGCGTTTAAAGGCTTATTCGGCCTATAATAAAAAAGAAAGGAGATACTCCTTCTTCTTATAAGACACTAAAAGGATAGATTGCAATCTATCCTTTTTTTATATAAATTTAAATTAAAATAGTTATAACAATAAAAGGTGGTAATTTAGTTGAAAAAGAAGAACAATACTAAAATAAAATCCAAAAAAACAAAGGAAAAACTATTGGAATTACCGGAAAAGGTAATCATCGTATCTCACGAAACTGACGGAAAAAACCATAAGTTCAAACGACTCAAAAATCAAAAACTTATAGAAAACTCAATTCTGATATTACAGAAGACCTCACTTAAATCAACTGTTACAGTTGAAAGTGTAGAAAGATTCTTAACTGATACAGATTTTAGAATTTCAACACTAAAACAATTGGAGAGAAAAACAGCGACTGAAGATACAAAAGAAGAGAATCTCTCGCTCTTAAATTATTTCAGAGAGGACTTTGAATCTGAAATTTTTGAAGGAGAGCCATTGGCTGATAATTGTGATAGAAGAGTGTTCAAAATTATTGCTTAATTGAAATATTGTAAGATAAAATCAACCTCTGGATTATGGGTTGATTTTTTTATTTATTTTTTTTATAATTATTAAAAAGACAAAGGTTAAAAATAATTATGAAAAAAATAGATATTTTCTCCAAAAGAAACGTTGCAACGGAGACTTTCAACGAATTATCAAGGATTATTGAAACTTCCAATTTTGAAAATCAAATTAGAGACTTTGTAAAATCAATGAAGATCCGAGAAGCGTTCTTGATGAAGTCGGATGTTGTTGGTGTAGACAGTTCAGAATTGGCAAATAAAGAAAAAGTTTTTTCTGAGAAGTCTTGGCTTAATTTAATCGATTTTTTAAAAACACAACTAAATTTATACGAAAATTCAGAAAATAAAAGCTCAGTGCTGGGTTATATAACCCAGACAATAGAATCTCATTGTTACTCAATCTTTGGTAATAACAATATTTCCTCAAAAAGTAAGAATGTGGACGATTTAAATTATTTCCTTACAGATTTAAACGGAGTAACATTTTCATACGATATAGATAAGAAAACAATTTTGATGTTTGTTTCGGACACTGGTGAGTATACAACAAAGGACAACAAGTATCTTTATCAATTCGGATATTATGTTAATAACAAAATCCAAATCAACACAAATCTTCTTCGAATATTTACCTTTGATTATTTTGGTAATTTTCAGGATCTATACAAAAACTTGGATAATAATCTTTATTTAAACTTTTTAAAATATGCTGTTGGGTTAGAAGATGAATATTGGCTAAGTTATTTTATTGTTTCAGAAATTAGGAGTAATTTTCAAAATATTATTTCTTCTTGGATAGAGGAAAGTCTAAAGTTCAATTCAAAAGTTTTCCACCTTGAATTTTTCCCTTACAATTTTTATAAAGATGGAACCGTTGTACTTGAGCCTAATTTTGAATCGGAGTATGAAATTACCGATTATATTTCTCGAAAGAGTTACAATGACAATTTTGTAACCATTGATGAATTAATTAATTATTACAAAACTATATTAACAGCAATAATAAATAAAGAATACGATTCTATTTTGCCATCAGATAAAAACGATGATGATTGTTATTGGACGAATATGGAATACCCGGTTTCTCAATGGGCTGAAATTGTAAAAACCTCAAAGTTGACCGACTCAGATGTTGATAGGTTGAAAACCGAACTATCTCCTTTAATAGATAAAGTCTTTGAGAAGTTAATCCTGACAGATATTGTAGCTGTGTCTAATTATTACGTTAGACGTTCTACTCGTGATGGTTTATATTATAAATTTTCTTTAAATATCTTATCCGACTTGTTACATCACATTGGATATTCACCTTCAAAACTTAATATCGGAAAAATCATCTTCAGGGAAAGAAAACTTTTGAATACGATAGAGGAATTGTCCTCGGTTAAATATCTGAAGGAATTAGAAGGTTTTGATTTAAATATTTCTATTATTCTAACTGAAGATATTACAGAATATTATGCGGATAAAATTTCGGAATTAGAGAAGTTAGTGAAGGATAAACTAGGTGATAATGCTGAATTAATAACCTGCAAATCTCCAGAATATGATATTAAGAGGAAAGCTATAGATGTTACTGACTTATATCCAAAATATCGCATTCAAAGAATCTAAGAATAAAAACAACCTCTGGCTTAGGGGTTGTTTTCTTTTCTCTGTTATAATTTAAGAAAATATTATTTATATCCTAACAGGATTAGAAAGAAGGAAATTAATGAAAAGTACAAAAGAAATTAGGAATCGTGAGGCTGTATCATATTTTAAAAATATTGAAAAATACTTAAATAGTGAGTCAGCCATCAATGACGTTACCGAAATTATTGAGAGCTTTAATATCCAAAGAAAATTTGCGATTTTCCAAGATATGTTTTCTGTAAATTACGATGATTATGATTTCGGAGATATTCCTCAAATTGATTATTATAATCTGTTGGATTATTTGAAACAGAATATACCCAACATTTTAGAGTACAAACCGGGATCAATATTATCAGGAGAAGATCACGTTAGACTGATGAATGTCTGTGATGAAATTTCGAAGCGACAAACAATACATCTTATTATTTCTAAACTAGCAGAACAATTGAAACCAGTTTCATTATCATTCGATATAAATAAATCAGTTATTTTGTTATCTAAAGAAACAACAAATCACTTAAACAGTAAAATGGGAATTAACTTAGAAAATAATACAGGTAAGTTTAATTGTAATCTTTTACCACTTTTTGATTTGGAAGTCTTGGTAAGGCCCTTTGTTGATATTATCTCTAATCAGCTAGAAATCGTCCTGGCATTTTTGAGATATATTTCCGGTTCTTGTGATATCAAAGAACTATCATCTTATATTGTTTCAGAGATGAAATATAACCTCTTAGAATCAATTAGCAATTTTTCTCTTTCTGAGGAGGGGGCCGATTTGTCAAAATATCCAGCTAATTTTTACTCTGAAGAAGAACTAAGTGATGTGTTTTTTGGAAATGATGTCAATCGTAAGTCTCTTTTTAGAGGGATGAATGACTCTTTTTGGGATTGCTGTCTCAGTAACGAAAAAATTAACCGAATTTTGCTCGAGGCTCACAGCAAAGATAAAATCCCTACTGATATACTTTATTCCTTTATCGAAAGAGATTCTTACAACCTTATACCTTGGTATACTAATATGGACAGGAAATCCCAGAGGATGTTTTTGCTCAATACTTTTACTGATGTTGCAGAAAATCCCGACTCTGATTCAATTCCAGTAGATGTTGTTGCAAAATTACTTACAGAAGAAGAACTATTCTTCGTAGCTAAGAAATATTATAAAAATTTACTTAATAATCTACTATCAAAACAGTATACAAAAGCATTACAGGAATCCAAATTAATTGAAATTGATATTGATGAAATATCCAAAAAGGTTTTTGTGAAAAGTTACAAAATCCATCTAAAAATCACAGAAGATCAATTGTCTGAATTAAAAGCAGAAGTTCTACCTTTGCTTAAACAAGTTCAGGGATTGTTGGTTTTTAAGGATATTAATTTAGGCATTAATCTCTTGAATTTCAATAATACTTTGGAACATTCAAAAGATTTCTTCCCGCTACTTCTTAGAGATTATGGTGAATGTGCCTTTGAGGATCTTTTTAGAATTTTCGACTGGTACCCAGAAAAGTATAATTTCTTGACAGTTTATTCTGACGCAGAATCTATCGCCACTAGTTTTGAAACATTATCTATCCTGAATCGATTGCAGGAAGGTGCTGATTTTGAAATTGACTACTTATTCTTTTTAAAATTTTACAGCGGTCGTGATTGGTTTTCTAATAAGAAAAAGCTTATAGAACAAAATTTGAAAGATATTTGTGGAAAAGAATTTAATTTATTAGTCGAAGAAGATTCTTATGAGTTTAGGAAAAATCTTGAAAATCTTAATTCGTTATTCAGTATTACAACAAATACTCCTAAATTTTCATTCAATTTGAAATAAGAGTCTTATTAGGCTCTTATTTTCATTAATTTGAAAATATATCATTTTTCTGATATAATTTAAGAAAAAAATGAAAATGCTACCAGATGGCAGCTTAGAAAGAAGGTAATAAAAATATGAAAAATACACAACCGATTTCAGAATCTAAAGCTCTGAATATATTCAAGAAAATCGGTAATTTTCTCGAGACTGACGAGGCACACCAACAAGTCCTTGAAATTATTTCAGATATGAAATTAAAGGAAGTTTTTGAAAGGTATCAACATATCATTGAGTCAAACTGGAGCGACCCTTGTGGTATTTTTTTTGAAGAAAATTACAAGAGCATTTTGGATTTCTATAAAGAAAACATTCCAAAATACACCGGTGAAAATTTTCCACCACAAAATATTAATGATTTTTCAGATAAAGCAAATTTATTTGTTAATGTTGGTAAAAATCCAAACGTAAGGTCTATCGATAATTATCTGAGAAAATTTGAAAATTTGGACTTATGCTTCGATTTTAATGCAAACAAACTAATCGTCTGCAAATATGATCGGATTTATTTCACATCTAAAACATATCATAAAGTTGATTCATTTGTGAAGTTGGATGTTTTGCGTCTATTTGATTTTAAAAGCATTTCTAGTATCAAAAATATTCACGAATTTTATTGCTGGGTCGGTGTTGAACATTTGATTCGTTACATTTCTGGGATTATTACTGTTGAAGAATTTGCCTCTGCAATTATTTCAGCAATGAAGAAAAATTTAAGTCACTTTATTGAATCTTGGGTTAATCCGAAATTAAACACTGATGAAAATAAGATGTTTGTCTTTCCTCCCGATTTTTACAGTAAAGATGAAATAATTGATTATTTTATCAAAAACCCTGACAACTTTGATGAGATGATTGATTCAAATATTTTAGAAAATTTATTGGATCCACAGAATAAAAACAATACTTACTTAAAAAGTGTTTTAAAAGATGGAATAAGTATTAATCATCTATCAAAAGAAAAATTTTTTGATTTGGTTGTTGCCTTCAACGGTAAGTTTGAAATTGGTGGATATTCCAAATTAAATAAGAAAGAAAAATTGTCGGTGGCTTTTAACTACTTCGATGATTATGACCAATTTAAATTAGAAAATATAAACCCGGATCCTGCTCCGTTATCTATTTTGTTAGAGTTTTACACAGAAGATGAAATTTTTGAACTTGCAAAAGAGAATGTCCGACAAGTTATAAAAATGATTGGCGAATCTGACGAAGATTATAAAATGGATAATTTGGTTCTTTGTCTGAGAGATGGTGACAGGAAAAAGAGGGTTCAATTTCTGTATGATCCAGCAGACGAGAATCGAAATTTAAGAATTTCAGAGAAACAACTTTCTGAATTAAAAGCAGAGTTTATCCCTATGCTTGAAAAAATCCAGGATAAGATTTGTTATAAATTTAATAATATGCTGAGTTCTTTTGATCCTTTAATTAATACAGCCGAAGGGTTTCACAAGGCTATTATCAAAAATAACTCATCCACAACTTTCGGCGATCTTTTTAAATTATTAGATTGGTATCCTAAAAATATTAATGTACTTGTTTGCGCAGATATGATGAAAGATTTTTCTTACAAAATTGAAAGCTGTTCTCTTTTGAGCGACTTAATTAATCTATACGGAATAGATACAAAAATCACCCTGCTATTACCAGAGAAATTTGGTGGTTTTTATAAAGAAAACAAAGACAAAATTGGCATTTTGTTGAGCCAGATGTTCGGTGATAATGCTGAAGTTCTCCTATCTGGATTCGAAGAACATATCGAAAAAATCAAATCTGTTTGTAGCAGAACGAATAATTCTAGTAGGGATTTGTTATTCAATTTCGAGGTTATAAAATGAAAAGGGTAAGTAAAACTTATCCTTTTTTCTTATAATTATTAAAAAAATAAAAAACTGGGTTAACCAGAGAAAGAAGGAAATAAAATGAAAACAACAACAACAACATTTTTAGCTTCAAATAAACTTAACGAAGTTAAAAATCGACTTGAAGATACTGATATTCAATGTCAATTAGTGTCGGTTTTAGAAAAAATAAATCTAAAAGGGACTTTTGAGATAAATCAAGATGTGAATGATTTGGCAGATTACCACTCAGCTGAAATGTTGGAAATTAAAGAGAAACTAGCCAAAAAACATTGGTACTCACTTGTAGATTATCTAAGAGAAAAAATCTATTTATACGAATCGCATTCTGATAAGGAGTGGGTAAGTAGGGAAATCTCTAAAAAATTAAATGGATGTAATCCGGAAGAATTTTGGGTTTATAGTTCTGCTGGTTTAGATCGCATTGATAGACGATTGGATTTTCTTACGGATCATACGACAATTAGCTTTGATGTAAAAAGATTGCAGTTTGTTTTTGCTGGAACAGAAGAAGTTCACGGGATCTATTATCAAATTGATTTGGAAAGTGGGGAGTTAAACACACACCTATTACCGTTATTCAACTTTTCTTTTTTGTGTAACTTACAATCAATGGCTGCAAGATTGGATAATAAACTAGTTTTATTATTTATGAAAAACGCTTGTGGGTTACTATCTAATGAAAGTTTAGCCACTGTATTAATTTCAGAAATTAAATTAAATTTAGTCAAAGTGGTCGAGGATTGGACGATAAATTTTAATGATGGTGAATTACATCTAGATAGGTTTCCGATTGATTTTTATGATTCTGATTTTTTAAATCAAAAATTATCTACTGAAAATTACTTTGAATTTTCTAAGTTGCTTGATTCAAAACAAGATAAAGAAAATACAAGATCTAATCCTAAAAAGAAAATCCGTAAAATGTTTTATTTTGGAAAATTTAAAAAATACTATAAAGATTTTCTTGTTCAGTTGATTGAAGGAAAGGTAGATTTCAACAAATATCCTTACAGCACAATACAAGATAAAGAAATTTATCATTGTTCTGAAGAAGAAATTTCAGAGCTTAAAAAGGAATTAATTCCACTTTTAGAAAAAATAGAGGCTGAGGGTAAAATATTTGTAAATCCTTATTACTATTTCCACCATTATACCCCAGAAAAAGGTGTTGGTGGAAAAAACTTTGTAAAATATTGTTGCAATCAGAATGGTATTTTGATGAAATTGTTTGACCTACTTGATTGGTATCCTAATAAATTTGGGGTTTATGAGCTAGTTTTTTCCAACGGTCTTTTGGTTAAGGATCTCGAGTTGTATTCTTATATCAAATACGCTTCTAAGGTTGAAGGTTTTGATTACAAAATTTTTATCGAATTAAGAAGCAATTTGGATTGCAATTGGCCAATCCGCAGAAAAGTTCAGTTGAACAATATCGCAAAAAAAATATTAGGTAATGGAACTATTTTCGATCCAGATGATAAGAATATTAGCGATGAACAAAGAGTTTCTAGAGACTACAATCTTTACAACCAAAGTATCGAACCAAAATTTATCTTCAAAAAATAAGATCCGAGATTAGTCGGGTCTTTATTTTTTTGCTATTTTCTGTTATAATAAAAGTAACAAAATTTCCAGGAAGAGAGTGATCCTTTATGGTAAAAAAAACTAAAAAGATTGTGAATAACAAGATTTCAAATTTATTCAATAAATTAGATGATTTTCTCGATCAAGATTGTGCGATTAAATCTTTGGCGGATACATTAGATTCTATAAACTCCAAAGAAATTTTTGATATTTATAGGTATATATTTTTAAATCGTGATGATAACGTGTCATCCGAAGATTTGCTATCTGAAGGTAACTGGTTTGATTTTTTGGAGCTTATCAAGGACGGCTTAACGAATCCAGAGTCAAACTTCGACTCTTTTAAAGTTAAGTTCCAATTATTAACCAGCATTTGTGCCGTGAATCATTGCGGTCTTGGATACATAAACAACCATCTAGAAATTTTTGATGGGTTAATGTTGTCATTTGATCTTGACACCAAAGATTTTTCTTTTGCAAGAAGAGAATTGCTGAGTCATTACATTGAAAAGCAAGAATTTTATTCTAAAAAAGACGCCGGCAATGATGTTGAGATTAACTCCTTATTTTTATTAGACTTCAGTGATTTAAAATCTATAGATTCTATTGAAAAAAATTTAGATAATAAAATTGTTAGGGCGTATTTAAAATACGTCTCTGAAATTATTTCAGCAGAAGAGCTTGCCTCTGAAATTATCAAAGAGATTAAGAGCCGTCTTGATAAAATTAAGCAGGAAATTGTTGATGAAATGTTGGGTATCAAAATTCCAAGATTTGATCTTTACCCGGTTTCCCTATACTCAGAGGAAGAATTGGAAGATTTCTTTATAAAAAGAAAAGAGAACTTCAGATATTTTATCGAATCTGGTTTCTTTAATAGAGTTTTATCAGGGTATGATGAGGATAATTATTTTTATGATTTTTTGAAATCTAAGCTGACAATTAAAAATTTGACTGACGAACTTTTGCTTGAAGCAGTTTCAGTTGAGGAAAGCTCTGTATTTATTGAAGGCTACTCGGATTTAAGTGATGATGATAAAATGGGCTATATTTTTAAATTATTAAAAAAATATAATCCAAAAAGCCTACAATATTATGATCGCCAAATATTGAAAAATGTTTACAAAGGTAAAATATTTGAGTTTATTAAAAAAACCTATAAATATTATTTAAACAAATTTATTTCTGGTGAAAAACTCGAATACGAAGAATATCTCGGGCTTATAATTTCAGACTCTGAAGAAGAAAAGTTTGTTTTGTTCAAAGATGATTATTTTTCTAAGCCCTACCTAAATTTATCAGAAGATCAAGTTTCTGAATTAAAATCAGAGTTGGAACCTCTTCTTGAATTAATTTCAGATAAATTTTATGTCACAAACAATGATAACAGTTTATCTGATTTTTTAGACCCGGACTGTGGGGCTCAAGGTTTAAGCTATTGCTTTAGATTAAACTTTTACAATCTATTTTATAAATTGTTTGATATTATAGAATGGTATCCAAAGAAAATAAACTTTGTTCAAAATGTAGATAATGAGAAAGGTTTATTAGTTTTGCTGGATAAATATTCATTTTTAAGAGTTGTTGAAGATAACCCTGAGTTCGATTGCAGATTGATTTTAAAATTTGGGAAAAACACAAATTGGGCAAGCAATAATAAAAACAAGATCTTGAGTTTGATAAATAATGTTCTTGGTGATAAGGTGTTGATTCTATTTGATGGAGATGATAGCTGCGAAGAGTTGAGTCTTGCAGAAACATACCTGTCTTATAACAGAAAAAGTCATTTTTATGGCATTCAAAAAAAATAATGGTGGGTTAAACTCCACCATTTTACTTTATATTTATATTTAATTCTGTTATAATTTAAGAAAACAAACTTTAAAAGAAAGAAGGTAAAAATAATGGTAAAAATTGGAAAGATTTCAGACTCTGTTGCACTTGAGAGTTTTCGAGAACTTGATGATTTTCTAAAAAACAAAAAAGATCAGGCTCAAAAAGAAATTGTTGAATTTCTTGAAGATTCCTTATTAAAGGAAATTTTTGAGATTCATCAAGAGTTTGTAGATTTGCCAAATAGTAGTTCTGGCTATCAGGAAATACTAAAAAAAGGAAATTGGTTCAACATTATTGATGTTATTGAATCTTTAGTTGTTTCATTAGAGAATCCTGATCTTAAAGGCATAAGTATTGAAGATACTGGAAAATTGATCAGAAGATGTCAGTCTAATGCTGTCGGAAATGTAAATTCAATCTCTAGTTTTCTTGTAAATTTTTCAAATAAAATAATATCTTACGATATTAAAAATAAGCGTTTAGTTTTCAACACATTTGAGTTTGTAAACATTGGCGGGGGAAACAAAAAAGTATTTGATTCTAATTACGATTTATCTTTTATGATCTGCAAGGATGAAAGTATTTTCACCAATGGAATTAAACTTTTTGAATTTTCAAAAATTTCATCTATTGAGACAATCATAAATAATGCCGATGACCCGTTTGTGTTTCAATTTTTAAAATATGTAGCTGGAATTATTACAGTCGATGATTTTGCTTTATCAATTTTAGCAGAAATAGAAAATGAAATTTCTGAAATTGTTAGCAAATGGGCTACTAGCCCAACAAATGAAAGACTTAATTTTCATTTATTTCCAGCAGAGTTTTACTCAAAAGAACAAATTATTGATTTTCTTGTGAATGACGAAGGAAATTTTAGGACATTTAGAGTTAGTAGTTTTTTTTATGGACTTTACAAGAGTAATTTTCAAAACAATCAATATCTCAGAATGATTTTAGATGAGGCTTTTGATATCAACAATATTAAAGATGACGTTTTCTTTTCATTCTTAGACGACGAACGTACTGATCTTATCCGGGGTTATTCTGAATTAAGTTCAGAAGATAAGAAAAGAATGATTTTTTCAAAATTCAAGGAGTTTCGACCTCTTGAAAAAAAACATACGTACAACATTGATATTCTTGATTCTTTTGAAGATGAAGAAATTTTTCGCTTCATAAAAAACACTTACAAGTTTTTAATCAATAAATTAAAATCTGATATTGCGATTGGGGAAGGGGAAGATCGTTGTTTGTTGGTTGATATAGACGGTAAAAGTAAGTATGTGAAATTCTACGAGAACTTTTTCTCAAATCATACTTGTATGTTAAATGAGTCTCAGCTATCTGAATTAAAATCAGAACTAATTCCATTTCTGGAAGAAGTACAGGATAAGATGTACATCTTCTGCAATAAAGATAAAAGATTACACTTTGATTCAATTTCAGGTACAAAAGATGTTTTACAAGCCATTGATATTAGAAATAGCTACGTATTTGGTAAACTATTTGATATCCTTAATTGGTATCCTAAAAAACTAAGACTTGTTACTAACTTTTTAAATCCCGACGATTTTATGAAATCCGTTGAAAAATTTACCTTTATCAATAAGATAAACGAATCCGGAAATTGTGATGTGTTAGTTCTATTTTTGTCAGAAGGGGAACAAAATTGTATCCACAATAATAGGAATTATTCGGCTTCTACAAAAGATTGGGTGTTTAAACGATACGTTCAATTAACAGGTACGATTAAACGTAAAATTTCCAATTGCGAGTTGATATCCGAGTGCTGCACCGAAAATTTTGAAGAAAAACAGAAATTCTTGGATATAGTATTATCCTACAATAAGGATAGATTGATTTATAATATCGAAATCAAGGGGTGAGTTTTATACTTACCTCTTTTTTGCTATTTATAATTTAAGAAATAAATAAAGCCGACCATTCGGTTAGAAAGAAGGAAACTAAAATGAAAAAAACTAACGGATATAAAAGTGATTTTTCTGTTTACTCAAAAAAAATATTAGCTCACTTAAATAATGACAAATTTCCGGAACAGTTGCTCGAATTTTTTGAGTCAATTCGTATCAAAGATGTATTTGAGGTTTTTCAAGACTTCTATTGTGATGTTTATCATTCATCAAACAAAGGTATCTCTGATTATTTGAGAAATCTTAAAGTTATTAACTTCTTAGATTATTACAGGGAAAATCTTCCAAAAGAATATAAATACTCAGGTAGAGCCGAAGATTCGGAAATGTATGATTTTTCTAGAAGATTTGAAAAATTGGTTGAGACTGAGAATTTGGAAAGGAACGAGAATTACGCCAAAATTTGTTCTTTTTTAAGAAAATTCGAAAAAACACAAATCGGACTGGATGTTGAAACATTGGAGTTGAAGTTGGTTAGAAACTCAACCGAAATTCCTACATTGTGTGATCCTGATTCTGACACTTATTCTAAATTAGACGAAACCACTCAAACAATCAAACTTTTAGATTTGATTAACATCAGCAGTATCAACAATATGAATTACGCTTCTATTGAAAAAAAATTCCACTTTAATCTTTTAAAATATATTGCTGGAATTATTGAAGGAAAAGAGTTTGCCACTGATCTTGCAAAAGAAATTGTAGAGAGTGTTGCTAAGAAGATTGCCTCTTTCTCTATCTCTTCAAGACTATCATCTTATGTGGATTTAGAGGAATTTCCTGCTGTATTTTTCAAAGATGAGGATCTGATTAAATTCATTTTTAGATTGAAGGACTTTTACGAGATTATTCACGACGTATATAAAGATAATCAGAATAATAAAAAGTTAAAATCAGCTATGGTTAATTACTTTGATGTAAGTAAACTAAGCTCTGATATTTTTTATAAATTACTATATTCCTTTGAGTGTAGCGGAGATGATTCTCTAATTCAAATCAAGGGATATTCCGGTTTAAGTTCTAAAGAACAAAAGGATGTTTTATTTTCAACATTTGATGATTCAGATGGTATTAAAACGGTTCCTGTTAATGTTCTAAAATATCACCTGGGCGATGATGAGATGTTCGAGGTTGTTAAGAACAAAACAAAAGCTGATCTGTTGGATGTTTTCGCAGGGAAAGAAATTGATGAAAATAGAAATCTTGTTACTGTGGAAAACGAACAAAAGAGATATAATATTTTTCTAAAAAGTGAATATCCACTGTACGATTTCAATTTTAAACTTGACGAAGAACAACTTTCTGAATTAAAATCAGAAATGATTCCAATTCTTGAACAGTTACAGGATGTGCTTTACTACGAAACTGACTTTTTTGTAGAAAAGTTTGATGGATTTCCGGATACTAAGGAAAAACTTTTTAAATATGTGACAGGTAATAGAGATTATCTTTTAATGAATTTATTCAAGGTTATTGACTGGTATCCTAGTGAATATAAACTTTCTACTAAATTTAGCAATATCTACGAATATTCAAGGATTAAATCAAGATCGCATTTCGTTAACAGATTATCAGAAAAATTTGGATTCAAATTGGACGCTTATTTGTATAGTGTAAGCGAAATTTTGAATAGTTCTGAAGATAAAATTTTAGATAAAATTAGCAAAAATAGAAATTTAAAACTATTCAAAAAGGATTTGGGGGAAAATTTCCACATAGTTTGTCCAAATTTAATCGATAATTTCGAGGATGAAGACGCTAAAATTTTTAAAGGATCAAAACTTAACAAAAAATCATTATTATTCAGTTTTTCCAAAGAAGAATAAAGAGGTTTTTATAACCTCTTTTTATTATCTATAATTAAATAAAAAATTAATCTCAAAAATTGAGATTTTAGAAAGAAGGTAAATATGAAAAGTACTAAGGATAATAGGACTGCGGTTAAATTTTCTGATATTGTTAAAGAGCTGCACTCTTATGCCAATAGTGAACAAGCCGTCATCGATTTTGCTTCCGAATTGGAAAAAGTTATAAATCTACCAGAAGAATTTGAGTTGTCACAATATTATTTTGAAGATAATGACGCTAAAAATTATTTGCGAAAAAAGTTAAATTTTAAAAGTGTTATCCTTACCGGAATCAAAAGTAGCACAACTACTATTAGTAATATTAAAGACGATTTTTTCGAAATCTACAAGGATTGTTATCATAAGTATGCAAAAATTGGGAATCCATTTTTTAATAGATTAAATATAATGTACGATCTAAATTTATACTTTGATATTGAACAGAAAAAGTTTGTAATTTATGAAGCAACAAACTTTGGGTATCCTGGAGATTTCGAATTTTACTCAAAGAAAGATTTCTATGGAACTTATATTAATCGTGTTAACAGCATTTTCCCAGTATCTATTTCTGACAGAGGGCAAAATTCAAATTTATTATTTATACGATCTATGGACTGTTTGGAAAGTATACCGATGAGTATAACCTGCAATTTTGATGTTGTGTTTATAAAATACATTTCTGGATTAATTGATACAAAGGAATTTTCTGCTGAATTTTTAAAAGATATTAATTCTTACATTGAATCTGTTGTAAAAAAATATCTCAAACTTCCAAACGAAACGCTTGATGAGAATATTTTAGCAAGTTACCCGGCTGCAATTTTTACAGAAGATGATTTGGTAAAAATTATGAGTGGAAAGTTATTTGATAACGAAACTTACAATGATATTTCTGGTGTTTTTGGAAATAGAAAAAATAACGAGTATATTTGTTCTTTTCTAGAAAAACTATTGGATCCATCTGTAACAACTCCGTTCAAAATTCTATCTTTAATTGCAACAAATCCTATATTTGAATTTGAAAAACTTCCTGGGTTAAAATCCAAAAACAAAAAAGAATTACTTGTAAAGTTGATGAGTAAAAGTTCAGGGAAAGTTCCAACAATTTTATTGAGCTATTTTAATAATGATGAACTTTACGAAATGTTTAAAAACACAACTGTTCATCAGTTGAAGAAAATGGTAAATAACAAAAATGTTGTATTCCAAAAAGATAAGTCTAATAATTTGTTGATTGGAAAACGTATTGTTTATTTTGATGATCCTATTCAGAATATCACTTTCAGTGAGAAGCAACTTTCTGAATTTAAATCAGAAATCATTCCGTTGCTTGAGCAGATACAGGATAAGATTTTCTTAAAACTAACCGTAAACAGTGTTCATCCAGCAGACAGCTCGAAATCTAACGAAGAAAAGGTTTTTGATATCATCCACTCTTATCAAGATAAATACGGATTTTATTACAATCTCTGTAAACTTGTAGATTGGTATCCTAAGACGTTGAAGATCTTGTCTATTCAAAATGAAAATTTGAGTTGTTTTGGTAAGGTTTCCTACATCAATCAACTTAAAAAGAAATTTAATCTTGATATTGACTACACATTCTTTATTTTTAAAAGCTCTCCTATAAAAACAGAGAAAGACTTGTTTGATATTATCGGAGATGATTTTGAAGATGTAAACGTTTTATTTGAAGGTGGATTGAGTTGTGCTGAACTTGAACAATATGAGTTAATGCGATCCTACGGTGTAAAAGAAGAAATTGCGTCGGTAAGTCTATCCTATTAAAAGAGGTTTAATAACCTCTTTTCTTTTATAATTAAAGAAATAAAATATTTCTGAATTTATTTCAGATAGAAAGAAGGAAGTTTTTATAATGGTTATTAGTGTCAAAAAAGAAAATGAGAAATTGCTAAATCTACCAACAATCACAAGAGAAATTCTTGCTTATTGTGATACTGAAGAGGCTTTGAAAAATCTCGACGAAGAGTGGTCTAATTTTAAAAATTTCAGACCAGCTATCGAATTAATTGACAATTACACTATTCAAAACGAAGCTGATGAAAATTTTGATTTAACAAAGGAAACCTCGGCAACCAAAGTTATTTCTAATTATTTCAATAAAGAGAAACCGAAGAAGTGGGATGATTTAAGTGATAATTTCAAGACTGATTATAATGTAATCTTAGATAATTTGCGAGAATCTCTAAATAAATTAATTTCTCAATTTAAGGGTGTGAGCTTATCTTACGATACACATAATAAGAAGTTTGTTTTTTCAAAAAAAAGAAACGAATCTGATGATTACAGAAACTTTAATTGTTTATTGGTAGGAAACGGCTCAGAAAACGTTGTTAGCACCTCATTGTTGGTCTTGGTTGACCTGACGAGGTTTTCATCAATGTCTATCTCTTACAAAACAAAAATTGAATTTATTTGGTTTAAATACATTTTTGGTATGGTTGAATTAGAAGATTTTCTAAAAGAGTTGTTGGTTCAAGTGAAGCGAGACTCTAAAGTTAAATTAAAATCATTTGTTGAAAATGTCGAATTTGACGGGGATTACCCGGCAAAATTATTCAATAAGAAATTTGTTGAAGATTATATTTACAAACGTGTAGTTGTTGCGGGGAGAAACTCTGGAACAGTTACAGTCGAACACATCTTAAACACAAATAAAGATGAATATTTTAATAGCATTTTAAAAGAGTGTTTGGATATTTCTAAGTTGTCTGATCAGGCATTTTACACTCTTTTAAAGAATGAAAAGGGTTCTTTTATAATTGGCTACAGTGATCTACCTGAAAAATTAAAAGTTGAATTTGTTAGGGAAGTTATTAAAAGATGGGGGGATCAAATTAGCCCCTTATCAAATATGATTAATAAAAAAGAATTGAATGATTACTTTTCACGAAAAGAAATATTTAACTTTTTTAAAGAAACTTTGAAAGAAGTATTGGAATCAACTCTTCAATGTGAGAATAAGAAGTATAACGTCTATTATATTAAGGTTGACGATAAAAAATACATTCCAGTTTCCGGTTATAACCCAGATTTCAAAAAATACCTAACAGAAGATGAACTCTCTGAATTAAAATCAGAGTTAATTCCTATTCTTGAGAAAATCCAGGAGGAGATTTTTGTTTCCTGTTCTTCGAACGTATGGAAGCATATCTCAATTTCGAACTTTGTAGATTTAAACGAAAAAGAATTATTGAAGAAAATAGTTCTCAAGTTAAATTACGGCGATTTCCTAATCCAAGTATTCAACTTGTTGGATTGGTATCCAAATAAAATAAAGTTGTATACGTCGCTGGATAAACCCGGAATCGAATCTGGATGTTTCAAAAGAAAAGATCTCCTCAAAATAAGAAAATCTGTTGTTGATTTTTTATCTTATAAAGAAATATTTGATAAATTGGGATCTATCTCTGTTGAATATTACTTGTGCGAGCAACAATATGTCACTAACAGTTTAGTTTGCAATATCAAAGATAAGGAAGATTTTGATTTGATTATTAAAGAATCAATCGGAGACTTTGACAAGTTCTTTGAATATATTGGAGAAAATGTTAATACAGACAATTTCAGTAAAATTAATGATTCAAAATTTCAAAATATGAGTTCGTTTCGTGCGGATGTTTTCTTGCATTAAAAGGTGTGTGGTCAGCCGCACTCCTTTTCTTATATAATTAGAGAAATTAATTATTTCTGGATTTATTCCAGTAGAAAGAAGGAAAATTTTAACTATGGTTATTAGTGTTAAAAAAGAAAGCGAGAAGACGTTAAGTCTATCAAAAATCACAAAAGAGATTCTTGAGTATTGCGACACGGAAGCAGCTCTAGAAAATTTGCGAGATGAGTGGTCTAAGTTTAAAGATTTTAAACCATTACTACAAATCATTAAATACTATTCTCCCAATTACTATGATATCACCAAATCTAAAACGTTCTCTTTAAACGAGGAGCTCTCATTCTTGGATAAGATGAGATCTGTTTTGTCGTCAGATGATGTATCGAAATGGGATGATTTAAATGAAAAAGATAAAAAAAATTATAACTTTTTACTTTCTGAAGTTCGTGAAAATTTTGATGTTATAACAAACGAACTTTCTAATAAAAAGTTGTCATACGATATCTTTCAAAAGAAATTTGTTATCTCTTATGAAAAGCAAAATGATTACAATGATCAACGTATCAACTACATTTATTCAAAATGCTGTGCTGTAGAAGAAATCAATACTGGTCTTTTGGTATTGTTTGATTTGAATCGAATTTCAACAATGCAAGCTTCATACAAGACAAAATTGGAGTTCACTTGGTTCAAATACCTTTTAGATTTAGTGAACATAGATGAGTTTTTTAAAGAAGTTCTACAACAACTTAAGCGTGAGGCAAAGTCTAAATTAAAAAACTTCACCACTGTACTAGAATATGATTGCAGCTACCCTAGTGGTCTGTTCAGTAAAAAATTGATAGAAAAATATATCAAAGAAAGTTTCATTACAGATGGAACATTGTATTATAATAGCGTTTCAGATCGAAGTATTTTTAATTATATCCTTCAAAACAACAAGGATGAACACTTTAATAAAGTTTTAAGGGAAAACCTGTGTATTTCGAAATTGAGTGACCAACAACTAGTTTACTTGATCATTTGTCAACCTGAACTTTACATTGATGGTTATTCAAATCTTGACGATTCAGAAAAAAACAAAATGATTCGAGATATTTTGCTTCGATGGTCGAATAACGAAAACTTCACTTGTAGGAGTTTTGATATTGATTTAATTAAAAAGTATTTTACAGATGAAGAAATTTTTGTAGCTTTCAAGAGTCGAACAAAAGAAATTTTGGAAGCAATATTATCTAAATCTACCCATCCTTATTCTTGCGAAAATAATCTAATTAAATTAAAAAATGGTAATTATATTGATATTAAAAAATCATCAGAGCCAATATCGTCAAATTTTTCGGAATCTCAACTTTCTGAATTAAAATCAGAATTTATTCCAATTCTAGAAAAAATTCAGGATGTAATTTTAGTTAATTTAGAATGGTATAATAATAAATATTTATTAGAATCTGTTATCGATCCAAGTTCAACTAAAAAAGAAAAATTCAAAAGCTCATTAGGAAGTCTTAGTTATGGTGGATTTTTAATGTGGATTTTTGATTTATTAGACTGGTATCCCACACGGGTTCTTCTAACTAAGAAGATTAGTCATCTTGAACTTAAAATCAAAAATAATCCTGAAATTATTAAAGATCAAAGTTTGTACAATTTTCGTGAAGATGTGGTTTCTATGTTGCTATTCAAGGATCTTCTTGAATACGCAGGAGCTGATTATGTTGGTTGCTGTATTGTCGAAACGTTTTTTGTTGGCACCGACGATTATACAATTGACTCGGATGATAAGTTTAGAAAAGTACTTGAAATTTCTTTAGGTAAAAATATTGAATTTTTAGAATACGCTGGTAAAAATTTAAATAAAGATATTTACCAGCAATCAAAAAAATCAAATCTAACACATATTAGTGCTCCTGAATTTAAAATTTAACTTTTATTAGAGAGGTTACACAAAACCTCTCTTTTCTTATATAATTAAAGAAATAAATTAATTCTGGATTTATTCCAGTAGAAAGAAGGTGCTAAATGGCAATTAATAATGAGATTGTTAAGCCAAAACGAAAACTGTCGGATATGGCAAAGGAGGTTCTCGCTTATTGTGAGACTGAACAAGCAGCCACTGATTTGAAGGACGCAATCCTTAGTATTGGAAACCCTCAACTAACAATAAAGATCTTATTGCAAGAGATTAGATTTGAATACAAGGAAAACCGAGACTCTTATTCGTATTATGAGGATAAATATCTGAAAAAATTTTACGATCCTAGTATCAAAAAATGGTCTGATTATTCTAAAGAATTTGTTGATGTTTATAAAAATAAATACTACTATTCCCAAAGCTCAATCAATAATATGGCTTTGAAAAGTTTTAACAGAAAGGCAATTGCTTACGATGTTAACCTTCGTAAATTTATTGCTATTGAAAAACCATATTCAGATGATATCGCAAAAGTCAAGGGTATTAACGGAGAAGATTCACTGAACGTTAATTGTTGGAATTTGTTAAATTTAAAAGAATATTCGTCTTTAAAAAGCAAATATAAGCAAAAAGAGATGAACTGGTTTAAATTTATTACCGGTCTGGAAACTATCGATGGTTTTATTGGTGATTTATTAAAAGAAATTCCAAAGAACATAAAAAAATCTTTAAAATCATTTTTGGAATCAGAGTCTGTTAATTTGTGCAATTATCCGTCAGAATGTTATTCAAAAAATGAACTTAAGAAATTCATAGCTGATGATATTTTCTACAATGAAAAGGTTTTGGGTTCGGATGGTATGCTAACAGCATTACTAGGTAGTAGTCATTCAAACTCTTATTTCAAGAATATTTTGGAATCTATGTTTGATAAGGAATTGATGTCAGGCGTGAACCTATTGTTTACCTTGAGGTTTGATCCGAATATCAAAATCAAGAACTTTTCTGAATTGAATGAAGAAGAAAAATCAAAAATTATTTATTCTAGTTTGTCAGATTTTGAGAAAATACCTGATTTTATTTTGGATCAGTTTATGACTAGAGAATACTGGGTTAAGGCTTTTACTGAGACAAATACTTATTTGTTGAACAACATCATCTCCGGTAACGATCCGAAAGAATTTTTAAAAGACTCTAAGTATAGAGGGAATTTTTCTGATGAATTTATCGTTATCAACAACAAACTTGTGTTTGTTGATTATATCAAACGTCACGACGATAGTGCACTAACCTCTCCTGTGTTTCTAACAGAAGATGAATTTTCTGAATTTAAATCCGAGGTTGTTCCCTTACTCGAAAAAATTAAGGATGAAGTTTTGTATAAAGCTCCTTCTAACAACTTTTCGGTAATCAAAGGTGAGATTGGAGATAAGTCCAGTTTGCTAGTGAAACTGTTGATGGATAATTATGATTATACAACGCATTCTTTTGTACCTTATCTACAAAATATGTTGGGTATCATTCCAAACAAGTTTGACTTATTTTTTGATGGAAACCTAGCAGAATATGATAAACACGAACTGTTGAATTTTCTAGCTGTTGATGATATTATTAATTTTGAGAACTTAAATATTCTTGTTACAGAATCAGATTGTAATATAAACACTACTAGAATTGGATACAAATACAATAGTAAGATTGTGAAATTATTGAATCAATCAGACTATGATAATTTCACACTATTGGCGGATTACGGTTCTGGAATTAGATGTCCAATTTTCTTTAATAAAATTAAAATAGGCTAGGGTTTAATCCCAGCCTATTTGATTTTTATGTTTTTCTTTTCTGAAGGGTCTTCCTTTCTTATTTTCAGCAATGTGCCCACCTTTCAATCTTGTATGGAAGAAGTAGGTATATTCTTGCTCATCTTTTAATTTAGGTTTTCCAGAAGGTGTTGTTACAACCTTAAAACCTTTTTTCTTTTTACTCATTAATAATCTCCCTCTTTATATTTTACTTTTATTGTTATCTGAACCAATTATAGCACAAAATCACATCAAAAACAAGTTGGTGATTGAATAGCTCCCGTTTTTTTGTTATAATATATATAAATAAAATGTAACAAGAAAGAAGGTTAAAAATGGTAGTAAAAACAGACAAAGATAATAAGATAACCGGCCACGTGATAACAGCAATCAAGAACAAGCACCTAGCTGTTGATAATACAGAATCATACGATATTCTGCTGGAATACTTTAAGATGATCAAAGAACGACTTGATAAAATGCAGGAGGATTTAAAAAAATCTGAATTTGATACAGAAGTGAAGAAAAAGGCACTCTCCAAATTCAATCAATTTAACAAATCGGTTTATTATTCTGTTATCACAAATAAATTTTACGTTGGACAATTTAAAGATGTAGATAAAGATCCACATCTCTCAAATAGCTCAAGGTATTTCTATCATACTCTGGATCGAATCTTATATGTTGGAGATATCAAGATTTCTAGCAAATTGGTAGGTAATGAAATTGTCCCAGGTAGCGATCTAGCTCATTACGTTAAATCAAAAGATAAACTCGTGTCTCACTTAAAGAGTAAGTTTGAAAAAAGTTTGGAAAAACATAAAACAACAGAACTGGAGTATATCTCAGAGGTTCCTAATAATGCAATTGAAAAAAGTTTCAAAACTTGGAATAGATTCAGAGAAGGTTTGAATTTGTCCAGTCAAGAAAATAAGGTTTTTCTGGATGACTACGAACATCTCAAACAATTGAGTAACGAATATATCGACATTGATTCTCGAATCGTCTTTGGCCATTATCTCAAATTAATTCGAAATTCAGAAAGTCTAAAAGGAAAGTTTGTAAACTCGTATTTTCCGAATCTTAATTATCGTGTAGATTCTTCCTTTATCGATTTTGCAACTGTATATTTAGTGAATAAAGATAAAACTTTATTGCCAAATTACAAGATTAGCGGTGTTGTTTATTCAGACACCAAGTCTTCTGTTATTAGAACATTCGAACAAGAAATTCAATTAGCAGAATTGACCGGATATTCTTCCGTTGGTGAATATACAAGAACAACGACGTTCCGAAACAAATTAAAGGATATTTCCAAAAGAATGACCAGCTTTACCACTGATTTTGCAAGATTGACAATTAAAAATTTTTGCGCAGAAAATTACAAATAAAAAAGACCCAAACGGGTCTTTTATTTTATTCAATTATTCAAAAATAATTTCTTCAAAACCGGCCTTTTTCAACTTGTCAAACATTTCCTCTCGAGATTTCACTACCTGAAATTCTTTCAGTCCGGTTTCATTCTGAAATAATTCCAGATCTAAGGTGTTATCTTTCGGGTCGAAGGTGCGAACTACATCTTCAAGAACAAAAATTTTAAAATTCAAATTCTTGTTGTTCTTCATCAAATTGTTCAGGTTGTAAAAGGTTGCGTCGATAGTTTCAAGGTTAGCTCCCCACTTGTACTCGGACACGAATAAGAATACATCTGTTGGTGTATAATCAAGGGTCTTAAATATGTTCAGGTTGTACATATCTCGATAGGATTGTCGCAAACCAAACATTGGTAAATTTTTCAGAAATGGTCCTACTGCTTGAAAAACTTCTTCTTCATCTATTACAAATGGAGTATTTATTTCTAAAAGTCTATTAGAGCAGTCCATAATATAGGCCACTTTTTTATCTTCCAAAGATTTGACGTAATTATCTATCGAAAATTTAAGAATTTTGATATCGTTGTCTGGAATAAGATCAGGCTCTAAACCATCACCAAAGTCAAAGGTCATCAATTTATTGTTTTTAAAATAATCCTCAACAGCCTTATCGATTATGTTCCTGATTTTTTTATCATCGTACAATTCTGATAAGCTTGATAGTTTATTAATTGGAATGGGGGTATCTCCCCAAAGACTATCATTCGGCTTTGGAATCCGCAGCCTTCGCAGCAACTCATCTCTCAACCAACTCGCACCATCGAAAGAACCTCGAGAATAACATAAAGTGAATGCTGAGTTACCTAAGCTCTGAACTTTTTCCAATGGAAGGCTTTTTACATAATCACTCTCAATAAACTTGTTATAGTAATTACACTTAAAATATCCAAACTTTTCTAGGAAATATAGTAATTTTGAATTTTTAAGATTTTCATCAATGAAGCAGTTCGGAACAGAGAATAAAATACTGTTTTCTTCGTAAATGTCACCTCTTACAGAAGGTTCCAATAATAAGAATTTAGATACAAAATTGCAATATCCGTTAAGTATGAAATCTGATAATAACATATTGATAGTTTTTTTAAAATATTTTTCTGAAAAAATACTAAAAAACAATAGTCTCGTTAATTCGCCTAGATTATCATCTCTAAAGAACTTTTTATCTTCAAAACTCACCTCTTCAAATTTATAAATAAAGATAAAATCTTCGTTCTCAATAAACAACGGATCGTCTATAAAGAAACTCCAGAACAGAGACAGTTTTTTTGTTTTTATATTATAGGCCAAATAGCCATTAAAAATACCTAATCTTGGATCCAAAAACAATTCTTGAAATTTATTTCTATATTTGAAAATATCCCAGTCAAATATTTTTTCAAGGTTTTCAAACAATCCTTTGTTCTTTAGCTCGGCGATAAAGTTTTTATCACCAACACTTTCATAAATTGGTAAAATACTTTCCACCGTATTGTAGACATCTATCAATTTTTTTTGTAGACCTTCGTTTTTTATCACACCGATAGGGATTTGCTTTTCGATTTCCGCAAACTCTGCTGAGATGATAAGATCATCAATTGGAACAAAACCACCCAATAATCTACCGAGATCATCTTTGATTTTTTCTGAATGGATATATTCTTCAAGCTCTTTTTGATATTTTTTAATATTCTTAAGTGCTTCAGATACACCCTTTTCTGACTTAATCATCAGTACCTTCTTTCTACTGGATTAACTCCAGGTATTTTATTTACTTTAATTATAACAGATTATCTATTAATTCTGCAACAATAAAACAAGATTTCATCTTGTATAATTTAAGAAAAAAAGGCCTCTGTTATAGGTTTAGAAAGAAGGATTAAAATGGTACTAAAAAGTTCTGATGATTTCTCTTCAGAGATCTCAGCTATTAAAGAAATAAACTCCGCCATTTCTGATTTATTATCCAGTAAGGAGAATTTTTATAAAATTATTCGTGAATTAATAGTGGAATACTACAACCCAATTCGAAAACGATTTCAGGATATTGACTACGATCATCGTGCACGTAATTTTTTAAAAAGTCACCTTAAATATGAGCAGGGTGGTGAGGTTGGTGAAAAACCGGAAGGTTTTCTCAACACCAATTCTATCTACGGATTCTTAGATTACCAAAATTGGTACTCAACAGAAATAAATAAGTTGTACAATTTTAATATTGTATTTGATTGCAACTTATCCAAGTTGAAACTGCGACTAAACGGGAGTTTTGATGGTTTTAATAATTTCCAGTTGTGCTCTTTTATCGCTTCTGGTAATAATTTGAGCTTAAAAACTAAAAATTCGGGTTCTTACGTTTTAGAATATATTATTTGTGATGATGACGAGCTAGAAGAGAAAATTGATTTGTTAGTTCAATCATTGAATTTTCACAACTTTAAGAAAAAAATTGGAAAATCATTTGAGAATGTCTACTTCAAAGATTATAAGAAGTTAATCTTTAAATATCCCCTTGATCAGGATTTTAGAGGCGTCCCTCTGATGTTTTATTCAGAGGAATATCAAAAAGAAGTTTTCGTTATCCTCGAAGATAAAATATCTAGTCACTTCGTTAAAAGTTTGTCAACATCTAATGACGCTAAAGAAGAGATCGATATTCTAGGTATCATCAATTCACTTTTTTCTGGAAACGAACCATACGACAATTTTCTATCTGAAAATGTTGCAGCAAAGAGATTCATCTCTCAATCTGAATTTTTTAAAGGTTCAGAGCCATCAAGAGAAGAGATTGTCAACTTTTGCAAAGATATCTATTACAACAGTCAAAAAGTAAAGGGATGTTCCACTTTAAATGGAACTGCAATAGCTAAATGTTTTGTATATTTATTTAAATCAGAGTGCTTGTCAATCGAGGATATTCTGATTGAGAGTGATATCGAAAAATTAATAAATACGATTATTTTTCAAGAATCCGATAAATATTTTGCTGATCCGACAGGACTAGTGAATTACGGATTGAGGCAGATGTCTTCAGGAAAAGTTTTGCAAAAATCTTATGAAAATATTGTCAATTCTAGTGAAGCTCTACTGTTTTTATTAAAGAATAAGGAAAAAATTCAAGCCGCATTGAGATCAGAAAAACACGAACATTCTATGTTCAAATCTCCTATCTTTACAGTTCATCCCGGAATAAAACGTGGGCTTTCAAATATGTCAATCAGTGTATTTGAAGTTGTTGATAAATTTAAGGGGTTGACCGATTTTCTTAAGAAAGAAGGCATTTTTGATAAACCTAAAGTTCGTATCTACTTAAAAGAAGAAGAGTGTAAATGTTACGAAAATGTTGCTTATGGTATTAACAAATCATTTTATGTGGTCAAAAAAATGTTAGATTCCAAGTTGGAGGTTGATATTGAAATTTACTTGACAGATAATGTTTGCAAAACTTATATTTCTGATATTTTTACAGAGGAAGAGATTGAAAAAATGTCAATCTTCAAATTTAAAGATGACTACGACTTTAAGTATCCAAAAGACAGAGATGTTTCTGAATTTTCTTTAAGAAAATTTCTATATTCAAACACGCACGAACTTTCTTGGATTTCAGAAATCTTAAAATAAAAAGAACCCTAAAAGGTTCTTTTTTTATTTATTTAAGCAATTCCCGGATCCAACTATAATCATCTCTTGATAAGTTTAAAAAGTTAGAGTAACTCAATGTTTTTAATTTTAAATTTTCGGATGAATCTCTGTATTTTGATAGATCATCAATCGGATATTTAATGAAATCAATTGATTTAAACTCTTCCTCAGAGAAAATTTTTCGAAAAAGACCATCATAAAAGGACACTCTACAACTTAAAATGATTTTATCAATAATTTTCTCAGATAAAAGCAACTTGGTAAAAGTAGCAAATTTGATTAAGTCCTCTCTATTCTTATCGCTGAGATCCTTTTCTTCATAAACCACAGTGTCAATATTTATTGTTGGATTGTATTGAATACCAAGAACGTCCAAAAAGTTTTTATAATAAAGAAATTCACTCTTTAGACTCAATAAATCGTAATCTAAAAAATTGTTGTATCCAACAAAATCAAATCTGATAATCGGACTCTTGATGGTGGAATTGTCAATCTTTTTAAGTTCGGATTTAATATATTCTTTGTTCTTGATAAAGAATGCTTCGGCTTTTTTGTTAGAGAATGGATTGTTTGTTTGTGTTTGTACCCCACTATTCTTAAAAGCTGTTCTTACAGATCTTAGTAAGAGCTCCTCTGCCCTCAAAGAGAGATATGACTTGTCAATCTCGACAAATTTCTGAAGAACTAATTCGATTTCCCAATCGTTTAACAGCTCCTCAATATCGATAGAATATGCTTCCACTAAATATTTGATCACGGATAATTTAGATTCGCCGTTACGCTCATCGTCCGAAATATCACCGATTAGAAATCTTCGGCAATATAGAAGCACATCATCTCGCTCAGGTCGAAGATTTTTCAATCCTGGAATATCAGAAGCAAAGCGTTTTACTGCAATACTTTCAGAAAATGGATTCCCTAATTTGTTAGAATCAGAAAATAACTCTTTTAAAACCAAATTTAAATTAACTGATTGTCTTTTCATAATCTGAGAATCACCAGCTTTTGAGTAAAATGACTCATTAATTCCTAACTCACGAGTAGCCCCACGAATCTGTTGATCCAGTATATATTCAACTTCTGAAAAGATCCAAGCAACATCTTTTGAAGAAAATGCAAAAGGAAAACCATCAAAATCAATTTTTTCAAACAAATTACGGACTTCAACGGGATTTTTTTCGTAAACCGTCATAACCCGCTTTTTAATTCTTGCTTTAAAATTATTAAACTCTAATAAATTCAGAGCCTCTTTCGTTTTCTCTTCTAACTTTTCATCCTCACATACCATAAAATCGAGAATCTTCTTTGTTAATTCATAACGTTTGTTTGTAGGAGCAGCCTTTTTCGATATAGTAACCAGTGTTGTAACATCAAAATCGTAAAATCCGTGAAATTCTCCGTCTCTTACAACTTTAAAAATAGATTGTTTGTAATCCCAAACAATTTTAAGTTTGTTTACTTCAAACAGCTTATCAACAATAGGTTTTAGTTTCTTATCTGTAGTTTCGAAGAAATTATCTAAATCTCTGTAAATGTTATTAGAAACACGAAGATAATTGCCACTCGCTCCTTTACCATCTAATTTCAAAATTTCTTTTTTAATGAAGTTTGAAATTTCTCCGTTATAATCTAACACTTTAAATTCAGAACGAATTTTAGATACGTGCTGATCAAAGAACCCTTCAATCATAGTGTTGAATTTATTTTTATTGGATAAAAGGTCTGAAATTGCTTCAGAAAAAGCCTTTAACATCTCTCCTGTTTCTGAGAGTTGTTCACTTGTATTTATTACCATTAAATTTTCCTTCTTTCTTTTTTTTAATTATTTCTTAAATTATAACAAAAAAGAACCCAATTAGGTTCTTTTTCTATTTAGCTATTTTTTACGTTTTTTAGAAAGATAAGCCAATCCTGTAACACCCAAACCTCCGGCTACACCAGCTAAAGGCAATAGGCTTACACCTGCAAATGCTCCAGTCTTAATTGGATCTTTAACAGTTGGAGTCTTTGTGTCTGCTGTTACAGTTGAAGGATTTTCCGCTTTAGTTGTTGCAGCCTTATCCCCCTTGTCTGTTCCAGTAACAGTAGTTACATCACCTTTATCTTTTTCAGATGGTTTTTCTGTTGTTGTTCCAGTCACGACGTTACCTTTATCGGTTGAAGAAGGTGTATCTTTCTTCTCTGAAGGTGTGTCAGAAGGTTTTGTTTCTGCTGGTTTAGTTTCAGAAGGTTTTACTTCTGATGGCTTGATAGGGTTTGTATTTACAGGTTTATTTTCAGCCGGTTTGTTCTCAGCCGGTTTATTTTCAGCCGGTTTGTTCTCAGCCGGTTTATTCTCTGCTGGTTTATTCTCTGCCGGTTTGTTTTCTGCCGGTTTATTTTCGGCAGGTTTGTTTTCAGCAGGTTTGTTCTCAGCCGGTTTATTCTCTACTGGTTTATTCTCTACTGGTTTATTCTCTGCTGGTTTATTTTCTGCCGGTTTATTTTCCGCCGGTTTGTTTTCGGCTGGTTTGTTTTCGGCTGGTTTATTTTCTACTGGTTTTTCAGCAGGCTTTTCTTCTTTTGCTACACCGATATCAGTAGCGACACCATTCTGATCGAATTTCCAACGGCGACCGTCAATATTTTTCTCGGTACTTTTAGCGAGGTGACCGTTTTCTTGGAAGTAATATTTCTTACCACCTTGCTCTTTCCATCCTTGGATTTTATTATCCTGAACAACTTTGTTAATGAAGTCAAGTTGAGCTTGGTCAAAGATTAAACCACCATTAAGACCAACACGATCGCTGTAACCGAATTGGTGAACACCCATAACTTGGTTGTTTGCGTTTAGAACCCCAGATCCACTCATACCAGCAACTGTTGTGTTTGGAATGAGATAGAAGTTAGAGTGTGGCATTAACGTGTCCCTTACTACGTTATTAGATGATTGTTCGTAAAGCTGACCTTTTTTAACCGGAGCTGTGATACCAGTAAGGTTACCAGGATATCCGATAATTTTGACCGGAGTTCCGTCACTCATAACTTGAGGTGATTTCACTAAGTCATTAAAATCATAACCTGGCTGTGTGAACATCAGCGGTTCGTCTACAACAACTACAGCTAAATCATAGTATGCTTTTTTAGTTCCAGCTGGTGGGTTACCGTATGCCTTTTGATTGAAGAAATGAACTTTGCTCAATGAAATTGGTTTACTGATACCTGATGTAGGACGGATTTGTCGTTCACTGTTAGAACCAACCCAATAATCTACGGAAGCAATATTCCCAGTCTCACCCTGATCGTTCAAGAAGTTGTGTGCAACTGTCACGTAAACGTTTGGTGATACGAACATTCCTGATCCGCTGAGAACCATTCCACCCTTTCTTGTCTGCATAATTACAGCTGCGTTATTAACTGGTTTATTTACATCCAATTGTTTAAGGTCGCTACCGCCATTAATAACGGCTTGTGGGTATGCCCAGGACTCCTTCTCTGGAAGTACATCAGAAGAAATAATCTTCTCTTTAATTTTTCCAGCAACACGTTGTCCCTTTTTACTTACAGGTGAATTATCATCTTTTACAGCTTCAGGTGAATCATTCTTAGGCTGTTCTTGATCCAGAATATCCTCTGCATAAACTACAGAAGGTGCGTTTGTGATTGTATTAAATACAGGTGATGAAAATCCTGCAATAACTACAGAAAGTGCTACTGCACTAGCCAGTGTATATTTCTTATTTAAAGTCAAAACTATAAATTACCTCACTTTTTAGAATAAATTCTTTATATATAAATTCTAGTTTATCTTTTACTATTTTAGCACGTTTTTTTCTTCAGAAAGAAATATAATATTTTACCTTTTTTTTAAAACAATAAAAGTTCCGTTAATGATTGAAAAAAGTGGTATTTTTTGATATAATAAATACAGATAAAAGTATTAATTTTATATAGAAAGAAGGAAGAATAATGGTTAAAAAAGTTGAATATAGAGGGAGCTTTCTCACCGAGTACAAAAAGGATATCGAAGGTGCTTCTGAGTTATTGAAGAAACTTCCGAAAAATGAGAAATTAAAAAAATCAATGGCATACGCACTTTTGAGTTGTTTGAGCGAGGCGGCAGAAATACACAGTGATGTCTCATACGATTACGATGATGATTGTGGCGGTGATTACCTAGCACACTACCTGTTTGAAATTGAGAATAAATTTTCAGAAGATAAACGACCGCTAGTTTGGCTTTGTGGATACTTATCTTATAAATTGATAAGTTACAATAGCAATAATATTAGAGCTGTAATAATTTCAGAAGAGGTGTTGTCGTCTGACTTATCGGATCTTATTGGTCCTGAGAATTATGATAGTCTATTCGTAAACTCTAGTGTATCTGAGAGCGAGTTTTTAAATAAAATAATAGAATTATCAGAACATCAATTAAAGGAAGGATGGGGCTTCTCTGAATGTCTAGGTCAATCGATTGAGCGCAATATTTGCATTGAAATTGGTGCAATGGATGAATATAAGTTCTTTTGCACGGATTATGATTTGGATCGTGAAAAACCAGGATATATCAAAAAGGGAGATCAGTATTGTTTTTTTGTTGGTGAATTGATTGAAAACATTGACATTCATCAATATGTGAAATTTAAAAACAATAGCCCACTGTCTCAAAACGCTCTATTTTACGGCAAAATTGTTCGTATGTTTGCTTCGGGTTTGTTAGAGGATAATGTGAATTTAGGGTCTGATAAGTCAGGGGAGTTTTACAATTATGCAAAAGATCGTGCTTTGGAAGTTGTAGAAGATGATTATTTCGCACCATTTGTAATAAAATCGTTCGAAGACAACATTCAGAAGATTTTAACCTTATCCTACGATGAGATTATTGACGGCGAATATTGCGATCTAGGTATGCTTCCTGTTTACAGTGATTTTCGTAACTTCTATATTGAGTTAGATATGGGATACTATGATGATTAAGGTGGTTATAAAATGAAAAAATCCGTAGAGCTTGAATATTTAAAGGAATATAAGCAGGATCTGAATTTATTTAAGTCTAAATTAGAAAAACTTAGAACTGATGATGATTTGAGAAGGAAGTTTGTGAGATCATTTTCTCAGTTAGTAGCTAATGCCATAAAAGATTCTATATCGGAGGACTTTTATTTCTTGCACAATGGTGGTGCTGATAGAGCTTTTGAAAACCTAACAAAATTTTTTAATATTCTCATTGAAAAATCAAGAACAATGAACAAAAAAGATAAAATCCTCTTTTTTGATGTGGCTTTAGAGTTTTATAATATAAAAATTATGAACAATCTTCTTGTGACTGAAGATGAAATTCTTGGGATTCTATCAAAACATCAAATAGATTGTGAGGATGGTATCGAAGATTTTATTTTAACTAGAACGGGTGTTTCGTTAGAAAACTTGGTTTCTATTTTTGTTGATTGTTTTTATTATGAAAGGTTGCGAAAGTTTGATCCTGCACCTAACATCACCGATATAATGCCTTTTGAGATGGACTTTAATTTTAAGGATGAGGAATTTTCTTGGAAATTTGTTGAATATGATGATGACGATTACTGGGATCCTGTAGTTGGCGTTGATTATTCAAACGATGATTCTTCGACAAATGATCGCCCTTTAAAGCCCGGCACACACAAAATATTCCCGGTTGAAACCGAAGTTGAGACTGGTCAGTTTACGACTTTATTATTTTTTAAATTTCTAGTTTATTCTTATTTATTTGAATTGGAAGGTAGAAGCGAACTCGAAAACGATTTGTTCGAATCCGGTTTTGAATTGTTGGATTTTGGATTTATTGATGACTTTATACTAAAAAATGTCAATAAAATAATCACAGAAAATCTGATTTGTTCAGAAACAGAATTGAAAGAAAGAATAAGAGTCGGTTGTTTTCCGGACTATCTGAATTTATTTAAGAATTGAAGAACTTTAGCTTGAATTGTTTCAGGCTTTAGCTCTTCTCTTTTATAATTTAAGAAAATAAAAAATATAGAAAGAAGGTTATTTGATGGTAAAACAGAAAAAGGCAAGTTATTTAGATAGGTTTAGGAAAGATATTGACAAAAGTGTTGCGGAGTTGGATCTTTTCGATAAAAACGAAATTTTGAAAGACTATTTTTGGGATATTTTAATAGACTCCCTGGATACAGCTTCTTGCTATTCAAAATCAGATTATGCTGATGTGAATATAAAACACTTAGAGCAAAACCTCGAATTTTTAGTTGAAATAGATGAAAAAATAGACTCGAACGAATTGAAAGAACTCTATTGGTTTGTGGTTAGTTTTATATTCGAACAAGTTAATCATAAAACATTTGATGTTAGTAGTAAAGTTTATCAGACCTTTGGTCAAGATGAAATTGATAATTTATTTTTAAAAGCTGAGATCACGTTCGAAAATTTCTTGTTAATTTTATCTAAAAGTTCCTTATTAAAATTAGCTTCTAAAATTCCAACACTACCGAATTTTAAAAATCTCAAAATATCTTACCAGAGATATTTTGAACCAAGGGGAGACTTTTGTAGGTATAGAGATTTTGATGGTGAAACCGAATATTCTAACGTAGTCTTGGAAGGTGATCTTGTAGTTATCGATGGAAAAACCTTTAACGATGACTTTTTGGAAGGATTATCAAAAAGCAAACTTAGCTTGTTGAAATCAAAATTCTTCAGGGTTTTTGCTTTGATTTTTTTAGAAGGGCGAGATATAGAGTCTGAATCTTTGAATCAAGCCAAAGATTCACTTCTAAACGATAAATCTCTAAAAAAACTTTTTATCAAAACTATGAAGAGAAATTTGTGCGAGATCGCAGCTTACAGTCCGGAAGAATTACACAAGGCTTGCACACAAGCTCGCATTCCGCTTTACGAGGAGTTGAGATCATTCTTATCAGCAAACTCGATAGAAGTTTCTCACCCAAACGAGAAATAATTTACTATCTAATAATAAAATAAAAATCACTGTTATTAATTTAGCAGTGATTTCATTCTGTTATAATTTAAGAAAATGAAAATAGAAAGAAGGTTAATAGAATGGATGAAGAGTATGTCATTCAAGATTTATTTAAAGAATATCGTTACAGTTTAAAAAAAATCAAGAACAAACTGAAGAAAGTTAACAAGTTTGATAATTTGGGTGATAGCCTCATTAAAGCTCTTTCAGAAATGTTCAATAATCATTTTGAAAACCTTTTGTCTTATTATGACACTTACGCTTCTGATGAGCGTCTGGAAAGTCTGTGTTCGAGAATTGAAAAGTTTTACATCTTTGCTTTAAACAAAGAAAAAAATGTTTCTTTAGAAAATCGAAGTTTTTATTGGAAGGTTATTTGTTATGCAGCTTACGGTCTGATAAAAGAGCCTGAAAATGATGAAATATTCTACGTTAAAGATTTTATCTTTAAAATGGTAGAAGAGAATGAGGTGGAATTGCTCTTTAAAAGAGAGTTTGGCAAACCTTTCTCTGATTTCTTGTCAGAGCTTGACTTTTTTGCCGGATTCAGCAAAAGTAAAAAATGCACACCTGACCTATTTGAATTAAAATTTTGCGAGTTATTTTTTGATAATAACAACAACCGATTCTATTCAAATATTTTAGAATATTCGAACTATAATCGTGAGTATTTCATTGATCCCGGGAATCATAAAATACTATGTTATAAAACATTCGAAGATTATATCGTTGTTGAAGACTTGTCAGAAGAAGATCAACTTGGTTTTGAAAATATAAATTTAAAATTATTTAAATTTATGATGTTGGTTTACCTTACGAAATTCAGAGGTGACGAAACATTCCAAAAAGATATCGAAGATTTCAAAACTGAAATTTTAAACGACAAATATTTGGTTAAAATGTTTTTGTTAAATATTGAGTACATCTCTACGGTAAATTTATCAACCAAAGCTAATATGAATCATTTATCTAGCTACACGCTCTATGGAGATTTTCCACTTTTTTACGAAATAGGAGATTTCTTAATTAGCACGAGACACTACACTCAGGAAGAACTTAACGATTATAACATTTCAAACAACGTATGAATTAATTTCAGCGTTGTTTTTGTCTGTTATAATTTAAGAAAAAATAAAAAAGAAAGAAGGTTTTATTTTGAAGAAAACAAAAGAATTGAAGTTTTTAAAAAAGTTTCGAGATGAAATTAAATCAGTCACTTATCAACTAGACGATTTTGACAAAAATAAGGAACTTAAGGGTGACTTTATTGAGGCGCTGCTTGATGTTTTTGGGGATTCGGAGTATATATTCTATGATCTTGAGGAAGAAATTGATATTGATTTTAAAAATTTATTCAAATTCCTTTTAAAGAAAAGTAATAAATTAAAACTTAAGAAAGATAAAGAATTTTTCTGGATTGTTGTTGATTTCATTCTTTTTAAAGTCATCAACCTTCAGGAATTGACTATGGATAAGTTGTCGAAAGAGTTTAACCGTGATGACCTTATTAACATCTTTGATCTATTGGAGATGACCGTTGAGGATTTCTCAAACAATCTACATTCATTTGTAGGTGATAACGAATTGATTGATTTTGGATCCTTGGTGGATCATCAAATTTTCTACAATGTGAATAAAGGGGTATCAGAGAGTTATTTTGTATGGTCGGCAAACCCGGATTTGAATTATGATTCATTTTTTAGTAAACCGGGAGAAATTGTTGTACTAGATCGAGGATTATTTGAATTATCAGATTATGGGAACATCTCAAGTGATGAACTGACCACATTGCATTCTAAATTTATCAGATTATTTGCCAACAGCTTTTTGCATAATGGTGGAAAGAAATCAAAAGAATTTGTTGATTCACAGCGTTGGCTTGAAAACGATAAGGTATTAAAAAAATGCTTTACTGAAACGATGAGTAGAAACTTGTCAAATTTTTCAACTTATGAGGCCGGTGAACTCAGAGACACTTGTGCTATGGGAAGCATTCCTGTTTATCACGAATTGCTAGATTATTTAGAAAAATCTGGTGAAGATGATGTTGTCAAAGAGGCTCGGGATTATATACGTTCTGTCTGTTAATATTAAAAACAACCACTGAAATTATTTAAGTAGTGGTTGTTTTCTGTTATAATTTAAGAAAATAAACAAGCTGTAATAGCTTTAGAAAGAAGGTTAAAAATGGAAGCGAAAGAAATTGTCAGTGAGAAGTTGCCTAGTGGGATTTTATCATTAAAAAATTACGCTCAAAAAATGATGGGAGATTCGTCTGAAATTAGGGCTTTTATAATGAATGATATGTTTGACAATACTATTGAAGAGTACTTTGTTAAAAATGACATTAAAATTAAAGCCTGGATCAAAGATTTTAAAACACTAACTGGTATCGACACAACACACATATTCAATAAATTACAAGGTGATTTGGATATGTCGTTCAAAGCATTTAATCTTGTTAAAGATAGACCATACGTGTTTTCAATGGCAGGCAATAATACAAACTTAGATTCTCAAAATAAAAAACTGTCAAAAATCATTGGTGAAGATGGCTTCATTGATTTTGCAAAAATACAGGAACAATTTGTTTTAAAAACAAAAGATAATTTAACTGTTTCTAGTATTGAGAACGAGACTGACATCAGGAACAAAATTAATTTTAACATTTACAAAAACATTATGTTCGAAATTTTAAAACTAATCCTGATGTTACCGAGTGATGGTATGAATAAATGTGTTTTTTATTCAATCGGAGAAACTTGTCTAAAAGAGAGACGATATACAGGGGAAGATTCAATTGTTCTAACTGAACTATCTCGGTCCAAAAAATATAGACTTGAATTTTTGAAAGCTGTATACTCTAAAAATAGCAAACATTTTTTTGAATATTTAGAAAGTCAGATACTTAGTTCTTTAAAAGAACGAACTCAAAGTCTTTTGAAAAACAATTTGACACTTAAAGATGTTCTTAACTGCGATGTTCCTTTGAATATGCTTACAGATGAACAAATTATTAATTCTTTTGGATTTAAATCAATTAAAGTTTCTGATTTGAAAACAATTTCAAAATTAACTGGCAACAAAAAGCAATTTTATCGAATGATGAGGTTGTTTGAACGTTTTGTTGAAGGTGATTGATAAAGGGTGGGGTTTCGTACTCTACTTTTTATTTTATTTATTTTTGCTTGATTTCCTGTTATAATTTAAGAAAAATAAATAAGCTGTAACAGCTTTAGAAAGAAGGTGCTTATGATTAAAAAAGAAAGTACAAAACTCGGTTATATTGCCGATTATAAAAAAGATGTGGACGATATCATCAGTTTACTTCAAACCTTTCCTGACAATGCTGAGATGAAAAGGAATTTTTTATCATCAGTTTTGGAGATGGTGGAGCGAACTTATGACTTAACATACGATTCTGTATTTGATGATATTGAAAATTTTGAAAAGATTCTCCCAAAGAAACTTAAAAAATTATCACAAAAGATCTCACCCGAAATGGATAATACGTTTTGGGGTTGTATGTACTCAATCTCCAAAAATTTAGGTTCAGAAGACGAAGCAAAAGACTTAATTCTTGAATACATTGAAGATAGTGATTTTGAAGAACTTTTAAAAGAACTCGATACCGATTTTCACTCATTATTCGTGGATATTCGGGAAACATATTACAATGCAAGTACAACCGAAGACGAATACGATCCTGATCCTGATAATTCGGTAGAGTTGTATATTTTATACAATGATTTTTATGACCTTCTTATGAATTATTACTTAGCCTTTCGTAAAGAAGATTCTAAATTTTTCTTTTTGGATTGCGATTATGACAAGAATTATCCTAATTTTTTGCCTCCAGGATCACACATTGTTCTCGATACCGCAGATTTTCTTAAAGAAGAGGTTAGTGATTTTTGGTTTGAAACTTCACTGTTTAAATTGACACTTATTTCCCCGATTACGGAAGATTTCTCAAATGTCAATATTTTTAGCAACGCCGCTGGAAATATTATGTTGGAAACCCTATCTAGGTTCTCGGCACAAAATTTACTGGTATCAAATGATGATGATTTAATCAGTTGTATAAAATGTGGAGAAATTCCACTTTATCCAGAATTGCGGGATTTAGTGCCTAACTACCCGGAAGACGCTTATCCTGAGCACTTATACAAAAATATCTAAAAAAATCAGTCTTTGAATTTTATTTCAAAGACTTTTCTGTTATAATTGAAGAAAGAAATTTTGGACTTAATTAGTTTTAGAAAGAAGGTTATTATTTTGGTAAAAAATACTAAAGAAGAAAATTTTATATCCAAATACAAGGAAGATTTCAAAAAGGGGATCGCCGCCTTAGAATCTATTCCAGAAAATGAGAAGTTGAAACTAAACTTATCAGATTGTTTTGCTCAAATTTTAGAAAAAGAACGTGAATCGTTCAATTCGGAACGGGAAAACAGTTGGGATTCTTTCGTTAATTATCTTAAAGAAACCGACGATAAGTTGGAAAACAGCGAGCTGAAGTGCGCTTTCTGGATTGTTGTTTGTCACTGTATTTTATTCAGGGAAAAGCCGAACCCGTTTATTAGAAATTTGGTTAGAGAAAAGTACGATAATTTTGACTTTGATAATTTAGTTTCCGTTCTAGAATGTGAATACGGAAAGCTTTTATCTTTATTCTACGAAATATCCCAAAATAAAATCTTCCGTTCCGATAAGAATTTACTTTCGTTTTTAGATTACAGATTGATGATTTCTGGTAAAGATTATAATGTGAAAGCTATTAAAATAAATAAGATGAAAAGATTATCACGTGATTATTGTTGCGTTATTTTGCTGGAAGATCTTTTTTATTTGGATATAGGAGAGCTTAGTATAAAAGACAAAGATGATGAAGACATACTTTATTTAGACGGAAATTTTGTTGCTCTTGTTCGAACTCTATTCTTGTCACAAGTAGAAAAAGATCCTTGCTGTTATATTAAAGAACATTATTTTGATGTAGAGGATATATCTCCTTATATGGTTAATCTATTTACCGCTCTAACATCAAGCAATCTATCCCTATTTTCAGAGAATCAGACGATACTAATCGAACGTGCGAGAATCGGACTGCTACCGTACTATCCTGAAATGAACGAATGGCCGAGAGATTAAAAATTTTGCTACCGACATTGATGTCGGTAGCTTTTTCTGTTATAATAAAAAAGTAGAAACAAAACAGAATTGTAAAATAATGAGGTTGTTGTTTAATGGATATTAAAGAAAAATCATATTTTAAAAGATATGAGTTTGAAAAAGGAATTATCATTGAAAAAATGAATGGTTTAAACACAAATGATGAGCTTAAGATGAATATATCTAAATCGATAGTTGATCTTTATTTTAAAGAAACATCATCTTGGTTTTATAAAGAAGAAAAAGAGTGCTGGGATAAACTATCATTAACTTTAAAAGAATTGGACACAAAATTAGAAGATGTGAAGTTAAAAAAAATATTCTGGTTTATTGTATTTAATATTTTTGTTTTTTGGAATGAAGATAATAATTTTATTATTTTACAAGTAAGAAAATTTGTTGATAAAAGAGATTTGGATAGATTGAACTTATCTCTAAAAGATTACTCGGGAACAATAAAGAAACTCATCCATAAACTTAGAACTGAAGACTCTTTTGTGGTAGGGCATTATATTTTAAATATATTAAATAACAAAATTCTCATATCAAAGGATAATAATTCAGTTGAAATATATAAAGATAAAAAGGTTGATTCAGGATATTTTGGAATCGTTTATTTAAGGCACGCCTTTTTAGATAAAGATAAATACAAACAAATATCCAAAGCTAAAAAAGTTGATGTTGATATATTAAATGAAGATATCTTAAAACTTATTCGTTGTTTATTTTTATCTGATTTTGAGGATGATGTAGTTCTATATATAAAAGAAAACTTTCTTGATGAGGTCGATCTCAGCCAACCTATGATTGAGGCGCTTGATAGATATTTCATACACGTCTATAAAATGGTAAGAGACGATACTATACCACTTGAATATTTCCTTGAATCTTATGATATATATTTATAAAACTTATAGCGAGATCGGATTTTTTTTCGATCTCGCTTTTTCTTTAATAGATTTTTTGCCCATTTTCTGTTATAATAGAAGAAGGAAAATCACAACTGAAATAAATTAAGGTGGTGCGTAAATGAAAGACACCAAGGTAAACAAATCCTTTTGGGATGAATACAAGGAGGATATCTCAGATATTCACAAAATATTAACTGATGATTATGACACAGAACTTTTGAGAAATAATTTTGTTGTTGGGGTTAAAAATTTTGTTAACACAAAAAGGAAAGAGTTTGAGGAATGGCTAACTGATAATAATATCAAACACAAAAAAACATTCTCAACGCAAATAAGAGAGTGGGAGAAAAAGATACCCGAAGAAGGAAGATTGATGTTTTGGAGATACACCTTCCTTTGTTTAGATCACTTATCAAACCTTCCACTTGAGTCCAACTTTGAATCATTGCCAAAACACCAATTAAAGCGTTGGGAAATTTTTTCTGAAAAAATAGATAAAAACTTTTCTAAAATTTTTACAGGAGAAGGGCTCAATTTTGTTTGCAATGTATTAAAAAAATATCTTGATTTAGATAAAGAGACTTTCAAAAGAATTGTTTATAATAGTTTTTCATTTGATACATTTTACAATGAGACATACTCCCTATCTGAAAGTTTTATTTATATAGACAAGAAAGATAAATCTTTTCACATAGTGGAACAAAGCTTAGGAATTGAGGGAGTTCCAACCTTCATTCGTCCAGGAACACACGTTGTTTCTCACCTTTATTTTCCGGAATATCTAAGAGTTGTTCTAGAAGAAAATCAATCATCACAAAAGTTATTTGATCTGGCAATGAATATTTTCAGGATACTATTTTTAGTAGATACTGCTTTTGGATTAGATGAAGATGAATTGAATGATATAGCACTGTCCGTTTACAACAACAACGAGTTTAAAAATTCAGTACTAAACTTTTTCGAAAAATCAACAGAAAAAGTTTTAACAGAAAGTGATGAGAGTTCTATTGGGTTTAGATTCGGAAAAATCCCAGTATACAATGAAATTGCAGAAAAATACTTAAAAAATAAAAACATCGAATTTGCATTTTAGAGGTAAAAAATGATAAAAACAGAACCTACAGTCTGGGATCAATACAAGAGAGAAACCGAAGATATTCTCGAAGAATTAGTCGACGTACACAAAAAAGATTCCTTTAAGGATTTGGTTATCGATGAAATAACATCTGAAATTATTTCAGATAGAAACGGAAAAATAGCAAGCGAAAGTAATTTCTGGCACGAATATTTGCAAAATAAAATAAATAGCTTTCCGGATAAGTACCAGTCAATTCTCTGGTCTTTTACTGCGATTTTTTTGTGGAGATTGAATATCCTATCGAATGAAAAATTCATCACCAACTCTCCGAGAACAGAAGAAAAAATAAAAGATGATATTAAAAAAGCAAAGTTTTTGTTAGCTAAGTTTTATAGCAAAGATATTGTCGATGATATACAAGAAAATTGTATTGATTTAGAAGAATACGGATTTGATATATACAATAACGTTTATTCTGTTGGAGTTAATTCCAAAACAATAGATTGGCTTGGTTATTACGCACTATTTTTCGATAATAACAATAAGAAAATCCGTTTAATTAATGATCTAAATATCTACGGTTTTTATGTTAACGATATGTTTATCAAACCCAATACTCACAGAATTTTGACATTAGATTTATTTTTGATTATTGTTGAAATTATTTCCTTCTTTGATTGGGAGAAAGATGATTGGGATAAAGAAGGTGTCGAACTTGTTTCTGGATTGTTGCAATTATCCACGTACATTTCACGGAACGTTGATGTTTCAGAAGATGATATTAAAAATAAGGTTAAGGAAGTTTTTTCAAACAAATATTTATACCCACTGTTTAAAGAAGGTATTCTATTTGTTATGAGTGATAATCTTTCTTGCTCCTACGATGAGTTGATTAGGAATTGCGAAGTGGGATTTTTCCCCTTATACGATGAGTTTACAGAAAAAATTAGTAATAAAGAAATTAAATTTATACTCTAAATCCTGAAATAACATTAGATTCAGGATTTTCTGTTATAATTTTAGAAATAAAATAATACTTAAATAAATTAAGGAAAGAGGGTTCCAATATGTTCTTTTTTGGGAAAAGAAAAAATAAACAAGAAGAGGAAAAGAAACAGGCTGAGTTTCTTTTGAAAAAGTTTGCAAACTTACCTAATGATGTGGGTTTACAAGAAAAGCTTAAGAAAATTATCTTCGATCGTGACGCATTCAAAGAGTTTGATGATGTAATCGTTGAAGAAAGCGGTTTTAATGGTGGTGATGTGAACTGTCAACCTTACCAACTATTCTTAAAGGATTTGGAGAACGATTTGCCTGAAGAACTAGAAAAAACCTTCTGGTCATTATATTTCTTTATCTTTTGCAGCAATTCTTACGAATCGGATAGGATCAGAAAGGAACATCGAATCTCAAATATTTATCAAACTGTAAACTTGATTTTTGAGTTAGATGAAATCGAACCGCTCCTACAACATCTTAATACCGATCTGGAAAGTTTAATAAGAAATTTCACTGAATTTCTCAAGGATTCTATCACCGATACGACTTTCTTGTTCGAGGATGTTAACGAGTTTATTATCGTATACGACGAGAACAGCAAAGAATTTGACTGGGAAGTGTACGATTATAATAGATTTAAAAAGGATAACAAATCAAAAGTATTTGACTTTTATCAGTTTTATCTTGATTTGGAAAGTGCAGTAACGATCTCGGATTTGTGGAAAATCAAGGAATACCGGGAGTTTTTTGGTCTGTATTTCAAAACATTTAGCAAGACAAAATCATTGTTGGATAAACACAAACGTAACGATTTAATTACTGAATTTGTATCCAGCAAACAATTATCAGATCTGATCTGTAACCAAATCTACAAAAATTTTAACAATTGAGGTTATTGAATTAACCTCTTTTTTCTGTTATAATTTAAGATGAAAGAAAATAGAACTGAAATTAATTCAGGAGGTTCCAAATGGTTAAAGAAAAAAGTTATTCATTGGACAGAAAAACACTCATAGAAACTCGTATGTTTTTTCACGAAGATCAGGCTATAGAAATATCAGAGGCTGATTTGAAGGATGAATTAATTGCAAATGGGCATAATTTTATCGACAAAAATATAACATCTGACAGTTTGAACGATTGGAGAAAAGAGGTTCTTTCGAAGGGAACCGTTAAAACCGATTTTATTGCGTTGAAAGAGGTACTTGAAGAGGTTGATGATCCTCTAGGTGCTCTTTTAGAATTTAAAAAGATTTTAGAAAATTTAGAGTTAAAGGCTGAATGTAAATTCAAAAAGGTTAGAAATAACCACAAAGGGAAATATTATTATTATTTAATATTCGATGATTTTGATATTGTTGAAGTTCAGTCAGAGCCTTCCTTGTATTATTCTCAAGATGTTCAAGGTGATCTAATTACTGAAATTTACAACAAAATTGATAAAAGTGCAATATTAAAAGAATTGAGGTTCGTGTTCGATTCTAAAAACGAAGCAGAAGTTGATAAATACTTGGATAGTTTTGAAAATCAGAATGATTTTAGTATCAAAATTCAAGCAGCTATAAAAGAAAATATTTTTCAAAATTACGGATTTGATAAAAGCGATCTTTCCAAGGTGATAGAAAATGTGTTCGGTATTGATCCAGATAGTTTCAAAGACTATTTTGTTTTGAATACCGCACTGGTAAAACTTAATTCTAATGAGGTTGTTTTGTTTGAAGATCAAGAACTATCGGACTCTGATTTTCTTGTTAATTTAAGTGAAAGTTTGTTGGTTTTTGATGATGATTTTATTTTAAATTTCCTTTCAAATAAAAACAAACAGGATCTTTTAGAATCTTTGAAAGAAAGTCTGAAAAAGAAACTTAAAAGACGCTTGTTAGATTTAAGATTATCAAATTCAATGCAAGAATCAATTGAAAACGGAACTTTTCAAACTCACCCCAATACTTAAATTAAAAAAGGCCACAAACCGGCCTTTTTCTGTTATAATTTAAGAAAAAAATATTTGCTGTTATTGTGACAGCTAGAAAGAAGGTAGTGAATGGTAATAAACTCAAAGGTTTATATCCCAAAACTGACAGAACAAAGAGAGATTTTAAATATCTTGAAATCCGGGAATGTTGATTTAATGAATCCATTGTTTGATAGTTTAAGAGTGTTGTTTAAAATTTACAACGCAGATCTAACTATGTACAATCCGGATAAGACAATGAAAGCCTTTGTTGATGAAGTGAAGTTCTTCTATTCCTATAAAACAAAAAACTTTGTTGCTAAAATTTTTATAGCTGATGAAAATTACATCTTTGATTTACATTACGAATCTGAGATTAATTACAAAACGAGCTTTATCTTCAGAAATAAAAATTATTATGCTAATATTGGTGAAGATATTCTCTTGTTAGGAAAAAGAGATACATCAAAACTTCACAAAATCTTCTTTGACAAAAAAATAAGTAAAGAAGATAAAAAGCAAGAAGTTCTTAACTTTTTAATAGACAAGGTGGCCCATTGTGTCTTAAAAGAAACTTCTAAAACTGATGTTAAAATTAAAAAAATAGAAAGAGAATTTAAAAAACTTTTTAAATCAGGGAATATTAGTATAGATCACGTCCGCTCAGACAATCACTGGAATGATTTTCTTATCAAGATGTTCAAAAAAGAAATTGATCTGGATATTCATAGTGGCTGCTCATACCCGTTTTTTGACAAACCGGAATCCTTAAATTATTATAAGATTGGTATGTATTCTTATCTAATTAATAAAAAAGAATTTGCAGATATTGTTTTTAAAGACAGAACTTTATTTTCAAAATTCTCAAAGAAACAAAATTGTTATCTATCAGGATATGATCCTCTTCTAGATTTAACTGGATTATTACTGCTTTCTACCACAATTACCTCTATCTCTAATAAAGAGAAGTTGGAACTTATGTCTGAATTAATTCCAGACAAGGATGTTGTGTTCGACGGTGATGACGGGGAGGCTTCTCTTCAATATATGATTGGTGATTGGTTCAGCGATAACAATCATAAGTTTGTATTTGATGGGTCTGCAACATTTATTTCTGAAGTGAATAAACTTTTGAAATATTTAATCAATACAAATCCTGACAAAGCTAAAACTTTTGTAAAATTAGTGGAAAAAATCTTGGAAACAAATTATCTTTTAGAAGACTTTTTGGTTGTTGGTTCACCGGAATTGTTGGCAGATTTCTTCTTGTTAAAAGATAAAATCAAACAAAAAAAACGTTCTCGTGATCTGATCTACGAATATACAATAATTAGATGTAGTTTTCTTACTGCTGATGTTATTTCAAAACTAAAGGATACCTTTAATGCAAAAGGTATTAAAGTTGGATTTGTATTTAATAAAACCTTCGCAGATACATTTTCAGATTATAACGATTTGGTTTACCTGTCTAAAATTTCCGAAAAGATTGGTCAACCAATAGGGATTAAATTTTGTGAAGAGTCCGACAATCAAGTTGCACACAGAAATGTTGATATGTTATCAACAAATATAAACATTTTGGCTCCTGTTTTAAATTTAGAAACAAATCATCAATTATCTTTTGATTTTAAAAATTTCAATCGTTGTAAACCAATTAAGTTGAAAAATGAAATAAAAATTATTTTAGATAACGAAGCCCAGTTGTTATCGATACTTTATTCTTTAAACGGATTTTGTGGTTTTGATTTGGGAGAATTGCAATTGAGAGAGATTTTCGAGATAGATAAACGAAAAAAGGCAAATTGCGATAGAACAGGATATTTCTCTCTAATAGAAAATTAAAATAGGTATAAATTTATACCTATTTTTTTACCCTGGAGGGAATATATAATGTCAAAAATAATTTCAGCTTTCCCTTGTATGGGAAAAACTCACTGCTCAAAAAACAACGATAGAGTTTTGGATCTTGAATCTTCATATTACTTTTTTGAAAAGGAAGGTTTTGAAGATCTATCCAATGAGAAGTTCAAAGGTTTGCAAAATAGAATAAAACGAGAGACCGGTCTTGAAGATTACATTTCTGCAATTATTGCAACCGAGAGCTCTGGAAAATACGATTATATTTTTATCAGTCAATCACCAGATGTTATAAAGGAGCTTTTGAAACTAAAAAAGGAAGTATTGCTCTTAAAACCAGTACCTAACGAAGAATCTTTGTTGATCTTTCGAGAGAGAGCAACAAGTCGTGGGAATAATAGTGAATGGATAAAAAGCACAGAAAATTTCTTATTTAGAGAATTAGAAGACGACTACTCTGAGTCAGAAATAGCACAATTATCAGTTGCTTTTATAGATTCAGATCTTTACATATCTGATTTAATAAAAGATGGATTAATATAAAAATGAGGGGATATTTCATCTCCTCTTTTATAATTTAAGAAAATAACAATAACTGAAGTAAATTCAGTTTAGAAAGAAGGGAATTGATGGTTATCAAAAAAGAAGAAACCTACGTATTAAAATTAACTGAGTATCGTGAAATTTTAGACGTATTAAAAACCGGAGATATCAACTTGGTTTCTAAGTTGATGGAAGATTTGAAGGATATTGCAATTCGTTGCAAAAAAGTATCTAAACTGCCAGGTGTAAAAACATTTGTTGATTATATCAACTCAGAGGGTAATTTTTTTTCTTACGTATCTGTTTTTTACAACTACGAAGAGAAGGTCTTTCGTGCAAAAGTAAGACACGACAAATTTAAGGATACTTGGTATTCAGATGAATTTTCAGAACTTAAGGATATGTTTAGTCAGGTCGGTGTGGAAGTTATTGTAACCGGAAAGCCTACTGTTGAGAAAATTTCAAAGATTTTAACAAACAAATCTTTAAATAAAAAGGAAAAGGCAAACAAGATTTTAGATCTGATTGAAAAATCAGTAAAAAGGACGTTAACTTTCGAATCTAGAAAAGTCACACAAACAGCAGCTGATGATCGACAAAGATTTAAAAAAGTATTGTTTGGTAGTAATGTAAACATAGATCATATTTTAAAGGACAAGTTTTTTCGAGAAGTTTTAAAAGAAACAATTGACAAGATCATCAAACGAGACATCAAAAATCCATCTCAAAATTTAATTTTTGAAAATGACATTTTTGACCCGTATAAAATTGGTGAGATGAGCCACATTCTACGAAACAAGACGGCCGCTAAGTATGCACTCGAGTCTATGGATTTAGTGAAACGAAAAGATAAAACTATAAATGTTGGGTATTTATACACCAAAAATTTACTTGATTTTATCGGAGGTGTGATGATCTCCAGTTCTATCACATCTTTAACAGATGAAGAAAAGTTTTCTATTTTATCTAAAAAAATTCCAGAAAGTTGCTCTATTCACATTGGTAACAATTATTATTTAAAAAGCGATGTTTCAAATATTGGCTTTATTTGTGGTAATTTTGAGGTTGAGCAGCTTAAAGGATTATTTGATGAAGTGATTAATTTTGCTGATTACCTAAAAACAAAGAATAAAAACAAGGCCCGAGTTGTGATTAATTTTATGTTTACAATCCTCAAGAATAACGAGGTTATGGAGGAACAATTTGCTGTAAATTATCCAGAAATGTTTGCAAAGTTGTTTAAACTGAGATATGAGTTATTTGGTGATAACAATCACCGCAACGTAAATCCAGACTTTTATTATCGTATTGATAAAGAAGATGATGACTCATTATTTTCTGAAAAACTGTCAGTATTAAAGGGTGAGTTTGAAAAATTAGGCTTAAACCTATTCCTTGTGTTAGATGAACCTATAAAATTTGTTTGGGATATTGATAAGCATTTTAAATTCAATAGATTTGTTGCAAAGATGGCAAGAGAAACAAATTCTAAGATCTTGGTTGACTTATTCAACAACCACTCAAATTTTGATAGATTAAGTCTTTTTTACGAATCTATTAGAACCTTATCTAAAGTTCTTACTAGAAATAAAGACTCAGAACTGTGCCTTTATCTTGGCGGTTTAGCAAATTCTCTTGTGTTTTTAGATAACGATTCAGTTAGACTTTTCACAGGTGATAAAAAGACAATAAAGTCTGTCATCAGCGCCTTGGATTCATTTGCTAATGTTAATATTGATGATGGTAACAAGGAAGATAGTAAAATGTTTTCTTCGCAAGGTTTAATCAACAATATGTCTATTTTGACAAATAAATTTTACGAACCAGTTAATAAATTTGATCCGTTAAATTAAAAAATAAGAGTAGTTGGTATCAACTGCTCTTTTCTGTTATAATTAAAGAGAAAATAACACATCTGGAGTAAATCCAGTAGAAAGAAGGTAAATAATGGTACTTGGATCACAAACCGGGGAATCCCCTTACATTCCAAGAGTAACAGAAGAGCGAGAAATCTTATCTAAAATTGATTCAGCAGATGGTAATCTTGTTTCTCGATTAAAGGATGATATTGCAAAGATTCTTGAAATTCACAAAAAATTAGCAACTAACGAAGGTTTTGTTTTGAGCATTGATCAGACGGACGATATTCTAAAGAAGCATTTGAACGTTTTTTACAATACAAAAAGTAAACTTTTTAGAGTAAAACTTTCGAACACATTCAGCTATATGCGTGATTTTAGAGCGGATCAAACATATCTAAAAATTTTTGATACATACAAAGAAGTTGCTGATATTAAGGTTTTATTTCATAAAGAGCTTTTATCAAACAACTTAGTAGCCTTTCCGGGAGAGGATATCATTTGTTTAAAAGATAAGGTTAGAGATGAGTTGTACAATAAAGTTACAAGCAACTCTGTTTCGGATGATGAATTGTTAGATTTTATCTTGAAAAAATTGAAGACAACGTTCGAAAGTTCCTTGTGTCTTGAGATGAAGAAAATAAATCTTTCTAAAAGCGGAGAGTATCAGCGGGTTCAAAATTTATTCAAAAACAAACGTATTAGTTTAGAAGAGCTAAATAAAAGCCCGTTTTACGTTGATATGGTATCTAAAGCTGTTATGAAACAATTGAAACGATATTATTTTGAATACCAGCACCGATTTGACTACATTTGTGACGATTATTTCTGGTCTTTTAGTCCAAACGATTGTGTTGAGTTGTTCAAAGATGATAATATTGGTACAGTTTTAAAATCGGAGCAGATAAGAGAAAGTTTGAAGCCGATGTTGAAAGAATATCTACTTAATCGTGGAGAAAATTTTGGAATCGAAGAGGCTGTCGTTTCTTTTATAAAAATTGATCATCTTTTAAGTAAAATTATCGAAGATGATACCAAAAGATTTGAGTATCTTTCTGAAATATTATCAGAAGGATTATCCGAATTACAATCAAAAAACTTATCATTGGAACTAACTAATTTCGGATATGGAAATTCTGGAAAAAACACTTACAAAGGTCTTCACCGAGGTCTTTTAAATAAGACGGTTAAAGAGTTCAATGAGTTCGCAAAATACCTTTACAGAAAGGATAAGAATAAAGCTGGTATCTTTATTAATTTAGTTGATGTTTTATTTGAAACAAATTTGTATTTGGAACATCACCTTGTCAAAAGCAGCCCGGATCTTTATGTAAATTACTTAAACTTAAGAAAAAATATTTTAGGTACGAAAAATTATTATTTCGTTGTTGACGAAGAGGTTGAAGATAAAATCGGTTTCGATAAGATCAAGACCTTGAATACTCGACTAAAATCTAAAAAAATAAAATTGAATTTTCTTTTAAATAACTTTTATCACATTGATGAATCAACAGCCGAATTTTCGGCGAGCTTCATCAAAGATTTATTTGGTTTAATTGAAAAAAATCAAAATATTCTTTTGGTTAAGAAAGCAACCGATGATGTTGTTGAATACTTACCAAAATCTGTTGAATTGAGAGTTGTTAATAAGGAACAAACTCCTAGAACAATCACAATGTTACTCGCTGAATTTAAAGAAGATAATTCTTAACTGTTACTGAAAGAGAGGTTTACCTCTCTTTTTCTGTTATAATTAAAGTAAGTAAAATTAAATCCTGGAATTATTCCAGTAGAAAGAAGGAAATTAATGGTAATCAAAAAAGATGATTATGGAATGATTAAGCTAGGATCCGTAAATTCCGAGGAAAGTGTCAAAACTCTTTCCGGATACCTCAAACAATTCTTTAAATCCTTAAAGAAGATGAGCAAAGAAGACCAACTTCTTTTATCAAAATATTATGTTCAGGTATTTGGTAAATCTAGAGAACAAAGTGACGATGTTTACAAACTTCTTAACGAAAATTCTTTTTTAAACAGAATGCTCAAAAATACAAGTTTTAAGGAAAGCAGCTTGGTATACTTTTCGTTCGAAACCGGAAATTTTTCAGTTTACGATGATCTTGAGCAGATAACACCAATTCATAAATCAGTTTATATTACAAATATGCACGGCTTATTTACTGAATTTTTGAAGACAGGAGCTTATGTTTTTAACAAAATAAATGAATCACCGGGGTATAAAAAAATCTCATACGACTTGATGGATTTGGAAATCGAGTACGAATATTATGAAGATTTTGATGATTATTACGGCTCAAGTTATCCGGAACTCGATTTTCTAATTAAAGAAAAAACAAACCGACAGATTAATTTTGTAAACGAGGTTTATCAAAAACTTACAGATAAGACCGTTAAAAAATACTGTGATTTTGCAGCCGAATATTTTTTGACAAATTTTGTTCGTACAGACTTGGAAAAATTTGTATCCTGGGTTCACGATGATTTGGATGTCAAATCAATAGATTCAGTTACAGAAATCATTGAAAAATATTATCCGAAAACAAAACTTTTTGATAGTTATCAACACCTATCTTGTAATAATGAACGTTACGAAGTGGAAAAGCACAATATTCGTAGAGGTGCTGAAGCATTTTTCAATCTTGAAATACTCGGATTATCAAAAGTTGTTGAATTATTGGATTCGACTTTAGGAAAGGAAAATTTATCAACATTAAGCACGTCAGGTTATCGACCAGGATATTCGACAGTTGCTGAAAAAATTGCTAAATTGACTTCTGAAAGTTTGGAATTTTTATCTTCATACTACCCATTATCCGAAGTCTTTGACAGAAGTAGTGAAAAGTTGAAGTTGACACTATCAACGAATAGTTACGGTTTTTATAATTTATCCAAAAATACTCAAAATGAAATTATCAAATTATCAAAAAAGGTTGTTTTAGAATTGCCGGATGATATGTCAGAATATTTGTTAAAAAACAAACTTGAAGGTTTGCCAAATAAACTTTCAACTTTGAATACTTTTTACTTGTATATGTCTGGATCAGGGAATGAAGCAGCACATAATTTAATTGACTGCAAACTTAACGGGTTGGATTGGTCAGAAAAATTCTCCGATATGCTTGGCTTGTTCTTTAAAACTATTTTGAGTAGTGAGAGCGATTATCATTGTGAGTCTCTAAATATGTTATCGTCCTTAGCCTCGCAATTTGCATTTAATTCTAGCGTTTTGCCGAAAAAAGATTACAATAAATTTGCATTCGTAGATAAAGATGGCGAAAATATGTTGTTGTTAAAAACATCAGATCAGAACTTTGAATTTGATGTTCAGGCTCTCTGTAATAAAAAACAGCTACCAATTGATAGCTTCGCTTTAACTAAAATTGATTCAGTTACAATCAAAGGGCTGGATAAAATGAAGATGGAATATGCCGTCAATGCTTTTGATACACTATACAATCTCTTATTGAACAACGATAATATTTTAGTTGATCAGTTAAATTTTGATATTCTTAATATTTTTCAAAAAACTTTTGAATATAACCTTATTGGTCTCAAAAATAGACAGAATAGTGAACTTTCAGAGTTTATCAAGCGAATCATTAAAAATAATGAAATAAAAGAAGAGTTATGAGAATAACTCTTCTTTTATAATTTAAGAAATTAAAAAAAATCTGGATTTATTCCAGAGGGAAAGAAGGAAAAATTAATGGTTAAAAACACAAATACCGAGATGGTTAGAGTTTCGGGAGTAAATAGTAAATCCAGCATTGATATTTTTTCAAAATATCTAGCAAGTTTAGCTCTAAGGTATGATAAGGATATTATTCTCAATAATTTTGGTGATGTAGAAAGTTATGTTGGTGATGTTCTTTATTCGAAAGAATATAATGTTTATTACTTATTTGAAGAAAATCAGTTTCTGTTGAGAAACGTTTCTGATAAAACGGTATTAAAAAAATCATCACTAATTGCAACTCCAGAAGAGATTGAAAAACATTTCAATAAAATTAATTGTAGCTTATCAGGTTCAGATTCATCTACTAAATATATTCAAAAATGTAAGGAGAAAGCGGAAGATTTTTTGACAAATTCAATTCGCCTCCCCCTAGAAAAGTTTATGGAATATATTTTCGAAGATGATGATCCTTATCCGGAAAATTTTGAAATAACTTACAATTCTTTTTTCAATATCCCTGAATATTTTTCAGGAGATATTAAGCCTGAATTTTTATCAGAAGAGCGCTTGGCTAAATTGTTCAATTTAACTTTACTAGGAGATCATTTCATTTCAAATAAATTGAATGAATATCTTAGTTCTCTTTATATTAGTGATATAAACCATAGAGGTTATGATTTCTTATTTTATGCTAACTTCCTAACTATCAAAGAAATTGTTGATAATGCAAAGGATAAGATAATTGTCGGTCAATTCATCAGTCAAATCTTATCAGATGTAAACGAGTATAAGAACGAATGGTTTTTCAAAGAAACTGATTTTATTGAGCAATCGGTTTCGATTGCAAAACAATTTCCAAAATTTTTGGAAGAAATCTTGGACAATACAGCTGAAAAGTCATTGGGTCATATCCTCTATATTGAACATTACTACAATTATCATTATTTTGGAAATCACGGAAAGTTTAGACACCTATTGTCGTGCAAAACTTACGGAGTTGATTGGTGCAAGAGTATCATTAATTTGCTTTCTAAACTTAATGATAAGATCCAAGAAACAAAGGATGAAAACGAAATTGTTTATAAAGCCTGGAAACGTATTGAGTCGTTATTTATGGATGATGTTGCAAACTTCAACAACTTTTTATTAGAGAAAGAGTCGAATGAAGATAATAAACAAATCCACCAAAGTTTATTCGGTTTTATTGTGTTTATTCGAACACATAAAAATATAGATGAATTAAAATTCATCTATCAAACAAACGAAACTGATAAGACAGTTAATATTGGTCTTTTGCCAGAAGCGGCTTTTGATATTAATTTCGATAAAATCTACACAAAATCTCAAATGGTTTATCCTAAAGACTTGCCTGTTATTATTACCGGTTTCGAAAAAGTTGATATTACAACTCTTGAAAAAAGACTTGCATTCTATTGTGACGCCATTTACTGTAACAATAAAAGTCGAAAACTTATTGTTCCAAAAGATGAACTTCAAGTTTGGAAAGATTTTGAGCGAATTTATAACCGTGGAATGATCAAATCAATTATGTGGAACGAAGACCTGACAGGATTTGTTGATAGCATTCTCGAACAAAACAAATAAAAGAGATACTGATTTAGTATCTCTTTTTTCTATTTATATTTCAAGACCCGCTTCATAGCACGCTCGAAAGATTTTTCAATGCTAGAATCAATCTCCCAAACTCCGTTAGGATACAAGATTACAAATCCTCCGATCAGATTGCTATCAAAGTGAAGCTCATTATCATTTGGCCCCTGCATAGAAAAATGTAGCCAAGGATAGTTTGCGTTTAAAAATTCAATCCCTTTACTAGACTCATTTTCAATTTTTTTAATACCTTGATTGATAGTGGCAATCCGATTCAACGCTGCGAGAGTCTTCGCACGATTAAAACTTCCAAAAACTTTAAATTCTTCACTTTCTAGATCCAACAGAACAACAAACTCACTATCGTCGAACGAATAAGGTTTGTAAATATACTCTTGTCCATTAATGACAACCCCGTCAATGTAAGTATCAAAGATAGATGTATAAAAGTCTGTTTTTCTTTCCAATCTGAACATTTTCTTTGTTGATGAAATCAAAAAGACATTATTTCCTAACGTTTCCACATCAACATCAAGATCCCACATCTTTCCGTAACTGATGTAGATATTAGGAATTGGATTATCTTTCTTAAATTTTTCAATTAATTGCTTCATTATTGCAATAACCTTCTTTCTTATTATTTTATTTTTATATTAAGATTATAATAATCTGACAGATTATAAAAATAAAAGAGATACTAAACCAGTATCTCTTTCTTATATTCTTCTGGAACATTCTTAAAATATTCCAGTGGCAAATCACCCACTTGAACATCTTCAGAGTTAAAATCGAATTTCCCTTGAGATTTTTTCATCCATTTAATCTCACGAGCGAAATCTTCCTCTAAATCTAGTTCAGATAAGGTGATGTAGAAACCGAGTTTCAAAGTTTTACCCGGGATAGGGTGTTCAACAAGTTTCTGTTGATAACAATCAACATACAAGTCGAATCCGGTTACATCCTCGAAACTCTCTTTTCCTGGGAACCCTTCTTCCCACACTCTTTCAAGAACTTCGTGGATTTTCATACTCCACCTCAAATCTTGTGATTTATGTACCCTGTAAGTAGGGTAACTGTTGCACCAATTGCAAGTAACAAAATACTTGCAATATCATTGATGTATCCTGTCGCAAAAACCGCACATACAAAAATGCAAGTTAAAATAATAGCGACGAAAAATGTGTTTTTCATTTCAATTCCTTCTTTCTCCAATAAAATTGGAGCTTTCTTTTTATTTTTAAAATTATACAATCTGTAACTAAAACAGATGATATTCTTCAATAATTTCAGGCGATTTTCTGAAATTATTAAAGAAAGAGGATAATATATCCTCTCGAAAGTTTTAAGACCGTTGATACGATCAACGATATTTAATAATATCTTCCAAAAAATAAGACGGAAGTATTAGCATTGCCCCAATCAAGAATACAATCATTGAAATAACTGGGCTAAAGTTCAAAAGTGCGTGTGACACTACCGGTGTCAAAAGCGCCAAAATAATTGGCAATAAAATTTTTTTCATTGTTTCTCCTTCTTTACCTGAATGACAGGATTTTTTTTATTTTTAAAATTATACTAAAAAAATAAGAGGATGTTGAATCCCCTTATTTACGTAATGATTTAGCCAGTGTGTACAAGGTCGACGGGCGTTTCGCACCCTCAACACGAATTTGTTTTCCTGTGTCTTCTACGAATCGCTTGAATCGTTTTGTGAAGTTTTGTTGTAGGATTTCACGACCCGGCTCACAAACTTGATTGATAACATCAGTAGCTTGTGCCAAGGTAAACTCACAGGTGTCCTCCCCTAGCATTTCTAAGAAAATCGGTTTCCACTCAGTGTGTCCTTTGACACGACGAATTGCGTCCAAAACGATTTGTTCGTGATCAAATGCAAGTTCTCCATCCACTTTAACAGATTCATCTTTAAAATCAACTTCTGCTAAAATTACAGATGAAGCGTCATCTCCGGCTTGTAATTGTTTCAGCTGAGGTGCTCGTAGGAATGCAAGGTGAGCTACGGTAACAACCCAAGTTCGTGGGTCACGTCCCGGTGTCGAGTAAGTCGCTAACTGTTCAACCTGCTCTTCAAAAACTTCGAGACCAGTTTCTTCACTAAGTTCACGAATGATTGCTTCAGTAGTTGATTCGTTTGGCTCAACAAACCCACCTGGAAGTGCGTAAGCTCCACGGAACGGGTTCGCACCACGTTTGATCAGTACGATACATACCTTGTTTTCTTCGTTTAGTGCAAAAATAACAGCGTCTGATGTCAAACTCGGCTTCTCATAATTTGGAAGATCTTGTTCCTTGTACCAAGAAAGAAATTCCTCTTGGCTGGCAACCTTTTCGTAATAATTCTTATCTTTCATTTTAAACCTTCTTTCTATCTTACGAAAAAGAATAACTTTCTGTAATTATAAGAGCAGAGGATCCCGACTCTAATAATTGAAGCCGGGATTCAACGCCTGTTTTAAATTAAGAATTGTAACTGTTATTATTTTAGTAGATAGAAATGTCCTCTCTAAATTTAATTCAGTCTTATTTTAGACTTTTGCAGTAGCAGCCTTTGCACTTTGATTCCACTTGTACCAGCCGTAAAGTGAGTTAATTGTGTAAACCAAGTACATAACAACGATTTGTAGGTTTCCGCCACTACCCCACCACAAATAGATAGAGAAGATGTTGGTTGCAATCCAGAAAATCCATTGTTCTGCGTAGAGGTTGTTCATAAGCAACTGGCCTACACCGTTGGTACCATCTGTTACTGAATCACGGAATGGACGGTTACTTCCAATGCTTTGATAAGCAAATCCCATACCTAACCACATAATTGCGGTGATAGATAAGTACTTGATCCAACCTTTGAGATCCAAACGTTTTGCCTGGAATGTTTCCTCTTGTTTTTCTTCGTGATTTGCGAAACTAGACAACCACAAGTACAATCCGATAGGTTGTGAAACCAAGAAGTAAAGTGTGGTAATCACCTCACCGTAAAAACCGCTCTGAAGAGCCATAATTAGATAGACAATTGAGTTGATCAATCCAAAGAAGTAGTTACTTGCACGACCTTCAGTAACCAAGATAACACAAACGATACCGGTGATAGAAGTCCACAAACCTAGAGTGTCAATTGGACCTGACTTGGTAAATTCAAATACTGCGGGGATCGCACTTAGAATAATTAGATACAACCATCCAAATAGTGAACGTTTAGCAAACAAGTCATTCCAGCAGATGACGATCAGTTCCCACAATGTGTACTTACGTGCTTCTGTTACAATTGCAGCAAAATTCTTCTTAAAATTGTTCAGCTTATTGTTAAATTCTTTTCCAATTTCAGCTGGTGAACTGTATTTCTGAAGTTTTTCCAGAAAAGTTGGTTTGTTAATATTTGTTTCCATCAAGATTTCCTCTCGTTTTCTTTTTTATTAATTATAAATTATTATTATTTATTATTTATATATATTATAGCGCACTTTTTTAAATAATGCAAGAGGTAAATTCGAAAAAATCTATAATTTTAAAAATAAATTTATTGACCCGGTGAAATCGGGCTAGAAAGAAGGTAAATTTAATGGTTTTAACCACTGAAAATAATTCAGAGAAGGTTTACATTCCTAAATATAAGGAACTCAAGGCAGTTCTTGAAGAGCTACAGAGTCCTGATATTTTGAGTAAAGTAAGTAACGAAGAATTTCTGAAATATTGTAAACTAACTTATGTTAATGGATTCAGAAATGAATTTAACCTTGATAGATTTGGAGTTTTTTACTCTATCGACAAAGGATTCCGCTTCTTGTACCGACCGACAGAGTTGTGGCAGCGTGGTTCTGAAGAAATTAACTATGATTTAATTCCTAGATACGGAGTTGATTTTTATATTAAAGGTTGTGATTCATTTAAAACTGCCGAAGACACTTCAGATTTTATTGAGCGCTTGAAGAAAAACGTATCTAATATGTTGGTTAAGTTGTTATCCTCAAATAAAATAGCGAAAGATGTGAAGGCTTCTTTCACAAGAACCTTCAAGGGATTTGGTTTTATTGAAAATCTTCACGAAACAGATTTTGGCGATTATATCAAGCTGAGTATCGAACAAGTTTCTAAAAGAGCGTTAAAAGAATCACTCACTGTAAAAATTCCAGAAACAAATATTCTTATTGCAAACGAAACAGGTAAGTATTCTTATATCATTGAAAACTCCCTTAAAGATGGGGCGAAAGAAAAATTGTTAAGTGTCGCTAAAAATAGATCTGGTATTGAACTAACTAATCTGTTCGAGGCTTTACTTGTTTCAGGAAGTGTCCTGGGTGAAGAATTTGATAGCAAGTTCTTGGATGATGTTTTAGGGAATCCTAATGTTGAATTTAGAAACCATCAGACTTTTGGAAAGGGGCAAAAGGAGATGTTTGGTTATTCTATGGAGTTATTGACGGAATTTGATAATTCTGGTCTAATTTCTCAAATAACTTCTAAAAATATCAAGAGAATCAAGAAAATGATTTTCAAAAATAATAGTGTAGAAGGTCTTATCGAAGCGCTGGACAACCTTGGTGGTGTTGACTATTTTGTTGAGAGTATAATCAAACCTATTGCTGAAAGTGAAAAGTGCAAGATTGGTGTTTTTGTAAAACGAGACAATTTTTGCCTGAATTTAATCGAAGGACTTGAAAAGTTCGGCGTAGAATATCAACTGTTTGGTGTTAAGCCTACCAGACCGGATATTTTCGAGGAATTTCGTCAGGATATTGATAAGTTGATGAATCAAAGTTTTTTGGATGTGATTTCTACTAGAAAGTTTAAACATAAGATTATGATTCCTCCACACACAATGACGTACTTAGTATCAATTATGAAATTAAAACATATTGAAGATAAGTATGTCAAGGTTATTAAGGAAAAATTCGCTGAAAAGGATTTTGAAAAACACGGGAAATTTGGACGAATTGATTTCAAATTGAAGGACGGATCCGTTTATTTGATTAAATAACAAAAAGAGACTTTTGAGTCTCTTTTTATTTATATTCTTTTTTTGATTGGGTTCTATTACTTATTTTCCCTTTCAATTTTCAAACTTTTCTGTTATAATTAAAGAAAAAATAAAACTGAATTTATAACAGTAGAAAGAAGGTATTGATGACTAAAATTATTTCAGAAGAGATTATTAAAAAAATCAAGAAATTACCAGAAACACATAAACAAGAAATTCAAAATATTGGGTTAGTCTTGGATAATTTAAGAAAGGAATACTTTGATAAAATCCCGAGCCCTATTGCACGAGAAATCGAGAAACACTTGTTTAGTTTTATTCTAAATGATGTCAAATTATCTAATTTGATTCCATTCTATCGTGCGACACTAAAGAACGGTGTTTTATTCTGGGATTATCAGAATAACAAAGCCGGTATCCACTTGAATGAATTTTATCGATTATTTGATGATTTTTTTTCAGAGACAGAAGAATATCCTCAAGGTGTATCTTCCGAGGAACTCTTTAAATTTTTCGAGTCGTCCTTAAATAAACTACACAATAAAAGTGAATTTTTCAAATTTGAATTTTCCTTTGATGATTTTGAAACTTTTGAAAAAGGAGATTTTTCACTCTTTTACAATATTGAAGACGAAACGTTCTCGATCTATCCAATTTCTGGAAGGACTTTGAAAATTACAGAAGAGAAAATGGTTTTTGAAACTGACAGTTTTGCTATCACTACAACAATGCCAGGAGAGTTTTTGTTGATCAGTGGTGATTTAGTTGAAAACTATATTGTGAACGGCGCTCTCTCAACCTGCGAGCGTGTAGTGGAATTAATTCAAATCACAAATGCAGTTAAGGACAAGTATATCAATAATGTACCCGATTATTTATAGGGAAGCACTATTCATCTCGAGATGAACTCCTTTATCAATAAAGGATTAATTAGTTCACGTGGAATTTTCCCTTACTCTTTATTGAAAGAAGATCAAGAAAAGAACAGTAAATTGATGAATGTTGTGAAAGCCGTTGATCCGTTTATCTTGTCAAAAATTGTTTCAATGACTAACGAAATGATTGATGTATTTCTTTAATAAATAAGAAAAAGAGAGATGATAAATCTCTCTTTTTTATTAAAATAATTTTCTTGCGATGGAAACAACAGTATCATTAAACTCGTCTTTTCCACAAACTTCTTTCCAAATAATTAACTCTTCTAACTCATTACTAGTTAATATAGAAGCTGGGAACACTCCCGAGTACACAACGCTGAATTTTTTTAAGATGAAGTCAATATCATAGTGGTTTGTTTTTTTATTTAAAATTGTTGCAGATTCATCAAGATGACTGAGATCTCTGACCTCATTGTTAAAAACGCCAATATTGTCAAGAGTAAAATCTCTGACTAAACTTAAAGTTGGTATCGAAATTGAAAGTTCATCGTACTTTTGAATGAACCCCACTGAAGAAACATTGATGGTTGTTCCGTGCGTTCCTAATAGAGAAAAATCATCAGTTTTATAATCATAAAAAATTTCAACCGGTAGGATAGCTCTAAAACCATCCCTTAAGGACTGTTCAAACCCTTTTAACTTTTCTTCTGTATCAATTTCAGAAAGGTAGTCTGATATAAAATCTTCAGCCTCGAATTTATCAAGCTCAATTAACTCATCTTTTGTTGAACCGGTTAGATTTTTAAATATCCACTCAAGAGAAGATAGTGCTTCTGCTGATTTCTTTGTAGCTAAACACAACCAGCCGTTATCAAAATAGTAAGCATTGTGTAATGAGAATAATGTCGCAGCCAAAATCGGAACTCTTGTCTTTTTAGAAACCGATCTCTTGAACAAGTCAATTGCAATTTTATTTTTTAAAAATTGATTGCAAAAAATCTCGATGACGTAACCTTTAGCAACATCCATCTTTTTTAGAAACAAAATTTTCTTTTCTGTATCAATTTTAGAAAGTCTTCTTTCCAGATCATTCACAATTCTATTTTTATATTTTTTCATTTCAACCTTCTTCCATCTCATTATTAGCAATAATCCAATCAGCTAAATTGTTAACCTCTAATTTTAAAAATTTGGGATACATTCGTAATGATGAGTAGTGGAAAAATTTAACACCCTTATCATCATCAAAAATAACGTCGTACAATTCTCCTACTATTTCTTCCTTGCCATACCTAGATAATAGTCCTGAAAAATAGATTCTAAAAGCGATATCAACAATTAAGTAAGCAACTACCATTACAACAATGGAATACCATCCGTTCATTTCAGGATTCAAAGGCATTCCAAACGGGTTTAACCAACTAAAAAGTGGATATACAAATAATACTGGGAGATAAAGTAGCAAGGATAAAAATGTACTAAATAAACTAGCTCTAGTGATTATTTTATAATAATGCCTTAAAATTCTATTTTTATTCTGATTTTCTAATAAAAATTCTAAAATACTTAATTTATCAACATCAACTTTTGATAATTTTGACAGAATAATTTTCTTTTCCTCTTCTGTCATCGGTTTCATTTTATTCAAAACACACCTCAAATATTTTTCTTTACAAACTCTAATGTTTCAATGGTGATATTGACGACTTCTTGAGCCTGTTCTGATACCCGACCGTCATACAATTTAACAATCAAGGATAAGTAATCTGTATAAAATTCCTTCAAAACCGTATTAGTGATCCTTTCAACATCTTCTGTTGTAATTTCAGAAGCAGCCTTTACACTTGAATAATTAAAGTGCAAGATTTCACTCGCTTTCTGATAATAATCTAAAAGTCCACGTAAATTGTAATTTGTTTCTTGTGTTCGAAAGACCAAATCTCTGAAGCTGGGATGATATCGTTTTGATAGCTTTTTCAAGGCTAATTCGTCGAAGTTTAGATTAAGCCAATCATACTCGAGATCCATACGATACGCCGGTTTTAAATCACGATATTTCTTATCCAGTACAAGCAACTCTTCTGTTCGCACGCCATCCTGTAATAATTTTAGTCTATCAAAATCCTTAAAACGTTTGATAGATTCCAAAAATAGCTGTTCGTTGTTATTCAAAATGGCTGGTTGCGTTAATACACGAAATACAACTACTGTCTCGTACAAACTACGCCACAAAGGTAACGAAGTTCCAGGCATTTTCTTCAACAGATGAATTGAGTGTGATAAGTCTGAAACTCGTTTCAGAAAAATATTCACAGCTTCATCAACTTCAGAGTGTGAATTTCCCTTGCTGTTTGTATTTGAGTATGACCATACTGATAAAACCCAAGTAACGTTCTTATTAATGATTTCAGGTAACTTACCCAACTGATCTTTGGATAAAACTGGTGGCAATAACATCAAAAACCTCCTTTCTATTGTTTTTTTATTTCATCCACTGCTTTCTTTTTTTAGAAGCCTCTTTCCATCCTCCGCTGCGACGATTTAGTGAAATATCCGAAGATTCTTTGCCCAATCTTTTATTAACTGATTTTCTAGCACGGTTCAATTTTATCTTTTGATCACCAAGGATCAGATTTCTCTCTAGATCTTCAAAGGTATTTTTATCACCATCGTAGTATAAGGTATTCTTGGCAGAAATCCAATCTCTGGATTGATAACTATAAAAATCGTGTGATTTCCCTTCGGAATAGCAACGTGTATTAGATTCGTAAAAATTGTATCCGTAATAATGAGAATCTAGTTCGTATGCGTCCGGCTCAAAATCCCCACTCCAATTATCAAAATCTAAATACGAACAATCGCCAAATCTCCTACAATTAAGGTTCGATATTTCGTAATTGAATTTAGAAAGATTTACAATATCACATTTTTTGATTGGTTGTTTATATTGTTTTCTTTTGTAAAATTCACGAGCACGCTTCTTGTACTCTAATTCAGGAGTTTCAGTTGAATCTTCCGTTGAAATATTTGAGATTACAATCTTTTCTAAAGAACCCTTTGAAAGATTTCTTTCTGGATACATTAATTTATCGAAACTTTCTGAATTTAATGCAGTCATTGTTCTTAAATTCTTGAACTGTTCCAGGTCTAGGAGCCAGAATTTTCGATCCGTTATCGTAGATTTATCGGGGAATTGTTTCCAGGAAAAGATATCACGAACCAAATCTTTTAGGTTATTTGAGGTATTTGGTCGAAAGAATAGATTGATATGTCCTCCGATCAAATAATCCGACTCTGATAACCTCATCTTGAGATCATAATTTCTTTGATTGTAAGTTTTATTAAGTCTAGCAATATTAGAACTCAACTCATCAAACTGATTTGATCCGGTGTATTCTTTGAAACCGTTGTCTGTACAATGAGCGGCAGAGAACCAATCATCATAATCACCTTCAAAACTCAAATCGCTCTGGAATATTCTCGCAAAGAGGGAAATATAATCCGGGTTTGTCCAGGATGGTAATCCGTTCAGTTTCCCATCTTCGTACAGGGACTGTAAAACACCGGTATGGTAGTCATATAAGTTTTTATCTGTTTTCTCAAAAACCAATTCCAAACAAAATTCTGCACGACCGTCAGAAAATGCGTTTCTTGATAACAGTAATAGCATAAATCCCTCCACATTATTTTTTTTAACAACATCTTGTTCTTAGTATAGCGTATTTTTGTCGATAAGTCAAACTCAAAAAGCACTTTTTTGTTATTGATATAAAGACGAACGTTTCATCACCTAAACTTTAAAAATATACGCCTTTAATATTTTTTTTTGAAGTTTAGATTTTTACCTCTTGACAGCGATATTTTTTTGTTGTAAAATAGCAAAGAATAAAAATCGAATAAAACAAAAGATACCCGTAAAACTCGTTAGAAATATAAAAATACCAAAAGAACATTGAAAATCAAATAAGCGAAACTCTCTGGTTTGGTATTTAAAACGCCAAAAGTCTATATTAATTACAGGTACAGGGTTGACAGGTTTGCTTACACAAACCTGTGCGAATCATCTTCGATAATTCGCAATTTTGGAAACATACGTTCCCGAAAATGTATAGTCAGACGTATCCAAAAACTGATGGGTTTGTCAAAAATAACAACATCTAAAAACACGAACAATACCTTTTATCAGAAAATCTAAGGAGCCGGAGGCGACTTTAAGACAAGGCGAAGCCTTTATCTCTGAACGACCAGAGGGAGTTGGGAACGAAGTGACATTTTCGAAAAATCTTTGATTTGAGAAAATATATCTGATGTCTCTCTAATAATTACAGTATATATAATACTATTATTATTACAGTATATATTTATTCTTTTATTATTTAAGGGATATTATATTACTATTATTATTTAAGTATATATAATATATATCTATATTTATTACAGAATAATAATATATATAACTATTTATATATATAGTTAACCTTTTTGTGGAAATGACAAGAAAGATTTAGGCAAACAAAAAACCCAGTAAACCACCGGGTAAAACTGAATACTATTCTTTCTCGGCGTATTTTACAAATACGCAATTGGTGTTGTAGCATTGCTACGTACACCATTGAAAAAGAATTTATCGATAAATTCTGGGTATTTTCCACCAGAACTTACTTTTGTCGAAAGGATACGGAAGGTATCACCTTCGAAGTTTTTGAAAATAAGCTCCTCTTGAGAGCCTTTTTGCCCCTCAAAAGTTTTTTCTAAGCCCGCAGCTCGAAGCTCACGGTCAGTCATTTCTAGTAATTCCTCAAAAATCACCATTACTTCGTCTTTTTTCATTTTAAATCCTTCTTTCCTCCACCCTATAATAGGGATAGAATGTTATTTTTCTAAAATTATAGAAGAATCCTAAAAATAAAATAAAAACGGAGATAATTTATGTTTGAAACTGATTTTACAGAAGAGTTTGGATTTGCTGGCACTGTTGAAAATGAAAATGATAGGGAAGTTGCTGAATCCCACACACAAATAAAAGAACATAAGCGTAGTAAGGTGTTCAAGGATGAGCGTGAACGTATCATCGATGATTATCACGCAGCATTATTAGCTTCCGCAAGAGAAGCAGATAGACCAAAGAATTTTGATGAACGAAAACTGTTCTTCAATTTAATTTCAAATAAATTAGAGTTTAGAAAATCAAATTGGGATCTTTTCTCGGATTATGGTTTCTTTGTTTATGTCGGCGAATTAGACTTGGAAAAGTCAGATATCAATTCGCTTTGTAGTAAGCTCGTATTGGATTCCTTATTTAAAAACTATTCTGATAGAGATAGACTTTCTCTGTTTCCGGAATTGGTTGATGTTAATGATGTGTTCGGTACAATTGTATTTTCAGATAAACTAGACTTTGTTTATCGTGGTCGTGCTGGCGGATACAAATACTTGCCGAATATTTCTGAGAAATTACACGCTGTATGTTCGGATAAATTAAGAGAATTTATTTCTACTGGAAATTTTTTCAGAGAAATCCCAGATCTTATAATTCAAAAGGAATTTGTTTTGCCTGGGTGGACTTCTAGCCTTTTAATCCAAGCCCTGAAACAAGGACGAGGAATTGTGTCTAATCTTGAATTATTACAGCTAGGAGTTAGAATCGGCTATATGATTTCCAGAGATGAAACAATCTCATCTGAAATTCTTTCAGAAGTAGATTCTTTAGCTGCTGAATTTGTTGAAGAAGAAATTTTCTATGACAATTCCAGGACGAGTATGTTGCGTGGTTCGGGATATCAGTGGATATTTTCTGGATTACCGATATCCTTTTCTCAAATTAAGGATTCGTTCCCAGAGTTAAAATCGGTGTGCTCTAAGCACAATATTGATGTTATTGGAGAAAAAGAGGTGTTTTAAATTGACGAGGCGTGGAATATTAAATATTCCTGATAAATCTAACAGGAATATATTCGGATTTGACGTTGATAAGGGTAGATTAAAAACTACGGATAGTAAAAGATACAACAGAGTTTTGGGGTTCCCTTTTAGGTCCTCTTACAACTCGGACACTGTTACACCACTTGAAGAGGTTAAACAAACCTTTAATAATAGAGTATTTTAAAGTAAAAAAGGAGACCTATTTTGGTCTCTTTTTCTTTTGTTATTTTTTGCAATATGGACAAGAGAAACTCTTTTCTTTCTTGTCTGTATCAACATTCGCAACATCACCTTTTGTTTTGTTACTATATTCCTTCTTTAATTCTTTCAGAGAGTAAAACAATCCAATCAAGACAAAATCCTCCTTTCGTTTTTATTTTTTTTGAAATTATAAAGAGAAAGTTACTATAATTTAAGAAAAAAATAGGTGCTTTGACACCGAGAAAGAAGGAACTACAATGAAAAAAATGTTTTCATTTGTTGTAGCTGCACTTGCAGCATTGTTTATGGCGTTGTCTACTGGAGTTGTTTCAGCAGACGAATTTACGGTTTCTGACCTTGTTACAGAAACTCGTGTAGTAGATGATACTAATGAGATCATCGAAAAAACAAATGGCAACTTCGTTGCCACTGAAGTAGGCGATTATACTATCGCTGATTTGGTTACTCCTCCAACTGAGGAACCAACAAATCCTGTTGTTCCAGAAGTGGATCAACCGGAAAAACCTTCAACTCCTGTTGAAGAACCAACAACACCTGTTGTTGAAGAGCCTTCTACTCCGGTAGAAGTTCCAGAATTACCAATCGCCGAATTGGTAACTCCACCGGCTCCAGTTGAAGAGCCAACTAAACCATCTACTCCAGTAGATGAAACACCGGTTGATGAAACTCCAGTAGTTGAAAAACCAGTGATCCCTGCACCAGTAGTTGATCTACCAGTTGCAGAACTTGTAATTCCTCCAGTTGAGGAAAAACCAGTTGATCCAGCTCCGGTTATCGAAAAACCAGAACTTCCAGTTAAACCAACACCAACTCCGGTTGTTGAAAAACCTGAAGTACCAGCTGAACCAACTCCTACTCCAGTAGTAGAAGTTCCAGAACTTCCAGTTACTACTGAACCAACTCCTGAACCAGCAAAACCATCTACACCTGTTCGTTCAGAACAAAAAATGGTTGAGCTTCCTTACACAGGAACTCAGGAATCAATGATGGCTCTTGTCTTGGCAGCAATTTTGCTTGTTATGGCAGGATATATCAAAAAAGAGTTTGCTGAATAAACTCAACTTTAAATAATAAAGTTAGAAATTCACAAAAAAAAATTTCAAATAAATTTAATAAAAAAGCTGTTTATTAAATTTAAATTTTAAACACTTAAAAGCTATAAGTGTTATACATATTTCATACATATTCAAGTAACAAGATGGCGACGGTCAACGAGTTACTGAAGGACAAGGTTTTAAAACGTAATAAAACCTTTAAGGGTTCCTTTGGTGATTCGTGAACGTGACGAATCGCTGAATACCCTTCTGAAATTATTTCAGACTGAACGTGAGTTTGTCTTAATTTCATTCAGCGACGGTGTACAACGTCGTTACAAAATTAGCAAGAATGTACAATCTTGCAAAAAGAAGAGGCTTGTACGTGCAAGCCAGACAAAGCTAGTAAGAGGCTATAATCTTACAAAAATTTAAAAGCTAGTTGAGAGCTATAACTCAACAAAATTAAAGCTAGTAGGGAGCTATAGCCCTACAAAAAGTGTGCGGTGTGTTCGAGTGTGGTGAACTCGAAAAACAAAATTTATTTTAAATTTATAGTATTTCAGTTCACACACCACCTGTCGCTCTCGGATGTACCCTTTTGGGTCTCCGAGATAGCGGCACGATGTTACACACACACCAACGCACACACAATTTTACAAACTGAATACTATATAATCAACTCTTTTTAACTAACCAAAAGGTTAGCCCGGGAAAGGGTTGATTTTTTTTTTGTTTTGTGAGATAATTAACTGAGATTCGTCCAGGAGGTGAATAATGGCTAAAAACGTTATAAGAGAAGAGTTGGGAAACGGCTTATCTTTCGTTGTATTTAAAAAAAGAATTTGGAATGATAGGGGATTAAATGATCTTATATCTGAGGCTGATCGCTACTTTAAAAATTACAGATTAAAATATCTATTCTGTAAAAATTTCAGCTATCCGTACAAAACATTTTATTTAACAAAGGATAATCTAACTTATACTAACGAATATTCTCTTTATTTAGATTTCCGAAATAAAAGAATTGCACTAGCACCTGCACCTGAATATCAATTTTCAACTTTGCTTGTTCAACTTGGCGATTATCAAACTGGATATCCAAAAATTTCAACCGATGATCGTGAAGAAAGTTACATAGAATCTGCATTCTCTATTTTTGAAGACGAGCAGCCGGAGATGTACTTTCCTGTTGTAGACTATTTTCAACTTCACATAGGTTTTAGTGGAATCAAAACTAAAATTCTAAAAGATATTTCTGGAAATAAATTTCCTGATATGGAAGAATATAAGGAAAAATTAGTTAAACATCTATTTAAGCACTTTTGTAAGAATGCAAAGAGGATATTAGAACACCCTATTTCATCTTTAACAGATGACTTTGGATACTTACCTTTTTCTGATTTTTTTGATAGTTCTGTAAAAAAATACAGATCAGATTTTTTAAGTAAGAAATTAATTTCCACAGATGAGTTTCAAGAGTTTACCAAAGGAGTTTTTTTCTTTAAAAAGTTAGTTTTGGATGGCGATGTTTCCGGAAAATATTTTAATGTTTCTGAATCTGTAAAAATTGATTTTTTAGAAAAACTTGAAGAGTTTTTATCAAATGATTCAATGAATAAAACAATTTACAGAGAGTATGTGGATCAAGGTGGAATGTTGGTGAAATCTATTGGAAATGTTTTTGACTCAATCGTTGGGTTAAGAGAAACTCTGAATAATTTTTCTGAGGATAAATTTCCTAATATTAGAGCAATAGTTGATGATGTAAAATAAGAACTGAGATAAAAATGAAAGGAGTATTCTTTTGCAAGATAATAATTTAAATCAACGAGAAGAAAAGGGATTTTTTTCTTCTTTATTAAAATCATTTTTGAAGGTTATACTACCACCGATTTTAATTGTTGGAGCAATTCTTACAATTAGAATTAACTGGTTTGATTATCTAAATGTTTCGGGTTCATCAATGTACCCAACACTGCAAGATCATCAATTGGTTTTTGTGAATAAAACAAACAAAAACTATAAGCGTGGACAGGTTATATCATTCCATTCATCACCAAACAATCCATCATCTAATGGAGTGGAAAAACTTTATATTAAAAGAATTATCGGACTTCCCGGTGATAGCGTGTCTTATAAAGATGGTAAACTTTATGTTAACGGAAAGGAAGTAAATCAAAAGTTTCTCTCCTTGAGAGGTAATGATGAAAAAATGGAATCAACAGAGGGAACACAAAAACCAAGTACTTCACCAAATTGGGATTTGCAAAGTTTATCAGAGGGAAATCCAGGCTTTAATTCTTGGAGTCAAAATCAGGCAACTGTTCCAGAAGGAACGCTGTTTGTGATGGGGGATCACCGAAGCGTATCCCTAGATTCTAGATATTTTGGATTTGTCAAGATGGAAACTGTTTTAGGTGTAAATTCAAGTTTTCCTTGGGATGATAAGGAACAAAAGTACTACACGAGTGATGATTTCACGAATGATTTTTTCGTGAAAGAAAAATAAGGAGATGAAATGTTAAATTCAATTATTGTAATACCGGAAGCTGAATGCGAAGTTTTAAAGGTTAATAACTCAGGTCCAGAAGTTGCTGCCATTTTGGAAACAGGGAAATTATTTCAATCTAAACCAAATTGGACACCCTTCACCTTCCACTATTTAATTGCCAAAGATCAGGAATTTGCCGGGTTGCTGGAATATGAAATTGTCGATGATTATGTTGTTATCACAAATATGTGGATCAATACAGATTTGTTAATCCCATTCTTGACAACTATTTATGCAAATCTCTCTCTAAACTTTCGAGAGGTTCGTATTCGTGATTTAGGGATTGATAATATTGTTCTGATTAAAAATGGAGAAGTTAACGAAAAGGTAAATCCTCTAGACACATCATCTGCTAGACTACTTGACTTCCATACCTTGCCTGACGGTTCTGTGCGCACTACTTTAAGAACTTTTAAAAGAAAGAAATAATTATCTTAAAAAGATAATTATTTTTGTTTCATTTTTATATAATTAATAAAAAATTAAGAAAGGTGGGAAAATTTTGGATATAACTGGACTATTTTTGATGTTTATTTTAAGAACATTTATAAAAACACTACTTTTAGGTATTCTAATTAAGATTGCCTGGAAAGTTGGTGGATTTTTATTCAAATCTATTGCTGTAATTGCGATAGTACTGTTTATCGCTAGTTTCTTATTCTAATTTTTCTATCGGAAAGAAGGTTAAAAATGAAACACAAATTTGAAAAATTGGCACAAGATGGTATGACGTTGACAGAAATTCTACAAAGTCGTTTGGATGAGATCGAAGCTAAAATCAATAGCGAATATCCTTTGATTTCAAACCTAAAAGATAAGAATAAAAATTTCTTATCGACACTATACCACATCGCTCAAAGCTCATCGGCAGACGCTTTAACTCCTGAAATGATTCAATTTAATATTATCGGAGTAGTATTGGAGCGTGCAAATATTGTTGGCGACGAGGTGAGCCAAGAAGGTTTGTCTGGCAAGGAACTACAAAACCCTGATCTGATCAAAGAGGCAATCTCACTTTCTAAATTTATTGAGAAAGATTTTGGTTTTGAGTTGGGAGTTGATAAGGATGGTTTTGTAACCGAATCCGATTTGGATAAATCTGATGGAGTAACACCTATCAACGTAGCTTTTACCTTGCCTAATGACAGTGATGGCTTACCTGATGAATTGAAAAATCCATTTAATGAGATCTTTCCGCAAGACTACTTCTCTGCTGCTGTTAAAAATGATATTAAAATCATTTTCGACTCTTTGGTTGGAATTGTTGAGCGAACTATTCAATTCAACGAAAACCCTGACAGCATTGATTTGGATCCGTTAGGAATGTTCTCAGATTATTGATAGTTTCAAAATATCAATTTAATAATATAATAAAAATAGACTGTAATCATTACAGTTTATTTTTTATTCTTTTTCTGTTATAATTTAAGAAAATAAAAAAATTCTGAAATAAATTCAGATAGAAAGAAGGGTGATACCGATGGTTATAATAAAAGAGCCTTCCAAAAATAAGGATGGCATTTACAATCGCATTATGGAATTACTGAATCAGGAAATTATTATCGATTTCAACGAAGAAGATCACGAAAATATTTTAGAGGGTATTTATAAAACAGCTAAATTTAATATATCAGAAAATGTAAAACATAAAAAAGAGGTTGTATCCAATTTATCTAATTTAAAGAAAACGGCTATTTCTCCTTTTAACGGGCACAATTTTGATTTATATATCCACTACAAGGATAAAAGCAAACACAATATCCTAAGTTACGGCGGTGACCACCGGGGTCTTTTAAGTTTTGGATATTTTAAGGTTATTTCTTTGAGAGATTTCATCTATAAAGAGATTGACGATTTAGAAGTTAAATTTGTAGTAGAAAAAGAAAAACTAACCTTATCAAATTTTTTCGAATATAGGGACAACTTAAAACTGTGCGTGGATGATTTGAATAGATCTTTTAATAAAAAGTTAAAAGATTATCTAAAAGAAAATATTCAAAACATTTTGCTCGAAAAACAGTACGGCATTAGGATGATAGAAATAGAGACATACCCACCATTAGATTTGATTTTGGATCCCGAAAATAAAAGAGTTTTCTCTCTGAAAGAAGTTCTTCACTATACTAATTTCCTAGACGGACAGTTTAATATTGTAAGTTTAGAAAACAGCAAAGCAGTTCTATCTACAATGATTGATAGAATGGAATACACTGATGTTCCTGCTATTCTAGATTTTTTAACAAGTAACTTTTTTGAGAATTTAGGGCCTTACTTTGAAAGAGACGCTAAAGGCAAACTAGAATCCGATGAGCTTATGAACTCAGTGACAAAATTTGAGGGCTTATTAGAAAACTTAGTTGAAGAGTTTTTCTATAAAAAAATCATCTTTTCAGAGCTTGGTTCCCGAACAGTGAGATCTTTGTTTTACGTTAAAAAATACAATTGTCCTAATCTATTTTCATCAAACTATAAATTTAAAAAATCATTTATTGAAAGTGTAACCTTACAATTTGAGTCGACTGAAGATGTTTGTTGTTTTATTGATACATTCAAAAATCTAGATATTATGCAAGATGTTTCTGAAAATAAGGAGCTACACAAAATAACTGTTACGAATGATGTTTTTGACGATGACTTATCAACTCTGGAAAGGATTATTGATATTTCTTCGACGGAATATCCTATTAAAGATTACATTTTTCCCTTGATTAAGGTTGATTATTGCTACGATGGTGACCCGGCAATTCCGTTAATAAATAAAAAATCTTTACCAATATTTCAAAAAATCAATTCACTTTTTGAAACAAACATTCCACAAAGTATTCTTGATACCTGCGAATCAATAGTAAATTAAAAAGGTCTTTTATAGGGCCTTTTTCTATTTGATAAAACAGCCAACAACTGTTATAATTTAAGAAAATAAAATATCTGGAATTATTCCAGTGGAAAGAAGGTAAACAATGGTAATAAAAACTAGTGATAAAAATCGTGATGATATATTCTTTAAATCAATTTCAAGCGTCCTTGATCGTGATGGTCTTTTAATTGACTTTAGAGGCGGATGGTTTAAATGGTACGGAGGTTACATCGAATCACAACACTTTTGGGGAGATACAAAAGAAAAGATTGGCAGTAGTCGATTAATCGAGATTTCTGATTGGCATAATTACAGAGAATTTGACGACCTTTTTTTGTCCGTTAATCTTAAAGATGAAAACTCTGAGTTGATATTATCTGAAGAACTTTATTCTAAAAATGGATGGTATTTTCCTATTATCAGTATGAGAGAGTTTTTAGACTCTTTACCTGAAAATTTTAAGATTAAATTTGATGTTAAAAAAGGTGATCGCTCCTTTATTTTTAGAAAAAAAGTTTTTGAGATAGACTTGGACTATATGAATGAGAATTTTAATAAATTGCTGCGAGAATATTTGGAAAAGAAAATTCCGGAAATTCTTATGGAACAAACATATTCTATAAAACCACAAATTATTGAATATTACCCAAATAAGGATGTTATTTTTTCAGAAGAATTTTGCGATTTAATTTTCAAAGAGTCACCTGATTTGTTAACTGATAATTTATTAAATTCTGATTTTATTAGCGGATACGATGATCTAGAAAAGGTTTTCTCTTTGGTTATGAAATACACCAAACCAAGCGAAATATCCTTGGTAATCGGCAACATTTCCAATGCTCAATCTGTTATAGAGAGGACTGTCTTGAAAGATATTTCATCGAAAGATGAGAATGTTCGTCGAACTAATTTTCTTAAGAAATTTAATTCATTTTTAGAGGATTCTATATCTAATTATCTGATTAATAACTTTGCATATTCTTACAGAAGACTTCTCGGAAATATTAGACATTTAAAAGCTTTTAATTCTAGCGAATTTAAAAATTTATTCTCATCTGAATTTTTTATAGATAAGGATTTACTTGAAGCACTATTCAAAAACTCTATTGAATTAGATGATTTGTGTTGTTTTATCAAAACATTTGAGGAATCATCTGTTACGGATGATAATAAACTTAGCAATATTAAAAATATCAATGTTGAGGTTATGGATGATGACTTGTTACGTAACCTGATCCACTCTTTAAATGAAATAAAATCATCAAAGAATTTTAAGGATATTGTTTGTAAAAATGTAAAACTTCAATTTATCGAATCGATAAACGTGAAAAGCTCTTCTGAGCAAGATGACGAAGATAATTTTGCCATTCCTCCAATCTCTCAAGAGGTAATCGATGTTCTTGAACAATACAAGGAATTAGGTGTTAAATCTAATCTCCCTGAAGAAGTTATCGATATATATCACAAATACTCAAAATAAAAGCCGCCTTTAAGGTTGGCTTTTTATTTTGAAATCTGTTATAATTTAAGAAATTAAAACATCCTGGATTTACTCCAGTAGAAAAGAGGGATAAAAAATTGAATATTTTTATAAAACGTTTCGAGGATGTTCTTGTAAAAGAGCATTTTATCAACATCTATCAAAATGAAACTTTTTTGATTAAACTTGAAACACTATTTAATCAAAAAACAAAATACGTTCGTAACGGTTTCTTTGAAAGAAAGGTTTTAAAAGCTGATTTTTACAAGGAAGAATTATCTAGAGCCTTATGTCTCAATTATTTAGGTCACACCCGTACAGTCTTAGTTGTCGATTTAAAAACCGGTTTGACAAAGATTCTCGACGGTACAATTTCCTATCAAAAGTCAGACTGGGATTTCCCAATTCTTTACTTGGATGAGTTATTTGAAGATTTGGATCCGTTGATTTCGGTCACAGCAGAGGCAAAGTTTCCAAATTTCTTTGATAGAGACAAAACACCAAGGTACAATTTTGAAGAGTTAGAAAAATTTCTAAACAACCTTATTCGAAATTGGATTCACAAAAATAAAGATTATCTGCAAAAGAATAAAAAGGAATATTTGCAGAAAAATCTAAAAGATTTTATCTTCTCTAGGAAGATTATCCAAAGCAAAGATTTTGAGGATTTATTTGGAATAAAACAGGTTGCAGTTGAATACTCTAAATTTATAGAAATCGATTCTAAACAGCGTCTAACACACAATATTGATCAATTGATTTCCGTACTAAAAAAATATGAAAGTGAAATTGATGATAATACTTTTGTTGATATTATGAACGGAAGTTTATTAAAAGATTTTTATTGGGAATTGTCGGAAGGTGGTTTGTGTAATTCGATTAAATGCAAAAAGCGTTGCGAAGAGTTAGATAGACTTAAAGAACGACGTTTTGGATGATAAAAAATAAATAGTTTGTTTTAAAACAAACTATTTTCTGTTATAATTAGAGAAATAAAAAATCTGGAATGAATCCGGTAGAAAGAAGGTTCTTATGATAAATTCAGAAGGATATAGCAGAGAGAAAGACGGTATTTACCTATTTTTAGAAAAACTACTAAAAGTTGATAATATGGCAGATATTCTAAATCTTCCGTTTAGCATATCAAGTGATATTTTAAAGTGCGCAGAAGAAAAAGTTGATCTTAACTCTAATAAATCAACTCAAATAGTTGTAAAAAATATTGATATCTCAAAGTGTCTTAGTAAAAAGGATTATTATCTTTACGTTAAATATTCAGATGATGATATCACAGAAATTATTATAAATGACACAAGAGACCACACTGATCTTCTAGCTAAAAACTTCATTTGTTTGTTTAAGTTAAAAGATTTTATAACAAACGAATTGTCAATTTCTGATGTGATTTTAGATGTTAAAAAATCAGGTTTTTTAGGAAGCAAAAAATGGTTAGAATTAAACGGTGAAAATCTTAATGATATTTTTGCAGAAAAACTCAAAATTTTCTTGCAAAAAAACATTCCAGAGCTGCTGACAAATAAAACTTATCAGTACAAACGTAATAATTTGTATACATATCCACCTTTAGGTGTTGTATTTAATGTAAAAAATAAAGATGTGTTTGATATTGATGACATTTTGGAAATTATTGATGTTGTGGGACGTAGCAATACTTTTTGGGATGATTTTTTTGGAAGATGTAAAAGCCCTTTCAATGAACACTCGACTTACTTGTTGATAGATTATTTAACAAAAAATTCTAAAGCAAAAGATGTTAAACATATATTAAGTTTTTTGGCAGATAATTTTCATCAATTTAGACTGTTGAGTGCTCACCCCATTATTTGTGAAGAAGAAAAATTTGATTTATATAAAGGAGCAATTAATAAATTCAAAAGTTTTCTAGAAGCTGAAATTCAGGAATATTTTAAAATTTCAAATACTGATGATTTGGCGATTGATTTTAATAATATACTTCTTCTCAAAGAAGAAATGTTCGAGAATTTATTCGATGAAAATTTCGAACTCAAGGAAGAACTTGCATTTATTATTATAAATAAGCTATCAAATGATTTGGCGTTGATTTCATTTATTGAAGTATTTGACAAATCTAAGAAAAATTTTGATATTGTTGAACTTCAGAAAAAGCTAGAAAAACAAACTTTAAATGTTCGAATCGAAGATATTGACCTTGATTCCATTGAAGATATTATTTATCATCTTAAGCAAAACAAATTCTTTAAAAAATTATTTTTTGGGAAAATTCACATTAATTTTACTTTTTGCGGTGAACCGGCCTTACCAGCAATCACCCGAGACACTGTTCATCTACTAAAAAAACTCAATAAGGATTTTGGGATAACAACCAGCGTACCAGAATTTCTTTTCGACTATATAAAATAAAGGGAGAGGCGACTCTCTCTTTTATAATTTAAGAAATAAAATATTCTGGAGTTGTTCCAGTAGAAAGAAGGATTTAATGAAAAGCACAAAAAATGATAAAATTTTTAGAAGCACAACTATTTACAAAGAAATTCTAAAATTGGCTGATAGAGATACGTTTGTAGATATAAATGAATCAGCTGAGAATGCAATTGATATTATCAAAAGAAAAATTCGTAACGATTACAAAAATAGAAGAAAACTTCTATTATCAAAAATAATTCCTGTAAAAATTAAATACAAAATTGATATTGTTAAATATTTAGAACTGATCTCTAAATCTGGATATCAAGAAAGTCTTAAAAGTGATGTATTTTTGTATTTTAATCAATATACTGGAGATACCTATCTATCAAACGAATTTAACTGCCGACTTAATAAACTTCAGGAAGAAGGGATTCCTATTTTAAACTTATCTCAAGAATTGAACAATGATATGGATTTAGAAGTCATTCCTGAAAATTTCAAGTTTGACTGTGTTGTCAAAAGAAAGTTATTTTCTATGGAAAATTCAGAAATTTACGTAAAAGTAAAATTTGATGAATTTGGCGCATTTTTAAATCAATATGTCAAAAACAAATTGATCGAGAAACTCCCCACATTTGCATACAATCCATCAAAATATTTTGATGAGTGTGTTGGAAAATATAATTTTCCATTTTTGGGATTGAAAACCTTAACTGATGAAGAGTTCAGATCTTTTTGGAATCCAAGTGATTTAATAAGTTTATCAAAGGAAAATATTTTTACTTGCTACAGATCAGTAAGAGTAAAACTCATTCCAAAATTGATCGAAGAACATTATTCGTTGTTAAAATCAGTTAATGACGAGGATAATACATTCTTGGCAAAAGGACGTTTCACACCACTTAAACTTTATGATACCGAAAAAGTTATTGAAAATTACTATGAAATGGATATAAAAGTTCGTAACGTTATCGATAATTTTAATATTTATTATCTAAATTTATTTAAAAATGATCCTAAACTTTTGACAAGAATTGAAGCAGGTAGTGAGCTTCTATCATTTCAAGCTATAATGTCAGATCTCGTAAAAGTTGAAAACTTAAATTTTCAATTAAATGATGATTTGATTAAGAACTTGCTATCATCATCAGAAACTGTTTATGATTTGAGATATCTATTTGATTACATTGATGAAACCGAAACAATTCTAAAGGATATTAATCTTGACAATAAAGTCAATATTTTTATCAACTCTTACAAATCTGAGAAGTCAGAAAGCGAGAAAATCATTTTAGAATTATTGAAAAAATCAAACTCAAAAATATCATATATTATAAAAAATAATATTAGAATTGTCTACAAAGATTACGATAATAAGATTTTTCTCCCTCAACTCAATCCAGACTCGATTCTCGTTCTAAAAGAGTTGACGGAAAAATGTGGTATTGAAACCTGCATACCTCCTAAACTTATTTCGGAATTGAGTGAATATCTAAAATAATTAAAGACCGGGTTTCCGGTCTTTTATAATTTATGTGAATATTAAATTTTCTGGATTTATTCCAGTAGAAAGAAGGAATCTTATGATTAAAACAGAAAGGAAATCTTTTGATTTTCCGATTGAGTACCTTTTGACCAAAGAGGCCGTTGATAAGGCTGCGGATGTTTTTATCGATAAATTTGAAGAACTTGGGCTAATTGAAAGCTACTGGGTAAATTGCAGTTTATACTGGTTCTGCAAGAATCACCTTGATCATCACCCGAGTATGAGTTGTGAGTGTTGTGCAAAAGTTAAAGAAGAACTTCAGCACGAAGAGGATCATCTCTACGCCGGTATTCGTATTAGAACAATGGAGTCGACAATTAAGTTTATTTCAGAGAGACTAGAACCGTCACTTTTGAACAAATCATTTTGTGATTATTTCAAAAATGTTCGTTTCGAAAATACAACTTTTTCAAAAAATGATGGATTTTACTTTAACAATGTTGGTACCGGTGAGTTTTCATTCACGCCACTCATTGGTGATTGCTTAAATATTTTTGAACTGGAGAATAAGGTGTCAGGATTCAAACGGATCTCGCAGTCTAACCGTATCTATTCTGTAATATTAAAAGCAATTAGTCAGTCCCCAAAAGTTATTGGTGATTATATCAAAAAATACGAAGACGTTGACGGCAATTCTGTTATTTTATCAGAAGGCGGTTTTGAAAATTCATTTTATTACGCTTTTACAAGTTTCTTTGATAAATTCGTAACTAAAGTTTCTAAAGATAACGATTTTCTAAACAAACAGGATAACTATATCGAAATGATGAAGGTCGAGTTGGGAGATTTTTTTGTAAAAGTACACGAACTGATCGTGGATTCAACAAAGACTGAGATAAAATTATACCTTGAATCAATCTTTAAATCAATTGTTGAAAATCTGTACGAATTATTAGAAACTGAAGAACCTGAACACAATTTCATCTTCAAAACAGATTATGAAAAGTGTCGTATAAATTTCAAAATTCCAAAGGAATTAACAACTTTACCTATAAAATATTTACCAACAAAGGAAAACAACTTTTCATTTTTATCGACAATTGTTTTTTATAAGGATGGTAAGATTGGCGAGGAAGATTTCAGAAGAATAGCAAATCAATTTTTGGATAATAAGGATAATTTTCTTCAATATTTTAAAAATTTAATTTCTGAACGTCTTGAGAGCCTATATTCATACGGCCCTTATTATATCCGAAATCTTTCTAACGATTTACTATTAGAAGATGAATTGGAAGAGCTCGGACTTTTATATAAGTTCATTCTAGAATTACTTGAGCAGGAAGAAGATCCTGAAATAATTGAAGAGCTGAGTTTTGCAAAAGAATACTTGAAAGAAATTTTAAGTTAAAGTCGGGTTTATCCTGGCTTTTTTGTTGCTATAATTTATAAAAATTATTTAAATTCAGAAAGAAGGATACCAATGGAAAATTTTAAAAAAGAATTACTCGATGAAGGACGAGTTTGGTTTTCAAAATCAAACTTAAAAGATCTAGAAACTGCAACAGCAGAAGAACTTGAAAATTTACTCACTGTAATTACAACAGATATTGATTACTCTGAACTTAATACAGTTCGTAAGGTTGCTAGATTAATTGCAGACTCTTACTTGCCTATTGATTTTGTGGATGAGTTTCGAAAAATCTTCAACCAGAATTTAGAAAGTTACGCCTTTTTATCAGCAACAAGCAAAGAAGAGGGAAATTTTGAAGGTTCGAGCTTGAAAATTTTTGCACCACTATATCGTGATGAGGTTTTTAATTCTAAGGATCGATATACAAACCCAATCTTAGCTTTTGATAAGTTTTACCAAAAAGAGCTGGGTGTTCCGGCAGCAATGATCAACTGGTTAGATGAACTCGAATATGGTTCTAGCGCTCTTACCGGATTGTCAATTCAATATGCAAATCCTACTGAAGAAGATCTTGAAGATTGGAATCTTGTGTATAACGTTGGCGAGCGGGTCGGTGAGCTAACTGCTAATATTCGTGAGTCTATTTACAGCAAACAAAAAAATAAAAAAGGTTGAGTTTTTAACTCAGCCTTTTATTGTTTCAGAGTGAAGATTTTATCCAAATCAGATACCTTGAAATCGATATCACCAGAATAAGTGAACAATTTCAAGTTAGGATCCTTTTTAGTTTTTAATTTGTAAATAAAATCGTAAAAGTCGGGATATTTACTTTTTTCCACTGAAATAGGTTCATAACTCTCATCATTCCAAATTTCAAAAAGAGTTTTAATTTTTGAAAAAGCAAAAGAAAAATAAGTGAACTTGATATTTAACATCCTTAACAAACTATTAACTAAAAAGTCATCTTCAAACGGGTTTTCGCCATTTTCTTGTTTGATGATCATAATATCGTATAGAAAATCAAAATTTCTACCAGATTGATTACCAACACTAGTTACAACTTTTTCTGGAAAAAGTTGTTTGATTTCATCACCGCTTAGAATCAGTTTAATTACTAATTTGCTTTTATTATTTATGTAATCTTGTGAGTGATAATCTTTTGGCGCCAATAACATCATATTTAATAATAGATTTAAATCACCCAAGTAGAACGAATTGGAATTTTCTTTAGTATCACAATAATGTTCATCAAATTTAAAAATAGAAGTCTTTAAAAAATCTTTGTATATTTTTACAATATCTTCTTTTTTATCAAAATCATTAAAAAGATCACATTCTCCCATTGGAATATCTGAGCATTCAAATTTATCACTAAAAACATTGAAAGACTCACCCTGTTCTAACAAACGCATACTTTCAGTTTTAAGTATTTCTGTTTCAAAAACAATTGAATTATCTTCATTGAATCCACAAATTTTTAGGGAAAGTTGCGAAGAGTAATCATTTTTTAAAGAAAACCTCAAATAGTCTGTATCTAAAAAGCGACTAATATCATCCCTAAACACATCCACTAAAATAGTGTGATTTAAATACTTAATGCTACAATCCAATAATTGTTCCAATCGTTCATAAAATTCAAAATACTTACCTTCTGTATTTTTCATAGTTTTCCTTCTTTCCGCTGAATTTATTTCAGCATTTTATTTTCTTAAATTATAACAGAATAAAAAAGATGAGTCTTCAACTCATCTTTTATTTTTTTGCAACCAAACTAAAAGTTGATTTTAGATCAGAAACTTTAAGTTCTGATGTATATCTTTGACCATTAAAGCAAAACCCTTTATCACGAATACTGCCAACAACCAAATTATTTGCTTTATTTGTGGTAATATCACGAACGAATTTATAAATATTTTTATGTTTAGACTCTTCTAATTTGAACTTTGTTTTTTGTTTTAACTTTGCAATAAAAATACAAGCTAAGTTTAATTTTTCAGTAAAATCATCATAATTACCATTTATCTTAAACAAATTCAAGAGATTCAATAACGAAATAATGTCACTTTTATCAACTCTATCAGATTCTAAGATGGAGAGCTCAATTTTACGAACAACAACTTTAAAACTCTCTAACAAACCATCATCAGAAAAGAAATACGTTGATTTTCCAAAAAGGTTAGTTCTCTCCTCCACATCCTGCAAGATAAGTAGGTGATGTATTACATTAGACGAATAGGAATTTCCTTGAATAAGGATATTAAACAAGGCATTCAAAGAGTTTAAATATGATTGGCTAGAATCCTTGGCTCGTCCACCAGAAGAACCCAAATCATTATATAAAAAATCAAACTTGGTAATAGCTACACGAACAAAATTTTTATACAACTTGTAGTTGTCTTCTCCACGAGTTTTATTGTCAAAAAAATTATATTCCTGCATACCAACATCGGACAGATCTATCGATGAGCTGACCGCAATGTTTGATTCATCACCCTTTGATAATAAACATTCAAATTTTCTGGAACTCTTAATAGTCTTTGAAAAAATTTCATTTTTATTTTTATCAAAAAACAAAAGTTTCAAAACGATTTGACCAGATTCTGTAGACAATACAAATTTGCAATGAGATGTTTTTAAAAAATGTTCTGTATCACCGTCAAATAGGTTGAGTTTTACACCCGTTTCAAACACACTCACGTGATAATCCAACAACTTTTCAAATTTACTTAAAAATTTCGAAAACTCTTTTTTGTTTGTTTGTTTCATTTTAACCTTCTTTCTACTGGAATTAATCCAGTCTTTATTTATTTCTTAAATTATAAAAGAAGAGTTGTTAATAGTATAATTTTAAAAATAAAACTTTATAAGTTTATAAGAAAGAAGGTCTAAATAATGATAGAAAATAAAAATAATGAATTAATGTCTTGGGTGGATAATGCGGCCGAAATGATTTCTTCAACAAGTAATGATTTTAAAATAAATTCTTTTGCTGAAAACCCTATGTTGTTTGCTCGTGCTAAATATATTTGGCTAAAATTAAAACCTGATAAAGAAAACAGCGGATATCCAAACTTGAAATTAATTTTGAATTTTGAGGATGAAGATGGAAATTTGTTATCAGAGGTTGTATCGCCATTTTCTTTTTTACGTATGCTCCCAAACAGCGAAGTAGGAAATTATAAGATAGAAACACTCAAAAAACTTTGGAGTTCTGATCTTTCAGAAAAGATGAGGAGTGAAAAAATCATAATTAAAAGTCCAAGTTATGTTGATTTCGGTTTGTTGAAAGATATATCTCCTTTGTTGGAAAAGCAGTACAAGGAAATTATATTACTAACCATTTCTAATTTCGAGCTTTTTACATCATCTGAAGGTTACAAAGAAAATGTTCGCTTTGATTATCTTAATAGCTTGATGAATTTTCTTTTTCCGCCAAAGTTTGGAGATGTTGCAAACAGTAATTTTACACAAGAAAGGAGCTATGTTAATTTTAATCATTTACTGATGAATAAAAGTCAAAGAAAAATGCTAGGTTATGATTTAGACAGCAATAAGTTCAAAGAACATAAAGATTCTGGAGGGTTTGTGGTCTCTTTTTACTGTAAATATTACAATGAATTGGTGAACTCAATTAAAGATGATGGTGGTAACATTAAAAAGGAAAAAGTCAATCTCATTCTGAATTTCTTGGAGTTTGCAATTGAGACCGGGATTAATGAAAATTACTTCACAATCAACACAATTCAAAATATATTTGAGTTGATCAACAAATTAAAAGAAGTATTTCCTGACACAAAATCACCACTTATTTCAATTTCAAAAAGCAAATATCCAGAAACATATTCTTTTTTAAATACAATGATTAATGTTGTCAATTTTGACTCCTTCAAAGATAATGATGATTTAAAAACATATTATGATCGAAATGACGTTATATTAAGATATGAAACTCTTGAAGCTCCCAAGTTGGTAACTAAAGAGGAATTGTTGAAATATTTATGTCTGGAAGAATAGAAGAAAGAACTTATTTTTAAGTTCTTTTTTTGTTATAAAATGAAGTTTTCAGAATTATCAAAACGGCATTTTATGCTATAATAGGGAGTAAGAAGAAAATATAAGGAGGTTGTATTTTGCCAGGAAAAATTACTCGAAAAAACACAAAGAAGTTTCTGATTGTCGGCGCCATTAGTTTGGTTGTTGGTGGTGCAGTCGGAACTTATATGTATCAGCAAACAAAGCCTTCCGATAGCAATATCGAGGTTCTATCAGAAGACGCACAGAAGTCTTTGATTGAACTTGAAACTGGGTTGGTTAAAAACAATACAAAACCAAAAGAAATTATTACCGATCTAAGTCCACGACTGTCAAAACTTAATGACTATAACAAGCACCTAGCAACAGATTTAATGTACACATCTGTTCAAAATGCAGCATTTTATTACAATTCGACTGCTCAAATTATGAGTGGTGAGGTTGATTACAACCGTAAAGATTCAGAAAATGCACTTGACGCAGCTAAAAATTCAGCCTGGGTTGACGGCTATATCAAAGATATTAAGGATCAATACTTGGTTCCTCAATCATTATCACCGGATTTCATTTTAACCTTACCGGATTTTGAAAAATTATCTACCTACTCAGATAATTACAGTGACGAGCTAAAAACTCTAATTGAAACAGGAAAGAATATTCAATCTCTGAAAGTATTTCAGGATGGAAAGGTATCTCCTACTAAAGCATTCGAGGCTTATAAGTTAGCTATTTTAGGCGTTTCAGATTTAACATCGAAAAATCCATCATCTAAATATATTGCAGATATGACCTCTTTAGCACGTCTATATCACGATATCGCACTAGGATTGGTACAGACACCGAATTTAACCCTAGAAAAGGATGGAACTTACAAATTAAGTGAAACTCAGATTTCAGCACTGAAAGAAATTCAGAAAGATAAGGCTAAAACAGATTTGTCTTTAGAAGCCGGAGAAATTCTGAAAGAAGTTAAGGATGGAAAAATCAAGGCTGAAATTCTTAAAGATAAGGCTAAACTTTCTCAGAAAGAATTTGGAACTTCAGTTTACTGGCAAGGTTCTACCGACTTAGAAGCAAGCGTTACAAAAGATATTCAAAACAATCAACCTAAAAAGGAATAATAAACAGGGGGTTGTGTATTTACACTAAAAATTGAATGAATTTAGATAGATTAAAAGAAAGTCTTAAGAAGACTCAAGAACGATTTAACCCGGATAAGTTGAGTGGTGTAAAAAAAATTAGAGACATCAAACGCCCTTGGCTACGTCGACTTCTTGTTGCGACAATAGTAATCATCTCTGTTGGTGCGGCAATCATCGGTGGTTTCCGAGCGGAAGAATCCTTGCAACAAGAGATTCGAGATAATTACATCTCTGCTGTTAATAAAAAAGAATCACTTTCTAATTGGTCGGTTATTAAAAACTTTAAATTAAAAAATGGAGATACAGCCGGTATATTTTCTTATCAGAATAAAGATGGTTTCAACATTTTAATATATAACGTAACTAAAAAAGAGGTTATTTTAAAAGAGGCTATCGATACAAAAGGGCAGGACGTTTCCAATTCTTCAACAATTTTAGGAGCTCAGTTAATTCTATATTTGTTAGAGAATGAGAAAGACTTTAAACTGGATCAGATTGAAAAGATTGATGGTGTAGGATTCAAAATTAACGGAACTGATTACAAACTTGAAAATCAATACTCTAGATTAACAAGTATCAACGGAAAAGAACTTGATAAACTTTACAACGTACACTTAACGCAACCTGCTGAAAAGAGACTTTTGAATAATGCAGGTGTTTCAAATTACGAAGATTTGTTGATTGGTAGGGTCGATAAAATCAGCGATGATGAAGTTGTTATTACTGCTAGATTAAAGGATAGTCACGATGTTTACGAAATTCACACGACGACTGATAACAAGGTTAAGCTGATCGTTAATCCAGGAGTAACAAAATCTGACACAACAACAAAAGGTGAATAAAAATAGGAGGTGAGACCGATTGTCTAGTTATGAAAAGGACGAGTTTCAAGAATTAAAATTGTTGAAGAATGGTTTGTCTGGTTTGAGGGAGAATTTACATAGAGAAATCGGTTTCTTCCTTACAACCTTAGATAATGCAACAGATCCTATACAAGTCTTAACAAGTGATAAGGGTAAGTGGCTGTTAACAAACCCATTCTCAGATACAACCGAAATGATCAATCATCTAGTTAGAAATATTTCTTTCCGTCTCTATACAGCAAGCCACGAGCGGTTCTTGACGGTATCGGCAACGATATCAAAAAATAAAGAACTAACCCTCGGATTCGGCCCACAAGGCGGAGATGTTCTCGTTTATTGGAAGGTATTCTCAAATACTGTAATTGTTCCAGATTGGGATAATATTATCGAAAGCAAAGATAATAGAGAATCTCTGATTGAAGAAATGGAAGAAAAGGAAAAGCTGTTGAAGCATACAGAAGAAACTCTGAGAACTAAAGATGGCTTACTAAATGAAGGACACTTTAATTTATATTTAAAGAAAACGTTCCTCAAAAAGAAATTCAATCAGGAAGTTGACGGTTTGTTGGATGATTTAATTGGTGAAGTTGATGATACAAGAAAACAACTCGAAAGTATCAGAAACCACGATATCCCTATCATCGAATCTGAGGAAATCGGTAGTTTATTGGATTGGTTGCAGATGACATTCTTGCGTTTTCCAAAGATTGACAACTATAAATATTACGAAAAAATGAAATCTAAAACAAGTGGAGGTAGTAATGGATAAAAACACCCCTAACAAAGCAAAACGCTTTGTTAAATCAAAAGATACAGGAAACCCGTATCATAATTTTGATCACATTCTATCCGTTTTGGATAGGGTTCATAAAAATCCTCTTTATAACACTCTGAAAGAAGATGAAAGAATCTTGCTAGATTTGTCTGCTCTATTTCACGACGCCGGACATTCTCGTTTTAATTCAGAAGAGGAAAATTTAGCAATTGCAGTATCTTTGTTAGAAGAATTTCGTGTGTCTTTCGGGGATTTAACTGTAACTGAGTCTGAAGTAATTTCAGAGCTGATTTATTCTACTGATAATAGAAATCTAAATTTTGTTAAAGATGATGATTTGTATTTGATGAGAGCAATTTTGAAAGACGCTGATATCACTCAAACTGCAATCAAAGGTGGGGATGTTTGGCGTGAACGTTTATCTGAAGAGTTTGGTGTGAAATTAGACCTTAATACTGACCTGGAATTTCTAAATTCAATAAATATTTTAACACCATACGGTAGAAAATTAATTCAAGATTGGAAAGCACGCAATTTTCCGGAGGTGAATAATGGCTCGAAATAATATGACCAATCAAGGCAACAGATCTTACTTGGATAATAGGAGACAAGTAATTAATGCGTCTCAGCCCCAAATTAACGGAAAAAATTTGGATGAGTTTCAAAGACAACAAGAACAGTTCAACAAAGAAAAAAGTCGGATTGAAGCTCCACCAAAATTTAAAAAGTCTCGAGGTTTCTTTTTATTAAAAGGTAATTACCTTGTTGTTACACTATCAACAATATTACTAATAATCAACACGGTTCTTCGTGGATTCAATGGAACTTGGTGGTATTTAGTTCCAAACATAGCTTTTCTTGTTGTGGTAATTTTATTTGGAAGTTATTTTAACCCACTAGATTATGCTAGTGACACAAATAAATATATTCGACCAAAGCTGGATAAAGTTTATCTCGATCTTCAACGGATTCTAACACAATTGTTAGTTTTATCAGGAACAAATCTTCACAAGGATAACAAATCATCCTATAAACATACGATTATTCTATTTGTTTTAGGAACAGTTCCCGCTATTTTATTCTACAATTCCGGATTCGCAATTCTTGGTATACCATTCCTGATGATGTTCGTAATTCGAAGTATCGCTTCTGGAAAAATTAAAGAATCCGCTTCTCAACTTGGATTCTTAAAGTGGGTGATATTTCTTCTGTTATTGATCAATACAATCTTATCAGCTTATTGGAAGACCCCGTTCGGATTTGAAACATTTGTTCTTATTTCCTTCCTAAATAGTACAGAATTGTGGATGAAAAATACAGAACTTTACGGTCTGGAAAAAATTCAGCAATTGAGCGCTGAGGAGCAACGACGTAAAAACGAGGCACATAATCGTCAATTGGAAGAACAACAAAAGGCTATGATGTTGCAACAAAATCAGCAACAAATGCAAGGTTACCCGCAACAATTGCAACAAGTTCCTGGAATGCAGCAAGGGCAATACCCTCAAGGAGTGAACCAACAAGGTCAATATCCTAACGGTATGAATCAACAAGCTCCTTACCCGAAACAAATGCCTCAACAAATGCAAGGCGGATATCCACAACAACCCCCTATGCAAGGTCAATATAGATAAAAAAACAAAAAAGACTCATTTCGAGTCTTTTTATTTTATGTTTTAATAGCATTGTTTATCAATAAAAATCAACATATTTTAATCTTGATACTTTGGTATTTATTCTCGCTCTAAAACTCCATTTTTATAAAAAATAAAAGCTGTTTTTGTTTTGATGGACATAAAAAACAACAATAAAAAAGAGAGAATTAAATCTCTCTTTTTCTTATTTTGGATGAATGTAGGAAACAGTTCCTTGTACGTATCTAGGATCAAACCATCCACGGAAGTTTGATACATATCTATTTCCGTTATAGTTTGACTCTTTAACTTGAATACGTCCCTTACTTTCTACTGCAACTACTACAGCAACGTGACCGTATCCTCCGTCAGTCCAACAAGCGATTGAACCAACTTTTGGAGTATCGTTTACTGTGAATCCAGCAGATCTTGCAGAAGCAGCCCACTGACCACCGTTACCCCAATAGTCTCCAGCCCAAGGAGCAAGAGCCTTAGCTCCCCACGTACATTCTCCGTGAGGGTAAGATGTGATACCAGAATAGTTTGGTTGAATATCCTTGAAGGAACCATCACCAATGCCACCACCGTCACCGTCGCCACCGCTAGTTATGAAGTTTGATAGTTTTGCGGATTTACCTTTCATACTACTTGCTTTAGGTTTCTTGATAGTATTCTTATCAGAATCATAACCGTTAACTTCTTTGAGCAACTTCTTACGTCCATCAGCAGAAATACCAAAGTTGTGTCCTAAGTCGAAGTAAGCAGAGTTGTTGTCAACCTCAGTAGGGAATGTTGGTAGACCTTTTGATACATCTTCACGAGAGTGAATACCAAAGATACTAATCTCTCCTGAAGAAGAGGCTTTACCTAGAACATCTCCAGCCTGAATGTTGTCATTAACTTTAAATCCAGCTAAAGAACCAAATCCAGAGTAAGCAATTTGTTCAGTGTTATTCTTAGAGCGGATGATGATTGTTTTTTGACCAGTAGTCAAGTCATTACCTACGTATACAACCTTACCAGCTTTCATAGCTGTGATTTCAGCACCGTCTTCGTGCTTGAATGTGTATCCAGGGAATAATTCAACTTTATCTCCGGTTTTTCTCCAACCATATCCTGAAATAACTTCAGTATCACCCAATCCCACACCTTTAAACGGACCACTCGTAATATCAGCTTTACGTTCGTTAGCATTGTCTTTTTGAGATTTGAATAATCCTTTAAAGACTAATTTATAGTTTTCTTCTAAAATACGTGAAATTTCATACTCATTCCAGTTATCATAAATTTCATCATAATAAACCGGACGATTTTCACGAGATTCAAGAGAAGCCACAAATTGTCGAACTAGCATTGTCGCATTCTTTTCAGACTGCTTATTAGACTTATGTGTCCAAGTGTAAGCGTCGGCACCATTGATGTAAAGTTTTCCGGATTCAAACCACTTCTCAACTTCGCCACCGTTTTCTTTTTTACTGCTAAACAGACTTCGCTCGTTAGTTGTTGGATCAGTTGCAAACATTGTAGGATCCCAGTTTTCATTACCACCGAAGAGTGATAATACTGTACCTTGGATCTTACTCAAGAAGTCTGCTATCAATCCGGCAAATCCACTTCCATCACCCCAGTTCGAGATTGCTCCCGCACTACCAGTTGTACTAGATCCACCTGAATTTGATAAAGTACTTGAACCGTTTGAAAGTTTAGATAAGTCAGGCTTAACTTCACCTTCAGGAAGAACAAGTTCTTTCCAAAGAGCGTCGGATGTTGCCTTGCTCAAGTGTCCCTTAATATTGTTGGATACTGCCAACGGATCAGAATTAGGATCGTTATCCGCAAAGGAAGCACCACCACCGTGGATTTCCCAACCCATAAAGAATCGAGAAGCTGCTTGTGTAACGTCTTTTGCTTGAGCAACTAAAGGAAGTGTTGCACGAATGCTTTCCGGCTCTCCACGCAACATAAAGTCGATTTGAAGATCTGTATCAGACCAGTTCTTACCTTTTTGTTTAGCGTATTCTAGCAAGTGTGTCTTACGACCACCTAACCACTGACCTAAACCGATAGGTTTGTCTGTATTAAATGCAGTGTATTTATCTTGTTCTGAAACGACATACTTAGATACATACTCTCCGTATGTTGTCGTAGGGTCAATGTTTGACTCAGCAACCCAGTTTGTCATAATACCGATTGCTCCGACACTACCCATACCGCCATCGATAAGCAACTTGTAAACTTCCTTACGAACTTTCTTGGCTTGTTCGGATTGATCCAATCCACCGTCACCAACACCACCTTCAGTCGAACCTCCTGATGATGAGGATGATGAGGATTTAGATTTACCATCACCAATCAGATTATTGAAAATATCAAGAATCTTATCTGTTGCCTCTTGTGTTGAAGCGTTAGCGTCGTTCATTGCTTTCCAGCGATCAACAACGTTCAATTTATTTTGAGTTGTTGATGGAATGTAAGTTTCGTAGTTCATAACATAATCGTAAAGGTATTGCGCCCCGTTGATGTTTTGAACCTCTGGATCCTTATCAATTCTTGGTTTTGTTGAAACAAAGAAGTTATTTTCTCCAGCTACTACTTCTTTTCCGTTTACTCGAAGGCTTGTACCCTCTTTGTGTTTGTCAAGAAGCGCTATATCCGCACCGCTTAATGCTTCACCACGTTTAAGTTTTTCAATAACTTGTTCAATCGCCCATTGAGATTCAACAATCTCGTTAGACATATCGATGGAACCGAAAGCTGTTGTGGCACCAAGAATTTGGTATTGCGTATCTGAAGTTACATCTTTATTAAGCCAGAATGACAATAATCCTTCTGAATCATTTTTAGCAATGTAATAATTACCGTGCTCATCAATACCGATTTCGTATGCTTCGTATGTTTGTTTTGCAATCTTGAAAATAGATCCAAAACCATAATCCCAGACACCCTTTTTCTTTTCTGGTTCACCGTCTTTACCACGCTTGATAGCGTAAGAGTGATCTTTAGAAGCTGTGTTTGGAACAACGGCGTCGGCTTGTTTGATGTTTCGTTTAACTGATACGTACTTCTTGTATCCGTCAATTTCAGTCTCGTCTGGTTTACCATCAATAGAGATAACACCAAGAGCTTTAGGATCCTCATTTCCGCTACCATCATACGTGTAAACTGTAACATCGCTGAGATCAGAGTTCATTTTAGCTCGAGCCTCACCAACACCACCAGCCTTGGCGAATACTTCGTTTATTTTGTTATAATCGGCTTTTTTAATTTTTAACTTCTTAGCAACATCGTAATTCCAATCTTTACCTTCATTCTTTTCTGTAAGTTTGCTAGCGAAGTAGTCAAGTCCTGAATTAATATCAGAAACTTTAGATTCGTATTTATAGTATTCCTTACCATAATCTTTCCAAGTAGGATCGTCAGTTTCGTTCTTTTCTTCAGAATCTGTTTTTGTCGAATCCTTATTCTTGTCTTTTGAATCCTTGTTTTCTGTTTTTTCAGTTTCTTTCTTTTCTTTTTCCTTATCTTCTTTCTTTCCTGAATCACTATCAGAAGAAGATTCGGTAGAAACAGCGTCCTTATCGTTCAAGAAGTTAAATTTGGAACCTACCATTTGAGCATTTCCATCATCGGACAATACTTTAATCATTGCTACAATAAATGCAGGGTTGTATCCATTTTTGAATGACCAGGCTGTGATTTCATCACGATAATCACGGTATTCTGGTGGTAATAATGCGTCATTGCTTTCTGGTCGTTCAGCCTTACCTTCCTTACCAGCTGTTGGTCCACTACCAATTTGGAATTTGGAGTTGTTTGTTGCAACTAAGTATTTAGCTACATTAATTTCGTTCGGAATTGAAGAAATTGATCCTGTCTCTCCCGAAATATAGAAATCTCCACGAGTCCAAATGTTTTCATTAATGTTTTCAACACGGAAAAGATTTTTCTGAATTGTTGGGCTGTAAGCGGTATCGAATACACGAGATTCAACATCAAGTTTCCCTGTTGAAACTTTTCCTTTATATTTGTTTTTAGTATCTTTTGTGTAATCACCACTTGTGTTGTGCTTCTTGCTACCACTAGATTTTGAAGTTTTAGACGAACTTGAACCACCTGTATTTCCTTCGACAATCGGCTCTAATGCTACAACTTGGTTATAATCCATAGATTGAGTCTTGAATGTTTGGTGATTTGCGATACCGTTCGTACCAGAGTTACATTCCAAAACTTTTGTGTCGTCGCCGTGATAGTCTTCGGCTAAAAAGAATGTGTGCCCGTTAGCACCAGCACCTGATAAACCACCAACTACGATGATTGTACCCTTTTTAGCTGTTTTATAATCAACTTGTTTGAATTTTGTACCGCTTTGACCAAATGCGTTTGAGTTTGTCAACATACCAACCGTTGATAAACCATCAACACCTGTCATACCTGCTTCTGTTAAAGCACGAGTTACAAAGCTGGAACAGTCATAGGAATTGGGCCCATTACGATTTGCCATCGAATAGGTGATACCTTTATTAAGTTGGCTAGTACCCCATTCGTATGCTTTTTTAAGAATTTCGTTATCGATACCGTCAGCAGAATCTGCACTTCCGTAATCTTTATCCCCGGCAGAAGATGTACCACCACGAGCTTCGTTTTGAACATCGAGTGTTTGCCCCCAACGTTCGTATTTCTTTTGAAACTCCAATTCTTGTTTTCCATCTTCAGAGTCACCGTGGGCTTTCGCCTTATAATCTTCTTTTTCTTTATCTGTCATATCACGAACAGCAGTTAAACTCTTAAAGGAGTAATCCGTTGAGTCGTGATAAACCGGTTTAATAAATTGTTCGGCAAAGAACATCTCATTTTTACCAGTTCCGTGCAAATTACCGTTCAAGGTTGAATTTAGCAAATAAAGAAGGTTTGTGTTTAAACTTAATTTGTTAACACCAGCGGCTGCCTTTTCGTCTATAAGGTTTTCTAACGTCAAAGGTTTATCTGGATTTACAGGTCTTAAATTAACCTTATCGATAACGTTATTATTAAACAGATATCCATCTAAGGTATATTTTGCATAATCACCTTCACGCTTAATTGGTTTCCAGTAAGGATTCTTTTCTGTACCTGCGTCAGGATCACCAGGTTTTGTTGAAGTTCTTTCAAATTCAACGAACCATCGAGATTGTTGACTCATTACAGCGTAATAAACGTAGTACAATTTATTAGCTTGTGTAGGAGCACGCCCTTTACCTAATTCGTAACGTTTAGTCGCTTTGTTGAAGAATACGTTATTAGAATCTGTTAATTCAATACCGTTTTTACTTACGTGGTTTACGTCTTTAACACTTGCGTGTTGATAGTTTGCCTCATTTGTACGACTGGCTTCATTATCTAAAATAACTCCAGCTGCAAAAGATACTCCTGCAACCACAACAATCCCTCCAGCAATCCATCCGATATAAGGAAGTGCCGCCTTTAAAGCTGCTTTTGCAAATTGCTTGCCAAATTTACTAGCAATTTTTTTCATACTTTTGCTAACGGCTTTTGTTGCACTCTTGGCACCTTTTGTCGCTGCTTTACCAGCTTTAGTTGTACCTTTTTTAAGGGTTTGAGCTCCCTTGCCTTTTATTTGATTTAATTTTTTATCAACACCAAGTTGCTTCTTGATGTGTTCGCTAGACTTGCTCTTGATTCTGTCGGTAGCCTTACTACCCAACTCCTTAGCTTTGTCTCCCATTTGTTGTGCGCTATCTTCGATAGCACGAGATTGTTGATCCTGGCTTCCTAGTGTAGCCTCTTGATCTAGATCTCGAAATTCTCTTTCGTCCAAGTAGCAGACTACCTCCTTTTTATGTTATTTTTACTCTTTCTATTATATAGTAAAAATGCCTATTTATTTCAATAGAAATAAAAAATAATTCTTTTCTATCATTATATAAGAAATGAAGAGCTGAAACTGTTACAGTTACAACTCTCAATTTTTCTTAATTAAGGCTATTTGCTAAAATAAACAGGAAAAAAATAAACAAAATCAAACCTTATAATTAAGAAAATACTACTTGACTTTAAAACTGTTTTGTGATACAGTAAGATAGTAGTACAAGAAGGAATCTAAGAAGGAAAATTTTAACCTAAAGGATTTTGAAAAAATGAAAAATAAGTACTACGATATTAAAAATAAAATTCGATTGTTTAATATCTTAATTATTGTTGAAGCATTAATCTTCTTAGTTGTTTTGTATTTTGTACCTACTGACGTTAATGTTAAAGGTGTTGGTCAGAATATCATTATTGCTCTGAAGTGGGTTGGTGGATTAACAGCATTTTACGGCTGGGCATTACATCAAAGAGAAAAATTTTTATCAATGTAAAGGGGGTGTATTTCTGTGAATCAAAACCTGTCGAATCAACACTTCGAAAAATTTCTAGGACAGCGACTTCGATTTCGTGCGATTTACGATGGTGTTAAGATTAACCACAAAATTAGTCCACACAAAAAATACTATAAACACGGAGTTATTTTTAAACGAGTATTAGAAGTTTCATCTGGAGACGAATTTCGAGATCACGTTCACATCCAAGTAAAAGAAAGTGTTTTTAATAAAAACTTCAAGGATCTACCAGTTGGTGAAGTTGAGTTTGAATTTACAGCAGAATTGTACGAATATTTGCAACCGTTAAGAGAACACCAGGATGGATTGCAATATAAAACTTGGTCTATCGGACTAAGAGATTTAAAGAAATTAGAAAAAGTAAAAAGCAAAGGGGAAAATGACAATGCCGATCATCTCAGTAAGACAAAGTAACATTTTTGCACAAGGGAAAATTAATTCTCAAACAGTTAGAATTGACGACTCTGGATTTGTAAAAGGTAATATTATCATCGGAGATTACTCCGAAATTATGAAATTGTTCGGAGCATTTCATATTCCTAGTTCGTTCTATACAAAAGAAAATGGAGCCCCTAAAGCTGTAACGTTTAATGTGGAGATTTATCCTCCTGAATTTGTAACAGACGAAAATTCAAAAAAGAATATCTTGAACGACATTAAAAGATTAATTGGAAGTAAAGATGTGGATATTGTTGGCCCGTCAACGGCGACAATCTTGGATCTTCCAGACGGAGGAATTGAGGTTCGTTTGAAAATGTTTTACCCTGAATTTTTAGTGGTAACACCAACATCATACTCTCAACCTTCAAATAATAAAATCAAAGTGTCTTACCACAAGTAATACAAAAAAGGAGCTTGAGCTCCTTTTTATTTTTCTTTAATTCGGATAAATGTAAACTACACTTGATTCCGGAGTAAACCAACCACGGAAGTTTGCGATATATTGATTTCCATTGTAATTTGATTCTTTTACTTGGATTTGATTTCCACTAACAGCAGTAACAACGGCTACGTGTCCGTATCCCCAACCTCCATAAGGCCAGCAGATAACCGCACCAACTCGAGGTTGTGTTCCAACTGTGTAACCGGCAGCTCTCGCCGAGTCAGGCCATTGATTAGCATTTCCCCAATAATTGTGAACCCACGGTGCTAATGCCTTAGCCCCCCAAGTGCACTGACCGGCAGGGTAAGTATTTCCAGAATAATCAGGTTGAATATCTGCGGATCCATCTACACCAGCAACAGAACTGTATTCATTAGAGGCGTGCGTGCTATAAGATCTAGATTCTTCTCTAGCCTTCTCTTTAGCTTTACGTTCCTCTTCAGCTTTTTTTGCAGCTTCTTCTTCAGCCTTTCTCTTTTCTTCGGCTTCTTTTTCTGCTTTTTCTTGAGCAATTTTAGCCTTATCTGCTTCTGAAAGTTTTTCAGAAGAGTTTACTTCAGTTAGGGCTTTTTCACTTAACAATCCCTTTACATTAGAGTCGTTTTCATCTGCTAAAACTGTTGCAGACACGCCAGCATTTGAGTCCTGAGTGCTTTTATAATGTTCGTTAGACACCAAACTATCCTGGCTATTTTCATCCATTTGTGCAGAGGAATTTCCTGAGTAGTAAACAGTTTTTGTCTCAATATTGTTTAATGATTGTGTTGAAATCTCATCTGCAAAACCGGTTTGAGATCCTAATGCAACTGCACCAATAATTGCGGGTGCAACCAACAACGTCTTCTTAAAATTCAAACGTAACACCTTCCTTTTATCTATTACATACAACTATTTTACAATTATTACTATATTGAATAATATTACAGAACTGTTACAAATTCAGATGATGGACGTTCTTGATTTATTTCAGAATTAATGATAAAATAGGATAGTAGAAAACAAAATAAAGGAGAATTAAAGTGAAAACAGAGAAATCACCTATCAAACAGCCGATTATTAGATTATTGCTTTCTGTTAAAAATCTATATAAGGTTGCAGGTACAATCACACTTGGTGTTATTTTAGGATGGATACTGACATCTGCCGTAAGCTATGACAGATTTCAATGGAATCAAATTATGGGTATCTTTACACTACTCTTTTTTATTTCTTTTTTGTTGAAATTTTTGATTAGTTCACGACGGTTAGATTTTCCTCCACTTATGAAGTCAGAAGAGTCGTTTTTAAATCGTCTTCGATACACATACGGTTGGTTTAATTGGAAGGTACAGGTTTTGCTTGGATTTGCGCTTTCACCAATCTTCATCAAGCCTGAAATGACATTCCTAGTTAGACCAGATATCAGTACAATCGCACCAAATTCATTGCCGGAAAAGGTTTATTTGTATGAAACGTATAGCCATTATTCTTGGTATATGTTTGGATCAACACTTCTGCTTTTCTTAGGATTAATGGTATTCGCATACGCTATGGATGTGATGTTAGAAGATAGAATCTTCCAAGATAAATCATTACTTAAAAAGAAATATACGCTCTACCAACGATCAATCCTAAACAAAATTTTCAAAAAAGGGAACAAAAAAACAAATATTCCGTTCGATTTAAAAGTTTTATATTTAAAACCAGAATATGTAGATAAGTTTAAAGTTGCAGATCTAAAAATTACAACAGAACAAACTGAATCTTCTAATTTGAGACTTCATCGAATTGAGTTTGTTTTAGAAGATAAAGTTACTGGTATGTTACTAAAAAAAATTAACATCGCCGCTTTGGGAGAAATCAATAATGGTAAGGAAAATATCAATACACTCCCTTACACGAAAACCATACTACTTGGAGCTGAACCAATAAAAAAAGCTAAAAATAAGTCTGAAACAGATAAAGATAATGATCAAAAAACTGAAGAAAATTCAGAAGAAAAATTTGAAGATTTTTATCCAGAAATCAAAACAAAAGTTCCTTTTTCTGAAATTAAAAATAGAAAGCCTGATAAAAAATATTCAACAAAAGGAAAAAATTCAAAAAAACGTAAACATCATAAAAATCAACAAAAGAAAAAATATTGATAAACAAAAAGGCGGTACAACGTACCGCCTTTTATTTAATTATTTATAGTTTAGATATTTGAAAACATCTTTAACTTGACCACAGTATGAGCAGAAAAGCTCTTTCTTTAGATTTTGGAATCCGGACAATCTTCCAGTGCCTTTTCCAAACAAAAGAGAACTATACCATCCCAAAATTGCTCCTGACTTGTTATCGCCCTGATAACAAATATCACTATCGAACGCACGAGATGGCCCACCTTCGCAAAGGTAAACAGTCACTCCACCAATAGTAATGTTTGAGTAATCTAAAGCCCCAACTACATCCTTGTAGTTGATGAGGTATTTCCAGTTTTTATCAATAAAACTGTCAACTTCTCTCAATACATCATCACTCAAGTTATCTTGAACCTGAGATAAAAAACCAACAAACAGAATAGTATTCCATTTCCTTAATTTTTTATTGTCTTTATTAGACAAGCCGTTGTATTGTACTGAAAACAATTTGTCTAAATATTTTTTGGTGAATAGATTTAATACTTCACCTTTTAATTCGTCAGCCGGCGTTGGATAAACATTAGCTTCCAAATCAACCTTGAAACTTTCATCAAATAGATAAGTTGCAAGCTCTTCGGCAGTTTGCGATTTCAATTTTTTTTGATTTTTCATTTTCATATTATTTCCTTCTTTCTGTAGCTTTTATAGCTACTATTTTTTTCTTTAATTATAAAAGAATAAATCTCCGAATAATATAATTTAAGAAAATGAAATTAGAAAGAAGGAAAGGAATGTTAAATTCAAAAGATTTTAAAACTAATGAGCTGGTGGTTGACTATTTATTTGAATACAAAGAAGCTGTGAAAAACTACAAGAATTTTGATAAAATTGCAAAAATTGTTGTAGAGCAAACAAAAACCAATCCGAGGTTTGTTTTGAGTTGTGTCCATTATAATACAAAAACCAAAAAATTCTTTATTGATTCTACAAAATTTGATCAATATTCAATTACTGTTTATAACAGCTTTAGTTCTATTTTTGAAAACGGATTTCAAGCTACCAATAAAACCTTTATCAATGCAGAAAATTTCGGGGAGTTTCTGACCCACAAACTTTCAGAGATATCCTGGTCTCCGGAAGTCAACAACGAATTAGTCCTTTGTTTTAATTTGGTTAGTTATCATCGTGTTGCTACTGGTGGTTATGGAAAGAAGTTGAATCGAGAAGATTTAAAGAAACACTTTATCGGTTCAACTGGCAATAGCGGAACATCTCAATACTTTTTTGATCCCTATACTTTAACCCCTGTAAAGATCAAATTTTCTTTCAATCTTAGCGGAGTTGTTTTAGATACTTATATTTATGCTAAAATTGAAGAATTGCTTGATTTTAAAAAAGAGTTAAGTTTCAAAAAAAACGATTTAGATTTAGTTTTTAAAAGTATGTATAGAGAGAAACTGTACGATCTCTTCTTGATATCTGGTATCAAAATGAATGAGTTAGGAGATGATGTTAAGGAGCAATTAAAATCGACTTTCAAAGGTAAGCAGTTTAAACTTCTAAGCCTTGTCAAGCTCCACTATTCTCTAAGAGAAGAGTTATTCAGTACATTCTGGGTTTACGAGAAATTTCTTAACAATGAGGAGTCGCATTTACTTCCGGACAAAAGATGGTTATCTGTGTTTGAAAGATATAACGAATTAGATTTGTTTACCTATCTAAGATATATCTACAAAGTTCTAACCGGATTTGGGTTGAGAAAATTTGAAGCCGTCAATGTTTTAATCAGCGAACAATAAAAAGAGAGTTTTTAACTCTCTTTTATTTTTTCTTTCTAAAGAATCCGCAGGAAATTCCGAATCTAAAGAACTCGTTAATTCCTTCATAATCTTCGTGTTCATTAAAATCCAAATCAAGCAATAATTTTGATGTAGATTCGATTGCAGCCATAGTTTGAACAAATTCTGGTCTGGAAGTATAAAAGTATGTTAAATCCTTATTGTTTGGCTTTGAGATTATCATTATCAATCCGATAATAATCATAGTTGGAACTGATAATACTGAGTTTATCAATGAACTAAGATTAAAGGCAAAACTGATAAAGATAACTGATACAATAAATAAATTCTTCCAGCTTGACATCTTCTGAACGAAATCCAATTGCCTCTTTTCCCAAGAATCCTCGCTCATCTGTGAATTAAAGAATACTTTTGTAGATTCAGTGAAGTTTCTCAATAACTCTTCAGAAACGTCACCTTTATCTGTATTCTTAATTTTTTCTACAATATCCTTAGAAGCAAATACAAGATTCTTTTTAACGTTTAACAAGAACAAAGAGGATCCTTGGTAAAACATTATAAATAGAACTGTAAACATACAAATAATTGTAAGCGCAATATTGGTTGTAATCTCGATAAGAGTGATATTAGCACCAAATAATAACTTTTCTAAAATCGGGACAATCGCTAGAAATGTCCAAGCAAAGTAAAATAAAAATTTTCGGAATTTTGATTCCTTTTCTAAATTCGAAAAGTATATCAAACCCTCCTTAATAATTACAATATCCATTAATAACCTACCTATCCTAAAATTTTATTAACTTTTTTCTCTAATTCTTTATTTTCTTTATTAATTTTAGATTCTTTCTCAAGATGATTCAGCTCTTCAAAAGTCGGATTATATTTAACTATTACTTTTCTAACACACTTAATAAAAATATTATCTTCAGAAATATCATCTTCTACTAAATTTCTAAGTTTCAACATCAGTTCATAAATTTCTTCTAAATAATGAAATTTGAATCCAGGAACTGTTTCTTCTAAAAATAAAACGGTTTCTTTTTCACTGGGTTTGTTGCTAATAACGATTTGAAGTGCTACAACCGGAATAAAATAATAAAATCTAGTCGTTGTTAATAAAAGAAAAATGTAAAAACAGTAAATTAAAAACATTGCAATAGAACCAAATTTATTAGATATTTGTTTTGATATTTTATTTGAATAAAATTCTTGTTTATCTGCCCACAAATGAAATACGCTTTTTTCAAAATCACCACTTTTTATATTTTCAAATTTGGTATAAATTTCTTTTGTTTTTTTAGATAAAGTTTCAAATTCTGTTTTTTCAGTTCTAATTTCATTGCTACTTGTATTTATGCTTGAAACTAAATTATCTACGCTGTTTTTATTTAAGTAAGTTCTAAAAAAAACTTTACTGCTTTTAATTTCTCGAGAATAATCTGATAGTATCAACCAAATATTAAAATGTATATCAATTAAGTTGCAAATCAAAGAAAAAATAATTGTAAACAGAAATAGTAAAATCGTTTGAAATAAGGTTAACTTTCCAAATAGCAAATTTGATTGTATAAACGGATTAATAAGTAGAATGAACCAAGATAATAAAATAATAAAATTCTTAAATTTATTTTCTCTCTTTACAAACCCACACCAAATGAGTCCTTTGTGAAAAAGTGCAATATTCAAATCACAACCTCACTTTCTGTGCTTTATCTGATATCAGTATATCATATTTTAAAGTAAAAAGAAATAGAAAGAGAAAATATTTTCCCTTTCTATTACAATTAGAGGTCGAAGTTATAAACTTCATCAATTGCAGCCTTTGCTTTTTGATAATTTTCCAAATAGTCCCCATCTAAATAAACAACGTTTGTATCCTGGTGGAAAATAGCTCTTAAAGAATCTAGGTATTCTGAGAATTTATCACGCTCATTGTCACTTGCCATAGATTGATCTCGGAAACCATCATCTACGTACTTGCCTGTTGGTTTTACAAAAATAATTAAATCCCAACGTTCTTTGCTATTGATGTGGTTGAACATTCCATCAAACAAATTATCTTCTACTGGAGATTTACCTTTCAGGTAATAATCATAATATGCCTTTGTAACAGTTGAGTTTGTATCAGCGATAATCAGACCACGATTTTCCTTTGAATCAATCATATTACCAGTTTGTTGATACTGATTTAGTAAAAGATAATGGAAGTCAGTTTGCGAAAGTTCATCATCTTTCACGTTATATTTAATCTGGTATTCACGTGCATATTCCAAGCTAACCGGTGCGTCATAAAATCGCCCTAGATCAGTTGCGAGTGTTGTTTTGCCATTACTTGCACTTCCGATAATGAGAACTTTCTTTGTAAAATGTCTACGGAACGGAGCTGAAATATATCGCCAGTATTTGTCAGGGTTTTCACGAATCATAGTGGCAGAAATACCCAAGGTTCGATCACCATAAAAAACTTTGTACCCACGTTTTTCCAACTCATCCTTGTACTCAAGCTCTGAAACTACAAAAGTGTAATCAAACTTTTGATCATCCCAACCAGCACTTTCCTGTAATTTTTTCAGCCAAGGTTCCCACCCTTCTGGATATCGTGGAATTAAAGTCTCATCTAAAGATGTTACAGAAATTACCTCATCCCCAGCGAACGCCTCACGAACGTATCTGAATCGTTTATTTAATTTAAGACCGATTTTGTCTCCACGATCATCCTTGTAACCTGACACAATAACTATAACCTTATCAAACATTTTCTTTGCTCGTTGAATCAAATCCACGTGCCCACGGTGTAAAGGCGCAAATGTTCCAAATACAATACCTACTGTCTTTTTCAAATTTATATCCTCATTTCATAATGTTATTTTTAATTATCACTTTTGATAATTGTTTTATATTACTATTATAGCGTATTATTTTTGTGAAGTCAATAGAAATATTGAAAAATATAAAAATAAAAAAGGATTAAATATTATTAATCCTTTTAACTATCTTTACAAGTATCGGCAAAGAAATAGTAGACTGCAACGGCTGATAAAATTACAGCAAGTGTTTTAAAAACAAAGTAAATCCAATCCGGATTTGGGGAATAAATAAGAGTTAAAAATGTTAACAACTCGATGATCATCGAGTATAAAATAACAGATCTTAAGAGCCCCTTCTTTGTTAAGAATAGTTTGATTTCTAGTAACCCACTAACCTTACCAACAACTAGTACAAGATATAAAATGGCCAAAATAAATTTCAACATTTATAAAATTTCCTTTCTACTTTTTGTTGTAAAGTTTTTTAAGTTGCAAATATGCGATAATGTGACTGATAATTACTGTGAAAATACCAGTAATAAAAAAGATCATTGAGTGAGCCTTCAACAAGAATAATGAAACGATAAGATTTGAAAATAAAAATACAAAAACGCTAATTTTCATCTTAATTGCAAGAATATCTGCATTCACTAATTCTCTACGAATAACCTCTCCCCTATTGCCAAAATAAGCACAGATCCAAAATCCTATTAGCTGAGTAATAAATGTAGTTGCAACAGTTGTCATTGTTTCCATAAAAAATTCCTTCTTTCTTCTGAAATAAATTCAGTTTTTATTTTATTCTCTTAAATTATATAAGCTCTGTGATAACTAAAAAAGACTGTTGGGAACAGTCTTTAAAATCTACTCTTTATAGTAGGATTTTAAACTGAAGTATGTCAATCCATACCCGACGATCAACGCAAGGAAGTTTCTTGAAGTTGATTCAATAATACTTTCGCTGCCACCAATAGTTCCACGGATTAAAATTGTCAGTAATGTAAAAACAATAACATAAACAAAGAAGTCAACAACAATATATCGTTTCAAATCCTTCTTGTTTTCAATAAATCCGTCTAGAACTCGTTTTTTCGCTGGGTAAAAGATGAACACCAAATAAATCAAACAGGTAATCCAAAATTTAATCATAAATTCCATCACAAACCTTCTTTCTAACTGAAATATATCCAGATTTTTTATTTCTGTAATTATAATAGATTAAATCAATATGCTGAAATAAATAAAGAGGCTAGGAGCCCCTTTGTTTACTATTTTCTAAAATTTTAAAAAATTAAATTCTTCTATTTGAATAGAATTTTTATAGTTTTCTTCCAACCAATCATCAATGAAATAAGGGGAATAAGGATTTGATTTTGCTTTAATTTTAATCAAAAAATTCTTAAATTCAATCAGATAATTCAAGTATTCTATAACATCATCAAAATTAATATTTGAATATTGTTCGTTCAAGTTTTTGTAAAATTCAAGCAATTCAATCTCGTTATCTTCATCCAAACTAATCGGAGCCAACAAGTTATCGTTGTTAACATCATCCTTTGAGTGATGAAATTTCGGGATCACCCGATATTTAACGTTCGATTCTTCTGAATGTTTATTCATTCTATCCAATTCTTCAATTGAAATATGCCCTAAGACCGATGGTTTAATAGGGAATAAAATAACATCCTTATCTAACAACAAATCTTCTTTGTAATTATTTAAATTATTCATAAAATCACCATCTTTCCGGAATAGATTGACATAACATCCAGTCTGAATAACTATTTTGGAGGTCTATAATACTATCCTCATTGTAAATATCTTCAATATTGTATTTCTTCAACATATATTTGTATTTCTTCATAATTGAAAGCCAGTCTTTAAATACGTCTAAATCTAGATGTTCAAAGCATTCGCTTTCTGATAGAATATCACTTAATCGAAGAATATCCCTATCGGCATACAACAAAATATCAAATGCACGTTTTGGTTCGTGGTTTAGATAAATTTCAGGAACCAATCGGATTTTATCGCCGGATTTCTCTGCAACCTTTTCAAAGAAAACAAATAAATCTTTTGAAAGTTTTCTGTCTTTAATAAAATCAGCAGAGACTTTGTATTCCCGCTCTTTAATTCCGGAAACATCAAGAAAATCAATTGATCCTTTTAGTGTCTCTGAAATAAGATCTTCAAATAAACTGTTATTTAGTGAATCCGCACGCAACAATTTATTATTGAAATAATTCCAAAAGTGATTGAATTTTTTTGAAGACTTCTCTGTTGTTAATTCAGTCCAATCATCAGAGTAATTTTTCAGAAATAGATTAAAGAAGATATTAGACAATTCTTTAGTACTTACAGAATGATTCAGCAGTTTATAAACAGTCTCTGGAACACCAGGAGCTTCTTTAAACTCACCAAGTTGTCGTAAAAAACAAAGCGCAATTTTCTTTGATAATTCTTCTCCAAAAAAGACTCGATGATCATAATCTGAAAACGCTCTAACACTCAACCCCATAAGGCTAATCTCATCATACATCATCCCCTCATCAACGAGTTCCCAAATTTCTTCTTCTAAAATCCTATCACAAGCAAAGTTTAACAATTCTTTAATTAGTTCTCGAGTTGAGCTGCAAATTTTGTTGTTAGAATTGAAACTCGATTCTCTTCTTATCTGATTAAATAGTGTCCCACCCCAGTCAGTAAAATTCTCATTATCACGGAATAAATTTGCATTAAAAGTTGCAACATTAAATCTTAATAGATAATCCGAAAAGGAGTTTTTGATGTAAGTGTCAACATCTTCGTCAATTTTATTTGCATTAATTGCATACAAGTAGACACAACCCTTACCAGATAAATTGTCCAAGAAATGAGATTCCGTTGTTAAGACAAGACAATGTTCTTTAGGATTAATAACTACACAAGCATTTTCAAATTTATCTCCAGATGTCTTGTTAAAGTTCTTCCTAAATCTAACTGGTTTCTTAAGAGCTAAAGATGATTCTTTTTTCAACCAATTTAAAATAATTTTAGAAAACGATTCATTTTCTGTCGTAATCATAGATTTCCTTCTTTCTACTGAAATTTATTCAGTTTTTTTTATTTCTCTTAAATTATAATAGAAAACAAAAAATCCACCCCGAAGAGTGAATTTTAAGGACTTCTAATATCCTCTTGCAAGGATATTACGCCGTCGTGGCACGAAAGACAAATAGGTGCAATGTGGTGCCGAGGTTGCAATTCAACACCGAGCAGCAATCAAATTCTCAATTCGAACCTTCCTAACATCAAATCAAACATTCTCGACAAGTTCCGCTAACCAAAGAGTCCAAAAGGAAAGCTGTCTGGTTTGTACTATCACCGATAATGTTATCCTCTAGTTTTAAAGTTGTCATCGATTATTTGTTGCGCTAAGATCCAATAACCTTTCACAATTATTGAACCAATTTTTTTACGTGGTTATATCCACAGTGAGTAAAGAAAGAATAATTTTATTTTATTTTTCTTATTACTATTATAGCATAATTTTTCTCATAGTCAATAAAAAAATATCGCATAACCTTATATTAAGCGATATTTTAATTTTTAATTAGGGGAAATATTTAGCATTTTCATAGAAAGTCTTGCTTCTTCAATGTGATCATTAAAATCTAGATGTCCTGCATTAATACAATCGAACAACAAATCCCAACTTTTTGATTCATTTTTGTCGTAACAAACAATCATATCAATGTCGACATTTGAATTTTCATCAACAATATTAAAGTATTTGCAAATTCTTGAAAGTGTAAAAATAGCACTATTATCGAAGTTCAATCCTGGTAAATCGTAAAGAACAATCTTCTTATTTCTAGGAATATATGTAATTGAATTTAGTAGATTTTTTTCTTTAGAAGTTGTACAGAGGCTAGTTAATGTTTTAAATGATATGGCTATTTCATTATCGTCCACATCTAAAATCAATTTATGAATTATGGTTCTAAATCCCAAATTCAAATCTTTACGATAAGTCGAGTCAACGGTTTGGAAAAATTTACCAACAAAGTAATCGTAAGTGTCTTTGTTAAGACCAGTTGTATTTTCAGCAAATTTCAAAGTTGTATTGATACCCAACAAGGAAAGCTCATACTTTTCTGCCACAATCTCAGGATTTAAAACTTTGTTTTCCCAAATTAACAATTGAATCTTAGAAAAGACTTTAACTAGTTTATCAATATCACCCTTAGAAATTGGATTATCTATAAATAGATCTTCAACAATTTTATAATTTATATCTGAATTGCTATATTCACTCATTGCAATAGATAAATTATGTAACAACGCAGACAAACAGCTTCCTTCATCATAATCAGAAACTTTTCTAGTTGCCAAATCCTCTAAATTTAAATCTTTAAAACTCAACAACAAATTTCTGACAGTATTAACAAAAAACTGCATATCTTTTGGTTTTGAATTGCTAACGAATTTAGAAGCGCCATCACCGGAAACTAGGCTAAACAGTATATCCTCTCCGTCTAATTTTGGAACAGAAGAAATTAGTTCTTTTAAAGAACATACCTTATCAAGTAAAAAAACAATATATTTTTTAATATAAAGATTTCTATTAAAATCTTCTTTGGTTTCCTTGTAATCCAAACATACTTTTTGTAATACAAAGTCCAACCCAATAATTTCAGGATTAAACAATACATACAATTGTTCATTATCAAAGTTTTTTTCAATCAATCTAAAAAGATTAGAATCCAACTTTTTATCAATAACAAAGTTTAGATAACTGTCAGCAAGGTTGAGATTGTTATAATCAATCCCGTTATTCACTGCATTACTTGAATAATTCTCTAACAAGATCTTCAAATCTGACAGATATTTCAGAATAACATCTTTTAGTTCTTCTTTGAATAGCTCGTGAACCTCATCTTCTAAGTTGAAAAGAAAAGCTCTAAAGGCGGTAGCGTAATGACGGTGGAAACACTCGTCCCATTCATTTTCTGATTTCTCATCTCTGTATTTTTTACAGATTTTATTTGCTGTATTTTTTAGAGCATTATTTAAAAGTTCTGTATTAGTGTAATAGTCTAAAAGGAGAAGTGCTCCCTTTTTAAACTCAATACTAATATACTCGGAATCGTCATAGTCGACTAAAAAATCTAGTAATTCATTGTTATAGAAATCAAAATAAAAATTTCTCTTTGTAATATCGTCAGAATCTAAACTTTCACAATATGGTTTATAAAATGATTTCATAAATTCTGCAACAAAATAAACTATTAACGTCCCATTATCTGCGTCGTTGATATCATCAAACAACATCGAAGTAATCTCATCGACTATATTGGAAGAAATCATACCGGATAAGGACGGCACTAATTTTTTCGAATTTAACATTCAAACCTTCTTTCTACTGGAATAAATCCAGGTGTATTATTTTTTCTTTAATTATAACAGAAAAAAGAGTACGAATCAACGTACTCCTTTTTTATTTTTTATCACCGTCAAGATTTAACTCTTTGGTGAAGTGTGTTTGTCTGAAGTCTTGATATTCGGATGGAGATACCGAGAATGCTTTCTTAGTCAATTCTAGGCGTTTAGATTCATCCATCTTAGATCTGCGAAGATTTTGAATATCCATTTCACGCTGTTTAAGTGCGTAATTGTTTCCGCCATCAGCAAAACTCTTAGGAACGAATGCCATTGGTTTACCTGAGTCAAGAGATTGTTTGATTACCGCACCAGTTTCGTGGTCGTGGTATAAACCACCCTCTCCATACTTAGCTTTTGCAACAGCAAGTGCAGAATGTGCTTTAGGATCATCCTCTTTAACGAATGTTCCCGTATCACGCACCATTTGTTGATCGACAGCTACTTGACCGTGCTCAAAGTGAATATTGCTCATTCCACTCTTATCCATATAGTTAAGAACTTGTTGTGCATACTGACCTTTAACAGCGTCTCCTGTCATTTCGGTTAGTTGCTCACGAGAGAATGAGTGATTTCCGTTAGGATTATTCTCAAAGGAACTTAATTCACTCATAGCTGAGTGTACTTCACGTTGCTCTTTGTTACCTTCGCCTTCACCCCAAGAGGTACGTAGAACCATTTCTTCTGTATCATCGTGAACTGGAGATGTGTACATAGAAACACCTTCTGACGATTCACCAGTTATACCAGCAACAGTATAACCCGCTTGTGATGGTGGTTCGAACATAGATTGAGCAGATACATTCTGTACGTCCCAATTCATACCTTGAGCTCCTGCCATACGACCAACCCAAGACTTAGCAAAACGTGAACCGAAACTGTGTGTGTTTCCACCAGTCAAGGCTGACTCGTAGTTTTGAATGTTCGCAACAGTTGCAACCATATCATCAAATCGTCCAGGGGTAACAGCGGATAATCCTCCGGCAGCCGCACCCATCAATGTTCGCATTCCATATTTTGGATCCGAAACCATACCTAGTGTAGCACCACCAAGGAAACGTCCAACATCACGACCGGCACGTTGCATACGACCCTTAATACCTTTAGCAACGACATTTCCATTACTGTCAATATCGTAATTTTTAAGGTTCAATCTACTATCCATACCGGAAATACGAGTAGCTTTATCAACTGTTGTGTTTGGATCTCCGTGAATACCTCGGTTTGTTGCACCTTCCGTGAATGCACCAAACAACTTACTGGATCCACTTGCTAAAGCGCCACCCCAATCAGTTGCGACCGCACCATCATAGGCACCTTGAACTTTCTCTTTAGTTGCGTCTTTGAGATCGTTATATTCACCTTTAAGAGTATCCCAGTTTGATCCTGATTTAACTTCTTCATCAAGATTGGTTGTTACTGGAGCTTTTTGTTTACCTTCACCAAATTCTGTAGCTCTGTAAGCAGAAACTTGAGCCTCTTGGTCGAGACTATTTTTGATGTTACTCTTGCCTTTATTTGATCCAGAACCAACACCTCCAGCGTTAGCCTTTTCGTGTTGTTTGCGAAGTATAGCCTCATCATCACGATTTCGACCACTTTTCACAGCAGCATAACCTTTGGCGGCCATAGCACCACCAAGGAACGCACCAGCACGTTTAAGACCTTCAACACCTTTTTGGTGCCAAGTTTGACCAGCCTCAGCAATACCTCTAATTGATCCAGCTTGTACCCCAAACATACCCATCAGGGCGTTTGTGATCGCTTCAATAGATAAGAATCCTAGAATCGTTACGATTACACCATTACCGAAGATAATTCGACCAACGTTAATTGCAAATGCAATACCCAAAGCGTCTAGTGTTTGTTGGAATACAAGACCGATTAGGTTTTTCATAATATTTGCTGTACCAGATCCAAAGTTAAGTAGTCGACCATCACCCTTAAGAGCGTCTAGGGCGAACACAACTGGAGCTATTACAAAGTAAATACCAAATGAAATTGCACGAGCAACATATCTCCACGTAAACTTGATATTAATACCAATAAGTACAAAAGATACAAGTATAGACGTGATACCTGAGAATCCTAGCAAGTTAGCAAAGAATGATGATACAGCATTACCACCGGTCGCTGCACCCGTAGTCTGCATTGTCTTCATAAAGTGACTCATCTGAGCGGCCATTTTAACTAACGCACCATTTAGATAAATTGCCCCGAATAGAATAACATTCAAGAAAATTATCATCAAAACTGCATTAATAGCTTGACCAAATACGTCTTGAAGTGAACGTACATCACCAACACTCAAGTAATCTTTTGTTGATCTTCTGATTGCATTAACAACCGCAACACTGAGGATCATAAAGGCCAAGATGATAAATGGAGTTTGTACAGCCATAAACATAGGGAATGTGTTATTCTTGAACAGATTACCCCACTCACCAAATACCAACTCGTCTGCGTTACGAACACCAAGGGTTGATACTAATGCAGATAGAGCCTTGTAGAACCAGTTATCAACCTGCTCACCAACTACGGTACTGTTACTGTCATCAGTTTCTTGCTTTTCAGCTCGAACTGTTGCAGAAGTTGCCCCCATAGCAATATCAAACCAAGTGATAGCATAAAGGTCACTTCCTCGTTTACCACCGTTATCAACAGTAGCTCCGGAACCAACACCTGCGTGATATCCTTTTGGAACTGCATAGGTATAAGCGTCAGATTTTACTGCACCCTTACGGTTAGGATAAATTCTAACCAGCTTATCAGTTGCGCTTTTCTTGTTCCAAACATCCTTTTCTACGATTGATTTTGTAGAAACAGATCCACTTGTATCAATGGAATAATCGACTTCGTTGTAGGTCCACGTCTTTCCTGTATCCGGGAACTTACCACCAACGGTAGCCCACAACAGATTCATAAACCCTTCTGTTGAAAGGTCAGGATTACGTTTCCCTTTAGATGTTATTAATTGACCATAATTGTCTTCTAGTGCACGGTTTAATTCAGCAACAAGATTATCGTTTACACGACCAGCAGCGGTTGCTGCGTTTTTAGAATCAATCCGTGAGAACTCACTTGATGTTTTATCATCATTTCGGTCAATACCTTTGCTGTGAGTTCCATCCTTATTCAATACGAATACACGGTCGGCGGCTGCCCACCCCGGGAATGTAAGTGCTAAGTTACCACGACCGGTTTCTGTATTCTCCATCGGTGCAGTCTCGGTTTTAAAACTTTCAGCCGTTTTTGTTGGAGACCAATATTTACCTGTAGTAAAAGTCTTGATATTTCCAACACTCGCAACGGCCTGATCAACACTTCCTGAATCTAATAAAGCTCCGGTAAATTTCCAGGACTCGGGAGACCAGCTAATTTTTTCAGCCATCCATTCAGGAGACTTGGTAACGTCCTGACCGAACCAGGCATTACCGATAGGTGAATAACTGACGTTAGACTGAATGCGGTGACCACCCGGATCCAATTCAACTTGAAGGTAAGCGGCACCCGTGTGGGATGAGTCTTTCGCTTGAACTGCTCCAGTAGGAGCTAGTGACAAGAGGATCAGACCGAGACCCGCTAAACTCGTTAATTTATTTTTTATTTTTTTGAAATTCACTTTTTATTTTCTTTATTCCTCCTACAAAATTCCTACATAAATCAGTTCTAAAAAACTTCTTCTTTTACTATTATAGCAGGAATTTTACTCTTATAACGTAAGTAAAAAGAATTACTATAATTTTAGAAATAAAATCACTCTACTTAGAGTTAGAAAGAAGGTACTATTATGGAAATGGTACAAACTATTGAATCTCTCATCAAAGAGGGGATTGTTTCTAAGGAAAAGGCTCCTCAATTTGCAAAATTTTACGAAGACGCAAAAACCGGTGTAATTGATTTTTCTTATATTAAGAAAGATGGATCAGTTCGTTTTGCCCGTGGAACTCTAAATCCTGAACTAGCATTGAAAGAGGGCGGAATTACCGAAGATGAACTTTTCGATCTTGAAGAACAATTCAATCTTAAAAATTTGAAGATTGGCGAAATTGATTTGTTCCCATCCCCAACAAGCAAAAAACATCTTCATTACATTGATGTTACTGCTGGTGGGGTTCGACAACTCAATCCCGATACTTTAATTTATTAAAAAAGAAAGCGCTACTGTTTTAATTTCAGTAGTGCTTTTTTCTGTTCTTATTCAAGGAAAAATATCTTTTATTTCTACAAACGTTTTACTTAGAAAGATTCTGAGGGCTAGTAACAACGACTCGTTTTTCTGAATCAAAAATATTTGTATTAACAATATAAAGATGAGTACCTTGTTTGATCAATACACGTCCAATTTCAGTTTGAATGATATTGGCAATAACCCCCTCATCCAAGTTGAATGCTTTTCTTAAAGCTGGAACCTCGGATTCTTGGTGGTTAAGTAAGAATGTCGTGTGTGCATTTGTGATTACGGCTTGACCTTGTTGTGTTTGGTTGAAGTCATCAACACGCTGACTGGCAACGCATAGTCCACCGTTACGTTTACGAATACGACGACTCATCGTTTCCAAGAATGCTGATGTGTATTGGTATCCATTTTGGGATGGGCTCATCATCATCCACGCTTCATCGACGAGAATACGTTTTTTGATGTGAGGGTTTTTCTTACCAAATTTTTCCCAAACCCAGTTCAACAACACGTACATTGAAAGAGTCTTAAGATCACTTGATTCAATACCAGAAATATCGAAGGTGATAACTGGTAAGTCACGCAAGTTTTGGAACTCTTTTGGAGTTTGAGTGTCAAACATACCACGTGTTTTATTGTTTCGGTAAGGTTGTAGTGCGTCTACTACCTCACGCAAGTTTGGATATGTTCCATCATAAACAAAGTTTTGCATTAGGTCAATCAAGTCGCTAAGGATCGGCATAGGTTTTTTACGGAAGTTATTAATCAGAACTCCGTTTTCTACAATAATATCCCCATTTTCATACAAGCTATCAACATCATTATTTTTAAATCCAAATCGGAAGTACAACTCTTCGATAACTTCAAGCAAATTAGCTTCTTGCCCTTTATCCATATCAGGATAAATAACTTTAATAAATCCAGAAATATCTTCGTATTTCGGACGCAATTCTAATGTAGGAACCTGTTCTCCGGTTGTAGGATTAATATCCACATCTTCTTCGATATCAAAAAGATTCATCATAACTGCTCGTGTAGGATCTGTCGACATACGGAATACAGCACCGTGAAGTTTGTTCGTCATTGCGCCATACTCGCCTTCAGGGTCGATGATAACAGTTCGGATACCGTGTAGAGAGCTACGCATTGTAAGGAACTTAACTAACGTAGATTTACCAGAACCTGAAGTACCAAATACGTTTAGGTTCGAATTTGGAATCCCTTTCTTATACATATCCAGAAGAGCTGGCGTTCCACTGAACGTATTCGTTCCTAAATACAATCCGTAATCATCATAAAGCTCTGGGATATAGAATGGAATACTTGAAATTACTGCACCCGTATTAAAGTTACGTTTCTTATCTTGCAAGTAATCAATTGCATAAGGAACAACTGTACGATATCCTTCATCCTGTCTTAATGCCAGCACTTGAGGGGTGATATGTTCTTCCTTAAGTTCTTGCATAAGGGCAATCGTGTTTCGACTAAGTTCTTCACGTGAATCTGCGTAAAGAGTGAATAAGAATTGGGCTTCAAATGCAAACTCGTTACGTGTAGCAAGTTCAGCAATTTGATATTCCAACTTATCGATTTGCTCTTGGAATGTATCACGATTTCGGTTTGCTCCACGCTCAATTTCCTCTTCTAACTGAGCACGAACGATCGTTAATTTGTCTTGCAATTCTTTACGAGCCTCTGATTGTTGTCGTGGTTGAATTGATAAGTTAATATCTAAATCATAATCAGAAGAATAAAGTCTTCGTAAATAACCAATATAAACTTGATCAGGGAGCCCCTCGATACAGAATACACGTGCATATTTAGATCCAACAATTAAAAAATCGATTTCTCCTCGTGAGTAAGCTGAAGGGGCCATACCCTCTTTAATTGTCTCTTGTCTAGGGTTATAATCCTCTTCAAATTCAAAGTTGGCTGTTTTTAAGTTGATTGATTGTTGAATACCCTCTAGCTTTGTAACGTCAACCTTTGTTGGTTGTGCTTGAGATATAAAATTACCAATCGCTGGATTCATTCCAGGATTTAAACTTTCATCAAAATTTGAATTGTAAACGTTTGATGATGTAGGAATTGTGTTTTGTTGAGGATAATCATTTTGATAAAAATTATTGCTTGGTTGCACTTGTTGTGGCATTTCCACTGAATTAACTGAAGGATATCCATCAGCTTCATTAAATTCAGATTGATAAGGATCTACTGAATTAAATTCAGGATATTGTTGCATTTGTGTCTGACTGTTATCAAACCCTCCAACAAATCCTCCCTGCGCTTGTTGTGGTTGTTGATTCATACCAAAACTAGGCTCCTGTTGTTGATAAACAGGAGGTTGTTGATGATATTGGTTTACATCACTCTCTTGAGGAAAGTTGTTGTTGGGGTATCCGCCAACTTGTTGAAATTGGTTATTATTGTTGAAATTTTGAGGTTGTTGAGATACAGACGGATTTTCAAACGCCTGCAAAGGAACGTTACCGTTCTTCTTTCCTTTTTTCTCTAATTTCTTTAATTTTTTCAATTCTTTTTTGGATGGTTTGTTAGAAACATCACCTTTCGTTTTAAAAAGTCCCATTACGTTGTAACTCCTTCAAAATCACCAGCTGACGAACGTTTGTTCACCATCTTGATTTTTTTATTCTTTAGTTTTTTCTCTAAAATTAAAGCATTGATAAATAACATACTACCATCAAAAACTTTTGATCCTCCGATTAGGAAACCAACGACTAGCCAGGGAGCTGCAACTATTACAGCCCACAATACGTTTTCTGTCAAAGCTGCGACTAGAAAACCAAACACCATTGCTGGCGGAATACCGATAGCTCTGTAAAGCATATCTTTAACACTATATTTACCACCTATGAACTTATAACTAATGTCAAGGTTTTCGGGTGTTGCGAATGTTCTTGCCAATTCAAGAGTCCTCCTATTTTGATTTTAATTCTCTTTCTATTTTAACGCAAAAAAATAGAGAGACTTTCAAGTCTCTCTAGATGGCCTACGCCTCAGCCACAATCTTTACGAGAAATACGATCTCGAGCGTCACTATTAAAAGCTATTATACGGTTTAACAAGCCTTTATTTTTACTTGGTTTAAGAGCACCTGTTGTCTCAGATGTGCAATTCAATTGCAATACCCACCAAAGAAGGAAGCGGTGGTCTCTTATCTTTATATATATAATATCACAGAATTAATTTTGTGTCAATAGTTTTTTGAAAATTAATTGAAAATATTTTTAATTTTTTCTTCTATACGGTCGACAACCTCACAATCACCGTATCCTTGTTCAACTAATTCCTTTGCAGACTCAACAATTTTATTTGTCTTTCCTGAATTAATTAAAACACCATACTTTGTACTATTGTGTTCACAAAGAATGATATCGTTATAAACATATTCTTGATTTGATAAATACAAAAGAACTTTCTTTTCATCCGTAAAATCTTTAATTAGCATTAACATTCACCTCTTTTTAAATCTAATATTATTTTATCATAAAACAATCGAAAAATCAACAAACAAAAAAGGATGGTTTACCATCCTTTTTAATTAGACATCCAATCGAACAATTTCCATCATACCCACAACGTTGTGAGCTCCCGCATTTGCGTTTGTGATAGAGTGTGCCCCGAATCCAAAGTTAAGGGCTACTTGAACAGGCATATTGTAATCCTTAATCATCATTGTGCGATAGTGTCCAGGTGAGTTTTTCCACATCTTGTAAAACTCTTTAGCTAGATACTCTTCGTTCGTGATACTTACGATATTCCAGTTCATTCCTGAAATTTCAGCAGCGTTTTCTGACAAACCGTTAAATTTGTTCATTTCTTCAGATGTATAAACTGTACTCCAAGACGAACCGTCTGGACGTTTGTGTTTACCTTCTGATGTTCCGCCATATCGAAGTGAACCATACATAGCCATTTCGTTTGCACGTGTCTCTGCTGCTTTCCAAACAGCACTATCACGATCTGCTACAGTTACAGGGGCAAGACCATTTTTAGCACGCTCTTCATTGACAAGAGAAGCAAATACACGATTTACTTTATCAAGGTCAACGATTTGCTTAAGTTTGTTAAGGTCATCCTGAGTCATATTATTGGCTGATGTTCCGTAAGTTTCACGGATATCAGGGTGTGCCTCACCATTAAATTTATCCTTGTTTTCTTGGGATAAATTGTCGTGCAACCATTTTGCGCTTCGATAATTAGGATTGTTGAAGTAGTCGTTGATACCATTTTCAGTTAAGTTAGCAATATCAACAAAATCATCCTTGTCACGTTTTGGAACTGTAACGTCTGAAGAATCAGCTTCTTTTGTTCCGTAGTAAACAACCTTATCTACAGCTTGAGTGCGAGAGATTTCAACTTTTTCACCACGAACACGTTCGCCAGTTTTATTGTTGATTCGAACACTAGTTTTGTATTCGATACGACCATCCTCACCCTCTTCTGAAGTGCGCTCAGTACCAACTGTCATAGTTGTATCAGCTAAACGTACAAGTCCACGCTTAATAGTTTCGCTAGAAAATTCGAAATCATCACGATATAGAGGTTTTGTACCCTCGTGAATCACACGAGTTACAGGTTTCTTACCTACACGAATTTCTTTAAGTTTTGATTCTACAAGAGTTCCGTTTTCGAAGACATCTTCAAAAACTTTCTCTTTGTAACCATCTTCACCTTCGACTTTTGTAACTTCATCGCCTTCAAAGATATTAGAATCTTTCTTGCGTTCGGTTGTAAAGGTAATTGCTTCACCACGTTCGATTCGCTCTTGAGTAGTTCGTTCAACTTTAGTACCAACACGAACAACACCGTTCGTTGCTTTCACTTCATTTTCACGAATAGTTTCGGTGTGCCCATCTCCGTAAGTGATGGTTACCAAATCATAAGAGCCGTCTTTAGCTTCAACGTCAGTCTTGCGTTCACCACGATTAAGTTTGTCATCCTTAATCTCTTTGACTTCAGCTTTTAATGTAATTTTTTCAGAAGTACGTGATGTTTCTACATTTTTACCAGTACCAACAACCACTTCACGAGTTACAGGAGCAACTTCATTAACTTTTACTTTGTCAGTAGAAAGAAGTTTTCCGTTCTCATCGTATGTTTTTGTTGTAACTTCATCGTAAGAACCGTCAGACCCTTCAACAATAACGTTCTCAACACCCTTAGCAAGGTTGTCATCGTATGAAGTTTTTACTTCACGCTTAACAGTAAAGTTTTCAGTTGTTTTTTCAATCTTAGGTGTTGTGGCTTTAGGTTTAGTACCAACACGAACAACTTTGTCTGTTGCTGGTGTTTCATCGTGTGATACTACCTCACGAGAAACTTCAACTCCATCTTCGGTTGTTACACGAACAACTTCAACGATTTCACCATCTTTACCTTCAACATCAACAACTTCTTTTCCAATTTCAAGAGTATTATCTTCGAGATATTTTACTCCGTGATGGATTAGTGTACGACTGGTGATGTCTTTGGTTTCTTTAACTACATTTTTAACAACTTTAGTTCCAACACGAACAACAGCGTTTACAGCTGGTTTTGTTTCAGTTCCAGAAACAACACGGTTTACTTCAACACCATCTTCATACGTAACTGTATAAGTCGTAACAGTTGATCCCGGAACACCCTCAGAAACCTTAACTTCTTTTCCAAGCTCTAAAGTGTCATCTTGAATATAATCAATTCCAGGAATTAATGCGGTTGTTTCTTGAATTGTTTTAGTTGTTACAACTTTTGTAACAGGTGCTGGAGTAGTAGGTGTTTCTTCACCCGGTTTTTCTGGATTTGGAGTAGCAGGTGTATTTTCCACTGGTTTTGTAACAGTATTTGTTGTCTCACCTGTTACTGTAGTAGAAGTACCACCAGTAGTTGCCCCAACATTTCCGGGAACTTGTGTGTTGTCATTACCAGTTTTAGTTTCGGTAGTCTTGTTAGAATTACCTTCTGTTGTGGTAGTCGTACCAGGCTTTTGCTCCTTGCCTTCTGGAACTACTGGTTTGTCAGAAGGATTGGTTGGTGTAACCTCAGTCTTCTTACCAGTCGATACGCTTTCAGCTGGTTTAGTTTCCACTGGTTTTTCAGCTGGTTTAGTTTCCACTGGTTTTTCAGCTGGTTTGTTTTCCGCTGGTTTTTCAGCTGGTTTGTTTTCCGCTGGTTTTTCAGCTGGTTTAGTTTCCACTGGTTTTTCAGCTGGTTTAGTTTCCACTGGTTT
>ERZ773213.7-NODE-7-length-243610-cov-10.086330_pt1 | contig 243610 bp, 224 predicted proteins | sample MGYA00580996_ERZ773213 | MGnify/ENA primary metagenome ERZ773213 (study PRJEB29015, sample SAMEA2738152) | human oral metagenome | biome: human oral; feature: human-associated habitat; material: saliva | place: China | collected 2197 ...
GACGCAACACCAAATGCAATTGACTTCTACTAATGTGGAAGAAAATGAATTAGCAAACATTAATGCTTCTATTAACGAACACAATCTTAAAATTGAAGAACTTAATAAGATTATTGGTTATAAAGACGCTTTTGCTAATCCTAACTATAATATTGACTTAGAGAATAATCTATCTTCTTTAGTCAATAAAGTAGAACCATTGAACGACAGATTAGTAAAGTCTATTACCGATATCTCTAATAAGGAATTAACGCCAGAATATAAAGAAGAAATCATTCAGCGTAAACTTTCTTTAGAAAAAGAATTAGAAGCGACTGAACTACTGTATAGCCATTTGATTAAAGAATATAGTCAAATGGAAAATAAGATTAGTCAGGTAAAGATTACTTCTCATTCTGAATTAGAATCTACTCGTATTAAGATTGAAGAATTAACAAAGAAGAAAAACGAATTAGAAAAACAAGCTAATTCGATTCCATGTGAATATCCCATTACTGATTTACACTTACAAAAAGAAGTATTGGTACAAGGTAACCCAGATGTTTTAGAATTACTTCATCGTTTAAGTTTATTCGGTGATGAAGATATTACTCGTGATTCTATTGGTCAATTAGTAGATAAAATAGATTCAACTAAGAAAGAACAATCTAATCTTACTGTTTTGTATAATCGAATTGATGAGAGAATTAAACATTTAGAACAAAAAGAAAAAGAGATTAAAATCCTTTGTCCTAATTGTTCACATGAATTTCATCCTGGGTTTGATAAAGAGAAGTATGATTTGTATTTGAAAAAACGAGAAGAAGTTCAAGGAGACCTTGATAAGATTACTACACTTATTAAGGATTTAGAAGAACAATACATCGATAGGAATACAAAGTATACTATCTTAAAAGACTTTAGTCAATATTGTCGAAATCAATCTAATGTGTTAAACCAATGGTGTGTTGATGTTATTCGTAATAAACTTTATCTAGGTAAAGTATACGAAGCAACTGAACTTTATAATAATTATAAAGACTATGTGGTTTTGCTATCCGATATCGATAAACTGAATCAGGAAACTCGTTCTTATCAGCAAATTATTGACAATGCAAATCAAGTAGATGAAAAAGAACATCATCTTTTAACCGAGCAATTAAATAAGATGTCAACTCAGTTAGAAGAAGTGAGAAGAAAGAAACAAAGTATTATTATCCATTTGGAATCTATTGAAGATATTCTTCGTTACTATAATGAATTTGAAGAAGCTAAAGACTCTCTTCAAACGACATTGGATGATATTGACGATATCCAGATGAAGTTAGCTGAATACGATATTTATACTTTGGTGTCTGGTTTAATTGCAGAAGAAAGAAATCAAGTAGCTATACTGACTAAAAAGCAAATTGAAATCATTACTCGTGAAAAGAATATCGAGATGGTAAATAAACAAATCGAAGATATTAAAGAAGAGATTGAATCATGGTCAGCTATTGTTGATACATTGAATCCTCAAGATGGTTTAATTGCTGAAGGTCTATTAGGTTATATTAAGATATTCTTAGCCAGAATGAATGGCTTTATCCAATCTATTTGGTCTTATCCTCTTATTATTCATCCTGCTAAAATGACAGATGGTGAAAGTAATGATGAGTTATCTTATCGTTTCCCAATGACTGTGGGTTTGAGTGAAAAACCAAAAGCAGATATTTCTTTAGGTAGTGATGGTATTTTAGAGATTATTGATTTAGCATTTAAAATGATTGCCATGAAAGCATTAGGTTTATCAGGTTATCCTATATTCTTAGATGAGTTTGGTAGAACATTTGATGCTAAACACAGAGAGAATGCTTTAAAGCTAATTGAAAAATTATCTGAAGAATTTATTGAAGACCAAATATTTATTGTGTCTCACAATTTTATGGAGTATTCCGTTTTAAATGACGTGTCTTTCTGTGTATTATCAGAAGACAATATCGTTTTACCACCTAACAACCTCAACAGAGGTGTTGAAATTATTCGTTAAAAAGGAAATCAAAATGAGTAATCAAAATACTAGTAACCAAACTGTAGATACAGCTATCTCTAATACAGCTATCCATGATTGTGATGATAGCACATACGAAGTACATGTAAGTGCAGCGACACAACACATGTTGGCTCAACTGCGTGAGAACTTCATTACTGGTTTGAACATCTATTCTCTTATTGAAACTACTATGTTAAAGTATGCGGAATCTCATGCTACTAAAGACTATTTGTTAGTTAAGTCTAGTCAAGCTTATAAACAGCTAAGTGAATCTACTAATAAAGAATTGGTAGAACTTCGTCAACTGGTTGAAGTATTGAAAAAAGAGAATGAAGAACTACGAAATGAACTAGATACTTATCGTAGTAAAGCTACTGTAGTCGAAGAACCTGTTACAGAAGACGATGTAGAGAACGCGCCTATTTTAGTTAGTGCTCCTGACATTGAACATTCTTCTGAAAATACAGTTACTCTTTCTGATGAAGATGTTAAATCTATTAGAGGTAATGGTATTGTAGAAATTGGTAATGCTGTTGTAAAAGCTATTCCTACAGTTAAATATAGTGCTGATGAGGTGAAATCTAATGATGCACTATCATCTCATGTTCACCATAATCCAAATGGTGCTGGAAATGGTGTATTCGTTTCTACTGGTAAACCAGATACCGATTCTAATGAAAAGATTCGTGTCACCGAATATTCTAAAGTAGCAAATACCAGAATTTAAACATATAGCTTAAATAGAGAGACCATATAGCTTAAATAGAGAGACACTTAATTGTGTCTCTCTATTCAGTTAATCATCCATACTATCATTGTCACCTTCAGGCAATGTATTCAATTTACCTAATACTTCTTTTTCTGTAAGGATAACAGTACCGCGTACTAGTTCACTGTCTGTAATTTCACGAGACGCGGGAGGTAAGTCAATCACTCTTTCTACCATGGTTTCAACAGAATTAGGGATAATATCTTTAATCTCTTTTCTCTGTTCTTCATTTCGACTCATTGCTTCAGATACAAGTGCATATACCAAGTCTTGTTGTACAGCATTTGATTCTTCATCTACTTTCAGTCTGGCTTGGGCAATCACTGCTTTATCATTTGCAGCCATCATCTTTAAAGCCATATCTAATAGTTCTAAATCATTGGTTACTTCTTCACCTTTTGTAAAAATGGTTCGAGTGAGGTGTTGGCGTAATTTAATGTTTTCATCCATCACACCCAGTTCATCGTATTTACTGGTGTTACCTACTTTTTCAAAACTACCAATATTAATCGGTGTAATTGATTTTGGTTTCGGTGGTGAATCTTCAATCATTTCTTCAATCATTGTTTTATCCTTTTTTAAATTTGTTTTAAACATATTTTAAACATATACTATTATATTGGAATTGGTGTACTTCTCCACCAGTTATTTTACTTATGAATTTCTAAAAATAGAAAATCAGTTATTCATAAAATTATATAAAGGAATCCGTAGTATGTCTATAATTAAAGATATCTTTTATATCTGGAAACGTTATAAGGCTAATCGAAAATTAATTTCTTTAGTAGAGGCGAGTAAACAATACGAAGGTTTTATCCTTAATGCTCTTTACATAGAGATGAATGGTGACTTTAACAGTATGTATACAAACCTAATAGAAGTTTGTGAACATTACCATAAAGAGTTATCACCTTATAACAAACGTATCTTACCAGATAGTATCAGTACAGATATTAACCAAATACCTGTTGGAATTAAGTATCTAAACAAAGCAGATACTTTAATAAAAGTAAACAGTACGATTGGTTATCTGACTTCTCAACTGAATAATCCTACTTTTAAATTAAAACCTTTAGAAGTAGAAAAGCTAAATACCAACTATTTAAGGTATTCCCCTAACTTAATCACTATTGTCGATTTCTTCGATAAAATGATTAATTTGTTAAAAACATTAAAGGATAAGAAAGACAGTCCTTTAATCTATTTTAAATTGAAACCTATTATATTTGTATTGATGTCTGTTATTGCGGTTAGCTCTAAGGTATTATACGAATTTAATAAGGTCGAGAAATAATTATTTATATAAAGGAAACAACATGAATAATGAAGACACTATGCTTCGTGGTTTTCGTAAAATCACCGATTCTAAGGACGGTGGTTTAGGTGAAGTCACTAATGACTGGCCAGGTATCTGTGCCATGTTATTACGGAAGATTATCCGTGATATGTACATTGGCAAAGGTAAAGAAGGTTATATGCAATGGCAAGACGAGCGTATTACCTATCCCCAAATGGAAGAACTCATTGAGGAGTTTGTTAAACGATACTATGGTAGTAGTATTTCAGATGCTGAATTGAAATCTGAAAAATCTCGTTTACTGACAGAGTTCTCTCGAGATGGTATTTCATTTAAGGTATTGGGTGAATTACTATTAGTATTGGATTTTGACTGGGTAGATATTTCTATTACTGCTGCGCGTAAATCTGGTACGGTAAAAACCTATATGCAACATATCGGTGGGATTGGTAAAACCCAATTTGAACATCCAGAATATACTGAGGAATTCAATCGTGAATCTGGTGGACATGATAATCCAGCAGAATGTCCTGATTCTTTAGTAGTAAAGAAAATCAAAAAGAACGCTACTCGTAAGAAGCGTTCTAAATAAGATAAACTATTTAAAAAGGAATTAACTTAAATGACCAACTCAACAAATACACTCGAGTTTAAAGCATATCGAGATATGGATAAGAAAGATGGTATTGACCATATCCGTATTGATAAACACGCCATTACTTTACTTGGTAAACAACTGATTCCAAGTTATACTCGGACGTTTTACCATCCAGTTTATGGTTCATTTGCCAGTATTCAATCTGCAATTGAATGGTATAAATTGGAAAAAGACGATTTCGATGTACGTTTAATGACAGGTGTGAAGTTAGATGAATATGTAAAAGAACAAATTGAATCTGGTAAAAATACGGTTAAAACCACAGAAGTACCAGATTATGTCATTAAAGAGTTTATTACATATTCTCTATTGAGTAAACCTGATTTATTCAGTATGGCTGTAGAGAATAAATTACCTTACTGTTGTTATCATGTCGGTAATGATGGATATGCTAAGGTAAATTATATTCAGTATACCAGAATACTCGGAAAAGTAATTGACGAATTACGTGGTAAATAACCAATTAACTAACTGCACTGCGCTACCTCTATAAAAGGGGTAGCGTAGTATATAAAATCTATGAATTATTTTTTAGTTTTAGAAAAGGAAATAACATGGCTAAAGTAAAAAGAACACCTGCACCACCAAAAGGTAAAAAAGGAAATAAGTCTAAAAAGACAAAAAATGGTGTAGGTAATAAAGTATCTACTAAAAAGAAAGATGACGCAAAAACGGTGTTTAACAGTAGTCTAGATACTAAGTTGGCTACTATTGATGCTTATCAAAATCTAGGTAATACTGTTAATAGTTTATATCAGTTTACTAACACTATGTCTTTGACTTCTATTACAGATGCTATTAAAGGTGGTTTAAATGGTTTAAATAAAATCAATGATTACCTTAAGATGGCAAAGGATATTAGTACTGGGCTTAAGAGTGGTAACCTAATGGATAGAGTAGGTACATTAGCACCAGGAGCTAAAGCAGCATTACAATCAGCTGGCTTAGACCCTGCTATGTTCGATAAGGTACAAGCTGCCGCTAAGATTGGTAATGATGTCGTTACCACAGTTAAAGATGTTCGTTCTGGTAAATTAGATGTATTATCTGGTTTGAATAATTTAGGTAAAGCCATTACTGGTCAAGATATTGGTTTGATAAAAGACATTCAAGCATTTAAAGCATCAGCTGCCGCTATTGTTAAAGAATTCAGTAGTGCAGGTATTGCTATTCGAGACAACTGGTATTCTTTAGTAGGACATCGTGATAAAGATGGTTACGAATATAATGTGGCTATGGATGTCGCTACTACAGTAATGGATGACTTACTTGAATATGGTGATTACGATACTGCTAAAATAGCCATTAAATCTATCAATCCACAAAAGTTAAAAGAAATCACAGGTGATTCCATTGAAAATATGCTGAAAAACTTCAGTATGAATTCTGTCTTTAATACAGGTAGAAAAGAGCAAGATGTCTTTAATGATGTATTAAGTGTCATTGAGGCATTTGATAATGGTAATTACCTTTGGATAGATAGAGAAGGTAATAGAAAGCTATTTAATGTTAACTTATTCATGGGTGCTTCTGAAGACTTTAAGAGAATAGCTAAAGTAAGTTTAGCAGATAGATTCTTTATGGATAGTCATGCTACAAAATCTCTAGCTTATACTGATAAAGAAAATGAAGTATTATTGTTATTAGGTAATGTGTTTAGTAACATTAGTAGTTTTAAAACTGAACTTAATAAAGACTTCCCTGACTTTATCGTTAATGAGCGACAACAAACTGTTTCTATTATCTCACCAGACGCATTTAAAATTAATAACGCATAAAGAGTACATTACAGTATAGCGAAAGCTATACTGTAATGTATATACATATTAACGTTCTGCTCTCTCGTCCCAAAGTAAGGCATTTAAACCGTCTTTCAAGAATAGAGCACCTAACATTTGTCCAGGTAAACTATTACCCATAACACTTGCCTGTCTTGCACTACTAAAACTAGAAACATAGCTTAATTGATTATAAGCTAATCTACGTTTTAAACGAGTACCTAAATAGTATTGTTCATTAACACCCATACCTGCTAATGTAGCCATATAGTCCATGAATGGTGTGTCATCGTCAAAGATACCATTTGCCAAATTATTTGCTGCACCGAAAAATGTACCAGCTGCTGCGCCACCTATACCACCAATTAAACCGCCAGCTACTACTTTCTCAATAGTATCACTCAAAGAGACACCTTCTGTAATAGGCATGGCAATGATTTCTTCCATTGGTGTAATAGAGAAACTAACATTAACTGACATTAGGTTTCCTTCTGGGGTAAATCCCATTGTACCATCACCACGTGTAATGGTAATAGAATCAATAGCTGCCAAGCGAGATTGCATTCTACCTTTATCGTAGAATTCACAATACAATGGATTAGAGTGAGAGTGCTTACCTACAGATGCTGGTAAGGCAGCTGCTAAGATACAAGCTAGTGGGAAATACACATCATTAAATGCAGACCTACGATTAGCATATCTTGCTTTTAATGTAAATGAATAACTAGGTTTTGGTAATTGTGCTTCTGAGGATTCCCAGTATTTAGGCATAGAGACTGTACCACCACCACCAGCAACTAATAAACCACCTAGACCTAGACCAGTGATAGTACCTGATGCAAAAGATTTAATACCACCCACTACTGACTCTATGGTATTACTAACTATATCATCACCAATATTACCGCCTGCCATATCAAAGTATGTAGAGCGACCAGTAGAAGCCATACTGTTAATCTTTTCCATTAACGAAGAAGTCTTATAGTTATTCGAGAATGTTTCAGAAACAGCACCTGTATCATCTACACGGAAACTAACAAAAGCACCACCTTCTCTTAACTCTTCTTCTAGAAATTTCCAGAAACCATCATTACTTACGCTATCGTAAGTTGGGGTATCACCAATATCACCAGTTTTACTTTTATCTACTTCATCCTGTTGTGGCTCACCGTCTTTACTAGGTCTATCTGAGTTATACATGGCACCACCGCCATCTGCCGCCATGGAAGTCCATTTAGCAACATAGTCAGCTAACTTAAAAGAGGTTCTACCATTTCTATTACGATAAGAAGTATGGAGCATTTGTCTTAGGTCTAATTTAGTACCTGTAGCCATTTGAATTTCTTCTAATGTTTTATAACGTGCGTGTGCTAAACGCTGTGCACGTGTTGCTACAGCAAATACGTCAAACTGAGCACCAGCACTATAACCTGTAATCTTACCTAATGCACCATCTAGAAATTGGTTAATGTGACCATTACCACCGAATGTATTGGGCCATAATGCTTTCATGGCTTTGGCATTATTTTCATCCCATTTCATGTCATCTTCACCAAGGGTTAAGTCATTACCGTTTTCGTCTGTACCAGTACCACGGTGAATCAAACCTAAGTCTACTAAGAAGTGGTTACAGATGGTTTGTACAGATGACCAGTATAATGGCATATTTGGTTTTAGATAAGCATACTTAGAGGTAGGTACACGTAAGAAGAAGTTCTTAGCTTTACCTAGGAAACCAATTAGAGCTAGTGGCCAGGTAATAATAGATACAGCATTTCCAATTAAACGACCTAATTTAAACAATAAAGTATTAATCAAACCTTTATTAATAAATGCTGCTGCACCTGGGTGGAACATACCAAACAAATAACCTGTTAACGAGTTAAATGCCAATGTACCAAACCTAAATGTTACTTGTCTATAGTTATCATCAAATGTTTCTGAAAAGTATGGACTTAGACCATCATCGTTTGCACCTTTTCTTGCTTTTAACCAATGCGTATCTGACATAGGGTCTGTAAACAAACAAGGTTGTGGTAATGGGTTAATCACCAAAGAGCCACCTGGGGCTGTATCTTGGAATTTAGAGTCTGATGTACTCCATGTTCTGGTTTCTAATGAAGCACCATCTAATGTTTCTTGGTTAATCATGAAGATACTGCGTACCCAGTTTTTATCATTAAAATAACTTGACCGAGTGGGTGCTGCTTTACCATTTACTTCATGTACTCTCTTGTGTACGTCCTTATAAGGATTCATGTTTTCGCTTATGTCGCTCATGTTTTACTCCTATTTATCAATCATAGAAAATAATAGACTGTCAGTGTGTACACACTGACAGCCTGATTACTTTATTGGTTACCTTTTCTCATGTCTACTGGTGATTCACTTAATTTTGGGTTTGTTCTAAACTCACTAGAATAATTCACTCTATCTCTAGCAATACTTTTAGAATCATTAGAAGAAATTTCTTTCTTGCCTTTCCTTAATTCATCTAAAATATCTGTCAAGAGTTTTGTTTGTTTCTTATTCTCTTTAAGGATATCTTCTGCAACATTGTTAATGGTTTTAGAATGTTCTACTGATTTCTTAGCTGCTTGTTCAGAAACATTCTTCATCTCAGATACATTAACTTTATCCAGCTCAGCTTTAGCTGTCTTCAATGCACTATCTAAAATAGAATGGTTATCCATTTGCTCTTTGTATTTTATACGAGCTTCTTTAGTTTTATTCAAAGTAGTTTCTACCATGGTAGAATCACTTCTTTCACCAAAGTGTTTTAGAATATTTCGGATAGAAGCTTGAAGTTTAGCTACATTGTCTTCTGGTTGGTTTGCTGAAGTACCATCTGAATTTAAGTGACCATTGGTTAATGTGCTAAGATCAGTTACCATACCTGTCAAATCAGATATATCTCCAGTATTGGTAGATTTGGTAATATGGACTTCATTTTCTCCTGATTGGGATTTAGCCAATGCATTTTTCAGTGAAGTCTTAGCATCTAAGCCTTTTAAATCACCTGTAGATTTAGAACCAGTTTGTATTTTGAGTTTACTGTTTAAATCGACATTAGCCGCTGCTGCGGATTTAGCTTTACTCTTAGCTTTTGCACTAGGTGTAGAAGCTTGTACTGGTGTCGTTTTTGGTAAAGATACTTTATTAGCTACAGAGCCACTATAACTAGTAGAAGCAGGTGCTTTTGCACTACCATTATAACCAGGTGGAAGACGTACAGCAATAACCATATTTTTAGTACAGCTAGATTCAGTTACTGCACCGCCATTGTTACCTGCTCTTGCACCACCTTGGTTACCACCAATGTATCTTACTTTACCACCTGATTCACCTAAACAGAATGCTACGTGATTACCGTTATGGAATCTAATGACAAGTACAGCACCGTATGGGTATGTTCCAGGTATTGCTGGTTGTCCCCAGTTCTTATACGAAATCGCTGCAGCATTTTTAGTAGAACGAATACCTACAGATTCTAAGATATAACTTACAAATGATGCACACCATGGTGTTTTACCACCGGCTTTCAAACCACAAACAGCATGGAACTGTCTTACAGTACTGTCACCACTAACTTCATTCAAACCCAAGTATTTATAAGCAGCGTCCATCCAAGGAGTACTGCCATTACCTTGTGGTTTACCGGCATTCTCAGGAACACCATTAGCTGTTGCCCATTGTTTACCATATTCATTAGCATCGTTGTTAATCTTAATTAATGCAGCTTGTTTTTGAGCAGCTGTCATTGTAGTACTTTGATTAATCATCTTACGAGCAGCGTCGTATGATTTCATCTTATCTAAATACTCTTTATTTGGAGCCATTGTACTCTTACTGAAGCCAGAGTTAGCCCAATCGTATCTAGTAGATTTACCAGCTATATTAGGATCAACACCACCACTAGGCATTGAACCAGCAGTAGTATTAGTACCACCAATTGGAACATCTACGCCAAATGAGCGATGCTTAGCAAACATGTTATTGGTTAACTGTGCACGTACTTGACCAATTGTACCAGAATAAGCAGGATTAGCTCTTGCTGCTTCTGGGAACAATGAAGCAAAGGAAACATTATCGCCAGCTTTTAATGCTTTTCTCGCACCACCTAATCCTAGGAAATGTGCTAAGTAAGCATCACCTGGTTGAACATTATTGGTTACTTTTCTTAATGCTTCAATATTGTCTTTAACATATTGGGCACCTAAAATAGCATTCGCTGCACCATTGGTGGCAGGAGTACCTGCTGGAATATTATATTTAGGGCCGTATTGTTTTAACATTTGTTTCCAAGTACCATCAAGGAATTGGAATAAACCAGTCGCACTAGAACCTTTTGCACGAATACCAGGTTGGAAGCCAGACTCTTGTGCTGCCATACCAGCTAATAGACCAGGGTCTACACCTACTACTTTAGCAGCAGCAATAATGGTATCTCTTACAGCACCCCAGCTACCAGAGCCAGTAGGTTGTGGTACATTGGCTAAACTACCGCCAGCACCATCACCAATTAATGCTTCCGTTACTGCTTTAGCACCGTAGAGGCCATTAGATGCAACATCACCTACAGCTTCTGAAAGCGTTTTATCACCGTTTTGCCAATCTGCAAAATTCTGCTTAATGTTATCCCAAAAATTACCTGCTGTATTCTTAAATGTATTCCAAAGATTAGAACCATAATCTTTTACCTTATCCATGGCACTAGATAATTGTCCCATGGTAGTAGATTTATTGGCTTCTTCAATAGCTTTAATCTTACCTTCAGAACTACCTTTAGATTCTACATCTTTTTTCAGGTAATTAACATCAGCATCGGCAGATGCTTTATTGGTATTTAATGTATATCCTTCCCATGGTGAAACAGTACATGACCAAACAGAACCGAATTTACCTTCACTATTCATCATGGTAGTCGCAATAGCCATTTGTTCAGATGGTCTAGCACGAGAAATAACAAAGATATCTGTAGTATTTAATACTGAACGTACACCATTCATTAAGTTCAAGAATGCTGGTAAGAAACGACCACCAATATACATGGTGAGGCGTTGCAAACCACTAGTATCATTTTTATCAATACCAAATAAACCACAGGCTTTAATGACTAATTCTGCTATATCACCTTTATAAGTTGCTTTACCTTGAGATATGGTTACGCCTTCTTTCACCATTAATTCTAAACGAGCTAATGTACTAATACGGTCTGATTCTGATAAACTATATAAACCATATGTTTTATAACGAATAGCGTTAAATGGGTCGTAACCATTTTGAGTAGGTGTATTTTCAGCAGTATCGGATTCAAATAAACCAAAACTACTGGCTAATCCAGTAATAATACCAATACCTGGAATAGCGGCTAATAAGCTCATTTTACCAGCACCTTTAACAAAGTCAGTAACAGGCTTACTCTTAGTAGCAGAAGCTGCCAATGCACCGGCAGCACCAGCTGCTGTAGTACCTACACCCATTGTACCAATATCTTTAGCTTTTGATTTATCTAAACCAGCTTCGATTTTAGCAGTTTCAGCGTCTTTCTTAGCTTGCTCTTGTAATCCATTTGCCATGGCAGCACCTTGTGCAAACTTAGCACCTTCTGGAGTGGATTTAATCTTAGCTAAGATATTATCAATAAAGCTAATTGCTTGTTCACCTGAACTATTGATTGCAGTATCTTTAAATGGAGATTGAGTAGAATTATATTCACCTGGTTTTGGTTTAATACCTACGTAGTATTTATATTCTTCTTGGTCTTTTAAATCATAAGCGTCTTCAGCACTGTACTTAGGATTAATACCTTTTAATACACTCATGGTTTTTGTAAACACAGGTTTGAACCTAGAGTTATACCAATACATCCAGTTAGCGGTATGCTCTTGGTCTTCTTTATCTACTTCAAATAGTTCCATCACTTCTTCGATGTCTATTTTAGATTCATCGATGCTAATCTGTCCATTTACAAATCGAACAGCTTCGTCTAACATATTCTCAAACTTCAGAATAATCTTAGCTTTCTTCTCATCTTCATCTGGATTAAAACCATACATTAACAAACGTGCTTTTACTTTGTCATTGATTTTGGTATCATTCTTCAATAGTTTATAAAGACCATAACCTACAGCACCTACAGCAGCTGTACCTAAGATAGCCCAACCAATTGGGTTAGTCGCTAAGAATGTAGCTGCGGTACCTAAACCACTGGCTAAACCACCTAAACCAATCCCTGGAGTCATGGCAGCAGATAGAGCTAAACCACCTGCATCCCATGCGGCATCACCGAAGTTACCTTGCATTAAGTTACTGGCCATTGATGCACCAGAAGTGACCATACCGAGACCACCTAGGAATTTACCACCTAGTTTAGCAGAACTACCTACAAGTTTACCAGCTAGTCCACCTTTGGCTAAGAATCCACCGGCAGCTTTCGCACCTTGACCTACAGCTTTACCACCACCTAGTAATGCACCACCAATTTTAGCAGCAGTACCTAACTTACCAGGTAAGAATTTAGCAGCTTTACCTAACACACCACCAGCTACTTTACCACCAGCTGAAGCTGCTTTACTACCACCTTTCAAACCCATTAAGCCTAATACACCAGCACCTACTGTTTTAGCACCATCCCAAAGTGTACTTAACAAACCACCGCTTTCTTCCTCTTCACTGTCTTTATCACCTTTCTTTTTACCTTTTCCAAAACCAAATGGTAAAAGACTGGCAATCATAGAGGCTAATCGGAAGTCTCGTTTAGCTTGTTTCTCGTCTTCGGCTTTTTCTTTCTTCTCTTCTGCTCGTTTCTTACGGTTATCTGCCATGCCATTTTCACGTAAGCCATCACCATCTACATCACCTAAAGTGCCTGCAGGCAATGGAATGCGTTTATCTAAGAGATTATAAATAGCATAGAGATATCGGTTAGTATCGTTAACCAAAGCAAGGTTTAAGAACATACCGTCCATTGCTGATTTTACTTTACCAATACCTTTATCGAAACCAGATTTAAATCCAGAAGCTGCACCAGATAAAACAGCCCAACCAATCTTGGCTGCACCTGTAGCTAAGTTAAAACCAAATCGAGCTAATTTAAATGTACCTACTGCAGTTTTAACACCTAAGTTTACACCTTTGGATACTAAGTTACCAGCCATATTGGATAGTTTCTTAGCGACTAATTTACCCATTGTACCAATCTTATTACCGTATTTATCTACTAAACCTTTTTCGATTTCTTCTTGGGTAACAATAATAGTAGGTGTACCAGATTCTTGCATTTGTCTAACATCGTAGATTGGGCCTATCATTTTACGAGCGTCAGTAACATAGTCATTTGCGCCTTCATCGTAATACATTCTGTCTTTAATATCACGTGCGAGCATTACTGGGTTTTTCAAGTCACTAGGTAAGTATACGTCTACTTGTAAAGCATTAGCATAACCTTCTTTTACTCTACCGTAAAGATTGTGTTTCTTAGCCACCATGTGTCCTGCTGCTAAGATAACACCTGCTGGGCCTAATAGTGCTGCACCTAGTGCTAAACCACCTAGTTTACGAAGTACTTTCTTCTCTTTAAACCAATTCATCGCTCTTACCATGGTTGGTTTATTTTTAAACATGACGACAGAATCTTTAAATTCATCGTAAGTAAGTACTAGGTTTCCTTCTTCATCGTAAATAGAGTCTTGAATATCTTCCCATTTTTTAATGACTTTACCTTCTGCTGTACGGTATTTACCCATCATGAAGTCTTTGGCTCTTAAGACAGGTTCAGGTGTACCTTGTTTATAGACATCCATGAACTTATCTTTAAGTTTATTTGATTTATCGTTATAAAAATCTTGTACATTCTTCATGTACTTATCTTTATTGTCTCTAAATAAATCAAGAGCACCACCGACAACACTAGAACCTAAACCTAATGCGGCAGGCATACCTGTTCTAAATGGCCATGTACTAATGCCCCAAAGGAATTCTGCATTTTGTCTAAGCAAAGATTTCTTTTGCTCTTCAATAGATTCATTTGGTCTAGGAGGACCCATTACTTGGCGTTTACGTCTAAAGATATTATTAGCGAATTGCCACCAGCGTTTACCTGTTTGTGTAGTAGGGTCACTGTTTTCTACTTTATCGGAAATAGCCAATGAACTTAACGTATCTAATTTCTGTACGACTACTTTTAAATACAGATTAGTTAAAGTGGTATTATCGGCAATGATTTCTAAATTAGATTTACCTTCTTTATTGGAACCAATTTGGGAATTAAGTGTATTCTTAATAGAATCAAATGCGTTAGATGATTTCTCAGCAGTTCTTCTAAACATGTTGATGAAACGTTGGATAGCTGAAGGACCGCCCATGTTTTCAACATCTTCTTGGTTGATAACATATTCGTCTTTATGGACTACACCGGCTAATTCGTCTTCTGAATTACCAGAAGTAGATTTACCTGTATAACCACCAGATGCAAAACTACCCATTCTTTCTAAATCACTTACTGACTCTGGGGTGTATGAACCATTAGCATAACGAGATAAGATTTTTTGACCAAACATACTCTTACCAAATGCACCAGCTCTTCTTTGTGTTACATTGGCTAATGCAGAATTAGAGTCTAGATTGGTATTTCTAAATAAAAACTGGTTGTCATTATCGTCACTATAGTAATTTCTCTTAATGGCTTTAAAGTCTTCGTTAGATAATCCAGCTAATCCACTCATGAATTTTTCATAACCGATTTTACCATTTAAAGAAACCAAACCACTTCTTCTTAAATAATCTAATTGGCCAGTAGCAGCCAAATTATTAATTAATTGAATATTTGGTTCTAATGATTTAGACGCATTATTAATAGTAGAATTAATATTGCTGATTTCATCACTACCTGTATCAAGGTCTTTCTTATCTAATTCTTTAAATTTGTTTGCAATTATCTTGGCTTTTTCTTCACCCAGTAATGTAGAGAAAGTATCTGGATTAGAAAGTAATTCTGGTGTTAATGGATTGCCTGATTTACTATAAGAAATTAAGATTTGACCTACTAAGTCAGCATCTGCTTTGGTAAAACCTTCTTTATATTCTAGTTTACCAATCTTATTGCGACCATGTAGTTTTAATTTACTTAAAATATCATCACCAGTATTCTTAAATGTTTTAGCAGCACTTTCACCAATTGCTCTTACTGTTAAGTCTTTTTGAATAACAGAACTCTTTTGGAATAAACCAGTAGCATGGTTATAATCTAAAAGTTCAGCAGATGTACCTGTTCTTAACATGGTGATTTCACGTAAGATTCTAGCAAGGTATCCTGGGATAATAACATTAACCGATTTATTGGTTAATCTTTGCTGTCCTTCTGCTGTATTGAAGTCTTTATAACCATTTAAGTTATCTACTGTAATGGCTTTGGCTTTATCAGATGCCTCATCTACGTGCATTTTCAACCAATCGACACCATTTAAGAGAAACTCTACAAATGAGTTTGATTCTTTTGCACCACGTGTACCATCAAAGTTCTCTGTTCTAGAGCCAAATAATTTAATTAGCTTTTCTTCAATTGCCTTATTACCTAACATCTTAGATAATTCAGGACCCATATTATTCTTAAAGCGATTTAACTTAACACCACCTTCTAGAATCTTATCTCCGTACTTATTACCTTTCATTCTCTTTCTTAGTGATTTACCGATTCTATCACCAGCTATTGCCAATAAAGAACCAGAGGCTAAAGAAGAGGCTCTACGGGTTTTAGATTCACCAAAGCCATCATCTTCTTCTACTAGAGTATCCATACCATCTTCTAGAAATGGAAATATAGCCTCCATTAATTCGCTAATCGTACCAATTTGCTGGCTAATATTCTCACCAATATTCTTCGTCAATGTTTCAGAAAAGCTACTGTAAGCATTAGCAAAGAACTTCTGTTTCACCTGTTGTTTCAATGCTTCTGTATTTTTCATTTTAACATAATCAGGTAAACCAGTATTTAATTTAATATCGTTTAATGTTTTTAACAGAGTAATATTAGAGGTAGACTGGTTATGATAAATATCACTTAACACGTGTAATTGTCTGATACCTAATTCAATCGACTTACGATAATAATTAAATGTATTGGTATTACTAAATAATACAGATTGACGTAAAGAAGCATCTACAGATGCGAGTACACGATATTGACCTTCAAAACGTGTGGTTTCAACAGCGTCGCGAGCCAACTCTTTTTTCTCGTCAATGGCTTTTTGTTTTTGTTGTACTTTAGTCTGTAAACTAAACAATTCACCAAGGGTTTGATTGATAGAATCGTCTCGTTTAGACTCTATTGATTCTTGCTGGTTATCGTATGAATCTTCAGCTTCTCCAGCTACCTTATTTAATAGACTAGATAATTTGGTTAAACCATTTCTATCTGCAACAGGAATAGCTTTACGTAAAAGATTCTGTGTTTGTTTTTTAACTGAATTGAGTGATTCTAAAGATTCACCAATGGTATAACCTAAGTTATCTTTTGCATTGGATACTTCTTCGAATACTTCACCGTAAGATTTAGGAAGTACTTTAGTTAAGATAGTCTTCATCCCTTGTTTAGAGATGACAGCATCTGATATACCTTTAGCAACATCAGCTGTAGCATTTAATGCTGGAGAACGATTGGATTTATTCTTTTCAAAATCCATTGATTCCCCATCACCAAACATATCGGCATCACCCATTTCATCATCGAAATCAAAGTCGAAATCGAAATCATTATCCATAGCCATGGCTTTTTGGATATTCTTCTTTTTTCCAAACATGATATAATGCTCCTGTTTGTATTTTATTAAAAATTTATATACTCCAATTATATTATTGGGATTTCATAACTTTACGCCTAACACTGTGTTAGGCTACTCTCATTATAAGGAATAATTCTTATGGATGAAAATTACGCTAAGAAAGTAAAGGCAAGAACACCTTTTAATCTTTCTTTACTTAATCTAGATTCTGGAAATATTTATAAGCAATTAGGAAAAGTCACTTCTGGTAATATGTTCGATGGTGCGAACTATAACTTACACCCAGAAGGTCTTTGGTCTAATGAAATCTTTGGTCCGGTAGGTGACCCATCACGTTTAAAGAAACAAGCCTATATGGATTTAAACGTAGAAATTCTACATCCTTTGGTTTATCGTGAATTGATTTCAGCAAATAGATTACTTGACGAAATTATGGCTGGTACGGCCTTTGCTGTTTTTGATGAAGAAACCAAACAGTTTGTTCGTTCTAATGCGATTGATGGTGAAACAGGCTATGATTTCTTTTTTAGAAATTTTGATAAATATCAGTTACCCGATACTGGTTCTCCTAAACGACGTGAGACCATTAAATTAATTGAAAAGAATAAAGACATTCTAAAGATTAATAAGTTTATTATTCTACAAGCTGGTTATCGTGACGTAGAATTTAAAGATGGTCAAATTTCCCATGACGAAGTAAATCAAATCTATCGTGAGTTATTGTCTTTAGCTTCCTCTATTGGTAGTACTTCACATAAGTCTAACATGGCTTTAATAAATAATACTCGCTATGCGATTCAAAAGACTGCTTTAAAGTTGTTCATGTACTTAGGTGAAATTACAGGCCATGGTAAGAAGAAATTAATCCAAGGTAAATGGGCTTCACGTAATGTCTTCCAAACTACCCGTAACGTCATTACTGCACCTAAAGCATCTGGTCGTTTTGCACATGATAAAGATAACCAAGGCTATAACAATATTGTCGTTGGTTTATATCAACAGTTAGTATCATGTCTACCATTTGCAATTCGTGGTATTAAAAATAGTTTCTTAAAAGATAAGTTTTCAGACCCTCTACATCCTGTTAAATTAGTTAATAAGAAGACATTGAAAGAAGAAGATGTTTATCTTAATCAGGATTGGTTTGATGTATTTCAGTCTGACGAAGGTATTCGTAAATTAATCCATCGTTTTAAACCAGATGCAGTTAGACATAAAGCCATTGAAGTAGATGGTTATTACCTTGCTTTAATTTATAAAGGTCCTGATAATACTTTTAAAATCATGAATAGTATTACAGAGTTACCACCTGATAGAAGTAAGGAAGATGTACATCCATTGACATTTATCGAATTACTTTATATTTGTACTTATCATGAAATCAATGACACTCCAGGTTTTGCTACACGGTATCCTATTACAGGCATTGGTAGTAATGTTCCTGGTAATACAATTGTCATGACAACTACTAAAACAGAAAAACGTAGAATGTTAAATGATAACTGGGAGATAGATGATAATAGTCCAGAGTTTTTAAAATTCCCTGTACATGGAATGGATAGCTTTAATTCCATGAGTCCGCCAGTGACAGCGTATAAAGGGATGGGCGCGGATAAATGACCATAAAAAATAGCAATTTATGGACATTTAGTACTAACCACCTATTTATGAATTAAATTCAAGTTTTTGAATAACTTTATAGATAGGTAATTAAAATGTTAAGAAGACACAATGATAAAACTGATGATATCTTTCTGGAAACAGATAAAGACTATTATACAGTAAACATCCAAGGTGATATTTTCCACGTTGAAAAATCATTACCGCCATCTGTTAAGCAAGTACTGCCTTTTGAAAAAGAAGGTGAATTCTTTGTAAATATTAAAGACAAAGAAGTAAGAATTGCTAATATTGTTAATTTTGTATTTAAGAATACTAATCCTGATTTCTTTTGGGAAATAATGGATTGGGATATAATCTACGTTGATGGTAATAAAGGTAATCTATATCCATTTAATCTTAGTTGGAATAATACCAATATTAAAGACGATGAAGATGGATTTAGATTAATTCCTGGATTTACTAGATATAAAATTAATAGAGAAGGTGTGATTAAAAAAATAAGCAATGGTAGGATAATATCTGACACTCTAGATAAATCGAGACGTGTAAAAATACCTTATGTAAAAAACACCATATGTAGGGATTATGATTTAGTATATAGAAAATGTGGTAAACATAGACTACTAGCATACGCTTATTTACCAATGCCTAATAACTTTTTTGAATTAGATGTTAGTCACTTAGATTGTAATCCACAGAACAATGACTTATCTAACCTGAGATGGCAAAGTCGTAGAGAAAATAACCTACAGACTGCCAAACAATATCTAATTATGGTGCAACAACCTATATTGGTTTATAACTGCGATACTAAGGAAATTAAAGAATACTTTAGTATTGGAGAGATGCAAAGGCAATTAGGTATCGGTAAAGGTGTGGGTGAGATGAGATTATTATCTAGAGGCACTGTTAGATATCCAGATGGTTATGCTTATATGTTAAAAAGTGATTTTAATGGTGAATGGCCTGAAGTTAAATACAATAACAGAAGACCTATTATTAGTTATCCTATTAAAGTTACTATTAAAAAGACTGGTGAAGTAATAACATACAATGGTCTTAATAATTTAGCAAAAGCACTTGGTACTGGTATAGATAGGTGGCAGCATCGATTGCGTAGACCACCATTTAAGTGGGAAGATGAGTCTATCATTGTAGAAAAAGATATCGCTAATGGTAAACATATCTGTAATTAACATTTTAATACTGGTATAGTATCTAAATTCGTTGTCCGCTTCTCTTAGAAATAAGAGAATAGCAAACCCCTCTAATTGACGGGAAAACTGTAAAAAGGCTAATACACTAACTATAGGTAGTAATACACTATAGGGCTTAATCTAACTAATTAAGAGATAGTAAAAGAGATTAGTCAATACAATAACCCGCAGCGAAGCGCCCTTAGTATTAAGGATGAACGTTCAGAGACCAGTCGAAAGACGTAGGACTCAAGTGAGTCCCAAATGGGGGGCAGATACAGTGGATTTGTATTTTATTACAAATCCTCTATGTATCCTTCTTAGTAGCTTTATAGTTACTTTGGAGTCTTAGCAAGTAATGTTGAAGATGATGATATGGTCCAAATTAGTCACCGATTTAAACGATGGTGATATGTGTAACATGATTTGTTCATTTACTGAGGAATCTAAAAATGAGATTAAACAGTATAAAAAAGAGAAAAAAGCCTATATTAATAGCGACGGAAAAATTCGGTATCCCTTGGGTTTTGACACGATTAACTTTGTTTGCCATAATCTTGGTACTTTTGAGGAAAGTGTGAAATGAGAATAAACTACAATAACTTTTATCTTAAATTCGGTAATCGAACTGTAGATAAGTTACAAGCTCCTAGGATTTTTAATTTATCTAAATTTATTTTACCGAAACAAAATGCTTTCCATTACTTTGGTAGTACCAGTGATGATGTAGGGCCGAGTAAAACTAACCCTATGTTTGCGGAAACTGTACAGCGTATTCCTATTTATTTTTACCAAGACTTAATTACGCGTTTAGGTAACATGAATGTACGTGCGTTTATGCCTTTGGAAGTTATTCGTAAATACATTAAACAGAATCACAAATTTATTCCTTGTTACGACTTAAGTAAAGTAAAACCAAATCCTTTAGTGCCTGTTATTTTAAACTATGCTATTTGCGATAAAAAGTATAAATACTTAGGTAATGAGATTCGTATTCCTTATTATAAGAATACTAATATTATTAATACTTTTATCAAAGGGATGAAAGACATTTACGATGCTCATGGTGATTATTATAATCAGTTTATTTTCTTAAATGTACCTGATTTAAAAGACTTACCAAAAGTATCTGAGATGAAGATGGCTGCAAATACTGTAACCAATATGTTCTTTACTCGTTTTAATACATTTGAAAAACTGATTATTTTCGAACTATGGAAATGGTTAGGTTTAAATCGTAATAAGTCTATCTTTAAAAACATTCCTTTAAAAATATTAGATAAGATTAATATTGTCTTTATTAGCAATAATGTCTTTACTTATTATTCTTTAGGTCAATTAGACAGATGGCGTAAATCTGATGAAAACAAGTCAGGTAAACTAGACCCAACCAATATGTCTAAAAACTTTGTTAAAATGCTTATTGAATTAAACAAAGCTTCTACCGATTCTAGTTTGATTGAATTAACTGAAGAAGAAGTATTGGAACAAGAAGCTAAAGAGACAGAAGACTTTAAAGGTTCCGATGACGAATCTAATAAAGATAAACAAATTAATACATTAACTAGCATTAAAGACAAAAATACAGATATTGTAGAAGATGTTGAAGGTAATGAGGTTAACGAATCTGATGAAAATGAAGAAGAGAATGGAGTAGACGATATTGATATTACTGAGAATATCGTTACAGAAGACTCTGCTGATTTAACGGTTCAAAAAGACTTAGACATTATTGGCGATATTATCGACGAAGAAGACGATGTTGATTATTCTGAATCTCTTGATTCTAAAGAGCAAGAGAAGAAAAACAACATTAATATTAGTCGTGTAGTCTCTATTCCTACTGAACAAGAAGAAGAGTTTAACGATAGAATTGATACTAATTTAGATGTATCCGATATACTTAATGTCTCTAAATTACCTATTGAAGAAATTCCTGTCTTAGTAACTAAACCTAAAGAGACAAAAACAGCTGAAGAGAAAGCCAAAGCTGCTTTAGATTATATTGCCAAAAACCAAAACATGACAGTATCTAAATACGATGGTATTCGTAAATCTATTGGTAAGTATCGTAATTTGAAATTAACCAATGACAGTAAAATGACTGTAGGTGAAATGGTTAATACGAAACCTGAAGAATTAGAAATTTCAAATGAAGATAAAGAAGTTTCTACTTTAAATGTCATGGGTAAACGCTATATTGAGAAACACTTGGAACGAGATGTAGCAGCGATGATGGTAGGTATTCAAGGTGGTGGTGCGATTGTACACGATATACGTAAGCAAACTCATGAAAACATCATGGGTGGTTACGATGTATACTCCATGAAGATTAAACCCATCGAAGGTGAACAATCTACCATTCGTGTTAAACTACCTAGAGTAAACAGCGATGGTAAATTTAAGATCGCGGGCAACGATTATATCCTTAGATCGGCCAGGCGCGATCTTCCCCTTCGTAAAATTAACGATAGTACTGTGGCATTGACTTCTTACTTTGGTAAGACATTTGCTAAACGTGATACTACTCGTCAGTTTAATTACGAGAAATGGTTAGTTGGTCAAATCCGTGCTATTGCATTTAATCCAGAATTAGATTCAGTAAAAGAAACACGCAGTGGTAATGTATTTGATAATAATGTAAAAGCCCCAGATATCTATTCTTTATTATCCATGCACTTTAGAGCGGTAACCACAAAAAACGCTTTTATCTATTTTGATTATCACAAAGCCAATGAACGTTTTGGTAATGACTTAGTTAGAAGTGTAGAATCTAAGGGATTATTCTTTGCTGGTAGTTATAAAGGTAAATTTGGTTTAGGTGTTAATGAAGACGGTATTTTCTATTCTGTTATTGGTAATGAAGTAATGGAACTAGGTGATATCGAATTCATGTGTGGCATTGATTCATCTAAAGCACCTGTAGAGTCAGTTACTATTGATATCATGGGTAAGCCTTTGCCAATTGGTTTAGTATTGGGTTATAAACTTGGTCTAACTAAACTGATTGCTGCTTTAAAACCAAAATACTATAAAACAGTCAAAACAGGTACACGTGTTAAATTAGAAAGTCATGAATACATGATTAAGTTTTCTGATTTCTCTTTAGTATTATCTCGTAAAGATAGAATGGCTTCATTAATCTTATCTGGTTTAAGTAAGTGCGATACCAGTGATACTGCAATAACCCTATTAGATAGAAAAGAAATCTATTTTAATCTATTAGAGTCTATTAAAATTCCAGGACGATATGTTAAAGAAATTGATTTATACAACAACATGTTTGTAGACCCGATTACTGAACGTATTTTGATTGAAATGAATGAACCTACTGATTTTACTGGTTTATTAATTCGTTCTGTTGAATTGTTATTAACTCGCTATCATGCTGATGAAGTAGACATGACTGGTCAACGTATTGCCGGTTATGAAAGAATGGCTGGCGAGGTATATAAAGCCATTGTTAATTCGTTACGTGAACACAATAGGCACGGTATTAAAGCAAACTACCCAATTGAACTTAACCCAGAAGCAGTATGGATGTCTATCTTAAAAGATACATCTAAACAGACTGTAGAGAACTTAAATCCAATTCAAGATTTAAAACAACAAGAAGTAACGACATTTAGTGGTAATGGTGGTCGTGGTAAGAAAAGTATGGTTAAACGTACACGTATTCACCACAAGACTTCTATAGGTGTTATTTCAGAAGCTACTGTCGATAGTAGTGATGCTGGTGTAACCACTTATATGTCTGCTAATCCTAAGTTTAAATCACTTTATGGTTTACCTGAAAATTCTGGTACTGAAGAAGTGAATAAGGATTTAAAACCTGAAAATGTATTCTCTACAGCAGCAATGATGTATCCTGGTTCTGACATGGACGACCCTAAACGTTTGGTATTCTTAGGAACTCAGATTAATCACAGCCTATCGACATCTAATGGTCAGGTAATGCCTCTGCGAACTGGTTATGATGAAAAACTAGTAGAGCGTTGTAGTGATATGTACGCTTCCACTGCTGAACAAGATGGTGTCGTTACTGATGTTAATGATTTCGGTATTACTGTTACTTATAGTGACGGTAGTACGAAACAAGTAGAAATCGGTAGACGTTATGGTTCTAGTGGTGGTTTCAATACTGCTCACGATATTACTACTCATTTGAAGAAAGGTGATAAAGTTAAGAAAGGTGACGCGATAGCGTATAACTCTGACTTCTTTACATCTGACCCAATGAAACCTGGTAAATTAGCAATGAAAACTGGTGTATTAGGTAAAGTGGCATTGATTGAGCATCCATATACTTTTGAAGACTCTACAGCTATTACTCGTAAGTTTGGTGAAAACACTCGTGTTAAAACTGTAGTTAAAAAAGAAGTAGTTGTAAACTTTGACCAAAGTATCCATAGACTGGCTAAACCTGGTACTGTAGTTAAGATTGATGACCCATTATGTTACATTGAAGACAGTATTACTCATGATGGTAATTTGTTTGATGAGAATAGTATTGACTTATTAAGAAACTTAAGTAAGTCAGCTCCTAAGAGTAGTATTAATGGTGTTATTGATAAAGTAGAAGTATTCTATAATGGTGATAAAGAAGATATGTCTGAATCACTAATGAAAATAGCTAATGCTTCTGATAATAAATTGGTTGCTTTACAAAAAGCTTTAGGTAAAAAACCATATACCGGTGAAGTAGACGATACTTATCGTGTAGATGGTAATCCATTGCTTGTAGATACAGCTGTAATTGTATTTACTATTAGCAGTAATCAAGGTATTAGTGTAGGCGATAAAATTACCTATGGTGCACAGCTGAAGGCCACTGTAGGTTACGTATACGATGAGCCACCACGTATTGCTAATAAGGATGGTTCTATGGGTATGGAACTTGATACTATCTTCGGTAGTAACTCAATTTATAATAGGATCGTTAATAGTCCGTTCCTAATGGGTATGACAAATATGTTGTTAGTAGAGATGAGTAAAAAGGTAGCGGATACCTACTTTAATAGTAAAAATTAGCTGTATTTGTGACTAGAGAGGCTGCTTCCTTACGGGGGAGTAGTCCCTCTTCTTATTAAACGTTTAATGAATTTATTTAATAACCTCGAGGTATTTAAAATGAATAAAGAAATACTCGTCGATTCAGAAAACTCATTGGTGTTAGCCAGTGCTGCTTTTCTAGTGAGTCGTTTATCACTGCATGTAATTAATAATGTCATCGGTACTCTTCCTGAGAAAGATGGCGACGTTCTAACAACTGACGTTATTGAAGAGTTGGCATTGGCTGACCTGCAACGTCGTATTATTTCTAAAGGAGAATCTAAATGATTAACACTCGTTTACTGGCTCTCTCTTCTCAAACAGCTAAAGCTTCTTTATTGCCGCGTCAAAAACTGAAATGTCAAGCAAACAGTCCCTTAGAGTATATCTTTAAAAACTGTATGCCTGAAGAAGAAATTGTAGCTTCCACTGAAAGCATTAATCAAAGTCTGAGTTTGATTTCTGATAAAGCTAACACTCCATTTGCTCTAAGTGGCAATATTGCACTAGGTGTCGCTCTAGATGAAATGGATAAAACCTATGTTAAACCTCTTATTAATCAAGTAAACTTTGTTCGCAATGTAGTTAATCCGATTGTTGAGGACTTGCACAATAAAGTAGAAGTTACTTTAAAAGAAAAAGAACAACGCGGTGCTGTAATTAATATTAAGAAATTGGATATTCCTGACTTCCTATATGGTCCATTAGGCCAATATATTAATAGTTTCGCTATCGTAGAGCGTGTACAAAAAGGCCCTAGCTTTAAACCTACATTCCCTGATAACTTAAGCCGTGACCAATTAATTGAAATGTGTCGTACTAGCAGTGATGATGTTAATGCTGGTATTATGGAATTAGCTACTATTTGGAATAATTCATTTGAAGGTGATTTATTCGATACTACCTATAATGAATTAATTCTAAGCTCTAATGAGAAAGTAGGTGGTTTGGTTCAGTCTTATCGCAATATGTTATTAAGCGTCATTGGTTTCTTGATTGTAGATAAAATTGCAAAAGAACCTACTAAAGGATTGAATTTAGATAATGTTAACTTAACTGTATGGTGTAACTTCTTCCGTTCTGCCTGTGCTCGTGTGATTCAATCTAACATTAACCAAATCGCTAATGCTATTTCTGGTAAAATCCTAATTCACGGTATTAACCCAGATACAACTAAAAAAGAAATTGTTGTTTATGGTAAAGTATACGATGAATGGGAAAATCCAGATAAGATTGAAGTAATGGTAGGTATTCTGAATACTTCTAATAATGTTCACTATCGTTCTATTAGTAGCATTGTTGAAAACTTGGATAAACTAAAAGACCGTGGTTCTGTTATTTTATCAAGTGAAGTACGTGTAGAGAAAAGCCGTAAGATTTCTCGTCTCTTGGATGCAATTCAAGGTAATATCATTAACTTGATTCAAGAAACCATCGATAGTGAAGAGACTTCTGATTTACGTAGTTTTATCCCAGACAATAAATTGTCTGTAGAGTACCGTAGTGAAATTAATAAGTTTCTTAATGCTTATTATCCTGGTTCACGTTTATTGGAAACTCCATTACGAATGGTTATTGCTCAACTTATTTGCAAACTATTTTTCCATGAAACTATGGCTGGTGTCATTATTCAACGTATTAATCAATTAGAAATTAAAAACCCTAATGCTACTCCAGCTTCATTGATTTCTAACACCATGATTGATTTATTAATTGAATGGGTTAGTGGTCAAATTGAACTAGTAAGCTATTAATCTGTAAGGACCAACTGATGAATAATCTGTCACAGCGTGATGCTGATAAAATTAAAGATATTTTAAAAGAAGTAGACAACCAAGTAATTACCACTAAAGGTTGTAAAATCATTTTCCCTGTACGTTTTGAAACAGTTGGTCTGGCTACTGTTGGTGTAGATACCTCGTTCTATGGCTTGTTTAGAATAGAAACATTAGATGGAAACTATTATGCAATCCACAACATGATGGGGTATTTACATTCAGACCCAGATTCTGTCGATATTGTTACACATGAGGAAACACAAGAACCGTATTATGTGTTAACTTATCAACCTGGTTCTGTGGTTATTAAAACAATGGATATTTTGAAAGATAATAATATTATCGTAAAAGTATTCAAGGAATTTATTAGTAGGGGTAAGGTTCCATTCTACGTGACGTATATGGATATTAATAAGATATTCGATACGTGTGATGAATTTGCTGGGGCTTCGTTATCTGATACAATGGAAGCACCTACTGTACCAATCAGTATTATTGCGAGGAACCCAAATGACATCAACCAGTATTATCGGGAAATTATTAATGAAGTTGATATGGTTAATACACCACCTGTGTATGTTCCAGCTTCATCTGTAAACTTTAGTGCTACCAGTGCCTTAACTAAAATTACTGGTAGTTATTTCTACACTGGTGTCGTTTCAGCTATTAATAATCCAACTAACCAAACAGAAACTATCGATTACATCTTAAGATATTAAAAAGAAATGGATATTTAATTATGTTAAGTTACGACATGAAAGATTCTAATTTTGTCTATAAAATGTCAAGATTAGATGGTACAGATAAACAAGGTATCCTAAGACCTGACGAAGGTGGTTGGTATACTATCTGTATTGGTGCGTTAGACCACGCATCTAAGAATGTAAATAAATCAGGTCAAAACGAATACTATTCTTCAGAAGGTGCTGAAAGCTTCTTTGCTCCAGGTACTTTGTTTAATGATAGAATTCAAGGTGGTTTCGTTAAAGCAGAATATGGTCATCCTAAACGTGAAGCTGGTATGACTGACATTCAGTTCTTAGAACGAAATATGCAAATTGAAGAAACTAAAGTATGTGCTACTTTTGGTGCAATTTGGTTGGTACCAGGTTATATCGACCCATTGACTAAAGAGAAATGTGTAGGTATCTTTGCTAAAATTAAACCAAGTGGTCCTTATGGTAAGTTCTTAGAACAAGACTTGCAAGAAAAAGGATTTAATGTTTGTTTTAGTATACGTAGTCTGACTACTCGTAAGAACATGGGTGGTCGTAATGTTAAAGTATTACACACTGTAATCACATTCGACTATGTAACTGAACCTGGTATTACTTGTGCTGAAAAACTAATCAGCCCATCTTGCGAATCTGTCAATCACGTTAATGCTATTGATACTTGCGATGTTGAAGTGACAGCGGAATCTGCTAAACGTGTAGTAGAACGTGCTGAAGCAGGTATGGTATCTGTAGAATCTTCTACTTTGTCTATTCTAACAGATATCTTTAAACATACTTCTGTTAAACCAGTTAAACAAGATTTATCTAAATCATTTAGTTGGTAATTCTGTAATAAGGAGATTGAGATGAAAGTCAATCCAAATATTTCAGAAGAACAAAATCTACTTAACCACATCAATGAGATTAATGAGTTTCCATTAAAATTGAGTGAGGTTGAGTTTGGTACGCCGCGTCCTAAAATAAACTTACCTGATAGTTTAACTAAAGACCAATTCGGTGCATCTGAAGCATTCCGTAATAAATTCTTGAAGGAAAAGAATACTTCGGTTAAAATTACGGCTAAAGATAATAGTGAACGCTGGGAAGGTTCTAGCACTATTCGTTCTTACAGAAGAGTTCACGTAGGTGCACAGTGGTTAATCTACGCAATTGATGGTGATAACTCAGATGGTTCGTTTAGTATTACTACTGATAGTTGGCGATATAGTACTCCTAAAGTAAAAGAAGTATTTGATGCTATTAAAAGTAGAGCTAATTTTAGAATGGATTCTTTAAAAGTAACTGTGGTTAAATATACTCAAAATGGTTATAACTACGATACTGGTAAGATTAGGGTTACTGCTAATCCTGATTCTTTGGTATATATTGGTTCATTCGATATGGATGTAATCTTTAAACCAATATCGTTCTTACCAATAACATTAGATGGTTTCCATGGTGTTAAACAAACCAGGTAGATTAAGTACTAACTAAATAATTATATATTACTTAATAATATACTGAAGAGGATATCCTCTTCAGTATATTATTTTATATTAAGGAGTACCTCTATGGAACAATTACCTAATTCAGATATTGAAGATTTAGAAGATGAATATGCTTACAAAGATGATTATTTAGTTAAGGCTATTATTGGTGTAGTGGTTAACCAAAATGGTTATTATATTTATTCTTTAAATGATAAGCTACCTATTAAGAACAAAGCTGATTTACAATACTTTAGAAAACTAACTGTAGGACATCCTGTTATCATGGGTAGGAAAACGTGGGAAACATTAAAAGGTCCATTACCTAATCGAACTAATTATATCATTAGCCGTAAGAATTCAAAAGAGTTTCTCAATGAAGACCAAATGGTAGACCCATCCATTGTACATATTTACAATACCGACAATAAGAAGAAACTATTAAGAAACATTGCTGAACTACATGGTACAGATATCTGGATTATTGGTGGTGAAGAAATCTATAAGGAGTTTATAGATGAGATTAATGAGTTTCACTTATGTCGTCAAAAAGAAGTGATTCAAACGACTAAAGACGATGATATTAAAATTCTAAATACAGGAGAAACTATTTTAAGGTTTAATCAATATGTTGTTAAAGATATCCCTAATAGTAATGGTGAGTTAGAAGATGTTATTTATATTAGTGATGAATCTGCCCATATCTATTTTAAACGATATCATGAAGAATTAGAGAAAAACTGTAAATAAGATTAAACATATATTATTATACTGAAGAGGGTTTATTATCCTCTTCAGTATTTATATAAAGGAATTTAAAAATGGATAAATATATTATTCCCATTAACATTATTCACGTATTAAGTTTTCGTTTCACATTAGATGAAATTAATAAACTTAATAATTATTTTATTAATCATTTTGATTTCACTTTACGCGATGTATTTGTGTTTATGTTAGAAGATTTAGATATCTTTAAACTCGATAATGAAATCGAGTTAGTTAGTAACTTCATTACCAATACATTAAAAGTAACTGATGGAATTAATATTCATTATAAAGACATCAATGGAAATGAAACATATGTAGCTGAGTCTGTTTATCTAGATAATGATTTAGAAGAAAGTCTGATGGTTATTATTGAATGTATCATTAATTTTCTCTATTTCGTACCGAGAGACTTTGACTGTTACTTTGTAACTGTCGATATAGATAAACAACGTAATCCAAATATGGTGTTCTTAGAAATACGTGAGGATTAAAAATGAATTTAGACTTTAGTGATCTCTCTAGGATAGAGATGAGTGTTTATATTCGTGATATATATAATAGGGTTATTAATGCTATGGGTTATTCACCTATTGATTCATGCTATAATAATATGTTCGATGGTGTGTACGATGCTAATAAACAGTACTTCCCATTTGGTATAGAAGAAATCATTGAGTACATATTTATCACTATGTTAATTGATAAACGATCTTTAGAGGTATCTCAAATGCCTCTAACAGATGAAGTATTAGGACATTATATCAATTACTCTGGTTATACGACAATAGAAGCATTAACCCAGCAAATGGATGTTATAATCGAGGAATTAATAGAAAATGATGAGGTTAAAGAAGAGTGTGGTATGATAATAAATAAAGATGGGGTAGAGGTAGATTTATCTGTTTCTACTCCTGTGGAGATTATTGACTTTATTGCTTACTTTCTGTACTTCTTTAACCAATACTTTTACGCATCATTTCCAGATTTATCTCGTTATATTATCGAGAATGATAAAGGTAATATGTCTATAGTTGTATCAAGTATTGAAACATATACAGATATATTCTATCGTCAAGAGAATCCCTCTCCTATTCTTGTTAGTATTTTAGAGAACAATATGTTGTGTAACATTTATTTTGATTTTGATAATGGTGAATTATATAGTCTTAAAACTGGTCTTAATGACTTTAGGATTGGTTCAAACGACGTTATGTATTCTGGAGATATCTCGTGGTAAAACATTTAATTAACATTGAAAGTCTCTATGGTTTCTCTGCTGATGAATTAGGTAAATTAATTTATAAGAAAGATACTAAAGAGGATATCCAATTTATCTTAGAGGTAGCTATTAGTGGTACTTATACTTTCAATAAAGCTTTAACTGTCGAAGATGCTGAATATTTAAGCGATGTTGCTTATAAGAAGTATTTAGATAGGATTAGTATTCAGAATACAGATGGTTTAGATGATTCTTACCTTCATTCAATGTATAAGGAAAACATACCTACTACTAATGGTGAACTTTATATTAAAAATTTATTAAGGAATATATTTGCTGAGATTATCTGTAATGGAATGTTTGATGTGATTGGAACTATTGTAGTAGGATTTGAACAAGTTCTTAACCCTCAACTGACTTGGAATAAAACTAGAGTTATTCATTCAGGTATATTTGAGCTTAGTATTGAAGTAATAAATGTAAATTTGAGTTTAGTATCGGAGTAATAGATAATGGACAGAAACCTAGTTGAATTTCATTTTGGTATTCCTGTTGACTTTAGGATAGCTGCTAATTTAGTTATTGGGTACAGTAATCTTAAATTTAAACAAACCAATATCAATGCTGTTTACAAACTAAACTTTGATGTAATCATTAACGACTTTATTCGTAATCTATTTAACAGTCAAACTAGAATGATGAATCCTACATTTGAACATGATTTAGATAATCCTCATTTAGATGATTTATCTTACGAAATGACTTTATCTAGTTTACAAGCTTGTTTACTGAATACATTATACATGGATGAGCAAACAGCTTATACTATTTGTAGGCATATCGCTAATGGTTTATTTGAGTTATCCACATGGATATCTAAAGAAATAAACGATTTGAGATTCATTGAGATAAATAATAGAAATATTGGTTCTGTTTCTATTAGTCCAAATGGTTCTATCTCTATTCCTTATCAAGATTTGATTAAGTTTAATCTATCTGTATCGTATATTAGTGATAATGAAATAGTATTAACTGAAAATCCTCCTGGTTACGATTGTAATGCAGAATATGGTTTTTATCAAATGGCTGAAGTCATTTATAACTTACCTAATTAGATATATATACCACTACTACCGATTGGTAGTAGTGGTATAGTATCAATGTTGTTTATTTTTTTCTGCTTGAGCGGCGGATTCTTTTAATCCATTAACTAAATTATCGGTAGCAGCTGCTTCCATTCTCTTACGCTTGTCTACTGTCTCTCTTATCATCTTTTGTTCATGATAAGTTAAAGACATCCACTGTTGTAAATCCATGTTAGTAAACTTACCGATATCTAGTAAAATGAATTCTTCTATTGCTGTTTGTAACAAACTACCCTCACCATGAATAACATATGCTTTTTTCATGGCTACTGGGTATAGTGAGGAATGACATACCTTCTCGCCATTTTCTTTATTACTTGTCATTGGGTCTAAATTATAACAAGAATCGTGTAGCGACAATATCGAAAGTTTCTTCAATACATCGTCTTTAATAGGGTCTGCCTTACCAGAAGCAATAACAGTATTAAACTCTTCATTACCTCGGTTATGGCGTATCTCTTCTTCACCATAGTCTGTACCAGCAGTATCTTCCAGTATGTCGGAACGCTTAACAAAGTCGATACCAAACAACGGGTCTTTGATAGCACCAGTTGCATTAGGTATTACTCGTCTATTGTCTAGTTCCCGAGTGACTGATAAATCCGACCGGTCAGAATAAAAAAAAGCATCACCGGATTGATTGGGACAATTGAGTTACTGAGTTCATGTGTTTCCTCTGTTTCATTTGCCACAGGGACACCATAAACAATCTTGGTTTGTTGGTTAATAAACTCAATCACTGCTTCACGGAATTTCTTAATCAAATTAATATCATTTGCAGAAATGTCAATGAAGTCCATGATATCACTATGGCTAGTAATAACCGTAACGATGTTTTTACCTGGTTCACCATAGTCATTAGTGATAGTGATTTCTTTAATCAAATGGCTATACTCACGCATTGATGTGGCAGTAATCTTACGAGCCAAGTATTCGGAACGAACATTTTCATCAGGAACCATAGCCAATGTTTCATTAATAGCTTCACGCAAGTAAACGTCCCATGCAGTACCATGTTCGACATAATTATCAACATTAGTAGGAGCAAAGGTAATTTCTACTTTCTTAGTTACTTGATGGCCATTTTGAATAACAGTCCGTTCACTAATTGTGCGTTTGAATTCTTCAATCTCGTCTTTAGATTTCCAATCTCGACGATAAGATTCAATCTCTTCGACTGAATGCATAATGTTATCAGCATTGCCAAGATGCTGTTTTTGACGAATAGATAACTTAGAATTCAGTGGGAATGAAATATCGTTAAGATTAATGGTACCCATTACAGACTCAGTACGTCCTTCTTTACCCAGTACAAGACGACTATAGGTATAACCATCTGGATATTTAGTACATGCTAATGCCCATGCAATAGTAGGAATATCCATTGGATCAATCAAACTACGAAGCAATTCTGGTGTATAGTTTTTTACATTGATTCGTTCAATTTTCTTAATAAACAAATCAACCAGTTTATTACCGATAAACCAAGTAGTAGTACCGTAATTAGAGCCACCAATAGAACGACCTAAGTTAATCTTGGAAGTATCAATAGTAGTTTGTAAGTCTACCAGCTCATGTACCAGTGGAGCTGAAATAACAGCTACCAAGCCAGAATGTGGTAATACTACCTCGAAGAAGGTAGACAAACCTAATGAATCCATAATCGCTGCACGAGCGCGAATACCAGATACATTACCTGTTTCCAAACGCATCATTGAGCGGTGTGAAGTTACTTTCTTTTCAGAACCTTCACGTGTATATGCTGTAGAGATTTCTACTTTTTCATCATTAAGTGTTTTATTGACAAACTCTTCTTCACCAGAAATCAATTCCATACCTGTAGTAAGCTGATATAGTTTAGTAGAACCCATATCACCTTCTACAGAGTGTGGGTTCTCTGTAACGTAGCGAATAATGTTTTCTTTAGAATCAGGTGGAATAGAGATAGAATCATTGAATTTCTCAAGGTCCTCACGTTTCTTAAAGTCCACTACTTTCTCATCTGAGTTACTCAAACTACGATTAGCAATTTCTACAGGAATTGGTTTAGAAGCTGGTTTCTTTGCTTCATTAAGTGAGCTAGTAGGAACCCAGTGTTTCACACCTGATTTATCAATTGCACCTACACGTGATTGAACATTGTGAAGAATTTTAGCAGCAGATTTTTTCTTATCTTCTGCTGGTTTTGTCTCTTCAGTAGGTGTTTCGAAATCAATCTTAGCAATTTCTGGTGTATCTGCTTTAAGTGATTCAAACAGAGAAGGATCCATAATTCGAGACTCTTCGACTACGGGTTCTTTTTTAGAGTGGTTATCTGTTAACTCACCATTCTGAATCATTTCTTCAATAGTCATTGTATCAGCAATTACTTCTTCGCTTTCACGTCGTGCGTGTTCTGCAAGATTTTCTAATTTATCAATGTCAATTGTTTCATGTAACTTAACTTCGTTTTGGTCACTCATTTAATTTCCTTCTTTAACAGGTGCTGGCTGAGCAGCATTTAAATTAGGGTTTGTATATTTATACAATTCTTCAGAAATGAATTTCTTAATATCTTCTGGAGCTTCTTCTGGGTGTTGATGATAATAATTAATTACCATGGTAGTGTAGAAGTCGCTAATGTGTTGTACTTCGGACAACAGTGTATTACGAATACGGTTAGCACATACAACATAGCGTAATTTAATATCTGTAATCAATTCCAAAAAGAAAGCATCTTCTTGGTTTACTTCTTTCTTAACTGTATCGTCTTCATTCAGGTATTTAGAATAAAGTTTACGAATAGAGTTAAGTTCACGTTCCATATCGGACATATCAGATACGGTCATGTTTGCCAATAATTTGAACTTATTTCGCTCTGGAAGATAGGGGAGCATCTTTTCTTTATCTGGTGCACCGAAGGCTTCTAGCGCACGTTTAGGAGCCAGGATTTGTTCATACAGGTGTTTATGGATTTCCACACAAGATTCAAATGTGGTATCCACCAGAGTTGAATATTCTTCTTGTGTCATCAAACCTTTCAAATCTTCAGGCATTTTACGAACACGTTCGATTGGTTTTAATTCACCATCACGTGCTTTAACATAAGGTTTCTTAGGATCAAGTAACAACACTTTCTCACGTAGGTGTTTATTGTTTGTTTTCAATCGCAAACGGTTACTACTGTATTTTTCACCATTGAATGAAGTTTTAATTTGCTGACCATTTTTTAAATTGAACGGGAGGATTACATCAGTCATTTTGATTTCCTTATTTAAATGAATCTAATAGGTCGATTAATGTATATTTACTAACATTCTTCGATTTATGTTATGAATTTAAAGATTATCACATATGTAGCTAGTCTTTAACTATTTACTAACTTTATTATAAGGTAGATTTATAATGGGTAATTTAATGTTAAATTACATTACCAGTACATGGGAAAAAGAAGATGTTGCCCTATATACTGATATAATGGAACTCGTAACAGGTGTACGAGATGATTATGGTGATAACATAGATTATATCATCCAAAACTGTAACGATGACGTTACAATGAGTCAATTAGACGATTTAATTAAAAGCTCTGTTCAAGGAATATTAATTGAATTATTAATGGAAATTGGTTTCTTTGTTTCTGAAGATTACTACTTAGATAACGAGATATTGTATAAGATTTATAAAGAAGCTATTGAGATTGAAGCTAATGAGCAATTAGACTTCTCACTTTCTATTCTAGAATCAGATAGGGATATTATTGTAACATTCTACGAATTACTTAACGTAGTAGGTTCTTTAGACATTGATGAATCTGATTTCAATAACCACATTGTTAAGATACTACCAATGACTAAAGAGAAATTGGTTAACTATTTACGAAATAAAAAAGAAACACAAGTAGAAGAGCCTAAAGACTTAACTAAAATAGCTTTACGTGTTAAAGAGTTTTGTAAAGCAGTTAATGATGAATCATTCATGGTAATTGATTTAATTAGAAGTGGAGTTAATCTAGGTTTACCATTTCGTAGTTATTTAAATATCTATTCTACTACTCTATTTGACTTAGATTTAAAAGAACAGTGTTATAACTTATATCTGTTTGCATTAATTAGTGAAGATGGTACAGACGAACCTCTTGAATGTATAGAGGATAATATTGGTGACTATGTATTTGATTACAGTGTTACTGATACTATATTAAGAGCAGTACGTGAAATTCAAGTAAAAACAAGGACTATTTAAAAATGAAAGAAATGAATAAATATAGTTATTTCCTCATGGGTTTAAAAAACAGATGGTTCTTAGATTCATATTGGATTAAGAGTTGTTTCTCTGTATTTAAAACCAAAGATGATACTCCTTATTTAGTTAAAACAAATGATAAAGGTTTTTACTTTATACAGGACAATGAAGAAGTATTGATTACAGGTGCTACAGATATCACTAAACCATTACTTAGAGTAGGTGAAATGATTACCGTACCAATGGGTACATTTCCTGGTCAAAAAGAAGAGATTAAAACTTCTTGTGGCATACTGTTTCAAAACTATTTAATGGTTATTGACCCATTTAATGGTAAAGTACCATTTATCAATAAACGTTTCTTCCCTAATGATGTAGAGAAATACTTTCTATATAAATGGGAACGTTCACGTGACGATATTACTGAAGATAAACCAGAAAAACCAGATGAAGTATTTACCGAAGAGTTTTTGAAATATACTGAGAATACTCTACACTTAGTAAACTATACACAGACATTCGTACCTTCTATTACTGAGAAGTCTTTAACTACTAACCCATTGTTAGAGAAACGTAGAAAAGAACTCTATGCTGAATATGGGGATAGATTAAATGACCCAGTAATTGCTGCTAAGGTAGATGCTGAATTAGTGGCCATTGATAAGGAATTCATGAAAGGTGATGACTCCATGGGTTTCTTAATCAGTGGTAAAGCATTTAACAATACACGTAAACGTTTGAATAACAACTTTGGTACACCGTCTACTTTAGATGATAAACCAGGTCAATTCATTACACGTAGTTTGAAAGAAGGTGTGGATTACAAGAATCTATCTGTCTATGTAAATGATGCGTATAATGGTTCTATTGGCCGTGGTCTAGAAACACAAGAAGGTGGTGTATTGGTTAAAGACGCATTACGTTCTGCTGCTAACTTAAAAGTAGAAGGTGATGACTGTGGTAGTACACATGGTGTATTATATAAGATGCCAGATGATGTAGATAAATGTCTTAAGTATATTGGTTATTGGTATATCGTTAAAGGTGTTTCTTATAAGATTACTAATGAGAATGTTAAAGACTTAGCTGGTAAATATTTATTGTTTAGAGCACCTAGCATGTGTACTTCTAAGAACAATAGTTACTGTAGAAAATGTGTAGGTCCTAATATCTCGAATTACGAGAATGGTATCGCCACAGTTAACTCTAGCTTGGGTAGTGTCATTATGGGTCTATCTATGGCTGTAATGCACAATAAAACCGTATCTACCAGTAAATGGAGAAACTCTTTGTTATCTTGATTTTATTAGAGTGTGTCGAAAGATGCACTCTAATATATTTTATCTTATTTTATCTAATATAATTTAGATTTTTTCAAACATATATTACTAAATTGAAAGAGAAGAGTAATCTTCTTTAATTTAATTATATTATAATATTTTAGGAGTATTACCATGAACGAATTACAAGTAACATTGAACAAAATCAGCGCTCAGTTTGATGATGATATCATCAGCGGTTTTGAACGCCGTATTAAGTTTCACGAAAAACTGTTAGCGCAAGCAATCGCATTCCGCGAGGAATGTGTACAAAAGGGATTCGTTGAACTAATTGCTGGACAGGATAAGAAGATTAACCATCTTCGTGAGAGCATCGCTAAGTTAAACGAAGAGATGGTACAAGCCATCGAATCACTGTAATATATATTTTATAGAAAGGAAAGAACTATGTTATTCAATTTATTCTCTAAAACTCCAACTCAACAAGAATTGGAATTAAAAGTATCTAAAGAAGAAGTAGTAGAACGCATGGTCAAGAATTTCGAAAGAAGAATCTCTCTGATGAATTTCTCTATTCAAGAATTCAAAGAAGACCGTGAAGCTGCTATTGAAAAAGGCTTAATCGAAGTAGCTGCTAAAAATGAAGCCAATATTAAATTCTTCCAAGAAAGACTGGAAGAAATTCGTAAAGAGTTTCAAAAAGAAATTCTTGAATTAACAGCATAAAGATAACGCTACAGTAGACAGATATCTGTCTACTGTAGTATTTATCCTAACACAATATATAATTTTTTTTCTTTAAATATCTTAGTTAAATACTCTCTAACCAATCTATTATACTTAATTGGATTACTGGATTTATGTGTTGTTTGTCCCTTAACACTAATCCAGGTATTGATTGAGTTATCTGAAATGAAAGTATTTACAGCTTCATCCAGTGTATCAAATAACACACCATTATTACTATAGTCTTTAACATATACAGTAGGAGTATATTTTGGATGGATATTGAAATAGATAAAATCTTTATCTTTAGATAAACAATATTTAGTAATATTTAGATTAGCGTGTTTTCTATTTAACCAATCAACGATTAATTCGTTATCACTAACTGTCTCTTGTTGTTCCCATACCCATTTAGGTACTTCTAATCTTTCTTTGTAGAGAGTTAAACTAAGGAGAGATTGAGTCATTTTACTTTCCCAATAAAAAATAAAAAATGTATATTAATACTAAAACCATTAGGAACTTAATCCCATAGTATACGTCATCACCTACTTTACTTTTAAAAGCTACTCTTTTGTCTTTTAAGTATTCTAGAGTAGGTGCTACTGTTACTACTACTGTTTCTATACCAGAATAGAGTTTACGAATAACCTTTTTAAATAGTTTCTTATAATCCATTTTATTTTACCCAGCAAAAAGCATAAGTAACTAGATAGGACACATCATAGTGTCCTATCTAATATACTCTATTGAATTGGTCCGCGAGGTGGGATTCGAACCCACATGACCATTACAGTCGTTGGATTTTCTTACTACTCTTGCTTTCACAAGCCTGATACAATTATCAGTTATATCAGTTGTAGTCTGGACTATATCATTACCTTCAACTTTACTTGCTAAGGTATCCTGAGCGTAGTCTCTGAACCTTCCTCTTATCTTTTTACAGACTTAGAGGCTCGGCTGCTGATTGACCAATTTCCGATATTCTTATAACATTCGTATTCGTCGTTTCCAACCACACTGTAGTTATCGGAACTATAAGGTTATTCCAGCAATTTCCAGGATTCTCATTTGTGGATTTCTCCACAATGACTCTTTGTTCGTCCAAATACCAGTGGAGTTTACTATGTGAACTTCTAGACATAATCATTAAATTATCCAATGAATTATTTAAATAATTACAGTCTACGTGGTGAACTACTTCATTGATTGTTAATTTTCTACCTAAAGCTTTTTCAGCTATAGTGCGGTGAAAATTAGTCGATTTCTTAGAATCTTTAATATATCTATTAGCCACACTAGATTCGCGTTTAATAGCTAACATATAAAGATAACAATCAGGGCACAATCTTTGTTGTTTGCGGTATGCTGTGAAATCGCTTTTACAAGCAACACAGACATTTTTCCACGTATACCTAGGTGTAGATCTTGCTTTTTTTAACAATCTAATCCTATTACATTGTCTACATAATCTTCTACCAATATCTCTAGGTGCACCACATTCTTTACATACTAATTTCTTCTCCATTTAATATTATCCTACATATTTTGGTATTAAGACTTTTATATCAAAGTCCAATATGTCTCCCTCGTTTCATCACTCGCGGAAAAATCGGTTTAAACTAGTTTCATCACCGAAAGTTTTGTCATACACTAGTACTTTACCTATTCATTACATTTTAAAGCAGTACCGTACGTCAGAATAGGAATTGAGTACGAGTACTTCTATTTGGTGGAGGGAGTAGGATTTGAACCTACGAACCTTTCGGGGCGGATTTACAGTCCGCTGGATTTAACCACTCTCCAATCCCTCCAGTTAATTTAATAACCCCATCCTTCAATATAAATAATAGAATTCATGGTATTATCTCCTAATTGGGTGTACTCTTACAGGATTTACCTGCATCTATCACCGTAAGTTACATTAAGTCTAACAATATCAATAAGCAAGCAGGTTTGAAGTAAAAGATGTGCTTTTACGTAACTTGTTAGGTAATTGTTTTATTTTAAACTAAAGAGTACATTGACTGGCGCACCTAGAAAGAATCGAACTTTTCTCTCAGAATTTAGAAGATTCTTGTGCTATCCATTACACTATAGGTGCTAATGACTGGTGCGTGAGGAGAGACTCGAACTCTCACTCCTTTCGGAACAGGCATCTAAAGCCCGCATGGCTACCCATTACATCACTCACGCTCATTTTCATATATAGAGAAGATATAGAAAATATTATTTAGTATTTAAGAATAGTTAACTACCATATATTCTAATACATTTTAGATATTTTCAAACATATACTACTATAGTGGAAAGAGAGAGGAATCTTTCCATTTTAATTCTTTCAACAACAAACCAAAAGGAGCATTACTATGTTAACATTTGAAATGAAATCTAACTGGGTTGTTCGTAATAAATCAAAATTTGCTAAGGTAGAAAAAGAGATCGAATCTTTGGAAACCAAGCTAGAACAACTATTCGCATATAGAAAATGCGTGAAAAATAACTTCCGTAAGGAAGTGGAGTTGTTTACTGGTACTCCGGACGAGTACAATACATTTTGCTCTAAACACGAAGCCGATATACGCAAGATTAATGCGGATATCGATTTCCGCAAATGTAAATTGCGTCGCCTGGATCATTTAGCTATTAAACTGCTCCACCATGAAAGATTTATCTTCTCTTTACCACATACTCGGTAAGGTGAAGATTAAAAAGAAATCCCTTAATCGGTATTTCTTTTTTTTCTTTTTATTTCTTTTCTTCAAATGATTTCCAAATCCCGATAGATGTTGCAATCATCATCATCTTGTCAGAACCTATTACAGTATCATCTAACTTCCAACCTAATCTAATTCTAAGGCATTTATCCTTTTTAAATGGATAACGATAGATTAAGTAGAATTCCCAAACACCATTCTCATTATACTGAAATAATACACCCTCACAACCCTGGTCTGAGGTATCTGGATTACCATGGTTAATTAAACATTTACCAATTGGTCTACCTAAGTAGTAATAGTCAAACCAATAGCCTTTATTGCGCCATAACCATGCTGTACGGCGTTTAAATTTAATAAGAGTAGTATCACCAGGCCATCTCTCTAAATGCCACTGGTCTCCGTCTATGGGGTTATCATGCGTTAACCAAGGTGTAAATACTTTAGGCACATTCCCTTCTTTATTAGTTAAACTAAATAAAGCAATAATAGGTCCTAATGGATAAGAGAGTAAACTTACTACTGTAGAAATAATAAACAAAGGAATAAAAAGAATAAGATTCTTAATGAGTTTAAAATAAATATGATTCATTTTTTGTCTTTCTTAACTGTTAATAGATAGTGTGAATAATCATACAAATTAAAAAAGAAACATAAGAAAATACTACTCTCTACTCCAAAATAGGAGTAGAGAGTAATACTTAAGAATAGGGGTGAAACAAAACCACCGAGTCACCAGCCTCTAGGAAATGAAAGGATATACACTACTATCCTAAACAACCTTTAGTAGAGGATTTGAACTAACTTTAGTCTTTCAACTTTCTATCTTTAATTCGTATAAATAATCTTTAAGCTTTAGTATCTTTCGAACTTTAAACTTTTAGCTTTTATCAATCGGCTATGGGCAATCTCTATTTACCCAAATATATATTTCCTTAGGGAGAGTCGAACTCCCGACATTCTGGGTATTGGCCAGACACTCTATCCACTGAGCTATAAGGGATCGTATGCTAATTGACTATAAGCATTTAGATTATTCCGAATCTAAGACGGAGTGTATTGGATTTATCATTATTCGATAACCAATGGTTTTGTTTCTTTTTAACAAAAATTAATAAGTTCCAAGTTTTCATTTAAGAAAAAATGTAGTGAAAGAAGAATAGAAGAGAAAGACTACTCCTCTTTCATATAAAGAACTACTTCTAAATTTTATTTCAAATTCAAAAGTAGCTCCTTATTCTTTTAGAGAATACTAATCGATTAGATTAGAATTCAATCATGGTAGTGGCATTAGATTCAGACAAAACGTAGTCTACTTCTTCAATGAAAGTATCAATACGTTTACGTTCTGCTTCAATGAATTCACTTACATCTTTAATACCAGATACTTTAATTTCAACAAGAGCTGCTTTCAGACGACGCTCTTCTTCAGTCAGTACTGTATTAACATAATTTTCGTTAACGTCTTGACCTTGTGAACTTTTAATAAAGTTTTCACGTACAGTAGCAAACTTATTGTCTGCATTGATTTTACTTTGTTCTACACGAGAATCGGCAGTACGATTTTCACGAGCAATCTTTTCTAAGAAGTTACTACGATAAACAATAGTGTTTTTGTATACCAGAGCGTCAGCTACAGACAGTTCATCACCACCAATAGTGACTTTAGTTATTTCGTTAGATTTACGCACTGCTGCTTTAATACGATTCAATTCAGCAAACAAATCATTGAATTGGTCGAAGTTAGATTTGGTTTTATTCAGAACTTCTTTGTAAGTATCTGTTACGTTATCTACTTCACGTTTAGCTAAAGTAGTCACAAATTCTTTATCTACCAATTGATTCAATTGTTTCTCAATGGTTTTAACACGAGTCAGTGCACGTGTAATAGACATTGTAGTCATTTTGATTTCCTTTTTGAAATTGATGAAATTTAAACTTTAAAGAGAGAGAGAGGAAATGGGTTACATTTCACTTATTAGGTATTACTAAAACTATTTTGTTTTAGCGTGTGTAATACCTGTCTGGTCTTGGTATACACCATTGTATCCTACATTGTCATCACTAGGAATATGTCTTGAGAAATAGATAGTACCAATACCTTCATTAGCATATACACGCATGTGGATATTGGTTTGATTATAAATCTCTAACACCAGTTGTCCCGACCAACCTGACTTCAGTGTAGTAGGTGCCATATTCATGCCTACACGAGCATAAGAAGACTTACAGTAAAGAACACCACTGATGTCATTAGGGATATTGAATCGCTCAACAGTGTGTGCCAATACCATGGTTTTAGGTGGGATTAGAAAATAGACTGTACCATCTCTTTCTCGAATAGGTTCAATGAAAAGACGAGTTAACTCTTTTTGTTCACTCAAGTCTTTCTTGATATCCAATACCGCATGAGCATGATTATCCTTATTAGGATTAATACTGGCTGTAGGAACAACCAATTCCAATGGTGTTTCAGCAATACGAACATCGTAACAATTTTCTGCTAGTCCGTAAGAAGCAACAATACGGCCCTCTACCATACTTACTTTTTTATTAACAAAATCAGTAATCACAGGAACATCAGCATAAGCCAATGCTTTAATTTCATCACTATTTAAATACATTTATCTTTTCCTTTTAAGAGTATAAGTATTCTGTTAAAATATTACCTAGTAGATTACGACATTTAATCTCTATATTACTTACATCGTAACTTAATTCAGACATATCCAAATCAACACCTAGTAGTCTAGGAAATTCATATCCACAATAATAGATTTGGTTGACTCTTTGTCTTTTTAATTCTTCGATTTGTTCTTTAAACTTCTCATCTTGATTATAACGAGAAGCAATACCTGTTTTTACGACATAAGAAACAATATCAAATAGTTTTTTACCACTAGGTAAAATGTTAGTACGTTTAGTAGTAATATACTCTATCAAATCTTTTTTAGTTGATTCAATAAATCCACTATGGTCTTTTGGTCTTACTGTATCACTCATCAGATTAAAATCCACATAATCGTAAATGGCTTCGAGTATATTGGTATACTGCTTTAACTCACCTGTAGGAGAGTCTATAAACACAGGCCTATTACCTACAATACCTAATGAACTAGAACCTTTAAACCAATAAGCATTGCCGTGAACCTTATCTTCTGTAAACATCGCATTAAATCGATTAGGACACTTATTAGAATCAATACAGAATGTAAACAATACACGAGTGTTGAATAACTCTTTTTCTATCTTTTCTTGGAAATCTAACCAAGATTCTTCCGTTGAGAAATATTGAACCACAGGTATTCTTAATTCGTCAATACAATGTCCAATACCATTGTCTTCAAAATAACCTTTTTCAAACTTCTTTAAAGCATGAATAAACACATCCATGTTAAATTCAAATGGCTTATCGAGAATAGCATAAGGGACACTTACTAAGTTCACATTCTCGGTACTAAAACACCAATAACCATTTTCACTAAAGTAATCATCTTCTAGTTCTTTAAACATGTTATACCAAAGCGGATAAGTTTGTTTAAAGACTTCTGTAACTCTTACTGAATCCTCATCAGGTAATCCTTCGTAACATACAGGTACTGCTAAGTTTGTTAAACTAATATCACAATCGAATAAACTTCGTTCTATAAATCGAACAGACATCTCAATCTACCTTTTTAAGCTATATTTTCATTGATATTCAAAAGTACATAAAAAATACACTATACTCAGGCGAATACCTGAGTATAGTGTTTATAAAAATCAACTTTAGGATTAACAAAAGAAATAAATACTCATTCAATACTTTACTAAGCACGTTTTATCCCATTATAAGTTTTCAGAAACATTTTCCACATAACGTGCATTACAAACAACTAAGCCATTATTCTCAAGACCAGTATTTACAAGGTTCTTAACCTGAGCTATATTAACCACAAAAAGGACACTAATTCAATTTGTTTTGTATCCTTGTGGTTTAAACCCTAATCACCTTATAACGAGCCTTATCCAAATAATAGCTTAATCGTTATCTTTACGTTTAGGTTAGTAAAGATATTAAACTTTCAATAGATTTCATAGGAAGTGGTTTTTCGATTTCATTACTTGGTTTTTAGTTTACATTGTTCAAAATTATATTTTAGCATATATATAGACTTATAAAAAAACTTAAAATCGCGCGGAACATACTTGGGTGGCTGCGCGATGCAGGAGCGCCGTGCGTCATGGTGGATACCAGACTTGTTGAATCTTGTTGTTCATTAAGCGAACGCTTGTTGGATTTATCCTTACTCTTTATTTCTCTTATCCCTATTTGTTGCTTCTGCAACCATCTTCTAAGTACGAATAACACTATCCTCTTTATCGCCTCTTTAGGCGTATGCTAAAGAGGATAGTGTTAAGAGGATTAGAAGATATTTAAAAACCCCATACTCACTCACGGATACTAACGTCGTAGACAGAATAATGGATACTACCACTTGTAATCCATTTATTCGAGTGAGTGAGTATAGGAATAGTTGAATAACTCAATAAAGCAAATCCCACTACGGATACTAGTGCCACAGGCGTATAGAGGTATACCTTCTTGGATATACCATCTATTCGAGTAGTGGGATTTGTGTAAGGGTTGAAAACCTTTTACAAATAGTCTTTGGTTTATCCAAAGACGTTAGTAACGTGCGTTGCTTCATTTGTCTTTTATTCCCTTTTATACTCTCTTGTTTAAGCAACGTAGTTACAATAGAAAGCAAAGCTTTCCCTCTTATCTTTCAGTACAAGAGAAAGCGTAAGCTTTCTCTCTATTTGTTCTTTTTAGTTTTTATTTATTTTTATTTTTTTTTCTTTCTTTTTAGACTACTATATTATGAAACGAGGAATGACCTTTCGAGTGAAGTGATAACGGAACGAGGCGGGGAGTGACGAGTGGAATAATATAGTAGTCTTTTTCTTTCTTTTTTGGGGGGAAAGGGGGGTGAGGAGGAAGAGGGTTGTTAGGGAGAAGGAGGAGAGGGGGGAAAACCCCCCTTTAAAATTTAACATAAAACCATACGCTACAGCGTAGGGTTTACCTACCCTTTTCATACCCCTTAATACACGCTCTAGCGTAGGGTATATTTACCCCTATTATCCATTCTAGCTAAGCTTATGAATGATTACTTTATAGTCGTTCTAATGTACATTTAACCCTATAAGGAATATTAACAATGTCTAATCGTCAAAAACAACGCGGTAATAACCGCAATGGTATGAATCCTGCTAATGCAGAACCTATCCAGCTAGAAGAAGCAGAAGACTTGGAAGTCTCTACTGAAGACTCTCCTTCCATTGAAGAAGGTCGTGAATACACTACTAACGATATTCTTCTACCAGATGCTACTGAGGAAATCCACAATCCTTCTGTAGACTTAGAACAAGAGCAAGAAGAAGACCGTCGGCGTCACGTATCAGGTGAACTAGACGTAGATGAAGTATTAGGTTTAGTAAGCTTAACCGCTCGTATGTCTTTACTTGGTATTATTGACTACATTGAGAAGATGGAATCTTTCAAAGGCGTCATTCGTGTCTTAATGAACGATAAGGGCTTTGTTACCAACCAAGGCCCTATCATGCAAGCAGAACTCTTCCGTAACATTATGGATATTATCACTAAGACTTCAGACTTAGATTTCCGTTACTCTATGGACTTACTGATGCAGTTGTTCGTAAAACACGGTAAAGAAGGTCAACCACTTAATATCTTCTCTCTCATGCGCTTCCAAGAGAACATCCGTCTTGACTTAGTAGAACAGCAATGCTATCCTAACTTAATGACCATGCTAACTGTATTGGCTGACTCTACTACTCGCAGTAGTAAAATCAATAAAGAAATTGACATGGGTCGTGCACTGCAATATGGCTTTAGTGAAATGGCTCGTAATCGTCTACTGGCTTACTTCGGACGCTAATCTAGCTATAATAGACTTATCTACACTAGAGGAATATTCCTCTAGTGTAGTGAGTCGTTATTTAATGACCTTCGTCATTTAAATGACTTTCGTTATTTAATGACTATTAATGGCTTATTTTTAACCAATAACAAGGAGTCCACATGAACATCAATGAATGGAACAAACTATTAATCAAAGCTGGTTGTAAGACAGCTGTAGCCCACCAATGGGCACCTTACTTTGCTAAGCATTGTAATACCTTTAAAATCAACACACCTAAGCGTATAGCCTCATTCCTAGCCAATGTCATGGTAGAGTCTATCTTCTTAACCACCATGCGTGAGAACTTACGTTATTCAGCAAAAGGCTTAGCCAATACATGGCCTAATCGATATTCTCAGACAGGTAAAAAAGGTGGTTTACCTAATGCTAAAGCAAATGCTATTGCTGGTAACCCTATGGCCATTGCTAACCACTGTTATGCTAACCGTATGGGTAATGGTTCTGAAGCTTCTGGAGATGGATGGAAACATGCTGGCAAAGGCCCTATCCAATTAACTGGTAAAGACAATTACATTCGTTTCTTTAAGGAGAATAACCTACCCCTTAACACAGATACTGATAAGCTTCTAGAGCCTGATTTAGGCGCATTAGCTGCTTGTTGGTTCTGGAGTAAAGCCAATATTAACGCTAGTGCTGATGCAGGTGATTTTGATGGTTGTTGTGATAGGGTAAATATTGGTCGTAAAACCAAACCTATTGGTGATGCCCATGGTTATACTAACCGTAAGAAGGTTTATAATGTCTTATTACCTTACTTAGAGAATAATCTTTCTAATTTACTAAAAGGTGGTGGTACTATTCCTAATGTACCTGCTATGGAAATTATCAGTAGTATTCAAGAGATTGAAGAAGCTGAGTATAATGGTGAAGTAGAAGAATCTGTAAGTACCTTTGAAGAATTGTAATTAACTTTAATTTTTAAAAATATAATTTTTTATTATAGTTTACTCTATATGAAAGAAGTAGTAACAAATAGCAATCCGAACCGTAAATGCTTTTCCCCTTTCGTTTGTCATTTACCAGAGGAGATTGCTATCTTGGTGGAATAAAGGACGAATCAATCTTTTACATTTACCATCCACAGTAAGAACCTGATATACATCGGTTGTATCACGTCCTTTGTTATTTCCTTTATACTACTTCTTTCAACCTTATTCTAAATAAGGGTTTGTTACCTTAACAACACGTATCATCCGTGGTGTACGTAATAAGCAAAGCTTCAGAGTAGTACGGGGCCTTAGGGAAACGAGAAGTAGACACGTCCTACCTGTCGGGGATCGGCAGGCGCTGAGCATGACCAGAGCGTAGTCCATACATTAACATCATTAACAAAAACAACACCTTTATCAAAAACAAAAACATTAACTTCAAAAACTTTAACTACTACATTAACTTTAACTGCTTTTATTATATTAGATTGATTGTTGTTGGTCGGCTCAGGGGTGGTGTCCCTGGGTCGGCCAGTGCCATGGATATGGTATATTATCTATAAATTAAAAATATAGAAACATATACAATTATGGTGTAAAGACCACTATGTCTTTATTTTATATAAAGGAAACCAATATGGAAAATATAGGTGAAATATTTTCTACCATTGCTATTGTTATCTTTATTGTAATAATGGTAGTGAATAATGCGTGATGTAATGACTATTTTGATTTACATCATCTTACTTGTATATTTATTAACAATGGGATATCTATTTTATAAACTCTATATCCCAAAACGGAGACGAAAATGAAAACCCTATTTCAAAACTTATTTGCGTTGTTTACAAAGAAACACCACTTTGATGATATCAATAAATTGGAATACATTGATACCATTCTGACTAAAGCCAATCGATTTGATGGTAAAGATGGTTTTACTTTATCTAATGGTGATACACTTATTGACAATGATAAAGTGATTGTCGTTAATTGGCACATCTATTGCCGTCGTAACCAAGTTGAAGAAATCATGGCTAATATTCCTAAATACAGTTGTCATATTCGTTCAGAACAAACCAATGGTATTGACGTATACGGAAATGGAATCAATTATTTCCGTGAAGAATATCGTTTTACCATTGAATCTGATAAAACAAATGTATTCATCTTTACATTTGAAACTGCTGAAATGGTGTAAAAAATGATTAAAGAGGTGCTAATTAAAAATCGTTTACAAGAATGTGCTTTTGTAGATGATAACTTAGAAGAAATTGAAACATGGTTATTAAAACATGGAGTAGAGTCTTCTATCTGTAATACAGAAAAGAACATTTACGTTGATTCTTATCATGGTGAAATGAAAGCGGTTAAAGGCGATGTTATTGCATTTGTCGATGACCACAAAACAGGCGAACCTATTAAGAAACCTATCGTTTTCTCGAAACGTGGATTTGAACTACTCTTAGAACAAACCCGTTAATCTTAACTCTTATATAAAGGAACAAACATGTTTACTATTGATAACTTCTATAAAATCAATAGAAAGAAAGGGTATAAAGGATACCCAGGCTTTAAAAAATATAAATATCCACAAAGTCATGGTGTGTATAAAATAATACCCGAGAATTTCTGGCACTTATCTAGGATGAGTGTAGTATTGACCCTATCACTACAGGTACGAGTACCTCTATTTTAACTCTTATATAAAGGAAATTTGAAATGTTTACTAACTTGAAACCTATTTACACAGATGCATTGAACTATGAACTCAATGATTTGTACAGAAAATGTAAAAAGAATGGATATAAAGAATATCCTGATTCTAAAAAATACACTCAACCAGAAGGCTATGGTGTGTATAAAACGGATAATCAAGCGTATCTGGTACCATTGTATAGCCACTGTACCATTGACCCTATCACTATGGAAAATGGTACCCCTACTTTAAACATTGGTAGTACACTGGCAGAGTATTCTACCAAGCATGGTTTTGTAAGTACTTTCGGTAATGACTCTTTATTCGTTATCAAAGAGTAATTCTATTAACCTTCTGTTTCAGGGTTTAACAGAAGTAAATAACTTAAACCCAATCCCCCCTCTAACTAAACACTTTACTTGTAAAAAGGAAATCAAAAAATGACTAAAATGACTAACATTGCCCTGGCCGTAATTGCTGCTGCAGCTTCTACTACTGTGTTGGCAGACAATTCGGTAACAGGTACTTATCAAGTTGTACAAGGCGATAAAATTACTGTAACTGGTAGTGGTAATACTACTATTGGTACAGCATTGGTAAACAAAGGTCTATCTAATACTGCCTTTGGTATCAATAGCTCTGTCGAAGGTAAAGACAGTGTAGTAGGTGGACAAGGTTCCGAAGTCAAAGGTAATATGTCAGTTGCTATTGGACATCTTGCCAAGGCAATGGAATCAATGAATACCGCCGTTGGTTCAGAAGCATCTGCTATCGGTCAATCTTCTACGGCTATCGGTAAAGGTACTCGTACTGAAGGTATTGGTTCTACCGCTGTAGGCGCTCATGCCTATTCTAAGCAAAACTCAGATGTAGCAATGGGTTTGCACGCTAACGCATTGGGTGGTCAATCCACTGCTATTGGTCAATCCACCCGTGCCGAAGGCGGTCAGTCTACCGCTATTGGTTCTGGCGCTACTTCTACTTCTCGATTCTCTGTGGCTGTAGGCACAAATGCTAAAGCCAATAATGAGCATGATGTGGCTATTGGTTCTTTCTCTACTACAGAGAAAGCCGTAGGTACTTCTAGCGCCATTATCAATGGTGTAGAATACGGTACATTCAAAGGCCATAAACCTGTAGCAACTGTATCTGTAGGTAAAGAAGGTAGCGAGCGTACCATTACCAATGTAGCAGCTGGTCGCGTTTCTGCTGAATCTACTGATGCTATCAATGGTTCTCAACTGTACTCTGTTGCTACTAAAGTAAGCGACAACGCGGCGTCTGTTGAAATCTTGAAAGAAGCAGTAGCTTCTAATGAAAACAGTATCGCTGTTAATGCTAATCGCATTACTAGTAATACCCAAGCAATTGAAGGTATTAACAATACCATCAACCAGCATACTACTTGGAATGAAGCTCAAGATGACCAAATCGCTGAGCTGCGTAAACTGGTAAATGGTTTGCATGGTGACAATGCCGAAATCCGTAAAGAGCTTCACGATAACCGACGCGAAGCACGTGCAGGTATTGCTGGCGCTAACGCAATCGCCGCAATCCCACAACCTCACGCTCCTGGTCAAACGGCTATCGGTGTCGGTGCAGGCTATTTCAAGAACGAAGGTGCGGCAGCTGTTGGTGTTTCCCATATTTCTGATTCTGGTAAATGGGTATCTAAAGCTGGTATCAATGTAGACACTCGCCGTAACATCGGTATTGGTCTTGGCCTCTCTTATGTATTCGGTGGCGTAAAAGTACCTGTACAAACCAAAGAAGTGGTACATGAAGTAGTGCGTGAAGTGATTGTACGTGAAGTACCAGCACAACCTACTACTAAACGTATTCGTGGTTAATTGAAGTAAGCTACTAGAGTGGAGATAAATCCACTCTAGTATTATTATTATTATTATTTATATAAAGGAAACAAAAATGATTAATTTGAACGATAACCAAAACTATTACATTCAACGTATTAGTAAAAAATATAAAGAAGATTTTGAAAGAGATTATGGATCGTCTACTTTCTTTAGTCTGGACTATATGGGTTCAGCTGAATATGAATTTGGTGCCGTAGGTGATACTTTCAAATTCCTTCGTGAACACGTCGGTGAATACGAATTTAAAACATGTGATTTTAAAGTAGTTTTATCCGGTAAAGAGAAAGCTACTAAGTTATTCGCATTTATTCCTAAAGGTGAAGATGTAGGTTATATTTCCAATTTACTTAAAAAGATTTACGATTACAAACACCGTACTAAAGAAGGAACATATATTCAAGATATCCATGATCTTGATAATAAAGCAGGTTGGCCTGTTACGTGTGCATGGCTTAATTTGCGTGTGGATATGTACGCTAGTAATGAGATTCCTTGGTTTGTATCTGCTGACCCTATGGTTGCTTGGTATTTCTATAAACTACTTATTGTAGATGTAACCAAAGATAAAGAACAGAAACAAATCTTTGACAATATCTCAATTGGTCAAAAGGTTATGTATCCTTACTTTAATGGTAAAGAAAGTTTATTTGAAGAAGGTGAAGTAATTGGATTTAATGAAGATTCAATTACAGTTAAACGATTCAATAAAAAACTTCGTTTCCATTGGCGTCAAGTAATATTCACCAAATAGATTACAGAGGTAGGAATTCCTACCTCTGTAATTACTCTTTTTTTTTAATTAATATTGTGATAGTTAATAGTTAATAAAGGAATATAAAATGATTATTGGTGAAAACAATATATTACAAACTGGCTATGAAAAACATTTCCATAGAAGACAAGACGCAAGAAGTTATGTGAATGAGCAACTTAGGTTAAGAGTAGATAGTCCTTATGATAAAGAAGCTGAAGATTTTATCATGAATTTTATTAAAGAAGGTATACCCACAATAAATACAGCAGCACAACAAATAGAATATGGCAAAAGAATATCTAAAGAAGTCTTACCAAAAGTATTAAAACTGTATTTAAATAATTACATCCATAGAGCGAATGACTTCAATATTAATAACCATGAAGATTTGAACTTTGAACGTAATAGGGATATTATTTCAATTCGTGACCAAATTTACGAACCTCTTATTTATAAACATATTGGTATTAAAGGTGCAAGTAGTTTAGCACCATACAGTAATATCTCATTTTTTGGATATAATTTTGCTGATTATAAAATTAAAGAAGAAGCCATTGTCCAAGGTAGAATAACAGACTCTGAAAAACTAAAACCTAGTTATCGAGATTCCATTAAAGAATTTGGTTTTAGAGTTAACTCTATGTTATTTCCAATTAATGAACAATTTAAACAAGACTTAGCTTCTTATAAAACTAGATTAGAAGATAATAGAAATAAACCAGCTATAGAGTATACCCCTGAGTTCTTTGATTTAGTTAAATTACTAAATACCAATAGCGCCATTAATAATGAATATTGTAAGTCAGAAAGAACCATGCCTGATGGTATTATTGACAACATGGATGACTTAGTAATTACTTGTAATCCTATTATTTATTTTAGTTATTTTGATATTCTTAAAATGCCTTATAGTCAATTTAAAAATAAGGTATTAGAACAAGCTAAGAAGTTTAAAAATAGAAATCCTAAGGTCGTTAAGTCTGAAATAGATACAAGACTAGCTCGTCCTGATAAGATTTCTAATGCTAATGGTGTATTAGTTGACTATGTTCCAAACAATATCTATATTAAAAAGAATGGTGCTTGGAATAGACTTAATACTGCATTCTTTAAATTTGCAGTATATATTTCCAGTACTTTTTTACCATGGTATGGATTTGGTACAGCTGATTCTGATATACAAAGGTCTGTAGAGAATAGGATTTTTATTAATCAGGTAAGAAAACTAAAAGAGTTACTTAAAGCCTATATGGATATTGAGAGATTTAGTGGTGGTTATTTATCTAGCTCTAGCGTCTCTTACCCTAACCCTTGGTTTAAATCTGTTGATTATACTAACCCAAGTGCAGGACATCGTATAAATACAGATAATATAATTACGAATAAAGACATTGGTGAATATATCTTTAATTCATTAAGTCGAAAGATTAGTAATCTAGTATCTTTAACACCTACTGCACCTGATGGTAGTATTTTCCTTCCAATATTTTACTGCGGTAATGCGTTAAATGAAAACCAAGTAAGATTAATGAATAATGGAACGCGTGATTATAATTTTACCTTATTGTCTAAAGAATTATATTACTATAGTGGCGATAGTTTAAATATAGCTAATAGAGACATACAACCAGAAACAATAAGTCTTAATAAATTCAATAATAGATTCCATGTCGAATATGGTTTTGTAGAAGATATGGATTATATGGCAAGTGTTTGGAGCTTAGATGAACCAGTGAAAGGTGAATATCTAGAATCATTTGATGAAGAAATTTATGGTTTTAGAAATGGTTATACTTGGTTTATGCGTGAATTTAACATGCGTTATTCAGTAGAACAACATAGGTACAAAACATTACTTAATGCAATGTTTGATATTGTTAAAATGTCTGCTTTGAATAATTTACACTATGGTGTATTAAAAGGAAATGCATTAAAACAATTAAAGATCAAACTCAATATTACACAAGACGATGAGTTTAAAGTATTTTACATATTAACTAAAACCATGGATAAGAATGGAAATACACATAATATTCCATTGTCTGATTTCTATAATCTTATAACAGATGATAAGTATACTGAACACAGGTATAAAAATAAAGTATCTGATAAAAATGCTTTGATGTTTAGAGGTGAGAATTGGCGCAATAAACTTTCTTATGCGGATTACATGACTGATTTAAGGAAGAAAGTAGAAGCGCTACCAGACCATGTGATTGATAGAGAAAGTATTGAGTTAATTGTTAAATATGTATTTTTCTCAGTATTACACAACATATGTACATCTGAAGGCGAATCAACTCTACCAGATAAAATCATTACTACAGATACAGTCGATGAAGCTTTAGATAAATATTATCGAGCTAATCTATTAGAAAATATTTATACTTGGACAGGTAATTTGGATTTATCTTATAAGTATATTTAAAAAAGGACAATAAATTGGAACACAGTATAATGTTTAATTTTATCATCAGTATCCTGTTGGTTTTAGCCATAGGTGTTATTTGGACTATTTTGTGTAAATTACCATAAAGGATTTTTAAGATGGAATTAATAGCAAACATTACGTTAGTATCTTCACTGGTACTGACTTTTGTAGCATTTATCGGTACATGTGTTATCGATCTTTAGTATAATTTTACAGTTAATAAAGAGATATGGTATAACCCATATCTCTTTATATTACTTTTTATATTAACTTATTTTTAAGGAGCACGAAATGATATTTAAAGAAAGCACAAATATATTAGAGGACTTGTTAAGTAGTTCCGAAGTAATTACTAAAATTAGAGATAACTATTTAAAAGAATATAATAGTTACCTAAAGTTAATGGAAGCACCTAATTATCCTGGTGTGTACCATATAGAGATGTATCGTGACTATATTGACGAAAATATTAAAACTAAACTCTCTAGAATATTCTCTTTTATTAAACCAAGTATCTATAAAAGATATGTCAATATGGTTAATATTGGTTTAAGTAAATTAATGAAAGAATTAACTACACATAATGGTGAACTGGAACAATATAGAGAGGAATTACTATTAAACTTAGGATTCTTATTAATCTTAGAATCGAAATACGATAGCCCTACAGCATTGCGTGATAGAGTTATAGATAATTATTTTAATGAAATCGCAGAGTTTAAATTAAACTGTTTCTTATATTGTTTTTCACGTAAAAGAGAACTAACACAAGATGAACACAGTGGTGAATACTTTATTAAAGACTTATTGTGTTTAGGTTACTTTGATGTAGAAAAATTTGAAGGCTGCTATAGGTTAAAATTCCATATTGATAGCATGATGGATAATAAGTTAAATGGTAAATTTATATTATCTAATTATGGTTTTCCAGATAAAGAAAAAGCATTTGAAATTGAGTTAAACTTAGATAGTAATAAAGAAACTATCTTTCTCAATAAATTAAAAAGTAGGGTTAAAAACAGAGATAAACTTAATCCTAAGATAGGAATTGTTAATGAAGAATATAATTTAAATACAGATATTAGAAATTTATTATTTCAACATAAACCTGATGCTTATATAGAGTTTGATTGTAAAGGAGATAGTTGGTTTATTAAAGTAAATGACCCAGTAAATCCTAGAATATATTGTATACCAGATAACAATATAGAAGCAACAGAAATAAAGGAAAATGGAATTACCTATACCATTATTAAAAACTTTTCTTATAATCAAGGAATTAAATTAATGTGTAGAATGTCCGATGTTCCTTTTTTAAATATTGAATAAACATATATCATTACAGTGAGAGATATTTAAATATCTCTCACTATTTCTTAACACTTATTAAAAGGAAACTAAAATGATTATTTATACAAAACAACGCGATGAAATGATTGAAATCATTAAAGAAATGTACAATGAGATTTTTAAAGATTATAAAAAGATTTCTGATTCTAAAGATTTTAAATTAGAATTCGATTATTACTTTAAAGATAGGGTTCGTATTTACATTAGTAAATTATCGGATAGAACCGGATTCCTTACAGATGGCGGTATGTTTAGTACTAAATCTAAATACGATCATTTTGCTTATACCGAAGTAGGAATGGAATTATTGAATTCATTTGATAAATTAGGTATTGAGAAAATTGACTACGAAGTCTTTAGAAAAGTATTCATATACGCTATGTGTTTACATAGAGAATACCAAGGCTCATCTAGAGAAGATATCGTAGATGCTCTGTTATACGAGGGAGATAAATTAGAACGTTTAGAATACTATAAGAAGTTCGTTAATATTTGTACTATGTTTTATCTCACTACTAAGGAGTTAAAACTAGCTAATATCGACGATGTTGATAGTAATAGTGGCTATAAACTCAGGAATCTATTTGGAACATATATTCCTTCTGGTCTAGGTGATTTTATTAAACCAGATGTAGATATGGAAGAGCATAAAACAGTTACATTTACCATTGATACTATTAAAGGTGATTTTGTATATATTTTATCATTCCAAAGTAAAAAAGAAGATAGTCGAATCATGTCTATTTTAGTCAAAATGATATTTAAACAAAAAGAATGGGTAGAAAAAGGCATTATTAATACACTGATTAGTTTTGATACTAATGTACGTGACTTCTTACTAAATGATAATAAACGAGCACTTATTATCAAATACAGTAAAAAGAAACACGGTATCGAAATTACTTTTAATCACTCTAATGGTGTGTTTTATCATTTTATCCCATCTAATCTTATAAAAGCATATAGTGAGAAAGAAAATACTTTTTATGGTCATTTACCACTTACTGTAGTTGAGATAAAAGGCGAGGATAATATTGAATTACCGTGTACTGTATACGAATTAGCTCTCGCTGATTAAAATTATAGTAGTTGAAAATATTATGGATTAAGTGAGTATACACTGGATTAATCCAGTGTATACTTACCTTTATTTTTTAGTTTAAATGGAGTAACGAAATGGAAAATACTTTCTTAGAAAAATTAAATAACACTAAGTTATTCAAACTTATGTCAATTGAGAAAAGTATAGTAGAAGGTAAATTAGTCGAATTTACAGAATCTGATATATCAGACTACAATACTAAAATGCTACATGAATTAAAAGATTTAGTCGAGTATTTAAATGCAAATACCGAACCTAATCAAGATGTTGAATCTGACATCGTTATTGAGGAAAACCCAGGTTTTAATATTCCTACAGTTAAAGTAAATAAATTACTAGGTAAAGAAAACGAATTTACTTATACAGATGATTATCTTCTTGAAGTAGATAATGTATTTGGTGAATTCTCTGGTATTTTTATTTTTATTAAAGAATTAGAGAGTCTAAAATATTTAATTCGTGATTTGCATCGCAATGGGATTTCTAAAAAGATTAAATCACTCTTAAAATGGACATGTGATAATATTGTTTTCACTATTAGCAATATAACTTGCAAAACATGGAGTGGGATAGTTAGATATAACTTAGATAATAATCAACTAAGTAATATTGGTCAACTATTGGGTGTGAGTAATCTTAAGTCCAGTAGGATAGATTACTATTTAAAGAAAGATTCTAATTACTATAAACTTAATACTACTTGTAAACAAGAGAGTTTTGTGTGCTTAGGTGATTACATTTTAAAAATTAATTCCGATGAGATTTCGTCTTATTTGAATAGTGCTTTTAGAATAGATTTTAATAAATCAGAGTCAGAGTATTTTTATACAATTGAATCTGATTTAAGAGAATTAATGAAGTTTGTGGATAAAGTAGTTATTAATAACATTATACCAGTTACACTGCTAGATGACCCAATTGACAGATATAATGGTTCAATCAAAATAACTACACACCATAACCATTCTGGTAAAACTTTACAAGTAAGTACATCAAAAACGCTTTCTCTGGTAGATGATGTAGTGTTTATTAAGAAATCTAATGTCCTTGGATTTACGTATTATAAAACAGGGATAGACTATACTAATAGGATTAGACTTATCCCTGAGATAGCTATTAAATATCTAGCTGGTATTGAAACCACCAATATTAGATTAAATATCCAATCAAATACAATTAAAGACTTTTTTATGTCTTAACTAAATTATAAAAGGAAACCAAAATGGAAAAGATATTCAACTGGGGTACAACTGTATCTAAAGAAGAACTTGTTAGAAAAATTAATGAGTTAGCCAATATTGTTTTAGATAATACAACAAAAGACAATAAATTATTTACTGAAATTGATAAATCTAGTTTTTATACAAAAAGATTTCCAGATTTATTTAAATTAACAGTATTTAATAAAGATGGTAAAAAATATAATCCAGATGACCCTAATGATAGAGTATTTGGGATATCTATTAAAGATATTAATTTAGAAACAGATGAAGAAGGATATGTTAAATACGAAATTAACCAATCGAATATTAAACATACCCCAAATGAAATTGATAATCGTATTTTAAATGCGTATATTATTTCTAGAATCATCGTCGATACTGTTAATTATTGTAATGCTAAATATAAGTTCTTCGTTCCTAAAGAGAGTGACTTATACAACGCATGTTACACATTGGTTGAATTTGTTCTTTATCTAAGATTAATGGACATCAGTCCAGAAAGACAATTTTCTACGCTAATTTATCTTATCGATGCTATTGACAATGATAGTATAAATATGTTTTATACTTTAGCACATCGTTTAGGTATTCCATTGTATAGCGGGTATAGCGATATCTTTCTAGAACAATTGCATAATAGTTTTTATAATGCATACAAGGATAATGCTGATAATGATTTGGTATATTTCGAACTAGCAGATATATATTCTGCACCAAGTGATAAATACTTTATGTTAGGTGATAAGAAAATTTCACTTACTTTAGATATTAGTACAAATCAGACTTTACCTGGTAATTCTTTATTTAAAAAGGATATGGATTGTCTTTTAGATAATTCAGGATTACAATGTTTTAAATTCACTGATGATGTCAGAGAGTTATATCGAGATGTAGGTGTATATAACATAATGGCTGAACGTATTACCAAATATAAGAACAACAGTAAATACAATGTTGTTAAAGTATTTAATTATTCTTTATCGGATAATGATGAATACAGTATTTGTGAAAGTTCATCGACATCTCTATCACTAGATTATATACACCATACAATAATCGACGGCTTATTACCACGTACAATATTTAAATACACCTACGAATCACGTGATAGGATTATGATATTACCCATGTTAGAAGCAGAATTTAGACATATGGTAAAGAATGCTATGAAAGCAGAAGAAGCCGTGGAAGTACTAGAAGAACTAAATTAAGGAATCTAAAATGCGTACATTAAAAGATGTAGAGTCAGATTTATTAATTAAATTAAAAGAAGGTGAATCTAGATATTCCACATGTAAAAACATATGGGAATACAAGTTAGCTGAAGTTGAGAAATGTAGAAAAGAATATTTCTCAAAGAAGCCAAGAGACCCAGAGTATAAGAAAGTACTTCTTAAAGCAATTGAGGAAGAAAATAAAGCTAGAGATAAACTTAGCATAGAGTCTACAAAACTTATTACGATAGAATATAAACTAAATGATGTTAGAAGTTTATTAAATCGTAAAATAAATCGGATTAAATAATCTTAAAAAACCATCAACAACCAGTAACAATCATCAACTTATTATAAGGAGTGTTTAACATGGGTAAAGTTGTAGAAGAAGTATTACCTCGTTTCGGTGAAGAAGCCGAACAAAATCAACAGCAAACTGATGAAAAGGAATAAACAATGAGTGAACAAGTGAAACAGAAATTTTCAGTATTTAATCAAACACCTAATGACGCTACTAGAGAAGCAATGTTCTTAGGACAATCCATTAACTTACAACGATACGATAAATCTAAATATCAAGTATATAACGATTTAACAGAAAAACAAAAGTCGTTCTTCTGGCGTCCTGAAGAAATAGATTTGTCCAAAGACCGTATCGATTTTGAAGGTTTACCAGAGCATGAGAAGCACATTTTCCTACGAAATCTGGATTATCAATCGATCCTCGACTCCATTCAGGGAAGAAGTCCAGCTATTGCATTCCTTCCTTTGATTTCTATTCCTGAATTAGAGAGCTGGACAATCGCTTGGGACTTCTTTGAGTTAATCCATTCTTACTCTTATACGTACATTATGCGTAATGTATTGATTGACCCTAGTGAAGAGTTTGATAGTATTGTATTAAACGAAGAAATTAAGAAACGAGCAAGTTCTATTACTCAATACTACGATGATTTGATTGAATATTCTCAATACTATAATCTCTTAGGAGAAGGTGTTTTTGAAATTAAGAAACAATCAAAAGATGATCTGATGGAATCTTACCATCGTATTGAAATTAGCAAACGTGAACTGATGAAAAAGATTTATCTTTGCATGTTTGTAGTGAATGTACTTGAAGCCATTCGTTTCTATGTATCTTTTGCGTAAACTTTTTATGCGCAACTTATTAGAAATAATAAGATAAAAAACTCTCTTAATTGCTGGGAATCCCTTAGAGCTTATTTAACTACAACGTAGTCGGTGACGACAAGCGTGAATGTTTGAAAATAAATAAGATTGGGCAATCAGCAGGTAAGCTACTTTTAGTTACCAATATCCATTTTAACGATATTTATTTCCTATCTAATTTAAATATAGAAAGGAAATCAATATGTCAGAAAACAAATATAGGAAAATATGGATTGAGCATTTCGGAGAAATACCAAAAGATGAATATGGTATTACTTACGAAATACACCATATAGACAGGAATAGAAGTAATAACGATATAACAAACTTAATGTGTGTATCTCTAAAAGAACATTTCTATATACACTTCAATGCTAAAGAATATGCTGCGGCTTTCGGCATTATGATTAGAATGAAGTGTATAGATGACTTACCAATCGGTAAGAGTGAGTTAGCGTCACTGGCAGCTAGAACATTACCTGATAGTAAGAAAGCTTTTTTGAGACCAGATGTTAGGAAAAAGAATTTAGATTCAATTAGAGAAAGAATTAACAATGGTACATTCCATTTACAATCTGGTGAAATACAATCTAGAACTAATAAGAGATTAGTATCAGAAGGTAAACATAACTTTCAAACAGAAGAATCTAGAGAACGAGTAAGAGCCACTAACCTTAGGAGGCTGAAAGATGGTACCCATCCATTTTTAGACCCTAAGATGAAATCAGAACAACAATTAAAATTAGTCTTATCTGGTAAACATCATCTATTATCTGGCGAAATACAATCTAGAACTAATAAGAGATTAGCATCGGAAGGGAGACATAATTTTCAGTTAGATAGAACTTGTAAGTTCTGTAATAAAGTTGGTAAAGGTTTTGGCTTTCATTCTAAACATAATAAGTATTGTGAATTAAATCCTGATAGAAATAAATATTTGTTAAAATGTCATTTTTGTGGTAAATTATCACACCCATCTGTTTTTGTTAGATACCATGGTTATATGTGTTCTAATTTTAAAGGTTTTGGTCAGTGTGATAAAAAGTAGAAACTTCAACGACTAGTCGAAAGACGTAGGACTCAAGTGAGTACCCAAATAGAGAGCAGATACAGTGGTTGAAAAACCTCTATGTATCCTTCTTACTAATTAGTAGGGAGTCTTACCGAGTAATGTCGGAGATGGTGATATAGTCTAGTATCCTATTGAAAGATAGGGAATACCTCAGAGTAGGTATTGTATGGCCTAACGACCCATATTAAATGTAACGGTAGCTTTAGTTTTGCCGAACGTAAACTCATGGAAGGTAATGCTAAAATCATCAAATTAATTTCCCGTAAACTTCATTGCGGCTTCTACCAGTGATGGTAGTCGAATAACTCTGTTAAACGGGGAAACTCTATTATACCTATTATAGACAATCCCGTAGTAAAGACGTTTAAATTATACTATTTAAACTGACCAACTCTAACGACTATCGAAATCCTAATATTTTATTAGAGAGAGTAGAGTAGTGGACAATTGTTTAGTTCGCCAAACGCAGAGGGTCTATTTTAATAATAGATCATGATATAGTCTGACCCCAATAGTGATATTGGGCGGGTGTCTTAAGCACACCGGCTACGATTAACGACCGTAGTGGACAGCTTCGGATGAAGCACTTCACCTAACTACTACTCAACATATCATCAATACATTGGCATCTGGTGCTGAAGGCAAAGAGTGGAAAGAAATCGCTGAAGAAACCAAAGAAGAATGTATTAACATCTTTAAAGAAGCAGCTCAACAAGAAAAAGACTGGGCTAAGTATCTATTTAAAGATGGTAGCATGATTGGTTTGAATGAAGCAATTCTTTGTCAATATGTTGAGTACATTACCAATCACCGTATGAAAGCAGTAGGATTAGAACCTATCTTCCCAGATGTGAAACATAATCCTATCCCATGGATTAACGCATGGTTGACTTCAGATAATGTTCAAGTAGCACCGCAAGAAGTAGAAATTTCTTCTTATCTTGTAAGCCAAGTCGATACTCAAATCCAAGATGGTGATTTAGATATGGAACTTTAATGTAAGCTAATTAAGATAGAGGGAATTATCCCTCTATCTTAATTTTTATTAAACATATATTATTTAAATGAGTAGTGAAAGAAGACTACTTTAAATAAACTTCTTATTTTATATTTAACCGAAAAGGAAATTAAAATGGCTAAAACTACTAAAGAGTTAGGTTATAAACGTATCGCTATTGTATTATCAGAAATCACAAGAAGAAAAGCTATAGCATCAACGCTATACGATAATTACATCCATAAAGATGAATTACCAAATCTTGTGAAAGGTATTAATGGCGCACCGTTATTAAGTACCCTTACTAAACTAACGATAGATTGGATTAATTATTTGGAGCAAGTAAAAGAAACAGAAAATAAAGATTGGGTAAAAAATGTAGATAAACTCTTTAAAAAGCAGAGTATTACATACATCCCTTTATTCTTCTGGTATATTCAGAATCCAAGTAAAATCCACCCTCAATATTACGATGATGTAGTTGCTTTTAAGGATTTCTTACGTGGCTTTTACGAAATTGAAACAAAAGAGAAATTCATTGTATTCTTAGACAATGTTTTCAGAGAAACTTATAATTATACAATGAGATCATCTCATTCTACTAAAGGTATTAGCGATAGACAACATCTTAAAAATATTCCGGTTGAAGATATAGATGGTTTTAACCATTTCTTCTATAATGAAGATGTAGATACATTAAATAAAGAAGTACCAGTGTATTACTATACTGAACAACTAGGAGGTATTAGTGTATTTACTAATTTACCTGAACAAGAGTTAAGTAAACATAAGATTGGGGTATCTAATGGTTTTGTTTCAATGACTGTGGTTCGAGATGATGTGTATATAGGTGCTAAATTTAAACCAGAAATCGTGAGTTTAGCATATCTGAATTTCAATAACCACTACGATGAACTTGAAAAGCTTGGTAAGGTTAAAATGTACCTTAGAAGTGATACTACAACAGCTACCCATAAAGACAGTGTTGTGAAACTAACTCCAATTTTTGAAACTAAAGAAGATAAGAAAGTTTTGAAAATGTTGTTATTTAAATTGGTAGTATAGTATACAATATATTAGGATAGGGAGAACTCTCCCTATCCTAATTAAAGTAGGTAACGAGCTACTATAAAAAATCGTTAGTATATTTAATTTATTTTTATAAAGGAAATTCAAAATGAATAATATAAAAACATCGACTAAGAAGATTGACTTTATTGTTAGAGATGATTCTACAATTAAACCAATTGATTTTATCAAACATAGTTGGAATAAACTAGATGAAGTCTTAAAACCTCTAGTGGAAGCTTTAAATGTAAATGTTGAATTAGAGAAGTATAGGGATACTGGTAAAAGCCAATGTATAGTGACAATGGAAATTGATACCAGTAATACTAATATTAGATGCAGCCTATCATTCAATTACCCAGAGGAACATATGGTATCCGATCCTCTATATGTTAAATATTTTGTTATTTCGAAAATACTGGTAGAAAATGAAAAATATTTCCGTAAAAGAGTTAGAGAAATTAATGAAGTTGGGCATTATAATTTAGATATTATTGAAATTTTAAACCAAGCTAACTATTACATGGTTGCATTAGCAGCATACGAATTATGTAATGTAGATAGTTTACCAGATATGGAAACTAGAACTACAGCTAGTTTAGATCAACTTGGCTATAGGTTAGGGTTTGGGTATAATTTCATTACTAGACATTTAATTGGTCTACATATTGATATATCACGTGAATATGATAAAGAAAATTACGAATTTGGTGTTTTCAATGTGTACTTTACAAATACGAAAGATTTTTATCTACAATATACTGTACAACAGTATAGTAAATATTATTATCAGGTATTGGAATTGCCAGATAATGTGGATACTAGTAAAAGTGTATTTGATTATATAGAAGGTGGTCAAGATAAAGTTATACAAATAACTACTAGAAATAATTTAAATCTAGCTTTTGCTATTCGTAGACAAAAACACGATGATGTCTTTGTCATTAACGGTAGTTTTACATATCGACAAAATAAAGAATTTGAACTAATACCAAGGGTAACAGTAGAGTTTTTAAATAATAAGGTTTTGGTTAATACGACCTTAAGTAATTTTGAGAATGTAGTATTTGGAAATACGTTAGATTAACTAGGAATAACAACATGCTTAAAATATTTAAAGATATTACACAATATTGTAATTCTACGATAGTATCCAGCCAGTATGCCGATATTGATATAAATATTGCAAATACATACCCTAAGATAACTAGCGAAAAATATATAAGATATCGTGTAGACTATCTTTTTTATAAAGACCCATTTTCTAATTTTTTAATTAAGAAATTCCCATATACAATTAGTAGAAACAAGAATGTTTTGTATTACTTCTTTTCTACATGGGTTAACTACCAAATAGGAGAGAATACTAAACCAGAATACAATAAAGATACTGAATTTATCAATGATGAAACATTTTATAAATTACCAGACCTTAAATACAGTACTTTGGTTTATTCAAGAAGTTTAGGGTATAAAGGATAAGGAGTAACAATATGTTTAAAACTATTTCATGTGAACCCACCCGAGAAGAAATCTTTGTATTAAATCCAATTAATAAATTTTTAGTTAAGAAGTTCCCGAAAGAACAAGATGGTAAACTTTTAATTGATTATTGGAAAGCTTGTTTTATTGCGCGATATCTATTTGAAGATGGTGTCGATATTGATAAAATAAGAATATCAGTATCACCGGAAGAACTTTATTTTCTACCTAATCCAAGTATCAGTAGTTCTTTCAATAAATGGTTAGAGATGTTTAAAAACGATGCTCAGTATAGATATATCTTTTTAGACAATATACCAGGTAGTTCAGAACCTTTATCCATGGTAGTAAAAGGTATTCCTGAGGAAAGTGTTACAGCACTTAGAGAAGTATTAGATAAAATTAATACAGGTGCAATGATAAGTAGAAGCAACATTAAAAAAGCTATTGAGGATCATCGTGAATGTTGAAAAGGCTATTGAGGAAGCTATCGATAGCTACCATGAATAAAACAAATTACTTAGTTTAATTCAAGTATATACTATTTAATTGGTAATAGAGAAAGAGTTTAACTCTTTCTCTATTTGTGTTTTATTAACATAATCAAAACATAAAACGACAACCCTCTACTCCTGCGACAACAGGAATAGAGGGTTAATCATGCCGTAGAAGGGAGGTGACTTATGTGGACTTGCGAATAGTTCAATTAATTCAGAACAAAGTTCTGTGCGGTATAGAACTTTCAGAAACTGAAAAAGCTATACTTAAAAAATACGAACAGTCGAAAAACGACGTGTTCGATAATTGGTTAGCGAATAATCGCTAACCTCACCAAAGAAAGACAGTGTGGAAGCATTGTCTTTCTTTTTCCCTTCATATAAGGGATAAAATAAAATATTTTATATAAAGGAAACTAAAATGAGTAATTATATTTGGAAACAAGTAGAGAGTATCCGTCAGGATATGGTGTCTGTATTAAAAGACTCCGGTTTCGAAGTGATGCTGATGCCCAGCAAACTCACTATCAACCGTGGTAATGAGAAAGTAGTAGAAGTTAATACGAAGAGTACAGCACCGAAAGAGTTGGTGGATGCAGCTATTGATAGCCTGTATTATCGCCAAAATATCGCCATGATGATGACGGCCATGAACGCCGTTATCTATCTAAAAGGCGATATTACTGATGCGGTTAAGGGTAAGGCACATCGTGTATTTGGTCTGTACGTGAAGATGGTCGATTATCTACGTAAGCATCCTAGTTCTCGTAATATACCTGTGTACTCAGACGAGGAACTCATTGAAGAAGGCGAGAAGTTCTTGAATGAGACTGAAACTGAGATCACTTATCCTGAGCGTTTTACGGATATTATTCCTGACGGCAATCCTTTCTCAGGTATTTACACACCTAAAGTGAACAAAGAGGGCGAGCCTGAAAAGCCTAAAGAAGTAGAAGTCACTGACGCTACTGTCGGTAAGTACTGTGAGAAGGTAATGAAAGCTTTGGATGATGTCGCTTGGAAGTACAGTGACATTACGTATAAGTGGCGTTATGGTGACGGTCCTTATCAAGAAGACAGTGTGCCTTGTTTGTGGTTTACTGTAAAGTTTGGTGGTGTTAAATACAAATTCAAGTATACCTTACCTTTACAAATGTGGGCTAAGTTGCAAAATCACACTGAAAAGTTTGTCGAAGAACATGGTTTGGATAAGAAACTCACCAAGAAACTCATCAAGACAGTATTGGTTAGGATGGGTCTTGACTATCTTTTCAGTAATATTACCATAGTGGATGAGGTTACGGCTAAAACCACTAAGGACAATATCCGTAAAGCATGGAAAGTGATCGAAAGTGATATTGGTAAAGTATACATGCCGTATGGTAAGTATAGTACAATATTTACCCACAGTATCTCCAATGATTACACAGTGTACATCGTTAATCGATAGGAAGGAATATTATCGTGAGTATGTTTATTAAAGGAAATTAAAAATGAGTATTTTATCGTATTTGTTGTTATTCAAAAAACCTAAAGAAGTACATTATAAAAATCACTTGGATATAGATGATTATGCTTCTAGTGAGTATAGTAAGCATATAGAAAAGCTCAAAAGAGATTTAGCTAAGATTGACTTTATTAAAGAAGTTAATGTTCGTCGTGCTGGTAATTCTGATGACTTTGCATTATATATTAAAACCAATGTTGATGTACACCACATTGACTTGGATTTCACTGAGAAATACTCAAATAAAGACATCATTATTGCAGAAGCTGAATACTTTACTATTTATTCAGATGGTAAGAAAGTATATTTCTTCTCAACCTACAATCGTGATTTAAACAATAAATTCATGTACGCAGTTAAACGAGGTAATGTAATATGCTTAAAGAAAAAATAATCTTTCTAGATATTGATGGTGTTCTTAATCATACAGCATTTCGTGGTGCTTGTAATATGTTAGGAACTTATTTTCATGATAAAGTAGACCCATCTAACCTGATTATTCTTAAAGACTTACTTAGACAACACCCAGATATTAAGTTTGTAATCTCTTCATCATGGCGTCGTTGTAGTAACGTTGAAAAGATATCGAAAGTGTTTGAGAATTCTGGTTTTAAATTACCTATTCATGAACGCTGGCGCACTCCTGTCTACATTGATGAAAATACTCGATATAAGATTAATCGTGATTATATTCAGTATAATTTAGACATTGTGGACGGCGTGGATAAGGAAGAAATTCCTAAACAATGCCGTGGTCATGAAGTATGGAAATGGTTAATGGACCAACCAGAAAATAGTGAAACACAATATCTTATCATCGATGACGATAGAGATTTCATGAAAGCAATGAATCTATTGTGGATTAGAAATGGTGAGAATCAAGGTGGGATTAACTTACGTTATCTTACTGAAAACATTATACCATTCTTTAATAGTGAACCTACTGGTATCGGTATGTATCGTAAAGAATAATTTATTTAATAGCTAGGATTACACTATGGGAAACCGTAGTGTAATCTTATTTTTTATAAAGGAAACTTAAAATGAACAAAGTAAATAGTTTAGCAGCATATGTAACCCTAAATAATAAACACAACGAAAGTGTTCGTGAGTTGAGTATATTTTTAGGTTCCATTACATTACGTAAAGATACACTGGTTAAACATACCGCGTATTCTCTTTCATTTGGTTCAGATGACATCTACCATAATGAACTAGCACCAGTTTGTAAGAAACTGATAGAACACTGTATGTGGCATTATTCAGAAAACGAAGTGTACAAACAAAATCTGTTTTCAAATAAGATTACAGATTTACCATACATTATCATCAATTCATTGATTGGTAAGTGTGATATGTATCGCCTTATTAAATCTCTATATAGTGTAGAAGATAATGAAATGGACGATTTTGTACGTGCTGTAGTATTTAACTATACAAGTACTACACTTAAACGTGAAACTTTAAATAATGCTACTATAGATAAACGCAAGAAAGATTTCTTAATCGCAGATGGTTTTAACATTGTTGAACCTCTTTTGTTTAATGACCCCATGGTAACCAGTTCATGGAATTTAAAAAGAAATCTAGATGGTATTCCTGTAGTCGTAAATCCAGACCTTAATCAACCATTGGCTCAATTAGAAGAAGACATCGCTAAGTCTACAGCTTATCAAATTAAAACCATTTTCATGGATTGTGGTGAACTACGTGCTACTATCGAACAAACCCAACTAGGTTTCTTTAACGATATTGAACGTGGTGTCATTAATTCTCTTATTAATCATCGTAATTATGGTAATTTTGATGATGTAATTTTAACACCAGTATATATTCACTCAGCAGGTGATAAAGACCCTAAAGGTGAAGATGTGGTTAAGATTATTTGTTTTAAAATGGTTAAAAAATCAGATATTTTATAAAGGAAATTAAAAATGGATCGCATTGAACAAAAAGCATTTGAATTGGCTTCAGCTATTGTTGAATTGAGAGTAAATAGTGGTTACCATGATTACACAAGCACCATGACATCTATTTATACCCCACCAGAAAAGTTGGCTAAACCAATTTCTAAGTTAGGTAAACTTTCTCAACAGTGGCTTAGTCGTCTAGCTGCAATGAAGAAATCTAAAGACTTAGATGTAGATAAGTTGAAACGATACTTCTACGGTACTTCAGTCTATGTACTTGCAACAGATATTGCAAATATCATGTTTAAAGAAGATGAAGATACTACCATGGTAGCTGACTTCATTAAGTTTATCTATAACTTAGATACAGATGATAAATTTAATAGATTCATGACATATTTCTATCGATACTATGCTCGCGTGAATACCTCTAATAACTATAGAGACCGTAGAGATAGTGCTAAAATACGTTCTGAAATTGTCGATATTATGTTTACAGGTAAAAGTGATCGTATAGCACTTGAAAATATCTATAAACATTGTATCACTAGAACAGATGGCGATACATTAATTAGCAGTGTCTCTGATAGTAATATGTGCAAACCTAAGAAAGCAAATATACCGGTAATCATTAAACCAGATATCATTGATTTTAATGTAAATAAAGTTAAGTTAAGTGAAATCAAAGAAATGGTTATTGGTACAGTAGATTACTTCTTAGAAGAAATCATCGCAGGTAAACCTACTTTAAGAGCATGTGGTGTAGAATTAACTGGTGTATATGGTAAAAGTAAACTAGAAAGTTACAGAGACAGAAAAAACAAAAAGCAATATGTATTATATCCTATTTTCATTGATGATGATACACTAGCTCATCCTTATGTATCTTTAGAAATCTTTAAAGAGCTTAAGACGAAAGTAGTATTCATCTTAGAAATCGTTTAAGAAAGGACAGTAAAATGAAACCAAAGAAAATCAGTAAAAAGCCAGGAACCTTTATGGTAGGGTTTAAAAATAATGGTTTAAAGAGCAACTTTAAAAGTAATTTTAAAGAAGTTCCACAGCCTAAAATTACTAGGTCAGATGTCGAAGACTTGTGCGATGCAATGCTCCCAGAGCTTGAGAGAAGAGCACGCAAACTCTATAATAAAGAGTTGGCTAAAACTATCCACCGTGTGTAATATTAAATTATAAAACATAAAAGCGACTACTCTATACTCCTGCGTCAACAGGAGTATAGAGTAAATCATGCCGTAGAAAGGAGGTGTTAAAGATGAATTTATACTTAGTTCAAATCTTACAGAATAAAGTTCTGAATGGAATAGAATTAACTGAGGATGAACAAAAATTCTTGGAAAAATACAAACAGTCGGAAAACGACGTGTTCAACAAGTGGTTAGCAAATAACTATTAACCTCACCAAAGAAAAGCAATATTAACGGTATTGCTTTTCTTTTTTTCCTTTCATATAAAGAAAGGACTAAGGAATTATCCCTAGTCCATTCTTTTTTTTAGTTAGATTTTACAAGCACCACCTGCACAACCGTCATCTAAGCTATCCTGAGTGTCATCAGAACCATCGTTAGTGTGGTGGTAATATAAAGTCTTAACACCATACTTATACGCAAGCAATAGCTCTTTTAACATCTCTTTCATGGGTACTTTACCATTAGGATAATTAGCTGGGTTATAACGAGTATTAGTAGAAATAGATTGGTCTACAAATTTTTGCATAATAGCTACAAGTTTCAACATACCAATATTATTACTATCGTACCATAAGTATTCGTAATCATAAGCTAACTTTTCATATTCCGGAACGACTTGTTTTAAAATACCGTCTTTAGAAGCCTTAACAGTAATAGGTCCACGAGGTAAGTCAATACCATTAGTAGCATTACTTACTTGACTACTGCTTTCAGAAGGCATTAAACTAGTCAGTGTAGCATTACGTAAACCATACTCTACAATATCTTTACGAAGGCTTTCCCAATCTAGTTTATAGTCAAATGAAGCAAATTCGTCAATAGACTTTTTATAAGTATCGATTGGTAAAATACCTTTAGAGTATTTAGTGTTTTCAAATGCACCACACTTACCTTTTTCTTTAGCTAATTGCACTGATGATTTTAAAGCATAATACTGGATAGCTTCAAACAATTCGTGAGTTAGCTTATGTCCACTAGCATTACTATAACGAGCACCATTTTTAGCTAAGTAATAAGCATAGTTAATGACACCAATACCTAATGGACGATATTTATCTACAGAATTACGAGCTGCTTTAACAGGATAGTTTTGATAATCTAATATAGAATCAAGAGCACGTACAATTAAGTCCATAGACTCTTCAATATCTTCTAACTTATCTTTATCTACCATACCTAGGTTTAAAGCACCTAAAGTACATAAAGCAATTTCGCCTTCTTCATCTAGAATATTATTTAAAGGTTTAGTAGGTAGTAGGACCTCTAAACATAAATTTGAAGTATAAATTGTCGCTTCTTTTTCAATGAAAGATGAATGTGCGTTTGAGTGGTCTACATTCATGATGTAAATACGACCAGTATTTGCACGTTCTGACATCAACAGTGTAAACAATTCAGTAGCTTTAATCGTCTTCTTAGGAATCAAAGGATTTGCTTCAGCTTCTAAGTATAATTTCTCAAACAACTCTTGATCGTTAAAGTAAGCATCGTATAAACCTTCTACAGAATGAGGAGACAGTAATGTAATGTCCTTATCCTCAATCAAACGCTGATACATTAGTTTATTAATCTGTACACCATAGTCTAACTGACGAATACGGTTGTCTTCTACACCACGGTTATTTTTTAATACTAATAGTGATTCTACTTCCAAATGCCAAATAGGATAGAATAAAGTCGCTGCGCCACCACGAATCCCCAAATACCTTCAATACGGGTCGTTAATCCGTATTCTGTCTATTAAGACAGCTCTATGTTACCATAGACGTTGAGACTATATCTTCTTCTCCAGCATTACCTGGTAAGATTCCTAATATAAGGAAACCACATAGAGGATTACATTAATCCACTGCGGTAGTCACTCTATTTCCCCAAACTCCGTTACAGAGACCTCACTTGAGTGGTACGTCTTTCGACTAGTCGTTGAACCTTCCCTAAAATACATTTAGGTATTGGCTGCTGATTGTCTATACTTTGTATAGATTTCCCAGCAATTAAGAGTGATATTTTTAACTCTATATTTCTATAGAGCTGGGCAGAATAGTTTACCCTGAGAACATGATTTTACAGCTGCTTGGAACATCTTCCAAAATGGAATAACACCAGTATGGATGGCTTCACCTTTACGAATTTCACTACCTAATGCACGAATACGACCACCATTGATACCAATACCTGCTCGTTGAGAGATATATTTAACAATAGAGGAAGTAGCTGCATTAATACTATCTAAAGTATCATCACAATTTATTAGAGTACAACTACTGAACTGCTTGGTAGGAGTACGTACACCTGCCATGATAGGAGTAGGTAATGAAATCTTAAACAATGACAATGCATCGTAGAATTTCTTAATATAATCTAAACGAGTTTCTTTAGGGTAATCTGCAAACAAACAAGTAGGAATTAGAATAAAAGCAACTTGTGGAGATTCGTATACTCGTTTAGTCACTCGGTTTTGTACCAAGTATTTACTTTCCATTTGCTTAATACCAGCATAAGCAAAATTCATATCGCGATTATGGTCTACAAAAGATTCAATTAAATCGATTTCTTCTTCAGTATATTTCTCTAAAATCTCTTTATCGTAAATGCCTTTTTCAATCATTGATTTAATATGTGTATAAAGTCTAGGAGGTGTATATTCACCATAAGCGATTTTACGAATATTAAATACAGCCAATCGAGCAGCCATATATTGATAATCAGGATTCTCTAAACTAATTAAGTCAGCTGCAGACTTAATTAAAGTAGCGTGAATGTCTTCAGTACGAATACCATTGTATAATTGAATCTGGGCTTTTAATTCTACTTCAGAAGGCGATACATCCAATCCTTCGGCAGCCCATGTCACTACTCGGTGGATTTTCTCAATATCTAAATTCTCTAGACGTCCGTCTCGTTTAGTGACTTTAATCATTTCTGATGTCATTTTTCTAATTCCTTTTAATTTAAATTAAGTAAATTAATAAAAGCTTCAGTGATTGCAGCTCTTATTTTAGCAATATTTTTCTTCGTACATTGTAGATATAAATGGTGGTTATCCCAATTACGACGTGTTACGAATTTCAACCAACCAAATGAATCATCTTCACTTAGATAATTACGTAAATAACTAAATGAAACTTTTCTACCGTCTAGACGATAACCAAAATTATCATTATTAAATACATAATGTTTAATAAAGTAGTTAAATTTCATTGTATTTCTAAATACTTCACTCACGACTTCTTTATCAATTCCCATAGGTGCATTGATGTTATAGGGATCGATATAAAGTAATAATGAAATAGTATCTTCAGTAGAGATTTTTAAACTATCTCTTACAGCTATAAGACATTTTTTTATTATCTCTAATTGCTCTTCATTAGAAGCATTTTGTAGCTCTTCTTTCCAATCTTCTGTCAATTGTTTTTCCATGATAAACTCCAGTTAATTACTAAGTAAAGCAGTGCTAATTTAAAGTCATTCGAAATAAATTAGTTCATACTTTTGTCTATTGAATATATAAATTTTAACTATTTACAATAATGGTGTTACATTTTATTTTTATATAAAAATATACTATTATAGTGAAAGATTAATCTCAATCTTTCTTTTATCTATTATTAACTTACGGCGTATAACGCCTAAGTCGCCTTACAGGTAACTTACGGCGTATAACGCCTAAGTCGCCTTACAGGTAACTTTTATATAAAGGAATTTAAAATGAATAAATTTTATTGTGGTCCACGCCATACTCTTTCAATCGTATACTATATTGCTGCCTCAATGGGTTACTCTCAAGAAGAAACCAAACGCGTTGTTGGTAAGATTGAAAATGATAAGGAAATGAATGAATTCCAGAAAATTTTAACAGAACCATTTTATTCAATGCAAAATGTTGAATTTAATGGGGAAACAATGGATATCATTGAACCATTTAATTTGGCGGAACGGATTCAAATGGTTATTGATTTGATTTTGAAGAAAACTGACTTAGTACCTTTGATCAAGGATAGTGTTGCAGCTAGGTATCGAAACTCACCATTTAGATTTAGCAACTTTGTCAGAAATCCTAAGGAGGAACCTGTGATGAAGGCGGAGCCTAAAATGACAGCTCGTGAAGAATATCTTCGTGATGAAGCAGAAATCGAGAAGTTTGACGAAGAACGTTTGGAAGAACTGAAACAATTGGATGAACTTGTCAAACAACGTGTTGAAGAAGAACTTCAGAAACGAGAGAATCTTGAAAAAGAACGTCTCGAAATGCTTAAAATTGGTGAAGCATTACGTAAAGCCAAGGATGCAACGCTGCGTGGACTTATGGGTAAAGAAGTAGAAATTCCTAACTTCAAACCTGTTCCAGACGTGGCTAATAGCGAAGAAATCAATGAAGTAAACCAAGCAATAGAGAGTCTTATTCGGTTGCGTAATAAGCTTATTTTGAACATTAATGAGCAAAATCTCAATGGACAAAATAAAGAATCTCAAGAGCCTAAAGAACAACCTAATATTAATTGGGATAATGTTCAAAAAGCTCAAGAGTCACCAGCTGCGTTTGAACCAGTGAAGTTTACTGAGGAACAACGTCAGCATCAACGTGAAATCTTAGGTGACCTATTTGGTTCTACCTCACGCTACGATCAAGTTGCTAACGAAAAGGTAAGAAAGTTGTCTGAATACTCAATTCGTCATTCTACTCAACACTTATTCGATGAGGCATTACGTAACCGTACAGAAGAAGAAGCGATGATTTCTCGCAGTATAGAAGTCTATCCGTCTACAAACTTATGTAAAGATTCTTTAAATACAAGGAACTTTAAAAATCCAAGTGACTTTAAAGGATTATTCTCATTTGTTCGTGTAGATGGTGATCGTCTGTATCGCATTAACGATAGTTCTGTACAACCATGGAATAGAAGTAAACCATTGGGTACTATTCGAATGATTAGTGAAAACTTTGGCCTGTTTACTGCAACTAAATTTATTGTTAAAGTAAACGAAGATGCTGTTGAAGAGTATGTCGATGAAAAATTAGACAATTGTTTTACTATACTCGATGCTGTTAATAGTAAATATGGTTTATCTATCACACCAGATGAAATCAGAGCTGACTTACCATTTGAAACACCTGGCCAATACTTGTTTAGATGTTCGTTTTATAGGTTAGCAGATGAAGTTAAAGCAGGCCTTAAAGAATCCCGTAATAAATTCATTAAAGGATTAGTACGAGATTCGGCTATCGTTGTTTTGAATGATAAGGAACTCTATGATTGGATTAAAGGTGAAAATCCTACTAACAGTTAGTTAATTAACCAAAGAAAGGGAAGACGATATGGTTATAAATGATGATTATTTGTTGTCTATAGAAGTAGTGAGAGACATTGTTAATAGCTCTCGTTACACTGCTATGAATTTTCTAGATGAATATCAATATCTAGATATGCATAGTTACACCTATACCGATTACGAAATGCATATAGATTTTGTAAATGCACTAGTGCTTGGTATTGAGAAGACAACAAAAGCACTCCAAGAATAAGAAGAACATAAGAATATACTACTCTACCTCTTTAGGTAGAGTAGTATATTTTATATATAACTTTATTTTTTTATATTGGTAATAATCAATCATTATACACCTAGATATTCAAATTGATTAAATAATCCTCTCCATTTCTTCCTATATTCTTCTGTGTTCATAAAGTCTTCGTAATACATAACGCTATAACCATTATCTAATTGATATTTATCCCTATGTCTTAACTTTTCTCTAATCTTATTTATATTCGTATTAGAGAACCTACTATCACTTTCTATTTTAAAGTCTTCATTAGGTAATTTAATAATAGGAACATTTCCTTCTTTCAAGAATACATAGATTCTTCCTTTATTGTAACTACTCGTAGCTAATTCAAATATCGGATCTAACTTAACAGGTAAACCCCAGTTATTCGGATCATCCATCTTCTTAATTCTATGCAAATTCCGCATAATAGGATGACCAGTATGCTCAAATGCCTTTTTAACTGTCGCAGGATTAAATCCATTAGCCCTACAATACTCGTTAATACTAGGATAGATAATCTCTTCAAATGGGTCTCCTTTATAGTCAATAGCGACAATATTCTGCTGTATACCACCACCCTCTCTAGGAATGTATCTTATATTCTCAAACTCACCATCACTTACGAGAATAATCTGTGTATTATCACTCCATAAAGTCCACTTATAGTTAGGATTCTCTAATCTTTGTATTACGCCATCTTCCTGCATTCCTAAAGCCCTAGAAGCAGCAATCATGCTAGGATAATATTTTATCTCACCAGTATTATGGAACTTAACCTTAACAGGCTTAACAGTAGAAACTAATCCAGTATCCATAGCATGTTGTACATTATCGCTATGTGTAACTACTTCTAAGTTATCTAAACGATTATTAGTCTTTACACCATCGATGTGATTAGTAGTATAAATCTTACCATCAGTATTGTTGATATCCTTAAAGTTAGTAGTGATTAATTTATAATCGTCTGGTTTAAAAGCCATTAATACTAAGTGATGTACTTTCTTAGTCTTTCTAATATATTTATCAGTGTAAAGTGAAACAACACTATATCCATCATTGTTTTTAGCTGCATTAAGTGTTTTCTTAGATATCTTACTATATACTACTCCTTCCTTATTCACCATGTAATCAGAGAAACCAGGTATCGTTTTAAATCCTTTTAAATCAATAGTAGGAAAGTATTCTTTCATTAAAGCAGGTTTAGTAAACCACTTAACTCTACCTTTGTTGTATAGAGCAATATGCTCACCATTCAGTATGCTACCATTTCGGGTATTAACAATAGTACCATCCTTGTAAATCAGATAATTCTCAAAACCTTTGATTTCTTTATATTCAATATCATTAGTAGAAGACATTGTATTATTCCTTTTAACTTCTAGTTAATATAAAAAAGCATAAACATAATAATAAATACCCTTGCTCCCACTAAGGAGAGCAAGGATAATCATTTACTATGTTTTAATACTTACTCATATATTGCAGATATGAATATTAGTAACTTCTCCGCACTACTTGTACTGGCTGCGGGAAATATTTTTGACTGTATCCACATAACTTGTACGGGCATTAGCCACCATTGCATCAATACCTTGGATAGCAGCTTTTTGATGGAATTCATTTGCACCAATCAAGTTAATGTTATTCAGGTATTTTTGTGCGAAGTAGTCGACGCCTGGACCATATTGAAAGATACCCGTGAAACCAATAGTCAATTCACGTACTTCAGATGGGTTATCTTTATCGTGTTTAGCTTCGTTATCGCCAGAGTCTTTAGGCCACATGTTAATACCAATCCAAGATTGAACAACATGACGGTGGTTGGTATCTGGTTCGATAAACAACATAGACATGGCGTACATGTCTGGCATAGAGTCGTATTTTTCGGTACCAGCTACAGTAGAGATAGAAGCATATTTAGTTTCTGGATTCATCATCAACATGTTAATCCAGAATTTAAAGAAACGACCGATAGCCAAACCTGGGCGTTCCCATACAGATAGAGAAACGCTAGATTGTTCTTCAGTTACGTTAGTGAATACTTCGTATTTTTGTCCACTGCCACCGAATGATTGAGAAGATTCCACGTTAACAGTCAGTTTGTGTTGCAAACCAGTCCAGCGGTGACGCACAGTTTCTACTAGAGAACGAAGTGCACCAATGTGGTCTTCTTTATTAGGTAGCAATTTAAAACCAATAGGTGGTTCTAACAAGAATGTCAAAAGAGGACGTGAAGTATATTGGTGGTTATTGACCCAAGAATGCCATTGTTTAGCATAACCAAAGTTACCACCTTCAATTAAGTGGGATACATTGGTTTGGATACCATCGGCAAATCCACCATTGCCTTTCGCCATAAAGACGGGTTGTACGCGAGCCATTATTGTAATCCTTTTGTACATTAATTAAAAAATCAATAAGTAGGGTAACTTAAATTAGATTACCCTACTATCATCCTTACGCTACAATAGCAGGTGAGTTCTCAGGTTTGTCAGAACGACGCATATTAGTAGTATTGAATACTTGAACAGTGCGTTGACCATCTGCGTATACAATACCTTCAGTATGCCACATATAGCCTTTTTCTTTATCAAGTTTAGTAATTTCAATACTCCATTCTACTTCGACTTTACCACCGAACTTGTAGTCTTTAATTTGGTCGTAATACCAATCAGTAGCTTCTTGTAAGAAGCGTTCTTCTGGCCAATCTTTACCACTGAATGCACGATGACCTTCGTAACCAATTTTGTTCAGTTCTACGTGAACCAACATAGGGCGAAGTGTAGTAAGTGTAGAGCTGTCATTGTCGTATACAGTACGGAATGCTGGGAAGAAGTCAACTTTACGGTCAGAACGTTCAGACCACATACCACCTGAAGCCCAAGTTTCATTACGTACTTGGTAAGGTGCCCAAGAGTTAGTCACATCAACCAGATACTTGAAGTAGTTATTGTCGCCTTCAGTATAATCGTAAGTGCTATTAGCACGACCGATACCAGCACCCCAGTATTTGCTAACGATACGGCATAGTTCGTAAGACTTAGGAACACGTTTCTTATAAGAAGAAACGGTTTTATCGATTCGACCAGAACCCGCTACGATTACAGCACGATAAGCACCAGTACCGTAAATAGAAGAGTCAGCAAACAAACGTACAGCAGAGCGAATAGCTGCTACACGGGTATTTTCTTCAGCGATGCTGATAGGTTGTTCCTCACCAGCCACATGAGTGCTAACACATACCCAACGGTCTTTACGGGTAGCAATGTATTTACCCAGTTTCAACTTAGTTTCCAGAGGGAAACCAGTATCCCAGAAAGTAGAGTCATTGTAAGATACATTGTCCATGTATTTACCATTAGGGTCAGCTACTTCTTCCAACCAAGCTTCTACAGCTTTAGCAAAGTCAGCATCATTCATGTCGCCATCGGTACCACCTTTAGCCCACATCACGCTGTTGCTACCTAGAATAACACCATTGGTACCTAACTCACCTTGACGGTAAGTTTGATAAGGATCACCATCAGAATGGCGGCCACCGAATAGGTTAAACAAATATTTTTTAGCACTTACATCAGTACTGGTTACACCTGAGAAATCACCACGTTGTTCAGCAGAAATCTCTTTAGTAGTAAAGAGTTCCAGTACAGAGTCGATGTTATTTTGGTAAACATACAGACGAGTAAATGGACCAAATGTAGGTGGCAACAATGGATTAGCTGGAGTCAAGTCGTTATACAATTCAACAAAGGTTTCACCTAAGTGATAATACAAGCCAGATTTAGAAACAGCTTCTGGTTTCAAGGAGAAATCAATCTCACGAGCACCAGATACAGTAGTAGCCACAACAGGGTTAGAGGTAGGGGTTTCTTTAGTAACCAATTGCATACGGAAAGGATAGCTTCCAGTATCAGAGAATGCAATGTGGTTGATAGGTGAAGCGTCTTTGCTAGTAGGACTCCAAATAGAGATACCAGACAGATTACCATGTGCACCTGGTGAGTTAGTTACAAAGTCAAACAACGGAACACGTTTTGAAGTTGCACCTTGACCATCGGTCAAGTCACCAACAGATTCTGAACCAATACCAAATTCAAAGTTTTTGTAAGTATTAGTACCAGCAGTTACTTCAGTAGTAGGGATTTCATCTGTTACGAAACGATAAAGTACGCCAGGGATTTGTTTACCTGTAGTAGTAAAGCCACCACGGCTGTCTTTAACAAAGTTACCTTCACGGTCGCGTTGGTATTCATCAACAGTAGTTTCTACGTATTCTAAAGAAACACGTACAGAGGCCAGTTTTTCAGCACCTTTTGGTACAATACGTTTAGCAAGAATAGTACCACCATCTTCAAGCACACCTTTAATAAAAGGGGATACGTGGTTAAAGTAGGGACTATTTTCACGAAGCGTTTCAGTACCGTAAATTTTAGCAAATGCAGCACCATCTACCATGACTTCATCTAGAGTACCTTTTTGACCATAGAACAGGAAGAAAGGCAAATGCATTGGACGAGGCAATGTTTTTAGAGTTTGCACTTTTCCTGATTTATCATCAGTACCAAGATGGAAGCTATAAGGGGTAGCATTGGATACGTAAATATCAACTTTACTCATTTCAGAGTCTCCATATTTTGGTTTATAATTTAGTGTAAAAGTCGTTTTACCATTTTAAACTGAATAGTAAAGAGTGTGTGCACACAATCCTTTTAAATGGTATTTGAAATCAAACGAGCAGTTCGACATTCATAATAATCAAAATGAAATACTGATATATATAAACAGTATTAAATTTATTTATAATTAAATTGCAATAAATAAAAGTAGAAAGTATGAATGTAGCCTATTTGAAACAGTAGGTATTTTAGCTAAAATAAACATTATTTTTTTTAATTTTAAAGGATACTGAAAATGATTTATCAATCTCCTTACGAAACCACCATTGGTAAAGTATTAAATATTAAAGGTGTAGAAGAAAAGATTCGTACTGCTTTAGCGCAGAACTACCCTTGGATTAAAGTAGATGAAAATAACCGTACTATTTTAATTTACCCAAATGACATTATCCCTAAATTCGACCATCCTGTGGTAGTAGACTTAGGTCGTAATTTAAAATATGTTGCAACAGACTTAACAGCATTTGTACGTGAAATGCAACCTGGTGAATACACTGTAGGTAACCGTAGTCTCTATACCTTACAAACACTGCGTAGTGGTTTGACTTCAGACTTAGTAGAGAATGGTCCGCGTGCGATTAAATCATTGTCTCAAAATGCCATGAAGACTTATTCCGATTTGATTACCAATGCTATCTCTATGGCGTTTCATTGTGGTCCAGATGATATTGTTACACTGCGTGTATTAGGCGCATGGTTATATTACTCTATGCTTAGCGAACAAGAAGTTATTGGTGACTTAGAACTTCAAGCAGTAATTGCTAAACTCTCTCGTGATATTAATATCCCTGCGACTTATATTTCACGTTATGTAAATGGTTTGGTTTATAAATCTGTAGATGATTTTATTAAAGATGTACATGAGAAGATTGATAACCCTACATTAAAAGGTTTGAATATCGGTATGTTCTACACTACTATTGCTAAAAACTTAAATAGCGCAGTTTGGGTAGGTTTGGATAAGATGGAATTACTTTCTATTTCCATGGAACATATCCCTACATTTATTGCTGTATTAGCAATGTGTTTAACAGAACAACCATTTAAGAATGCTGGTTTGACTAAAATCGCATTACGAAACTTCTCAAGAGATAAACAACAATTCGTCCTAGGTGTCAATGGTATTGTAACTGGACGATAAGACACTGAAAGGATAAAAGAAGATGAAGGTACCTTATCTTATCGGTCATTTTATCTATAACCTTTGGGGTGCGCCTCACCAAGATAATCAATCGATTATTCGACCTGCTAGAATTACGCCATTTGGTGGTGCGCGTAACCATGTCCATATTTTCTCGGAAGACTATAACTTACCTACTAAATACGATAGATATCATGCTTATGTGTTAGGACAAGTATTTGAACCTATCGTTAATCTGCCTTTTATAGAATACCCAGAACGTTCAGAATGGGTGAACATGGCAGAATACTGTAAAGAAACCAATGTGTTGTTCCAGTTCTATACAGTAAAAGGCATTATGATTCCTTTAACACATATTTACTTTACGACTACAGTAGAGAAGAATATTGTTATTATTATCCGAGAAGAAACAAAAATCCCATGGGATATGGATAAAGAAGACATTACATTTCGAACTTATAGAAATGCATTACATACAACACCTGGACCAAATCAACCCGCTGATAAAACAGATATCTTATATCTTAAATTAATCAGGATGTCTCAACGTACTATCATTAGTGATTTTTACCGTAAGTACGAAAGAAAACCAGGTAAGATTTTTACGTATATTAATGGTTACATTGTAGATAATCCTATCTCTTATCCTATTTTGGAGAAAGATGTGGTAGAGCTTATTTACGATTCAACTATTTACAAAACAGTAGAGATTAACGTAAATCAAACACCTACGTTTAAATCTTTACTAGATGGTATTCGTAAGTATTTATTTACCCATGATAAATCTTATCGTTCTAATACATTTGAATATTTTGACGATTGTGATTTCTACTTATCATTCTACCACAATAACTCACCTAAGATGTATAAAGGTGTTTTGTTACATCGTAATAATATTTCCAATGTACGTCAAGTAACAAACTGTGACTTTTCAATTAGCACTAACTTGGTTAAGGAATTAATTCATGACCATGAGTTTATTGACCAAACACAAGGTAGGATTGTATTCCAAGTACATTACCGTAAACAATATCGTAATATCAGATTCCCTTATAATGCACATCGGTTACATGAGTTAAACAAATTACCTTATCGTAATCGTACAGCAGCCCTATTAGGCGTAAATTCAAATATCCAAGAATGGCGTGCTGATGTATTAGAGAATTCTGATTTAATGAAGTTAGTCTCTTTGGATAAACCTATATGCGACCTAGAACGTATTCAAAACGTCTATGGTTATAATGCAGTTACCTGGTATACTGCAAAATCAGTACATCCTTACAAGGACTTTGTTAACGATGGTTTAGGTGGTAAGGTAGTCAATGTACCTTATACTTTTAGACATATGTCTACTATCTTCGAATACGATGAAAATGGTAAACTACTGTCATGGTCTCGTTTAGGTAATTATAATCAATACCCAGTTAAAGATACACGTACACGTTATGTTGAATTTATCGGTGGTGTCGGTACACGTCAACCATACCATTATTTTGGTGAAGGTAAGAATAAATTTACTATTGTTAGTAAAGATTCCGAATATCGTTTCTACGGTTGTAAGAAAGAGTTACTAAACGAAAACCAAAATGACTATACTGTTTGGGAAGACATTACTGATAAAGTAATGTTAAATAAATCTTACGATGAACAAACAGATGAAGCAAAAATTTGGTTAACTGATAAATACGAAACACCATCATCTCGTGAACCTATGTACAATACAGTAGATAAATATTTTATTTATCGTACAGACGATGATTTCTTGTGCCGTGATGTAGAAGCGAGAGTGGTGAAAAACAATCTATCGTTTACACTGACTCAAGTTTATTGGGATATTGACGAAGAGAAATTAAAAGAACAACCTGTTAAAGTACCCTACGGGTATTTAGACGTATTCTTAAACGGTTATACTTTAATTGAAGGTATTGATTATTTCGTAGACTTCCCTAAAGTACACATTATCAGCAAAGGCTGTATTGACTTTAGTTTAGAAAAACAAAAGATTACATTTAGAATGTATGGTTTCCCTGATACGAAAAACCATACGACAGTAGACAAACGTACTATTACTCAGTTAACAGGTATTTTAAATGCCAATAGACAAGTAGGTTATGTAAATAACGGTATGTTGTCGAAGAATAATAGATGGGATATTTTGGAAGATAAGAATCTTTTAGTTAAAGTGGGTAACGGTATCATTGCAAAAGAAGACTTAGGATTTTCTGAAGATGGTTCAGTTATCCCTAATCGAAGAGATGTGTTAGAGGGTAAACCATACGAGATTGTTGATGTGATTTCTGGTAAACGAGACACTTATCCTAAAGATGCTTATCAGTTTAAGAAAGAAGCTGAAGTATTAGATAAGAAGATTTCTGATTACATGACAATGTTATTACCAGAGAGAAAAACAACCACCAACCCACCAATTCATGGGTTATATAAGTTATTCTCTCCTCTACTAAGTCGTTTAATTTACGATTTATCAGAGAATCTGGTTAACTTCCCTAATATGGAATCTAGATACTTAGACCAAGAGATTATTGACTATATTGAAGCCAATTATCAAGAGTTCTTTAAAATTGAACCATCATTTAAACTGGATTTGATTAGTTTAAAACACGTTACAATCCATCCTGTTTATAAAAACACTGTTACTGATATTACATATCACCAAATGAGATGGTTAAAACAAGTCGTTCGTATTTACTATCGAAACAGTATTGAATTATCTCATTTTGTAAGAATAGGAGAACAATATGCCTAGTCCAACGGACATCCCAACTAATCTACCTGTGTATGCCAGAAACCATGCTGTGGATACATCAATCGTAGGTATTGACGGTGAACCGCCTATTTACGATGATACCCAGACATGGCGACGCTGGGCAATGCACGATATCTATTTAGGTCGAGAAGGCCACCGTAAATGGATTCCTAAAGTAAATGATTATGTTGAAGACATTAGCTTAGAACCACCTAAAGTTTATAAAGTAATGTCTATTGACCCAACCACACAAGTACCTGAATTACGATTGATTCAATCCAATAAAATTGCGGTTGATGAAATGACTTCTGAAGAAGGGCGGTTCTTTGCAGGTGGTACATTAGCTACACCTTGCTCACGTCAGATTTTCTACGATAATTCTGTCGCACGTCCTACCTTGAAGATTCCATCTCAATTCCATATTCAAGGTACAACGCCTCACCATGCAGTTGCTTATAAGGGAACTATTGCTGGTCAAGGTGGTTTAGCTATTTCAGCTCGATACGACCAAAGCTTTAACTTTATTGGTAACGAAATCCCATTAATGCCTGTTGCACAACGTGATTCTAATAATCACACTCAGTGGTATATCCCAGATTTCTACTGTACACATGAGTTAGAAGAAGGTGAGATGATTCTTATCTTGATTTACGATGACCGTGGTGGTTTGTGTTCACGTACTAACTGGATTGTTGAGTATTCGGCATTACTGCGCGATGTATCAGATGCGGATAAGTTTATTAATAACATTTCTCTTGAGTCGTTCTATATCGATTCTACAGATGATTCTAATCTTCTGATTCCAGAACAAGTATTGAAAAACTCTATTAACTTAATGGGTAAAGTACATTACTCAGATGGTTCTACCATTACTTATCCAGTAGATGGTAATAAGTTTGAATTACTGTATTTGGATAAAGCTGCTGAATCTGTAGCTTCTACTAAAGGTTCTTTATCTTTAGTATACTACTTGGCAGACAATGAGAAATCAGTACATGTTATCAATAACAATAATCGACACTTAATTGTACGTTCGTTTAACTATACAATCGTTGAGCGAGATGGCGCTTACTCTGTTAAACTCTATCCTGTACCTAAGTGGATTAATAACGATATTGGTTATCAGCTTGACTGGTACTTATTTACATTAGATAGAAACCAATGGTTGGATGTAACCAATAGTGTATACATTACCCAGAATAGTCCAAATAGAAGCCTAAATGGTAAACTCTTTGGTCCATTGCAACAATTAGATGTTGCTATTGACTTAGGTGTAATTAACAATACATTTAGAGAACATATCCACCCACAAACAGTTGATATTCGTTTGTTAAGACCTGCATCTGATGCTTCAGGTGATCGATTCCTATTAGGTTTTGACGCTTATCAGAATCCAGCTTATGGTGATAATATCTTCTGTCAAGTACGTATTGCTTCTGCTACTGATTATAGATATAATATTTCTTGTGGTCAAACTGTACTAGAAGAATGGTTAGAGAAAGTGTATTACACTACCAAACCACAATATCGTACCAGTCGTGAACCTAATGCGCCAAAACCAAATATGTTTAAGTTAATCATTAAAAACAATGAGTATGAATTCCCAATTCGTAAATGGAATACAGAATTACAAATCAGTGCTCAAGTAACTGCAACAGATGTGGTTAAGGTATTGTTCTTCAGTAGAACCCAAGACAATGATGTTTATTATTCTATTGCACCAATGCCTGTGATTATTACTTAAATATTACTTGAATTATTTTATAATTCAAGCTACTTAGGTGCAATGCACTGTAAGTTACTTGAATTATTTTATTAGAAACTTCTTTTATATGAAATAGAAAGTAGCTCTCCTATTTCGTGCTCTGTATATATCTTTCTTTCCCGAGGATTAGGATAGCATATAGAGGAACTCCGATTAGCATAATGCAGCCATCTGTGTTTTTGATATCTTACACGTAACTTCGGGATAAGTGTGGGGTTGAGAAAGCATCGTGCTAGTTAAGATGGCGCGGGTCACTTTGAATAAACTTGATCCACTTATCGTTTGAAATACATAGTTTCTTTCCAAGCCTATAGCCTCTAGTACTCTTAGGAGTACTAGAGGGACTAGGGTTTTATGTTTTATAAAGAATTCCAATAATCTAAGCTATCGATATCAGAAGAATACGTAGTGTTAACATTGGTATTATAACTACCAAATCCGAACATATCATTTCTACCAAAGTAATTAGCTCTACTACCTAACATCGCTTCAGCACGAATAGAATCTAAACTACCTAAGATATTATCTACAATAACAGGCGATTGTTTCATCATGTTAATCTTACGGTTTTCTTTCAATTCGTTAATCATATCGGACATACCAATAATCTTATTACGTTCTTCTGGATTTAATCGTTGTTCCAATAATCGAATAGATTTCTCAATCTTACTAAATTCAAAATAATCATCAGTGTTATTTAAATCATTATAAAGAGATTCAATCTTATTACGAATATTTTCTTGTTCACGATTGTATGCTAGTTTAGCTGGGTCTACAACAGTACCTGCTTCAACTACATCAGATAAGAATCTTTGCTTAATGATATCGTAATAGAATACATTACGAGCATTGAAGATAAACCAACAAGCCAATAACCAACTGATTACTTGGTCGTCATGTTTACCTTTCAAGTGGTCAATACGACCATCCATTACGACAAGACCTAATAGTTCATCTACCAATCTAGCATCTTTAATCTTATCTGCAACAATATCGACAGCACGATATAGTGTTTCATTATACAAGTTATTACGAGTATAACGACCTGTACCTGTAGTCATGTAACCAAATAAAGGTCTGTATTGGTTAGCAATAGACATACGACTAGGATGTGAATCCATGGTATCAAATCGACGTGGATTAGAATCACGTTCATTAACTACAATATTAAACACACGTTTAAATGGGTCAATATTGTAACTAGGTAACACCTCGATTAAGTAATCGATAATACCTTGAGCAGAAGACTTATTCTCTGGAACAATCAGTATCTTAGGATAACGTATCATTAAGTCAGCTAACCATTGAGCGTAATTATATAAGTTAACATTATTACAATCAGCACATCCAATAATTTCAAGATTAATCGCATTAACGAAAGTCAATGTTGTAGAGTCTCTACCTACATTAGAACTACTATCCATTCCTACAATAACAGGAACAGTATTCATCATGTGGCTAATTTCATCTTGACTATAATACCATTTAACAGTTAAGCCATTGGTGCCAATATCTCGATATACAGGTTCCATCTTACTGTTGGTCATCATTTGTAATTGTTTTGTGGTAAATGGAGAAACTTCGTTACCAGAAGTCCAAACGTTATAATAATCTCGAAGAGCTGCTTCAGGAGAAACCCTGTTCTCTACAATCTTATTAATCAACCATTCATCCGTATAACCCATTTGACGATGAGAGAATGTTCCTTGGATACTGAACGTACCTGTAATCTTAGCAATTTCAGATTGTGGGTTAGAGTCTTTACGAACCATTTTCTCAAATTCAACCACATCTTTACAATCAAGATATTTTTCATCCCATTGTGCAGATTCCATGAATAGTTCATATGCCCATTTACCTTCAGGTGAGTCCTTCTTACCAGCAGTTGTAGTAAAGATAGAACCAGTAAACTTACCTTCACGCATGGCATCATCTTTTGCCGCGTTCATCGCAGAACCCATGGTAGGAATGGTAATAAAGTTATTCTTACAATACGCAATCTCGTCACAATGTCGAATCTCTACAGTATCACCACGACCTTTTTTATCCGCATCTTCTACAGAGTCTTGTGCCACAATAGTATTGTAGTAATTACGTCTATCTAATACAGTAATGGTTTCTTGGTTATTACTGTCTTTTTTAGTCATTCGATTTAACCATTTAGGCATACGCTCAAATAGCTTACGTAAACGAATCACGTTCTTAACAGCCAGAGGTCTATCTTTTGTATACAGCAACATACGTAAACCAGTACTAAAGTTTAGAAGATAAGTCATGAGTACGTCTGTCGAATAAGATTTACCAGTCTGACGTGGTTGAATTAATAGATATTGACAGTTATTAAAGAATGACCAAAATAAAGAGATATTCGCCCTATTAGCCCTAAATCTATTTTTAAGATTACCTTCAGGAGTAGGGGCAATTTCTCTAAAATAATAAAATGGATTAATCGCACATTCAGCAGCAATCCAAATCTTTTGTTCTTGTGTTAAATTAGGGTCGTAAGGGTCTACAAACTCTAAACGTCTATCGTGTAATTGTAAATGGAAGTAGTAGTTCTTAATCCCCATCTTTTTATAGATGTTTGCTAAATCAATAAACGACTGGTTTTTAGTCGAAGTATGGACAATAGCATTAGGATATTTAATCCAGTCTTGTAAAAATAATATCATGATATTATCCTTTAAGTATAAAAGCACATTTCAAAAATATAACCAAATCGTCGTATTTACGTATAAAATAGGAATAATACTATCGAGGTGTTGACCCCGATAGTATTATTATTTTTTTATTTATTGTTTTTGATTCTGGTTATTTGAATATCTAAATAAGCTGAAATTACCGCATTAATTTGTTTTTCTTCACCTAATAGTCTTGATAACAAACGAGGTATATAGACAGGTTGTTTTAAGACAGTAGAAGTAATAGGTAAATCCCAAGATTTAACACAATCAACTCTATAAAGAATAAGATGTTTCTTTTTAAAGAACCACCAACCAGTTCTCTCTAATACAAAATGTTTCTTAGTAACATGAATCTCTAAAGGAAAACCTTCGTAATTAATAATTCTTACATTGGTTTCACAATTAGGCTCATCTACCTCTGAGTATATTTTATTACCAGAGAAGTAATCCATTATACTAAAACTTTTTGAGAGTAGTTTTTCTATTAGACACATAATTCGCCTTTCGAATGTGTTCCCTTAGCTGGAATAATAACGCATTGTAAAGGCTCTCAGTACTATATATAACATTACCCCTGTGCGTGTGGCTGCTATTGATGGACCAGATTTAATCTTAGTCGCTCTTTTAACGATATCTTCCACATCATCACGGATGGATAATAACAACTCATCAGTACTACGAGAAGATGTATAAACACCTTTCATTTTACTGATTAAACCACTAATGTCAGATTTATTTTTCATCGCATTTCTATTTTGGTTTAAGTAAGTTAGTAAGTGTGTCATGATTTTATTAACCACTTCATCAATCTCTAATTTACCTTTATCACCTTTACCATACGAATCACTAATCCAACTTAGTGTACTTCTGAACATAGAAACAGGCATAGTCTTATTAGAACTTTCAATAATAGAAATCAAATCCAGTTTAATAAAACTCGGTTTATCAGGTATAACACCAGCTAGGTAATTACGATAAGTTTCCAAAGCATTTGCCTTATCCTTAAGAACAGCTTCACCATCCATCTCGATAAATGTAGAAGAAGTACTGTTCACCCTCATCCCAGACTCTTGGACTTGTTTTTGTAAACCGTAAATGTTTTTAAGTAATGCCTTATTCCGACCTTGTGTATCTGTTAACAAATAACCTACTGATTCACCAGTATTACGAATATCGTGTTCCATTCGTTGAATCGTTAGTCGATGAATAGAGTGTTTCATGTCAATAATATCGTCACTTCTGTCTTGTACTACTTTTATCCAAGTGCCTTTTTGTTTAATGGCGTATTTATTACTCATCGCAGCTAATGTTGCTTCGGCAACTTCTTTAGAGCAAGGATAAGGCCAGTGTCTCTGTAGACGAGAAGTGATAAAACGAAATTGTAAGACATTATAAATAGCCGACATTATCTCATTTTTACGCTTTTCATTGATTTTAGAAGATTTGTAGAACATATGGCTTAACCAGACACAACTCAGATTAAATGCATCACCCGCTACTACGTAGTAAACTGGATTAATAATCTCATTGAGTCTAGGTAAGAGTTCTTCTTCGTTAATATTAAGAATTTCATCAAACCAAATACTGCGGTCTGAATTAGTAAATTTAACCACATAAACACCTGTTAAATTACCACCAAAGAAAGAAGCATGTTCTACATTCTTGGAAATAAAACTATTCATGTAACGAATAATTTTATCACCTAATTTGTTATCGAAGGACAATTCCCCGCACAAATCATTAAATACATCTTTTACATGTTTATCCATTTTCTGTCCTTTATGTTAAATGTATTAAATAGTAAAATAAATTAGTCATTCATAACTTTTTAAAATATTTTCAAACCTATACTATTCACATGAAAGAGTCGAATCTTTCTACCTTATTTATTAACTTTTTATAAAGGAAACTTAAAATGATTAAACTGATTTTTGCAATCGTTATTGCTCTCATCATCTTCTCACTTCTCGCATGTATTGGTATTTATAAAGTATCAACCAACTACGAGAAATACAAAAAGTTTTTCGACCAATACACCAAAAACAAAAAGTAATTTAGCTATCTGATTACCCTATGGAAAAACCATAGGGTAATCTTAATTTTATTTTTTAAAAGGAAATCAAAATGAAACAAATTAACCCATCTAAAATGAAACAAATCGAGCAATACGGAAATAAACAAAAACAACTCAAAGTAACACCTAATCCAGTTCATGAAAAACTTTTCAATGAAATCGTAGATAACATTACTACAGATATCATTGAAAACTCTGGTGTTAATAAAACCTACGAAGAGAACATCCGACATTTGACAGAAACAAATAAAGATGTGGCTAAAGTAGATATTTCTACAATCTTCAGTGCTATCAACGCGGCTATTGCTAATCCTAAAGACACAGAGTTGAAAGACAAGTATAAAGAACTTTATGCTCTCTATCAACCAAATGTATTTATCGATGCTATTTTGAAGAAAGTATTCAAAGTAGTAAGTGATAGTGGTTATACTACTTTGCTTTCAGAAGACCGTAGTAGCTATTATTTGGCTGATGCGAAAACATTGCGTCCAGTAGCGCTCTTCCGTGACCAAAAAACGTATGACCGTCCAGTAGATTATAAGTCTGCTCACCCATTGGCTTATGCTATTTTCTTAACCAATGACAAAGGTGAATGGGAACCCATTAAATACAATTTAACAGACTACACATTTAAAGAAGGCGATTATGATTTCTATCCAACGCGTAAAGCAGAAGATATCGACTTGGTTGAATATACTGACATGGTGTCTTTGTATACTGACATCAATTATGCTTTTGGTATTATCAAATATCTCCAGAAATTAATGGAAAAAGTTAATGCTTCTGGTGAAGTGATTCAACCCAATTGGGCAATTGTACCAGTAGACATCGATACATTGGAATCTAATTATTGGTATAACGACGAAATTAAAATCTTCTCTGTTGAAGCAGATAGTTTGCGTCATTTCCCAAGTGGTGATAATTACATCACTGTAGGTATGGAAAATCTAGAAGGTGAAGATTTAGAAGATGTTTCATTTACAGAAGGTAATGTGACTGCCAAAGTCGCTAAGAAACTATCTCTTAAATCCAGTGTCAAACATGACACCCATACCGACTACGATGTATTTGTCGTTGAAGTAACCGATACAGAAGGTAATGATATTGTCAAGATGAATCCAGGTAACTTTGCAGATGCATTTAGTAGAGTTACAGAGCATGTCTATAAAATGCTTCCAAAAGAAAAAGGTTTGGTTAAATCTGAAATTCTTAACCCAGTAGGTGGCGGTAATGTATTCTATATTATCCAACCATACGTTAAAGAAATTGTCCCATATATTGGAATGACACACGATATTGTATCTGGTATTCTTGAACCAATCCATTGTCATTGTCTGATTGAAAATCTGGTAGAACAAAACAGTGAGAAACTCATTGATTTGATTCGTATGTTACCACTCTTGAAACCAGGCACTAAGTTAACTGACATCAGAGAAGACTTACTGTATCGCTTCCATGATTCACTACACGAAGAGTACGTAGGTTTTGGTGGTAGTATCTTAACTGACCTCTATTTGGAAAGTGTACCAGCGGTAGAATTACATAACACTGAACCTTCTGATACCCAACGTGATACTAGTCTTTATTGTGTCTATACCATTAATCCAGTAACTGCTGTAAAATATGGTATTGATAACAGTAATGTGATTCGTGCTACCAAAGATATCCCAAGTTTTGATTCACTCTATGTGATTGCATTCAAAACAGAAGAAGAAGCGCAAGCATTTGTTGATGCTACTAAAAACCCATTACACTATTGCATTGTAGAAGATGTGATTAGCTTTAGTAATGTGGTAGAAGTCAATGGTAAACTCTATATGGAGTACAATCACAACTATTTAGACTACGCCTTTGACCAAAATGGTGAGAAAAACTTTATTAAGTATATTTCTTAAACCATCAAGCAGTAGATAAAATATTTTCAAACCTATACTATTTTACTGAAGGAGACTAATCCTGTTTCCTTCAGTATTTTATTTAAACTTAATCTTTAAAAAGGAAACCTTAAAATGGCTATTAATGAAACTGTAAAGAAAATCGCTGACGTAGTAGCGGAAAAACATTTGTCTTTCGACGCAGAGACTCGCACATTGAAAACTACCGGTAACGCTATGGAAAGCGCACTGGCAGTAATCAATGAAGAAGAAAAACTTGGTTTGGATGAAAAACAAATCAAGAATACCTTCACTGCCTTGAGCCTGTTTACTGCAGGTACTGGCTTGGCTACCGGTGAAGCTGGTATCAAAGAGATGAAGAAAGATAAGTCTCTGGATGCACTGACTGCTGAATTCGGTGTGACCAAACAAGTGAAAGTGAAACATACTGTGTCACGTGATTATGAAATCACACCTATTCCACGTAATGGTGAGAAAGCTGAACCTGTTACCAAACATGGTCGTCTTGATACCAAGCTGGAAGTAGGTTCTGTAAAAGCTCGCTCTTCAGCTAACCTGGCAGCAGTTCGCGATCATCTGTATACCCAAGGTGAAGAGAAACTGGGTAAGTAATCATTACTTATCTGTCTTGTATTCTAGGTAGGAAGCAAACCCTACCTAGAATATTTTTTAATTAAAATGTTTGCATTCTTATATAAAGGAAACTTTAAAATGGCTAAACTCACTAAATCTATTGTAGCTGCAGTAACTAAAGGCAAAAAAGAATCTGTAGCTAAACCTAAAACTACCCCTAAATCAACAGCTAAAGTAACTACTAAACCAGCTGCTAAAACACCCGTGGCGAAACAGACTCGTACACCACGTACTACTAAACCAAAAGCAGTAAAACCAGAAACAAAACCTGTAACTACTCCTGCTAAGGCTACTACTAAAACAGTTAGTAAAGCAGCAGCTAAAACTCCTGTAAAAGCACCTGTTAAAGCAGAAGTTAAAAAACCAGTAGAAGCTCCAAAAGTTCAGGCTAAAGCAACGTTGTCACCACGTACTAAGAAGGTTGAGTCTAAACCTCGTAAGCCACGTAAACCACGCACATTCAGAACAGATACTTCCAAGTTCCGTAAATACAACAGTGAACTTCGTATTAACTTGCGTAATTTGATTTACGATAAAGGTTACACAATCGCTAAAGTTGCACGCGAAATGGGTATCCTCCCCCATTATTTGTTCAATGTATTAAAATTGAACAAATACAAAGATGGTGGTAATGATGCTGTTGTTGTACTTGATATCGCATACGCTGTTTGTAGCGTAATTGGTGTTAACATCAGTTCTGTACTCCCAGAAGCTGAAGTTGTAAATCCAATTTACAAAGCAAACAATGATTATGTTGAGAAAATCAACAAATTGCAAGAAGAGAATGTTCAACTGAACTTCCTCTTTAAACAAACCAAGCAACAATTAGATGCCCAATCTGTTAAACTGACTAAAGCTGAAGCTAAAGTAACTAACTTAGAAAAGATTAAAGATAAACTTACTTCTCTTCTTAAAGCTATTGAAGAGTTGGAAGAATCTAAATCTTGATTAAAAGAGAGGAGTAACTTACAGTGTAACACACTTAAGTCGCCTGAATTAATCTAAATTAATTCAGGTAATCCTCTCTTTTTTATAAAAGGAAACTAACATGAATAAGCAGCAAGAACTGATGTCTTTGTTTAAAGAGTACATTGCTAAAACCAGTGATACACTTTATCGAGACATCTATATTGAAAATAGTGTCATCACCGATATTATTAAAGTGATGAATACGTCATTTTACGTATTATACCATAACCGATTAGATGAGTTGTCCAATCGATTCAGTAAATTTGTAGAAGAATACAAAAATAAGGAATATCTTCCTACTTTTTTGTTAGATACAGATTACTCAGAATTAATTAGCGATGATAAAATCAAAGTAACTACCAAAGACTGGGTAGTTTCTACTTTGTTTATTATCCGCATTTTCTTGAAAGAAGAATCCAGTTCCTCTTCTTGGCAAGATTCTAAGATTCTGGATATCTTCCAAGGTCTTTTGAATGAAACCCTTGACCGTGAGATTAATAATCTTAACGCACGTAAGAAACCACTGAATGAAGATGAAGAAAATCTCTTGATTATTATTTCCTCTATCAGTGTTTACTGTGTAGCTGAGGGCTTGGATTCACCATTGGGACAACGTGAGGTAAACCTAGCATTTAAAGAAGCAATCAATCATTGTTTTAGTAATTGTTATCTTACCAAAGAATCAATTGAGTTTATTACCAGCAAATGTGGTAAACGCTTAGGTAATAAAATGAAACGATTGTTGAATAAGGTATCGATTTCTTCAATTTCAGAATACATCCTATAAGGTGCTTATGATGAATAAAACGGAGAAATATACTTTTACATCTAGTGAAAACCAAAATGTAGAAGAAGTCATCAAACTAGATAGACATCTTATCGATATTGAAAACGTAATGGTCGAATCACTCGAAGCTTTTACCAAAAGAGGAAAAGATGTTCGAGTGATAGACTACGAAAATGAAGGTAAGCTTAATATTACTAAGTATTACTTCCCACTAGGAATGATGTCTATAGCTTATTCACGCACGTTGTTTTCATTTGAAAAACAAACAATAGATAAGTTGCTTAACAAGCTATCAGGTGGTGAAACCATTAATTGGAAAACAGAACACGTCAATATAACGTATGCTAGATGGATGCATTCTGTTAAATCCAATTTCTATCACCTATCTGAAGAGTACAGTAATGGTAAAGAAGTAAAAGTCTTAGACTTTTGTAGACGTGTAGTCGTTGTTAAAGACGAGGAACGTAATACAAGATATGGCTTTGTATTCCTTACTTTACCATTGGCTTACGATAAATCATTGTTAGCAACAGCGTCTAGTACGTACTTCTACATGTTACCACAAGAACCTGTTCAGTGGATATGTGAAGAAAATGAAGAACACAATGTAGTTATAGACAACTATCTTAACGTACCTGAAGTTTCAGATGAAGAGTGTATAGATAATCCAGGATATAAACTGTATAATCAAACATTCATTGATTTTGAAATTGTACATTGGCAAACATACGTTAAAGATAAACTATATAACGGAAAAGATAAGAAATATGTTAATTGATAGACACTATAGTAGAGAGGAATATCCTCTCTACTATAGCTATCTTTTAATCTTTTATTTTTTATCTACTTTGTAAGTTAAGAATACAGTTAGATGGTTGGTAGATTCCATAAGTTCGTAAAGAGCAGGTGCATTAATCTTCACTTGGTCTACACCAAGATTACCATGGATAAACAGAATTAAAATAACATGTTTATTACCACGTACAATCAAGTCTTTAATTAATTCTACATCTTCATCTTTTACCAAATGGTGTTCCATGGTAAAGATAATAGGATGTGGTACACCTTTAGCTAAACCAGCTACTTCGTGGATAATGTTGTAAATACCGATACCCATTGGATTGACACTCTCAACAGACAAATGTGTATCTTGTACAACAGCAGGCGTGTCGGCAATACCAGTAACTACATCATTGCGACCTAGTTTATAGTTAAAATCAGCAGAACTACCATCTAAGTCACGACCTAATGATTCTACCATTTCTTCTTTACCATCTTTTGCATACATGTCATTTAACTTCTTAGCCACAGATGTTGCAAAATCACCGTAGACAGGTACATCGTAATTATTTTTTTCAATATCGGAGTTAATACTTTCTAAACTCAAATCACCGATATATTTCATTTTACCAAATACATGAATGGACATTTCTAATTCCTTTTAAATATTATTAGGGACTAACATTTGCATGAAGTCGTATTTCATTTCCTCATTACCCAACCACTGGATACGAGAAGCATATTTTAATTCTTCCAAATACAATTCATTAGCGTCAGCATAGCTATCAATAAATTGCATAAATTCACCCAGTTCTGCACCACCGTCTAGTTTAGCTTGACCAATTCTGATTTTTAACTTACGGTAAATATAAGCCTTAGTAGCTAACAATACTAATTTCTTAATATAGTCAGCAGCAGTAATAGGAATATTATTTAACTGAGGGTCATTTTCAATAATTAACTCAATATAACAGTTTGTAGTAATATAACTGGTACGTCTGATTCTAAAAGAGTTACCTGAAATCATGTCTACTTTAACTTCGTAGTTCAGAGGTATACCAGCAGTATTGTTTGCCATCTTTTGTGCACCTGTTAAGATAGCACCACCACTAGAAGTAGGCATACTTAAACCACCTGTACCAATACCGCCTGTTTCAGTATATAAGTCTAATAGGTTAACACCCAAAACAGTAATGATTTTTCGATTATTGGTTACTTCATCAGGAACAGTAACAATCCAGTCTGTAGGTGTGACCATTTCTACTTTACAGTCACGCATAGGAACATTAAGTTTGGTAGCATACTCAATATTCAAGTCAGGCATAACTCGTTTATTGATAACTTCTTGGATAATCATTGCATCTGCACTAACAGGTGCAAATCTATTTTTACGAAAAGGAATGACAAATGCCTCTTCGATAATCTCGTCAGGTATTTCATTATAGATATTGTTAATTGAAAGTGATAACATACTCATCACAAACTCCTTATAAAACTGTGTAATATTCATACGTTACTCTATTTTTATTCTCGTATATATTATTAACTTGAAGACGGTTTTTTCGTAGAAATATTTACGGGAAAAGAAAATTATGAAGAGTAATTATTTATAAAAAGGAAATAGAATGTCCGATATTTTACCCTCCCAAGAAATTATTAAATGGCCAAATCCATTGGAAGAAGTCAAACGTATTATGTATTATGCTACTGTGTTACTAGACTATCCAGAGGGATTTGAAGAAGATTTGGTAAAAGCTGGTCTTAATACCGAACCTAAACAAACAAGAAGGAGTGAAGTCATTGCAGCTATTGCTTCTAATATCAAAGACCACCAATATAAACTAACTTCTGTTAATTGGTTTACTAATCTAGGTATTAATCATGTTTACCATGAAGAATTATTGAAACTAGATATCTATCTTAGTCGGTGGAATTATCTTAAAGTTTTGGAAATGATTGTTGGTTATTGGTTAACTAAATACCGCCAAATGTGGGTATTTAATAACTTAGGTCGATATCCACTTAATGCCAATAAACTAATGGATGAGATTAAACATTATCAAGAAGATGAAAAAGATGAAATCAGCTATAAAGTTACATTAGGTGGTTTAGAAGAATTGGCACTCACCAATACTCTGGAAGAAGTATTTCCAGAAACCATCAAAGCATTAAATGATGCTTACGAAATGTCTGATACATCTACGTATTTCTTAGATGAAAGAAACATCGATAAAAACGGATTGGTTATTCCTATTACCTTCGTGATAGACCCAATCTATCTTAGTATTATATTTGCTCACTAAGCGAGAGAACAATGGATTTTGAAAAACAATTACTGGAAGAAAATGGGCATTACATTGATGTTAGTCCTACTGTTTCAGTACACAACATTTCCCATATCCTAGATGCATTGGATATTTTACTGATTAATCATGGTGATGAAATCCACAGTGAAACAGCATATGGCGGATATGGTTTCTATAATCCTATTACAGGTGAGAAACTAATAGAAGAAGGCAAATCTTATTATTTAGAATCAGATAATGAAGTCGTTGTCTTTGAACAAAATGAACAAGTGATTAATCAATTCTATCGTAATAATGTCTACCAATTAATTGATGGTAGAATTAAAGATAAGTTGATTCATCGTAAAAAAGACAACCGTAATATTACGATTGCTACAAACCATCGGTATTGTAGTATTTCTATTATCAATAAGATTTGTCAACATGTTACAACATCCCATCTACCAGAACAATACGGTGGGACAAACAAGTATCGTTTAATTACAGACATTATTCGAGAATATTTCCAACCCGTAATGGCTGAATTCTCTAAAGTCAAAGAAATCATTTCTAGTCTAAATATTCCAGTTGGTTTAAATACACATCCTGTATATAAATTACTTATGGAAGTTATTGATGACATTAATGATTTCGTCGCCATTCTTAAAGATAAGACACCACGTTTATTGTGCCAGTGTATGCACTATCGTGGATATCTTTTGGTAATTAATTACGGTGACTTCCGTATTGTGGAATGGGAACTCATGAAGATGATGAATGTAGACAGAGCGACTAGTGTCGGTCAAGATGATTCATTTAATGCTTCTAATACCAGTATGATTTCAGCCATGCCACAACCGATTACTTTAAATATTTTGGATAGTTATTTAGAGATGACAAAGAAAGAATGCTTAGTTAAATACGAGAGCTTACTTTTAACTTTAATGTAACTATTTCAAAACGAGAAGGAAATGAAAACCGATATCCCTTATCTGGATTCATTTGAAAAGAATACGGTAGTAGGTGTAGTAGACGTCTCTGTAATGGACTTATACTTACACTTACACCGCGTTCTTTCTAATAGAGAACTTAAGCAAGGTTCTTTTTTTTTAAGAGAATTAGGGTACGAATCTTTAGATAGTTTAATTAGAGAGTTTGTACCTAGATTATTCGATGAAGTTTTTTTAGATAAAGATAATGATGCTTATACTGACTTTGCAGATATACTGGCCAATATGGGTTTATCATTATCTGAAATCGATACGGCTGTAGATATTTTAATTGGCGTAACTACACCTATTTTTAACCAAGTAATTTTTGACGATAAGACAAAGTTCTTTGCTTCTATTTCGTCAAATGAGAAAGATTTAATCCCGACTATGCGAATCAGTTACTTGAACACAACTTAACCAACTTAACTTTTATTCATTCTAAGAGGTAAACCATTATGTCATTAGGAAGTTTTAAAATCAATAAAGTAGAAATCCCAGATAGTCTAGATACAGTGTGCAATATTGTTGAAAATATTGTACAAGAATCTATTAGCAAACTGGCTGTTATTGATTTCATTATTCGTCAAGCAATTTCTAAATTACATGAAGATTTAGATATTAAACAAATCGCTGCAGAAATCGCTGAAGTTATTTTGTTTACAGAAGCATTCTCAGTAAGTTTACCTCTTTATCAAAACACACCAATAGTATCATCTGCTTACCTACGAATAAAATCTTGTTTAATAGATATTGTTAGTTGTTTATTTGAGTATTTAGAAAAGAGCCATTATCGAAGCAGTTATCTAGAAGATAATAAAGTCGTATCAGTGTTTGACTTAACTATACTAGAGATAATCCATGAGTAATCGAACCTACGACATCAATCACTTTAGAAGCTTTAGAAGAAATAATCTTGGCAAATTAATTAACAGTGAAATTGAAAAAAGGAACCAAAAACTCGAAAGTGAAATAGTAGATAGATTTATTAATTTACCCGATGAGTTTATCCTAACTGATGGGAATGCTATTTTAAAATGCTTTAGAATGATAAATCAGCAAATCAGATTTAATGTTCAAGAGTTTTTTGATTACATGATGTATTTTAATACTCTACTTAATAGCTTTCCTTTTCAATATTTCTACAATAAAGAAAACATTTATAAAGTAATACGAGAAACACCTTACGATAAAATGTTTGAATTTAGTAAAAACAGCGGTGAAGTAGAAACATTGAAAGAAATCAGTGTCAATATTTTTATTACCATTATTAACACCATTATTAATGAAAAGCTCTATATTGAAATTAATGGCCAGTTAATAATGTGTTATCGCATTCGTAACTGGGATCAATTTTCAATTACTTTAATTAAATATAACCCATGGATATAAAATCATGACAAATACAGCAAATCCGACAAATACAACTAAGACTATTCGACAACTAGAAGTAGGTAAAGTCTATTCATTTGATACCTATTCACCAGAAGTACTAGGTACTCGCTTAATTAACGTAGAGTGTCTAGCAGTAATGAATGCACAAACAGCCATTTCTTCAGGTCTAGACATTAAGTCATTCCATGAAAGAATGAAACCACACCTACCACCAGGTTATAATAATAATCCATTTGACATGACTTATGTCAAGCTAGTGAGTGTAGACGGTAAAGAAACAATCTATGCAATGGATTGGATTAATCGTTCTACTATTCAAGAAACGTCTCCTAATAAGATTACAGTGACTATTAATGGTGTGTCTAATAATGACGTTGAAATTATTCGTAAGGCATTAACCATGCAAGGATATACTGATATTTCAATCGTATTATCAGAACGTTAATTTACACTATATATGAATAAAGTGATTTTTAAGACTAATTGCTTCGTTCGTATTTTCCTAGTTTGTTTATTTAAAGTTGATTTTATTCGTTTGCCTTTGATAGTTGAAGAAACAATAAGGCTGAATATCTATTGTAAGGGTAATCCCTCGGTACACTTCTAAACAAAGTTTTACGATAGATAGAAATTCTATAACTAGTCACATCCGGCCACTCCTCGTTCACTCTCCGCTGGAATTAGGCTACACATGGAAGCGAATACAAGTACCGAAAATTTCCATAGGTGGATAATGACCTAACGACCACCTCAATCAGTGTATTAAACAGGGACGGTAATCACTGAATCGTTTTGGTTTCCTTTTAAGAAGAGTTGATGAAAAGAAAAGCTATAGTACCTCTAGAGTAGGATATCCTACTCTAGAGGGAAATAGTTTATTATGTTTTTATGAGGTCGATGGATACTCGATTAATGTTAATCTTTAAATTGAAAAAAGGATATTATAATGTCTAAAAAATTCCCTAAGCTCCCTATTGAGCTAGAACCTACTGAGAAACCTTTGGAATCTGATTCTACTTTGATTGCTGGTCTGAAAGTTGTTTACAATGATGAGACTTTGCCTAAAGATGAACACAATGACCAATTGGTGAAAAACCGTAAAGCAATGTATCGTGGTGAATTACCACCAGCTAAAGAAGAAAAAGCTGATGGTAAAGCTGGTAAAGAAGAAACTGGTGAACCTGGTGCAGCCCGTGCTAACTTTGTACCTCCAGTAAATGCTGTACCAGGTCGTGCAGGTGATGGCGATGCTGTAACTGGTGAAGAAGCTCGCCGTGATGGTAAACCAGCATCAACAGTAAACCCTAAAGACAAACTCTGATACTTAATTTAAACTAACTTACTATACAGTGGCTATACGGTCACTGTATAGTAAATATTATTGGTATCTTATCTTTTTTGATAGTGATTAATATTAACAGGAGTTCTAACTATGTCTTATCTAGATAGAATAAATATAGATTTTGATAGAGATTTATTCATTCTTCCAGTAGATGAATATAAACGAGATATTGACCCAATTGGTCAGTATATCGAGCAACAAGCTCAATTCTTACACATCATGGAAGATATCTCTATAGAAGAAGCAGAAACATTTGTTAAGAAAACCATTGGTAAAGAAGGTAAATATCCTATTAGAAACCCAATGGTGACTTATGTTCGTAAAGATGAATATGGTGACCGTGTTAAAGACAGAACTAGTTTATTGACTTATATTAACTCTACTTTAAAAGAGAATGAAGTATTAACAGCAACATTTACGACATTTGTTAGCCAAGATAAAAAATTATCTTATATTTCGGAATACGTAGACCACCAAATCCCTAAGCGTAAAAAATTAAAGAAACTCCAGTTTCAAAAGAAACAAGAAGGTGATAAAGTAGGTGAAGCATTTGCTAATAATGGACAGAACAATATTAAACGTTCTATTAACTCCATCTCTGGTGCTTCTTCTATCGTCTCTACGCCTATCTACATGGCCTCTATGCACCCTATCCTTACTTCTACTTGTCGGATGACTTCAGGTTACGCTAATGCCAATAATGAGAAGCTATTGGGTGGTAATCGTCATTACCATAATCCAGACATTACCATTAATAACCTTTGTGTACTAACTTATCGAATTGATGAAGATAAGATTGAGAAGTTTCTTAATGATAATAACCTTTATGTTCCTACAGCAGAAGAGTTATTTGAAGACATATTAAACTCTACACGTCTATATTGGAGATGGTCTGAAAAAGAACAAATCATTTTAGAATTCTTAAAGAAATGTAATCGAGAACAAAGAGCTTCTATTGCATTTACTTACGACATGTATTTAATGCGTAAGTATAATCCAGAATTCATGAAAAAGTTTATTATTCGTTTAGCGACCAATAAAGTACCTGATTCTGACATGACTATTGCTGATGCTAAAACCATCTTCAGTAAAGCAAAAGAATCTATTCGTAATATTGGTATCCAGATTAATGCTGATTTAGTAAAAGGTTTGAAAGAAGACCAATACGTAGATACAGATACTATTTTAAAAATCAGTAGCTGTATTGTTAACATCTATCAAACTTTTGAATTATACAGTGATTATATTACGACATTCTTAAGAAGTAACCATATCCCACCATCTCTAGCTATGTTCCCAAATAGCTTAAGGAAAGTAGTATTGATGTCAGATACAGACTCTTCTATGTTTACCACACAAGGTTGGACAAACTGGATTGTGGATGAAACCAATGACGAAACCTTGCGTTTTCCTGTATTTGCAAATATCGTAGGTTTAGTAGATGCTACTTTAAAACATCATTTGGCTATTATGTCTTTTAACTTAGGTGTCTCTAAGAAGAAATGGTCTTTAATCTCCATGAAGAATGAGTTTAGTTTTGATACATTCGCTTCCATGGGTAAAACCAAACACTATATTGCTTCGATTAACTATCAAGAAGGTAATGTGTATAATAAGATTTCTATTGAGAAGAAAGGTGTTCACTTAAAGAACTCTAACTCACCTCAAGAAATCATTAACCATGCTGAAGATATTATGCTTCGTCTTTATAGTATTAAAGAGAGAGCAGAGAGAAAGCTAGATAACTATTCTATTAAATTAACCAGCATTCTTAAAGAAATTGCTGATGAAGAAAGAAAGATTTTCAGAATCGTAGACCAAGGTGATGTAGAATATTATCGGTCTAAACAGATTAAAGACGAGGAAGCGTATAAGAATGATGGTGAGAATTCACCTTATGCTCACTATACCTTCTGGAATGAAACATTTGGTCATTATTACGGTTTTACAGCACCTCCACCTTATAGTGCATTTGATGTAAAACTGAGTATTAATAATAAGACTAAAATGAAAGAGTTCTTAGACTCATTTGAAAATCAAGAATTAGCAGATAAGATTAGGAAGAATATGGAAAGACGTGGTAAAGATGTATTAGGTACCATTAATATCCCGTATGAAGTATTCGTAGGTAAGTCTATTCCAAAAGAGATCATCCCTTATGTAGCTAAGCGAGAACTGGTAGCGAATATTTGTAGCCCTTATTATATCGCATTAGAAGCAGTAGGTATGTTCTTCTTGGATAAGAATGTAACTAAACTAATTTCTGATTATTATTAATAGGAAATCAAAATGAATAGTATATTCTGGGGTGTATACCTAGCAGATATCGTAGGTACAATAAAAGTTACCGCTTTTGTATTGATATGTGTATCTACAATTATTCTGTGGCTATTAATAGGTTTGAAGACAGATAACATACATGCACCTAGATGGCAATTTATAACAGCTAGTATCGTATTGGTAGTTTCTGTTATTATTAATATCGTTGTACCTAGTAAACAAACGATTTATATCATGTTAGGTGTTAAAACCACTGATGTTATCTTAGACCAACCTATTGCTCAAAAAACCATCGAACTTCTAGAATTGAAGATTGATAAAGAGTTAGATGAAATTAAAAAGGAAACTAAAAAATGAATGATTTGACTTTATGGATTTATATTGTCTATGTAGTAAATAGAATACGTGAAGTATTTGGTGGTATTACTGTAGCTATTGCTATAGTATTTGCTGTTAAGGTATTATACTTTATTTACATCGATAAAGATGGATACGTTAAAGAAAACGAATATCTTAATAAAGAAGAAATCAATGAGTTTTGGAAAAACCTAAATAAGAAATTTTGGGGTGTATTAGGTGGATTTGTAGTATTCACTATTCTTCTCAATATCGTTATTCCAAATAAAGAAACCATGTACGCTATGGTTGCTTCAGAAGCTGTAGGACATGCTATTGATTCTGATATAGTGAATAAAGCCATTCATTCAATCGATAAAGATTACAAACTTAAAGAAAGTAAGTAAATATATCTCTACTCTACCTATTAAGGTAGAGTAGAGTATACTTATCTATATCTTATTTTTTATAGTTTAAATAACCATTCAATTTCTTCAACATATAAATCATGTAAATCAGAAATCCTACTATCCTTAAATACACGTCCTCCATTAAGAGAAATCAATTCCTGTCTTAAGCGTGTTAAATAACCGCTATTGACATTCTTATCAGGAATAGCAGGTGTTAATAGACAATGCTTTAAGAATCTAGTCATAGCCAATACATATATCCATTTATTTTGTCTGGTTAATAATATCTTAGGTGTATCCATAAACTCTAATGCCCTTATGTCACCTACACCATGAATATTAGCAGCTATTTTCTCAATAGGATAATTACCCTTTCTAGCCATTATCCAAATATCTTCAATATCTTTATCTAACTCTTTACTATTATTGTTTATGTAAAAAGAAGTACCAGCATAATCAATAGTCTTAGCCATAGAGTCATCAGTCAATAAGATATTCTTATTGATAATTACTTGGTTAATGTGGCTAGGTAACATATTAGGTAAAACACACATTCCTAAGAAATATCCTGTATTAGGTAATTTATGGTCAGGATTAACCAACTTTATTTCTCTATGGTGTCTTAACCACGCAGCATACTGTAAATGCAATAAATTGATGTCAATTTGAATAATAGCAAATCCAGGTCTATCTACATAATTCTTACTGGTCATTAAGTTATAACTGATATGGTTTTGGTCATGACGTAAAACAGTAACAGGCACTAAGTCTTGCCAGTTTTCTTTTACATATTCCCAATCCCAATAGTTATCTACTTGTGTAATGATTTCTGTAGTAGTGGGACCGTAGAAGTTACCATAGTGTAATTTACCAATACTTCGGTCTGAAGATAAACCTAATGCATTTGCATGATACCATGCCTTATCGTTATTATAAACATAGGCAGATACGAATTTATCTGGTATGTTTTTAGGCATGGCAAATGATTCGATAATACGGTGAAGAATATGGTAACCACCTACGTAATAATAATTATTACGATACCAGTTAATGGCTTTAGCTAGTCGGTTATCAATAACTCGATTAGCGAATTTTAGGTGCCACACATTCTCTTTACGAAACCGTGTAGGAAATCCGACTAGATTAAACATATTTATAGTCTTTCTTATTTAAATAGGTAATAGAATAAAAGTATCATCATAACATTTTATTATTTATTATACTGAAATAAAACTTGTATATACCTATATATGAATATGTACGAATTAGATACTCAAGAGAGTATCGACCCTAGGAGATATAATATCTATTTTATTAGATACATGAAAAACATTAATTTTTAATGTATTTAAAAAAATTATGGTAATATATCATTAAAGTGTAGTAGGTAGTATTGATGTCAATATTACATATTACAAACAAGGCTAATACAGCCGTGTTTAATTAAGCTTAATTTAACATTCTTTGAAAAGGAAATCAAAATGGCAATTAATGACAAACGCCAACCACAACAACCTTCCGTTAATAGCATGGAAGACATCGGCAAAATCGCCGGTAACAGCAACTCTGGTAACACTACCAGCAACAACACACAAAGCCAACCTAAACGCACTGGTTTCACCTTTGCTTCCCAAGAGGGCTTGTTCGGTTCTACCTTCACCGTCGTAAACGATGGCTTGATGAAGATGGTTGAACAAATGAAAACCATCATCAAAGAGAGCACCCAATCTAACCGACTGGAACTGGGTTTCTATCCGTTGGACCGCAACAACCACGATTTGGGCATGGATATCTTGTTGGTGACTACCCGTGACACAGAACTAAAAGGCCCTCATGGCGTTTATGCACTGGTAATCTGTACATCAGATTCTACTCTGACTACTGAAACCACTCAAAATGCACCAGGCCAACGTGCGTACACAATCAATACTTTCCCATCTCAAATCTTCGAAGCTGACAACATTGTACAATTCTTGTTGCAAGCTGCTCGTGATTGCTTGGGTACTAATGATGTTGTATTCGCTGGTGGTTGCCCAATCTTCACTGACTTCGTAAACTTCGAAGACAAGAAAGAAATTCAACCAGCTCTTCTGAATGCAATTAACGCATGTACCCTGAAAGCATTCGCTGCATTTAACGAAGCACAAGGTAAGCTTGAGGATATTAACTTGTTGGAATACGACAACAAGAAAGAAACCCTCGAAGTAGAACGCAAGCTGCTTGGTGGTGTGATTAAAGACTTCCACGGTAACCCAGTTCGTGCTGACTGGCAACATGTTGTAAATGCTCGTCAAGTACAACAAAACAATGTAGGTTTTGTTGGTGGCTCTGTAGCTAAAGAAGTATTCTCTATCTGTGGTTACACTGATGTAGTAATGGTAAACCCAGCCAACACTACCCATGTTGACTCACCATGGGCACGTAAGAAATTGGCTCAATCTACTGACGAGCAAATCTTCTTGCCAGTAAATGTATTTACCAGCTTGATGCCAACTCGCGCACAATCTTTGGGTAATATCATCTATGCATTGGGTGTAGGTATTGGCGCTACATTTGCAGACTACTGGTACATCTACGAAGCATTGAACCCACTGAAACATCCTAACGATTGGCAGCATTCAATCGCAGGTTTGGGTTACGAAGCTTCTGAAATGTTCCGTCTGCCTGAGTTCGCTCCATTCCCAACTCCAGCCACTGACCCAAATGTATCTGAAAATGATTACTTGGACATCATTGGTCGTTACTTCTTGGATTCTACATCATTTGCAATCGATGTAGGTTTGGGTACTCCTACTGAATGGATGATGGCTGACTTTGTAAACGCAGCGTTTGAAGAAGACCATGTTGCAGTACAACCTGATTCTGAGAATGCTAAAATCTTGGCTGTAACTAACCACTTGTTCGGCGGTCGCTTTAAAGAAGTTTACTCTTCTTTGGGTGGTACTGGTCGTGTAGTGTTTACTCTGCCAAATCGTCGTTACTTGGTAGGTCAATACCACAATGCACAAACTAACGAATTGCGTTCTCTGCAAGACGTTGACCGTTTGTTCTTGGACAATAACGTTAACGGCATTAAAGAAAACCTGGAATTCACTCGTGCATTGGTAGGTGCCCAATCTGACATCCGCCTGGAAGTACAACAAGGCATTGGTATTCAACAAGAAATCGTAGGTACTCTGTTGCCACACGCCCGTATCGTAGGTTACGGTGTACGTTTGGAAATTGAAAACATCTACGCTCGCGCTGTACATCAATGTATGTTGGAAGTAGGCCCACGTCTGATTAACCGCAACGCTGTGGCTAACTTCGGTCAAACCATGTTTGCAAACTACATTGGCGCAGCAATGATTGAATCTTTGGGTCGTTCTATCCTGTCTAACCAAACTTCAAGCAACACACAACGTAGCTCTCTGTTTGGTGCACGCTGGAGTAATGTCGTAAACGCTAGTGGTAACAACTACTAATTACCTTCTGAAATAGAAGTAAATACTGCCGAGGGGATAAAACCCTTCGGTAGTATTTTATTTTTATTTTGTATAATTTTTCAAGATTCGATATATTTGAGTAGTTTATACTGCTTTTATATAAGGAAACTAGGAATTTAAAGAGAGGTAATTCAATGGGTGTACATTTAAAATACATTAGCTCAGATGAGCTATTTAATAGAACCCATCACACCAAAATCGTAATCAATGAATTATCTAATCGCACGATACGTGACAAAGCGATTGTGAATAGTTTATTGATGTTGGAGGTAGGTGAAGCATTTGACAATATCCCTAGTTGTCAGTGTGGTGCACTTTCAATGAACATCTACAAAGGTGTACGATGTAGTAAATGTGATTCGGTCGCAGAAGAGGTTGTATCTACCGACTTAGATAATAAAATGTGGGTACGTGCGCCAATTGGTGTTCCTGCATTGATGAATCCAATGCTGTGGTTTCAATTACAAACGTATTTGGAACGTTCGACCTATAAGTTTAATTTGTTGCAATGGTTAACTGACCCTACATATAAACCAAAGGTAACAAAGTTCACCAAATCTATTTCGATGATGTTACAAAGACTAGATGAATTAGGTTTAAATGTTCGAGATTATCAGCACTTTTACGATAACTTCGATACCTATATTCATTTACTTTTAACAGAAAAAGAATTTAGACGCAGTTCAGATACAACTTCAGTATCTGGTGAAGCATTGCTAAAACTTTTCAAAGAAAATCGAGATATTGTTTGGCAACAGTATATTCAAATCCCAAATAAAGCTGTTACCATTATTGAAAACTCAAATGGTAAAAAGTGGATTGACCCAAGTACACCAAAACTATTGCGAGCCATTCGTTTAATGGTAGGTATTGACAATGAGGATAATGTCCGTGGTGGTATTTCTACTAAAACCAAATTAGCCAGAGCTTCTAAGTTCTTGAGCTATTTTAGTGAATACCAATCTATGGAAATTAACCCTAAGTTCTTGGGTTCTAAACCAGGTGAAATCCGTAAACACGTTATTGCTACACGTTCTAACTTTACAGGTCGTTTTGTAGTAACTGCCATCAATGGCCCACACCACTATTCAGAAGTGCGTTTACCATGGATTGGGTTTATGGGTATGTTTGCTCCACAAATTCGTGCCAAACTATACCACAAGTATGGTTTATCTTCAGCTAGAGTAAATGAAATCATGACTAAGTATCAAAAGGTTTATCACCCTAAGATACATGAAATCATGTTAGAGTTGATTAGTGAATCTACAGACTCCGAAGGTAATGTAGGTATTACTATTATCATTAACCGCAACCCATCGTTGAAACATGGTTCGATTGTACGATTACGTATTCCTCCAGTAGTAGGTGTTAAGACAGATGTGCGTGATATGTCTGCTTCAACCTCTGGTAAAATTGCAGCATGGTATAATGGTGACTTTGATGGTGACCAAGAAACTTTCTTAGCTGTACTGGATAAACGTATGTCAAAAGCATTTGAACCATTTGACGCTAAGTATTCAGTAGGTGATTTAATCAATGTTTACGAAGCAGACGGTGTGACTTCCATTTCTAAACAAACAGCAATGGCTTTAGCGAATACGTTATTGCTACACGATGAGCAACAACCAACCAAAGCACAAGCTGACTTTATGTCTAGATTTGTAGCATAAAGAAAGGAATGAGTATGGCTAGATTACACTTGGGCGGTAGAGATACAGCTCGTGTACATATGTACGGTACCATGAACATGGATACAGTCAATTTTATTCAAAATAGAATTGATAACATTACTAACCTATATGGTGAAGGGGCGGCGTGGTTTCAAGATAAACTACAGCAAAGATTTAACGACAGTGCTATTCGTTCTATCAATATTGCTCAAAACAATATGCGTTATAGTGGTGGCGTATTCGATGATGGTATCCGCCAAATGTTTAGCATTGATGACTTTAGGACAGCATCTCGTAATAACCAACGATACATTCTCTCTAATCCTTACTTCCAGAAAGAATACAGTAGTGGACGTATCGAAGGTTGGGGATTTGAAGAAGACAGATTCCCTAAACTCACAGGTGAAGACAATCCATATTATCAACAAGTAGTGGATGGTATGGTTCAGTACGCTGATGAGAATTACGATGGTGAAGAACACGATGAGAAATTTGTCATTTATTCCAATGACGCATTAGATGAACTTCCTGAACTCTTAATGAATCAGAAAGTTATGGTGCGTAATAACTGGAATAGATTCTATGGCATGATTTCAGAGGGTGAAGAAGATCCATCTAGTTTACATGGTGCATACCTTTAATATCTGATACAGACTACTACCACTAGTAATAGTGGTAGTAGCCTTCCTATAACTTTTATTTTTTAGGGTAAATCATGAAACCTAGAAGCAATAATCCAAAAATAAAACTGGTTCCTACTTTGGATAAAGAAGGATGGTTACAATATGGTGAAAAGAATAAACTAGATAGATTATTAGCTTATTTTTTTACATCTGAAGCGTCTCAATCTACATTATACTATGGTAGCATACCCACCTATCAATCTATTGCAGCTAATAATATAGAAGACATTTCTACTCTTAGGGAACAACTAGAAACAAGTGTTACTGAATACTTAAGAAAGTATTTAGAGAGTGTGAATGTTGAAGTCTATGTTACTACAGTAGATGGTGTAATTAAAGATATCCACGAATTAGAAGCAGAAAATGCAGTGGGTATTAAAATGAATGTCCAATATTACGATAACGATAAATTCGTTGTTTTTGAGAAGAATGTAATCTATAAAGAAGGTATCTTCAATTATGTATTGGATAAATTCAACACAGGTTTTTCTATCTCGGAAGATTACCGTGATCCACGTTAATTAGTAAAAAAAGGAAATTAAAATGGCAGAATATAGCTTAGTAGAAACAGCTAATGAATTATCAGTCGTCCGTCCTGGCGAAGAGTTTAATGAACAAGCTGTTATGGTAAACAGTGTTAAACCAGTAGTCGATGCATTAAACAATGAAGCAAAACTTAAAAACGAATCTCGTTCTATCATTAATGTTTTAGAATACATTGATAACTTCTTACCCATGCATTGTGGTTATGTTACTGACGAAGACCGATACAGTATTGAAGACTGGTTAGACTTTGCCGGTGGTCCGTTTAATGAAGTAGACTTAGTAGATAAAGACGGAAACATTGTTGCTACTGTACCGTCTATGTATCCTAATAACAGTTATGTATTGTTAAACGAAGAAGTAGAAGAGATTGATGATAACACTACTTCATTAGGTCGTAAGTTTGAAATCATTAATAATACAGGTGATAATTATCGAACTATCTCACGTAAATCTCGTACAGATTTATACGAAAGTATGTTAGAGAGATTTGATGAAAATGTCATTGACGCACATCGAGCAAAATGGAATGCATTCTTTGTGAAAATGGGCTTATTTAAACCTACAGGTGAAACCAACGAGAAACAAACTAATAGTGAAGATGATGTGGTAAATGGTGAATCTAATCCATTTATTTCTTACTAAAAACCATTTCTGAATATTAGTTTAAAAGGAAGTGTCCAATGTTAAGACCACTTAAAATTAAAGCATTCGGTGATGTCCACAATGGACACTCTTCTACGCCTACTATTAAAATTTCAGAAGAGATACGTGAGTGTTTCCCCTATGGTAAAGATGCAGCAGGTACAGATATTCTGGTATTAGATGGCGACTGGTATGATAAGTTATTACCCAATAACCATCAAGACGCTATTGATACAGAAGTCACTATGTATTACTTGTTACGATATTGTAAAGACCATGATATTGTATTTTGTATTGTAGATGGTACACCGCTACATGATGCAGGACAGATTCAGAAGTTTTTACATATTAACAAAGAAGCTAAGATTGATGCTGAAGTTATTTTAATAGATACTATTGACATCGTGTATATTTCTAAATACGATGTCAATGTATTATTTGTACCAGATAGACCAAGAACAACTCCTCAAGAAACATTCAGTATTGTGCAAGAGAAATTAAAACAACACAATATTGAACAAGTAGACTTTGCAATTATGCATGGTTGTTTTCAATATCAATTACCAGAATTAGCTCCAGACCACAAACACAATGAGGAAGATTACGAGAATATCGTAAAAGGTCCAATTATTATTGGCCATATCCACAAACATTCCTCTAAGGGTAAGATTATTGCCCCAGGTAGTTTTTCTAGATTAACACATGGTGAAGAAGAGCCTAAAGGTTATATAGAAATTATTCTACAACCATCAGGTGAATTTAAAGCAAAATTCATTGAGAATAAAACAGCAACTATTTATAAAACCATCAATATTACTGGGCTTTCATTACAAGATTCCTTTGATAAAATCAAAAGAAATGTAGAACATCTACCTCCTCTATCTAGAGTCAGGATAGAATGTGAACAAGGACACCCTATTTCTTTAGATAAAACATTCATGGTTTTAAAAATGGAAAACATCGATATTTATTGGTCGATTAAAGTCAATACGGATAAATCTATTATCGCTAATCAAGAAGAAGTATTTAGTATTGAAAATGATTATGTTCCATTGGTTATTAATCCTGATAATATTGAAGAGTTGATTCTCTTAAAAGCTGAACAAAAAGGATATTCACCACAAGTGATTAAAACCATTCCAAATTACTTAAATGAAATTCTGAAAGAAGATTGAAATGAACTATGTGAATGAAAGAGAAAGAGGACAACTCCCTTTGTCTATTGGTACATCACTTGCATTTGAATCTATGCTAAACACCAGTGAGATTATCAAACACGATAAACCACTGTATGTAGGAAATGGTAGAGTGTGGATAAACATTAAAACACTCTACCGTAATATATACGGTTCAGTACATAGAGAAAACATTGATAGAACATCAGATGCTCAATTTGCAGACGCTATGTTTAGTGAGATTGATTTAATTAAAGATATCTGTAGTGAAGAAGCAAATGGTATTGAGCCTGTATTCTATTGTCCTAACTATGTGAAATTAGATAATTTTAATAATGAAACTTTATTAAGATTAGATAATACTTCACTACAACAGACTTATACCAAACGAATGACAAACTGTTTAAAGATTGTTTTGCCAGAGTTTAATAAGTCAAAAGAGTTAACCAATCCGAATAGAATACGAATATATGATAATTTTATAGAAGATATAGAAAATCAAAATACACTAATGATTACACATTATGCTTTTGATTTATTGTCTTTTAGAAAGTTTAAGAATTTAACTTTACTCGAAACCCACACAGGTAAAGCCAAAGGTAGAGAGTTATGGTATACGAAATATTACAATGGTAAAGATTTACCTGAGTTACCATTTAGGTTAGACTTATTAACTTTATTAGGTGACGGTACATTATTTAGAACCAAAGTACCTAAGTTTAAAAAAGAAATTATCAGAATGGCTAAAGACTATCATTGGTCTAGTATTACTACTACGGATAAGATTAGACACAATATTTCTGATATTAAAGACCATCAGTTAAGAACGAGACTATTAGCTTGTATTAAAAACGATTACTGTTAATAGTTTTATCACTTACTTATTCATGAATACAATTATTTAAACCTTAGTTTAAAGGAAAAGAAAATGGCTGAAAAGCAACAATTTAACCCAATGTATCGCCCTAATATTACCAGCGTTAACCTGACTACTCTTTGGGGCCGTAATGAAGAGAAAAGTGTAGCTTATTGCAAAATGTATGTTTCTGGCAATAAACTGCGTCTGAACATCGGTACTGGTTTGACTGAAGATAAAGCAAAACGTCAACCAAATATCCGTATGGAATTTAAAGACGGTCAAGTACCTTCTTTCTTAGCTATCTTGGATATTCTTCGTGACCTAGCACTTCATCAAGATGATGGTGAAAAGAAAACAGTACAATGTCCTGTTTACGGTTATATTAAAACCCGTGAAATGCAAAAAGCAGAACGCAAACAAATTGGTACTATTCAAGTAGGTCGTACTGACAAAGGTATTTACTACTTCACAGCATTTGATGGTTATCATGGTAAAGTAATGTTCCCTCTGACATTTGAACGTGATATTGAAGTTTATAATGTTAATACAGGTGAACCTGCTGACGCAGCATGGAAATCTCGTTGCTACATGCTCTCTTGGGTAGAAACCATGAAGAAACTGATTGTTTCTACTTTGGTTCAAGAGTTCGTAGACCCAGACGCTAAGAAAGACAGTAACCAATCAAATGGTAATCGTAGCTATCAATCTGGTGGTAACAATAATCAATCTAATTCTAATTCTAATAGTGGTGGTAATAATAATTTCGATGATTTTGAAGATGACTTCCTGCCTTAATTAATTTAAAAGCTAAACTAGAGACTCTTTCCTAAGAGTCTCTAGTATTATATATTATTTCTAGTTATTATATATTATTTCTAGTATATAATATTATAATGGTGGATGTTAGTGATAATATTCCACTTCTTTTAATTAAAAGGAAATCAAAATGAACTACATAACTTTTGAAATGGACAGTACAAAGGCCAATGTACTAGTCTGTTATCAGAATGAGTCTGTGTCATTCTCAATGACCTATTATAAGAAAGGTCGAGATAACCATGATGTCATGGCAGCAGCTTCTCCATTCTTAGAATTTAATGAATGGTTAAAGACCAAGCCAACACAATGGCACAAAGAAATTTTTGAAATCTATAAAGATATCAAAAAATCTATTCTTGAAATCAATGATGTTAATCGTTTGATTGGAGTATTGAATAAACATTTTATTAAGATTTACGCTAAAGTGAATCTAGATGAAATGAAACACTGGATTACCCTCCCTAATACGCCAGTGTATGTTTCCAATAAAAAGGAAACGAATTACGACCCACAAACGACTTATGTCTATCAAGATTATTTAGATTTGGTAACATACTCACTCGCATTACGATTTGTCGCTCCTATTTGGGGTGATATACATAATCGATTAAATAGTGAATTTGGTAAAGATGCTAAAGAAGTGTATTCGATGGAAATCCTGTACGATACATGCATGGTATCTAATCCAGAGAAGAACTATATCTGTACAGCCGAGAATCGCTTACGTGAGTTTATTGCAAATACTAAACTGAAGTTAGAGACTAATGCTGTATTGGTATCTGGTTTATCAGAAGACGATTTCTATAATTACCTGTATTCTGTTATTATCTTGAAGAAGATTGCTCAAGGTGATATTTCAGGTAATGATGATTCGTATCATTTGATTGCACAAACTTATTTCTTCTTGTCTAATAAAATCAAACAGGCTTCAAAATCTTATGGTGCTGATTCTACTCAAATCCAAATGAAGAAGAATCCTGTAGAAGACAAGAAAGGTAATGAATCTAACTCACAGTCTGTATTAGATGTTGGCTTTGTTCGTTCACGTTTATTGGCTGATGAAAAGATGTTCTTGAAGTTAGCTATTTCAGACCATCAACGTTTGATTCAATCATTGTGTCCAGATTTGCCTGAAGATTTATACTTGGAATCCATGGATAATATCATGCAAATGAATACCAACTATAGCTACTTGTCAGAAGATAGACAGTACATGAAACCAATTCAAGATGTACAATTAACCATTACCAAATGGATAGTACATCGTTCTGTTAATACAGTGATTTTCGACCATTTGGAATTAAATGAGTTGATTAACTTAATTGGTTTGGTTCGTGCTATTCTTTGGCATAAAGGATTTCATGAATTTGCAGCAGTGATTTCAGCGATTGCTTTACAACCCAATCGTGATTCTACATTTGTTCAACCAAGTTATCGTAAAAATCTGGAAGCAGGTTTATCTGAACGCCTGGCAAAAACCTATGATTTAGGTGGGATTACTAAATCAGAAAAACGCAATATGTCGTATATTGGTTGTATTGAATTAATCCATAAAGGATTGTTTGAATATAATTGGTTATTGACATTGCCAGAAAAATGGTTAGAAGAATCCAATTTAGTCACACGTGATAAACGCTTGATTCTACCTTCAGACATTCGTAATAAAATCGGTGAATTGATGTTGGTAGTAGAGTCTGAACAAGAGTTTGTTCAAGACGAATTTAATTAATTTATATAATGGAGTTTCAAAATGGCTAATACGTTTATTGGTTCACACCGTAATTCACCAATAATTGTAGACTATCTTAATCTTATTAAGGTAGCAGGGTATCAAGACCAGTTTCTGCGTCCTAATGTCACTACAATGACAGGTGTCGCTGCTGCAGAAATTGGTAACATGATTCGTGATTTTAACGGCAAGATTCCAGGTTCAGTGATTGCCAAAACAACCGCTAACTTTATCATGCCTTCATCTCGTCCAGAAACACTGGCGTTTGCAGACAATGTAGTACCTAATTCAGTATCTATTCCATTTGGTTGGAATGAAGATCGTTTTGTGTTCATGATGCAAATCCGTACAACATCTGGTAATATCGAAACAACAGAATTGGTTACAGGTTATACTGACCGATTTGACGTAGCGCACACTAATCGCTATGTGCAAAATACTGAAGATGTCATCATTGCACCAGATACTACGTTTTACATTAACTCTGTATCAACCATCGGTACACGTTATTTGAATAACCTTGCTGTTCCAGTCATTAAAGATTCATTTGCTGTATTTGGTGGTGGTTTAGGTGCTGGAACTTACAATAGTCAAAATGCGTTGAAAATGACGCCAATGAATTTGATTCAATCAGGTAAGATTAATTCAGTAGACGGTATTACTGATGTCCCTGATAACAGTGGTGTAACGACCATTCGTAGTGACTATAAGTCAGTAAGTAATTATCCTACATTGTCTTATCGTAAGTTTAATTCACCTACAGCATTGACTTCAAAAATCATTGAATCTTATACAGACCAAGCAAAGTTATTTGCTAATTCAGGTTCGTATAGTTCTGATGATGTGTATAACCAAGCACGTGGTGCGTGTGCTGACCCTAGCATTACACAAACCAAGATTCTGACCTCTATCTCTACTATGGGTGGTTCTAGCTCTACATTTGATTACAAATGGTTGCAAGCGATTGATCCACATATCGACGAGAAAACTGATGTATTCGATGGTGGTTATCATACTACAGAATACAGTGCCCCTTGGGATGCGCCGACATTGGAAACCCAAATGGCATTGGTTGCTTCTAATATGGTAACCACACTGATGTTGAACTATTCGTTGCGTATGTTGGAATTCTCATCAACAAACATGGTGGTACATGGTGGATTTGGTGCTACATCAAATTCTACAATGATTTCTAATATTGCAGGCTTTGTAGAAAACATCAACTTCAATAACATCATTGGTTCTCTTGAGAATATCATTGGTGAAGAGTTGGGTATGGTGTTATCTCAAGGTGGTGAACTTGGTTATTCTATTCATGTATCTGCTGAAATGAATGCCGATATTAGTATCACCATTTCGTTTGAAGGTAAACCAGAAGAAATCTACATCTTCCCTTCATTCGCAGACTCTGCACTTTCCCCAATGATTACCACTAATACTAAAACTTATCGTAACAATTCACGTGATATTGGTACGGTAATGGATTTGGTTGAAGAAACAGTAATCAGTTCTAGTGGTATCACTGGTTATACTGGTGGTATGGGTGATGTGTTTGACCATATGCAAAGCGGACATAACCCAGGTAATGTCTATTAATCTGTAAGAGGTAGCTAACACTATCTCTTTTTCTATAAAAGGAATTCAAATGAAACTTAATATGTTGGACGTTTACGACGCACTTTTGACAACTTGTGGCTATGTTGTAGATGAAAATGGTCGTGTACGTAAGAAATTTGGTAAAGCACACCCAGTGTCTATGGAAATTGAAGGTGAAACTCGATACTTAGTATTGCCTACACGTGAAAACATGACTTCACCTGATGTAATGAATTTCGTATTCTTCCATCCATTCCAAGAAAACTTGGTGCGTGGTGAATCACGTGTGATGTCAGCAGTACGTAAAGAGCTGAACCATTTCTATGGTGCTTCTGTTTCTGCATTGATGTGTGATATCGTAGCAATCTCATCTGGTACAGTAAACCATAGTGATTTGACTGTAGAACAACGTAAGTTTATCAGTTCTATCGGTAAAGTAGACGAGAGATTTGTAAAAGACTTTGATAAGATTGTCAATAATCTGGCTAGTCGTAAATCTCGTAATACTCCAGTATATCTTTCATTGCGTAAAGGTGTAAACTGGGCCGGTAAAACACACTCACGTGCAGCTATTTGGTCTTCACCATTACTCGAAGAAGTCATGACCTGTATTGAACAAGTAAACAAAGGAGGACAAGCTACTCCTAAAATTCTAGGTGTATCTGTTCGTAAAGGTGATTTGAAAACATACGAAAACCTTTGTCGTGCATTCTTCGGTAACATCGATGAAAAGAACCATGAGTTCTATAGCTCATCTGACGCTACTGATGCACCATATTGCGAATCATTTGTTCGTTCATTGTTGACATTACCTAAACGACTGAATGCTATTTCCGATATGTTCTATACTGGTAAAGGTATGGTTCATGCTAAAGAAGTATCGAAAGAGTGTCATGAAACCACCCATATCGATATCGATTGGTTGGAAGAGTTGGTGAAAGAATCAGAAACAGGTACCTTTACAGTACGTGATTGGCGTAAAGAGTATTTGTTGATTCCTTTGCAAGATGGTAATGAAGGTGTAGCTGCAATTACTCAAGAAGAAGCAAAACAAGAAACTTCTTCTCGTAGTAAATACGGTGCAGTAACAGAACAGGTAGCTGGACACCCAGCTAATGTACAAACTACTCAAACAGCACCAGTAGCACAGCCTGTTCAAACAGCACAATACCCACAAGCACAATCAGTAGCACAACCAGTGCAAGCAGGTAATCAGTTCTTGGCACGTCAAGAGCCAGTACAATACGTACAACCTGTATACCAACAACCAGTACAACAAACAGGTGGTAATCAATTCTTACGTCGTCAAGATACCGTACAACAGTATCAACCAAACAATGGTCAATACAATGGTTTCCAAGCACATCGTCAGAACATGATTAACAATCATCATCGTATGTTTACACCTCCTGCAGCAGTTAATGGTTATGTTCCTGGCCAATCACATTCAGTGAATGTACCAAGAAATGCGGGTTTCGGTTACGGTGGTTATAATGGTGGTAACAATAACTTCTTCGCTCGTAATGGTTCTGCTTCATTGTTTAGTACTCGTAAACGATAAATAGTAATAACTAGATACACTACCATTTGGTAGTGTATCTAGATTACTATATATTTTTTTAACATGATATTATCTAGGAGTAGTTCTACTTAACTAGCTGTCCGTTTTACAATTTGATTATGGTAAGAAAGTAAACTATTAATTAATTCAGAACGAGGAATCTTAATTGTTAGCTTATCTTTTTTATATTCACTAGGTGAAGAATAACCATTAATTCTCATTGTAATCCAATGGTGTTGCACTGGTACAGCTAAGTTTCTTAACAAACCATAGAAATCGTATTCAAAGCGATTTGCGTCAATAGGAGAGATTGTTTTAAATTCCTCAATATTTTTAGGGTCACTTAAGATAGATAAGTGGTCCTCTAATACTGTTTTAAAACTTTCAGATACGTAATCGCCATCATCGAATGTAGAATCAAGTAATGATGATGCCATTTGTAAAACCTTTCAGGTATATATTATTAAATTGGAAGAAATAGAATAGTATTATTCTATCTTTTAGTATAGTGAAGCACTTATAAAAGGAAACCAAAATGACTGAACAAATTGAAACAGTCTATAACGAAAACGATATACGGTTAATTGGTGCGACCGCCTTTAATCCGTTTAGTGAATACACGTCTTCATCACGTGGTCAAATGCAGGCAAATGCCATTTCACAACACTATGTGATTAGTGGGTGTAAGCCGAATATGATTCAAACTGGTGCGGATATAGAGTACGGCAGATTCTCTAATTCCATTACCACACCCCATAACATGGTAGTATTTTCGATTGTAAACCGTTATATTCCGTCCCAACATAACGGCATTCAATTGAACCCACAACAGATTGTTATCTACCAAACATTCGATGAAGGTTCTCGTCCATTATTTGGTATTATTGACATTAATCGTTTTAGTTCATCACATCCTAAGTTTGGTTTTGAATATAAACCAACTGAAGAAGCACAACAGATTCGTGTCGGTAACAGTATTCCAAAAGGAACAGTATTATACGATACACCTGCAAAAGATAAACATGGTTTGTATTCACCAGGTATTGATTTAAATACTTTGTATTCTTCTTTAGAAGGTACGATTGAAGACTCGATTCTGATTGCCAAAGATGTTGCACCATTACTTAAAACTAAAACATTTACCACACGTGTATTTGAATTAGGTGAAAAAGAATTCCCATTGAATTTGTACGGTGATGATGACAACTATAAAGTCATGCCAGATATCGGTGAATACTGTATTCCTACAGGTCAAGCCTATTCTGGTATTGTCATGGCAAAACGTGAATATCGTCCTGACCTTTTACCTATCATGTTTACGAAGAAATCTACACGGATTTTTGATTCAGTAACAGATGTACCATTAGATGGTAATGGTCAAGAAGCTCGTGTAATTGATATCATTGTATACAAACAACCTAAAACCAATACAGCAGTAGCACCTAAAGTCATGGAACAATTGGATAAGTATGCAAATGCTTATCGTGATTTTTGCGAACGTATTGTTAATGAATATCGTAAAATCATGGCTAAGACCAATGGTAATGCAGAGTTTACAGATGACTTTGATCAATTGATTAAACACTGTATGGCTATTACCAATGAACCAACAAGTGATGAACGTACTCGTAATGTACCTATCCAGAAAGTTTCAAACTTCAATCGTAAGTTAGATGATATCACTATTATCGTAACAACCGAGTATACTAAAGAAGTAGGCCCAGGTTTTAAAATCACAGGTTTACATGGTAACAAAGGTGTAATCGCCGATGTGGTGACAGTAGAACCCTCTCAAATGCCTTACGATCCTATTACAGGTATTCGTGCGGATATTTGTATTGGTGTAAACTCTACATTTAACCGAATGAACCAAGGTCAAACTTACGAGGTTAGCTTAAAAGCTGCCATGTTGGAATTGAAACAATGGGTATGTAATACAGTTAATCTAAATGAGTCTACACCTAATCTACGTGATAAAGTGATTCGATTACCACGTGATGTACTTGAACCTATCTTTGCACGTCTGGAAAGATTTTACGAAATCTGTTCAAACAAACATTACGATTTCTATAAATCAATGTCCTTCCAAGAAAAGACAGTAGATTTGTACCACATGATTCACGAGACACCAATTATCTGGATGCCTCATGGTAATAATCGTCGTATGTTACATGTATTTAAAGCATTAAAAGAAGAAGGTTTCTTATCAGATCCAAACTGCTTAAGATTCTGGAATCCTTATAAACAATGTTTTGAAGATACTGCAACACCACAGCGTATTGGTCCACAATACTATATCTGTCTTGAAAAGATTGGTGATGATGCCGCAGCAGTATCCACAGCAGCAACACAACCTAATGGTATTATTGTCCCATTAACCTCTAAAGATAAGACTACTCAACAAATCCGTAAACAGGCTACTAAATTCCCAGGTGAGTCTGAAGGTCGTTTGTTAGTAGGTAGTGGTCCTTCTGGTTTAGCAGCAGTCCTACATGACCGTTCTAATAACCCAGAAACTGTTGATAAAATCTTAACAACGATTTATACGACAGACAGACCAACAGACATCGACGATGTAATTAATCCTAATGAGATTAATATTGGCGCAAATAGACCATTACAAATTCTTCGACACTTTATCCAAACAAATGGTACGAAGATGGTGTATGCTGAATTTGACCCAAGTCAACAAGTATTGTCTAAAATCGATCCTATTACAGGTGCAATCTGTATGGAAATTGATGAGAGTGAGGATGAACAGCCTAAAGTTAAGACTGGTAGAAATCAGAACAATCAACAAAACGATGACGATGATAAAGAAGTAGACTTGGATGAATCATCAGACAATCCAGATGAGCAAGATGAATCTGGTTCTAATGATGAGGAAAACAACGACAACGACAATGACTAAAAAATGAATAATAGGTCTGATATATACTATTAATATGTTGGACCTATTGTTTTATAAAGGAAAACAACATGCAATTAGCTGCAAGGAAAATACTAGATGCAAGTCCTATCGATGTATTGGAAAATTTTGTCGGTAAGTTTAAACTACAGTTTGACGACGGTGAAGTAATCGATACAACAGGGACACAAGTTGCAATCTCACGATATGGATGGGAAATCATTAAAAAGTTTCCCAATGTCCCAATCACTAAAGAGCATTTTATTTCATCTTACATGAAAGACGAACTCTCTTTTACACCTACGTCGTTTCGTTTATTTCTTTCTAAGATTGTAAACAGTGTATTTGATATCTATCCAATGGATACCAATGAACAAGCATGGGCTTTGCAATCTGAAGTATGGGAAGAATACATGAGGGCATTTAACGATATCTTTAATGATGTACAAATTCATCGTGCAAAATACCATATGTCGATGAACATCGAAGACATCTTAGATATCGAATTTGACCCTGAGATTATTAAGATTAAGAAGGATTATCCAGTTAATGCAAATACGGTAAAAGATCCACATTACATTGCCAGTATTTATAAGCGCAAACAAAAGGTAATGACTTCAGAAAAACACAAGTACAATAACATTTCCATCATGATGCGTTCAAGTGTGATTAAGATTCCACAATTGATGCAATGTTTTGGCCCCCGTGGTTCTGTGACAGATATTAACTCTGATATCTTTAACGAACCTATTCAGGATGGTTATATGGACGGCTTCCACAGAATGTACGATAGATTAATTGAATCACGTACAGCAGCAATGTCTCTGAATAATCAATCTGCTCCATTGAAGTTTACAGAGTATTTTTCTCGACGTGTACAATTCATTGGCATGGAATTGAGAAATCTACACTTTGGTGACTGTGGTTCTGAATATTATTTTGAATTCCAGGTACGAGACAATCGAGATGGCTATGTGATTTCAGATTTGGAATTCCTAGAAGGTATGTATTATGTTGCTGAAGAAGTAGAAGTAAACGGTAAATTAGAACCTATCTTAAAACCTATTAAGAAAACAGACCACCATTTAATTGGTAAACGAATTAAAGTAAGAACCATCTTTGGTTGTCAGCATTCTGACCCACAAGGTGTATGTTCTACTTGTTTTGGTCAAGCGTCCCGCAGTGTACCAAAATATCGTAATGTAGGACACTTTGCCATTATTTCGTTTACACAAATTATCACGCAGTTGGTATTGTCTACAAAACACCATACTTCATCAGCTATTGGTGCTTTGATTGAATTGACTGACCATGTACAGAAATTCATGAAGTTAATGAAAGACGGTTTAGCTACTGGTCTGAAAGACGATATCAAGAAGAACTTTACTTCTATTAGGTTGGTCATTTCCGAAGAAGCTATTGATGGTATTTCAGATATCAGTAATGTACGTGATGTAGGTGTATTGTCAGCAAGACGTACTTCACACATCAATCGTATTAAACTTCTATTTACTGCTAAAGATGGTTCTGTAACTGAAGAAATTGTCGATGTTGTTCCTATTACAGATGTAGGTTATCTGTCTATGGAAACACTGAAGTACATGAAAGACAATGGTTGGACAATTACAGATGATGGTATGGTAGAAATTGAGATGATTGATTTTGATACCAATCGACCTATTGTTGAAATTACTCCGAAACAATCCGATATGTATAAATATGCAAAAGGATTGGAAAAGATGATTAAGTCTTCAGTTAAGGAAATCAAACAACGTGCTGTATCAGTAACACCAGAGATGTTCTTAATGGAGTTATCAGATGCAGTAAATAGTAAGTTAGGAATTAATCTATCCATTCTTCAGGTATTAGCATATACTATGCTAGGTACGGATATTGTGAATAAAGACTTCTCATTACCTAAGCCACACACAGGTCACGGCGTGGGTACGATGGACCAATTGATTTGGGGTCGTAGCTTATCTGGTGCTCTTTCTTATGAAAAACAAGGTAGAACACTGGCAAGTCCTAATTCCTATATCTATACCAATAGGTCAGATTGTCCTATGGATGAATTCTTTGTTCCAGAACAAATGAACTTAGAATACTTTAATCTATTAGAGCAACCTGAATATACCTATAGTGATTTAATAAATAAACGTTAAGATAACACCACCCCTTCCTCCATAGGGGTGGTGGTTATACACCCTTATGGAGAATAACACATGACAGCAATGAAGATTGAAGTCTATCCATTACAGGTTATTATATATCCTCGTAATCAGGATGACAATAACCAAGTTCGCGCATTTGCAAGAAACTACTTGCGCTGGAGCGAATATTACGATAAAAGACAAAGAAAGAAAGTGCGTGTGCCCATGGCTGGGTATGTATTTTTTACTAACGATAGACGTGAAGTAAGAATCATGCGTACTATGTTAAATGATTTAATTGGTCACTTGAAAATGTTCCGCTATAAAGAAGGAATAGATTTTCAATTGGAGTATAAAGGTATTGACAATATTGTGGATGATTACTATCCTACTATTAAAGAAGGATGGTCTCCACGTGGTGAACAACAAGATGTCATTGATTTTTTGTTAGGTTTTGATTCAGGTTGTGTATTAGGACACCTACAAACAGGACAAGGTAAAAGTCTTATTTCGATGTTTGTTATCGAAAAAATGAAAGAGCGATTTGTTGGTATCATGAGACCACAATACTTAGGTAAAAACCAAGATAGTGGTTGGATTAAAGACTTTTATAAAACTTATAATATTGATTTAAAGAAAGATTTAATCCGTATTCAAGGTTCAGATGAATTGAAATCATTTATCAATATCTGTTTGGCTGAAAATAGAAACCCTTATAAAGCTATTTTGATTTCTTCTAAGACTCTAATGAATTTTATTAAATATTACGAGGAATATAGTTTAGAAGAATTTAAAGACTTAGGGTTTAACTGTACACCACAGGAATTTCCAAAACTATTAGGTGTAAATGATTTAGTAATTGACGAGGCTCACTTTGACCATCACTTAAACTGTAAGTTTGTTTCTTATTTAGGTGCTAAAAGAGTATTTGGTTTATCAGCCACACCAGTGGCAGATGATAAATTTGTAGACAGAATGTCAAAACTACTCTTTCCAATAGAAAGACGTTATGTACAAAAAGTACATGTATCTTATATTCAACCATTAGCATTTAAGTATAAACTAGGTAGTTTAAATGGTATTCGTACCGAAGGTTTTAGAGGATATTCTCAAACTGCTTTTGAGAAATCACTCATGAAAAAGAAAACATTATTGAAGCAATATTATAACATGATTGTTTCAATTATTGAAGACATTCATTTTCCTAAATACGAAATTAATCCAAATTTTAAATTACTGATTACAGTAGGTACGATTAAGATGGCAAAAGACTTATCTAAGTATCTAGCTGAATTATACCCTAATAAGAAAGTAACCAGTTACGTTGAAGATGATACAGTAGATAACTTATATACCAGTGATATTTGCGTATCTACAGTATTAGGAGCAGGTACTGGACACGATATTCCGGAACTAGCCACCGTTATCATGACTAATGCTATTAACTCTACACAAACTAATCTACAGATTGCCGGTCGTTTACGTAAACTACCAGAAGATGTAGAGCATAGTTTCGTTTATTTAGTCTGTGATAATATTCCATCCCACCGTAATTATGATATAGCCAAAAGAACCCGTATCTTTAAAGGCAAAATGCACCCTGTGAAAGATATAAGTTATGACAACATTTTAACATAAGTTGTTAAACTTACTTCTAACCAAGGGAATCGACAAATGTTACTTACTCAAAAAACTATAGGGAAATTTAAAGTGAAACAACCTAAAAAAGAAATTCCAGTTTTTCGCAATATTGATAAACGTATCTCTCCTACAATTGATATGCTATACCAAATTAGTGAGAATGGTGAACTTTTTGTAACCGGTAAATCTTATCGTGGAAACAAAATGCCTTATGATAAACAAATCCGTATTTATGTTTACCATAGTCTGGCAATGACACCTATTCCTATTCGTACTTCATTTAAGCATTTTAATTCAGTGATAGATATTTACGAAGACCATGAAAAAGGTATTGAGTTTACAGATATCTATATTGCACGTAGTAATACCTATGTCGATTACATGGCAATGGGCAAAATGATCGGTGTTTGTGCAAAACAAATTAACCAGATTTTGAAAATCAATAATTGCTCTAACCAAAGAATTAAAGATACAGTTTCTGTATTAGTAGATAAATTACAAAAAGCACTTCGATAGAAAGACTATACTACTAGACTACCTATTGGGTAGTCTAGTAGTAATAGCATTATGTTTATTTTTATAATAATTTAAACATATACTATTTAATTGGTAATAGAGAAAGAGTTTAACTCTTTCTCTATTTGTGTTTTATTAACATAATCAAAACATAAATCGACATTCCCCTACTCCTGCACCACCAGGAGTAGAGGGTTATACATGTCGTAGAAAGGAGGTAAAAATAATGAATTCGAGTTATCATATTCAAGTGCTTCAAATTAAGAAGATGCTTGGAGAAATAACCCAAGAAGAAAATGAATGGTTAGAATCAGCTCTAGCTGCTGAAAACCAAACATTAGATTCATGGGCTAACAACAATTATTACCGACTACACTAAAAGTAATAATTGTTAATGCAAATCAAAGAAAGACATTGCTACTAACAGTGTCTTTCTTTCTTTTCCTTTCATAGTAAAGAAGCTAAAGAATTAATTAATATTAATTCAGGTCTATATTATTAAATTGAGAATTGTCTCTTAATCTTTTATAAAGGAAACTAAAATGAGTAATTATACTTTAGAAAATTTCGTATTAACTGACGTAGAAAAAGAATACGTTAAAATGTACAATGGGTTTGATTTCTGGTATGCTTATTCAGACGATGGTAGTGTATATCGTGCAGCTGAAAAACGCCACAATGAACTGAAAGAGCAAGGTGATAAAATGATTACTGATAAAGTTCGTTTGAAATTCATCAATGAAAATATGCTTAAGCTTAACAGAATGTTGGATGGTTTGAATGACTAAAGAATAAACACTAATAAGACTAGGATATTATTATCCTAGTCTATTTTTTTAGTCTAATATATTTTATTTTATTTCAAATAACTTACGGTGTTCTACACCCAAGTCGTCTGAATTATAGAATAATTCAGATATATACTATTAAAATGGAAAGAGAGGAAACTTTCCACTTTAATTCTTTTAACAAATTTAAGGAGTATTACTATGGCTATCAAATTCAATTTTCAATATACTGAATCCATGTTCAAAAACATTGACGTAGAAGTAGACCGTCAAAAATGGTTTCAAAAACGTTATGGCGGTAAACATACTTCCATCTTCAATTCAGATTCTGAACATCAATTGATGAGAAACTATCATATCCAAGGTGCATACCTTGCAGACAAAGACAAGGTAATTATTAAGCATTTAAATCCTACACTCAAAGCATTCTTTGCTGTATGTAGCGTGTTTTCAAAACAATTGCGTCATCAATTTAAAGCAATGTTGGATGTAGATAAAAACATTCTCCCACATGAATTGCTCCATGTGATTCAATTCCGTAACTTCAATCTGGATGGACGCACCATTCGTGAAGTTAATACAGAACTAGGTGGGTTGTATTTTGCTACACCAGAAAAACAAAAACTACTGGAAAAGCTCGAACAAGTGCAATACGAAGCCGAAATCGATGCTTACTGCTTTGATGTCGTTCGTTTAGGTGTAGGTACTACAGACGATATTGCTAACGTACTAGCAACAATGTACCCAGTAGCTTTGAAAGTCTGCAAAGACACTGCTGAAATTAAAGCAGATGCAGATGAGCGTTTAGAGTACATCAAACAAAACCTCCATATGTTCAAACCTATTATGGGTTAACATAAGGAAAGTAAATAGACTAGGGGATGTTCTCCCTAGTCTATTTTTTTAGTTATTTTTTTGTCTTCTGTATTCTTCTAACATATTTACCATAGTAGGTGCATTAAACAACTGACAAGATATTTCTACAGCATTAACAAATCCACCACTCATGTTAATGCCACTTTGTCTTCTCCATCTTTCATCTACATGGTCAATACTGATTAACTCTTTAGTCATGGTTTCACGAGAAGTATTTAAAGCACTATTGCCATTTGGATAACTAGATGTTACGTCAATGTCAGCATTGTCCCTAAATACTAATGTTTTTAAACCACGAGCATCTTCAAATAAATTATTACCTTCAGCAATTAATAAATCAGCACGTAATGTAATAATCCAATCATCACGCCCAATCAACTCACTGTCTAATGGTATTTCATTATTTGCACCACCTGTACCGTAAGCATAACCTCTCTCTAGATTAAACCAGTGCATATCATCTGCTAATCGTTTAGGTTCTGAATCAAAGTCTTTATAATCACTAGATTCACATGCTGATACAACACTGTGTGAAATATCCATGGTTTGTTCATCTAAATATTCTAATGCAATACAGTCAAACTTATTATAGATGACATATTCAAATGGATAGTTACTTTGCATGAAGATATGCCAATCCACAGTACCAATCAAGTGACTACTTTCGTCAAACTTTAATTTACGAATCTTACTGTTTCGATTAGCTCTAGCAATTTCTTTTTCAGACATACCAGGTTTAATTTCATCAGGAAATTCAATAGACAAAATATAGTCTAATGAATACTTAGGTAATTTACCTTTATGTTTACGAGAGTTATAGTAATAACACATGCTATCAATAAATGTAAAACTAGCAGGTACATTGACTTGTGGCCACTTCTCAAAGTTAGCTAAGTTTTTCCATACGCCTTTTTTACTTAATGCAGATTCTTTGCCAGGATTATAATCGAAGAATCTGAATGCAGGAGGTACAGATGGGTCAGATAGTATATCAGATACTTTTACATCAGCTCTCTCACAAGCTTCAATAGTTCTGCGTACATCGTAATCCATGTTCCAAGCACTAATGAAATCAGGCTTTAACTCATGCGCTCTTTCAAAGATTTTCTTAACAACTTCAATTTCAGAATCGACTACATAAAACTCTTGTTTAATGTTTCTTTCTTTGTTTACTTCACCTAAGTAAATCTCATCGTACTTATATAAAGTCTCTAATGCTTTTTCTTTAGAGATATTAGGAAATTTACCACGAATAAAGTTAATATCTACGACAGTAACCACAGTATCTTTCATGGACAATGTAGCCATTTCAATATGCTCGTATTTATCTTTATTACGGATATTGGTTTCCACGTCAAATGCTGCAACGTCAGCTAATTTTTCAGTCTTACTGGCTAACTCACCATGATTGTATTTATACTTTAGTTCAGCAGATGAACTCAAATCAGTACCGTAAACATAAGGGCCTCTTAGAATATCAGAAGGAGAGATACGTTGACCAAAGTTCTTAATACCTAAAGAATTCATTGCTGCACCTAACATCTCTTTTCTAGGTACGCGAATCTCTTCACACTCTGAAATAGGAAAACGCTCTTTCTTTTGTTTATGGTTTCTATTCTTAGGTGTACATACCCAAAAAGTCTTTTTAAAGTCTTTAATTAGTTTAATTTTTCTATCTACTGTACCATCGTCAAGATAATCTGTAATCTTAACTAAATGTACGTCTGTTTCTCTATTGCCAATCTTTTCACTTAAGACTGCATTCTTAGCAGCTTGATTTGCTAAGTAAATAACGTTACGACATTGAGTACCGACTATTTCAGCCATTTTCTTTTCCTTTAAAAAAAGTAAGTCTATTCATATTTTTTTAAATGCAAAAATATATATTAGCCAAATAAAACGAAAGATAATATGAGAACACCGTATAACGTTATACTAAAAGGATAGTTAAAATGAGTTTATTTGATGGGTCGTTAGAGTTATCTAACGAGATGATGGTCAATGAAAACAACTGGTCAATGATAAAATCAGGTTTTCATGAAGAATTGACAAGTACGATTAAGTATATAGTAGAAACTGAAACACCTCGTTCATTTTATCGAGATAAAGAAAATCAGAAAAAGATTACTGATGTCATTGAAAAATATACAGGCATTAATGTGGTTATTTCAACAGGATATAAATGCTTTGCCATGGTGCCACCTGATTTAAATAAAAACCATACTTTAATCAATAAAATCTATAGAGAGTTCTACAATAATAAAGAATTGAAAAAACAAAAAGGTACCATTGAAGCATTTGTAGACATTAAGAACTTTAAAGTCGGTGGTGCATTTAAAGATGTTAAAGTAGAGTTGTTCCTAGACCCATCGTTGATGTGGGATACTGATTTCTCTCCAGTAGTATTAACTCCAGCTGAAGTATCTGCGGCTATTCTACATGAAGTAGGACATATGTTCTCTTACTTTGCTCTAGCTGCACACACTTACTCTATTAACTTACCGATGCTAGGTACACTTAACCGTATTGCTAATACACCAGATACTGAAAAAGTAGAAATCATTCTTAAAGAATGGAATGATAGCGACAATACTTTAACAAAAGTAGATGTTAAAGAATTAGCTGGTAAAGATAAACAAGTCATTGTTACAGCACTTATATCTAACCAAATAAAAGATACTAAGTCTTTGATGAAACAAAGAGAGTATGAAGAAATTAATACTGAATATTTAGCTGATAAGTTCGCAGTACGTTGTGGCGCAGGTGTTGAAGCCATCACGGCATTAAATAAAATATTTACGATATATGGTACCAGACAAACCAGAGGTACGGTTAGTTATCTCTTTAGTGAGTTTATAAGTGGATTTGCTTTTTTAATCAGTGTTGATGCGATTATTGGTGCTCTTACGACAACACTTAATCCAGTTACTACACCAATCTTACTCATGATTGGTTGTTTTGGTATATTCAGTATTTTAACCCAAAATACAAACACAGGTGGTGACACCGTTGATACAGACATTAATCGTTTTGGTCGTATGCGTAACGATATGGTGTCTATGCTTAAAGATAAAGAAATTGACAAAGCAGTAGGTAAACGTGTACGTGATGGTATTGCTACTATTGATAAAGTCGTTTCTAAATATAGAGAAAATAAATCACTTGCCGGTATGTTAGGTGACATGGTTATTGGTCACCGCCGTCGATTATTGTCTCAAACAGAATTCTATAAAGAATTAGAAAAGTTAAGCGCCAATAGTTTATTTGTTGCTGCTTATGATTTAAGAAATTTAAAATAAAAAGGATATAAAAATGTCAGTTTATTCCGATATTCGTTCATTAGCTGATTCTAACTTCCAACAAGAATCTCGATTACAAGGTATTTCTTTTGCATTGGCATTGGCATTATCTGTAAAATACATTAACATTGTAGAAGGTACTGATACAGCTGAAGAGACCTATAAACAATATGTAATGAATCCTGTATCTGAAACAATTTCTACATTTAATGAAAATGTATTGATGGATATTCGTTTGTGTATCGATTTGACTAAGAAATTGTTTGCCTTACTCTACAATGCTAAATATAAACCAGTAGTAGTTAATGGTAATGGTACTTCTTTAATGTCAGTATTATTTAGCGTAGAAGACTATGTGTCTGAAGAATACATGGAATTCTTTAAACAAAACAAAACAGGTATTATTAATATCTTTAATCGTTTAAACCAAGACTGAAAGGATATGAAATGAGTCTTTTTAGTGGTGAAATAGAAGATTACGCATCTGACTATATTGAAGAAGACAATACTGCTTTGTCTACCGAAGGTGGTATCTTTCAATTTGGTAAAGAACTTGATGCTTACGAAGAACAGGCTAAAAATGCCCGATACTCTCAAGCATTGAATAAAGAAACAGATGAAGAGATTGAAAAACGTCACGAAAGAGAAGAAGAGAAAAAGCGTGAAAAAGAAGCTGAAGACGAACGTAAATCTGAAAATCGCAAACAAGCATTAAAAGATTTAGGTGAAGGTCTAGTAGACGCTGCTAAAGCAACAGGTAAAGGCGTTAAAGAAGTAGCACGCATTGCTTATAATCTTGCTACTGGTTCTAATAAGTAACGTTAAATAAGATAGATTAGATACACTACCAAACGGTAGTGTATCTAGTTATATTTAAAACTATTTTGATTGAGTGTTATTATTTTCTTGTACTCTTTTGATATACTTTTCTCGAAGTTCACTTAATCTTTTTTGGTCTTCTTCACTTAAACCAATATGATTAGGAATAAAGTATGGCCCAGTCTTATAATCATTTTCCACAATGTCACTAAATAAATTCATTTTATTAACCTTTCTATCTAAAACCTATGAGTGTAAAACCATTTTCATAGAAATAAAAAGGAAACTGTTATGTCTATTAATAAGTATTCTTGGGATGATGTAGATACTACCACCCCAGTTGAACAACACAAAGAAAGTAGCGAACCATCAGGTCAATCTTCTGATACTGAACCTACTACTAATCAAAGTAATACTTCTATTGAAGAGATTCTAAATGCTCCTACAGAAGCAATTAACAATACTGTAGAACAATTAAAAGAAGTAGAACACACTGAAGATGAAGTAGCTAAAATAGAATCTTCTAACGAATCTTTACAAAATATGTTAGCCTTTATTAAAGATAAAGGTTGTATCTCTCGTGAAGACCGTTCTACATTGGTTGAAATTCAACCTGATATTCCATTAGAAGGAGAGAATGAATATACTTCTACACCATCTCACCATTTGTTGACTGAAACTGAAGAAACCATTCAGGAACAAATCTGTACAAATGAGTGTGCCATTAATGAAAAATTAGCTAAGGATTATTATAACACAGCCATGCGTTTATTAACCTATGGTGATGACAGAGCCATGGAAGGTGACAGTCTAGAGCCTCAAGCGATTATGGTGATTAATGACAAATTAGGCAAAGTATACGGTAAAGGTGAAAGCCTGTCACTTCGTCTAACTTCTGTTCGTTCTATCCTAGATAAAATTTACACACAATTAGTAGAAGAGAAACGACAAGCTCGTGAAGATATTAATCTCGCTATTTACGATAAAGACGTATTAGAAGCAGTAGAACAAAAACACGATTGTGTTTCTGAGTATACCAGACAAGACCCAGAAATAGCGGGTTATTCATTCTTATTCAATGAATACGATAATCCTAAAGTCAATAAAGTAACACTAGAACAATTTATTGAGTCTAATTTTAAAACCATTAATTCACCCTTTACCTATTTGGCTTATATGGTAAATAGTGACCGCATTAGTGACCTAATGGATGTTATCTATTTAAATGGTGATATCTTCGAACCATGCTTTAATGAAAAATTAGACGAATGCGGTAATGCATTAAGTGATTTGTATAATAGTATTGCAGATTGGGTAGAAACAAGAGATTCTGAATCCAATACACTCATGAAAAAACAAATGGGTATTACTGTTAATGCAGTAAATAAATTGTTATTTAATCAATACTGGAATCGTAAGTCTATCGATGAAGTACTCAAACCAATCGTAAAAGATACTGATGGTAAAAGCTTATTTGGTAAACAATGTTTACAAGTCTTAAATTCTAATTTCAATAGATTAGAACACACCATCGTTGGTGCTTCTAGTTTGTTAATTAGCGAAGTAAGTAGTACTAAGATTTATTTAGATTGGTATAATGATGTCTTAACTAAATCCATTAAAGAGAATATGATTAAAGGACAAGATGATGATACCTATGCAGCATTGTCTGTTCTGAATAACTTAACTAAAGAAGTGATTCGACATATTAGCTATTCATTCTTAACTAAGACTATTGCTTATAATCAACTGATTACATTCTACAATAGTTGTAAAGATGCTATGGCTTTGGTGTTAGACTTCTTAGGTCAATACAGCGAATCAGAACCAAATGAAATGTACTCTGAAGAAATTAATAACTTAGTACGCCAATTTGGTTTACAATGTAAAACAGTAGCTGAAGAATTTAGAGCATAAAGATAATTACTCTCTACTCCTATTTTGGAGTAGAGAGTAGTATTTCTTATAGTGATTTAATTCTTTCTTCTTCGCTGCTATGTACTTTAAAGTTGAAAGTAACATCTTCATCAACAGACAATGTTTCATCTGATTGAATAGTCAGTTTCTTACGGATAGTAGCGCGTTTACCTTCATCCAATACAGTAAATGAAATAATACGGTCACTACCACCTAAGTTACCTAATGTTAAACCAATAACATCATCGCCGTGTTCTTTTACTAACTTAGAAACAATAGTAGAAACAGAAACTGTTTCTTTACTGATTTCTTCATTCAGTACACGAATCGTAGCTTCTTTAATCTTATTAATCACATCGATGTTATTGTATACTTGACGAGATACAGTTAAGTTAATTTGTAACGATTGTGCAGCATTGATATAAGTCTCAATACCTTCGTTATACATTACTTTTAACTGACCCATAGTCGCTGAAGGATAATAGTAGATACCAGTTTGTTCCAGTGTTTTCTCATTAATCGGTGTTAAGTCAGAAACAATCCAATCAATAAACAAATCCACTAACTCATTACGATACTCTATTGCAATATCGTCAGTAGCAAACCAGTAAGTAGCATCAATTACCATTAGTTCTAAACGACGAATAATATCACGAGGTCTATCAATAATAGGTTGACCATTATTGTCCAACATGATATCGCCTTGACGATGTTTCCAAACCAACTGACCATCGTTATCCGTCATTTGTTCACCCTTACGGTGTACTAGGTTGTATTTGACTTTACCATCTACAATGTTAATAATAGAACCAGTCACAGCGTCTTTAGCATATACATCTTCTTCGTATAACATAGGTACGTTTTCAGTATAGCGTTTATAGATAACCTCATCAGCATAGGTTCTGGCACGAGACCATAACCATTTTAGATGATGTCCTAAACGAATACGGATACTTTCACTCAAGATAACCTTAGCGTCATTTTCCAATAAATGGATACCTACTTTATCATCTAAAGTAACGCGACTCCAGCCATTTACATTACCATAAAAACCAAATAACAATTCAAAATTATTATCTAATTCAATAGGAATATCTAAATCACTAGAACCTTTTAAAGACAAGTTATTAACAATTAAACAATGGTTATCATCTAAATCGAAATTAGTCACTAATTCAAATTCGAAAATAGGTTCTTCATCACTGTTCTTACCTACTAACCTACCATTTAGATAAACATCATTTTTATCTTGATAAGGCTTAACCAACAACTGTGCCCAGAGTCTATCATCAGGTAAATTCTTATAGTCAGAATTAGACTTCATCTCTACACGAATGATATAACCATTTTCAGAACGACGAATACTATACTTATCAGAAACAGTCAATGAGATAGGAATCTTATTATTGCTTTCGTTATAGTATTTAGTAATGGCTTTAGGTGAATCTAAGTAATAAGCACGTAACTTCACTGTATCGTCTTCATTATCGACGACATAGTGAAATGGCGAGTAGAACATCTCTTTACTGTTGACTTCCTTAGCTCTATTTTCAGCACTCAAGTCTAAGATACGTTTGATTTCAGTATGGTCTAACATGGTCATCCTACCATTGTACATGGTATAGATAGAGTTAGGCATAATCGTTACACGTTTCTCATTGTCTTTTACAGTACCTGTACCTACTAGACCAGAAATAGTCGTCGTCAGTGTTTCAATAGAAGCAGCGGCAGGTGTAATCAAATCAGAGTTCTCTGGTTTTGGCATTCCGCGTACTGCCCAATAAGCACGGTTAGTAACATAGTCTACAGATTTAATAATCTTAAAGCTACTATCTAAAGAGTGGTCAGTTAACGCCACATGGCTAACAGGAACTTCATTAGGTCCTACTGTATTATTAATTACACGGCTACGTAATTCCTCAAATGTCAATGGGTCACGGCCTTGGTTAACATAGTCCCTACTGAAGATGATTACGCTATGTAAAGAAGTGAGCGCACTACTGAATTCATCTAACTCACTGTAGTCACGATTCTTAGAACCTTGAGGGAAGAAGTCGTAACTATATTGGTCTAGTGTATACGCATCTAAATTCATGTCTATTTTACCTAAAGTAGTATAGATATTTAATTTAACACGGCCACCTAGTGAACCAGAGACCACAGGACTGGCAGCTGGATTAGTCAATTGGTTATATACTTTAGGAATAGACATAGAGAGTGTAAAGTCTTCCGTATTCTCTACTAATTTTAATACAGCAGTAGGTTTATATAAATCGTAAATATCAGGACAATGAGTGGTAGCCATCTCTTTCCATTTGGAAACACCATCCCCATGGAACACTCGAGCATAGTGGTAAAAATCATCAAATGTTTTAGATAGAGTAATATTCATGTTAGCCGTGATATTGTCTTCTACAGTAATCTCACGTACTTGAATCATCTCTAATACAATAGAGAGTCGTTTTGCACCTGCCATTGCTTGAGATACTTCGTGATAAGCAATATTACTAGACAGAGTTTGAATAGGTGATTTTTCAGTAGTATCGTAAGTTACCCTAAAACCACCATGTTTTAATTGTAAAATATTAACAGGGTAGTCTAACATAAAGTCAACTTCACCTACAGTGATACGCATACCACGTGGAATACGTAATAGGTTACCACTACCATCTGGTAAAGGTTTTAATACTTGTAGAATTTCACCATAGTCAAACGAAACAGCAAACTTAGCTTTAGCAGGTAAACCAAATACACCTACCCAGTCTAAATCACTTAAGTGGTAATATAAGTCTTCGTGGGTTTGAGCAGATACTGGATATTGTCTACGATTCAATAACCATGCTTTATTTACCGCACCTGCTGTTTGCATGGCAGACATTTCAAGACATAAAGCAACAGGGTTTTCTGCTGAGATAATACCGAGTTCATTGTCTAATACTTTTTGAATTGTCTTTAATGCGTCTCGTTGTAATCGTGCTGGAGAAGCAGAATAGCTAGATACATTTTCTACAATATCCGAAATTAAATCGGCATGTATAGCTTCAGTCATTTTTTAATTCCTCTAATAATTAATAAGGACCAATATTACTTAACAGAATAACATCTTTCTTAGCTTTAACCATATCCTTAGTTGTCCACCATTCTAGTTCACGTGAAATAGGATTAATTCTAGGATAACAATAGTTATTAAATATTGGCTGGTATTTCTTAGACACTTTAACGTAGAATCTTTCACGTAATCCATTTGCCATATTTGGATTAAACAATATCACAGTATTATTAAATTGCTTAATTAAAATCTCATCCAAATAAATCGCACCAGAACAAGCAAATTCAACATCTACAGACCTATCAACATAAGGTCTAGGATTCTCACTTGGATTAGAATAATCGAAGTAAGGGCCAATGTCTACACTTCTTGGAATTGCGTATCCTGTAGCAGCCATTTCTTCTACGAACGTTCGGGTCTCATCCATTATGAGGCGATAGATTCTACAAGTGTAGTCCATTCTGCCGTTACCTAAATATTCAGGCCATGGCATCATGCCATATGTTTGATATAAGACAAAACCAATATATTGAATCCAATAGTAATACAGATATAAAGTCGCACTGCCTTTCATGGCGTGTAAACTTAAGTTTAAACTATATTCTGTATTATAGGTACTAGGTCCATCTGCCATGATGTGTACTTCTTTTAGAACACCGGCAGGTGTACTGTGAATACCTAGACCACTAGAAGGCCATCCTGTTAATGATTTTACTAAGTTATCAGAAACAGCAATAAAAGGGTAATTCGGGTCAACCAGATTAGAATTAGGATGTCGTGGTAAATCACTTTTACCTAATGAACCACCATATTCTATTTGTTCCATTCTTTTTGCTAAACGAGGTGATAAAATCATTCGTATAGCGTGCATTAGAGAATTCTTATTCTCTGTTAATAATGGCATCATCTTTCTTTCAATTTTAATATTGGCAGAAGATAAGTTTAAATCTGGTCGAGTAGTAAAGATATAACCTGGTTGATTGGTATTTGGTTTAATCATGGGTGTGTTAGCAAGAATATTAGGACCTTTAAAGGTATCTGCCATTGCACTTGACACACTAAACCCGTGTTTCATTTTTACAAGATGGTCTATAAAATCAACGGTATTGGTAAGAAATTTTTCGGAAAGTCCTGTTAGCCTACCTTCGCGTAGTTCTTGCTCTAAGAACTTTTCGACACTATGTACAGAATCTGACATTTTATTTTTAACCTTTCTATCTAAAAAGGAATTCGTTATGGATGTTGTAAATATGGGTATGACTGCTGTAAACGTAATCGGTAACCAGCTTAAAGCTAATGCTGCCAAAATGATTGCGTCTGACTATAACAGCGCTACTTCAAAATCATTATCACAATACACCACAGAATTACAATTACGACCTACGTTTGCTATTGAGACAGAGTTACTTAATGACTCGAATATGTCTACATTAATTCAGACAGGTTTAGCAAACTATGCCGGTTATTATATTGTTGCTTTGTCCATTGATAATACAGTCAATGGCGTAAGTATTGGTAAAGCATTGGGTAAATACTCACCTACACGCGATGCGGTAGGTGCAGCTGTTAGTGTGATGGGCAATACGATTGCTACCGTATCCACATCTTCATATAAACCGGCCATCATTAGCGGCAATACTACTTTGTCTACACTGAGTAATAAGATTAGTGTACCAGCAATGATTCCAGATTTACCGAGTAAATATTTAGCTAAATTAGAGGTATCTACAGAGGCTACTTACCACGATCCTGTTAATCCAGAAGATGATTTTGGTGATATCATTCTAAACGAACGTAATCGTGTGAATGATGTCTCTACTTCTGCTAATGAAGATGTAACTGAAGAAATTAATAAGTTAGCTAACTTAGGTGCTGGTCGTATTTTGACAGTAGATGTTTCTCGTGATAAAGCTAAAGCCACAGTAAACATTCTATTGAAACCAGAACTGAAATCTATTCGTTCTAACATGTTGGTTGAGATTGCTGGTATTACTAAGAAACCTAAATCCATGCGTGAGCGTTTAATTGCTTACTTTGACCGTGGTACTATTAACTCTGCTTTTGACTTATTGGTTTGCCGTGACTTAATTGAAGCACATCGTCGTAACCTAGTAGAAGATACCACTGGTTATTACGAGAAAACACATAATCGTAATGTGAATAATAAAACTGCTGCCATGTTAACAGGTGAGTTCTCTGTAGGTACTGTTGCGAATACTTGGATTATTTCCGATGCGACACGCACACGTATTCAAGCGACTATTGGTGCTAAACTGGATAACAAACGTGCTCGTGATAAATTCTTTGAAGAATCAGGTATCATGACTCTGATTGTCTATAACCAAGACTACCAACGTATTTTCATTTACAATCACGGTATTGACGATGTATCTGAAATTTCTATGAACTATCTTGAGAAGAAAACTAAGTCTGATTCATTTGACATGGATGTATTCAAAATGCTCTCTCAAGGTTCTGCACCTATTATTTAAAAAGGATATTTAACATGTTTGGTAATATTTTAAGTAGTTTAATGAATACCTTTAAATCTGATGATATTTCAGATACGCTAATCGATACACGTAATCGTATTCGTGATGGTGCTCTTGAAGTGGTACAAAGCTGTATCCAAGATACTCAAAATGTAGACTTCAGTAAAAACATGGAATATAAATCTACATTAGCAGCGATTCATCGTAACTACCCACGTGGTACGGCTAAGTTAGATTTGTTTCAAGCCTATGGTTTAATCCTGAATAACTGCGATAAACACTTGGATGAGTTAATTGGTTTAGTAACAAAATACTTTACTAAAACTGTAGATAAGGACTCTATGACTTATGCTCGTGGTCAAATCATGGCTTTAGGTAAGACTATTGATTTTGTCGGTGAGTTTATTCCTAAACACTGCCGTTATGTAATTGTAAAACAAAACGAATTAGCAGGTGGTTTAAAAGCTGAAAAAGTCATCTCACGTGGTCAAATCAATTACATTAAAGAAAACACTGTAGAATTCTACAAAGCACTGATTTCTCTAGCCAGTATCAATATTGGTGAAATTGAGAAGATGTTAAAAGAGATTCCTGATGTCGTCATCAGTGAAGATGGTGCTGAAACAAAAATGTTTAAACAACATAAGTTAGACCCGTCTGGTACTTTGAATAACTTCTTATCTGCTTCTACTAATCCGTTCTATTATATCGGTATGGCCATTGTGGATTATCAGCATAACAAATATAAACTGGCTAAAGAAGAAGTAGAATCTATTAAGATTGAATTAGAAGCCATGAATAGCCAATTGGCTAATGGTCAAGTAGATGCTTATACTGAACGCCAACGTGACTTGGCTATTGAGCGTATGCAGAAGTTAGAGTATCAAATTTCTAAATACGAAGAAAAAGCACGAAATACCAAGTACTAAGAAAGGAATAACAAATGCATATTCAAGAAAAGAAAATCATTTATATTCCACGTAAACAACATCTACTAAATAGAAGAGAGAGTTGTCAGGATGATAATGTCCGTTGTTTCCCAATGGCTATTAATCATTCCACCTATGGTTTAATGTACAATGCTCTTTACGAGATTGAGCAAGATACTAAGAAATACAATGGTTATAACCAACCTAATACTGTTTGTAATGGTAAGGGTCCTGGTATTGTATTTTTAAATGGCATTGGTGATGTTGATATGGTTTATCAAACTTATACTCGACATCCAGATTGGTTCAAAGGTAGTTCTTTAGAAGCACTGAAAAACCGTGAGACTGTTTACAACCTTACTTATAATCTATTAAGTAGTGACTGGTATACTTTATTAAGTAATTATGCTTCTACTGGAAAATTGGGTTATAATGAATTCATGGCATTTGCTGATGCACTAAAAGAAATCGGTATTGTTCGTCAACCTAAAGACAAACCAAGATATACATTGAAACAACACTCTCGTCGTCAAGACGATTTCTACACTGAACATCAAATTACTCATTTTGAACTTGGTTCTATTATTAAATATGTTCCAGAACTACATGGTAACTTTGATGACGTTGTATTTGGTGAGCCGAATAAAATCAATACTGCTAATCTGATTCGTCATTGTATCGGGTTTGGTGGTATTGGTTATTTGGTAGAATTGTTGAAAGTACTGTATGGTACTCGAACCATCGTAGGCTCTGGCCCTTATAATATACTATTAAGTAAAGGTAGAGAGTAATGGAAAACGATTACATGTTTCTAGGTACTCGCCTAGTTGTTAAGAAATGAAGTTAAGAAGTTAAAAGGAATATAAAATGAGTTTATTTGACTTGTCTTTAGAAGAAGATAAAAGCATGGTAACTTCTGGTGTAGAAGGTGACTACGAAGAACCAGAAGAAGTACATCCAGAAGCAGCTGGTGCTGAAGGTGAACAGATTGAGCATTTGTCTCGTGTGTTGAATACTATTGATTCATTAGAGTCTGCTCGTGTTACTTACATGAACATGAAACGAAATGAAACAGAGTATTCTGCTGAAAGTATGCGTACAATCAATCAAGTTCTTTCTGAACGAATTACTATGGCATACCAAATGAATGGTTTGAAAGAAGAATTCCCTGTACATATTTCTACAGAGTCTTTCTCTACATTACATGGTTCACGCAATGCCATTACATTAGCATTAGAAGAATTAGATGGCCGTATTCTTGGTTTGTCTACAGAAGCAAATAGTTTCTTCGACCGTTTCTGGCGTAATACTAAAGAATTCTTCGGCCGTGAGTTTAACCGTATTGAACGCATTAAAGATGATATTACTAAATTAATTAACGACATTGAGAAAACAGATGATTCTAATTCTGCTAATTCATTTGTTGTTAAGAATGGTTCTGCTTTGACTATTGATGGTAAATTAGCTATTGATAAAGTAGTAACCAATGTCGTAGAAGGCGTGAAAAACCAATTCGGCAATGGTCGATTTATGGAAGACTATTTCTCTGAATTAGAACAAGCCTGTCATTTCTTTGATAAAGCAAATTGGAGTGATGCCCAAGGTGTTGCAAATGCTATGGAGAGAAAAAACTTCTTCAAGCTAGGTGCACCATTTAAAGAAATACCTGCTCGTAATGGTAAGTTCAATAATTACGAATGGAAAATTTCAGATTTGAACTCAATGGTTATTCCAATGCCTAAAGGTAGCGAATCTCTGATTCCTAGCCACCCTTATTCAGATAGTAATAAGATTCGTAGAGAACATTCTGGTAATGCCGCAGCTAAGACTTCAGCAGATAAAAATTTACCTTATGTTGGTAAACAACAATTGCTGAAAAGCTTAAATACTTTCTTGAACTGTTTAAATGATTTGCCAGATGCATCTCAATTTAATTCATTGACTTCCAATATGAAAAAACATATTGCTCAATTAGTTAAATTGAGTATTCCATTGAAAAACCATCAAAAAGACAGTACTGATTGGAATAGTGAAGACTGGAAAGCCTTAGCTGGTGGTATTATACTTCCAGCTGCAGCTTTTATTATCTTGGGTGGTCCTGGTCTCATTGGTTTGGTTAGTGTTAGAAGTACTGCTACGTTTGGTAATTTCGTCCAACACCTTATGTCATCAGATGCTAAACAAAACATTAACCGAAATACTACTCAAGAAGCAGATGGCTTTATTCGTGGTGGTGTGTTCGGTATTGGCTACAGTGTTATTAACGGTTTATTCCTGAAAAAATATACCAACTCATTTGAGAATAAGGTAACTCTATTCTTTATTGGTGCTTATCGAGAGTTATATACTGTTATTAAATCAACAGCTAATGCTTTGTTGAGCTATGGTTATGCTTCTATTGGTCAATCTAACAAATACTAATGTTTGATATATTTAGACACTACACGGATATCCGTGTAGTGTCTATTTATTACTATGTTTTAATGTATTCTAGATTTTTTCAAACATATACTACTATAGTGGAAAGAGAGAGGAATCTTTCCATTTTAATTCTTTCAACAACAAACCAAAAGGAGCATTACTATGTTAATTACATTAAACGTTACTAAAGAAGTATTTGAAAAATGGACTGAAGTAGCAAAAGCTACCCGTGAAAATGATTACTACTACGATACCCCACATGGATATCGTACAATGGAAGGAAAGTATTTTCCAGAAATCGTAGGAAAAATCGAGGGCACTTATTCTCCTAAAGATGACGTTAAGTGTGGCTGGTCATTTGGTACTGACTTCATTCAGTATGCCACTTGTGGTGGCAACGTATGGGGAATGAAAGAGGAAGAGGGTAAATACATTGCCTACTTCTCTGGACGCCGTAGCCGCATCAAAGACTTCATCAACATGATGAAGGACTCTGACCCTTCATTCAAGAAGGAGACGGCTAAAGTAGCTGTACTTGAGTCAGCCGCACCATCAGACATGTACTGGTGGGAAATCAAGGACGAATACGAAGCACGGAAAGCTGTGGAAAAAGAAGCAGCTAAAAAACGTGCAGCGGATAACCGTCGTAAAAGCGACCGACGCTTTGCCCAAGAGAATAACCCGTTCTCTGTTTTAAAAGGAATTCAAAATAAATAGGATTATTTAAGTACAGGGTCTAGAGAGGTACTGCCACTATCTCTCTAGCTTACTTAATTCTATTTACCAAACAAACAATGAAAGGAAAGAGAATGAAGACAATCAAACAAATTAAGGTAACCCAAGAGGTCTTCCAAAAATGGTTGGTAGCAGCCATGCCTTCACTGGGGTGTGATGTGTGGAAAGACAAATGGGAGTTATTCGTCTCCAGTCCATTACCACTTTCTCCAGAAATGGAAGTAGAGGAAGAGTGGGATATGATGATTGATGCAGCTCTTGAGTCAGAAGTTGCCGAAGTTCGACATATCGCCGATAATGGCGATATCGTAGGATGTCGCAAAAACGGCAAATCTTTCCACTGCTTCTTCATGGGTGATGCAGAACGCATCAACTCATTGGAAGAAATGTCGAAGGAAGTAGAGGAAAACTTCACTCTTGACCAATGGAAAGAGCTGGCACAAGGGATTAATGTAGATTAATCACCAGCAAATAAGATAGATACAAGTAAAGGCGGCAGTGGCAGTGCTACCTTTACTTATTTAAACTATCTTATTTTTTTTATTTTAAAACACATAGTAAATCTATTAGAGAGACAGTAAATACTGTCTCTCTAATAAACATTACTTTAATTTATTTTTTAATCTAATTTAGGTAAATGACCTTTTTCAGTAGCTTTCTTTAAGTAAGACATAAACTTCTTACCAGTTAGCCAAACATCTTTATCTCGTTTTGCAGCTTTTTCATAAAGCTTTTTAGGTAAGATGTTTTTAAAGCATTTAATCATTTCAGATTTATCCAAATGACTAGCATAATCTTTAATGTCACTGGCTTTACCAAACATACCAGAGAACGCAGTGTGAATCATGATAGTAGAATCTGGATTAACATCGTACTTACAAGCCAATGGCAACAATTGTGTAAAGATAACAATAGCTGCTGAACAAGCTTGACCAGTAATATACAATTCCAGACATCCACCTTTTTTACTATACTCTTGGATATAGTAAATGATTTCATTCATGATGTGTACATAACCACCAGGAGAATTAATAAAGAGCTTAAGTGTCGTATTAACAGGATGTTCTGTAACAATACGTAAGTCATTTAAGAATTCTTTCTGAGTATCATCGTAAATACCACCAGAAAGATAAAGAGAGTATGTTTTAGCAACGCTGTGCTTAATAATGGTATTAGATAATTCTAATCCTGCCATTTCTAGTTTTCCTTAAGTTTAATTGATTTTTCAATATAAGTTAATGTATCATTATACATTGTAATATTTCCTCTGATTATCATTAAAAACAATCTCGGTAATATCACCATCAATATCCGACATATAGTAAATTTTACTATTACTACCATTATTTTCTAAATTAGTAGTAATGCGTTTTAAGATGAAGTCTTTAAAGTTATAATTACAATAACCATACTTATTTATCATGGTAGAGATTTTAAAATCAAACAATTGTGAAATTCTACCCTCTCCACTCTCTCTATTTTCAATAAAGAAAGTAAGCACATCGTCGTGATTAAATTCAGTAATATACTCACCTTGTTCTTCTGAAAAACGACAGAAATTAGTAGCAAACCAATCTGCATTAATACGACTTATCTTATTTGATTTAAAAAGTTCAGTGAGATAATCTTCGTATTCAACAATTGCTTCATTTAATTCATTGGTTTTTTGTTTAATAGATTCCTCCAAATCACGAATCTTAGTTAAAAAACCATTAATTTTATCTTTAGTTTCCATTTTCCTAATCCTTAATCTACAATCTTTATTTGAAGTAAATCTTGTAAAGACCCAATAAACGTTATGTGACTTGTATCTATATTAAATTCTTTATTTGAAATAAACCCTTTAATGTAATAAAGAGCACTTCCATTAGAATTATTAAGCATGGTTTTAATCTTGTCGCATACTAACTCGTATAGTTCAAAATTATCTTTGTAATCAGGTAATTCAGAACATTTAATGGTATCTACCATGGATAGTACTTCACCATGAAAGTTGTAAAAATAGAAGATACTGTTAGGTTCAGATACTCTACTGTCAGCAATTAATCTAGCTACTTTAGTATAATTTACTGCTCTAACTGATTTAATACCATTCCACTGAATAGTCTTAAGATTCAATATAGATTCTATCTTTTTATCATTTTCTTTAAGTTCTCTCTTCAAATCCGAGATTGTAGATTCTAAATAGCTATTTTCATCTATTAAATAATCAGGGATGAGTTTTTCATCTAGTTCATTTATTTCCATTTCAATTTCCTTTTATAAAAACAATAGTGTTAGTAAAATACTACTTATATATGGTAAATAGCTAAAGTATTATTTTCTGTTAAGTACGTTATACCGAAACGTATTTTAACTTTATGTTAGTAATACTTTAAAAGATTCTGAGTAAAACAAATTCCAAACAAATTTATTTTACTAGTTAAAAAAGGATTTATTATGTCTTTATTTGATCAAATTATTGCAGGCAAAGTTCAGGTGACTAACCTGGATGCCACAGAAGACAATCTGGACAATGTTGATACTGAAGGTACTGAAGTAGAAGCTGGTGAAAGCACCGAAGCTGAACCAGAAACTCAAGTAGAAGATACTACTGAAACTACTACTGAAACTGAAACTACAGAAGAAGTAGAAACTACTACTGATTCTGAAGGTCAAGAACTCGTTGAAGAAGCTGATGAAATCGAAACTGACTTGCTCGAAGTAGAAGCTGATGAAGAAGAACTCCAACAAGTAGAACAAGAAGTAGAAGACGCTGAAGAAGCTGCTGTTGCTACTGAGTCTTTCTTGGCTAACTTGTTTGCTGCTAAATATACTGGTGGTTTGTCTGCAGCTCACTGCGAGTTGGCTCACGAACACGTTACCTATATTGGTCGCCAAATCAAAATGCCTGCAAAAGACATGCCTGCTTTGGACTATGGTCGTGAATCATTTGCAACTGCTGGTGCGATTGCTATGTCTACTGAAGGTGCAATCCAATCCGTTAAAGACTTCATCATGAAAATCATTAACGGTATCGTTTCTGGCGTTAAATGGATTCTGGGTAAAGGTCGTGAACTGTTTAACAAAATGTTCGACCAATTGGGTAAACTGCGTAAATACGCAGCTAACCTGAAAGAAAAAGTAGAAAACATCAGCACTGATACCCCTAAAGAATCCAAATACAAATCAAGCAAAAACAAATGGTTGATTTGTGGTAATGGTAGTGGTGATTTTAGCTTCGGTACTGTAGTTGATGCTGCTAACGCCATTAAACATAATACTACTGACCTGATTAAAGGTTGGGATGTTAACTATACTGCAGCAGTATCTAGTGAAAATGCTACTATCGCAGACAACATCTTGAATGAGTTGGAGAAAAACGCAGAAAAAGCAGCCGATACTAAAATCGATACTACATCTATTAACAGCATCGGTCAATCTGCTAAAAACATCGATATCAAAAAATTCGATGCTGCCTTCCCATTCAAATCTAAAGCATGGCTTGATGGTGCATCTGCAGCAGCTACTGGTAATGTTATCATTAACTGTACCGGTGTATACCCAGGTGGCTTTATTTTATTGGCTTCCGCTGAAGATGGTAACTTGAAACGAATCTACAAAGGTAAAGTTAAAGTTGGTGAACTTAAGAAATCTATTAAAGAAGAAGCTGACGTTAGCCGTAAATCTGAACTTCTTCAAGCTTTAGTCACTATTAACAGTGCTTTGGATGACTGTGAGAAAATTCGTGCAATGGCAGAGAAAATGAATCCTACCATTAAGAAAATGGAATCAGTGATGACCAAATTCCGCATGAAATACATCACTTTCACTAAGAAAGCACGTGATGACCGCAGCTACATGCAAAGTATTAAAACAATTCGTACTGCAGTATCTTTGATTAAACAACAAATTTACTTGCTGCGTGCACCAGGCGAAGAAACTGTTAAACTTGCTCTGAAGTCTACTTACGGCGTTCTGTCTGTAATCAACGTTCAAGTAGCAGTGTATAACAAAAAATAAGATAAAACAATTAGTTTAATCTGGTAATATTTAGACACTACACGGATATCCGTGTAGTGTCTATTTATTATTATGTTTTACACTTAAGTCTTTTGAAATATAGATTATTTCAAATAACTTACGGTGTTATACACCTAAGTCGTCTGAAATATAGAATATTTCAGATATATACTACTATAGTGAAAGAGAAGAAAATTATTTATCTTCTCATTAATCTATTTTACCATTTGTACAATATAGAAAGGAAATATCATGTCTAATTCTAAAACTACTCGTCAAGAGAATCTGAACAAATACGCAGATATGTTACATCGTCAAAACGTATCTGGTGGTCAACCAAAACCAGGTGAAGTAAAAATCACCAAACCATTTGAAGAAACAATTGAAAAGGAAACTAAAATGTCTGAACAACAAACTAAATTGGAACCAATGTCTATGGAAGAAGCATTGGGTGATCAAGAATTGGCTGCTTTGTCAGCTAATGTTCTGAAAGAATGTTATCAACTGATTCGTGCTAAAATCGCCGATAACCTTCTGGATGAGCACAAAGCCGAAATCACCGAAGAGTGTACTGATGAATCAATGACCGCTATGCGTAGTTACTTGGCTACTCTGTCTAAAGAGGAAACTCAGAAACTCGTTTCAGATGTGGTTAAAGAACTGGTTAATGGCCAACTCTTTAATACTATTAGCGAAATTGTTCAAGAAACTGAAGAAAAGCTTGAAGAATCTGATGTGAAAGTAGACCTCATGGAAGAAGCCAAAAAAGCCATCATCGAGAAAGCTGAAGAAATCGAAGAAAAAGCTTCTGAGAAAATTAAAGAAGCTACTGAAACAGAAGAGTCTAAATCAGAAGAATCTGTAGAAAATACAGAAAGTACTGCTACAGATGTTTCTGAATCAGATGTTGCTGATGTTGCTGATACTGAAAAAGCTGAAGAATCTTCAGATGCTAAAGGCATTGTTTGGCCTATGAACAAATTCAGTGAAATGTTTCCAGAGAAGGTTGAAGAAAAAACTGAAAGCAATTAAGCAGTACATGGAGTAATAGGTAGGGTTTCCTACCTATTACTCTTTAATTCTTCATTTATTTTTTACTGTTTACTTTTTTGTGATATTTATTTTTTAAGGAGTTTAAAATGAAAGTTATCATTGGTACAGACGAAATTGCTAAAATCGAAAAGAAGAAGATTATTATCGATAATGTCTTCGGATTTAATGAAGAAGAACGTAAACTATTAAACCATCTTTTCACTATATTCTTAGAAAGAATTGCTGTTAAAGAAAAGACTTATATCTTCTTAGATAAAGACCGTGAGAAAAGTAATCTGATGTTTATGTATATTACTTGTCTTTATGCTAATTATAAGTCAATGGGTGAAGCAGACTTAACATTTAGCGATATTGATGAAATCAAAGACGAAGTATTCGATTTTGTTTTCAAATTAACTGATATGCTTGATGATGTACCTAGCGGTAATAAACCCTCTATCGCATATCGTGAAGATGGTTATCTTTTATATCTTTCGTAATAACAATTAAGATACTACTAGTAGGAGATTATACTCCTACTAGTAATGTATATTTTTTTAATCACATACTATTAAAGTGAGATTAATCTTTTATATAAAGGAAACCAAACATGGATAAAGACATGGATAAGTTTATTGATACAGTTATTAAAGATAAATTTATTAATAGAATTGGTAAAGATGACGCTAATTTAATTATTGAATTTATTTTTAATGAATTAAAACAAACATTAAAAGAAAATTCAATCGATAGAAGAACACCATTGTATATTGAAGAAGATTTCAACTCATGGGTGCTCGATATCGAAACTGATTACACAATGTACGATCGTGGTCGTGTTGTTTCAATAATCAATAGAAATGGATTGGAAGATTCATCATTTATTGTCATGCGAAACGAATATACTGGCGTAGGTGGTGGCGATAATATTACTGCTAGAAATGGTGCTGTTTTCTCTATCTCTGTGGATATACATAATCGATACTTATTGTCTGTATTGGATCACTGTTATCACAATGATTATCTATTAAATAAATATACTAGAGATATCATTAGACCAGTAAAAAATTACTATCCAGACATGATAAGAAAAGCACCTATATCTAGTATTGTTATCTCACCAGATAAGGAAGAATACGGATATATTAACGCTATGTTTAATAAGTGTTATCTTAAAGCATCTGAATTAATTAAAGCAACTAATAAAATAAGACACGATAATGCTATTAAATTTTAAGACACGATAATGCTATTAAATTTATTGAAGGAATAACTCATGAATAACTCAAACAATCTTTTCAAGTTACCTGTATACGAAGAACCAGTTTACATTGTGGTTGCAGTATCGGATAAATCAGATATTGAAAAAGAAGTAAATAGCTGGTATGATAGCTGGCTTGATTTAGATTTAGAATCTTTAAAATCTCAAGTAGACCATGTTTATCTACAAGATAATCGTTATTTCTTTATCAATGTATTAAAAGATAAATCAGAAATCGATAATCGATTTCTGATTCGTTTAATACAGGCAGGACGTATTATATTATCTTGTCGATATAAAATCTGTACTAATATCACGTCAGATAAAATTGAAATCACTGAAGACAAAGATACTCGTACTTATTCATTTAAAATAAATAACTCTGAAAATGTGATTACTATTTTAGAGAAACATGTAATTACGTTAAGAGATTATGCTAATATTTTATTTGAATTTAGTAAAGGTGATTATGGTAATATCCTATCTGAACTTAGTAACGATACTGGCGATGGTTTTGTCGAGCGAGTAATCGCTAAAGAAAACTACATCGAAGATGAAGATGCTAAATCTTTTATTCTCGATATCTATAATCTTATTCAAAAAGAGATTCCAGATATCATTAAGAATAACATCAAAATAAAACCTTCTATCAATATCTTTCTATCTCTTTAACTCTTTAATTCTTATATAAAGGAAACAAAAAATGAAACAATTATTCAGTATTGATACTATTTTATCAGCAATTATTTTAATTGCAATATTTGCATTAGGTTTAGCTTGTGGCTATTATGGTAAAGGAGTAGTATTGTGATTAAATCATTGAATATTAGCATAGAAGCTGTAGTAATAGATAAAAACCAACTTGATAAGGAGTTTTTAGATTTAAATCGGAGAGTTTATAGTATTTGCATAGAGAAAGAAGATTTTTATATCTTCGTTAATAGAGTTAGCCAACTCGACTATAGTACTATAGCTAAAATTGAAAGAGACCTATTGCTTAAATCTGAGCTGTTTTGTAAGTATGGTTTAGATATTGTTTTTCCTGAAATGACTTTATCTAGTTTACCACGATATAGGTATCTAAATACAGTATCTAAATTCTTGACCAAAGATAGAGTTCAGTTAAAATCATTACAGGTTGATAAAGCAAGACGTTTATCTTTCTTTGAAAATAATATCGAAGTAACTAACAATACGATTATGGATGATGTTAAATCGTCTATCTATAGCCATTATAAAGATGATCCATCAGCAAAACAACCGTTAGCTATTATTGGTGAAGAAATACCTGAAATTATCTTTAAAAACATAAATACGATTATTATTTATAATCTCGGTGAACTTTCAAAAGTTTTTATATAAAGGAATCTTGAAATGGAAAATTCTAATACGAAAGAATTTGTAATAGAAGATAATGATTTCCTCATTCGTAATGGTGTGTTAACCAAAAAAGAATGGCAAGAAATTATTGCTGGTACCCTAAGTCTTTTGAAGAAAGAGATTATAAATATTCAGGACACTGATATATTCATGCAGTCAGATGGTGATTCTCTTAAATACGTGGCTCTTGAAGACCGTAAATATCCTCGTGTAGTTAGTACAATAGGTGGTATTACTCCTACTTTCATGGGAGATTATGTGAAAATTGAATATGGTTCTAAAATAAAAAAAGAAGCAAGATTCAATATTAATAGTCCCCATATTAGCATTACTACAGTCCATGATAAAACCAATGGTAAGTTAATCGGTGGTTGCCATGTTAAAATAACTGAGTATGGTAAAACGCTTGGTGAGATTTATATCGACCTTACCACTGAACAAATTAGTGGCGATATCATTCTCAAATTAGGGGATATTAAAGACGATATTCTGTTAGAACATACTCTGCTAAAGAGTAAAAATACTGAAACATCTGAAACAACATCTATCATCTTATCTTCTATTGGTGTTAAGTATAATGGTAGTCTCAATAACCAAATAAGAGATACTGTTTACAACTACGGTGCTGTAATTGTCAGTAAATTAAACAAGTTACTTTCTGAAACTGAAAGAAACTATGCTGATTATTTCATTGCAAATGACCCATTGAATGTCATGTTGGATAATATGGCTAATGGTGATGAAGGTCCGGAAGATCAAGATGGTGATGGCGACCGTGGTTCTGAAGTGTAGTAGTGAAACTTAATTTATAATTTATTTAAAGGAAATCAAAATGTGTAATCAATGTCAATGTAACCATGACCACAATGATGTACAATTCACCCACCTCGCCGATATTGTTGTCTTTACTATTTTCGGTACATTTACTGTACCAGATGAAGATACTCGTCTGTCTTTGTTAGAAGACGAGAAAGACGCTTTAAACGTTATTCGCCGTATTCAGCACTGGCGTTCATCTGATGGACAAATTGAAGGTGCATATGGTCTTTACAAAGACCCTCGTTGTGAAGAAACATTATACTTCGATATGGATAATGTATGGATTATTGCTGAAGATGAGAATGGTGAAGAATACGAAGAGTATATCGACCTTGATGGTGACATTATCATTGCAGCATATCGTTATTTACATAACGAACCACATATGTCTTATCCTTGGTTAGAGAAGTATGTGGACTAATACATGAACATTAATAAAGAGTAGGGATAACTCCTACTCTTTATTTTTAAAGGATACTATATGGATAAGTATAGTGAAATATCACCTATCTTACATAATACGATTAATAAGTATTTTATTACTTATAAATCTAAAGCAAGATTTAATACATTTGAAAGATTAGGTTTTTGGCAAATGATTTTCAATAATACGTTTGGCATGAATGTGATTAAAACACCTTTTACCAGTATTATTAAAGAGAAAGGTTACTGGCACACTTTAGCGTGTAAGAAATTACCTGTTAAGATCGTAAAGCCAAAATCTAAAAAGACAGCAAAAAGGAAATCAAAATGAAATATCATCGTGGTTTAGCACGTAAAGTTGAGAAATATTTTAATAAATACTTCTGTAAGTACAAATCTAAAACAAGATTCAACAGATTCGAATACTCAGCAGTTAAACGAATGGTATATTCAAAATGGTATTTCGATCATGACGATACATTTGAAGATACTTATAAAAGAGAATTCTTCAATGACTGGGTAGACCGTTCCCGTCTTAACCTTGCTTTGATGAGTTATATTGAAGGTAGTAAAATGTCAACAGGTGAAAAACTCTTTACAGGGTTTAAACCAAATCAGGTAGTTGTTATTGGTGCAGTACGTAATAACAACCAATCAGCCATTAAGCAATTACCTATTTTATATAAAGGAGGTCAATAAATGAAGTATACTTTCATCTACCGTCCTGTTGTTATGGTTATTAAGAAATACCTATTTCAATATAAACACCCTAATCGCTTTACAAGAAATAGTTTAGATAAACTAAAACAAGATAATGTTGATAAGATATATTATTCTTGTCCTAAACTTATCCGTAATTCTTGTAATGCTAAAGGTCCATTCTTCTTACAAATCTTAAAAGGTAAAAGCGTTTGAACTACAGGGTAGTCCAGACGACTTAGGCGTAGAACACCTAAGTTGTTTGAATTATAACATGGTTTAAACATATACTATTTAAGTGGTAATAGAGAAAGAGTTTAACTCTTTCTCTATTTTTATTAATAAAAAACATAAAGTATAAAACGACAATCCTCTACTCCTGCACCAACAGGAGTAGAGGGTTAATCATGCCGTAGAAAGGAGGTGAAAAATATGGATCTGCATTATGTTCAAATTCTTCAGTATAAAAAACTGAATGGCATCGAACTTACAGATAGCGAAAAACGCTATCTAGAAAAATACGAACAGTCGGAAAACGACGTGTTCGCTAATTGGTTAGCGAATAATCGCTAACCTCACCAAGAAAAGCAATATTAGCAGTATTGCTTTTCTTTTTTCCTTTCATAATAAAGAAGTTAAAGAATTAATATTGAATTATAAAATAATTCAAATCTATACTATTTAAGTGAAAGAGTAGAATTATGTTCTATTCTTTCTTCATATCATTCTCCTACGTCTGAATATTGCAGGACGTTAAATAAAGCAATACACACCCTAGTGCAGGTGTGCTCCCGAAAATGCACTATTTTAATCTAGAGTAATAAGGTGTTTCCTCTTCCCTTTCCGCCTTAATTGCTCTTGGTTGAAATCACAGTAATCTCCGCTTTAGATACTCACCCTTCGTTCGGGGTGAGTATCTTTTTTTTACCACGTAAATGATTTTTTTAGTTTATCTATAAAACCTAGATTAGCAAATAGATTAGGTGCAATCCTTTTCTTCACACCGTTATATTCAGATTGAGAAATCCTCTCTACTTGACACATTTCCGGAATATATTTACTTTCTAGAGTTTTACTGTCCAATCTAGGGAAATATCTTATCCTGTAATATCCTGGTAAACATGGTTCACGATAACTATCTATCTTCACTTTATCAGACATTACTTCCAATAAGTATTCATACACCACATCACTTATCTTACCACCATCAATACCAATGTTAGTATACTTTACTTCAGATACAATTAGTTTAGCAATGATTTCACCTTTATATTTTTTAGTTTCTTTATTGTAAGGTACTAACCAATGCTCATTAGACCAGCCTGCATCATACACCAATTCTTCATTTGGCTTTAAACAATACTCAAAAGGCAGTTTATAAATATACCAACCATTCTTAAAGTCTACTTTTTCGTTACTACCATAAGCATTATAACCATACATCAGATACCAAACTAATTCATTCATTCCTTCTACACAACCAATCACACTATCTGATACATGTACTCTAGGTACAGTTTTGTCTTCTTTTGGTCCTGGTCTTTCTGCTAGACGAGGTACAAATTCTTTAATATTTCCATTGACTGAACCATGTAGCATATAGGGATAATCTGGATTTGCTTTTACTATTTCTATGTTCTTTCTCACCTTTGGTTTTTGATTGGCTACATATTCTTCAATATCTGTTAGATGCTTACTCTGATTATCCATTTGATTTTCCTTTAAACGTATGACTACTAATTATATAGTAAAGGACATACTATGTTATTACAATTACCCATCAGGAATGAAAAAGCCAGTATTACTCGACCCATTGTACTAAAGGTGGTACGAGACTTAAAAGAATACTTAGATATCTTTCCTGATAATATTAATATTGTTTATATTGACGAAGAAGGTGTGCGTAAAGAAAATGGTACTGCTACACACGAATTAGGTAAAGAAGGAATCAATACGACTTCTAATCCTTTAATTACCTTATCGGTTACTGAGGAGTATCGTAATAATACTTTCTTACAATACCAACATTACGACCAAGAGTTCCATCCTTGTTTTTTACACGATAAAACACAGACATCCATCACACCTTATTATTCAGATGTAGAAATGCGTTTGAATATCTCATACAGGGCACCTTCTAAAGCAGCTGCTAGGATGTGGTTAAACAGCATTAAATCAAAAATTAGAAGATACAGAGACGCATTCCCACATAACTTAGAATACTCATACGAGATACCTGAACAATTCATTTACATATTGACAGAAGTCTATCGTCTAATCCGTAATCAAGATAAAACAGTGAGTAATGTATCAGATTGGTTTCAAGAATATTTTATTAAAAGATTTGGTACTGCTTCTGATTCAGCAGGTGTGAATACTATCTTTGTTGTTTCTGAAATCCAACAACAAGTATTCGGTTATTTTAACTTTGATGGTGCAATTGAAGAAGGTGATAAAGCCGATGGTGCGACTTCTTGGATTGTTTCTTTTGATTACTTATTGCGTTATCAAAAACCTACTGATGTTTCTATCTGGGTACCTAGAACTATTTACAATCAAGTGCTACCGGATTCCATTATGGGTGTGGATGATGAAGATAATGTAGAAACCACTAAACCAGATGAAGTTAAGTTTCCAGAGAATCAAACCTATTATACCAATTCAGGTTATTTCTTAGACCAATATTCAGCTATTCGAGATAATGCCCAATGGGATGATTACAATGGTATTACTGTACCTAGATGGAATGAATTTCAACCTCTACAATCGCATTCTATTATTGGTTTAGAGAGATTTGTAGACCAATTGGTATTATTCTTACCTGAAGATAAAGAAGGTGATTTAATCCTAGATTTAAATAACCCACAAGGTTACGATATTGACGAAGATTTAAAAGCTTTCATTGTTTCTGAAAAAGACTACATGTTACACAAAGGAAAGTCTGTATTCCAGTTATGTGTTTACGAAAATAACGCCATGTTAAGAAGAGACTTTATTAAGATTGATGAAACAGGTAAAGTATATCTAAATGGTGAGATTGATATCTCTAAGATTTACAATATTCGTTTAGGAATTTACCATGATTGGAAATACTTAGATACAGACGCTATTGAAAGATTGAAGAAATGGTGTCGTGAAAAAGGTAAATGTCACTTCTTTACTTTTAAAGATAGATATGCTTACAATGAATGTCAACTGGGTATTCGTCGCCATCCTGATGATAGATTCTTTAGAGAAGTAGAATGTGTTAATGATAAGTATTCTGAACTTTACTTTAGAATCATCGAGTATATTTCTGGTAATAGAATGCCTGACATGGTTAAGAATAATCGAAACTGGGGTAAAGACCATCCTTCTATTCTTAATACACACAAAACTGTACAAACATTCAATACAACCAATATTAGCCATCCTAAGGAGAGGTAAATGCCTACTTTAATTACTGATAAATATAAACCAGAACAGGCAAAACCCGTACATGAGTTTATTGAAAAACCAAAGATTGTTCCTACTGATTTCAAAACAGCAGTAGTCGATAATAGAAATAACCGACTAGATACCTTAATCCGTTATGTAGAGGGTTCTCACCAAAAGGTGATTTACTTTAGACAAAGATTAGGTCGAGACGATTCAGTATCACAATACTCTCAAGATACTTCTGCTGCTCATCAACAATACGAAAGAATTGATGGGTTAGAAATTGTCATGCAATCTGGTTTGTCTACTTCCAATAATGGTAGTGACATTAGAACTACTGAGATTACAGGTGAAGCACTCATTGAACAACCTATTATTCCCAATGTAGGGGATATTATGTTAATGGACTTTGGTAGAGGTACATTAGGTTGGTTTGGTATTAATAGTACCCGCCGTATGACCCATCGTACCAATACTTTATACGAAATTCAATTCTCTTTATCGTTTGAAATTACTGACCAATTAAATGACCCAAGAATGCTTGACTTAAATAAGAAAACAGTCGAAGTATTTAAGTATTCTAAAGACTATTTAAAAGCAGGTCAGAATCCTTTAATTTCTCCTAAGAAAGCTGCTTTGTTTGAAGAGCTTTTAGAAGAGTATGATAGATTAAGAGTATTGTGGTTTCGTAAGTTCTATTCTCGTATGTTGGAAACTTGTGTATTACCGAATCAATCACACGTTACTTACGATGGTTTTTACATGAAAGCTATTCGTAAATGGTTTAGTGTGTGTAATACACCTGAGATGATGTATTTTAAAATCTTCGATGACTCTCAGTTCTCTATTTTAAAGAATCCTAGTATTTGGGATGTTATCCATACTCGTGATAAATACTTATTAAAAGAAATATTCACTAAAGCTGTAGCTGTACCGAGTAGTTCTTTTAGTAATATTCCCCAATTTGCTATGATTCGTTTTTCAGGCTTTAGTTGTGTCGTTATGCCTGTAGAAGTAAGTTATACCAATGAACTCTATCTAAACCATAAAGACATTATTGGTAAAGCAATTACCATTACAAATGATGTTTCTAAAACCAGAATGCATACGTACCAAGGTATTCCTTTAATCAATCAGGTACTGATGAACGATTCTTATGTATTCTCTCGTGACTTCTATAAAGATTCTTTAGAAGGACAATCTCACTTAGAACTACAACTAAGAAAATATCTTAATGACGATACATTAGATATTGAGACTATTGAGGCATTGGTAAAAGATGTAGAAAACTGGGGTGAAATGGAACAATACTATTTTATTCCTACTCTGATGATTTTAATCCACTATGGTGTAAGGAGAATGTAAGTGGAAGAAAAAAGAAGGTATCTTACTCGTGATGAAATGAATTCTTCTGTTTATCGATTATTCAATACACCATTCGTAGTACGAGTGGCTTATATTGATTTGATTGATATTGGTGAAATTCAGCGTTATGGGATGATTACATCTGGTGATGAACATGATGATAGGTGTAATGCTCATGAGAAAGTCACTGTAGCTCTAAAGATTCCTAAGCTATTGGAATTATTTAGAAAACAGATTCCATTTTATTTAGTCGATTCTAGTCAAGAACACTTAATGTATACGATTATTCATGAACACTTAATTGAGTGGCGAGAATATGTAGAAGAGTGTAGAGGGATTAACCATTTACTAGGTAAAGTTCCTTATAAGGATTTAAGGGATTTATCTGAAATGGCTACAGTGATTTATAAAGTACGTGACCGTAATAATGATAGAGACATTACTGAAACCATTAATGCGATTAATCAATCCTTTAGTGTTAGTGGTGTGTATACAGGTTACGATTTGTTCACTCGTGAGAAAGAGAAAACCGAGCTTATCGAAGAGATGAGAAACCAACAAGAGATGGCACCTCATTTAGTAGAGATGGGTAAAATTTCAGAAAAGGTTAGAGGTTAAGTATGTTTGATAACATGACCAATCCAGCTAATGGTGAAATTATCAAAATAGCAAAAGGTAATTCACCTGCTTCTTACGATTATACACAGGCTTATATACACGTTATTAAAAAGAATGTGACTTATCGTACTTTAAAAGTCTTGTCTTTAGATATATCGAGAGACTATGATAAAAACATAGCAGATGAAATCACGATTGAAGTAATGTTATCTCCTGGTATTTGGGCAGACATGATTTATCCTTATATTGACGATATTGAAATTACCGTACAAAAATCACCCAGTGCGATTAGTACGTATCAAACTATTCAACGGTATAAAGGATACTGTAAGAATCCAATCAATGTTCGTAAGGTAATGGCTATTGCTCAAAATGCTTCCACTGAAGACTTGAATAAAATGGATGTAATTAAGATAGACTTTCAATTAGTGCCTATCTTAGTAGAAAAACTATTGACTATTCAAGCAGGGACTAATTTTGTAGATTGTCGTGTAGATGAAGCATTAGTGACCATGCTAATGAACGAAGGTTCTAAGATTGAAGGTTTGGATAACCACGATGCATTACAAGGTATTGATATTGTCGAACCAGATAATCAAGACACTTATCGTAATATCCCTGTACCCCATACTACTCGTTTGATTAACTTACCAAATTACTTACAAAAGTTTTCTTATGGTATTTATAAAAAAGGATTAAGTCACTATATCCAAAATGGTATGTGGTATGTCTATCCTAAGTTTGGTTTAGATAGAAGAGATAATAAAATACGATATGTTAATATCTTTGTTACTTCTCGTGATTTATTACAACATACACCTGTTACTTATCGAATAGAAGGTAATGACCTTTATATTATCGGTACAATAGAAAATGAATCAGTAGATAATAATTCAGCTAAGTTATTGAATCATGGTAATGGTTTAAGAACTGTTAATCTTAATGTACAAGATACAGACGATGCTGTAAAAGTAGATGGTAATAAAGCACTAGTATCTCGTGGTCAATCTGTTAATGAGTTTATCATTAACGAATCACCCAATAACGTAACATACGCGCCATTGGCACAGGCTAAAATCAATACCAATGTGTACGAACAAGTCTCTACTCTAGAAGGTAAAGTAGGTAAACTCTATTCTGTGGTTTGGAATAACTCTAATCCAGATTTAGTTAAACCTGGTTCTATTATGCGTATCCATTATACAGGTGAGAAGAATGAGCAATTAATGCTTGAAGGTGTGTTACTAAAAGCACACCATTATACACAAGCTACTGGTCAAGGCATGACTTCTACTGCTTACGAAACCACTACTGGTTTGTTTATCTTTTGTAAAGAATATTAATAGCGAATACAGGTACCCTATTCATTTAGGGTATCTGTATTATTTTTTAAACCTATATTATTTAATTGATGAGATATTCCTTTGATATATATCTCCATTTGATGTATATCTCATCTATTCCATGAAAGGATATAAAATGGATGCAAATACTGATTTAAATATTGGTGATAGACCAATGTTAACGAGACAACATTCTAAAAGTAGGTTAGGTAAACTTTCATTTTACTTTGATGAAATTAATAAACCTATTGAAGAGAATGATAGAATTGAAAAACTGGATATAAAAGCACAAGCAATTGTAGACAGTGAAGACGATAATCGTCAGGAATTTATTGACAAGGAGGTTACTAAAATGCTCCTTGGTGATAAAAATGCACTCTATGTTATTAGACGTGTGAAACAACTTCTTAATCAGCAAGAAGCCAATTAAACTCTTAAATAAAGGAAACCAAAATGATTAAAGTAATCGCATTTGAAGGTAGCTCTAACGTAGGTAAAACTACCTTGATTAAAGCTTATGCTAAAAAGCTACAAGCTGAAGGTAACTTGGTATTTATCCATAAACCTACAGGTGACGAATCTACCTATGGTAAAGAATACGACATCTTCTCATTTGAAGGTGTAGATAAAGAGTACATGAAACCATACCAAGCTCGTTATCAATTAGCACGTGGATTTACTGCCCACAATATTGATCTTTTGTTGGGTAAAAAATCTAACCCTGGTGTTGTAGTTGAAAAAGCAACACCAGGATATATCAAAGAAGCAAATATTGAAGCTATCTGTAAAGGTAAGATTGAACAATTGCACGTAGTACGTATGCTTTTGAACAATATTAAAACCAATAAAGATATTTACTTGTTGGTAGACCGCACTATTATCTCTTCTCTGATTTACGGCTATGCTTATAAAAATAACACTACTCTTGAGACGTTGATGGTGAATAGACAATACTATTCAGTAATAAACGTTAGAGGTTTGGTGGATGTATTTGTTAATGTTACCCGTGAAAAACCATTTAATCTCCCAGAAGAGAAACTAAATGGTGAAGAGTTTGATAAGACATTCGACCAAGAGTCTATGTCTAAACATGAGCAATACCAAAAACTATATCGTTCTTTCTTCGATGAAGCTATCGGTAATCACAAAGTCGTAACGATTGATGTAGCTAACGAAGAACCAGACACACTGACTTCTGAATTGCATGGTTTGGTTAGCAAAGTAGATGTTAGCGGTATGGGTTGGTATGAATTCATGCAGTTAGCTAATCGCACTAATGCTACCTATAATGCTGATATCAGTAAAGCACTCTTCCATGACTTGGTAGGTATCTTGGGTGAACTTAACGAAGTTTTTGATGTTGAAACCAAACGAGCTATCTTTGAGAAAAAACCATTAACAGATGAGCAAGTTCAATGTATGTTATCTGAAGTAGGTGATACTCTTTGGTACTGTGGTATTGCACTGTATGACCTTGACCGTGCAATTACTGAAAAGATTATTTCTTCTGAAAATAATATTGCGGAAAGATTAGGTATCAATATCTGTAACCACAATATTGCTAGTTATATCGCGGGTACTAAACTGAACCATATTAACATTATGCCTAGTGAGGATGAAGAAACTAATCTAGATGAATTCTTTATGGGTTTATTCCAAAGCGATTTATCTCGCGTTGCTTCTGTAATCGATGACTATAAGAAACACTACTTCTACGGTCAACCTTTAACAAGTACACTGCTTAGCGATTTCTTACATACTGTTGAAGATGTACTTATCGCATTAGCTTCATTGGCAATGTCTCGTCTTATGGATATGGAAACTGTTGCTGATAGTGTAATCAAAAAACTGAAAGCTCGTTATCCTGAAAAGTTCTCGGTAGAAGATAGCATCAACCGAGACTACTCTAAGGAATCTCAAGCATCTGGTTTATTAGGTAAATAAGTATTGGACTACTACGAGGTTTTATCCCCGTAGTAGTCTATTATTTTTTTGTCTATTTATCGGGCAATTCTATGAGAATTTATATTTACACCCCTAATAGGAGTATCCTAAATGAATTTAAGAATGTTGATTGAAGAACTCTCTTCAATGCCCAAAGATAAATTACTATACGATTCCATTAACCAACCTACATGGCACATGTCACAAACAGGTGAAGTAGTACTAGCAGGTTCGCCTTGCCCTATTCAAACAGTAGAGCAGCTTTTACATAAACTGAAACTCATTCAAAAAAGAGATTTACCTTCTCAAGACTTTAGTTTCAAACGTGCTGTACATGAAGACATTGAGATTTATACTATTTCTGCAAAACCAGTAAATGGTGTCAATAAACTAAGAACTGAACTCATTACTTCTTCTACTGTTAAACTCTGGCAAATGTTCTCTACTGACCATATGTTAGTAGATGTTGCAGTAGGTGGTCCTTCTTATCTTATGTCTTCTGATAAAGTAAAGATTTTAGTCAATAAGCCTTATTATCAAATTCTAGGTTTAAATGGTAAACGTACTTATCTAGAAGAATTGCTAAGTGTACACTCTTTCTCTTGGCAAGATGAAAAAGGACAAATCCAGTTCTTTAATAAAGCATACTGGGATAATTCATCTCATGATTGTCATTGTGATGAAGCTCCAGTTCTTGACATTAACAATAACGCAGGTGGTTTCAATACCATCCATCCATCGAAAGGAAAACACACATGCCAGTAAAATCTGCATTTAATAAAAAACCACTTATCACATTAGGTATTATTGCTCTACTCTTCATTGGTATTATTGTTATTAATGTAAGCTGTTCAGCAAAAATGGATAAACCACAAACTCAGACTACTACTACACCAACAGTAGAACAAAATAAACCTACTGAAACTAAACAAGAAGTAGTAAAAGCAGTAAAACCAGAAACAGGTAACACTATTGTAGAAAAAGAAGCTACTACTAGTGTAGATGCTGTTAATAGTGTAGACGATGTAATTAAACCTTATCAATTACCTGTTTTAGACATTAAAACCAAATTAGGTTTAACTCGTGACGATAAGGACAATAAGATTGTTTCTTACTTTAATACTGCTTCTAAAAACGGTAAGTTTAAACGCGTGATGTATTATATCTGTTCTCCTAAAGATACGGTACTGCCAACTAAAGGTCGTTACTTCATGTTTGACTTAGGTGCTACAGAGACTTCACGTCCTATTGCTATCAGTTCTATTAATATAGGTGATAACTCTTACTTAGTAACTGATAAAACTAAAGTTAAAGAAATTCTAAAAGATTTAAACACACACAGTGAATTTTATTTGATTTTAGAAAACACTCAACGAATTAACATGTTTGTTGAGCCACGTAAAACCAATACTTTACCTTGTATGTAACTATTTACTCTACTGGCCCCTATACGAGGTCAGTAGAGTAATATACTATTTTAATTTAAGTAACTTACGATACAAAGTATCTAAGTCGCTTAAAATTATTTTTATAATAATTTTAAGTATATACTATTTAAGTGATAATAGAGAAAGAGTTTACTTCTCTCTATTTTTATTATATTAATAAAGCATAATAGCGACTACTCTATACTCCTGCAGCAACAGGAGTATAGAGTAAAATATGTCGCGGAAAGGAGGTGAAAAAAATAATGAATTTAAGTTATCTTATCCAAACTCTTCAAATTAAGAAGATGATGGGTACAATAACTCAAGAAGAAAATGAATGGCTAGAAGCTGCACTAAACGCTGAAAACCAAACATTAGATTCATGGGCCAATAATAATCATTACTAACTAAAACCAAAGAAAGACAGTGTAACCAGCATTGTCTTTCTTTTTTTCCTTTCATAATAAATTAAGTTAAAGAATTAATTAAGATTAATTTAAATAACTTACGGTGTGTAAAACACCTAAGTTGCTTGAATTGTAAGATAATTCAAATCTATATTATTATATTGAAAACGATTAATATTAATCGTCTGTTATTTCAATTTATATAAAGGAAACTTATCATGTTTAAATATATCAAAAATCAAATCATCAATCTGGTTAATAAAAACCAAAACCACCCTAAAGAATTTGGTGAGTATTTCAATAATGCTTACCACACTCCAAAAGATATTCACAAAGACATTATTAAGAATATCCAATACTGGTTAAATGAGGAAGAACCTCGTTGTAAACAAGTGAAGTTCAAAGTAGCTGAACCGGTATATGGTACAGATGGAAAAATATTTAATGACCGCATACTTAAAGTAGACATTAAAGTCTATATTAAAGATGCTCACACTGGTACTATTGAATTTGAACTGCACGACAGTGCAGGATTCAGTAACCATGAACATTATTCTATCTTGAAGTTTGCTCAAGACGAATATATCATTTCTACTTATAACGAATGTTATAAAGCAGAAGATATCTTAGATAAGATGGAAGATGCTTGCCATCGTATTTCTAAGAAAATTTCTGACCACATTACCGTGGTAGAAGACTTGTATAAGACTATCCATTAACCACTTTCTAATTAGGAGAGTAAAATGAAGAAGTTTATTGGTGCATTAGTAGCTGTAGGCTTAGCAGCTACTGCTTACTCTGCGGAAGCGAAACCGCATAAGGTAAAGAAGTCTAAACATAAACCACACAAGGTAGTGAAACTTCACAAGAAACACAAAGTGAAGAAACACCCCCGTATTAAGAAACACGTACGTCACGTAGTGGTGAAGCATCACGCTGTGAAACACCATGTGGTAAAACATCACTTGAAGAAACAGGTAAAGAATACCCACCAAAAGGTAGTTAAAGAAGAAGTTAATGTATCGCCCAATAGTGAAGTCGATATGTTGGCTTTGGCTATCCACAATGAAGCTCGTGGCGAGCCTCGTAGTGGTAAATACGCAGTGGCTAATGTGATTCTCAATCGAGTAAAACACAAGAGCTTCCCTAATACCGTCCGTAAAGTCGTGACACAACGCGGACAATTTCAATGGTACCACAATCACAAGCTGCGTTCTCGAACAGCACCTACTGAAGAAGCTCGTTCTATTGCACGTGACATCTATCAGAAACATGTATCAGGTCGTCGTGTAGACAACACAGGTGGTAGTATCTTCTTTAGTTCAAACGGTGTACGCCCAGCACCACGTGCTATAAAAAGTGTACGTGTAGGGCATCATCAATTCTATCGTATTAAAACATAAAGGAATCCAAAATGGCTAACGAAATGGATAAAGCAAAGTTTAAGATTATCAAAACAGATTTAACTACATATATCTTGACGATTTGTGATTTTGACTTATCTGAATATGTTTATCAATTATCAAATGCTGAAGAGTTCAAACACCATGTAGAAACATATCCACATACTAACACATTAACCATTAAACCACGGTATGGTAATGAAACCATTACCGCAAGATATGGTGATATATTGGTATGGAATGATGTATCTGTTGGTGTTATTTCTAGTTCTGAACTAATTAAGGTAATGGGAGAGAGTAATGAATGAAAATGAATTAATTCAATTTAAACAAAAGGTAGATGAGTTCTTCTCTAAATGCCAAGAAGAATTCTCTGTTCGTTTACAAATTGAATCTGAAGTAAATACATTTATTCGTAAGAAGATGTTAATTTACAAAGAACCATTCAAACAACGCTTGCGTGACTTTATTGAAGAAAACAATGAATTGATTTCTCAATTAAAGCACGCTAATCTGATTTTAACTAAATCACGTCATGTAGACTTCTGTACCAATAGCTCAATGGAAGTATCGTTTATGTTAAACAATAAACGTTATTTCTATTCTATTGAATACATTGTAGCTTAAAAGGATATTCAAGATGATTATTCCAAAAAATAAAAATAAACGACGTAAGTTGTTTATTGAATTAAACTACCTAGATAAAACTAGTTTTGAAGCAGCTAAAGATTTAATTGCTTCTGGTGATATTGGTAGTGTAATTCTAGGCATTGAAACATTAATGCAAAGTCCTCGCACCACCAGTATGAAAAAAGCTTTTAATAACAACTTTGCATTAGAGGATTTTCACGATAGTCTCATTGACGAAGGCTATGTTGAAGATTATAATTAAATTTTAAAATATTTTAAACCTATATCACTACAGTGAAAAGGAAGATATCTCCTTTCACTACCTTAACTTAATCCACTTATATAAAGGAAATTCAAAATGAATAAACTGATTCTCTCTATCGCAGTTATGGCAGCTCTGACAGCTTGTTCTAAAGAAGAAGCAAAACCAAAAACAAATGACGAAGTTATCAAAGAGACCATCTCTTCTGATGACTTTAAAAATCTGGATAAAGATGCGCAGGCTATCGTACTGCGTGCCTTATCCGATAAAGAAGGTAATGGTGCTACCGGTGCTACTGAAGTCGCCAATGACCCATCAGGTAATGTTGATGACACCGAGTTAACTGCTGAGGAACAAGCCATGGATGATGGTAGTGGTTTAACTGCTGAAGATAATGGGCAAACCATTCACTTTGGTAATGGTTGGACACTCTTTAAAGAAGGTACCACTAACTTTGAAATTCGTAAAATCGTAGAAGAAGCTGGTCCGGTATATCGCTACATGGGTGATATTGATGGTAATCGTGTCACTATGGTTTTCACTTGTGCTCGACCTAACTCTCCCGCTGCATCGATTGTGCTCTTCGCCATGGCAAATGGTAATGAGTTCTCTAGTGCGGGTGTAGAATCATACCCACGACCATCACAACGATATCGTTTAATTGCTATGGGTCCTAACGGTGGCCCTGCTCGTAGTGGTAATTTGCCTAATGGTACTTTGGAAATTGCTAATAGTGCTAACTTTGACAAGAACACCATCGATGTGAACTATCGTGATTTCGATAGCTTGGTTTTGGGAAACAAAAACAAGTTCACTCATTCATCCGATATGTCAAATAGCAACTTCATCTCTCGTTGGTATAACGGTCAATATGACAATATGTACCTGGGTCGAACTGGTGAAGCTGAACTTATGGTACTTAACGGTCGAGCTACTGAAATACCTGAAATCAATGGTAAAGTCAACCAGACTAAACCTATCTTGATTTCTAGTATTCCTAAACTTACTCCAGGTGAAGGTAAAATCTTCAACAAACATCCATGTAACTTCTTCTAAAATAAAATACTACTCTATCCGTGAATATATGGATAGAGTAGTATTTTCTAAATTCTTTATTTCTTTTTTACTTAAAGGAATCTATATGCAACAACATTTGAATACCATTCGTGAAATTTTACAATATGGTGAAACTATTTTGACAGACCGTAGTGGTTCAGGTATGCGTTCTGTTATTGGTGTTATGGAAAAGTATCCACTACTTGATGGTTCATTCCCACTAGTCACTACTCGTAAGATTAATTTTACTAAAACATTACATGAATTGATTTGGTTTATTAAGGGTACCAGTGATGTTACTTATCTAGAAGAAAACAAAGTGCCCTTCTGGACAAAATGGACTACTGAGCGTAATATCCAAATTGACAAGAAACCATTTAAGACCATCGGTCCTATGTATCCTGAAATTTGGCGCAAGCTTTCAGTAACCAATGTCAATGTCGAAGTAGGTTCTGACAAAGCAGATAACCATATGGTGAGTTGTAAGACCATCGACCAATTAAAAGACTTAGTAGTAGGTTTAACACGTGATATTCAATACGATGTTATCTCACGTCGTCACTATATCTCTAATGTTAACTTAGGTATGCGCCCATTTGAGAAACTAGACCCTATTACCAATGTTAAGATGGGGCACATGGCTCTCGATACTTGTCACCGAGAATTCTTTGTTTCTCTACGTCCAATATCCGACACCGAATTAGAAGAAGTCATCAATTATCGTGAGAACCAAGCCAAGCAATTTGGTGAAGTAGATAATCGTCCTTTACCTAAATATAAACTCATGACTTCTCTAACCATGCGCTCTAATGATGTGGCTATTGGTAAACCACACAATATTGCACAATACGCTTGTATGAACTTTATCTTAGCACACATTCTTAATTGTCACCCAGGTGAACACACCCACATGGTACATGATGCACACATCTATTTACCACACATCCAAAACATTAAAGAACAGCTAAGTCGCACTCCATTCCCAGCACCTAAACTATACTTGTCTCAACAACTCAATAAAGAAAAATTATTGAGTGGTGATATTGATATCGAATGGTTTAAAGTAGTGGGATATCAGTCGCATCCAGCGATTTCTTTTTCACTAGAAGGTTAAAATAACTTAATGCTACAGTACACCTAAATCGGGTGTACTGTAGTGTAATAAGTATGACTATACGCAGATTATTTAGGAGATTCTAAATGAAATGGATACAAGATTTATTAGATAATTGTGTCTATTGTAAATCACATAGAAAAGATTTATTAGTCATGATACTGGTTGTGTTTATCTTGTGTTGCTTTCTTTTTTTAGCTTACTTATACCCTAGTGGTGAAAGAAAGTTTTCACATAAAGCACGCAGTAAAACTGTTAGTTGGGTAACGCAGACTTATCCTGATAATAGAGACTCTTATTATCTATCGGATAATAAAGGTTTGGCTTTAGTATTGACTTGTAAGGATAAGAAATTTACCATACAGGACTTAAAAGCCATGACTATTTTAAGAATATCATTGTATGGTGAACAATATCCAATTTCTACTTTAGGAATGGATGATGATTTATATAAAGTACCAGTGATTAACGATAATCCAAACCCTACTGAAGAACAGATTCGTTTTCTAAAGAAACTATCTACAGCAGACGTGATTACGTTTGAGTTTAAAAACATTAAGTACACTTGGGTGACAGACAATCAAACTACCCTGTCACGTTGTGTTAATCTAGATTAATATAAGGATAAAGCAAAATGGTAGACAATGCAAATAAGCTAATGCCTTACGACCCACGAGTTACGGGTATTGATAACATCAATCGTATTTTGGAAGCCGCTGGTATTCCAGAAGAATTACTGGATGATGTAACGATTGAATCTGTAAAAGATTCATCTAATCCAGAATTTAATGTATATCAAGACAAAGTAGGTAACACTGCTTTGAAAGTAAGTTACTCTGGTGAATTGGCTAAGCTCACTAAAAAGACTTCTAACGTTCACTTCTACGACCGTGTAAAACCTATTCCAGATAAATGGCAAAACAAAATCATGTACGTGCGTGATTCTGAAATGGAAAACATCAGTATTGACCAATACATTAAAAATGTTTGGACTAATGACGGTTTCCCATTCTTAGGTGAAAACCTGTCATTTGATGTACAAGGTACAGCTGGTGGCTTGCGTTATGGTCGTAACTTAGTAGAAGTACGTCCATCTCCACGCAGTTATGGTTTGACTGGTGTAGCTTATCAAAAAGTACAATACTTTGTAGACTTAGGTCACAAACAAGCTAAGATTGTAGCAGTAGTAAACCCATTTGTCAATACTGTACAAATGAATAAAAAAGACTGCTATATTGAGATGGTAGTACCTCCTGCTGTTACAGTTCAAGAAACTGAACGTCGTATTCTAGACCGCTATTTGCGTGAAGCATATGGCATGATTCGCAGTAAAGCCATCTTAAAAGAAATCGATGATGAAGTTATCGATATTGTACGCAATCCTAACTTCAAACAAGAACTTCGTGCTCCTGCAAATGAAGAGCAATCTATTGAGAAGAAAGCTTCCGCTAACTATGCTTATTCTTATCTTTATACTTTGTCTCAAGACCAAGTAGAAGATGAAGCATCTGCTGTAGTAGGTAATATTCGCTTGATGGTAGCTCGTGGTTACTTGTCTAAACTCTTACTGGATTCTAACTTATTCCCAGTAGAAGAAGAACAAGCTTATCGCTTTAAAGAAGATAAAGTGCGTAGTTTCGTATTCTCTAAATCTAATAAAAACTTTGTAGAGTTTGAAATCACTTTAGGTAAAGAGACTTCTGTTACTAATGCAGAACAAAAAGCTGAAAAGATTATTCGTAAATTCTTAGGTGATTATTCTGTATTTGTAGATGTTGGTTTAGAGACTTCTGAAGCCAATCGCTTGATTCTTTCTGTTACTCCTAACGATAAAATCTCTGATTATGTTTCTGGTGATGTAAAAGCTATTGTTAACTATACTCTCCAAATTAATGGTGATGAAGATAACTGTGGTTGTGACCATAAACCTGAAAAAGAGACTGTAGTCGTTAAACGTAATTTAGGTGGTTTCTCTGGTGTAGCCCACTATGAAAAACCAGCTACTCCTGCTACACCAGTAGCTCCTGTAGCTCCAGCAGTAACTGAAGAAACTGAAACAGTACACGAGCGTCCTGCTCCTGTTCAACCACGTGTTACTGACGTAGGTACTGCTAACTTAATCGATGCTTACCGTCACGGTAGGAATGGATAACAATAATAAACCCTTTTGGGGCACTCACTAAGGGATACTTTTGTGTCCCTATTTTAAACATAAACTTTAAATTAAAGAGGTTATTAAAATGGCTGATAAGTCTGAATTAAATAAAATGCTTACGGAATTTGCTGAGTTTTTAGGTACTGAAAATAAAACCTTAGCAGATGAGATTATTTCTAAAGTCAATGATTTGAAACAAACCATCATGGGTGGTGAAGTTGATGAAGAACTGGACACTTTCCGTGAACTGATTGCTGAATTTAAGAAACTGAAAACTGCTTCAGGTAATACACCTGAGTCCATCTTGACTAAGTTTACTGAAATTGAACAAAAAATCACTGATTTGACTGGTACTGTCGGTACTAATAAAACTACAGCTGAAACTTTGGCTAATACTGCTAAAGAAACAGCCGAGGCTGCTAAACAATTGGCTGAAGAAAACAAAACTGCTGTAGCTGATTACGCTGCTGTTAAAGCTAAAGCGGAAGCTGCTGACGTATTGTCTCAAGCTAACCAAACCAAAATCCAAACTGCTGAACAAAAAATTCAATCTATTGAAACTAAATTAACAGATTTAGATATCACTGGATTGGATGTTGCAGCTCTGAAACAAGCTTATAACTCTACTCGTAATGCATAACTAGTTCTATAGTCTATTTGATAAAACAATCGAGGAGACTTATATAATTGAATATAGTTAAATCGATTGTTTTCTCGAAAACAAAGAAGGGATAAATCAAATGGCTAATCAAAAATTAAAAGAACTACTTATCGATACCATGAAGTTTCTTGGAGAGAAGCATAAAGAATTGGCTAGTCTAGCTAAAGCTATTGCTGGCGATGGTTCACCAGAAGGTAGGGTAACGGCAACAAAGGGTACTGTTTATACAGATAATCAAATTACGCTAGGTGTATCACAGTGGATTAAAACCACACCTAGTGGCAACACAGGTTGGAAAGTTTTAAATGGTGATACGGGTTGGGTAGAAATAACAAAAGCTACTACTAGAAAAAATAGTAGTAATAAAGTTTGGATTAGACGAGTTAACGAGCGCGTAACATGGAAATTCGGTGGTGCTCAGTTTGACTGGTTTGGTATTGTTGCCCAGGCTGATAAGAGTTGGACTGGTTTAGCTAAAGGTGGTAAAATTTACCACACGTATATCTGTCCTCCTACCTGGAATCTTATCCCTGTTGGTTTTCGTTCTCCGTCTAGTTTGATTGGTCAATTCTATTCTGACTTAACCAATAAAGCTTATGGCGTCTGGAAGTTAGGTGGCATTAACGATAAAAATCAATTTCGTTTAGAGTTCTTCGACCAAGAAGATGCTAAAAAGGCTATTGATGATATTCGTTTTGATACCATTACTTACTTAACAGATGACCCATGGCCTGAGCGTTTAACTGGTTGGTAGTATAAGTAGTTTTTAGTGGTAAAACAAACAAGGATGTAAAAAATGTTGTATAAGACTCCGTACAATATACATCGATCTGCTGGTATGAACATTGAAACACTCTTACTGAATGCAGGATATACTAAAAAAATCCTGAATGAAGACGATGTTTATATTCAGTTACTGGAAGACGACACTTTAGAAGGCAATAATGCTAAACTCTTTATTGCCTTTTCTAAAGACGTTGCCTTGAAGATTGATAAGTCTAAAGTAAAAACATATAGTAACGATGCACCTCTACCTAATGGTGCTAAATACATTGAAGTACCTGAATTTCAATCGCATTTAGATAATGCTACATTGAAACAAGTATACGATGTATATAAACGTGTAAACTCTGAAGATAGCGTAGACTATGTTCCATTTAAGTTTTCTAAAGAAGACATTGTTAAAGAGTTTACAATTATTGAACACGAATTTAGTCGTCAGAAATTAATTGAATTAGCTAAACAGACATCTAATCGTAAACCAAATACACCTACCATTTACGGCTATGTAAGAGAAGTACAAGCTATTCATGAAGGTCAGGTAACATACGAGAATGATGTGCATTTAGTATTCCCTGATAAAGAGTCAGAACAACAAACTGACCCTACTACTAATTTAGATAAATATTACTCTTACGAACCTTTCACTCCAGTATTAGGTGGTAGCGATATTCAGATAACACCAAAAGGCGTACATCGTTTCTTTGCATTACCTGAATCATTGCATATCCATGCTGCCATGGATTTGAATCTAACAGATACTATTTTGCAATATAATGCAATTAAGTTTGTAAAAGATTTTAACCAATCTTCTTTGAAAGATTTTGTTAAAACAGAAGTGTCTGTTGAAATGGATACTGGTACAGTTACACAGAATCCTGTTGTAGTATTCCATAAACCTAAATCTACTGTTTCAAACAAAGGTTTATTTCGAGACGTAATTAGAACCTATTATTCTGGTAAACGAAAAGACTTTTTCATCCAAGAATTGTTGGTTAATATTACCGATGAAGTAACACCTAAAACAAAACTAGGCTACGACATATACACTTATGGTTTTAAAGGCTCTGTATTAGAGGGCACCACAAACTATAAAGAATATAGTGTATATCTAGATAGCGAAGCATTAGCCACCATTAAAGAAAATTTCTACGATTTATTTTCAGGCAGATTAACTGTACGAAATATCTGTCGTAATCTTGGTGAATTAGCTGATGAATTAGCTACTGTACAATTAAGTACATTGGCTGATACTATTCAGTCTACACTGACTGATAGAGATGAAACATATAAAGAAAAATTTCTCCAATTGAAATTTTCATTGGGTAATCTAAATGACGGTAGTAAAACACTTTTGGTTAAAGGTGAATTAATTACCAAAGAAAATACCAGCCAAGTACTGGAAGACTTAATGAAAGTATTACACGCTGAATATAATCTTTCTTTCTATTTAGAAGAAAAAGAAACAGCAAATACTTACGATGTTTCTTCTCTCACTAAACAATATGTTCCTGTTGAGAATACTGATACATTATTAGAAGGTGTATTCAATGTAACTATTGAATACAGTGATGAATCTGTCTTAAATAAAGAATTAAGCGGATTCACTGGTATCGAAGAATAAACCATGCTAAAAGGAAAGTATAATGGCAAATATTAAATATACTATCGGTGTAAAATCCGGTGTTAACTTTGAAAATCTTTTGATTGACGCGGGCTACACTAAAGCCATCTTAAATCAAGAAAACGTTTATTTTACAGTATCTGAAACTCCAGACGATGCTGAGTTTAACAGTTCTGTAGATGTAATTCTGCGTAAATCTGTAGCAGATAAAATTGACTTTGCTACTAATGAAGTTGTACACACTGCTTCTACTACTCCATTCAATGCTGAAAAAGTAACCGACAATAAAGTCATTGCCCGTAAAGTAGCTAATGATGGTTCTGTTTACTTTGAAGAAAAACAATTCTCAGCTGATGAATTGACTGGTGGTGAATACGTTATCGTTACTCACCGTTATAATCGTTTGGACTTACTGAAAGCAGTTACTGGTAAAGAAGAACACACTATTGACGTATCTGATACTGAAGAAGTATTGCGTGTAGGTGGTGTTTCTACTCTGTCTAAAAAAGCAAACATTGATGGTTTCTTGGCTAAATGGAAACTCCATGCTGATGATGTAAATGGTTCTCCACGTGAGTACTATCAATTCAATAGCGATGGTGATTTAGAATATGGTGTCTCTACTACTACTGAATTGACTCCTACTGCTTACCATAAAGTTTCTTCTTTAGGTTCTAAAGTTAAAACTAAATTGGTATTGGATTTAGGTGCTCAATCCCAAGCTGTACTGTTGCGTCCTAAATTCATTAAAGGTAAAAACCGTTCTTTGACTCTTAAAGAGAATAAAGAATTAAAAGTAAAAGGTAATGTGATTACTACTGATAACTTGTCTATCGGTGGTGCTACCTTTAGTAAAGAATATGTATTGGGTAAAGCAGTTGAACGTGCATTCCAAGATAAACGTGGTCAATTCTTGAAAGATAACTTACTGGATGCTTCTACTTTATTGGAAGTAAACCCAGTAGTTGCTGATGATGAAGTATTGGAAAAATACTTTACTGAAGAATCTGTACAAACCTTAACCGATGAAAAAGTAAAAGTATTGCAATATCGTGGTAAAGATTTAGCTGCGGACTTGCAAGATAAATTCAAAGGTAAACTCAATGTCTTTGTAGAACAAGTAGACATTGGTGAATATCCTAAAGAATTCATCGACAATAAAGATAACTTGACTCAAGCAGGTGTATCTGAACAAGCTGTTAATATGTTAAGTGGTTTGACTTTCACTCAAGGTGTATTGACCAGTGGTGTTAAAGCCCTGATTCTGGATGCTCCTGAAGTGAAATCTATCGAAGAAGCTAAGATCAAAATGCAACAAGTATTCGGTACTCTGTTGGGTCAATTAGACTTGAAACCTTTGGACTTGTCTGACTTGTCAGCTACTAAAGAAGTAGAGGACGAAAACCACGTATACGATAGTTCTTCTTTCACTCGCGTAGTACGTGTTAAACCTGAGTTTGAACCTATCTTCACTGGCTCATTTGCTCTGGTAGTCGAATATCCTGTTCCTACTGACATTACCGTAGAGAAAGACCTCAATGGTTATGAAGGCTACGAACACGAACGTCGCGGTGTTGATGAAGTATAATGCATTCTAGCTTTTAGTTAAGAGATATACAGGTACTGTATTCATTCGTACAGTACCTGTTTTTTATAAAGAATGAAAGGATAGAGATGAGTAAAAAATTGTCTTACCGCTTAAGTAAAAGCGTAACTGAGAATTTTGAAAGACTGTTGAAATCTGGTGGCTATAAAGAAGACGCTTTAAATAAGTTTGATTTATACGTTACTCCTTATTTCAATGATAAGAAAAAACCTGTCTTTGAAGGTGATAACAATACTGTTTTGTTTGTAGCTCTGAATAATCCTTATGGTGTAGAAATCAATCAAGGTGATGTACCATTTGATACTTCTATTTATCCATTCCCAGAATCTGTTATTGGTGATGGTGGTAATTTGGAAGTATTGACTGAAGCTGAAACAGAAAAGCGTTATGTTTATACTTACAAACGTGTTAAATCTGAAAGTGGTGTAGAATACCAACGTGTTAAATTCTATCCTGCTGACCATACCCATAAGTTTTCTATCTACAAACACCAATACCGTCGTGTATCTTTGGTGAACCATGTAGCAGAAGCTGAAAGCAAAGATTACGTGATTAATGTTTCTGAAGTAGAAAACAATAATGTATTGTCATTTAACGTCAATCCTGTTGCAACACTGAATACTTTGTTTGCAAAAGACTCTGACCGTTTGAAACAATATTATTTAGAAGACTTTGCTGCTGCTGGTCCATTTAAATATGGTAACAACACCATTCGTTTGACTCCTAAAAATGATAATGAATTAATTGTTCGCCCACAAGACATTACAGTTAAAGTCATTGGTGACTTGGCTAAGATTCCTAAGACTGACCTTAAAGTTTACCACTTCTGGTTCTTACGTAACCGTACTTATCGTAAAGTAGGTAATAATGATATTGACTTTAGACCTATTATTGGTAACCGTGTACGTGTAACACCTACCGGTAATAACGTAATGGAAATCATCTTGGCATTTACCTATACTGGTGATATTCGTGGTCAAGGTGAGTTTATTAAACGTGCTAATTTAGATACTTCTGAAGTAACACAAGTACCAGATTTGTTTGAATTACCTGTGTTCTATAAAGACGGTGTGGTTAAACCTAACCGTACTCGTTTGGCTTATGCTAAACCTATGCCTGGTAAAGTGATTACTATTAAGACTAAAGAAGAAGTCGATTACTTTATCAATAAAGGTACTGTTTGGCTTGCTACAGCTGACTTAGCTGAATTCCCAAATGAGTATAAAGAAGACTACTTAGACTTACAAGGTGACCGTTATGGTCAAAACCCATGGAATACTGCCATGGCAGGTCGTATTGCTGGTGTAGACTTCACTACATTCAGTAAAGATGTATACAATAACCAAAACATTACTGTATACGAAGTACCTGAAGAAAATACTCGTGGTTTCAATATTAGTCATTCTAGTATTGATACTATTGAGAAAGCTAAGAAAGCAGCTGAAGACATTTACACTATGTTTAGAAGCTATTTTATTGATGGTTATACAGCTGTTGCGAAAAGCGACGAACACAGTACTGAAAATGAATACGTGTTGGTCGTAACTCCTAAACCTGGTTTAGAGGATTATGTAGTAAACAAATTCTACATTCGTGCTCAAGTTACTACAGCTGCTGCTAGTCCAGAAGCTTAATAGATAAGGAGAATAAATAATGCCTAATATTAAGTATAATCTAAATGCTACTACAGCAAATAACTTTAATAGTTTGCTGATTGATGCAGGCTACACCAATGCAGTATTGAATCAAGAGAATGTGTATTTTACACTGTCTGAAATTTCTGAAGATAAATACAATGCTGCTGTCCATATTGCTTTTTTAAAAGACGTAGCAGCACGTATTAATACGACTGACCACAATGTCGTTAAAACAGAAAGTAATACTGTAGACCCACACAATACTGGTAAGATTTATGTACGTAAATACAATAATGGTTTACTTTCTTTTGAAGAAGTAAGCGCATTATCAGTCCCTGCTGACAAAGAATGGGTAGTGTTAACACATCGTTATACTAAACTAGACTTAATACATGGTATTCTAGGTACAGAAGTTTCTTATATCCCAGAAGATAACCTAGATATTTCAGCACTTACTACCTCTGGTAAATTCGATGTTGCTGTTGCTAGTCTCTTGAGTAAAAATAATCTGTATCAAGACCCAGAATCTTCTGGTAGTACAGAAATCTTGTATCGTCCAGAAGAAACAGGTACAGTAAAATATGGTGAAGTCTCTACCATTAATGTTGTACCTTCTGTAACACATGGTTTCTCTTCTTTGAAATCAGACATTAAAGTCATGCGTCAGCTTGATTTGTCTAAAGTATTTAAAGTAGAAGTATTGCGCTTTAAATTCTTAAAAGATGTAAGTTATAATGGTGCTTCAAACTTACCTGTTTATAACATGACGTTTAACTTAGACCAAGTAAAAAATCGTTTCTTTGAAAATGGTTATTATACTGAAGCATTTGATGCACGTAAGACTTATCTAGAAAGCAGTGGTTTAGGTGCTACTGAGTTATTTGGTCAAGCTACATTAGCTGATACTAATGATTTAGAAAAAGCATTTACTGAGGAAGAACGTCAACTGATTACTGAAAATAACTTGAAATTGGTTAAATTACCTACTGTGGAAATCCCAGCTACTTTAACCAATAAAGTAATCGGTAGTCGTGACTTCTATGCGATTCAATCTGATATTTCTAGTTATCCTAAAGAATTCATTGATTATAAACCTGCTTCTGTTAATGCTGAATTTTCATTCTCTACTGGTGCTCTAGCAAATACTAGTGGTACATTGGCTTTAATTGCTGAACACAGTGAAGTTAAGAGTGAAGAAAACGCAGAAGAAAAACTAAATGAATTGGTTACTTACTTTAAAGACACTTTAGGGTTAGGTAGCTATTTAGAATTTGGTAGCATTAATCAAGGTAGTAACACTTACGACAATAGTTCTGCTACTGTTTTAGTTACTGTTAAAGATGAAGCTAAACCATTTATTACTGGTGAGTTTGCTATCGTAGTAGAATACGATATTAAGGAAACTACAGTAGAGAAAGACTTAAGTGGTTTTGATGGTCAACCAAATATTGATGAAGACGCACTTCCAAGTGAAGAGACTGAAGTAAACAGTATCGACTTGGTACCTTCTTTAGCTGGTTACACTGAAATTGTAGAATAACAATTGATTAAGTAGAAAGAGTAGGAATTACCTACTCTTTCTATTTTTATTATGTTTTATTTTATTTCAAGTCTATATTACTAAATTGAAAGAGAAGAGAACTTCTCTATTTTTAATATTTTATATAAAGGAAATTAAAATGGAAATGACTATGCAATCGTTTTTAGAGCAACAAAAGAGAATGTTGAAAGAAGACTTAGCTTCTTTACAAGAAGTGAAGTCTAAACTCATTAAATCAAATGAAGAAGTTAGTAACGAGTTACGTATACTGTATGCCACTAAACCACCATTTGGTGTACCATTAGGTTCACAATTTAGAGGTTCGCAATCTGGTGATAATGAATCGTTTACTTCAAAAGTTAATTAGTTAACTAAATTGCGTGTTAAGTTATCTAAACAACTGGCTATTGTTAGAAAACAGATTGAAGATATCGAATCGGCTATTGAAAATATCTAATTGTATTTTGTATTTTAGATTTTTTCAAGTATATACTACTATAGTGGAAAGAGAAGAAAATTATTTCTTCTCATTAACTTATTTTACATTTATAGAAAGGAAAGATTATGTCTACAACATTTTTTGGATTCGCTTTAGCTGATAGCATGTTTAATGGTGACTGCGAGATTACTCGCAAAGCACTGACAATCGATGAGGTAAAAGAACTCATCAATCAAGGCGTTACCCCATGCTTGAACCCGTCACATGTAGCAACCATTTCCGCAATGGAGAAGAAATTCTCCATTCATGTGGAAATCCCTGCAACACCTCCACGTGTAGTTGTAAATTCTGGCGATTCAGTAATCGTGATGGGTGTACGTGGTTTACCACGACTCACTGACCGTCACGAATACACTGACGAAGAGATTGCTGAAGCTACATTTAGCTTTAGCATCTACACTGTTAAGTGATGGAAAACAAACGTTAAGTAAGTAACGGTTAAGTAGCCTAGTGCAGCTATGTTCCTCAATGCACCGTAATAGATTCTTACTAATCTATCTACACAAAACAATTCCAACAAAACAATTTAAGGAGCTTACTATGGAAACAGTTGAAATGAAAATGAATTCTTTGAAAGACCAAATGGAGCAATCTTTGAAAAACTTCAAAGCCCAATTGGAAGAAAAGAAAGCCTTACACCAAGAGCTTTCAAAGAAAGCCAATCGTTTGATGGATTCAGAGTACACTATCAAAGTGTACGAAGAAGTAACAAACATTGGTGTGGAGAAACATCGGCTTGAATGTGATATGGAAATCATTAAATTCCATATCCAGGAAGTAGAGAGTGTAATCCAAGAAGTTGATAAGATTATCGCAGTTGAAAATCTTATCAAAGAGCAGGATAAAGAGATAGCCAAGATGGTTGAACTCTCCACTCAACAACTGGCTGAAATTTAACAAACGAAAGGAAAGAAAATGAAATTGAAAATTCGCCATATCTTGGTAGCTGTAGTGGCTGCTGTAACAATCTACGTAGTATCTCCATCAGATGCTGACGTAACATTGGCTCAACGCCAAACAGCTGAGGCTAAAGCTGACGCTAAGATGCGCCAGATTGAAGACTTAGCAGATTATTGTATGAAAGCACCTTCTAGCGAAGAGTGCAACTAATACAATACAAAAAAGAGAAGGATTACCTGAATTAATTTAGATTAATTCAGGCGACTTAGGTGTTTTACACACCGTAAGTTACTTCTCTTTTTTTTTTTGATTTAAAAGGAGTATTTTAATGGCTATATTAGTCGATCCAGAAAAATCACAAACAGATAATCTAATGTATCTTTTAGAACAAGCTAATATCCCACAAACTGTTAAGAATGATATTGAAGGATATTCTTGTTTAGCACGTGATAAAACCATTAATGGTAAAAGTTATAATACAGAATTACATTTACATATCTTACCAAACTCACCTACACATTTACGTGAAAAAAATGCTTATGCTGAGAGTAACTATAATCGGGTTCCTCTTGGTTTTCCAGGTGATACATCGTTTAGATTAGAACATGATGAACGAACTGAAGGATTAGTAGACTTTAGTAATCGTACTGCAATGAATGAAAAGTTAGCAGAAAAGATAAATAGACATCCTAAGTTTTCTCAAGAAGATAGGTTTCCTTTTCGTGTAGAAGTATCTGAAGATTTCCGCTCTATGACTGTATTTCCTTCTCTAGCTTCCCCTTGTTACTACGGAAGTAAACAATATGGATTTAATGTTAGAGAAATGGTTTCTATTAACAGTATCCCTACACAAATCTACGTATCTCGTTACTTCTTTCCTAAAGCTAAAAATCAATTGATTGGTTCATTCTTCGGTGGTTGGAATTTTAACTGGCACTTTCCTTCTAATGAATATCAAGACAATAGTGGTTTTAGGATTGAAAGAGCTTATTCTTTAGATGGTCGTTTTACAGGTAATGAATCCGTAAAAGAGTTCTTTATTAAAATGCTTAATCTTAAGAACAATATTGAACCATTTAATAATAAACCTTTCTTAATTCAAGACATCGATATTGAAGAACAATATATCCCAGCGATTACGACTAAGGTTGTTAACTTTGTTAAAGACCCTGCTATTAAAACATCAGTATACGATTATACTTTAGATGGTTTTTGGGTAAATAATATCTGGAAACGTGGTGCTGCTATTGTTGGTGAAGATGACATCATTGGTTATCGTGTATTCTATTGCGACGATGGTAAATATCATGGATTTAAATCTATTATCCTGCAATTACATATTGGTTCTGCTTTTATCCGTTTTTTAAAAGAAACTAATAGAGAACCAGGTAAAAGATTTACCATGAAAAATGTAGCAGGTATTAATAATGGTTTAGCTGTAGGTGCTGATATTCAACTCCAGTTTACAAAACACCTAAATAAACCTTATATCGATACAAATGAATTTAGAGACTATGCTGGTATTGTTTGTAAACTAGAAGCATTCAATGGTCAACCTACTACTAAAGAAAATATGTGGGTTAAGGATTTCTTTTTTGCTACTATTTTTAAAGAATTTAATGAATGGATTTATAGTAGGTTTAATATCAGAGTTAATCCAGATCATCTAACCAATGAATATTTATCTTATATTAAGGAGACAAATCCTAGAAACTATACAGGTTTGAAAAACCTTTATAATACACAGGACAGTGATTTCTTCACCATGAATACTCTAACTAATAATAGCCATATGTTCATTGCTGGTTATTTTGGTGTGTTGTTTAAGAGTGTGGTTTAGATTTTAATTTAGGAATAATATTATACTGAATGTACTTATTTAAATAAAGGAATACATTATGGATAGTATTATTCTCCCCAGTAAAGAGATGTACTCTGTTGTTCGGGATGACCTTGTTTGTATTGACCATGTATCGTTAATGCTCTCTAATGAGTCTGTATTAGCTCTAGCTTCGATTTTAGATGGTGTTGGGGTATGTCATACCCTTTTGAATAAAGAGGGCTTACCGCGTCAAACAGCGGTCACTATAGTGTATTCTAAGAATAGATTACCTAAGTATCTTATTAAAGAAGATTTAGAAGTAGAAGCTACTTTTGTCCCTTTAGTAAAACCCGAACAATACAATACATTTATTAATTCTGGTAATCTTAAGTTTCAAACAGTTACTGATGTCCATGGTAATAAAATGGACGTTATTCTTATTAAAACAAATACATTCATGTTACTACATGAGAAATACATTAATGATTATAATGCCGAGTGGTCTCAAGGTGAATATATGCCATTTATTAAAATCAATTCACCTAGTTACTACGATGGTTCTGACTGGTTTAATACTTTAAGTATGCCAGAAACCAATCAAGCATTAACATTTACTGATGTACGTTACATGAGGTTTGGTGAAAGGATATAATAAATATGCTTTATTCTGATTTAAATGGTTATAAACAAAGTGCTAAAAGATGGATAATCCCTGGATTATTTATTTTTCTAATGTCTGTCATTGTTATCTCTTTGGTCATTATTCAACATCAATCTCGAGCATTAGATACTCGAAAAGAAAAGATTGTGTTGTTAGAAGATGAAGTACGTGATTTGAAAAGAGAATTGGCTCTACAAACTGAATTAGCGACTGCTTATAAAACTGCTGCTGATAATCAGTTAGCATTATTTAAACAAAGTCATGATAACTTCAATAAAGTTAAAGAAGACTTAGAGCATTCTTTAGACAAACACAAAGAATACGAATCTCAAGAATTGCCTTTAGATATTAGAAATATCGCAAATGGTATTCCATCTATCCCATCTATCCCTTTAAAACCTAAGGAATAAAAAATGAAATACTTAATTCTTCCTATTTTACTTTCTGTTGTAGCATGTACTACACCGACTAAAGTAAAAGAATATGTGGCTTACGATTGCCCTATTCCAAACGTATGTGCTGAACCTATTAAACGCCAAGAGATTAAAACCAATGGTGATTTGGTTCGTGCTTATGTAGAAGTAGTACAAGAGAATGAGGAATGTCGTATTGTTATTAATACATTAACTCAATGTATTCGTCAATCTCAAGACATTATTCGTAAGGCTAATTAAATATAAAATATTTTAAATCTATACTATTATAGTGAAAGGGACGACGGTTCCTTTCACTATTCTTATTAACTTTTTATATAAAGGAAATTAAAATGGATATCTATAAATCTGATAAAATCTTCACCAAAAAATTTCAATTTAATAAATTCTTCACTAAAGCAGTGAAGGATAATTTGCTGTCAAATAAAAAAATCAGTGACAAAATTAGATACAACTTCCATGTAGAACAGGAAGTATCTGTAAAAACTAAAAATGGTGTTTCTACAGGTATTCGTCCATTTCCTATGAAATTGGATGTATCTGTTACATCTGCTTATGTCACCATTGGTAAACCTGAAAAAGATGAAGACGGTGGTAATGTTGTTTATTTGACACCTGGTGATATTCAGGATGATATTTCAACGCAAATCTGTCCTCAAATAAAGGGTGTTGGTGCTCAATTAAACGGTGCTGTTATTAAGTTTGCTGAAAAGTACTACGAGAACAATACACCAGTCCCAAGTGAATCTGAAATCCTCGAATATAAATATACATTCGAGGAACAAAACGATGAGCTGCCACCAGATACTTTCATTGAGCATTTCATAAAGGAATACGGTATCAAAAACCGTAAAGAGTTGACTGAAATTGATGTATACATCCACGTTATCATCGATGATGAAAACTACACTCCAATGAACGAGCCAGAATCTTTGAAACTGGCTCGTGAACTGGAAGGTAAAGATAAACCTTCTAAACAATCTAAAAACGAACTTCAAGAAATTGCTGACAAAATCAGCAAAGAGGGTGTAGACCCAGAAGTCGTTACTAAGATTGTGGAAATCGTTTTGGCTACTTTGCCAATCGTGATGAAGAAGTAATCTAGTTATAGGATACTATAGGTGGTTAATTCCACCTATAGTATTTTTATTTTTTATCTTTTATAAAGGAATTCATTATGTCTAAAAATAAAGACGCAAAACGCAAAGCTAAATTAAAAGCTCGTAAAGCGAGTACTGGTACAGTAGTAAACCGTAAAAATACTCTTGGTTACGATGCTCATGGCAATAAGAAAATGAATGCTACTGTAACCGGTTCGTTGATGACCGATTTATTTGAAGAACAAATCACTCAACGTATTGGTTCTAAAAACATTGAAGAACTCTGTACTACCATGAAATCTAATATGGATAGATTCTTGGTAGGTACACGTGAAAAAGACAGTATGCAAGACTATTGCTTCTTGACAGAAAATGTCTATGTCTCTAAAGTGTTACTAGAACTCATTAACAAATACATTGAGTCTGATGACTTAGCGGACCAAATTAAGATTAATGAAATTAAATCTAACATGAAGAAATCTCTAGAAGACATGGAAGGTTTGATTATTCGTATTTGGCCTCAAGCAGTACGTCGTCAAAAATCTTTTGTATTTGTATCTGAATTAGGTAAGAGTGCTAAACCTATCGTAGATGAATACATTAAATGCTTTAAAGAGATGTTGGGTATTTGCGATGTTGGTATTTTCCAAAAAGCATGTCGTGTGACTATGGCTCGCTTAGGTAATGAAAACTACCAAGAAGAAAATATCAAATACTATCGCATTCGTGAAGGCTATCAGCTTTACCGAGAACAGAAAGCATACTATCTCGACAATTATGTTGAGAGTATCGAGAAAGTAGCTTAATCGAAAGTAGGTAGTGGGCAATAGCTCATTACCTATTTTTTTTTTTGAATATTTTTAAACCTATACTATTAAGATGAGGTACCCTAACGAATGTATCTTATTAACTCTTTATATAAAGGAATTTAAAATGCAAACAATGACTGTTACTAAATTGGATAAAGACTTTACAGTAGAAATTCTCCAAGGTAAACCTAAACATTCTGACATTAAAAAATTACTGAAAAGTGATTTTAATTTCATCAAAGGCATTTATGAAGTATATATCTTAGAACGTCATACTCGAATCACTACAGCTAAAATCCTGTTAACAGATGGTTTTATCATTACTGGTTTATTAGATACTGGTAAAGGTAAGAATCTGGTTAATGAGATTAATAGCTTGGCTATTACAGCGATGCGCCAAATGTACAATTCTGGTTCTTTCTTTATTCCGGACGATATGTCATTTGAACAGTTTAAAGAATCCTATGCTGATAAGGTTAGTGCTACATTGCCTATTATTTCTAAGCAATTAGAAACCAAGATGAAATATCTTCATTCCAATATTGAAGAGAATATGGAAACTTTCCAATTTGTTGCTAAAATAGCATAATTCATTTAGAAGGAAACTAAAATGGAAAATACAGTAAACTACGGATTAGACTTAGTTAACTATCTACGTAAGGAAAATGATCCGTTATTTAAAGACGGTAAACTTTGTCTTTATTCCGATAGTAAGTCAGAAGATTACCCAGATGAAGTAATAGATGCTTTTACCGATATCTTGATTAAAGAAAGTGGTTTAGGTAATCTGGAAGAAATGGCTAATAGAATGTATAAGTCAAAATCAATTACATTCTGTTTGGAAGTACAAGAACACTTTTGTTTAAGCTTTGAATCAATCAAACAATACATTCACGTTTATTATACTTACGATGAATTCACTGATGAAAAAATTGAATTGAATGATTTTGAGATTCAGTGTAATGAGTTATACGAAAATTTACATGTAATCATTAAACGTATACGTGATGTTATTTACCAGAAAACTGGGTTCTATTGTATTGGAAATTATCTTTCTCTCGTTAATCGATGGTTTATTTCTTTATCTGAATATTCTATTGATGTATTTAGTCTAGAAATGAACCAAAGGATTTTATCCATTACTGAAGATACAAATGGTTATGTGGTTAAGATTGAGAATGAGAAAGGTGAATTGTTCTTACCTAGTTACGAAACTGTTGCTGTAGACTTTGACTATATTGCACCTATTCGTGCAGTATATGTATCAGGAGATAATGATGCTATTGGTTTTAGTTTTAGAAAAACAGGTATGATGCATACTCAGCTATTCCGTAATCCTAATGCCATTACTGCTTACTTAGATAACTTAGGGTATACTGGTCGTATTGTTATCACGAAACAAGATTTGACTAAGTTAAATAATCGCACTGATATAGTGACTAATACTTCTATCAATGTAGATTACGTTGAAGAAGGTAATAGTGACAATACAATTTACGATGGTATTTATTCTAATGAAACCAAAGGCGAAGTGATAAACATTCTTAGTGAAAATACAGTGTATTATACCGGTCCTTTGCCTAATACTTATATTAATAACAACGTGTTATTCAATATTGGTGCAGATGCTATTTATCGTAAAGACGAGATTTTTGAAGTAGTCAAAAAAATAGCTAACAACTATACCAGCAAACAACAGGAAGCTAATATTGATTTTAAAGGTGTTCGTTTAGTGGACTTTAAAGGTGAGTTAATCACTATTAGTGAACTATTGGATAGGATTTCTGAAGAAGAATTCTTATCTCTATTAAACACATATGCTTATAATCACAATACTTCTATCGTCAATATCTCTCGTGAACAGTTAAACAATGGTAATATTGTTTACTATAATCACGATAGATTGAGTGGTCGTCAATTTAACAAATTCTTCGAAAACAATGTGTATGAAGATAAGTTAGAAAAATTATCTTCTGCTGAATGTGAAAAGTTTATTGCTTTCCACCCAACTGTTTATGCTATTAGAAGGGTAAATAGAAACAGAAACATTGTTCGAGTAGAAGTAGATGACAATGGTAATCGTATTGCCGCATTTAAGAAATGTGATTTAATTATCAATTCTGAAGAAGAATTGAGTGAATATTTACATGATACTAGAAATGTAGGTTTTGGTGGTGGTTACGATTCTAATGTAAGCCATTATGGTGCTACGATTAATCTCAATATCGATTATGGAGACGGTAATGTAGTGGAACCTTACGATATCTATCGCCATAAAGAAACAGGTCAATACTTTATTGCACGTAAGGCAAATAGCTTCTATTACCCTATTCCACTTAACTTTAAATTTGATTAATTCTTAACGCGTAATTACAGTATGGGTAGAAATACCCATACTGTAATCGCATTCTCTTTTTATAAAGGAAACTTAAAATGAATAAACTTTTTATTTTATTGGCTTTTGCTGTTTGCGCTTGTGCTACACAGAAGGTAGGATCTACACCTGTTACTCCTACTGAAGAAACCAATCTGAATGTAGAAGTACAGATTAACGAAGACTCTGGTATCATGTGCAAAGAAAATAACAGTATTGCTTGTAACGAGATTCGTGATTATTGTTTCAATAACGATAAAGACGAAGATTGTATGGCTTTTGCTAAATTCTCTAAATAAGGATATTTAAAATGGGTACATATAAATTCATTAAGGACTATGTTAGTCCCAATGCCAAAGATACACAAGCAAAACAAAAAGATACAAAATACCGACCAACAGACAAACAAACGTTGCAAGCTATTGTTGATATTCTTTTTGATGGTAATGTAGATGAACATTCAAATATTACCATTAATGGTTTGCGTGAAGACTTTAGTGGTAAGTGTTATTTTAAAGTAGTTAATGAATGTGTTTTAATTAACTATGTGGATATTTTCCATGCTGTGTATAAACCTGTACGTACTGAAAATACACGTAAAGCCATGAGTAAATTTATCGAACAACTTAAAGATAAATACACCATTAAAGTAGTTAGTCGTTCTGATGATAGTTCAAAATACGGTATTGGTATCGAACCCACTCTTATCATCACTGGTTTTACAGAAGAAGAATTAGACATTCTTCGTGGTAACTCTAAGGTAGTTAAACCAATTACTAGTTTTGGTTATAGTAACCATAAGTTTGCACTTATTGAAAAAGACGCTAAACCTGGTTCTACTTACATTATCTTCGACAATATTGAAATCATGTTAAGATATAAAGACAGAATTCAAGAACAATACGGTATTGAATCTGAAGTTTATCACATCGATACAAATGACTTTGATTTAGATAAAGTAAAGATATACGGTAAGATATACGAAGGCTATTACTTTACATCAGAATCATTACCCATGAAAAAAGTAGAGTTTAAACCATTTGATGAGTATTCTACTAAATTTATTGGTGATGATATTGTCATTGTATCTGGTTGTTATCTCTCTGATGATATCGACTATTACGAAGATATTGATAACTTCATTAAAAACCACGGTGACAGTAGTGTAAATGGTTTTACACCTATTTCTGTCGATATTGGTTATGGTGGTGTAAGTGATTATATTCTTGCTTATAAGAAACCATTAAATAACCAATCTAAACTTATTCCATTTATTCTATTTCAAGAGTTTATTAATTCTAGTGAAACCATTAAACGAGTCATTGACGATGATATCGTTATCTACTGTAGTGACTTGAAATCTGAATTCTTAGAATTTATTAAAACTTACGATAATCCTAAAAACTTATATGGTTTAACTGAAGAGATTAATAAAGTTAAACAATATATTAAAGACGGGATTATTGGTGAAGGATATCTCGGATGCTATATTGAAAAGATGTATGGTTATGTTTGTAATGTTGGTAGTAAGTTAGGTTATATCTATAGTGAAATCGATGATAAGCGCGTTATTTACTCTAAAGATGCTAACAGCATTGGTATAATTTCAACACCATTTCGCATTATTAAGGATGGTCAAAATTTAGTACATGGTGAAATCATTGAGCCTAACACTGATTTTGATGAAAATGAAACAGTTGGTGTTTTTATCAACAGTCTTATTGACTACAGTGTGCTTATTGATAAACATGCTAATTACCATTACGCTAGTATTGCTTGTAGTGAGAAAATCGCTACAGCGATTGTTGATGAAGGTGATTATTCTGACTTTAGCATCTGGAATGAAAAAGGTCTTAGCACCTATCGTGGTAATGTATTTGGTGTATGTGAATTTGGTCAAGATAGTGAAACCAGTTTTACTCATCAAGTCAAATTCTATACCATTAAAGAATTGTTAGAGAAAGGTTGTGTGGTTTCTCGTTTGAATAAAAACACTTATGCTGTAAGTGGTTTTACTGATTTAGATGATTCTTTGATTAAAGAATACCAAATTACCCATTTGTAATAAATAGAGAGTGTCTGTATAGGCACTCTTTTTTCTCATTTTTATTAAAAGGAAATTCAAAATGAATCTTAACACTGATTTTAAACCTGCTACTGACTCCTCAAAAGAACCTGGTACTCGACCACTCTATACAAATGGTCAACTGTATTGGTATTTGGATTCTAGATCAGATGATTATCCTAATGAAATCATCCAAGATATTGTCAATGGTATTGTACACCAATACGATCTTCTTGATTTAAACAAGATGTACCATAAACTGGTTCGTCCTAATCCTAATTCTATCGAACTCCCTATCCGTATTTGTTACGATCCTTATTCCATTATGTGTAGTAAGTACGATGAACCTGAAAAACAAGCAGCATTAGAAAAAGAAAGAGAGTTACTAAGTGTATCTGAAGTTGAACTGAAAAAACTCATTCGTGTTATTGTCAAGAGACTGAGAAATCTAACAGGCTTTGGTTTCTTCGTAGATCGTGCTTTCGATGACAGTGTACAGTTATTCGTTAAACCTTCAAAATACGCGGCATTTAGTGTAGCTAATTCTATTATCAGACACATTAATATCAATGAATATGGTAAAGATAAGGTTATTACTGTTTGGTTAAAAGACAAAGACGGTGAATTCTATTTGCCTTCATTTACTGTACCAGAAGTAGAATACGAATATCTCGCACCTATTTATCAATACGGACAATATAGTAACGAAAATGTCCAGTTTACTGTAAAACCTGGACGCCGTAGCTTTGTTAATACATTTTCAACCAAATACGATGTTACAAGCTATTTGGAAAATATCGAATACGAAGGTGAATATATCATTAGTGTATCCGATATCTCAAATACAGACTTATCTGAACATGTTTTAACTAACTGTTACATTAGCCGTGAGTTAATTGAGCCACTGCGTGATGATAATAGTGTTAAACTATTCACTAAGGATTTAGCGAACGATACTAAATTTATTATTGACTGTATTGATAAAATGTTAGGAAATAAGAGTGAAGTAAAAGAAACTACTTTATCTGATTACACTGATGTATTTATCAGTATTGGTGTTCAATCTAGGATTTTCTATGGGTTACCTAGAGATGACGTATTTACAGATAATACTCTATTTAATGCTATTAAAGAAAACATCAAAAATACTTTTGGTCATCATAAAGACGAAATCATCTTTAATAGGAAAGGAAAACCTATTAACATTGATGAAGTCTTAGCTAATGTTACTGAAAAAGAGTTCTTCCGTGAATTTAAATGCGGTGGATTCTTCACTAGACGTTACAAAGAAGAAAAAAGAATAGAGGCAATTACATTGAATAATGGTTGTGTTATCCATTATAAACCAAACCCATTTAATGGAAAAGATGCGTTTAAATGTTTTGCTGGTAAACACATTAATGTTAAGAATATTCGACCATTTAATTTTGATGAAAAACAAGAGTATATTTATCTACTTACCAACTTACGAGAAAGAGAGTATTTTGTTAAAGTAGAGAAAAACGAATCTGGTTTGAAAATCCCTTCATTTAAACATTGTTCAGAGTTATTCTTAACAACAGAAGATTGTGAGAAGTACCTTAAAGAAGCGTTTGAAAATGGTGTTGATACTTCAGGTATTTACTTTAGTAAATTAGATTTGAATAGAGGTGACGTCCGTGGTTACTTCAAAGACATTTCTACTGGTAAACTCTATAGTGAATATACTGAAATTGATTATATAACACCTATCCCTATGGATATTAAATTCTAATTTAACTTTTAACCTTAATTACTCTATGGGAATATATTCCCATAGAGTAATTTAATCTTTATGTAAAGGAAATTATTATGTCAAACAAAAATGACAATAAATCACTTGTAGTAAAAATTCTCTCTAATGTTCTAGACATTAAGGAAGAATCAGGTAAATATAAAGTAACGGGTATTAAAACCAGTTATAAATCCGATAACCGTAAAGTTACTGTTATTGGTAATATTGCTGTGATTGATATTACTGTACATGATAGTGGTAATGAAGAGTATATCGACCCAGATAACGTTAAATATAACCCAGCCGATTTTGAATTGCCAGCTAGTATTGATGTTACACAAATCGGTTATATGTTCATTATCACTGGTCTAGACCCTAGAATGTACTCTGTAGATAACAAGTGTACAGTAGGTTGTTCACCAGAAACTTACTACCCATATGTTTTACGACACCATGGTCTTCATGGTTTTAGTAAAAACCATCGCTTTATGGTGAGATTACCATATCATGAAGTAAAGGATAAGGATGTTTTCAGTCCTGTGTTTAGTAGTTTAGATACTGCTGTGGGATTTCGTAATGAGTTACATAAACAAAATAAACACAGATACGATCTCTATCCTAAAAAAGAAATCGCTATTTATTACTTTGATGCCATGAGCGATAGAATAAATGATAATGATTTAATTGAATTTGACCATATGTTATCTTTTATTAAAAGTAATAGTGTACCCACAACTCCGTTAGATATTGGTAATTATGAATTTTATTACGATGGTATCTGGTTACACCCTGAAGGCAAGAATACTGGCATTGTGGATTCACCTGATAAGTATTACCATAAAGAGATATATGAAATCGAAGGTAAAATCTATCAAGCAGATTTTCTCACCATTGAGCGTAATAAGTTGATTATTCCTAGAGGATTACTAGCTGAATTCTTAAAATCAAATCATCATGTCAAGAAGGTAGGATTTGGTGAATGTCTGCCTATTAATTATTTGATTGATGATTTCATTAAGTTCATTCGTAATTATGTAGGATGTCGTAGCTTAGCAGAAAAAGCTTATGAAATCCAAGATATGTTACGAGATGGTGCGCTATCTAATAAATTGATTGCATACCATTTGAATATCGGTATTTCTGAATTCGTTAATGAACAAAGTACATTTATTCTTCTAGATAACGATAGGGATAAAGATAATGATGGTTTCTACATTGTACCTAACTGTATGTCAAGCCACATTAAACCTATGTTACCTCCTAAAAATGGTGGTGATAGTATTGGTGCAGTATTTGAACCAAATGAATCTATTGAATTACCTAAAGGTGAATATGTATTATTCAAAAACGTTTACTTTAAACGAACTTTAGCTAAACGCGGCGGTGCTTATACATACACTTACCACCCATTAGAATTATTAGTTAAATATTCTAGTATCGGTAAATATCTAGCTAATAAATCAGATGAAAATAAAGATGTTATTTTCCCTGATAATAAGTTGGTCTATTGTGATAAGATATGTGGTGTTGAAACACCTATGTTTAATTACAATACAGTAGATGAGGTTCTAAGCTACACTAATGTCGTTATCGGTAATGAAGACAGTTTTAAAGATAACCGTATTTATAAAATTGCTGAAGGTATTTACGGTTGTGTTGAAGACCGGTATGAATTTACAGACAGTGAACCTGCTGATAACCCATTAAAACCATTCGACGAATATTTCCCTAGTTAACATAATCTACTCTATACAGTACCCGTTAAGGTACTGTATAGAGTAATATGTTTTACTTTATTTTTTAGAACATTTTAAAGTCTTTAATACTAGGGATGCCTCTAGTAACCATATCAGGTAAGAAGTGGTCTATAGTCAGTTTAGATACTACTTCCATCTCGCCTTTCTTATCACCCATTAGAATACTTACTTGTTCTTCAGACCATTTTAAGATATCTAAGTTTCGTGTAGAAATGTTTTCTTCACCACCTGTATCTAATGTTACTTCGTATAAGTGTACATCTTTAGTTTGACCAATACGATTTGCTCGTTTAACTGCTTGGTCGTAAGTACCAGACCTAAATGGTAAGTTTAAGAAGATTACTGTATTGGCTTCTGTTAAAGGCACTGCTTCTGACAATGTTTTAAATGTCGTAATCAAAGGATTAATCTTACTGTTTTCTTTAAACTGTTTAACTTGATTAGATAGACCAATAGTTGTTGTTGTTTCACCAAAGATAGTAATAGGGTGGAAACCTTCTTCTGTTAAGATTTCATTACAACGTTTTAGTACATCTACATAATCTGTAAAGATTAATGTTTTTGCTTCAGCATCACGAATGACTTCACCTAGATTGGTTTCGTAAGTCTCTTTACTCTCTTCATTCACTACAGTAAATGATTTGGCCATCGCTTCTACAATAGCTTTATTACACTCAGTTCTCTTACGCCCAATGACATTACCTAATGTTTCTCCAATAATCGTAAGTTCTACGTATTTATAAACAGACTTAGCTTTTCTAAATATCTTCTTAGTCCTATTAGAAAGAATAGGAATAATTACTTTATCTTCAAAGTAATTACAATCAATAATGTATTGTTTGTGTACTGGTGATGTTGGGTTATACCCGTTATGGAGTTCTTTGGTTTTAGCTAGGTATTCATCTAATGCTATTTGCATCTTACTATCAAAGTTACTTCCTAAGTTAGATTTAAACTCTTCAATACCTTCAAAATACTCTTCAATATACTCTTCTCTAAATTCATGATAAAAAGCAGTACGCTCTCTAATGTATTTTTTCATTTCTTCACGAATAGTCGTTAAAGTATATTTCCAAGCATCTGGTAAGACTACCTTAGATTGATAAGTAAATTGTTCTACACCTGAGCCTTGAGCTTTAATAGTGGCTTTTACTAATTGTAAACGATTTGCCATAACACTAGCAGCATAAACACCAGAAATACCAAATACAGAAGTAAAGGATTTAACCACTTCTGGTGTAAATAACTTATCAATGGTTTCAAACATTGTCATGGTTTCACTACCTAATGCTTTTAGTGGTGTACCTGACATCCATAAACAGAAATAAGGATTAACTATTTTATTCAATTCTCTAAACAATGTAGAGCGTTCTGATTTATAACTATTCAGATTATGGCCTTCATCACCTATTATACAGTATCTAGCGTTAGGTATATTTCTTAAACTAGCTACTAGTTTATCCAGTGCTTCAAAGTGACAAACCATGAATTTACTGTCTAGAGAAAAATTAGCTAATTTAACTTTACCACCCTTGATAGAATCAATAGAGAGATTATAAGTCTGTGGTTTACTGTAAATACGATTAATGGTTTCTTCCCATACGTCAATTACTGCTTTTTTAGGACATACGACAATAATCTTATCTGCACCTAATAATTCCATTAAAGCAATAGAGTTAATCGTCTTACCTAAGCCAGGACCTGCATCTAATAGATAACCTCTTAAATCCATTAGTTTAGACTTAAATAAACAGTTATCAATAAACTTATCTTGGTGCTCAAATAACTTAAATCCTGGTATGAATATATTCTTTAAAACAGATTTGTTTACCTTAGGGATATCTTCGTCTTTGGTGTTTTGAATTAACTTAATATTCTGTACTAAAGGAATCGTTTCAAACAATTCTTTTATCTTTTGTAATTTAGAACGAGATACGAGTCTGCGTTTAAATTTATCATTATTTAGTAATTCTAATACTACATGGTACATGTCAGGTAAATAGAACTTCTGAAACTTCATTTCCCATCTACTTGACTTATCTAAGATATTATAAAGCATCTTAGAACCAATGTATTTCTCAAAATCTCGATATACTAACTTTAAGTTAATCCCTTCTACAATGATTTGATTTTTAGTAGTATCTTCTTTAATAGTCGGTGATTTAAATACTTCAAACATTTGTTATTCCTTTTTACTATAAGGTTATTCATATCTTTCCATTGTCCTTTATACCTTAATCTAAGATAATTTAAATCTATACTATTAAAGTGTACAAATCTATTAGATAGTACATCTATTTATTAACTTACGGCGTATAACGCCTATGTCGCCTTTCAGGTAACTTACGATACAAAGTATCTAAGTCGCCTTTCAGGTAACTTATTTAAAGGAAACTATAAAATGGAAAAATTTGCATTCTTTGCATTAGGTTGTTTAATCTTAACAGGTATTGTATTCTTCGTAGCAAACTTTATTGCTAAATTAGAAAAGTACAGTGAGGTATTACCTCATGACAAGAACATCAAAATCATCAATAAGATGATTAAGAATCCTAACATGATTAATAAACACCGTATCAAACGAATTGCTCAATCTTCTCAAACCAAATCTGTGACAGCTATTACCAATCTGGAAGACCAAGACCGTACTGGTTTAGTACGTCGTATTCTGATTGATTACTTCAATAAAAAAGAATTTAAGATTGGTACATTCCGCGATTATCGCTGGGGTGTAGACTTAACTTCTAAATTCATTGAGAAAGTATCTGATACAGAAGCTATTGAAGCATTCTCTTTGTGTCTGTTAAGTACCGAATTTACCGATGATGGTAATTTTGGTAATGACTTGATGGATACACATGTAGTGCGTAAACTGGTATTAGATGTATACGTGTGTTACAAATCTGTGGATTCAGAATCTAAACAACCTGATACGTATAAAACCTATGACTTGGATACCAACATCGAACTCATCGAAGTAGTAACTGGTGGTGACATTCTTTTGAATGGTGTTTAACATAAACTACTCTACTCTCACTGGATATCCAGTGAGAGTAGTAATAGTATTATCTATTTTTTTAGCCTACATCGTAGAATGCTAATTCTTCTTCACCATTCTCATTTCGTGTAGCACCAAAACGAGACAGTGAAGTATCACTTCCGTTAATGTCAAATCTTAAACCACCTACAGGTGCAAATGGTAAGATAAATACTTTATGTTCTTCTGGAGTATCATTTTGACCACGGTGTTTACCACGTGCAAATACTTGATATTTAGTACCATTGTCTTTTACAATATCTACTGCAATCTCAAGTTCTGGTTCACGATATAAACCACGACAGTCAGCATAATACGAACCATCTGATACTTGTTGTGCCAACATCTTATTACCTTGACGTTTTAAATCCAGTGCATCACCTGATAACTGGTGAGGTGTCAATAAAGCAATATTGTGTCCTGCACACATAAAGTTTTTAGTACGTCTAAAGAGTTCTTGTACGTCAGAGTCACCACGAATATTAGGTAAACCATTCTTATTAGCCAAGTTCAAATAGTCAATCAGACACATGTGAATCTCGTATCCTTTAGACTCTAATTCTAGAATCTTATTCTGAATTTCAATATAAGACCATTCAGAAGGATTAATACGAATCAGTTTTACATTATATCCTGTAGATTGTAATTTATCTCTTACGTAAATTGCTGCTTCATTTTTATCTAAGTTTTTCTTATCGTCATCTGTTACGACTACATTATCAAAGTTACCTTTTAATAAAGTGTAGATATTAGATAATACAATTTGCATGTCATCTTCAAAAGAAATCAATACATTCATTGGTTTCTTTTTTGGATTGGTTAATAAGTCTTTAGGATTATTAAACATACAAGCTGAAATAAACATAGACAAACACACACCTGTTTTATTGTTGTGTGCCAAACCACCTACTACAGTCAATTGACCTAGACGCAATCCGCCACGAGTCATTCTATTCATTGCTTGCCAAGGCATACGAATAGTACGAGAACCATCAGATTCTTTCTTAATCAACTCGTATTGTTCTGCGACTTGTTCGATGTTATTTAAATCTAATTCAACCACTACACCTGGGATTTCTTCACCAGCGTAGTTTACTAAGTCAATAGCATCTGTTAACTTAGTAGACATATAGCCATCTAAGTCTTCTACTTTGTCTCGATTGAATTTTAAATCGTAAGTCAATTTCTCTAAAATATCTTGTGCTTTTTTATTTTTTAGATATTTACTCAATTCAAAACGATAAGATAATACAGAACGCTGTACTTCTTGAGGTGTTAGTTCAAATGCAATATTGTCTTGGATACTTTCAAACAGTGTTGTGTCTTGTCCACAGATGATTTTTAGATGTTGTATTAAATCATTATAAGGAATTGGGTTCTCTCTAGAAACCATGTCTAATACTAAATCTTTTAAGTCATTTAAAGTAGAGTCTGTCCCACTGATGTCTCTATTATTAATCTTTAAAGAACTAATAATATCATTAACCAGTTTAGAGGAATCTGATTCTTCTTCTAATTGAGATTCTCTGTATAATAAAGAAATACATTTTGCTAATAATGCTTTAATGTTCATGTCGGGATTTCTTTCTTTATTTTTATATTGTTAATAAAATAAGTAACGGTTATAACGTATGTTAATATGAATTATTCGGTTAGTATATATTAGCCTAATCAGCTATTTTTACATAGATAGTCAGGGCTAAAATCTAAATTGAAATCTATTAACATATAAAGGATATCACCCATGATTGAGTTACCTAAGAAAACAGAAGCTGAAAAGGTATTGGATCGTTTTATTGATTCGGAAGAAAACCCAGAGAATGCTATTAGATTAGTATTTGTACCAGAAGAATTATATAGCGACTTAAAAGATAAAGGCATTAGCCCTGTTGACTTACTTTATTATGATAAAGCTGTCGCGTCTGTCGGCTCACACGCTTTAAAAGAATTAATTGCTCTAAATGCTTTGTCTAAATCCTCACCTTTAGATAAAAATAGAGTACACGAATCTGTAGAGATGTCTGAAAAACTTACCCCTTTGATGGGTGAGGCATTGGATATTCGCCTACTGTGGCTTGCAAATGCTACTGATAAAGAAGCATTGTATAGCCAATATTTTCCTCAGGAAAATGGTGAGTATACTTTTGATGAAGAAGTGTTTAATGTAACACGTATTCTATCTAAAGTAATGACAGGTATATGTAATAACATTTACCAACACACTAACGAAAACTGTATGTATGAGAGTATTGACGTGTCCCCTAGTGGACGTATTTACTTTATTTCTGTACCTACTTCAACGGTAGAAGGAAGCTACAGTGAACATACATTGAAAACTTATGTATTAGAGAAAATTCGTGATGTAATGAGAAAGTCGTCTATTTACCACTCAGAACAGACCATATCAGCTACAGCATTGTTCGGTAATTATTTACTACTATTAGATAATTAATAATTATTTTCGAAGATACTATAAGTTATTCTTGTCTTGATTTAAATTTTAAAGGTATTGAAAATGTCTCAAAAAAATATTTTCGGTAAAGAGAAAAAATCCTTTACCCCCCGTTCAAATACACAAGTTATTGCTGACATCGTAAAATCACGTGCTCACGATATTTCTCTTAGCACTGAATCTGCTAAATTGCTTGGTAAAGCATTCTTGTCTACTGAAAGCTTGAACCCTTCTGAAGCTGAAGACCTGAACGCCATTACCAACAGCCAAAAAACTGTAATCGATGGTATCGTTGCCGACTACGAAGAAAGCACTGGTGCTACTCTGACTGAAGACCAAGTGGATAATTTGTCTGAATCTATCATCATCGCTCAAAACCCTGATGAATACTACAATGCTGGTGCACAAACTGAACCTGGTACTGTGGTATCTGCTATTGGCGGTGGCGTTGACGTTGGTGTTGTAGGTCAAGAGTTGGCTACTGAGTCTTTTGAAGTTCACGGTATGATGAACACTCTGGCGATGACTGTTTCTTATAACATCCGTCCTGAAAAACAATCTAAAGCTGTAGAATTGTTCTTCCCTACTATTACTTTGGATTCTACTCAAAACAACTACACTATCGACGTACACCTCTCTACTGTATTCAACTCTAAAGAATACGACTTGGGTGGTAAAGGCGACGCATACCGCAACCAAAAACACGTAATCAAAGCATTGCGTAAACACGATATCTTGAAATCTAACTTCACTGACATCGTTCCTGTATTCCGTAAAACCATCAGTGAAGATTCTTTCGTAGACAGCACTCTGTTGCCTCCTTACGTTGTTCGTACTGACTTCGATGAAGACGTACAAACTTCCTTGCTGAAAATCGGTAAAGAAATTAAACTGACTCACATCTCTCAAACTGACCGTATGGTTACTTTGGGTATGTCTGATGATACTGACCAAATTTCTGCTAACCCACGTTTGAAAACTCTGGGTCTGAAAGTGGGTAACGATGTTGTATTGTTCAAAAACTTGCAATACCATCAACAATCTACCTTCACTTACTCTCCTAATGGTGACCGTGAAGGCATCCAATTGATGTACGATGTAAACACTCACTTGGTAAATGCTGATACTATCGGTGAAATCTCTCAAGCTCTGCCTACAGAATTGAAAGCACTGAAAGACAAAAAATTGGAAGCTCTGTTGCGTTTTGATATCTCTGGTCGTGGTAACACTGACTTGGGTACCATCACTCTGAATGCAGCTGGCGTACAAGTACGCGCTGTTCGCAATGCAGAAACCAAAGAAGTATTGTCTATGGAAAACCCAGACGTTAAAGCTCTGGTTGCTGAATTGGAAAAAACCTCTATCGTTGGTTACGAAGTAGACGCTACTCGTACTAACAGCAACTTGCGTGAACATGGCCTGCTGTTGGATGACCGCGTACAACGCATCATCTACGGTGTTAAATTGCACTCTCCAATCGCTATTCGTCGTCCTATCGATGACAAAGACACCGTATCCGATTCTCAACGTATTGATAGCCTGATTCGTCTGTCTTTCATCCGTCGTACTAACGCTGGTGTATCTGCTATTTACGATATCCTGAATATGTTGAAATCACAACCTCAACAACTGGATACTGCTGAACCATTTAACTATACTTCTGTTGGTGTGGGTCAATGGTTTGCTCGTACTTACGTTAAAGATGTAGAATTGGACGTTTACAAAACTTGTCAATCTCTGACTACTTCTGACCGTTTGAATAACGTGTCTTCTGTAATGACTAACTACATCCTGGGTGAAATGACTCAAGCTTACTGTTCTTCTGAACTGGCTGCTGGTTACGAGTTGACTGACATTGGTGGTAGCTCTTTCCGTCCACACGTGATTGCTATTGCTGACGCATTCACTAGCAAATTCATCTTCCGCGAAGGTGATGCACGTACTCTGGGTGATGGCTTCGACTTTACTATTGAAGAATGTTCTGACGAACGTTTGGTATTGGATGAAAATGGTCAAGCGAAAGATGGTGAAATTGGTACTATCTTCTTGTCATTCGGTAAACCACGCAATGGTAGCCTGAGCGTACCTCTGTGGTTTGGTAACACTCTTGACAAACGTGAAATCCCACGTATCGTTAGCCGTGCCCGTGGTAGCAAATACCAACACGAAACTATGGTTCAACCATGGTTCAGCCACATCTGTCACTTGCCAGTATTGGTACGCATCAAAGTAACTGGTCTGAAACGTTCTATCCAAGAACGCTTGAACTTCCAAGTTTCTAACGAAGTAGTTCAACCTGCTAAACCTGCTGCTGGTGCTGGTGCTGCCCCAGGCGTTGCTCCTTAATCACTAGTGGTTAAACAGAACTGATTAATTTAAATAATTAATTGAAGATACCCTCTACTCTACTACCTATACTGGTAGTAGAGTAGTAGGTGTATCTACGTCTTATTGTATTTTTTCTAAAACATATAATATTAAATTGGTACCGAATATTATATTGTTTCCTTAAGGAGAAAACAACTATGCCTAACGAAGAATATCAAAATGGCTCTGCTTTGTTCAATATACGAAATAGAAGTAATAGAATAAAATACACAAATGATGATTTTTCATACACCTCTCAAGATATTGATTTTGTTAATGCTGAACACTCTGATTTGATTAATAACAAACCACAATCTATTATTATTAAATCAGAAAGTAATTTTGGTAATAAGATAAGTGGTAAATCTATTAAACATCCATCTTTATTATCAACATCAATTGAATATATTAACATGTCTAATACTGATATTAATATCAGTAATCGATTCGGTCACGTTTATCGTTTAAAACCTGGTTCAGAATACAGTTCTTTAAATAGCTTATCAGAAGACGAAAAGAATCTAGTATTCAGATACGGTTCTGGTTTATATATTATTGTTAGACACTTAAGTAATTTAGAATCTATTATACCGACTGTTGGTTTACTAGATAGTGTTGAGAATAATTATAAAGAAAACAATCTAGAACCAAATGATAGCTTATACGGTATTAGTGAAAACAGACGACTATTTGGATATTTGTTAAAAGACAGAAAAGATTTAAGTAATAAAGTCAGTGATGTAATTAAATCCATTACTGGTGCGTATTGTACTAACATCTGTCTTGGTAATAGTGAAATGGCCATGATGTTCTATTATCCTGAAGACATCATTCGTAAAAATCAAATTATATACGATAAAGAACTCGATGTAGTGATTTCACCGAATGTAATCAATTATTCTAAGATATTACATCCTGCTTTCTCTTTAGAAGATTCTGAATTGCATAAAGCAATTAAAGAAGAATTAGATAAACAAAAAAGAATAGAATCTATTAAGTTTATTACTAAGAAAAAAGAAGGTAGAATCTATCGTAAGTTAGGTGATAAGATACAGGTGATTAAGGGTGAACAACCTGTAAATGATGAAAAACCTGGATTGTATATTTATACATCTTATCTTAACGATGATGATGAGATTGATACACAACATATCTTTATCCCTTATCGTGATAAAATAACATTACAGGAACATGGTTATTTTATTACAGCAGATGAAGCAAGGACTTTTAATTCTGAAATTGAGATTCGTAGATTAAAACAACAGGAGGCTATTTTAAATAATCAATTTAAAGAACAAGAGCGTGAACACGAACTTAAAGTTCGAGAATTGAATGAAAAGATTAACCAAAAAGAAAGAGAGCTTAAAGAACTTAAACTTAAACTAGAGCATATTGAAACATTAAGTAGTCATGAGAACTCTCGTGAAGAGAGAGAATTTAAACAGGAAGAAAGGACATTTAAACGAGAAGACAGAGAAACCGATAGAACTTATAAAGAAAGAGATAGGGTTCTGGACTTAGAAGAAAGGATTATTGAAGAGCGAACCAAACGAATTAAAGCAGAAGAACACACTAAAGCAACAGAGAGTAATAATAACTCTAAGAACATTGGTGCAATTGCAGGTATTATCGCCGGCGTGGCGACGATTACCAGTGCATTAACCAAGATATTTATAGACCATAGTGTAAAAAAGGATAAAACTGAAACATTTATTAGACACGCTAGTACACTAAGTGATGTGTTAAAATCGACATGCAACTTTAGTGCAATCACTACAACTTTAAGTAAAATAGCATTACCTTTAGGTATTGCAGCTCTAGCAATTGGAGCAGGTTACTTAATTTATAAAGGAGTAAAAGAATATAAAAATTCTTATACAATTGAACTTATTTGAGTGAATTATCTCTTAATAGATAATTTAAGTGTTTTATTATTGTTAAAAGAATATCGCGAGTCTTTTATCATGGTAGAATATACTTTAATAATTATACAAGGAAAACAAACATGAATCCTTTATTGATACAACGGATTAAGGAAGATACTCCACATATTGACGAGAGAATTGGATTAGGATTGTCTTATCACGACAATCCTAATATTCCTCTTTATGTGGATAGATTGTTTCGCATTAACTCGAAACGATTTCCTAAAAAGTTAAAGTATCTTGGTTGTGAGAAAGTCCCTCCAAAAGAGGGTTATCAATACATGACCAGAATCAGTAACAACAACACGCGTAAATACGATATCAATAAAAATGATATTCGACTTTATGCTTTTAACTTTGACTTTGATGGTCAGCCGATTCGTAAATATATCTATCTTCCATTTATTCGTCGACATGGATTCATGTGGATGAATGGTGTAAAATACATGGTTGCACCTGTAATGGCAGATGGTATCATTACCATTAAACCTACTGAAATCTTTGTTAAACTGATTAAGATTAAGCTGTGGTTTGAACGTATTCGTAGTGTGAATATTTTTGTAGATGGTGTATCTGAATATACATCTATCTATCATTCTAAAATCCACAATAAGAAAGACACTGGACGCACTGATAATTTCATTAAAATGAAGTGTACGCTTGTACATTATCTGTGCTGTAAGTTCGGGATGACCAAAACATTAGAAATGTTTGGTTTTAAACCTGGCTCTGTTCAGATGTTAAATGAAGATGACTTTGAAACAGCTGCCGACTTATCAAACCAATATCCAACAGAAGATTGGGTAATTGTTAAAAGTAATGGTCGTAAGCCACCACACAGTTATCTTTATCCTTATTACGAACCTACAAAGATGTTCTTTGCAGTACGTCGTAAAGAATGGGAAACCATTCGTTCAGCTAAAACGGTTATTGGTACATTGATTTACGTATTAAGTCACTATACTCGTTATAATCGAATGAATCCAGATATTGTAGATAATACAGAAGCATGGCGTAGCATGATGGGTGAAGCCATCTGTTCTACATCTGACCATGCGTCTATTATTCAAGACAATATTGACAAACACATGGTTTCATTAGATGGTTATGTAGATGACATGACTATCGATGATTTCGAGCGAATTGGTTTAGGACATATTGACAGCATTTATAAGCTATTCGTTTATATTGTTGAAAACTTTATTGACTTAACCAGTGAGATTTCACAAATTTCTAAATCTAATACTCTGTATGGTAAGCAATTGCAGATTTGTCAATTCTTGTTATTCGATTTAACTAAAGCGATTAACAATGCTTACTTTAATCTTAGCACATTGCGATTAGAAGAAGACAGAAATCCTAATGTACCTGTTAAGTACGAAGCTGTTAAGAAAGCAATTGAAAGCATTCGTGCTGAAGTGGTTATGCAGATTAAAAACCATACAGAAATTATTGTGGTAGATGACCCAGCTGATTTGCCTATCTTGAAAATGGGACGTATTGTTATCCCACAAGAGAAGTCTGATAAAGCCAGAACATCTAATACACAATTTAATGTAGAAGACCCATCTGTAGCACTACATGAATCTCTATTGGAATGTGGTGCGGCATTTGACATGTCTAAAGCAGACCCATCAGGTCGCAGTAGATTAAACCCATATGTAACCATCACTGACGATTACACCATTGTGCCTAATCCCGAACTTGCCGATAAAATCGAAGCCGTTAAGAAATTGCTATACGGTGAAGTAGATAATAGGCATGATATTGAAGACACAGAGTAATTGTTAAAGTATATTTTAAAAAGGAAACTAACATGAATATCGATTTGTATCAAACAGCACCTCTGCAACAAATGGTTGGTGAGATGTTGGCACAAGTGGTTGATGAAACACTGTATGCTGGTCCTAACCAAGTATCATTCTTCCGTGGATGTGCTGCTGAAGCACTGAGTCAAAACAATAATTTGTTCTCTGAAATCTACGTAAATATCTTGCAAATTTTGGAATTAGAATATTTGTCTAACCAAATCAATCCTAATAACCAAAACCAAGTATTCAACTTAGTAAGTAATTCCTTTGTTGATGCTGTACCTTACATCTTCTTGAATTATGGTCCAATGAACCAATTAAATGCTCAAGAAGCACATGGTGTACGTAATGATGCTAGTAAGTATTGTTCTTACATTAATAATATCCAACGTCAATTGGCACGTCATTACAGCAATGGCAATGGCATGATGTATGGTAACAACAATGCAGGTAGTTTCGCTACTCGTGGTGGTATGACCATGCGTAATAGCAATGTAGGTAATGCTGGTGGTTCTCGTTGGGGTAGTGTTCGTGGTAACAATGGTAATAACTTTGGTGGCATGAATGCTAATCGTGTAGATAATACATTTAGTGCTTCTAACACACAAGCACATGATGTATTCGGTCGTGGTGGTAATAACACGAATACTACACAGCAAACTGATACCAATGACTACTTTGCTATTAAACGTCGTAAATATGTTGAAAGCATTGGTGGAAATCAACAAAACCCACAACGCCAACAACAAGATAATTCAACATACAACGAATTGGTTGATGAATCTTCTGTTATTGGTACACCTACTGTTGTTCACGGTAATGCACGTCAATACGAAGAGCGTTATGATAAACCTAACACCAATGAAACTACTAATGCAAACAATCAGGAAACTCGTCAATTCGAGAAAACTCGTCAAGTCGAAGAAGATGGTTTCCCAATTGTACCAGATTATCGTCGTAAGATGGCTATTGGTCGTAACTGGTTAGTAGGTTTGTGGATTAATACTTCTACCAAAGGATACGAAGATATTAATGAAGTAAAAGTACGTCGTAAGCTAACACCTGAATACTTGTATCCGTTTGACTATACCAAACATCGTGAAAAACTGTCTGAAGATAAAGATGGTTTGTATTTTGAATACTACGACACCTATGGTCTGGTTCAACGTGAGTATGTATTTGCATTTAACGCAAGTAATAAACTGTGGCAATCCTACAACTATCTGAATAAACGTTGTATGATTGAATTAGATGAACATGGTTTGCCTTGTCAGGTATTGTACGATTTAACTGAGGAAGAAAGAATGGAACTTAAAGACCATATCATTCCTGGTAAAACACCAGGTATCTTAGGTAGCGCATTAATTCCTAATCGTGAGAATCCACCTAGTCTGGAAGAAGAGATTAAATATCTGACCATGACTGATGAGGAACGTCAATATCAGGAAGCCGAAATCCTTGCAAATGGTGGTGAAGTAAATGAATACAATGTAACCATTAACGATAACGAGATTATCGCTGATAACTTACCATCGCTGGTTACAGAAATCATTGACGATGTTTATACAGAACACAATGATTCACGTTTGGTTGAAAGTGATGTCACTATCATGAATCCTATTGCTACTAAGAAACGTCAGTTAGAGGTAGTGCGGAAAATCAAAGAATGTAAAACATTTGACGATTATCGTGATAAAATCATTAAACCATTGACTAAAGCACGTGAGTTTGTCCTATTGCGTAAACTTTCTGAAATGATTGATATTCAGTTCAGTAAGATTCTTCTGTGTCTAGACTTGACTGACATCAGTGTAACTGAGATTGTAGAATGTTACAATGATTTGGAAGAGCGCGATGATATCATCACTAAGTCATCAAGACAGCAATACGATACACTTGTAGAAGAAATGTTCGCATCATTCACCATTACCAATAATGATGATGAATATTTGTCAGACAGTGATACGCCGACTATTGTAAGTAATACAGCAACTGTAACTTATGTAGACCGTAGTGCTGGTGAGTTAAATATCACATTGGATGGTTCTGAAAACAATCAAAATGGTTGGGTATGCTTAGTTCGTGATACGAGTTCTGAAATCAGTAATTTGATTACTGCTTCTTTGGTACGTCGTAATCGTAAATCAAGTAAACCTACTCGTGACACTTATCTGTTAACTTCAGATGGTGTATTGATTGAGTTTATTCCAGCCAGTCGATTTGACATTAACCATGTATTCTATCGTATTTGCAAATTAACGCAATAAAAGGTAAATAGAGTAGAGAGGGAATTCCCTCTCTACTCTAGATATCCTTTATGATTTTATTTTTTAGTCAGGTGCGCCGTCTACGTCAGAGTTTGGACTACCTTCTCCTGAAGACTCTCCACCTTCATCGAAGTCAAAGTCGTCTTCACCGCCTTCACCTCCTTCATCACCAAAGTCACCGAAACCATCGTCACCACCTTCGTCCGAGCTATCACCACTGTCGCCACTATCGTAGCTACCACCGCCGCCTTCGCTAGGTTTAAGGTCGTTACCTTCCATAAATCCAGTAGTAGATTTAACAATGTTTTTAGACTTCTCAAACATGTCCATCATGTTCTTAATAGTCTTAATAGCAAAGTCGCGCATAGAAGCATTCTTCTCGTAAGTTTGGACACCATCATCACTAATTGTAATGAAGTCCATAACTTCAGTACCAAACCCAGATTCAATCAAGAAATTACGCATAATCTCTGCTTTAATCAAACCACGGTATTGGTCAATAAAGTTAGCGGCTTCTTCACCCAATACATCATTTGGTAATGATTCTGGTGAATAGATATAATCCAATGTCTTATCAATACGAGCTTCCATTTTACTGATTTGGTCGTTAATCATCTCATCATTATCATTAGCTTTCTCTGGTAGTTTAACTACTAATCCAGCAATGAATTTATCCGTGATGTATTCAATAATTGTTCTAAGTGAATCATCACTCAGAGCAGTTTTATCAATTTCATCATCTGATGCTTCATTCAATACATCAAGAATATCATTTAAGTTTGACTTAACTGTTTCTTTAAGTTCTGTTCTTAACGTAGGAGAAGCTAAGATAAGTTTCTTAACAAACTCTGTAAAGTAAGGATTTTGTTTGGTTTGGATTTGTTTAACAACCATGCTTACTAAGAAGTTTTGTTGTAATACTTCTCGAGCAAAATCCACACCATAGGAATTATCGACTAATTCTGGAGGTAAGAATGTACCCATTTGTACTAATCTATTAATCAATTCAGCAGTATCATTATCAGGTACTGGGATATCAGCAGTATTTCTTGTGATATCGTGACCAATATTTGGTACTTTAGGATGGTCTGATTCAATTGCTAAACGAATATTCGATTGATTAATTCTGTCTTCAATCGTTTGTACATTAGATGCGCCTACCATTAAACCAGCAGTTAATCTGGTTTTTAAAGTAAGTGCTTGTGCAATCTGAATCGTCTTTTTAGGGTCTGGGTCTTTTTCATCAATTTTAACGGTAGCTACTGTCTCAGGAATAGAATTAGCAATACCTGCACGTACTTGTGCTAACATGAATTGAATACGTAAAGACAACAATACTTTCATGTTATCAATTAAAGAACGACCCATGCCTTTATTATCGAAGTCCTGAGCCATATAGGTCATAATGTCTTTAGGCATGAACAATACACGTGTTCTTTGTCCTGCTAATGCACGATAGAACATAATCCTAAATGCTTCAGTAGAATCACCAATATCTAGATTTTTACCATATTCACCTTGACGTGTTCTTTCGATAATCTCTTTAATAATAGCATTACCATGAATACGAGATAACATTTCAATTTGACGAGCTTCATCAATCATTGAATTCATGCCATCGAACATCTCGCGCCCTTGTTGAATAAGTGAAGATGCCATCTTAGAACCACTGGTACGACTATTAAATGTATTACTTAAATCACGATAATAGTTAACAGGTTTTACTTTAGAAAGTGGTGCGCCTTCTTCATCGTGTAATACTAAATAACCAACATGTTCAGATGGTGTACCTGGTTTATAAATAGGAATGATTGATTCTACTGGATATTCAATCACTAAAGGTTCATTCAAATCTTTACGATATGTTTGACGATTGTTCTTCAATACTTTAAGATTATTGTCATCTCCATAACCTGAATTGACAAAGCTATCAATATTCTTAAATAATTTGTCTAGGATTTGTCTATCAGAAGCATTGGTTCTATCGATATAGGATTCACGAGATAAACCCAGTGTACCCTTAACTCGTTTATCAGTAGCTTCTTTACGGATATGTCCTAAACGAATCATGTTCAAGTCATCTGAATATTCAATAAGTGTTTCTTCACCAGAACCTTTTAAATCAACTGTCCATTTACCTTCTTTACTTAATGTAATTTCGGTATCTTTTTTATCTTTTTTAGCACCATCGATATCGAAAATCTCTTTAGGAAATTCGTATTCAATTTTATCGTTTACTTTAATTCTCGTATCGATTAAATGATTTACCGTATTATTAAATACAGTAGAATGGTTTGTTTGATAAAGTGTAGGGGGAGAGCCATCTGTATTACCAGAAGTCACTTCAACACTATTGAAATTAATAGAATAAGATTCGGTAGAGAGTGAATTATAATGTTCTTTTTTAGTTTCTGTTCTTTTACCAGCAAAACCAGCACAAGGTCGCATGTAATCGTTAAGTTGTTTATCGATTTCTGCAATAGATTGTTTACTGCTTTGATAAGAGAATGATTCTTTAGCAATTTCTGGATTAATCAGTTCATCTAGACTTGACTCTGGAATCACAGCAACACAATAAGCGCCTTTGGTAAACAGAATCTTATACATGATGTCGTATAATCTACCGTCTAGATTAAAACCAGTAGCCATATAGTTTTTAATTCTATCTACCATCTGTACACCTGAGTTTTGTGTAAACAATCCAGGTGGAGGCAGATACTGTAGTTCTTGGCCTGATGTAATATAAGTAGGTGAGAGGACATAGGAAATCAAAATTTGAGCAGCACGTTGTAAGTCAGGTAACAACTGCATGATTGCTTCGTTATCATCGATATCTTGTGCCTTGTCTGATGCCATCCCTAATAAATAATCTAAACTAGGTGTGGTTTCAGTAAGTTGTCCATTGTTTTTAAATGACTCATCATTACGACTACGGATAAGTTTTGAAAACAACGAATAGCTGGCTGGATTTCTTCTAATGTCTTGTTCATCTAACTTAACAGGTTTTCCTTTTAAGTGTTCGCTCAATGCATCTAACAATGTGTTATCATTTTTACCACTCATTTTTGATTACCTCTTTAAGTATATAAGGAATTTCGATATGATTAATCAATACGATTATCACTATAAAGTATATATCGATAAGTGTCTAGCCTTAGTATCCACCATGATTATTAAATCGACAAAAGATGCTAGGGACATGAGTAATGAATTATTTTACCGCACCTTACATCGATACGATGAAAATGACCCATCTAGTTGGATATACTATAAACATATCTCTGGTGAATATCACGTAACAGACGAACCTATTTACGTTATTTCTGTAGACACTACGGAAAGAATTATTTTCAATAAAGAAAATTTAAAAATACATAAAAATACTCGTAAAGAATACTCTTACGGAACTCATAAGTACGAGGAGCTTGTTGCTCGATATCCTAATAAAGAACTCTTAATTAAAGGTATCTTAAATCCTGTAGATATCGAAACAGCCATTAATGCCGAAGATGGTACTATTCTTTCTTACGATAAACGTTTTGTAGAAATTAACGAATATACGTTGATTGAAAGACTACAAGACAGAATATACGGAATGATAGAAAGATGGTATCAAAAACAATATAATATTGATAATACTTATTACAATATTACCTTCATGGGTGTTCTTTATCAAAAACTATTAGAAGCTGTTATGGAAATACGAATGGAGAATTGCTTAACCAATGAAGCACATTCTTATCACTATCGTCGTTTCTTAGCTTCACATGGTTTTCTAGATTTCTATCTTGAACATTTAACCATTAAACAAGCTATTATCCTTTATAAGAATATCCGCTGGGTAGAACGTTATATTGGTCAAAGACATACTCAACGTTGGTTGATTAAACATATCATGACCTTGCGTAGCTTACCTATTGCAGAGTATAATGTTATCCAAGTATATAACGATATTGTTAAGGATGTTGAATCCATTGCTAAGTTTGAGAAAGTATCTTTAAATGGTTTAGAGAATATTGATAATACTACTGATACATTATCATTAAAACAAATGATGGATAAAGAAGACCCATTGGCTCCATTTAACTTACGTGAACGTGAGTTTGAAGAAAAGGATGCTAAGAATCTTTTAGGTTCTTCTCTGTCTTCTGAACTAAAAACTAAGATACTAGAATCTAAAGCCATTGACTTTACCGATTCAGAAACCCATATTTTACCTAATATGTTATTAGACTTCTGGATTGAAATGGCACACAAGAAAACCTATAAAGCTTATATTACGATCACTCATCCTTTAAATGGTGAGACGATTCCATTAAATAGTAAGAATGCTTTATTGCTTTATACTTACGCTGTTTATAAGTTAAATGGTATTACCGACCCATGTATTCCTGATTATACCATTGGTCTAGTACCTAATAAAAAACGGCCTACATTAAAACAGTTAAAATCTGTTATTCCAGATACGACTTTAGTATCTAATAAATGGTTAAATGAATTAATTGAGACTTTCTCTCCTATTCATCCTATTATTAATACGATTGATTTCTACGAGCAAGTTTACGAACAATTTACTCAACTTAATTATTTGTTAGATAAAGCCAAGACAGATGAACACTTGGATGCAACGACTTATAAGATTGCTACAGTGTATCAAATGTACCATACTGAGAATGTGTCATTTAGAACCAATGATTTAAAAACATTCCCGCAGTTTATTTCACAATTGTCTTTTGATGAAAAAGGAATGTTAAAACAAGATTGGTTAAAAATTGCTACAGATATTTGGAAGAAGATTACTGGTTTAGATAATGTCAATATTAAATCGTTAAATAATACTCATCGCGCTATGGTTGGTTTGATGACTAAGTTATCGAGTTATTCTGTACATTATATTCGTGAGATTAACGAAACGCCATTGATTGCTACTAATTTTAGAAGTGTTAGAATTGATGGTGGTAATAACAAGAAAACCAAACATGTGACTGATTCAGCCTTCAGTAATTATGCTACTGAAATTATTGATGATGATACTATAGGTAAGCAAGATATCTACGAAATCAGTGATGACAACGGTATTCATTCTGATGATGGCGGTATCCGTATCTTTGTAGAATTCAATATCGACCCATCTGTTAAGACATTAGACGACCACTTAACACGAGCTAATCGTATTAATACAGATAGCCTTGTTCGTGTGGGTTTGTATAACTGGGCTGTAGGTGATGCTATTGAAGGTTTAGAAAACCCATTGTCTTTACCTGCTCTACCTGGTATGCAATCTTGGATTAATATGCCAAACGAAATGAAAAGAAAAATCATTGACCAGTTTGGTGGTAATTTGGATTGGTCTGAATACGATAAAGATACTAAGAAAGCTAAAGAAGCGCTGGATTGGAATATTCGTAATAAAGATTTACGTGGTTTGGATTATAACAAATAAAACATCTGACTGGGACGATTACTGAAATGTAGTCGTCTCAGTTATGATGTTCTTACGGAATGATATTCCTACAGAAAAATGTTCCTACAAATTTTGCAATTAAAATATAAAAGGATAAAATATGGCAACAACTACTATTGTACCTAATAAGCGTACAGTGTTTGAATCGGTTCGTACCATTATTGGTAATGAAAACCAAATTCGTCGTGAGTTAGGTTTACCTTATAGCATTACTCCTAATTCTACATTGAATGAATATCTTAAAATTAACCAAAATGTAAGTCCTCCTTCTACTACTATTCCTACTATTGGTTATTACTGTATTGGTTACGGTGGTATCAGTATGCAAAACTGTACCAATAACCAAGATGTATTGCCCTTCCCTAAAGTATTCCAACATCGTGCAGATGATACTGGTCTATTTAAAATGGTTCCATTTGTCATGCGTGAAATTAATAACGACTTGACTCCTCAAGAACGTGCTAAGTACGCACTACGTCGTGAAGAAAACTTCAAAGGTGTAAAATACTATGCTTATTATTTAAAACGCCTAGATTTGTCTCGTACTCAAATTTCTACGCAAATTATTACCAAACAAGCAGATGGTTCATTTACCAATACTGAATTCACGCCACGTGACAGTAATTTGAAACCACAACCACAAGAACTGACTGTAGGTGAAGAAAACGTATTGAAAGCGACTTATGCGCGTTCGGTTGCTCAAGTACCTGTTAACTTTGGTAAACAAGACGTAGAAGAAATATACAATGTATTTAATATTCTACATGGTGACCCAATGACTGCTGTGATTTCTGAAATTGGTTTGGTCTCTGGTGTGGATAAGACTGTAGAGGTTGTAACCTCATCTGGTCGTTCTCAATTTACAGAAGTAATCGCTGCACAAATCGCTCACATTAACCGTACCATTCAATATCTTGGTGCAAACACTGGTGGTTTTGAATCTATCTTCAACTTAGGTATTAACGAGCCTATTTGGAATATCTCTCAAAACCAATAAATCATTTAAGGTTTTATCATGACTTTTGACACCTCTGACTGGGTGTGTAATCTAATGGCTATTGACCCAGGCTCCAGTAGTCTGGGTGTAGCTATCTACGAGTTGAATTTGAAAACTTACGATATTATTCAGACAACTGCATTTACTGTACACGCTACTGAATTGTCTCAGTATTCAAAACACGCAAGTAATCAATATGGTGATAGACTCGCTCGTTTTGTAGCAATGGAAAATGAGTTAATGGAATTATTTGAATCCATTCGTCCATCTATTGTTATTTGCGAATCTCCATTCTTCAGTAGATTCACACCTTCTGCATTCTCTGTATTAACAGAACTGGTTTCCATTATTCAGAAGACATTGTTTGATTTTAATAATCAAATACCATTCTTTAAAGTAGACCCACCGACTGCTAAAAAAGCCATAGGTGCTAAAGGTAATGCTAAAAAAGACGATATGACTATTGCTTTAGAAAAAGTAGCTAATAAGTTGAAATTGGTGAATCCTGTCACCGAGTTAGACGAACATGCTATTGACGCTTGTGCGATTGGTTATCACGGTTATAAGAAATATGTCTTAGATGGTGGATTAAATGGGAAATAAATTATATCTAGATATCCTAAGATATATTCGTGTAGGATATAAAAGAAACAAAGATAACTTGATTTATTTCTTTACTTTACTTATTATCTTTTTACTTTGTGCAATGGTTGCAGGAAAGACTTTAAAGATTGCTCGCTATAGTAATCAAATTGAAAGATATAAAAATGAAAGTGAAGTAAGTAACGAATCGAGAATGAAATTATATGAAATTATTAACTCAGGCAAAATGCCGAGTTATTTAGACGATTATACGGGAGAAGATAATGGCCGTTAGAAATTCAGAAATGATTACTAAGGGTCTAAAGAACATCCGTAATGATTTTGTATTAAGTAACAGAAAAGAAGATGATGCAGGTTTAACTCGTCTGATTGACGAGTATAACAATATTGCTAAAAAGAACTCAAATTATTCTGATATTACTGGTGAAATGACTGGTAAGGAAATTAAAGAAGCCATTAATAAATTGACATTTGAAGAACAAATGATTGTGATTTATGGTTATCTTTGTGGTTCTGGTAAAGTCAATGAAATACTCGATTACGACCAAGAAGTTAAAAAGTTTAGAATTAACTTTCTGTGGTGGGCAGCTTATGCTTTTCTATTCTTATTTGTTGCTGTCATTGGTGGTGTAATTACTGCTGGTATTATTAGAAACGATATTAATACAAATGAATTACTCAGTATCTTTATGTCTTTAGTAAACAAAGTTACAGATATCTGGTTTACAGGTAAACCAGTCGTTGAATAAAAAGGATTAAACTCATGAGTTTATTTGATTTAAATTTCGCTAGTATTTCTCGAGAAGCTGCCGAACAGATAGCTGACCAAGAGACTGAGCAAAAACTAAATGAAGAGATTGAGAATGTCGGTAAAGCAGTACGTGAAAAAGAACATACTGTATACGCACGTATTCTAGATTTCTCTCAACTTAAGAAAGCGGATAAAGCAGAAATCCAAGAACAACACATCATTCCTGTTGAACGTACTGATAAGAATAGAGGCAGTGGTAAAATCCGTATTCGTAAAGTGACTTCACGCAGTGGTGATGTACGTTACGAACTGACTACTAAATCTGATGTTAAAGAAGGTAAGATTGAAGTTACTGTTCCTACTACTGAAGAAAACTTTATTCAATTTAAAGTCATGGCTTCTGTCTCTATGTTCAAACACCGCTATACCTTTACAGATGAAGATAGTGGTTTAAAATGGGAAGTAGACGCTGTTCCTGATGGCAATGGTGGTTACTACCCATGGGTTCGTGCTGAAATTGAAGTGAAAGACTTGAATGATAAAGTACCTGAATTCCCTATTAAGACTGAAGAGATTATTTACCCTCCTGAACTATCTGAAACTTCTGAAGAAGAATACGAAGAAAAAACTGATAAATTAAACAGTCGTTTCTTTGTTAAAGGTAATATTTATCTGGATGACAATAATACTCAAAACCAAACTGAGTTAAAAGGCGATGCAGATAAAGTAGTAGAAACTAAACCTGAATCTGATACAGAAGATACACCAGATGCAGATGAGGCTGATAAAGAGAAAGACGCTAAGGCATCTTTGTCTGTAGATAACATCACTGATGATAAAGACAAAGCCGAGAAAGTAGAAACACGTGGTGAACAAATTAAAGAAGCCCGTGAAGAAGTCGAAGGTACTAATGAAGACTCAGGTGACGATGAAGAAGCTACTACTGATACTGAAGAAACTGATTCTGGTGAAGAAGGTGACAGTGAAGGTGAGTCTGAAAGTGATGAAGAATCTAATAAAGATGAAGACTCTGGTGAAGAAGATAAAGGTGATAAAGAAGGTGGTGAAGAACCTGGTTGGGACGAGCCTGCTAAAGACGATAAAGAAGTCTCTAAAGAATCGTTCGATAACTATGGTAAAAACTACGAAACCAGTGGTCAGGTAGACATTAATGGTATTGTAGAAGTTTCTACTGAAGAACAGCCGACAGGCATTCAAGATGAAACATTTAATTTCATTACCAGTGAAATTTCTCAAGAAATGAGAAAGTAAATTAAGTAGCTACACTGCGTAGGAGGTATTTCCTCCTACGTAGTATAGTATTTTTTATCTATATATTATTAATGTGATATATCTTTATAAAGGAAACTTTATGTTTGAAAATTTATTTAGTCCCAGTAGTCTAGCAGTTATATCTTATTGTCTATTGGCAATTATGGTTACATTATCCATGTTTAAGATACTCTTAATGGTATCTAATGGATTTACAGTTGTTAATAGACAAGTGAACATTAATCTGATTCCATCGTTATCTGTACTCATTGTTATAGGTTTAATCATTACTCTATTTGTTATAGGGTTTTTCTATTTAGGGTATAGTATAACTAAAGATCAGTTAATTGTTATTGTTGTAACATTTCTTGCCTTGCGTAAAATGACAGGAATTAACGATGACAATAGAGAAGAATCTTATCACGATAATCTTTATGTTTACTTCTTCGTACCAATAAAGTTATTAGTGATTGCTATTATTCATTTTCTCACTTTAGGCTTATTTAGAGCGACTATGGTAGAGTATAAGGTTACACATGATTATATTGGTGAAATTAGACTGAAAGATGGTAGTCCTATCAATAAGATTTATAACGAATGTTTAAATACTATTGGTGATGTCATGTATACGTTTTGTTTAATTCGTATCATTGACCCTAAGTTTAAGGAAGACCCATTTGGTGCATTAATGTTCTATCCAGGTGTACTATACCTTTATATACTCTTACCGATTAAGATTATCGTTGTTGCTATTCTTAATATTTGTACTTTCGGTATGTCTAATGCTGTTAAATGCGAATGTGAGATTATTACTAACTGGGTAACTTATACTCATTTGAATAATTCTGTTAGTAATTTCTTAATTGAGTTATGTAATGGGTTTACTTATATCATGTTGCCATTGGCTAATAGTACTTCAGTGATTATTGGTCAAAGAGACGAGATATTGTCTTTATATAACGAAGTTAAGACTTTACCTGAAAATACAATCGGTAAACCTAAGAGTTTAATAGAATATGCTTCTTTATTGGAAGCGTATCAAAACAAATTTAAATAACTAACCATGGAGATTCTCAATATGGAATTTATCACTAATCTATTCTCAAATGACAAAGTATTATCAGGCTTATTTGCAAATCTTGATTTGATTAAACTATCGTATACATTTGGTGGATTGTTATTTATCTTTTCAGCAGCTAAGGTATTTTATATTAACTTTGGCTTGTTAGAAGATGACAAACCAACATGGAAAGTGTTTCTGTTCAATACCTACTTATTTGCAATGGGGTTTTGTTACAGTGAGGCTGCTAAACTATTGCCAGAGAAAAGTCAACCTAATGACCCAGAGAAGTTATTTGCATTAGCTGTACTGGGTATTATTGTCGGTATTAAAGCATATAGAAAGATATATGGTTTAAATGGTTATCGTCAATCATTCTACGCTAATATCTGGGCACCTATTAAGTCAATTGTTTTGTTTATCATTTCTGTTTTTACATTTGGTTTGTTTAGTTTCATCATGTTTGAGTATAAAAATACCATCAACGGTGTGAAAAAAGCAAACTATTTTTATCGACTTAATTCTGTACTGATTTTCTATTTCAACATGCTCTCTAGCGCTATGGTGATTATTTATACACCACTGTTAGAGCAAACTGAAGAGAAAGGTAAATTATTAGTCAGACAACGTTTATCTGAACTCTCTATCAATAAAGAAGATAGTCTCGGTAGACCTAATTCTCTAGATGAAATCAGTAAAGCCATGGATGAGAGATTTGTACAACTTAAAAAGATAGGTAAAGAAATGGATAAGAAGTTAAATGAGCTTCTTACCATGGCTACTAAGAAAGAAGACTCTGAACAGTAATTATATTTATTAAGCTATCTAGATACACTACCCATTATAGGTAGTGTATCTAGTAGTTTTATGTGTTATTTATTTTTTATTTAATTTAGAACCTATATTATTAAAATGATGAAAGGTGAAACCTTTGTTGAAGAATATTTAACATTGTTATTTTATCTATATGAAAATAACTTTTTATACAAGGAACAACAACATGAAAAGTATCATGATTGTGGAGTCTCCCAATAAGGTAAAACTAATTGGTAAATTTGTACGTCCACTCAATATTCAAGTAATGGCTTCTATTGGTCATGTACGTGGTTTAGATATTTCCCTTAAAAATAAAGGTGCTATTGAAGTTAACAATGGTTTTAAACAACACTTTTGTTTAAACAAAAACAATGCTAAAAATACCAAAGAGTTATTAAACAAATGTAAAAGCGCAGATGTTGTTTATTTAGCAACTGACCCTGATACAGAAGGTGAAGGTATTAGTTGGCATTTAAAAGAATTAATTCGAGGTGTGAATAAGAATTGTGAATTTAAACGCGTAACTTTTAACGAGATTACAGAAAAACACGTACTGGAATCCATTAAGAATCCACGTACTATCGACCAAAATAAAGTAGATTCTCACTTTGGTCGTTCTGTGTCTGATTACCTATATGGTTTTTATGTTTCTCCTCTTTTGTGGAAAGTATTAACTCCTGGTTTATCGGCAGGTCGAGTACAATCTCCAGCTCTTCGTTTGATTGTAGAAAGAGAGCAAGAGATTCGTAAGTTTGTTCCTACTACTTACTGGACAATGACAGTATTTGGTAATAAGGATAATATTACTTTCCCTGCTAAGTTAGTACGTGTAGGTGATGTGGCCTTAGGTAAATTGTCTTTTGAAGAATCTTTATTTCCTAAAGACATTGTAGATGGTTATAAGGACACCATTAATCAATACATTGGTAAAGGTGAGAAGCTATTGGTTTCTGATGTAAAACGTGGTAAGAAATCAGTTAAACCTAAAGCACCTTATCGTACTTCTACTTTACAACAAGACGCTGTACGTAAATTAGGATGGACGACTACACGTGTCATGCAAACGGCACAGAAGTTGTTTGAAGGTGATGGTAAGTCTGACCATGGTTATATTACCTATATGCGTACTGACTCTACCGCATTAAGTCAAGAAGCATTGGATAATATCTTTGCATTTGGTCGCAAGAACTATAAGCAATACATGTCTGAACATGTGATTGAATATGGGAAGCTCGCTAAAGGGGCACAGGAGGCTCACGAAGCCATTCGACCCACTGACATATACCTTACCCCTACCGACGTTAAGAATCGCCTAGGAAACGACGAATACAAGCTCTACAAGCTGATATGGGAACGTACTCTAGCATCTCAGATGAAACCTGCTCTATTTGATACATTATCAGTCTCTTTTACCTTAAAAGAATTTGGTTTTAGAAGTTCAGGTTCTGTATTAAAGTTTGCTGGTTACTTAGCTGTTTATCAAGAAGGTGAAGATTTAGATTCTGATAAGGAAGAGAATACTAAATTACCTGAATTGGAATACCATGATAAAGTAGAGGTAGTCGATTTCAAATGTGAAGAACACCAAACCAAACCACCTGCCAGATACAATGAAGCTTCTCTAGTCAAAACACTTGAAGACTATGGTATTGGTCGACCTTCGACTTATGCTAATATTATCCGTGTATTAAAAGACAGAGCATACGTTAGCATGGATGGACAACGATTCATGTTAAACGATATTGGTGAACAAGTGATTAATTTCTTGTTACAATACTTTTCTAAATACATTGATTATAATTATACATCTGACTTAAACGTACAGTTAGATAAGATTGCTTCAGGTGAACTAAACTGGAAACAGGTTATGTACGACTTTTGGAATCCTTTCTATCAAGTCGTAGAAAGAACCGCTAAAGAAGCTAAGTCTGTATTTGGTAAGATTGAAGAAATGGCTGAACTCTGTCCTAAATGTGGTCAACACAATCTTAATCTAATGCAAGGTAAATACGGTAAGTATAAATCTTGTCCAGATAAGAAATGTGGTTTTAAAGAGAGTTTGGAAAACAATCGTCCTAAGAAAGAAGAAGTAGTATTTGAAGGTAAGAAATGTCCTGAGTGTAATGGTCGTCTTTTAATTAAAGAAGGTTTTAAAGGACGTAAGTTCGTAGGATGTGAAAACTATTCTCGTAAAGAAAATCCTTGTAAGTACAGTTGTAATATTGACGGTACTGAAAAGGCTAAAGCAGTAAATACTGGAACGACTTGTCCTAGTTGTAAGAAAGGACAATTGGTGATTCGTGTCGGTAAACGAGGTAATTTCTTCTCTTGTAATCGTTTCCCTAAGTGTCGAACCATTGTGTCTGCCAATGATTATGCAGATATCTCTGGTTTACAATTAGCTGAAGTAGACGATTTACTAAATGGTAAATAGTAGATTAGGTAGAGTAACATACTCTACCTAATTTATTCCGTTATTTAATTAATTATGTAATACATTTATTTTTTTAACACAAAGGAACGATTATGTTATTCCCAATCTCTGCAGATAAACACAAGTATACACAAATCAATGGTTTGAATGTTGATGAGCCTAATGAAAAGATTAAAGGTTTACTGAACTTTATTACTGTACCTGACCGTAATCAAATTGACTTTAATGCGTTTAATATTGTTCAAGAAGCTGTACGTTGTATTAAGACACGTGCTGAAGAAAGTAAGAAACGCTCTGAAGAAATGGATGAATGGAAAGAGAAGTTCTTGCTTTTGAGTGAAGAGAAACAGCAAGAATATGAAAAGAATGGTTACTTGGCTGATTTCCCAGTACCACCTAAACCTATTGAACTTTATGATGGTGTATTAATCGGTGAAGATGTTCCTAACTGGTTGTCAGGTAGTATTGTGGAATATTGTTTTATTGAACAAATTCCTGTTTACTTTAACTTCCATAAACCAATCTACGGTGAGGTAGGTAAGAAAGATACCAATGTCCCAGGTGTGAGTGAAATCATCACTGGCCCTACTGGCCATTCAGAACACCATTTGTTTGTGTTTTAATATAGCTAATACTACTCTACCCAAAAGGTAGAGTAGTATTAGTATTAATCAATATATTTTTAATATGTTTTATCTGGTAATTCAGCAGTAATCTTTTGTAAATAAGTATTACCGGTTTGAGTCACTTTACAGTTATTCTCTTTAACCAATAAGATACGTTTAAATACATCGGCATTTACTGTAGAGGAGAATACATTAGAACTTAGTGTCCAATTGATTTGGTCTTTATAATCCTCTTTTGATGTAATATCAAATAGTGGTTTATTAAAGTTATCTACTAAATCAATAGTATTATTCTCAATAGTCAGTTTCTTATCTGTAGAGATAATAATCAGTGCTTTAATGTAGACATTAAGTTCAGTTACACTGATTGTATTGTTTCTAAATACAATTGAGTTTTCACGTAATTTAGAAGTATTCTCTTCTTGGAATGTTACTGGAGCAGAGCGTACACGTTTAGATACAAAACGGTTATTCTCTACTACTACATTACCTAAACCATTGACTACTTGAGATGGAGCAATACAGAACATAATATCTGAAACATCTACTGCTTCAATATCGTTGTCTTTAATATTCCAAGTAGGAATAACATTCGGGTCTTGGTCATTATTACGAATTTCGATAACGCGGTGGATACCTTGTTGTTTATCGGTTTCCCATTCTACACCACGAATAACGTTACCTGTAACATTGTAAATAGGTCGAGTAGGTTGACCTTTCCATGGTTGCCAATCTTGTGGTTTGGTTTCAATACGGATTGCACGTTGTTGATAATAGTCCATGCTGGTACGTACAGGGATTTCATCATCTGCTACTAAACGGAATGTTTTATCAAATGTAATGTAGTTATCAATAACATCTACACCATTAGATGGATAGCCACGTGATTCAATAGCAATACCATGGAAACGGTTATTGATGACACGGTTATTAACGAATTTACCAGAGAATGCATCATGTACATCAAGACCTTTACGGAAGTTACCTTCAGCGTGGTTATTCTCTACTAAGAAATTAATATTAACAGAACCAGAACCCATTGCGATACCATAACCCGTACCACCGTCAGCAGCGTGACCATTATGATTCAGATAGTTATCTCGTACTACTAAGTCTTCTTGCCATGCAGAAAGAATACCTGCTACGCGATTGTGGTGTAGATTACAACCTACGATTTTATTGCCTTTAGGTAAACCAATTAGTTTAGGATCCATACCTTGTGAATGGTGTTTTTTCGCACCTTCCATTACTTTTTTGTCTACAGTATTTAAAAATACACCTGCACGGTTACAACCTGTTACTTCTACTTGAGAGATTAAGCAATCATCTGTGTGTTCCATGTAAATACCATTAATGGTACCAAAGTAGGATTCACCTTTACGATAAAATTCACCTTCGTAAGTTAATGATAGGTTTGATATTAAACGTTTAGAAACATGTTCTAAAAGAATACCTGCTTGCGAACGAGCATCTGTAGAGTTTGTTCTAGGGTCCCAGTCAATAGTCTGAGGCCAGTTAAATTTAATTTTGGTTTTACCCATGCCTGCGCCTAAAATACCTTTACAACCTTTATTTTTAGTCGGGCTAATGGTAATCTGTTTTTCTAAAGTATATTCACCTTCGTCAATATACACGAAATCCTCTAGTTTATCAGCGTATTCAATCGCTAACTCTAGAGCTTCTGTAAATGTCCGATTATGTTGATCTGAACATGAGGGACACATAAAGTAATTTTTTACATCAATCATTTTGATTCCTTTTTGTTGTGTGTAACGTGTTTGGTTCATAGTTTTTACTTATTGTATCCCATGTTTTACACGTAGTAATTATTATTTATTCGTATGAGAATAACCTATAAACCTTTTGAATAAGGAAATAAGATATGGCAATTGAAATTCATTTACCAAGAAAATACTCTAGAGCGACTCTAGAGATGTTAAGAAATAATGATGGTCCTAATGTGGTAATGACCCCTGGGGCTGTAGAGACTACTATTGAAGAATTCACTGATAAAGCTGGTCAACCTGTTACTAAACAATCTGTATTAGATATTTTCAATAAACAAGTCATTGAAAGAACCAACCATATTCCTAAATATAGTCGTGATTACTATTTTGTACCTATGGGTAATTTTGGTGGTTGGCATGACAATGGTATGCACGCTGGTTTAGTAAATATGTTAGGTAATGCTTATTTGAGTAATGAGTATGGTTTCATGTGTATGCATGATTATTTGAAATTATCTGATTTTAAAGACAAAGAAGGTGATATTACTATTGATGACTTGAGTAATACTTTTAGTGAAACAATTAATAAATTAGGTACTTTATCTAAATTAACAATTACTATTAAAAAAGGTAACCGTGTGTTTTCACAAAGTACACATTATGCTATTGGTAATGGCAGTACTCCTTCTAATCTAATTGATTACAATGAAGTAAAAAATAGAATTATTAATTCTGATGATTTCAATGGTGTTTGTAAAAAATGGTTTGCTAGGATTGTAGATAATAGTAACAATAATCCTATAAATTACGAAGTACGTTTACCTGACCCTGTAGTGAATGATATAGACTATTATTTAAGAGAATCGAATAGAGGTCGACCAGGTAACCCAAATGATGCTATTACACATTCGAATAAATTAAGTTTGACAGCCTTTTTTGCTGAGAGTGTTACTACAGTATATTTTAAGTTACCTAAAGTAACAAGAAACCTAAAAGGTTTTTCTATCTCGCTAAATAGGCATGGTGGTAACCATAGACATTCATTGTTATTTGAATCGATATGTTTAATAAATAGTAGAAACAATGTAGTTGTTAGCCAGGCACCTGGTAGAAACTTGGGTAGCGGCGACGGTAACCATACTTTTATGTTTAGTGATAGAACTGTTTTATCAAATAGCGCATATGATGATCTTATATTAAAATTTGCAATAAGGACAGAAGGTGACTCGGGAGATGCGAGCTGGATCAATTTCACTATTACTGAATTGATTTGGGATGATAATTATACCGAGGACTCAATTAGTGACTTACCAATAGTACCATTGACTGTTATTAATAATGAGATTTCTTCGCTGGAAATAGACCGCAGTGATAGTTCAGTTATATATAAATATAAGGTTACTGATTTTAATAGAAAAATACACAGTATTAGTTATTCATTTGTTAATGCATATAGGGTAATGAATGAATCTACAGCCGTAAAAATTAGAAGGAATGGTCGGATAATAGCTTCTACTGAATACATTGATAAAGGAGATTCAAGTTATTCTAAATACAATGCTGTATTTACTCATTATTTAGCTAATTTCGACATTAAGAATGGAGATGAAATCATTCTTTCACTTAGAGGTAGTGGTTCACTTGCTATGTATGGGGATGGTACTATTAATGAAGAAGGTACAAAATATAAATATAGAGAATTTAATATAAAACCTGTTATTAAAAATATATTTTATAAACCAGAAGCTATCAGTAGATAAATAATTATACTACACTAGGATATATCCTAGTGTAGTATAATTTACTTTATGTCTAACCAGCCCAACGTGCAGGAGATACTTGGATACGTCGAATAGTATTACCATCATGATAAACAGCAAATACTTTATCACCTAATACTTCAATTTCAGCAGGGCGTGTACCACTAGGTGCACCTGCTTTATTGGTATTAAGTTCTTCTGCTTGTGTAGGTTCAATGTTTGTTTTAACATTGTAGAAGATACCTGACTTAATCTTCAAACCAGTATAATAAGTCTTACCTGGTACAAATGTAGGCATACCTACAATGTCTCTATCTAATCGATTAAACTTAATTGCAGAGTTAGTAGAGTTACCAAACTCAATCACATTGTTTTCACCAGTATAGAATCTCTTAGTCATCCAACAGTTATCAAATGAGAATGTCTGAGCAGCTACAGATGGTGAGAACAAGTTAATGGTCATCTTACCACCTTTGTTATCATAAGCCGCTCTCTCACCAGTACTGAATGCACAACCTTGGAAGTTAATGGTAAATGTATTCCACCAATTAAAGATATTAGTAGAAGAATAAACAAACTCGTCTGCTTTTACTTTAGCGTCTGCTACAGGGTCTGTATTATAAACAATAGTTAAACCAGTAAAAGACAAATTAGTGTTATTGGAAATAGACAAACAATAACGAGTAAAGGTAGGATATGCTTTACCACCTCTTGTTAAGTTATTACCTACATAAGCACCTCTAAATTCAATCTTACACCCAAGATTAATAATCTCTTGCTGACGCTCTTCTGAAGTATTTGCATAATCATTAAATCTAGTACGAATAGCACGAGCTTTAGCGTAGATTTCGTCGGTATTAGGACCATAAGGGATGAATTCAATATTACCACCTCTAAAGTGTACTTCATTACCGTCTTTATGGTTTACTGGATTAGATTCGTATGTAGCAGTCGTACCTGTTACAGAAACCAAACGTTTACCAATAACGTGAGTCTTACCTTCTTTTAAAAGAATAGTACGACGTACATCTGATGGGCCTTGAGCTAGGGCATAACCAATAGTAGCCAGTGGTTTTTCTTTAGTACCACGTTTATTCTCAAACGTAATAGGTTCATCTAAACCAGCGTCTGGGTCTACATAAACGTTAGCAAAGATATCATCTGGTACGTTACCATAGTACAAGCCATCACCATTCCAACGCAATTGGTTATTAGCCGCTGTAGAAATAGGAATAATATCTTTAGTCAGTTTAGGTGTATTACCAAATACGCGTCTCATTTCTGTATTGATTTCAGATTCATCTAAATTAGCCTTAGTACCATTCTCACGAGTAATCTGTTTACCTGGTTGAGTATACTTACCAAATAACATTTTACTTACAATGTTTTCCATAATGGCTTTATTAGACCAAGCAAAATCTTTTACAGCAGTGTCTTTACTATCTACATTCTGCTTGTTATAGTAATTGTCAGCTAAGTTTTTCTTATCTGCATTGACTACACCTTCCAATTGTGTAATAGAATCACGAATAGGAGGCAGAAGAGCATCTACTTGTTGTTTAGTATATACATTACCTTTTAGGGTATTGATACTGGTATTTAACGTCTGAACACGCTCATCGATTTCTGGTTTAGAATATACACCTAACTGTTTAATATTGTCTAATGTTAAACCATGGACATTACCACGTGCGTTAATGTGGTTATCTAGAGATGTTTGTAAGCCTCTTACTTTGTTAAGAATGTCATTGTTAATTTGACGTTTTAATTCTTCTAACTTATTAGTAATGCCATTGTTGTTATCACCAATTAAGTTAGCTACATCAACATCGACTTTATTTTTTAGTTTCTCTAACTTAGCATCAAATCCACCAATGGCTTCCCAAATCACATTATGGGATTCCTCATCACCAATTAAGGTGGCTTTAATCAAACGTTCAATAACGTAGATTAAACCTTCGTAACCATAAGTTTGCCAAATAGGATGAAAGTGTTCTGCTGGTGGGAATGCATCTGGTTTATTAGCAATATTCAACCAAGACACTGGTCGGTTGTCTAAATTAAGACTGTTTAATTTATTTTGTAATGCAGGGATATCGATAGAAGTAAACTGACCACCTACTGCTTGGTATGTTACAGAAATATTCTTACTTACTGTTTTATCTACTAAGACAATGGTAGAGGCTGCACCTAAACCTGTTAACCCTGCAATGGTTTCTGAAGTATCTTCGAAGAAGTAAGAAGCACGTGGAACGACTTGGTTAGTTTTCTTATCTTTAATCACGACACTTTCAATATAAAAATGAGCGTGTCTAGGAGAAATAATTCTAACTTCTCTATCGTTCAGTACATGACCTTCCTCAGATACTAAGTTATTCGGATTTCGTCCTGATTTATCGAACTCATACCGAATTTTCATTTCTGGTGAAATAGGCATTTCTAAATTCCTTATTTTAATATAAACACTCAAAGATATTCGATAAAATTACTACGGTGATTTATTTCACCGTAGTAATTTATCCTATTAACTCCAGCGAGCAGGAGGTACAAATTCAGTTTTAAGTTTATTAGAATTACTGTCTAATAGGAAACTCTTTATCGTATTGATAATTGTGTTTTCCATATCACCTGAATTAAATACCATTTGATTAGCAGCAGAGAAAGATTTAACATTACCATTGTTATCAATTAATACTCGTGCACCTGTACCAGTATAAATTGTCATGCTACCATCTGGTTCAATAATTACTCTATCTTTACTAGCAACCTTAGTTAGGATACTGCCGTCTTCTTTAAATTTAAAACCACTATTACGAGCAGCGGAACCTAAGATGTCTAAGTCAGCAGAATTATTTGGAGTCAAAGTGATTTTCTTTTTAAATACGCCGCCTTCATTATAGACTTTAGTAACAGCCTGATTAATGGCTTGTGCAGCAGCAGTATCTAAATAAGATTTATACACCACAGTTTCATCTTTACTAACTTCTGGGAATCGAACTAAGTAGCTATTGCTTCCTTCAATATACTTCAGATTCAAACGAGGATATACTTTGGTTGCACCAGTAACATTAGAACTAGGAAGTGTTTCAAAAATCCATTTACCATTACCTGATGGCATATTAATCTTCGTCCACTCATTTGGTTTACCTACTTGTAATTGACCATTAATCGCCTGATTACCTTCTTTACCTACTTTAGTATCTAGATTAGTATCAGTAGCACGTTTTAAATCACCTACTGCTTTTTCAGAAGCTACTTTAGTAGTATCTGTACCTGTAGTAGAATGAGAAATACGATTCTCTGATACACTGGTTAACATCCAGTTGCCCCAACTACCATCGTATTCAGTAGTACGGAAATAAGTATTGCCTGTGCTAAATGCTGTATAGAATTGTAAACCTTGGTAAGCACCTGGCATTACCCAAAGTGTACCTGCTCTTTGTTCTGGGTAGTTTCTCGCAGTCGTAGCATTAACGTTAGCGTCTTGAGAATAGAAACCATAGTGTTCATCACCTTTAAGTGTATTCAAGTCTTCATTAGTCAATACTTTAACAAATCTGAATAAGTAACCTAAGTTTTTACTGTCCACAGTGGTCATGACTTGTTTCTTATTAGACCAACCCATCTTCAAGATATTTGCATTAGCTGTAGGTGCTAATTGGTCTACGCCAGTACCCATGTTTACAAAGTTCTTAGTAAAAGCATTACGGTTTTCATTTTCAATTTCAGTCTTAATAGTCGCTAATGATTTACCTGCTAATTGGTCAGAGTCTGACACGTGTGATTGACGAATCTCTTCACGCCAGGCTGCGGGTGTCTTACCGCCAAATGAACCTGCATTCACACTGTTATTAGCTTGTTGTAAAGACTTAGCAACAATTTGGTCAACTGTTAAACCACCTACTTGAGTGACGTTGTTTTTCGCTTCGTTAATAATCGCAGCAGCAGATTTACCACCTAAAGTAGCAGCGTCTAAGTTACCAGCAATATTAGTACGTACAGTTTGTGTGATTCTATCTACTACTGCATTACTTACATTGTTTGCTACAATATCTCTTTGGAATTCAAATTTCAAATCAGATACTGACTTACCTTCTAATCGAGCAGCATTCACATTCTGTTTAGCAGAAGCAATAATTTGTTCTTTAGTAGAACCATTTAACTGTGCTGCATTGACATTGTTTTTAGCTTCACTTAAAATAGTCGTTAAGTTTTTACCATTTAAGGTAGTGGCATTGATTTCTTTAGCCAATAACCAAGCAGCATATTCATCTGGTGTTTTATTACCAAATCGCTGAGTATTACCTACTGTAGTATTATTTAAACGTTGCATGATGGCTTCGTTATTACTACCTGTAGCACTTTGGATAGAAGAGTTAATACGGTTAGTTACGTCTTCCATCATCTGCGGGTAAGTTAAGTTATTAAACTTAATGGTGTTGGCTGAAGTACCTTCTAATACCCAGTTTTTAAGTTGTTGAGAGTTACGGCCATCCATTAATGTGGTATCGGCAGCTTTCTCATTTTTACCTAATTTACCAGATAAAGCATTATTTAAATCTAATGTCGTAATTGCACCAATATCAGCAGCAGTTAAGTGGTGTACATTACCACGGGCATTGATGTGTTCAACAATCATGGGTTTGATGTAGTTATCAATAATGCCTACTACAGACTTAGGTGTAACATAATAGTCTTCACTACGGTCAGTATATTTAGTAGCAGGTAATGTAGATAAGTTACGAATGTTACCTAAACCAATATCACTTTTAGTAATACGACCTACTGCTAAGTTTACTTGGTTAATAATGGATTCTTGCAATGATTCACGTGACGCGGAACCTAACTTACGTACTTCAGCAATCAATTCTTCAATACCAGGCATTTTATTAATATCATGTGTATGTTCGATTACTGGGAACTGTGCAGGTAAGTCAGCCACTTGTTCCCAAGAAGTAGTAACTGGGTTATGCATCCATTCTGATAGAATGTGGTTAATTTTTTGAGCATCGATGTTCCAAATACCGCCTACTGTACGATATTCTAAATACACATCACCGCTAAATTTTCGATTAATGAATTGTACTGAACCATAGAGTACTTTACCGGCTCGCATAGTAGCTTGAATAAACCTAAAGCCAAATACGTAGTCTACACCTTCAACCATGTATTTTCTAGAACCTTGTTGTGTTAATGTATACATTTTAAAATCATTAACAAAGAAAGGAGCATAGTCTGGTACAATGTAGTTAAAGTCGTAATTATTCTTAATGGTTACAGTATGTCGTTCATTCCGGATAATGTTGTTTTGATTTATCCCGTTAGGGTCAAATGCATAAACAGGATTTGTATTTTGTGCCATATCAATTCCTCGAATTTATGAAACTTTTAGTACGACTAACGGAATATAAAAAAATACCGTTAATACTTATTTATTAATCTATAATGCGCCTGTCGCAAATATTCATATATTTGTCTCGGGCGTGTAGGAGAATTTACATGGCTGCTGCATATGAAATTAAATCAGCAATGGGTAGGGTGATTGGCTCTCAAGCACAATGGGAACCAGTAGATTTAAAGAAATACCCTTTAGATAAATTATATAAACGTTATAATACCATACGTGCTACTCTTTTTAACAAGTATACTAAAAAGAGTGGTGTGATTACTGTAGACGATTACGAGACTGAATTAAGAGCTAATGAAACCTTCTTTCGATACTTAGATAGAATTGGTGAGAAAGGTTTTAAATTAACTCCTGGTAGTACTGAGATTAGTAAGTCTGGTTTACTTTATAAAGAAGCATTAAGTAATCGTTTTAAAATTGTACCTGTTAGAAAAGGATTATTGCCTGACGGTGACTTTAGTGATAAGTATATCTACAATGATTTATTTGTTACTAAAAAAGGTGTTAACCCAGTAGAGTTACAGAAGTATACTTTATTTACTGTCAATGGTTATGTCCATCAAACAGATGCTAACAGTAAAGGGTTATGGGTAGAAGATGGTTATAAAACCATTAAGAAGAGAAAGAAACACTGTATTGGTGTCATTAGTTTTGAGAATCTAGGTGCTTTGAAACAAATACCTATTCGTAAAGAAATGATTAGTAAGTTAAATGAGAAAGTTAGTTTATACCATGAGTGCGTGATTGATATTGGTGAAGACTGTAGTAATAAAACCATTATTCTAATACTAGGTGGTTTCATGCATGTCTTAGATTACGAAGTGTTTAGTCGTATTTCAGACAGTGCTGTAAAAGTTAAATTAAAAAATGTACCATTATTAGAACGTATTCATTTAAGTAACGATGACTTAGATTATGGTGATACTTTATTTGATAAGAAATACGGTGAGACTAATCTAATCTTAACAGATGTTTATTCAGATGACTTTATTAAGAAATACTTGACACTCAGTTATTCTTTTATTGTCTTACTGGATAATACTGAAGTATTTAGAGACATTACTTATCCGAGGATGCGTGGTATTCCAAATAACTATTTAACAGAATATAAACCTAAATTACCCATGATGACACGATTGGGTAAATTTGAAGAATATGTTACGATTAAAGACGGTGATACTTACGTATTAGAAACTGCAGACTGCCAGTATCGCCCACGTTTGTATAATAAGAGCTGGCCTTTAACGGAGAATAGTTATTACAATGATGCACGTCAGCCTACGGACAGATATCGTATCCCATCTGCTTACTTCTTTAATCTACTGACATTAGTTAAAAAATAAATAGCATAAAAGACATAGCTACTACTCTACCTTTTTAGGTAGAGTAGTAGTATGTTAACACTAAGGAACTAACATGATGAAACAAAAATATGGCGAAAATTTGTTTCATTCTCATGGACGAGAAAAACCCGACATCTTTCTCATATAAAACATGTATTAGAAAATTAATACTTAAACTTTTCTGTAGGTGTAGGTACATCATTAGGTAACATACGACAGAATAAACGGGTATCTACAAAAGATAAGTTTAATCCAGCATGTTTACAAATAGATTCAATAGCACCAAATGAGTCTTCATTAAAGTCTTCAGACTCTAAGTCTTTTTCTGAAATGATTTTAACAGATTCGATTTCTTTATTAATTTCATTTACCTGATTAAGACCTTCTTGATTAGACAATGGAGCAATACGTGGACATAACATCACTACTGTTTCTAGTCGTTTCTTAATAAACTCTGTATAATGATGTGTTAGCCATTCATTCCAGTCGTAACAATAGAATGAAACCACATTGTCATCTAACCAATCACTACTAATTTTCTTAAGAGGTTGATGAATTACCCTTACTGGAACAATATTACCTAAATGAAGTTTAATACAGGTTACCATGTCATTTAATTCTTCTTTGGTTAATTCGTAAGGATAAGTATTTAATACTAAGTCCACTTCTGCTTCTTTGTTCTCGTATGTATTTTCTACAATATAAGAACCAATGATGTCTCGAAGATTAATCATGAGATTAGTCATGGTAGAATTAGCTAATACAGCAATGTTTCTTTCAACATAGCGTTTACGAAACTCGTATAAGTCTATACCTGGAAACTCGTCTCTTTCTCGTGTAAAGAAACCTGTGACTTGTAATTCATCTGCTTTTTCAAAATCTATCATCTCTAGTACAGCTAATCGAGTGTCGAATAATTCATCTAGACTAACTAGAAACCCATGTTTCTTTTGGACTTCTTTATTAATCATTTAGTTATCCTTTCAAAGTAGATTCACTTAAAATATAGTACAACACACAGTCTTTATAGTTTAATTTAGTAAATGTCTGTAAAACAATAAATATCCAAATATCAGGTCTAATAAGGTAATTCTTAGTAATGTCTTCTGCTAGATTTTGACTATTAAGGTCTCTAACCAATGTATTGATATAAAGACGAACATCATCGTATAGCCCATGGTTATTTAACTTAAAGTGACAATAAATATCTTGTAAGATATTAGCTATTAAATTAGCTTCTTCTGTACCTGATGTAAGATAACGATAAATGTCTTGAATTTTCTCTATTTTAAATAAACTATTAATGTAAGAAGACAGTTTATTGTCTGTACTTGTGGTAAAGAATAAAGGTAATTGTTTACGCTCGTCGAATCTAGAAAGAACATGTGCACTACTGCGATAAAGTTCTTTTTCTATTCTTTTTGAAAAAGAATTATCTTCTTTAATCTCTTGGTCTAATTTAGCGATATAATTAGTAGTATAAGCATATGCTACTTCTACATCACTTTGTTCTTGTGTCAGGTCAATGTCTACATCTTCCATTTTGGTTTCCTTTTATTTTTGCAATAATGTAGATTTTAACATCATTGCTGTTAAATAAGAATGAAGCATTAAGGTTGCACCTACTTCACCACTATATGGTTTTAAGGCATCTGCTGAAGCCCTACCCATTTGAGAAATAGATTGCTCTAATAGACGCATACCTTTTTCAGAACCACCCCTAAAGTGCATCATTTCTTCCACAGTTTTATTTAGACCCATGGCTAACAACATATTGACTTCAGGATAAGACACACGTGCACCTTTTGAATTAGGACCAGTAGCTTGTCCTGTATAGAAGTCGACATGGTTATTGTCTTTAGGAATAGAAATCTTTTTAGAAATCAATTGCTGTTGTACACGGATAGGGAGATAAACAATCATCGCTTCTTTATTTGATAATTCCCAGCTACCGTCTTCTTCAGGCATCCAAATCTTATGGTAAAACTCAATACCGTACTCGTGTCCTACTTTATGTAAATTATCCATATTCAGACGGGCATCATCATCACCAATTGGTGAGAATAACTGTAAGTAATCTTTTTCATTCTTAAATGAATGCATTAATTCTTCAAATTCTTTGTCGCTTAATCTATCTAAACGCTGACGAGTGAGTTCAGCGTTATTGGTTTTTGGTAATAACTTACCAATAAATTCTACAGCTAAATCAGTCGCTGCTTTTCTAGCATTATTCATTTTGAACTACCTTATAAAAACATATAACAATATAAACACCTACGTAATCATAAGATTACGTAGGATGCTTAATTAATTACTGTTGTGTTTACTGTTGTACTGGCTCTTCTTCCACTACTGTTTCACCAGCGTGGTCAAGGTGTTCTTGAGCTTCTTTGACTTCTTCATCATTGGTTTCAAGAACAGTTTCTTCACCGTGTTCCAGTTGTAGATTACCTTGTAGGTTATCCTGATGGTTTTCTGATTCTTCAATTTGTTTCACGGCTTCATCCAATTCTGGGATAGCAACATCACTCAATTCTTTAGCTATCATACCATTAATTTCAAATGTATCTTTAACAATGGCTTTGATATCATCTACTGGGTCTTCGAGTTTATTCTCTTCACGAGTAAACCATTCAGTATCAATCTTACCATGTTCTACATAGTAACCAATGTAAGGGAGGATTTGAGTATCTAGTAACTCTAACCATTCTTTAGAAGTCATGGTTTCACCCAATAGAGAACGAATCTCACGTGTGTTATAACCCTCTTCTTTCTTACCAGATAGTTCACCAATGCGGAACAAGAACAAACGAAGTTCACGAGACAAAAGAAAGATTTGTTCAGTAATAGATTTGTTATAAATTACTGCTTTCAAGGTATTGATATTAAATCCCATGAAATTAAACAAATCAGTCAATGTAAAGAGACCATGTTTATCAATCAGCTTTTTCAAATCACTCAAAATAAAATTAGGGTCAGTAATCAGAGCTTCAAATGTCTCATCTTTCAAACCTGTTTTATTTAGAGTATCTTCTACTTTTACTGGTTCTTCACCAGCCATTTTAGCATATTCATCATTAATCTCTTGAGCTGTTTCTTTAGTCAATTCGATTACTTGTTCTTCATTAGTGTTATTCGTTTCAGTCATTTTGACTTCACTAACGTTGTTCAATTCAGTCATTTTGATTTCCTTTATTTAGAAGATTCTTCAATCATTTCAGTGATTGATTTAACAAACTCTTTACGATATTTTTTCTTGATGGTTTTCTTATCGGCTTCTAACCAGAATGGATGATAAGTACCTAATGCAATACGCATAATATCTAATGTAGAGAGTTCTAGTTGACAATGGTCGTCATCGTCTGCAGAATACCATGGACGTGTATTCAATAAGATGTCCCAGTCGTAACCTTGTTCTTTGACTTTCTCGTAGAGTGTTTCTGGAGTAAGGTCAAGAAGTCGAACATCAATATTACCTAATGCTGCACGCCAGTATTCTTTCATCTGCAACATGTCTGCACAAATCTGAATAGCTCGAGCCAAACGAAGGTCTTCATCCATCAAACTACGAACAGTAGTACGAGCCAGTTTCACTTCAGGGCGTAATACACAGTAAGAATCTTTAAAGCTACCATTCAAAGACATGTCGCCTTTTAAGCCAAAGAAACCATGAGTACGTAAGAAATGGAAGTTAGTCAATTCTTCCAATACACCGTACTTCTGCGATACCACGATGTTTACAGTCACACCAGATGGGCCTGTTTTACAACGTAACATTTTCATGCTTACTACGTTTAAGTCATCTGGGTTATTGTCTACGCCAACACCTTTTAATGGATAATCCATTTGGTTTTTATCGTATTTGTTGAGTTTTGCTACACCACGAATCAACCACATGGTCATGGCAAGATAGTTGATGTTATTAGGAACACCTTTCAATTGCATACCACGGTCTAAGTGTTGGAGTGGTTGATGTACTGGTGCATATGGGTCAAGTTGATATTTCTCACCATAGTGTACAGTCGTTGTTAAATAAGTGTTTGTACCTACTAAGATATCTGGTAGTTCATCAATCATGTTGCGTTTAATTTTACCAGAAGTCATGTGAAGCATATTTTGTTTGGCATCACCTAAGTCTGTTTTATCACGCAATTCATTGATTTGAGAACCTTCAAACTTAGAAGCAGAGTCCAATGTAATATGGGTAGGTAATAGAATTTTAATCTTCTTACCTTCCCTATCTAGAATAGGGATTTCTACCATCATTTTAGAACCTGCTTTTTTCTTAGCATACATCCAGTCTTTTGCCATCTTAAACCATTCATCGCCTTTATAGATGGCGGATTCAGTCACAATCCAACGACCTGATTGGAACCAGTCTGGTTCATGGTCTGGACGAACAATTCGACGTAGACGTGCTTCTAAGCCTGGCATAAACACATTATTCTCTGTATCGTATTTTTGACCAGTAGAATAACGATGTAAACGGAATGCACAAATCTGACTAATATAGTCAGCAATAGCGGATTTATATGAGTTACCAGGACCTACAATTACAACGGAACCATTATGTCCACCGTTTGTAATATAACGTCCATGTTCTCCTAATACAGGTGCACCTGTTAGAATATCCATTAAGCAACCGATATTGATATTTGCGCGAAGATATGGTGATGTCTTCGCTTCCATTTGAAAGAAACCTTCAATAGCCATGTTATGTCCTTTATTGAAAATCTGTTTGTCGGGGGGTTAAATATAATGTATTCAAATATATTGGGAGAGACAATTTATTTAGCTATTTTTTAACCATAATTAAGAAGAAAGTCATTTAACATGAGTAAATTTGATGCATTAAAAAATCAATGGAATGTTCCATTGGAAGTATCGATTGAGCAACTCAATCTCTCCGTATCTGAATTGAAAGATATCCAGTTAAGTAACGAAGGTTTGATTCAAGCGATTAAAGGTGTTTTTAGTAAAGGCTTTAACGCATTGAGAATTGGTGTGAGTAAATTACTTGAGACAGAACAAAAGCAATTGGTGATTAACGAAGCAGTAGCCAATAAATTGACCAGTAATGCTCTTAAGAGTAACTATGCTTATCTGATGGATAGAATGGTGTCTGTACCAGCTGGTATGAATACCACCTATGTTAATTATACCACACACAGTTTAAAAATGTCTGAGATGTTTAAAAACACCATGGGTTTAATTGAACAATTGCGTTCTGATATTGGTCGTGTCATCTCTACTGAGGATGGTATTAAAGACTCTACTATTTTCTCAGATGGTGTTTATATTAAAGCCAGTAAAGATTTGAAGAAAGAATTAGATGTATTGAATAAATTACGTAAAGGTGATGAATACAATGCTGTTCGAGAATACGGTAAAGTATTTAAAAACAATAATGAATTGATTCAATCTAATGACATTGCTAGAAAAGCAAATACTAATATTAACTCTATTGACCGTAAGAAATTACTGATGTCTGTGGAAACCACCATGAACTATGTGAAAGAGTTATCTGAACTAGCTCAATCTTCAGGTTTCTCTCGTCAGTTAATCGTTAAGATTGGTAATGCTGTAGCTTGTGTGGCTGAATTGGTAGAAGCATTCAGTGCCTCAGTCTTTAACCAAGAAATGATTGTTAAAGCATTAGACAATGTTAATGAAGAAATCAGTGGATTGATTTAACATAAAAAAATTACTACTGGGGTGCCCTTACAGGTACCCCAGTAGTGATATGTTATTTTGTTTGTTATCTTGCTTTTAGTTTTTTGATTTCTGCTTCTAAGGTAGCGACTTTATTCACTAATTCGATGACTTTCTCTTCAGCTATTTTCAGTTTAGCTCCTTTATCCGCATCTCTCTTAGCCAATTCAGTAATCTTAGCCAACGCAGGAGTTTGTTCCTTCTTACGTGTCTCTCTTACTGACTTGATTCTTTCATGGTCTTGATTTGAAATAATGTGTATTTCAGACAAAGCCATGGCCTCAGCATGTATCTCAATACCTACATTTAAATTACATAATTCTTTAATTTGTTCAATTAACAAATCTAAATTAGTATTTAATGGCATAGCACCTAAACGAATACCAATACCCATACTCACATAATTCACACCTGTGCCAATAGGATAAGATACTAAGTAATGTAATGGGAATGAATATCGTTGTCCAGAATCAGTTCTTAGGAATACTATCCTACCTTCTGTTTCCATATGCTCTTTATAGGTTGCTTCAGGTATCTCATGCTTCTTATAATACGTTTCATAAGGGTCAATACCTATTGCAATGAGTTGACCATAGTTAGATATTGCGGTACACTCTAAAGCAGTATTAACAGGTAACAAAGAATTAAAAGGGGCTTTGAGTTCCCATAATCCTTTTGACCCTACTGTTGGGTTATTTAAAGAAGACATTCATTTATTCCTTATTTTTTATTAAAGTTATACTTAGCAGCTACTAAGTAATGGAATCCCTCAAAGTTCATGACTAAGAATAATTTACCATTACGGGTAACACGAGTATAAATCTTATCACCATTAATTATTTCACCACCAGGTAAGGTTAAACGTTCACGTGGTAGTGTAGAAGTAGGTGTCATTTCTTCAGCAACAGCCATCATGTCTTGTAACTTCAAAGACCAGTTTTGTGTACGGGTAGATTGATAGTTAAAGTCAGTAGAGGTAGACGGTACGTCAATAAAGTCAGGGAACATGTCTCTGATTTTAAATTTATTGTCTCTGTTTTCTGGAGAACCACAAACACTAGAAGTAATAGAACGATAGTACAATGAAGTAACTTGTAAGTTATCTTGGATGTGTGCATCTGGCATTTCATTCATGAAAGGTTTACCATACTTCGTAAAGGCTTCTTTATAATTCATGGCTGGAGAATATAAAGAGGCTTTCTCTTTTACTTTATTCTCGTTACTGAATACATCCCATTGTGGTACAATAATGAATTCATTGCGTTTAAAGATTTCTGGGAATACTTCTTTCCATTCATCTCGACTGTGTGAAGAATTAGCTAAAATAGTTTCTTGAATCTTCTCACGTACAGAGTCAATATTGTCACCTGCATCACCCCAGATTAATACATACCAATTGGTATCTAATTCTGGTCTACGGTTAACTGGATTGTGCCATTTGAAGATATCTAACCTAAATACGGTAACAGGTGAAGAACCTTTTTTAGCATTAGCTTTCTTAGTCAATAGATTAACTGGGGTTTTAGCCAATTCAGCTTCTACTTGAGTACGTGTAGTAAAGAAAACATCCATTGCATCTACTGGAGGGACAATCTCAATTTCAAAATCATCGTATTCTGATTTAAATGATTTATCACTAAACCATACGTGGAATTCATTATTGTTATTGTCTTTCCAGGATACCCATTGAACACAATAGTAGTTACCGTCTGTAACGACATTACCTAATTGGAACATCTGAGCACGTGTACGGAAAGTATCTAATAGATTACGTTTCAATTCATCTACGTAGATTTCACGAGCTGAACGCAATACATAATCGTAGATATGTTTAACAATATCCAAAGTCAGATTCAAATCATTTGATGCAATCTCGACACGTCTATTGTTGTCAGTAGAACGAAATAGTGCTAAAGTGATTGACTTATCTGTATTGTGGGTATATAATGCAATATCTTTCTCGTAAGTACGAGATTCTGTAGATAGTTCACCAAAACGATGTTCTTCCATTCTGGTGTTAGTCACGAAGAAATCGTGTTGTGCAAATGCTTTAATAGATTTACTCATTTTTTGTCCTTAAATATACTAATATACAATGAATAACTATAGGAGAATAAACATAATGTGGAAAATAATTTTTGGCTTTATCTGGGAGCTTATCATCGGTAAAGATGTAAGACCAGGTAAAGCTTATCAACATCATAAATTTCGTATACTATTAGTAATTGTAGTATGTGCTTCTTTATTTTATAATTTCATGGTCACTAAAAGACTGATTGTTTACTACGATGCATTCAACGAGGTGAATGTTAAGTACGAAAAATTGAAAAAAGAAAATAGACAATTAGAATCAGAAAATAGGAAATTACATGACATTGTAGTTAAGCACATTGACCGAAAATATATGCCACCGCCACCAGCTGGCACAATGTAAATAAAAACAGATGTTTGGTTTCTATGAAAAAAGTAATCTCTCAATACTCTCAATTCACTTTAACTATAGGAACTAAACATTATGTCTTATACTGGTAAAGGACTCATTATTTACTGCGATGGCGGTAACTTTAAAAGAAACCCAGGCCCAGTAGGGTCGGGTCTTTATTATTATACTTTCTCTAATGAAGAAGCTGAAAAGGTATTTCCAATCAAGGGTATTCGTCCTACTAGTAAGGGCTTTACTGACATTAAAATGCAGAAAGTAAAAGAATACCCTAGTGTTGGAAATTTAGATGAGTTTGTTAAATCTGTACTAGACGATGAATCATTTTACGATGTTAAGATTACAAACATGGTGGAATGGTGTAAGGGTACAGGTACTATTGGTAGTAATAATGTGGGTGAGTTACTCGCATTCTTACAAGCACTAAAAATTATTAATCAAGAACATCCTGATGTTTGTATTATTTTTACTGACTCTGAATACATTATTAAAGGTATGGGTTGGTTAGATAAATGGAAGTCTACTGATTTCATTACTGGTTCTGGTAAACCCATTAATAATAAAGAAATATGGGAAGAAATCTACAAAGAAAGAAATATCCTCCGTGCTAATAAGATTCCTTATTCTATTAAGTGGATTAAAGGTCATGGGGATAACATCAAAGATAGTCGTACCATTTCAAACATCAGCAATATGTTTGCAGATAACTGTGCCAGTATTGGTGCTTCATTATCCAATAACAAACTTTACTTTCCAGATACATTAGATGAAGTATATCGTGAGGTCACAATAGAGGAATTAAAAATAGACAAAAAACCAGAACCGATACACCCTCTATTGGTTAATAAACGACTTTATTTTAGTTTCGGTGGTAGAACTGATAAAAATCTTTTCTACGTTGGTAATCCAGGATATCAGGTTGAAGATATCTATATCGGTAAACAAATCCCTGACGCACAAATTGGCATTGTCTACATGAAGGATAGAAATCCCGTCATCGAAATGGTAGAGGAGGAACAAAACAAATGGTTAAATCAACATTATGGTTATAATAACTTAATGTATTGTTTGATGTTAGACAATATTGCTAATACTAAGACTTACCGTAAGTTAGTAAAATACGGTAATATCTTTATCTCTCGACCACAAGGTGTTCCTAACCTAGAAACAGTAGACGGTAGTACACTGACATATGTGAACGACCCAGTATACTTAGGGATGAAGAACATTGATAATATTTCTGCTTTGCAGAATGTATTAGATTTGTATAAAGATAATAGTCCTTTAGTTAAAGCAGTAGATTTAACTGAACTGTTTTATTCTACTAAAGAAATGGAAGTCGTAGAAGATTTACAGGGAAATAATATTAAAACGGTAATAGGTAAGACGTTACTTAAAGAGCACACTAACACAATGAAATCCATTAAAGTTCCTATTGAATTTGGTGGTGATGAATTTGTGAAAGAAAAGCAAGTTAAGAATATTATTTTAACCTGTGGTATCGACATGCCAAGAAGAAATCAAATGAAATATTTTGAACAAGAATATCCATCTGTAAAACTTCTGGTATGGCATACTTCGTGTGCTTTGTATCGTTTTGCTTTTCTAGTAACTTTACATGAAAAGTTAAGTGAGGAAAAACTTACAATTAAAAACTATGGAATTTGGGAAGGCGTAGGGGTATCTCAAATTCTACTTGATTAACAGGATAGCCTACCATGATGAGTATAATCTATAAACTTCTAAAATTTCTACTCCCAGAGCGTTTAATTAGAACTTTGTTTATTACATCTCTTTATACGAAACTGTTTAATGTCAAGACTTTGGATATAAGAATTTATCATAAAGTCAATAAGCTCTTAACAGTGTGTAATAACGACTATGCGTGTGGTGCTGGGATGAGCTTAGCTCAAGTCTTCTGGAATGGTGTAGAACTACAGATTGTCAAAGCAGAATTGAATTCAGAAAATCGTGTCGTATTGACAAAAGAGGCTGAAGAAGAGATTGTTTCTAAGATAATCAGTAGAACACCTAATTGGCTTATTTATAATCATGCTGACATGGTTATAGATATCAAGAAGATGATTGAAAATCGTTTAGAACTGAAGAATATTACAGCTTAAAAATAAATAAATAATATATTACACTAGGTACTGTAATGGTACCTAGTGTAATAGTATTTATAGTATTTATCCACCAATTGGAGGAGAAGTAATAGATTGTGTTTCGCTGTGTCTGTGACCATTAAAGGATTTGCCATCAATGATGTGGTCGCCTTCGGTGGTCATTGTACCAATATGCTTAATGTCACCACGCATTTCAAAGCCACTGCCGTCACCCCCAGGCCCTGCGCTAATACCACCTGCTACCGTTAAGTTACCAGTATGTGTTTGAATTGGTGTCACTGTAGCAATATTAGCAGTAGCATTATTCTGCATTTGCATTGTATTGACTTGTGTTACTTGAGATACATTAGAGGTTAAATTATCACAGCTAATGGTAATATCGCGTTTATTAATCTCAATATAAGCACCTTGCGCTGTTTGTAAACGAATGATACCATTTCCAGAATCTATCTTAATTAAATTCCCAATGTCATCCATGATGTTAACTAAACCTTGTTTAACATCTACGTTAACATCATAAGCCCATTTCTCACCATCTGATTTAGTAGTGTGTACGAAATTGACTTTCTTCTCGTGTGTAGAAATACCTTGAGTCCATGTATTCTCTGGTGTAGGTTTTTCATTCTCATTTTGAGTATTAGAGTAACCCATGATTCTGGTTTCTAGCTTCTGATAGTTTTTAGAATTAGAAACCGTTTCCCAATAGAAGTAATCTGTATTGGCTTCACGATATATTTGTACTTCTGCACCACGTCTAATATTAGGTGGTACCATCATGTTTGGGTCACGACATAACCACTTAGCCACAATAGTATTACTGGTGCGTACACCAGTCGATATCTTATTACCATAGCTATCTGTATATTCTGTCGTATATTCTTCTATAACATCATGTAATTCACCATCTACCATAGGTAGGATACTCTTAGGCCATACAGTCAATATGTCTGTATTTATCTCTAAGTTAATGGCTGCGATACCCCTTGAATATGGTACAAGGTTATTTAGATTATCCATTATACTTTCCTTTATTAATATATTGTAACCTTTCATATTTTTGAACAATTATGTCTTATTAAAAGGATAATAACCGTGAAAATATTATCATTAGAATTAAAAGGTGCTATTCGTTTAGAATTGAGTGGTATTAAAAAGATTACCATTACTCCAGAAACCAGCATCATGGCAGTGATTGGTAGTAATGGTAGTGGTAAGTCTAGTCTATTACATTACCTAAGCCCTATGTTGGCTGATAAGAGTGACTTTAGTAAAGACGGATATAAGAAGATTAGGGTAGAACACAATAACCGTATTTATTGTTTGACTTCTGATTTTAGCATTAACAAACATTCTTTCGTAGATGAAGGATTAAATGAAGAATTGAATATCGGTGGTACTGCGACTATGCAGAAACAACTGATTAAAGATTATTTTAATTATACTGATAAAATCCATTTACTCTTAACAGGTAAAGAGAAGTTTACACAGATGTCTCCTGTAAAGAGAAAAGAATGGTTTACTATGCTGTGTGATTCTGATTACACATTTGCGATTAATACATTCAATAAAGCAAAAGATAAGCTACGTGATGCTACTGGTGCTTTAAAGAAAATGACGCAACACCAAATGCAATTGACTTCTACTAATGTGGAAGAAAATGAATTAGCA